>Ga0228535_1000114_pt1 | contig 250908 bp, 227 predicted proteins | sample SJ1metagenome_FD_168457 | JGI IMG/M metagenome (GOLD analysis project Ga0228535, IMG submission 168457) | Enriched culture of PCE-dechlorinating microbial communities from Ithaca, New York, USA - SJ1 | ecosystem: Engineered > Modeled > Simulated communities (microbial... > Unclassified...
ATGGCCGCCATTACTTCCCGGGCTCCCGCCGCTATCCCGCAGGTACCCATCCCGACCACCACTTTCGTCTGTGCGTCCCCTTCCCGCAGCTTCGTCATCTCCTGGGCTTTCTTCCGCAGTTCCGCCAATTCCGCCAATGTCTTCACCAATCTTCACCTCCGTGCAGTTCGGTCATTTTTTCCTGCAGATACGTTTTTATCCAATCAATTACCAAAGGATGGTTAAGCGGGACATCCCCCAGTTCCGACCGCAATACATCCGTATCGAGACGGCAACATTGGTCATTCAGACTGTACGTGAAGGAAAACGCAATTTCCGGATTGCCGCCGATGATAACTGTCAGCGTATTGATTATATCACCCAACGGCGCCCGGTCAATATGACTATATTGGAAAGTCGCCGTCACTGTAGTGCCGCGGCCCGGGGACGACGCAATCGACAGGTCGCCGTTGCAACGCTGCGTCGCCGCCTGCAGTAAGGGAAGTCCCAAACCGACTTTGCGCGTCGTCCGGGTCGTGACGAACGGGTCAGTCACTCGCCGAACCATCTCCGGACCCATACCGCAACCGTTGTCCGCCACCTCGATAGTCATCCGATCCGTCGGCAAATCCACCCGGATGGCAAGATCAACGCGGGCAGCCCCCGCCGCCAGGGAATTTTGCACGATATCGAGGATATGCAAAGACAGTTCGCGCATTGCCGCTCCCCCGACCTTAAGCGTATTTCGCCAAAATCTCGGCTACTTTACCGGCCGTCAGCCGACCGTACACATCATCGTTGATCATGATGGCCGGAGCCAAACCGCAGGCGCCGATGCAGCGCAGCACCTCGAGTGAGAATTTGCCGTCATCCGTCGTGTCGTCGACCTCGATGCCAAGCTGCTGTTTCAATGCTTCCAGCACCTGGCTCGCACCTTTGACGTAACAGGCCGTGCCCATGCAGACGCCAATCTTATATTTTCCTTTCGGTTTCATGGAAAACAACGCATAAAAAGTAATGACTCCGTATACCTCGCTCAGCGGGACATTCAGGCCTTCCGCGATATGAATCTGAACATCCTTGGGCAGATAGCCGAAAATTTGCTGCGCCTGATGCAGGACCGGAATCAGCGCTCCGGGTCGGTTTCTGTATTCCGCGATCACCTTATCCAGAGCCGCAAACCGTTCATCCTGTCCGTTTCCGCAGCACTTGCATTCACCTGCCATACTTAGAAAACCTCCTTCTGTCTGACCGTTCTCTAATCTCTTGCGTCCGCGAAAAAAGTATCAGTCCGGATTAGCCTAAATAGTCACCACCCTTCGCCCCTGCTCCGCCCGGAAGGCGAAGCTGATTTCGGCCAGTGTCGGTTCAGCCAGCCAAAACTCCGTCCGTGCCCAGTTGATAGCCTCCGGACAATGCGCGTCGGAAGAACCGACGAACGGATATCGCTTCAGATCGGGGAAACGTTGTAAGGCTTCCGCCGCCTCAAGCAGCGGCGACAACTCCACTGCCGGGAAGTTCAATTCCGGCGGAATAAAGCCCAGATTGCTGATGATACTGAAAGACGGGCGGTCCACATGCGCCGGATAGCAGATACCGCCGCGACTGACTGTCCCGGCGACCGCTTCTTCGATGGTCAGAGCGGTGGACGTGAGCAAAAGCCGGTCATTTTCTCCGCTTACCCTGCCATCCAAATCGAACACAATTTGGCGGCCGAAAAAATCCGGGCGGTTATTGGCTGCCGGCAGACTTTGGTAAATCAGTTCCTGCCAATCAAAGATTTCCGGCAAACCGGGAAAAAGGCAAACCAAATGAACCTCTTCTTTTGTTTGCACTTCCATGCCCGGCAGCACCGTGACGCCGTGACGTTGCGCTGCCGCCAGCATTGCCGGCGCGTTTTCCGCCGTATTATGGTCGGTAACGGCAAGGAGATCCAGTTCTTTCGCCCGGGCTGCGACGCAAATCCGGTCCGGCGTCATCGCTTCATCCCCGCAAGGTGAAAGAGCGGTATGGATATGCAGGTCGGCCAGATATCGTTTGAGCATCCGCAGTTACTCTTTCGCCAACAGTTGATAAATCCGGCCGGCCACCGCAAAAGAAGGCTGCCCGGTTGTGAGAATGGCGACCTCACCCTTTTTGGACTTTTCCAATGTGCTCGCTTCCGGTTCCCCGCCGCCGGTGATGACGACGGCGCACAGACCGAGCAAGGAGGCCACCGCAACGATATTCTGATGGGTTTGGATGGTCAGCCAGATATTGCCTTCCTGCGCTTTGGCCATGACATCGCTGAGCATATCGGAGCAGTAGCCGCCGGTCACTTCCCGGTCCAGATACTCCTGCCCGCTGGCGACACCCAAGCCGAGCTTATCGACGATATCCCCCAGTTTCATTTTTCTCACCTCACTCACCGCTCATTTTTTTCCCCATTGCCGGAGGAGTTTTCCGCGACAGGTCGACCATTTCCTCCGCCAGCGCCTGCACTCGCTCCCGGAGCTTGAAGATACAGTCAGTTTCCGACGCCAGCCCGCGTACGATATCCTCAGCCAGGGCCCGACAACTGGGTGCGCCGCACGACCCACAGTCGAGTTCGGGCAGATCAGCCAAAGTTCTTTCCAACTCGTCCATCTTCTGAATGGCCGTACTGATATCCGGGTCAAGCTGCATAATCGGCCTGGGCTGGATACTTCCCTGACCGTTGAAGAGACCTTTTGCCAGTAAATCTTTGACTTCCTCGCGGTGATTAAATGGTTTCGTCAGGTTCTCCGCCAGCTTCCGGATGCGGACGCGGGAGATAAATTGGTTTTCCACCGTCAGCGGGCCGCCGATGCAGCCGCCCGGACAGGATTGACATTCCAGATAAACGATGTCATTCAATTTCCCCATTTCGACTTCTTCCAGAACCGCAATCACATTATGAATTCCGTCAACCGACAGATAAGCATCCCGGCCGATGGCCTGGTTTTCCCCGCCGGCCCGGCCCCAGCCGATGCCGGCTCCGGATGCCACCTGCAGCGTTTCATCCGAACTGGCTCCCGGCAGATTGACAAGTACTTTGCTGTAAACCTCCGCCATGGACAGAGCCCCGTCGATGGCCGACTTCTGGGTTGCCACCGGGTCTTTGACAGCGGTCACCTTAGCCGGGCAAGGCGTTATAAAGAAAGTACCGATTTTTTCCGGTGGCAAACCGAGCTCTTTGCTTAATTTGGCTTTGACGATCCGGCCGGACACTTCCATCGGCGACTCGATCGGCATGATATGCGGGATCAGATTCGGAAAACGCACCTGAATTAACCGCACAACCGCCGGACAAGCGGAAGAAATCAAAGGCTTCGGGCACTGCACCGGATTGAGCCGTTCGACCGCCGTATCGGCTGAGGATATGAGCGGTTTGGAATAGTAACACTCCCGCAGGTAATGCCGGATTGCTTCCGTTACGTAGTCGGCTCCCAGAGCCACTTCGTACACGGCGTCAAACCCGAGTTTGAGCAGCGCCCCCAAAATCTTCGCCGGCGGGATATCCGGTTTGAACTGACCGAAAAAGGAAGGTGCCGGCAGCACGACCTTATAGGCGAAATTCTGCAAGCTGTCAAACGGGTCCGTCACGGCAACCTTGGCGTGGTTCGGGCAGGCGCGGATACACTCGCCGCAGTCGATGCAGCGCTCTTCCAGAATGTGCGCTTTCCCGTCGCGGACCCGGATCGCCTCGGTCGGGCAGTGCTTGATGCAATTCGTACAACCCTTGCATTCATCCCGATTCAGCGTTACGGAATGGAAATATTTTTCCATCTGTGTTCACCGCCTTTCGGCTTATCCCGGCAAATTAATCCGGACATAGACCGTCGTACCTTTGCCGGGTTCTGATTGCAGATCAAACTTGTCGGCGCAGCGTTTGATATTGGGCAACCCCATGCCGGCACCGAAACCCATTTCCCGGATGTAGTCCGGGGCGGTTGAATACCCCTCTTGCATGGCGAGCTCCCGGTCGGCAATTCCAGCACCGGAGTCGGCCGCCACAATCTCGATGCAATCCGGGTTAACGGTCAGGGTGAGTTCACCTCGGTCGGCATGAATGACTATATTCATCTCGGTTTCATAAGCGACGATTGCCACCCTTCGGATAATCTGGGGAGCCACCCCAATTTTCTGAAGCGTGCCCTTGATCCGGCTGGAAGCTTCCCCAGCCGCCCCAAAGTTCTTGCCGGTAATCGGAAACGACAGTTTCAAAACCGGGACATTTTTTTGTCCGTTGTTAGCGTTTTCGGCCATGTCGATACCTCCAGCCGCCCTATATCTTATTCACCTTCGTTATAGACACTGCTAAACCCGTTTCCGTACAGCAGTCCGCAACTTTCAAACATCGTCTTGCGAGTCACCAACAGGGGGATACCGAGCCTGCGGGCCAGTTCGACTGCGACAGTATCCGGCCGCTTGCCCCGAACGAAAATAATCGCGCTCAAATCGATCATCTCGGCTGTCCGCACGACTTGCTGGTTGACAAGCCCTGTTATCAGGATAGACTGCTCCCTAGGAAATGTCAAGACATCGCTCATCATGTCGGAAGCATAAACGGTAGTAACCAGGCGATCCAGACACTCTTCCCCGCAAATGGTTTCCGCGTTCAGGAAACGGCAGACATCCTTCAGACTGAGATTCAATTCAACTACCTCCCCAACCGCAAGCGCGGCACCTGTTATCGAGGCTATCGCTGCTTCCGGGCTGCTCGCCGCAGTCGATGGACAGCAGCGAAATAATTTGTGATATTTTGAACTAATTAAGATTTAAACAAAAACTGCAAAATACCTGCAGCAAAATGTTATTTTCGCTCCGGCAACAAAACTGATCTGAGCGCTGGATTTATTCACTTTCATTTTAAAGGAAAGAGCAAGAAAAGTCAAAGTTTATGCCTGCGGATTAATCGGGTTTTAAGCTGTTTTTCCCCACTTTGCGCGCGCTTCGCCGATTGTATACAAGGACCCGGCGACACAAACGAGATCGGACGGTCGGGCGATTTGCAGTGCCGCTTCGACCGCGAGCCCCACAGTTTCCTGCGTCCGGACATCTTTTTGATACTTGACCGCGGCCGCCGCCAGTTCTGCAAGCGATGCCGCCCGGGAACTGCCCGGTTTAGTCAGGAACAGCGTAGCGGCAAGCGGCGCGAGGATTGCGAGCATTTCCTCATACGCTTTGTCGCGCAGGATGCCGAGCACCAGGATGAGCCGCTCATACTTGAACGTCTCGGTCAGAGCACGGCGCAAGGCATGGGCGCCGTCCGGATTGTGGGCACCGTCGAGGACGACGGTGGGATTGCGCTGCACGATTTCAAGTCGCCCGGGCCAGACAACTTCGGCCAGGCCGCGGCTGACGGTGTCCGCGCTGATGTCGAAGCCGCTCTCCGCCACGCTGTCGATAACTCCGACCGCGGCGGCGGCGTTGCGGATTTGGTGGGGGCCCAGCAGCTGCGTGGTCAAATTCTCATAGGTGCGTTTGGGTGTACTGACTGAAAAACTTTGCCAGCCGTCGCCGGCCGGACCGGCCTGATAACGGATGTCCTGTCCAACCTGCCACAAAATAGCATCCTTCTCCCGACAGACGTCCCGGATAACCCGGAGCGCCGCCGGGTTATCCGCCCCGGTTACCACCTTTCCCCCGTCCTTGATGATTCCGGCTTTTTCCGCCGCAATCAGTTCAATGGTGCCGCCCAGAATATTCATATGGTCGTACGCCACATTCGTGATGCAGGCCGCCAGCGGTACGGGGATAATATTAGTGGAATCGAGACGGCCGCCCAGGCCTGCTTCCAGTACGGCGATATCGACTCGCTTCGTTTGGAAATACGCAAAGGCGGCGGCCGTCACGAACTCAAATTCCGTCGGGTGGTCGATACCCGGCCTGACCGCGGCGGCCTCCACCGCCGGCTTAACGCCGGTGAGCAGGTCGGCCAGCGCCGCATCGGGGATGTCAACCCCGCCAACGTTAATGCGCTCGTTGAACTTCTGCAAGGCCGGAGAGGTGTAGCGTCCCACTTTCAACCCCGCCGCCCGGAGAATCGCAGTGACCATCGCCGTCACCGAGCCTTTGCCGTTGGTTCCGGCGATGTGGATACACGGGTAGACCAGATGCGGTTTACCGAGATACTCAAGCAAAGCCTGCATCCGCTCCAGGCCCGGATTGATACCGAACTTCATTAAACCGTGGACGTATTCCAGCGCTTCCGTGTAATTCACACTCTCACCCCTCTCTAATCATACAACAACGCTCCGGAATTGTCGCCGGAGCATTGTCAAAGGATTATTTCACTTCACCCGTTTCAGGATGACTTCATGCTCGTTCAGCCTGGCGTCGACGCCTATGCTATGCTCCTTTTGTTCCCATCATATCTCAATTTTGGATTCTACAAAGGGCTTAGCCCTATGAACAGCCGGAATTATGCCTATTTATCTTTAATAGCGATAGCCGTGATGAAGTTCACGGAACACCCGGCTTTGTGGCTGCCTCCTATTCAAGCTTGTATAGCTTTTCCGGAAAATCTTTTACAAAATATCGTTTACCCCTTTGTATTATCGTGTGTCCTTCCATTTCCAGCTGCAGTTTTTGTTCATCTATACCGCCTGGATATTTTTCATTCAGTTCCCCGTCTTTTTTTAGTGTTCTCCAGTACGGTGTTTCATCCATACCGCGCTCAACAGAAGCTTTTGCCGCAATATTGATGAATATTCCGGCAGTGAGAGGGCAGGTATAATCCGCATCGTATTTTTCCGCCAAATAATTCCTCAGATAATCCGAGGTTATGACTTTACCGTATGGCACTTGTTTCATGATTTCGTCATACGCAAGGGGCGGAGCAATTAACATTTTTGTTCCACCGTAACGCATTATTGCTTTTGGTTCCGAAACCTCTATTATCTCGGGGAAACTTTTACTGTCATGCAGTTTTTCATTAAACGACTTCTTCGACACGCTATTCACTCTCCTATCAGTCAACACTTTTTATCAAAGAAGTGCGGGACATCTTTTCCATCCGGCTGTGGAATCGCTGATGACCTAACTGCCGGCCTCCCTCCGGGCAACAGTCCGGTCGTTTTACTCTATCCAAATAAATCGGCATTGTCCAAACCGTCCTGCATTAGAAAGCAACTTTCGACTCCGAATATGGATCTTCCTGCATTTTCAAGCAATCTCACCCAGTTTCTTCCGCCCCGTTCCTTCCCGTCGGAATGAAAAGAGTCCGGCGGGAAGCCGTGGGCGGCTTCCCCTACGTTTCCTTCCGGTTGCCCCTGAACGAAGCAGCGTCGCCGGAATTACACCTGCCCCGGCCGCCGACTTCCGTTGCCCCTAGAGAAGGCCAAAAGAGGCGGCTGGTGTTAGCCAACCGCCTCTCCCTCGTCATCTTTTTGCCTTACGCCATCTCTTTAAGCTGACTGATCCTCGCCTTGATCTTGACTTCTTTCTCCTGATACTCCGCCTGCTTTTCCTTCTCTTTCTCCACTACCTCGGCCGGTGCCTTGGCAAGGAAACCGGCATTGGCGAGTTTCTGGGCAGCCCGTTCGATTTCGACGGCGACGGTCCGGAGTTCGCTTTCCAGCCGGTCGACCTCCTTGCCAATATCGATCAGCCCTTTCAGCGGCAGATAAATCTCCACTCCCCGGACCACTGCGGACGCCGCGTTGCGCGGCTTATCCGCCAGTTCCCGGGTCAGGGTAAGGCCGGCCACACTGCCCAACTGCTCAATATATTCCCGGCCGGTTTCCAGGTCGCCGTAGGCGGGATCGCCGGCCGCCAGGATAACATCGGATTTCTTGCCGGGACCGACACCCATTTCCGCCCGGATGCTGCGGATCGCCTTGATGACATCCATGGCGAGGCTCATCGTCGTTTCCGCCGCCGGGTCGGACGGCAGCTGCGCTGTCGGCCAGGCACTCACCATGATGCTGTCGCCGTCGTGGGGCAGCGCCTGCCAGATTTCCTCGGTGATGAATGGCATGAACGGGTGCAGAAGTTTCAACGTATTGCTCAGGACAGACCAGAGGACATATTGGGCGGTCTGCCGGTCGGCGGCGTTCTCTTTTCCGTACAGCCGCGGCTTGGCGAGTTCAATATACCAATCGCAATACTCGCTCCAGATAAAATCGTACAGCGTTTTGCTGGCTTCGCTGAAGTCATAGCGCTCCAAAAGGCGGGTAACTTCCGCGACGATAAAATTGTATCGGCTGATGATCCACTTGTCGGCCAGGGTAAGCTGCCCCGGTTCCGGTTGCGAACGCGTGAAATCGGCGCCGTCCAGGTTCATCAGGACAAATCGGGACGCGTTCCAGATTTTATTGGCGAAATTGCGGATGCCTTCGAACTTCTCCGTGAACAGGCGAATATCGTTCCCGGGCGAACTCCCGGTCACCAGAGTGAACCGGAGCGTATCCGTTCCGTACTGGTCGATAATCTCCAGCGGGTCGATGGTATTCCCCCGCGACTTGCTCATCTTCTTCCCTTCCGCGTCGCGGATCAGGCCGTTGATGAACACCTCGTGGAAGGGGATATCCTGCCTGAACTCGAGTCCCATGAAAATCATGCGGGCCACCCAAAAGAAGATGATGTCGTAGCCGGTGGCGAGCACCGATGTCGGATAGAAGTGACTAAGTTCCGGTGTCTCATCCGGCCACCCGAGCGTCGAGAACGGCCAAAGCGCCGAGCTGAACCAGGTATCGAGCACGTCCGGATCCTGCTCGAGGTTGCGGCTGCCGCATTTACCGCACTCCATCGGATCTTCCTTCGCAACGACAACTTCCCCGCAGTCACGGCAATACCAGGCCGGGATCCGGTGGCCCCACCAGAGCTGGCGGGAAATGCACCAGTCATGGATATTCTCGAGCCAGTATAGATAAGTGTCGGCAAACCGCTCGGGAACAAATTTGATTTTCCCGTCCCGGACGACCTGCATGGCCGGTTCCGCCAGCGGCCGCATTTTCACAAACCATTGTTTGGAAAGCATCGGCTCAATCACCGTGTCGCAGCGGGAGCAGTGCCCGACGGCGTGGGGATGATCTTCCACTTTCACCAGCAGTCCCATCGCTTCCAGATCGGCGAGGATCGCCTTGCGGCACTCGTACCGGTCCATCCCGGCGTATTTACCGGCGTTGTCGTTCATGACCCCGTTCGCATCGATGACTACCACGCTCGGCAGTTCGTGCCGGGTCCCCATGGCAAAATCGTTCGGATCGTGGGCCGGGGTCACTTTGACCGCGCCGGTGCCGAACGCCGGATCGACATAATCGTCGGCGATGATCACCAGTTTCCGGCCAATGATGGGCAGAATGGCACTGCGGCCGACCATGTGCTGGTAACGCTCATCGTCCGGGTGCACCGCCACGGCCGTATCCCCGAGAATCGTTTCCGGCCGCGTCGTCGCCACCATGATATACTCATCGCTGTTTTCCAGCGGATAACGGACATAATGCAGGCGACCGCCGATTTCGTTGTGCTCCACTTCCAGGTCCGACAAGGCGGTGAGGCAGCGCGGGCACCAGTTGATAATGAAGTTGCCCCGGTAAATCAGGCCTTTTTCGTACAGATGGACGAAAACCTCCCGGACGGCCCGCGAACAGCGCTCATCCATGGTAAACCGTTCCCGGTCCCAGTCGCAGGACGTCCCCAGGCGCTGCAGCTGCTTGATAATCGTGTTGCCATACTGCTCCTTCCACCGCCAGACCCGTTCGATGAAAGCCTCCCGGCCGAGGTCGTGGCGGGTCTTCCCTTCTTTGGCCAAATCCCGCTCCACCACTACCTGCGTCGCAATGCCGGCGTGGTCCGTGCCGGGAATCCAAATGGTGTTATCGCCCAGCATTCGGTGCCAGCGGATGAGGATATCCTGCAGGGTGTTGTTCAGCGCGTGGCCCATGTGCAGGGAACCGGTGACGTTCGGTGGGGGAATAACGATGCTGTACGGTTTTTTATCCTTTTCCACCTCCGCATGGAAATACTTCTGCTTAAGCCAATACTCATACCATTTGCTTTCGACCGCCTTCGGGTCGTACACCGTCGGCAAGTTCATTTTTTCCGTCATACTTAGCCCTCCCATCGCAAGATTTGGCGATTAACAGCAAAACCCTTTCCGTCCGTAAGGACGGAAAGGGTTTATTTCCGCGGTACCACCTTAGTTCCCCGGTTATGTCGCCGGGACACTCGTCGCGTTAACGGGCCGACCCGCCCGAATCTACTGTTTTCAATCCGGGAGCTCCAGGGCGACGTTCGAGTGTTTGCATCCGAGGAGGCTTGCACCGTACACCTCCATCTCTGCCGGCGAAAACAGTCTACTTCTCCCTTTCCTTGCCGCTATTCACTATTTTGGGGTGTTTATTCTTATATTATACACTAACGCGGCACCCTGTCAACCGTCAGCCCGAGGCTTTCTTTTTTTGCGCGCTAATCACCGATGAGCCGGGTCTGCAATACTATAGGAAAGGCGGGATAATGTCCCGGTCTGTCGGCAGACCTGACGGCACCGGCCGTCTGCCGGCGGCTGAAAATAAATTGGGAGGGATTTAGTGTGAAGCGAAATAAGCTGTTAACGCTCGGGGTTGTTTTGCTGCTTGCCTGCGTGGCTCTGGCTGCCGGGTGCGGCAGCCGGACACCGGAAACCATGCCGGAAGTCCGGCTCTCGGAAGTTGTCCGTTCCGTTTTCTACGCGCCCCAGTACGTTGCCCTCACCCAGGGGTTCTTTGAGACAGAGGGCCTGAAGATCTCCGAGTTGACCACCGCCTGGGGTGCCGACAAGGGCGCGGCCGCCCTACTCTCCGACACGGCTGATATCGCCCTGTTCGGTCCGGAAGCCGGCATCTATGTTGCCGCCCAAGGGGCGGAGAACCATTTCCTGGCTTTCGCTCAGCTTACTGCCATGGACGGTTCCTTCTTTCTGTCCCGCGAGCCGAGGCCCGACTTCACCTGGGATGACGTCCGGGGGAAGACGATTATCGGGGGGCGCCCGGGCGGTGTACCGCAGATGATCATGGAATACGTGCTGAAAGAACATGGTATCGACCCGCATGCCGATCTGGAGATGGTTCAGAACATCCAGTTCAACGCGACCGCCGGCGCCTTCCAGGGAGGAATGGGAGACTTTATCCAACTGTTTGAGCCGACGGCTTCCGCCTTGGAACGAACCGGCACCGCCTATATCGTCGCTTCGTTCGGAGTTGAAGGCGGCCAGGTGCCTTATACCGTCTACCACGCGACGCAGAAATACGCACAAGAACACCCGGACGTGCTGCAGAAGTTTACCAATGCCATCTACCGTGGTCAGCTCTGGGTGCAAAACCACTCGGCCGATGAGATAACCGACGTGATTATCGAGTTCTTCCCGGATACCGACCGCGCCGACCTGGTCAAGTCGGTTGAGCGATACAAAGCGCAGGGAACCTGGGCCCCGACCCCAGTCATGAGTAAGGCGGCTCTCGACCGCCTGCAGACTATCATGATTGATGCCGGCGAACTGGCAGAGCCAATCCCTTATGAAACGATCGTAACGACCGAATTTGCCGAAAAGACCCTGCGGACGGTAAAATAGCGGCGGTCTGGGCGGAGCCGGTAGCCGCCGGCTCCGCCCCGCTAATATGCTTTTCGTACCTCTACTGCACACAGTCCGGCGTAAGCACCTTTAGTAACCGCCGGCACCATTAAACCTCCAGCCGCAGAAACGGCGCAAAATGAAGGATGAAAATGCTATTCCCGGAGTAGAGGCACGAAACCCGAGATTGCCGCGTCGCCGGAAACGGCTCTTCGCAATGACACCGGCATAGCTAAAAGATACAGCGAGGCTTCGCTTCTTGTTTTCGTACCTCTACTACACACACGGTCCGGACGCAAGCGACCTTTAGTGAGAATCGTGCCGTGTCCGGTGAAGACAAGGCCGAAGGGGCAGTTGCGAGCAGGACGGGAGCAACCGACAATCACGGCACGGATGCCGTGTTTGTCGGGTCTGCCCCTGAGACCGCCGGCAAGCCGCTGACACGGCCGATGCGAAACTACGTAGCTAAGACCGGACCGTAGAAAAGACCATCCTGTAAAACAAAGCAGCAATACCTGTTTTGTGGTTTTCCGAATTTATTCCCATCGCTTGCCAACGATATGACCAAAGGATAGTTTGACGGCGGGCTGTAAGGAGGCAGAAATGTGGCAAGAGATATCAAAGTCAGGCTTGAGCACGTTTCGGTCAAATACGAAACGCTGAGCGGGGAAACAGCCGCCATTTCCGATATTTCTTTCGCGGTCCGCGATGGAGAATTCATCAGCATCGTCGGTCCGAGCGGCTGCGGCAAAAGTACCCTCCTCTCCGTTATCGCCGGCCTGGTCAATCCGACGGCCGGCCGGGCCTGCATCGACGGAACGGAAGTGAACGCCGCCTCCCGAAAAATCGGCTACATGCTCCAACAGGACTACCTGTTCGAGTGGCGCACTATTTTCGGCAACATCCTGATCGGTCCGGAAATTCAGCGGAAAAATACGCCGGAAACCAGGCGGCGTATCAACTCTCTTCTCGACAAGTACGGCCTCGGCGCCTTCAAGAACCATTACCCGCGCCAGTTGTCCGGCGGGATGCGGCAGCGGGCGGCCCTGATCCGGACAATGGCGGTCGACCCGGAAATCTTCCTCCTGGACGAACCCTTTTCCGCCCTCGATTATCAGACCAGGCTCACCTTGGAAGGGGAGGTCCATCAAATCCTCCGGCAGACCGGGAAGACGGTAATTCTGGTTACCCACGATATCTCCGAGGCTATTTCCATGTCCGACCGGGTCATTGTCCTGAGCCAGCGGCCCGGCACGATCAAAAATGTTCACCCGATCCGTCTGACCGGGGCGAGTCTGACCCCGTTCACGGCCCGGGAAGCCCCGGAATTCAACCATTACTTCAATCTCATCTGGGAGGAGTTGGACGTCCATGTCTAGCCGGCCAAACGGCGGCAGTCTGCTCGACGGCTATCTGACGCGGGGCGCCGTCACCCCGGATCACGCGGCTTACCTGCGCCGGGTCCGCCTCCGCAACCTCGCCGTCGGAACAGCCCAAATACTGCTACTCCTCCTCTTCTTCGCATGTTGGGAATGGGCCGCCGGCGAAAAACTAATCAATGACTTCCTGACCAGCAAACCAAGCCTGATCTGGGCGACGTTTCGCCGTCTGGCCGCCGACGGCAGTATCTTCCGCCACATTGGCTTCACTTGCTTGGAGACAGTCGCCGGTTTTCTGATCGGCACGGTCGTCGGCATCCTTATCGCTGTCCTGCTTTGGTGGTCGGATTTTCTCTCCCGCGTTCTGGACCCCTACCTGATCATTCTGAACAGTACTCCGAAAGTCGCTTTCGGCCCCATCTTCATCGTCTGGCTCGGCAGTACTTATTGGACGATTATCGCCATGGCTCTGGCCATCTCCATCATCATTACCGTCACCGTCGTTTACTCCGGTTTTCAAAACGTCGACCCGAATAAAATTAAGGTGCTCAGAACTTTCGGCGCCACCCGCTGGCAAATTATGCGGCAGGTAGTCCTGCCGGCCAGCGTCCCGACGATGATGGCGGCCCTGAAAGTCAATGTCGGATTGTCCTTTGTCGGGGTCATCACGGGCGAATTCCTCGTGTCGAAAGCCGGTCTGGGCTACCTCATCATTTACGGCGGGCAAGTCTTCAACCTCGGCCTCGTCATGACGAGCGTACTTATCCTGTGCGTCATGGCGGGCTTGCTCTACCGCAGCGTCGCCTACCTGGAAAGCTATTTTTCGAAATGGAACGAATAGTTGACCATGCCGGCAAGTAAAAGGGCTGCGACATAGCAGCCCTTTTACTTACGTTAATTCTGTTCCGCAAGATAACCGTTGATTATCTGCCAGAGTTCCTCCCGGCCGTGCTTTGTCTCTGCCGAGAAAAGCATGAGCGGGTCTTCGGGCCCCAGGGTGAGGCCACGGCGCACCTGAGCCAGATGCTGCTGCCAGCGCCCCCGGGCGATTTTATCCGCTTTCGTCGCCACCACAACGGTAGGCAAGGCACATTCACGCAGCCAGGCGTGCATGAACCGGTCGTTCTCCTGCGGTTCGTGCCGGACATCGATAAGCTGCAGGACACAGCGGAGCTGCCGGCGGGCGGTCAGGTATTTTTCGATAAACTCTTTCCACCGCTTCCGCTCCGTCTGGGAAACGCGGGCGTAACCGTAGCCGGGCAAATCAACGAAATAAAAGCTGCTATTAATCAGATAGAAATTGAGCAGACGCGTTTTTCCCGGTTGGCTGCTCGTCCGGGCGAGACCTTTGCGGCCCAGCAGGGCATTAATCAATGATGACTTGCCGACATTGGAGCGGCCGACCAGGGCAAATTCCGGCAGATCTTCCGGCGGGAACTGGCTCGGGGCTGCCGCGCTGACAATCAATTCGGCCTTACTTATCTGCACGGTCATGTTTCATCTCCGCTTCGGCCAGGGCAACCGGCAGCACGTCATCCAGATGTTCGACAAATACGAAATTGAGCTTCCGCTGAATGTTGATGGGGATTTCCTCCAGGTCTTTCTTATTATCGATCGGCAATAGCATTGTCTTGATGCCGGCACGGTGCGCGGCGAGAACTTTCTCCTTAATCCCCCCGACCGGCAGCACCCGGCCTCGGAGCGTAATTTCCCCGGTCATGGCCACCTCGCGCCGGACCGGGCGGCCGGTCAAGGCCGAAATGACCGCCGTCGCCATCGTTATCCCGGCCGACGGTCCGTCTTTGGGTATCGCTCCTTCCGGGATGTGAATGTGAACATCGTATTTCTCCTGGAACTGTTCGTCAACCTGCAACTCGGCCGCCTTGGTCCGGATATAACTGAACCCGGCCTGCGCCGATTCCCGCATCACTTCGCCCAGTTTCCCGGTCAGCAAGAGGTTGCCCTTGCCTTTCATCAGGGTCGCTTCGATCGACAAGATGTCCCCGCCCGTCTCCGTCCAGGCGACGCCGGTGGCGACCCCGATTTCGTTTTCCTTTTCCGCCATTCCGAAACGGAAACGGGGCGTCCCCAAAAACATCGCCAAATTGCGGATCGTCACGTTGACCGATTTGGTCTTGGTCTGGACGATTTTCCGGGCCGCCTTACGGCAAATCGTCGCTATTTCCCGTTCCAGATTCCGCACCCCGGCCTCCCGTGTATACTCGCGGATTATCTTCTGCAGCACGTTTTTGCCGAACTTCAGATTGTCTTTCCGCAGACCGTGTTCCGTGAGCTGTTTGGGCAAGAGATACTGGACGCCGATTTGCACCTTTTCCTCTTCCGTGTACCCGGCAATGTAGATCATTTCCATCCGGTCCAGCAGCGGACGGGGAATATTGTGCATGGCATTAGCTGTGGTGATAAACAGAACCTTTGACAAATCGAACGGTATCTCAATGTAGTGATCGCTGAACGTGTTATTCTGCTCGGGGTCCAGAACCTCCAGCAGGGCGGAAGCCGGATCGCCGCGAAAATCGGCGTTCATCTTATCAATCTCGTCCATGAGGAAGACCGGGTTTTTCGACCCCGCCTGCCGCATTCCCTGGATGATTCTCCCCGGCATGGCGCCTACATAGGTTCGCCGGTGCCCGCGGATTTCCGCCTCATCCCGTACGCCGCCAAGTGAAATTCGGATGAACTTCCGTTCCAGCGCCCGAGCCACCGACTTCGCGAGCGACGTCTTGCCGACCCCCGGCGGCCCCACCAGGCAAAGAATCGGGCCTTTCAGCTTTTGCGCGAGGCTGCGGATTGCCAGATACTCGAGAATCCTTTCCTTGACCTTTTTCAAACCGTAATGGTCCTCATCCAAAATCTTTTCGGCAAAGTCAATATCAATCCGGTCTTCCGTCTGTTTTGTCCACGGCAGCGCCAGCACCCAGTCGAGATAATTCCGCACGACGACCGCTTCCGCGGCCATGGACGGCATTTTTTCGAATCGTTCCACTTCTTTTAAGATCTTTTCTTCAACTTCCGGCGGCAAGGCCAATTCTTTAACCTTGCCTCGCAGTTCTTCCACCTCGGCTACCCGCTCGTCCTTCTCACCCAATTCTTTTTGGATGGCTTTGAGCTGCTCCCGCAGATAATATTCCTTCTGTGTCTTTTCCATTTGCTTGCGGATACGGATGTTGATACGCCGCTCCAAATCGAGAATCTCGATTTCTTGCAGAAGAATCCCGTAGATTCGCTCCAGCCGCTCCTTGACCGAAAACGACTCCAGCACAGCCTGCTTGTCTTCCGTTTTCAGCGCGATATGTGAAGCGATAATATCCGCCAGGCGGCCGCCATCTTCGATATTGACGATGGAAACCAGGGTTTCCGGCGGCACCTTTTTACTCAACTTGGTGTACTGCTCGAATTGGCTGATGACGCTGCGCATGAGCGCTTCGATTTCCAGCGTTTTTTCCTGATCGTCCGGCACCTCTTCGGCTTTGACGAAAAACAGGCTGTCATCCGGCAGATACTCGATTACCCGGGCCCGGGCGAGCCCTTCGACCAACACTTTGATTGCCCCGCCGGGGATCTTGATCAGCTGCTTGATTTCAGCGATCGTGCCGACCTGATACAGATCGTCCGCCGTCGGCTCGTCCGTCTTGGCGTCCTTCTGGGTTACCAGCAGGATCAGCCGGTCCAGCAGCATCGCCTTATCCAGAGCCTTGACTGATTTGTCGCGCCCCACATCCAGGTGGATTACCATGTATGGAAATACCATCACTCCCCGCAGCGGGAGCAGCGGTATCTCATGAACCGGACCGCTTTTGTCCATCTTATTACCTCCCCCCTCCCGGCTTACCCGATGCAGAAGCCGGTATAAAATATATTCTCGCCGGCACCGGCCGTTTCCTGCCGTCGTTATCGCTCGACCCAACCGGCCGCCCGCAATAAAGAACATGCATTAGTCACAGCAACAATAATGGAAGATTCTATCTTGGTTATACGACGACGCTTTATTCCTTGTTGCCATTAGTGGCTATGCTTTACCCATAAAGATTCAGGTTATTGGAAATTGCGGCTTTGCTTCGCTGGATGTCTTTTTCTGTGGTCCGGTCTTAGCTTCGTAGTTTCGTATCGGCCGTGTCAACGTCTCAGTCTCGGCTTCCGACGGGGTTACACTTACAAACACGGCCTCCCTGCCGTGATTGTCACCTCGCCCTCCATGGCTCGGCCCCGTCTTCAGCCTCGCCCTTGCCGGACACGGCACGATCCTCACTAAATGTCGCTTGCGCCAGGACCACGCGTCCACATGGAGAACGGAGGTACGGATGGTGCGAACGGAGTAAGTTGGGTAGATAAGGCGTCCACCTCTATAAGCTGCTTGTGCCTGGACCGTGCATGCAGCAGGGATAAGGGAAACCCTGCTACAGTAGCTGCAACAGGGTTCTAGTTTACCGTCAGATTTTCGATGCACTGAGTACTTTCCCCTGCGGCGCAATGACATTTGGCTTGGTAACCCCCGGCGCCGGGACGAACACCTGGCGGAAAACTTCTTTTAGTGTTTCCACCGGTACGACTTCAATATCCGGCATATCCCGGAAGACTTCCTGCCAGTTGGCCTGCGGAATGAGCACACGCTTGACACCAGCCTGCCGGGCCGCCTCCACTTTGGCAACGACGCCGCCGACCGGTTTGACCAAGCCACGGATTGAGACTTCCCCGGTCATCGCTACGGTGTTGTCAACGGGCGTATTCGCCAGGGCGGAGTAAATCGCTACGGCAATGGTGATGCCGGCCGATGGTCCGTCCAAAGGAATACCGCCGGGGAAATTCAAATGGATATCGTAATCCCGCGTCTTGGCATCGAAGCAATGGCGCAACACGGTCAGGACATTTTCTACCGAGCCTTTGACGGCGCTCTTGCGGCGCAATGTTTTGCCCGGGCTGCCGATTTCTTCTTCGTCAACTATCCCGGTGACGGTCACCAGACCCTGGCCGGGTCCGGCGGGGATGGCCGAGACCTCCACCTCGACCAGCATCCCGAGGCCGGCTCCGTGCATTGCCAGTCCGTTCACATAGCCGATCAGCGGCTGCTCGTGGATTTTCCGCTCCGGCCGGGGTGAATACTGACTGCAGTTCACGACCCATTCGATCGTTTTGGCGTCAATGTGGCCCGTCTTGTTCCCCATGGCAAGGCCGGCGGCAATCTGGACGATGTTGACCGCTTCCCTCCCATTTGTGGCGTACTGGGTAATGACGTCCAAAGCCTTATCGTCAATGGTGAAATTGATTTTCTTGACAGCGTTGCGGGCGATAATGCCGACTTCATCCGGCGTCAGCGCCCGGAAAAAAACTTCCACGCACCGGGAACGGATGGCCGGCGAGATGTCCTGCGGCGTCTTGGTCGTCGCTCCGACCAGACGGAAATCCGCCGGCATGCCATTGTCAAAAATATCTTTGATGTGCGACGGCACTCCCGGGTCCTCCGGGTTGTAATAAGCGCTCTCCAGGATTACCTTCCGGTCTTCCAGCACCTTTAAGAGCTTGTTCAGTTGAATCGGATGCAGCTCACCGATTTCATCCAGGAAGAGAATACCGCCATGCGCCCTCGTCACCGCTCCCGGCTTCGGCTGGGGAATGCCGGCGATGCCCATCGGACCAGCTCCCTGGTAGAGCGGGTCATGGACCGACCCGATCAGCGGGTCGGCGATGCCGCGCTCGTCGAACCGGGCGGTGGTGGCGTCGACCTCGACGAATTTCGCCCAATCTTTAAACGGGGAAAGCGGATTCTGTTTTGCCTCTTCCAGAATCAGCCGCGCCGCCGCCGTCTTGCCGACGCCGGGCGGACCGTAAATAAGGATATGCTGTGGATTCGGCCCGCAGAGGGCCGCCCGCAGTGCTTTCAAACCTTCCGCCTGACCGACAATGTCCGAAAAGCTGGTCGGCCGCGTTTTCTCGGAAAGCGGCTCGGTTAATGAAATGGAACGCAGCCGCTGCAGCTTTTCCATTTCTTTTCGCGATTCCTTGGCCACGGCAACCCGGGTTCCCTGTTGGCCACGGAAATAATTCATGAAGTACACCATGATAATAATCAAAAACAGAAATTGGATCAACGTAAACGCGCCTAGGTTAGAAGTCATCGCTGTCCTGCCTCCTTAGCTCTCTCTCTGTTTATACGGGCAATAATAGTATTTCTTGCCGGATTTTTTTTATCCGGCCGGGTCCGGTTCCGCCCGCTATTTAAAAAGAGGCAGGGAATCCAGATATTAACGAGAAAGCACGGCCGCTGGCCGTGCTTACGCAGTTTCTTCCCGCTTTTTCGTTTTTTTGGTATCCGCCGTCACGAGCAGCGGTTCCTGTTTGTTGACGACCGCTTCCTTGGTGACCAGGCATTTCGAGATATTATCGCGGGAGGGGATCTCATACATTACGCCTAACATGATTTCTTCCATGATTGCCCGCAGGCCCCGCGCGCCCGTTTTCCGCTGCATCGCCTCTTTGGCCACTTCCCGCAGCGCGTCATCGGCAAATTCCAAATCAACCGAATCCATCTCGAAGAACTTGCGGTATTGCTTGACGAGAGCATTACGCGGTTCGGTGAGGATTCGGACCAGCGCCTCCTCATCCAGCGCATCCAAAGTCACGATAACCGGCAGCCGGCCGACCATCTCGGGAATCAACCCGTATTTCAACAGGTCTTCCGGCAGAATGTGCCGGAGAATCTCGCCGAGGTTTTTCTTTTCCCGCCCACTGATATCAGCCCCGAAGCCAAGCACTTTTTTGCTGACCCGGTTCTGGATGATCTTCTCAACCCCTTCGAAGGCCCCGCCGCAAATGAACAGGATATTCGTCGTATCGATTTGAATGAATTCCTGATGCGGATGTTTGCGCCCGCCCTGGGGCGGCACACTCGCCACCGTGCCCTCAAGGATTTTCAGCAGGGCCTGCTGGACCCCTTCACCGGAGACATCCCTGGTTATGGAAGGGTTCTCGGCTTTCCGGGCGATTTTATCAATTTCATCAATATAAACGATACCTTTTTCCGCTTTCTCCACATCGTAGTCGGCAGCCTGGATTAGTTTCAGAAGGATATTCTCCACGTCTTCGCCGACGTAGCCGGCTTCCGTCAGAGAAGTCGCGTCGGCAATCGCGAAGGGGACATTCAGAATCTGGGCGAGGGTCTGGGCCAGTAACGTTTTCCCCACCCCGGTCGGACCCAGCATGACGATATTGCTTTTCTGCAATTCGACGTCATCGATTTTGGTTTCCATATTGATCCGTTTATAGTGATTGTACACCGCGACCGCCAGGGTCCGTTTGGCCCGGTCCTGACCGATGACGTACTGATCAAGGATATCCTTAATCTCTTTTGGCTTGGGGATATCCTTGATATCGAATTCCAGCTCTTCGCTCAGTTCTTCTTCAATAATCTCGTTACATAGCTCGATACATTCGTCGCAAATGTATACGCTCGGGCCGGCTACCAGCTTCTTAACCTGGTCCTGGGTTTTCCCACAGAACGAGCACTTTAGCTGCCCTTTCTCATCGTTGAACTTGAACATGCCTGACACCTCCGCGTCTTTACTTGCGCGAACCGCTCCGGGAGGAAAGAATTGCGTCCACGATCCCGTATTCTTTTGCTTCGGACGCCGACATATAGAAATCGCGGTCCATATCCCGACTGATTCTTTCCTCCGACTGCCCGGTATGGTCGGCCATAATCCGGGTAATAATCTCCCGCGTCTTTAAGATCTCCCGCGCGTGGATCTCAATATCGGCGGCCGTACCCTGCGCGCCGCCCGACGGTTGGTGAATCATAATTCGGGAATTGGGCAAGGCGAAACGTTTACCTTTCGTCCCGGCGGCCAGCAATACCGACGCCATGCTGGCGGCCATACCGACGCACAGAGTCGAGACATCCGGCTTGATGTACTGGAGGGTATCATAAATTGCCAACCCGGCGTGGACATACCCACCCGGTGAATTAATATAAAGGCTGATTTCTTTGTCCGTATCCTCACCTTCCAGGAAGAGCAACTGGGCGATGACAAGACTTGCCACATTATCGTCAATCGGGCTGCCGATAAACACAATCCGGTCCTTTAACAACCGGGAGTAAATATCGTACGACCGTTCACCCCGGTTCGTTTGCTCCACAACTATCGGGACTAAATTCATTGTTTTGTTCACCTCACTCGGAGAATTTTCTCAAACCAACTGAGATTACGCCGCTGTCATCCTCCGCGTAATCTCAGTGCATATTATGCCCGTTTTAATCGATTTGCTTCACAACGGCGTTGGCGACGAGAAAATCGACGGCTTTCCTTAACACCAGACCCTCTTCCACCATCTTCAGCGTCCCCTGCTCGGCAAACCGCTGTTTGACCAGCAGCGGGTCCTGGGAATACGTTTTGGCAATCCGTTCCACTTCGGCATCGAGTTCCGCCTCGGTCGCCGTCAGATTCTCCAGGCTGGCAACTTTGGCCAGAACCAGGTCCGTCCTGATTTCCCGCTCAACCCCGGGTTTGAATTCCTGCCGTATTTCGTCGAGAGTCTTTTTCGTATACTCGAGATACTGCTCCAACGTGGCTTCTTGTTTCTGCAGGTCATTCGTCAAGTCTTCAACCATCCGGTCAGTCCGGCGTTCGATCATCACCGTCGGGATTGCAACCGTAGCGTTGTCGACAACCTGACTGACAATGCTGTTTTCCAGCTTACGTTTGGCGTTATCGGCCGCTATTTGCTTCAATCTATTCTCGATATCGGCCTTTAATTCCTCCAGGGAAGCGAATGAGCTGGCCGTTTTGGCGAACTCGTCGTCCAGTTCAGGCAGAACTTTCTGTTTGATTTCCTTGACCGTTACCGCAAAGGCGGCCGGTTTGCCCGCCAATTCCTGGCTGTGATAATCCGCCGGGAAGGTGACTTCGATCTTTTTCTCTTCGTTCGGAACCGCCCCGATCAACTGTTCTTCAAACCCGGGGATAAACGCCCCGGAACCGATCTGCAGGTTAAAATCTTTGGCTTCGCCCCCGTCGAACGGCACTCCGTCGATAAAGCCGGTAAAATCAATAGTCGTATAATCCCCGTCCTGCACCGGCCGGCCCTCAGCCGACTCGAGTTTGGCGAAACGTTCCCGCAGCATCTCCAGGCTGTGCTGGACATCGTCGGCGGTAACTTTGGCTTCCGATTGCTCCGCCTCGATTCCCTTGTAGGCGCCGAGCTCCGGCTCCGGTTCGACGGTGACCGTCGCTTTAAAAACAAGTGGCTGCCCCGGTTCCGCCTGAACAATTTCGACTGCCGGGCGGTCGACCGGTTTCACCGCCGTCTCTTCCACCGCCTTGGCATACGAATCTGGCAAAACCTCGTCAACCGCTTCCTCCAATAAAGCCTTCCGGCCGCCGATTCTTGCCTCCACTAAAGGCCGCGGGGCCTTTCCCTTCCGGAAACCGGGAATGTTGACCCGCCGGGCGATATTCCGGTAAGCTTTTTCCATCGCCTGCTCAATTTCGCCGGATTCTACCTCAATTTCCAGGACAACCTTGCCGTCCTCTATCCTCTCCAGCTTAGTCTTCATTTATGCTCCCCCTTGTCTGACATTAATATTCCGTACCGCTGGTATATACATGGACTGCTTTCGCCGGCACGGCACCTTATTCCTGCGACACCGGCACCGGTTCAGTCCGGACGACTGCTGCCGCAAAGCCTGCCGCCGAATACGCCATCTCATTATATCACAATCCATCCAATTTCTTCAACTCTCGGGCGCTGATTTGATTGCGCCCGCCGCTTCCGGCATCCAAAATACAAAAAAACCGGTAATAGTCGAAAGCCTATTACCGGCAAAGCGTCGGATTGGAGCGGAAGACGAGATTCGAACTCGCGACCCTCGCCTTGGCAAGGCGATGCTCTACCACTGAGCCACTTCCGCATGTTTCTGGTGCGAAGGAAGGGATTTGAACCCTTACGCCTGTTAGGCACTAGATCCTAAGTCTAGCGCGTCTGCCAGTTCCGCCACCCTCGCACTGCGCTTTGATAATTTATGGCTGGGGCGGCTGGATTCGAACCAACGAATGCAGGATCCAAAGTCCCGTGCCTTACCGCTTGGCTACGCCCCAGCGTTGCCAATGTGGCGCGCCCGGCAGGATTCGAACCTGCGACCTCCAGATTCGAAGTCTGTCACTCTATCCAACTGAGCTACGGGCGCCCATAATTTACAAAATGGGGTGAGTGAGGGGATTTGAACCCCCGACACCTGGAGCCACAGTCCAGTGCTCTGCCCCTGAGCTACACCCACCATGCCGTAACGATTATGGCGCGCCTGGCAGGGATCGAACCTGCGGCCAACGGATTAGAAGTCCGTTGCTCTATCCTCTGAGCTACAGGCGCCTAAGTTTGGAGCGGGTGAAGGGAATCGAACCCTCGTATGAAGCTTGGAAGGCTCCCGCTCTACCATTGAGCTACACCCGCGAAATCGTTCTGCCCCTATTATAACCGGAGAAACCTTACCTATGCAAGCTCCGCGCCGGTTGTTCACATGGTCGGAGCGGAGGGATTCGAACCCCCGACCCCTTGGTCCCAAGCCAAGTGCGCTACCAAACTGCGCTACGCCCCGCTCATTGACGCAAATCTTATTTTAACGCATGCGGAACAAAAAGTCAACGCCATTTCCTGCTGGCATCGGAAACTTCCCGACGATTTGGCAGCAGTTTTCAGCCGGCAAGTTCAGCAAATGCTGTGCAACCAAGTATCTCACATCCGGTTGCATTTGTCAAGCGCCGGACTGCGCAAACAGCAACGAAAAACTTGCTAAAAATTACCGTTTCAAAAAACCCGGAAATATTTTCTGTCTGCCTGCAGCGGATGTAAATACGGCACAAAATTGTCCGGCTTCACCTCGACGATCCCAAATGAAGGCGCTTCCTTTCCCCGCGGATAGGCAAGACTGCCCGGATTGAAAAAAACCGTGTTTCCCACTGTGAATACGGCCGGGACGTGGGTATGTCCAAAGACGACCAGATCCGGCGCGCGCGTTTGGGCGTAAGCGATGAGGCTTGAGAAAGTACGCTTGACCTGGTACTGGTGGCCATGCAGGAGTAAGATCCGCTTGCCCACCCAGTCAATTATCTGTTCACCCGGTGCCACCATCCCAAAATCACAGTTGCCGCGCACCGCTTTGACTGGAAAAGCTGCCGTCGCCTCAATCTCTGCGATGTCGGTACAATGGTCGCCGGCATGAAGCAGCAGAGCAATCTCACCCATCTGCCGCAGTCCCTGCCGGATCGACCGGACATCGCCGTGCGAATCACTGATAACGCCGATGCGCATTACCGGCACCTCCCCGGACAAACTCCCGCCCCCTCAGCCTTGATATTCGCGTCCGATTGTCGCCAGCGCGGCGGCGGCTTTTTGCAGGGCGACGGCGCGATGGCTGATTCGATTTTTCGTCGCCAGGTCGAGCTCGGCAAAAGATTTCCCGTATGCCGGAACGATGAATAACGGATCATACCCGAAACCGTGTCCGCCCTTCCCGGCGCTGCCGATGACCCCCTCGCACTCGCCTTCCGCCGTGAAAAGCGTCCCGCCCGGGCGGGCGATGGCGATGGCGCAGCGGAAGCGGGCCGTCCTTTGCTCGGCCGGAACATCCCGCAGCAGAGCCAGCAGCTTGGCGTTGTTCGCGGCATCATTCGCGGCTTCCCCGGCGAAACGGGCCGAGTAGACGCCCGGCTGCCCGGCCAGATAATCCACTTCCAAACCGGAATCGTCCGCCAGGGACAGCATCTGTGTAGCCGCGGCGACTGCGGTCGCTTTTTTTACCGCATTGGCCATAAAGGTTGTACCGTCTTCGATAATCTCCGGGATATCGTCGAATTCAGGCAGATAGCGGAGCGTGAACGGCAGCCCGGCCAGCAGCGCCGCCATTTCCACCACCTTCCCCTTGTTTCTGGTCGCCAGGACCAGCGGTATCCCGGCCATTTACGGGCGTCCCCCGATGTTTAAGGTGATTTCACCGAGAGCGGCTTTCTGATATCCGATCAATTCCATGACGCCGTTTTTAGCCAGCGACAGCATGCGGTCGAGTTCATCCGGGCCAAACGGGGCTTCTTCCCCGGTGCCCTGAAGCTCGACAAACTCACCTTTCCCGGTCATAACGACATTCATATCGACTTTCGCCCGGGAATCCTCTTCGTAATTCAGGTCCAGCAGTAATTCGCCGCCGACGCTCCCCACACTGGTGGCCGCGAGAAAATCCGTGATGGGGATGGCGGAAATCGCCCCGGTCTTGTGCAAAAATTGCATGGCGTCCACGAGCGCGATAAAGGAACCGGTAATTGAAGCCGTCCGGGTACCGCCATCCGCCTGCAGCACATCACAGTCAAGCCAGATCGTTCTTTCCCCGAAGGCGCGGAGGTTGGTCACCGACCGCAGGGCCCGCCCGATCAAGCGTTGTATCTCGTGGGTACGACCACCGATCTTGCCCCGGGCGCTGTCCCGCACGGTGCGAACCTGCGTCGACCGCGGCAGCATCGAATATTCGGCGGTAATCCAGCCCTGTCCTTCTTTCTTTAGAAACGGCGGCACTTTCTCCTCGACCGTCGCAGCACAAACCACCTTGGTTTTGCCCACTTCGATCAGCACGGACCCTTCCGCATACGCCAGAAAATTCCGCGTTATTTTGACCTTTCGCAGTTCATCGTTTTGCCTTCCGTCAGCCCGCAATTTCATTCCCCCTACCCAAGTCATAGATGTTGTTCCCTTCCGTATCCACGGCGACAAAAGCCGGAAAATCAGCGACCGTTAACCGGTAGACGCCTTCCGGTCCCAGATCGGGATAAGCGATCAGTTCCGCCGCCTGAATCCGCTGCGCCAGTAATGCCCCGGCTCCGCCGAGGGCGGCAAAGTACACGGCGCCGTGCTCTTTGATACTGTCAATTACCGCCGCCGAGCGTGGCCCCTTGCCCAACATCCCCCGCACGCCGTGCGCAAGCAGCTCCGATGTATAAGGGTCCATCCGTCCGCTCGTAGTCGGACCGGCCGAACCGATACAGCGGCCGGGTTTGGCCGGGCAAGGCCCGGTATAGTAAATTAAGGCGCCCGAAAGCGGAAAAGGCGGTAATTCACCCGCCGCCAGCGCTTGGACCAAGCGGCTGTGCGCGGCGTCCCGGGCCGTATAGATAATTCCGTTCAGCGTCACACTGTCACCGGCCCGTAGGGGCTGAAGCTGTGCCGCCGTAAGCGGAGTCGTAATCGTCTGCCGCATCACGGGTCACTCCTTCCTTGTTCTCAGATGGTGGCGGTCGCATGCCGGGTGGCGTGACAGCCGATATTCACAGCTACGGGCAACCCGGCGATGTGAGTCGGATAGACTTCCATATTGACCGCCAGCGCTGTCGTCCGCCCGCCCAAGCCCTGCGGTCCGATGCCGGTCCGGTTGACGGCGGCGAGCAGATCTTCCTCCAATTCCCGCAGGCGGGCCTCAGAGTGCCGACTGCCGGCCGGGCGCAGCAGGGCTGTTTTGGCCAGCAGAGCGGCCTTTTCCATCGTTCCGCCGATGCCGACCCCGACAACGACGGGCGGACAGGGATTCCCCCCGGCCAAACGGACCGTCTCGACGACAAAGCTTTTGATGCCGGCCACACCGTCGGCCGGTTTCAGCATTCCCAGGCGGCTCATGTTTTCACTGCCGAAGCCTTTCGGCATGACGGTCAGGCGGATACTTGACCCGGAAACGAGGGTCAGGTGGATGACCGCCGGCGTGTTGTCGCCCGTATTCACCCGCTCGAGCGGGTCACGGACAACGGAGTTGCGCAAATATGCTGTTCGGTAACCGTCCCGAACACCGGCATTAATAGCTTCGGACAGATTTCCGCCGGTCAAGTGAACATCCTGCCCGAGTTCGACGAAGACAACGGCCATGCCGGTATCCTGGCAAATCGGTATCGCTTCGGTTGCCGCCGTTGCGGCGTTTTCGAGCAGCAGTGAAAGAATTTCCCGGCCCCGGTCCGAGGTCTCCGCCGCCAGCGCTTGCTCCATCGCCGCCCGGATATCCGCCGGCAAGCGCTCATTTGCCTCAATGCAAAGCTTCTCCACCACCCGGCTGATTTCATTTACTGCCACTTCCCGCATTGCCGGCACCTCCTGCCCGTTTAGATCCCTTTTCTACTTCTCCTTCCGTCCGATGAAGCCGCCGCGGATGGATCTCGCATCCAAGGCGGTGACGAAAGCCTCGGCATCGGCCGCCAGAACTTTGTCTAATATTATTGAAAAGTCTTTCCGCTTCGCGATAACATACAGAATTTTCCGGATACCGACCCGCCCCTGGCCTTCCACCACCGTAACTCCGAAGCCGGCAGCACGCAGCGCTTCCGTCAGTTGGTCGGGACACTTTTTGGAAATGATCTGGATATTGAGGAAACCCATCGCCAATTTTTCTTCAATATAACTCCCGACGTAATTACCGACCGCAAATCCGGTAGAATAGGCCAGGATGCTCACCCAGTTGTCCAGATTTTTAAACACCTGCCCCAAGGCAATGATGTAGATGCTAATCTCCACAAAGCCGATCAGGGCAGCCGCCAGCCGTTTCCCACGGACGACCAGCAGCGTCCGGATCGTCATCATACTCACATCAAGCAGCCGGGCGAAGAAAATGAATAAAAACCCGCCCAAGTTCTCCATAACGGCCTCCTTACGATTAACCCGTCAATAGTTTTTCCGACAAATCTTATTATAACGCAGATTACGCAAAACTCCAGTGTATTCTTTCATCGTTATTATAAGTATTACCCCATCGACCCGTGCCAAAAATTAATCTCGCCGTTAGCGCGGACACGGCAGCGGGTTCGGCTTCCGGTGCCGGAGGCCGAACCCGCTGTAATCTGGTCGCTATCGGAGCGGCGGCTTGAGTCCCGCCGGCAGCGGCGACTTATACGGTTCGTCCGCCGTCTTCTGACGGAACTCGGCTTGCGCCTTGACAACCAAATCCGGGCGGCGCATCAGTTCCGCCGCCGTCGTCCCCAAAACCTTGGCGGCGAGCAGCATCCCTTTGTGTCCGATGCTCATCCCTGCTGCCGCCGCATATTGCCAGGAGTGTCCGGCCGTACCGAGGGCGTTGCAGGCCGTACTGAACTGGCCGGTGGGAACAACCCAACTCACGTCGGCAACATCGGTCGAGCCGCCGGATACGGTACCTTTACCCCAGGGCGGAATGATGATATCGCAGAGAGGTTTTTCCAGCAGCAGTTTCGCAGTTTCCGGTCCGTACCGGCTTACCGCCATCGCTTTCTGGCGGTCCGGGAAAGTCTGGCTGATTGACTCGGCAAATTTCCGGTCCGCCGCGTCAAAGGGCGGGGCGCCGGCCGCGGTCATCTTCTCGTACATGACATCGCACAGCACCGTGTTTTGCAGTGTGTTGTAGCAGCCGGTCAGAAACTCCACCTCGTAGTGCGTCTCGGTCATCATCGCCGCGCCTTCGGCGATTTTCAGCAGCCGGTTGTAAATATCTTCGACTTGGAAGCGCCGCGGGGCACGGACGTAATACCAGACCTCAGCCTCCGCCGGGACGATGTTCGGTGCGAGGCCGCCGTTCGTAATACAATAATGGACCCGGCCTTCCTGGATGATATGCTCGCGGAGATAGTTGGCCCCGATGTTCATCAATTCCACCGCATCGAGAGCGCTCCGCCCGTTCCACGGATCGCCGGCCGCATGCGCTGTCCGTCCGAAAAATCTGAATTTGGCCGAATTCATCGCCTGGTCACTGCCCAGATTGATAGAGTTGACCGAAGCGGGATGCCAGGTCAGGGCAATGTCGACATCCTCGAACAGTCCGTCCCGGACCATGAACACCTTACCGGTCAGAGTCTCTTCCGCCGGACAGCCGTAATAACGGACCGTCCCTTTCAATTCTCCCGCCGCGATAGCTTCTTTTACGGCCATCGCCGCCCCAATCCCGGCCACTCCGAGCAGATTATGGCCGCAGCCGTGGCCCGGACCGCCGGGGACAAGCGGACGATGGACCGGTTCCGCCGCCGCGCTCAGGCCCGGCAAAGCATCATATTCGCCGAGGATGCCGATCACCGGCCGGCCGCTGCCGTAGCTCGCGACAAACGCCGTCGGCATTCCGGCCACTCCGGTCTCCATCTGAAAGCCGGCTGCCGCCAGCGCCTCAACCAGAAGCTTGGCCGAGGCGTGCTCTTTGAGCGCCGTTTCCGGCACGCTCCACACCCCATCGCTCAACTCGGTTAATCTGGCCTGATTTTTCTCTATCCACTCCACAATCCTGTCCGCCATTATGGCACCTCCCGCGTAATCATAATTCCTGAACGAAGGTTTCGGCGCCGCCGCGGTGAAACCCTGCCTGCCCTAGATAATTAGCGATTCGGTTTCGGCAGTTGATCGGCTTGCGCCGGCCCGGCCGGCCGGGGAAAAAGTGTCACAGTGCCGGCGGGGTATATTTATCCCGCAGCAGTAGCTTTCAGTCCTTCCGGTCATACAATAAATAAGAAGTCGATAGTGAAGGAACGGGTAAGCCATGAATTTTAAACGGATCAACCAAATCTATAACGGGTCTTTCCGTTTGTCCCAAAACGCCGCCGCAGATTTTCCGGATGGCTGGCTGCGTACCGGCGGCAGTGCGGGAACGGTTTGGCAGTGGCTGAAACCGCCGGAACACAGCTATGCCGTTTTGGTTCAGCATCCGGGCGGACTGCCGGCCGGTATCGCCCAGGATAAAGATGCGGCTGTCCCCGCCGGAGAAGCCCAGCACTGGGAGGTCTGCCTGCGCCTGCATGCGGCCGCCGCCGCCAGCGCCTATCTATGGATCCATTATTACGCTTCCGATCATTTTCTCCGCGTGGCAAAATACGATTACCTGCTGCCCCAAGGGGAAGCGATGATTAAGCAGGTTTTCGTTACGCCGCGCCGCACGACGGCCTTTACTTTAAACCTCGGCTTGCTTGCCGGCGGCAGCCTGATTATCAACAAAGTTTTTTCCCGCCGGCTGTATCCGCAGTTCCCGATCAGCCTGGATACGAAAGGACAGGTACTCGTCGGCCGGGTCGATACGGTGGGGAAAATCGAGCAGCCGGTTACTCTGGCCGGCCCGATCGAGGTAACGGTCACATCGGATATCCGGGATTTGACGCCGACCCGGGACGGGGTGCGCATTTACGGCAGCAGTCCCCTGCCCGTTGCCACCACCGCCGGCGGGGTAACTCTGGTACAGACAGCCGGACATGATTTTTACCAACAGCTCCGGACCGCCACGGCGACTCCGATGATGAACTTCTCCCCGGCGATTGACGTCTCGCCGTACTCGCTTTTTTCTTATGCTGTGTACAATTCCGGCTCAGCCGGCGCCGTTGCCAGGCTGGAAATCAGCCCCGACAACACGGTTTGGGTCGCCAATACTCCCGAGAAATCAATCAACGGCGGACAACTAGTTGTGCTTACACCCACTCACTTTCTCCGTTACACCCGCCTAGCTTATTCCGCCGCCACCCCAACCACTCTGACTGCCTGGTTTCAGGCTCAAAGTTAAGACGGTCACCCGGACGAACAGGACAACCGGCCAAGAACCTCCCTGGCTTGGCTTCATAAAATGATACCAAAGTGCTGCCAGCACGAACTTCTACTCTTCTCATCTTATTTTGAACAGGGGTTGACGAATTGAACGTTTTGGTGACCGGGGCGGCCGGTCTGTACGGCTCCCACTTGGTTGAAGCTTTGGTTGAGCATCCCGCCGTTGCCAAAGTCATCGGGGTTGATAATTTTTCCCGGCCTTTTCTGGTTAAACGACCGCTCTCCGAAGCACTAATGGAGAACAGTAAGCTGACCGTCTTTCGCCGCAGCTATCAGGAGATAACCGCCGACGACATCGACACCTGGCGGATCAATGCCGTAATCCATCTCGCCGCCTCCGTTTCGATCGACGAATCGATCGAACGGGCCCAGGCTTACTTTTTAAATAATGAGTACGGAACTTTCGGCCTGGCGCAAACCTTGCTGCAAAGCAAAAGCAGACCGTTAATTATCTATGCTTCTTCACCGGAAGTTTACGGCAATCCCCGGTACACCCCGATCGATGAAGAACATCCCCTCTACCCGCGCAGCATCTACGCCGTGACCAAGCTGGCCGCGGAAAAACACGTCAATGCCCTGCACGAATGGTTTCACTACCCGATGATCATCATCCGGAACTTCAACACTTACGGCGAAAATCAGAACAGTGAGGGGCATTCGGCCGTGATCCCCCGCTTCGTTATGAACGCCATCCGGGGCGAACCGCTGATCCTGCACAACACCGGCCGGCAGACCCGTGATTTTCTGTATATCTCGGATGCCGTGCAAGCTTACCTGCGGCTGCTTTTTCAGGGCGAAACTTACTCCGGCCAGGTCTTTAACATCGGAACCGGAAAACAGACGTCCATAGCGGATCTGGCGACAACCATCAAGGCGGTCACCGCAACCTCGTCCGCCATCATCCAGGCTCAGGGACGACCGGGAGATCTGGATGCTCTGGAGGCCGATATCAGCAAGATCAAGACTGCCGTGGGATGGTCACCCGCTTTTTCCCTGACGGAAGGATTGGAACGAACGATAGCTTGGTACCGGAGGCATGCGCAGTGAAACTGCTGGTTACCGGCGGCAGCGGGCTGCTGGGGACAAACCTGCTCACAGTTGTGAATAAAGACCACCAAACTTATGCCAGTTATCTCCGCCAGCCGCCTCCACAGTCAGCCGCCGCATGGATCGAACTTGATATCCGTGACAGCCGGGCCGTCCGCTTGCTGCTGCGCAAGCTTTCCCCTGATCTGGTGGTTCACGCCGCTGCCCTAGCGGATATCGATTATTGCGAAAAGCACCCGGCGGCGGCCGAAGCCGTCAATCACCTGGGAACCTGCAACGTCGCGGCGGCGGCGGCAGAAATCGGAGCCAAGCTAATCTATATTTCCACCGACTATGTCTTTGACGGCTTGGCCGGAGATTACCGGGAAGACGCCACGCCGGTGCCGGTTAACGTGTACGGAGCTACCAAACTGAACGGGGAAGCGGCTGTCCAGAGGCTCAGTTCGAACTGGAATATTGTTCGCACCACCTTTTTCGGCTGGAGCGAAGCCCATCCGCACAGTTATTTCCCGCGCCTTTTGGCCCGGTTGCGGAACGGGGAGTCGGTTGTTGCCGCCCCGGATGCCTATTTTTCGCCGCTGCCGGTCCGGGCGTTGAGCCGGGCGATTCTCGAACTGGGCAAAGCCGGCCCGACCGGTATTTACCATCTCGGCAGCCCGGAGCGATGCAGCCGCTATGAGTTCGCGGTAAAGACAGCCGCGGCCTTCGATCTGTCGCCCGGTCTCATCCGACCGGTTCCGTTCGCCGCGCTGCCGGGAGCAGTACCCCGCCCCAGAGATACATCGTTGAACAGCAGTCGAGCCAGAAGCCTGCTCGTATCCGAACTGCCCCGTATTGACGCCGGACTGAAGCTGACCAGACGTTTAATCGAAACAAAGGACAATTGCGTCCAAGGATAAGGAGTGCCGCGATGCTTTTAGAACAAGTGGAAGTCAAACGGCTGCAGCGCATCACCGATAGCCGCGGTTCGTTGGTGGAAATCTTGCGCGGTGACAGCGACCCGCTTACCGCCGGGGGACAAATTTATCTGACAACGGCGGCGCCGGGCTGTACCAAGGGCAGCCATTATCATCGTCGCAAGACGGAATGGTTCTTTGTCGTACTGGGCTGCTGCCTGCTGCAGCTTGCCGATGTTACCAGAGGGCAAACTGAAGAACTGGTGCTGTGCGAGGAGGTTCCAATCGCAGTAAAGATACCGCCGTTGATAGCGCACGCGGTCCGGAATACCGGCCGTACCCCGCTTTATCTCTTGGCCTATATCGATGCCGCCTACGATCCGGCCCGGCCGGATACCTTTCCGTATTCTGCCTGGCGGTAATTGCGGCCCTCGAATTGAGCACGCGCGGCGGGGTGTCCTTCTCCGCCCTACCGCAGGAGGGATCAGACATGAATTTCTTGGTCACCGGCGGTGCCGGTTTCATCGGCCGCTGGGTAGTCAAAAACCTGCTGGAAAGGCAGCATCGGGTCGTCGTTATCGACGATTTTTCCAACGGCTGTCCGGAAAATCTGGCCGAGTTCGCAGAGAATGTACGGCTGGCGAATGTAGTAACCGGCGACGTTCGGGATACCCGCCGGCTGGCGCAGACTTTTGACCGGAACATCGATATTTGTATCCACCTGGCCGCCAGAATTAATGTCCATGCCAGCCTCATTGACCCGGCAACCGCTTTTGGTGTAGATGTGCAAGGTACATTCAATATCCTGGAGGAAGCCCGCAAACACGGCAGCAAAATCGTATTCGTCAGCACTTGCATGGTGTACGACAGCGCCGGTGCCAGCAGCTCCATCAATGAGCGGCACCCGACCAAGCCTGCTTCACCTTACGCCGGAGCCAAGCTGGCGGCGGAAAAACTGGTCCAGGCGTATTACCACGCTTACGGACTGCCGGCGGTTATCATCCGTCCTTTCAATACTTACGGCCCCTGCCAGAAAGCCGGCGGCGAAGGCGGGGTCGTCTCCGTTTTCCTGCAGAGACACCTGCAACGACTGCCGCTGCTGGTTTACGGGGACGGAACCCAGACCCGCGACCTGCTGTATGTGGAAGATTGCGCCGAACTGATTGCCAGAGCAGCCCTGTCCGAGTCGGCCATCGGGGCAATAATCAATGCCGGCACCGGCCGGGATATCGCTATTAAGCATTTGGCTGCGCGGATTGCCGGCCGGGATAACACTGTTCAGCAGGTCCCCCATCCCCACCCCCGGAGTGAAATTGCCAAATTAACCTGTGATGCCGGTTACGCCCGGGAGTTGCTGGGCTGGGAACCGAAAGCATCCCTCGGACAAGGGCTCGAACTGACGCGCTCTTGGCTGCAGGGACAGATGAACCAGGCAGCAGACAGCGGCAATCCGCTGTTTTGAACGGCGTTTCGCCGCAGTCGCACGCCGGTAATCGACAGCCTGACTGCCGAACGGTAGGAGGAGTGACACGGACAGTGCTTACCAGCATCATCGTAACGACATACAATCAACTGCGTTACACGAAGAGCTGCCTGGACAGTATCCGCAAGTACACCGCTGAACCTTACGAAATGATTGTGGTCGATAACGGTTCCGATGCTGCCACAGTTGCCTATTTGCGTTCCCGGGAAAATGTCCGGCTGATCCTGAACGAGCAAAACCGGGGCTTCCCGGCAGCATGCAACCAGGGTCTGCGCGCGGCAAGCGGCGACAGGATTTGCTTACTGAACAACGATATGGTTGTCACGCGGAATTGGCTTTCCAATCTGCTGATCTGCCTGGAAAAAACCGGCGCCGGCATTGTCGGCCCCAAATGCAACCGGATTGCCGGCGCCCAAATACTGCCGGTAGAATACCAAAACTTGCGGGAGATGCAGCATTTCGCCAAAGCCTTCAATGTTTCGGATCCGGCAAAATGGCAAAATACCTGCCGCATCGGCGGCGGCGGTATGCTGTTTCGCCGCATTCTTTTGGATCAGGTCGGTTTTCTGGATGAACGATTTACGCCCGGCAATTATGAAGATGACGACTTTTCCCTGCGAACCCTGCTCGCCGGGCACCGCCTATATATCGCCGGTGATACCTTTATTCACCATTATGGTAGCAATATCTTCGGTCAAAACCGGCTTGAATACTCGTCCTGCCTGGAGCAAAACGCCAAAAAATTTTGCGACAAATGGCAATTAAGGGACGCCGCAGTAACCTATTGCGACCCGCACCTCCTCTCTCTTTTCCCGCAGGCCGCCGGTAATATTCTTGATACCTGTTGCGGTTGCGGCGCTACCGTACTGGAATTGAAGAATCGGGGAGCCGAAAAAGTCATCGGCGTCACGGATTCCCCGGAACTGGCCAAAGCCGCCTCCATCAACCTGAACGAAGTATATACCGGACGTTTTACCGAAATCATCTTGCCTCCCCAGGAAAAATTCGATTTGGTTCTCCTCAACGGCACCCTGTCGCAGACGGAAGACCCGACAGCCGTTCTGCATAAAGCTGCCTCTCATTTGACTTCTTCCGGCTTGCTGGCAGCCGTCTTTCCAAATGCCGTAAATTTAAGACATCTTCTCAATCTCGTTTTGGGGCGCCGCCACAGTGCAGGTGAATTGGGTCAATCCACCTACACTCCCCAGGACATTCATACTCTGCTAGAGAACTGTCGCCTGCAAATAAACAAACTTGCCACTGTCCAGCAGCTTCTGACCGAAGCTGAGAAAGCTTTTCTGGACGACCTCCGGCAATTCTTGTCTTCCCACGGCCTCAACAGCACTGTATTAGCCAACAGTGCCATGATTACTAAGTTCATTGTTCTGGCCGGTTTGAACGGGCGTGCCGGTTAGAAAACGTTAAAAAGCGGCGGGGGCCAAAAATTTCCGTTCCGCCAAACCGGTCAGACTGCTTGTGGCTGCAGGTAAGCCGTCAGGCTTTCAGCCTGACGGCTTTTCATTCTTGCCAACTCCAGACAGGGTAGATACGACCCGGCTCCGGATAAGCTGATGTACCAAGCCGGCGGCTGTTTTAGCTGCAGACAGCGCCGGAAACATTTTTCCGCCTGGTAATATCTGCTCTGCATCAAGTAAGCTTGCCCCAGCAGCAGCCAAAGGTCGGTATAATCCGGATAAAGTTCGGTGCCTCGCTCCAAAATATCCCTACCGTCTCCGATCCGTCCGGACGCCAGATAACACATGCCGATTTTCTTAATCAAGTCGGAGTATCGCGGATTGCGCGGAGTCCATTCGCCGGCAACCGGTAAAAGAAAGCCTAAGGCGGCAGCGAAGTCGTTTTGCCCGATTAATTCGGAACCTAAGCAGTACCGCAAATAGCCGTCCCCGGGTGTTTTCTGCACGGATTTTCTGAGAAGCGTAACATTGCGGTTCGTTTTGTCTTTTCTCAGCCAGATATCATTCAAGTAGCCGTAGTGGTGGATAAGCACATCGGCAACGGTTGTTCTCCCCGCACCAACCCGCTCGATCGCCGCCGCTACTGTTTCATGAATTGCCCCCTCATAGCGATATTCCGGCCGGTTCCGAAACAATGACAGCCGGCAGTCGTCAAGATATTCCCGGCCGGCGGCCCGGCCGATATAGCTTCTGATGCGCAGATAGTATCCTTCGCACGCGGTGTCGGCCAGCAGCCGTCCGATTTGTCCGACGGCTGCCGCATCAACCTCCTCATCCGCATCCAGCATCAGGATCCATTCCCGCGTAGCCCGGCTCAAAGCATAATTGCGGGCTTCGCTGAACGAATCGCGCCAGGCAAAGTTATATACGGCCGCACCCAGTTCCCGGGCCACCGCAACGGTGTTGTCCGACGAACCGGTATCCACAACGATAATCTCATCGACTGCCGCCCTGGCACTGGCAACGCATTTCGGCAGGCTCGCTGCTTCGTCTTTGACGATAATGCACAAGCTCAGAGTTGCCCCGTCCAAATTAACTCAACTCCCCTCGCTCAAGCTTTCCCGCCCGCCCGACCAAAGCAGCGGCCATTGCCAGAACCAGTCCAACCGGCCGACTGTTTGCCGCTGTCTGCCGGTAAAGACGCAAAGCTGCACCGATTTCTCCGTTCGCAAGGCAGCCGGCTACCGTCGTCGCCCCGTACTTTCCCAGTCTGGCCGGATCCAGACAGGACAAAAAACGGCCGGCTTCCCGAAACAGCCGGTACTTCCATAAAATCAATACAACCGCCTCCGCCCTTGCCGGAGTGAGATCGGACAGTAGGATAAAATCAAGGCATTTGACCATCAGATGCCGCCAGTCCAGTTCCAGCAGCTTTTCCAGCAGACTTTTCAGGATATCCCATTCCGCGGTTGATGCGCTAGCGACCGCTACCGGTTTTCTGTCCGTTTCTTGGATAAAGGCGGCCAAGCGCTCCAGTACTCGGCTTTTTCTGCTCCAGCCCGGACATTTCTGCAAGGCTGTCAGACTTACGGCTGCTGCTTCGTACCGCTCGCTGTGCCAAGCACCGAGGACGCGATGCAGCAATGCTGGTGGATAAAAGTCATCGGCTTGACCGACCCGCCCGAATTCGTTTTCCGCTTCCCGGTGCCGCCCCAGCGCCTGTGCGCAGACACCTTTGAGAAAGGATGGTGGGTTATCTGCCCGGGCCAGTAGGTGCTCGCCTTCCGGATACAGCCCCTGACTGATGAAAGCCTGCACAAACACAAGCAGTCGTTCCGGCAGCAGCAGTCCTTCCTTTTCCAGATAAGCAAGTGCATTCTCTCTCCCGTAATACGCCGCCAGGCACTCAACGAGCGGGTAAACCGCCGGCGTGATACACTTATCGCTTTCTAAACACTTCCGGTAGGCAGTGATAGCTTCCGTGTAATTTCTTTCCTGCTGCCGGATGTTACCGAGAGCAAGCAGCGCCTTGGCATTACCGCTTCCGGCATCTGAAGGATAACAGGGAGGCGCTTCCCCCCAACGCAGGCATTGCTCAAAACAGACCCGGGCGTCTTCCAGCCGCCCGGTTTCCTGGGCATAGCAGCCTTTGAGAAAGAGTAGATCGGTATAGCCGGGATACCGGGCAATCCCTTTATTCAGTGCCGTAAAGGCAGCTCCGTATTTTCTCAGCTTGGCGTAACAAAAAGCCAACTTTTTATATAACTCGGGAGCCCAACCGGCTTCGGCTTCAATCCGCTGCAAGGCGCGCTTAAAAGCTCCGACTGCCTTCATATATTTTCCCGAACGCAGATATTCCGTGCCTAAATTAAACTGATTGAACGGTTCCAACTGGTTTGCTGCGGGCATGGCCTGCAGGATGGCCAAGTTTCTCTTGATTTTGTCACGTTCTTTGATCTCGGCGTTCAGATACCCGTAATGCAAGATCTTGATGTCCGCATAACCCAATTTTTTGCCCGGCTGACCGAGTACGATTTCATGGATAGCGCCGCGGTAACGGTGATCCGGAGCATTTCTGAACAAGCGAATATTCGGTGAGACCAGGCGGTTTTCTCCGGGCCGGTCGCCGACGTAGCTGACGGTGGTAAAGAAAAATCCGTCGACGTCGGCTCGCTCCATTAAGGGCCTGATTCTTTGCCGGTCTTCGTCCGTCACCGCGTCGTCGGCGTCCAGCACCAAAATCCAATCCCCGGTCGCCTTGTCCAAGCTGAAATTCCGGGCGGCGCTGAAATCACCGGTCCACATATAATCGTAAACGTGGGCGCCGGCAGCCCGGGCGATCAATTTGGTATCGTCAACCGAACCGGTATCGACAACGATAATCTCATCGGTCAATCCTTGCACGCTCTTAAGACAGCGCCCAAGGTTAGCCGCTTCGTCCCGCACAATCATACAAAGAGTAAGACGCTTCGCTTCAGGCACCGGTATAATCTCCCGCCTCGTACTGCGCCAGTTTTTGTTTCAGGCAGTCGGCATCCGGAAATTGTTTAATTCCCGCCCGCAGTACGTCTTTTGCTTCCTCTTTAAACAAAGAAGCCAAAATAGTATATTCCACCGCACCGGCCCCAAATGAAGCCAGCATCGCCTTAGCATCCTCGATTTTGTCCAGCGACCAGAGGCAGAAGCAGAGACAAAGCACCGCGTCCCGGTAATATGGACTAGCCTTGTCAATCTTGTGCAGATATTCTGCCGCCGCTTCGTATTCGCCGGTTTTGGCCAGGCAATATCCCGTAAGGTAACAAACCTGGTCAGTCTCGCCCGCCAAAGCCACGGCCCTGGCCAGATACGGCAAAGCCAGTTTCGGTGCTTTTGCCGCCGCAATCAGATCCGCCAGAGCGATTAACCCGTCCGGCTTTTCCAGTCGATAATATTTTTCCAGAAAGGCCAGCGCCTCCGCTGCCGGAGCGTTGGCCAGCATAAGCCTGGCTGCGGCGAGCAAAGGGTTCACCCAGCCGGGATTGAGCTGAACCGCTTTTTGATAAGACTGGATCGCATCCGGCAAATGTCCCATCGCTTCATAAGCCTCTCCCATGGCATAATATGCTTTGTAGCTGCCGAGCCCCAACTCAGCGACCGCGTAGGGCGGCGTGGGCGGTACCCCCAGCACCAGACACTGGCTGAAGCAGCCGATCGCCCGGGCATAATTCTTATTTTGCATGGCGATTAGCCCTTCCAGGTAAACCAAGTCCGTATAATCCGGCCAGAGTTTTTCCCCTGCCTCGGCTATTTTTGAGGCTTCGGCCCACTTCTCCCGGTAGATCAGCGTTCGGGTCAATTCCTTATATAATTTCGAAGCCCACATTGCCTTCGGATTGGCATAGCGTTTGGCTTTCCGAAATTGCCTTTCCGCTTTCCCGTACTCTTTTACCCGCTCGTATTCAACCCCCAAGTTGAAGGCAATGAAAGCATCCTGCGGGTAAAGTTTGGCTGCTTTTTCCGCCAACTGTAAATTCCGGCGGGATTTATCTTTCTTAGCCGCAGCACCATCCAAATACCCGTAATGGAGTACCCGGACCGGCGTCTGCCGCAAGACCGTGGCGGGTGCATTCTGTAAAATCGACTCAGCTATCTGCTCGTGGAGAAGCCCTTGGAAGCGGTACTCTTTGCGATTGCGAAACAACCGAACGGTAGTCATGACTTCAATATCGTTGGGACGGCCGGCCGGGCCGGTGAAATTCAGAATCTTAACGAGCAGCCCCTCGTCCGTCTTGTTTTGCAATAAGGCTCGGACCGCTTCCCGGTCGTCCGGATGCAGCGCTTCGTCGGCGTCCAGGCAGAGTACCCACTCCCCTTTTGCATAATCCAAACCGATATTCCGGGCGGCCGCAAAACTCCCTGGCCACGGAATTGCATGTACCTCAGCCCCATAGTTTTCGGCGATCTCGATGGTTCGGTCGCTGGAACCGGTATCCACTAAAATTATTTCGTCTACCACATCCTTGACACTTTCCAGACACCGGGGCAGATTCGTCGCCTCATCCTTGGTGATAATACATAAACTGAGCAGTATCGACGGCAATCGCCTCACCTTCCTCATTCCACAGTTTTGCAGCTTCCCTGCCTGCCTATCCGAGTCTTCCTCTTTTAATATATGGCAGCAATAACGCCCGGTTTCGAAACAGGGACACCCATTTTGCCAATAGGTGTCCCATAAACAACGGATAAAATTTCGCCCTAGCTACCAGTCTACCGAAAACCGACGCGCGCCAAAACAAATTAGTAGCAAACTCCTACAGCTTTTATGAGAGAGTGTTCATTTCACTCCGGCTTTATCGGCCATAAAATGTAGTAGTCGGCAAGGAATTAAGAGAAATACGGTCAGACCGTATGGACCGCCTTTCTTGATACCTCCGAAAGAAAGGAGTGAGGAACGAAATGGCAAATTTCAAGGTATATAACGAGCTAGCCGAACAACTTCTGAGTCAGGTTTCCAACCCGACAGCCGCCAGCTTACTTTCCCAGGTCTCTAACGAAACAGCCGCCAGCTTACTATCTCAGGTCTCCAACGAAACGGCTGCCAGCTTACTATCTCAAGTCTCTAACGAAACAGCTGCCAGCTTGCTATCCCAGGTCTCCAATGAAACGGCTGCCAGCTTACTATCTCAAGTCTCTAACGAAACAGCTGCCAGCTTGCTATCCCAGGTCTCCAACGAAACGGCGGCCAGCTTGCTATCTCAGGTCTCCAACGAAACTGCCGCTAGCTTGCTATCTCAGGTATCCAATGAAACTGCCGCTAGCTTGCTATCTCAAGTATCCAATGAAACAGCCGCCAGTCTGCTCGCCCAAGTCTCCAACGAGACAGCGGCCAGCCTGCTCGTTCAGGTCTCCAACCTGACGGCGGCCAGTCTGGCTGCCAGCGTAACCATCAACGATCATACCGTAACCGAATCCTTGATTGATGTTGCCGACACGGGCGATAACACTTATAAAACCACCGCCGCTCGGAATATCCTCAACCTAAGCAACTATACTTTCACTGTTATCAACTCGGGAGCGACCAACAGCGCCACTGCCAGACTGATGCTCAGCGCCGACGATATCCTCTATACGATTGATCCCGGCAGCCCGGCTCAAACCATCGCCCCGGACGACCAATACTTCTTTACTCTGGGACGCTACGTCAAATACGCACAAATCCAGTATGCTTCCGTAACGACAGGTCTTACCACCAGCCTGAGCATCTGGTTCCAGGCGCAGGCTTAAACCGGGAACTGCCACTGTCTCCAACCGAGTACCCCGATTTACTGTGACTCTGAATTGCTGCAGGAAACAGTGTCTAACTATATTTCAGCTGATTGAGGTAGGGCTGTCACTAAACGAGTTTATGTGACAGCCCTACCTCAATTATCGTACGGCCTGATCCGGCCCCACTTATCCGAATCGCCCGGCTTCACTCATGACCGGTAATCCAGGCAGCATACAGTTCCTCTATTTCGCTTGTGAGCCGTGTTTTATCGTCTTGCAGCAAGCTCAGGCGGGTGAAGTCAAAAGCCGCAGCCGCCATCGCCGCATCAATATTCTCGATTTTTTTCTCCGTCTCCATTATTCGCCTTTCCAGTTCAGCTACCCTGTTTGCCGCCTCGCTCACGGTGTTCCGGCGCGGCTGGACAGAGACGGGCTTCCTGCCGCCTGCTCCGGTCGTTTCCACGCATGGCTGCCGGCGCTGCGCCGTCCACGCCCGGTATTCCTGGTATGTTCCGTGGTATACAGCGGCCTCGCCGGCTGCCAACTCGATGATTTTTGTAGCGAACCGGTTGATAAAATACCGGTCGTGCGAGACGAACAGCAAGGTTCCGGCAAACCCTTCCAGCGCCCGCTCGATCCATTCCCGGGCGGCCGTGTCCAGATGATTGGTCGGTTCATCGAGAATGAGAAAATTGACCTCCGCCTGCATCAGCAAGCAAAGCTTCAAACGGCTTTTTTCCCCGCCGGAAAGTGAGCCGACCGACTTGAACACATCACTGCCGCAGAAATGGTATCTGGCCAGCTGCTCCCTCGCTGCCGCTTCGCTGCTGCGCAATTCGCCCCGCAAGGTGTCGAGAACATTAGCTTCCGGCTTCGCAAACGTTATTTCCTGTGGCAGGTAGGCAAGCCGGACGCTTTCCCCCATCCGCACCGTGCCCGCATCCGGTTTGTCCGCGCCGGTTAGCAAGCGAAGCAAAGTCGTTTTGCCGCTGCCGTTGCTGCCAATCAGGGCAATTCTTTCCCCGCGCCGGACGGCAAAACTGATCCGGCGCAACACGCACCGGCCGCCGTATGCTTTGCCGACATCCTCCAGGGCAACAACTTCCTTGCCGGAAAGCTCCCCGCCGGAGAAGCCGGCAGAGAGAACTTTGGCTCTGACCGGTTTTTCGGTTTTCCCCAGCCGCTCAATGCGCTTTTCCAGCGCGAACGCCCGCCGGTGCAACTTCGGATTGTCGGCCTGCCTCGCCCATTCGTGCATCCTCTTGGCGGCTTCCTCCAACTGCTTCCTCTTATTCGCCTCCTGTTCGTACTGCGCTAGCTTCTGCAGGAAACGCGCTTCCTTTTCCCGTGCATAAGCGCTGTAGCCGCCTTCATACAATTCCGCCCGCCCGTTTTCCAATTCGATGCTTCGCTGCACTGTCCGGTCCAAAAAATACCGGTCGTGGGAGACAACCAGTACCGTGCTCCGGCATTGTCTTAAGTAGTCTTCCAGCCATTCCACCGCTATGATATCGAGATGATTGGTCGGCTCATCGAGGAGGAGGAAGTTCGTATCCTGCAGGAGCAGCTTCCCCAGGTTAATCTTGGTCTTCTCGCCGCCGCTGAGCCGGTTGAACGTCCCGGCTTGCATAGCTTTGTCGATGCCGAGACCGTTGCAGACTTTAGCAACATTGCTGTCAATCGTATAGCCGCCCATCGCCTCGTAGGCGGATTGGAGTTCCCCGTAGCGGCTGAGAATTGCCGGACTTGCCTCAGTCGCCAGCTGTTTCTCCGCTGCATCCATTTCCGCTTTCAGCCGGCAGAGCCGCTCGAAGGCGGTATATAGGACATCCAGCCCGGAATAACTGTCCGGATAATCAGGTATCTGGTCAAGTACTCCGATTACAATCCCGCCGGACAACGTCACTACGCCTCTGTCGCAATTTTCGCTTCCGCTGATAATCCTGAACAGAGTGGTCTTCCCCGCCCCGTTCCGGCCGAGCAGCCCGACTTTTTCCCCTTCGGAAATCTCAAAGCTCACCCCGTTGAGGACAAGTTTGTCGCCGTAATTTTTATGCACTTCGTGTAACGCAATGTTTATCACTCGTAACCCTCCGTCTCTTTGCCAAAATAAAACCGGGCAGTCGGATTATCCGCTGCCCGGATCTGATGGTCGCATGCCGTCAGAGTCGTTCGTTCGCAACAGAAAACCCGGGCAGATAAATCACCCGGGTATCTTGCGCTTCCTGACAATGGTGATTTCGTCTGCTCAGCCAACCTCATCCGTTTTTGGACAGATTCCCCCCTTGGCAGCTTTCTTTGCCGAAATTCGGGCGACATAATGTTTGATGTTGTCCAAAATACCGTTGACCAAGCTTGCCGTCGTCACCATCTCACCTCCTAAACAGAAATATAATACCATATTCAGGTAAGGACCGCAAGTATCTTCCCAGTAAAGCGCCCGTTCTTGCCGGCCGGATATGCTTGCGTTTGCAGTTCAGTTGCCGCATATGAAACCACGGTTTTACAGAACATAAGGAGGGCAAACTAACGCTAGCAGGTCCGCATGTGGTGTGCTGCCCAAGTTAGAAGCATTTATCGCTCGGTGCTGTCCTCAGATCCGGACTAATAATTGATACAGCCGGGCAATAATATCTGCAGGGAGGTATCGAAAATGACCGTTTGTTCACAGGTGAAGCAAACCGCAGCAACTTTGGAAGGGGCGCAGGGTATTCTGCGGCTGTACCTGACCCAAACTCAGGATGAAGGAAGCAAAGCCGTCATTGAGAAGTCGATTAACACTGCCGGAGAGATCATCGGTGATCTGCAGGCCCGGATTCGGGACCTGGAGGCACAGGAAAACCAGTACAAAGGGTTTTGACAGGGAGGCTGACATATGATTTGGGTGGAGATCCTGACCCGCTCAATCGGAGTGTTCCTGCTGACATTCCTCCTGGTCAGGCTGATGGGAAAGCAAAATATCGCCCGCCTGAACCCGTTCAGGCTTGTGAATTATCTTGTCATCGCCGTCTTGGCTGTTCTCCTCACTTTCGGTTACATTGAGAACCCCTGGTTCGGCTTGTTTGTCCTGGGAGTCTGGGCCCTTGTCCCCGTTGCTCTTGATTATTTGGCGTTGAAAAGCAAGCGTTTCCACGACTGGATCAACGGGAAAGGGACGGTCTTGATTAAAAACGGCAAGATTATGGAAGAAAACCTCCTGCAGGAAAGGTTCAGCGGCGAAGAACTCCTGCGTGAGTTGCGTAAAAGGAATGTTTTTAACCTGACCGATGTGGAATTTGCAGTCATGGAAAGCGATGGCAGCTTAGATGTCCTGCTGAAATCCGATCGGAAACCGGTCACCCCGCACGACCTCGGTCAACCGGTGGCCCCGCAGGCGGAAACCCAGACCGTAATCCTCGACGGCAATATCCTCGACGAGCCGCTGGCAACCATGGGCTTGAATCGGGCCTGGCTGAAAACGGAAATTGCCAAAGCCGGTGTTGCCATCGAAAACATCTTCCTCGGGCAGGTCGACGCCTCCGGCGATCTATATCTGGACCTGTTTGACGACGCGATCCGGATACCCCAGCCGAAAGTCAAGGAAAGGGTTTATGCGAGCCTTGAGAAGTGCCGCACTGACCTGGCAAGTTATGCTCTTGCGACGGAAAATATGGAAGCCAAAGCGATGTATGCAAAGGATGCGGATAAGCTGGCGGCGCTTTTGGCTGAAATCAAACCGTTTTTATTGCGCTAGGAGGGGAAACATGTCCAACCTGAAAAACAAGAAACTAACGCTTACCCAACAAAAATACAAAGTCTTCGCCCAGCAGCGGGTGACCCAGCGGCCGGTACTTGCCAACTGTATCAAAGCCTTTTTCGTCGGCGGCACTATCTGCCTCATCGGTCAGCTCGTCCAGTGGATATTCATGACTTATTTCGGCTTTGACGAGGTGACGGCAGGCAACCCGACGGTGGCGGTCATGATCATCCTTTCCGTCCTGTTGACCGGCCTCGGTGTGTACGACCATATCGGGCAGTTCGGCGGCGCCGGGAGCGCTGTGCCCGTAACCGGCTTTGCCAATACGGTTGCCTCGGCGTCCATCGAGCACCGCAGCGAGGGCTTCGTGCTGGGTGTCGGCGGCAACATGTTCAAAATAGCCGGACCGGTTATTGCATACGGAGTGTTCTCCGCTTTCGTGGTTGCACTGCTTAAGATTGCCATCAAAGGACTGGGGGGGATGTAAATGCTGCAGGGACATCAATCGTGGGTATTTGATACCCGGCCGGTAATAATCGCTTCCGCAGCCGTCGTCGGCCCGTTTGAAGGGCAAGGTCCCCTCGCGGATGATTTTGACGTAATTCACTCGGATATGTATGTGGGACAAAACAGTTTTGAAAAAGCCGAGAGAAAACTGCTGGAGCAGGCGTGCGAAATCGCGATCAAGAAAGCGGGAACCCAAAAAGAGGATATTCATTTCTTCCTCTGCGGCGACCTGATGAATCAAATTATTTCCAGCAGCTTTACCGCCCGTACACTGGGAATTCCTTTTCTCGGACTGTACGGCGCCTGCTCAAGTTCGATGGAGGGGCTGTCCCTCGCGGCCCAGCTGATTGACAGCCAAGCCGCCCAGATAGTATTGGCCGCCACCTCCAGTCATAATGGCGCGTCGGAAAAGCAGTATCGGTATCCGACCGAATACGGCGCGCAGAAGCCGCCCAGCGCCCAATGGACAGTTACGGGAGCGGGAGCGGCCGTAATTGCCGCGCAGGGTAACGGCCCCAGAATTACCGCCGCGACCATCGGACGCATCGTCGACATGGGGATTTCCGACCCGTTCAACATGGGTGCGGCCATGGCCCCGGCAGCCGTCGACACTATTCAGTCTCACTGCAAAGACCTGGGTCGGGACCCTTCCTATTACGATGTAATCGCCACCGGCGACTTGGGCAAAGGCGGCCACCGGATTGCCGCCGACCTGCTGGCCGAACATGGTTTCAACCTCCCGGAAAATATCTTTACCGACTGCGGCATCCTGATTTACTCACAAGACCAGCCGGTCATGTCAGGCGGCAGCGGCTGCGCTTGCTCGGCCACCGTCACCTACGGACATTTCCTCAAACGAATGCGCCAGGGTGAGTTGAAGAAGATTTTGATTGTGGCTACCGGGGCTTTGCTGTCGCCGCTGTCCTATCAGCAAAAAGAAAGCATTCCTTGCGTTGCGCACGCCGTTTCCCTGGAGATGTAGAACAGGAGGTTTTGGCATGGAAAAATTTCTGTGGGCGTTTATCGTCGGCGGCTTGATTTGTGTCGTCGGGCAAATCATGATGGATGTTTTCCAGCTCACCCCGGCCCACACCATGAGCACCCTGGTGGTGGTTGGAGCAGTCCTGGGCGGGCTCGGCCTGTACGAACCGCTCGTCAAATTTGCCGGGGCCGGTGCGACGGTGCCCATCAGCAGTTTCGGTAATTCCCTGGTCAAAGGAGCCTTGATGGAAGCTGAAAGCACCGGGCTGATCGGAGTTCTGACCGGTATCTTCGAAATCACCAGCGCCGGTATTTCTTCCGCTATCATTTTCGGTTTTTTTGCCGCGCTTGTCTTCAAGCCCAAGGGGTGATCCCTTCGCACTAAAGGCAGGCTTTGCAGTAGTGAAAATGCTCAGCAGAAAGCACAAAACGCCCGGCCGGGCGTTTTGTGCTTTCTGCTGTTTGCGGCAAGACCGCATACATTGCTTTTCCTGACTTCCTAAGCCGGCTTGATTACGCCAAAGCTTGCAGGATGCGTTCGGCGTACGCCTGCGCTCCGGCAAACGAATGCTTCTTGTAAGAGTTGCAGTGGGCTTTGTCGGCGGCCGGTACCGCATTGGCACTCAGAATACTGTCGAGGGACTGAAAAAGAGCCGCCTTCACTGCTTCCGCCGTAGTATCGCCCATGACAACCAAATCAAATCCGGTTTGACATCCGGTCGGAGATACGGTAATAACTTCTTCTTTCAGGTATTCCCGCAGGAAAAAATCCAGGAAATGTTCCAAGCTGTGCAGGACGGCTGCGGGCATAACTTCTTTATTCGGCCGGACCAGCCCCAGTCTGAGCCTGGTCGCCACGTCACCGCGCGGTCCGGTATGTCTCGACACAATAGTTACGTTCGGCATGCTGCTCCCGTTTGTTGCCGCCGCTTCCCCGCCGTTCCCGGTAATCCCCCGTTTCATCCTTATCCACCTCCCCGGTGTGCAGAATGCCGGTATTATGGGGAATCCTTCGGTTTCGTCACTTCGGGCAGCAATTCTTGAATACTGCGAAAACAGCAGAAGACCGCATTTCGGCTGCCTTCAGGCGTTAACGGTTGGAGACTTTAATCTCGCCGGTCATCGCAACCACAGTCGTTCACCAGGTCCGCCAAGGTAACCGAATCCAAAACTTGGGCCGCACAGTCCCCAATCTTTTGCCAGACTCTCCGGGCCGGGCAAACCGCGGAGCGTACGCAAGCCTGCCCGTCAACCCCAGTGTCGGAGACGCACTCGACCGGCTGAATCGGTCCTTCCAGCACCCGGACAATATCACCGACCGTGATCGTTTCCGGCGCCCGGGCCAACTGGTATCCCCCTTGGGCCCCGCGTACGCTTCGCACGAGACCGGCCTTGCGCAGCGGCGTCAAAATCTGTTCCAAATATTTTTCCGATATCCCCTGCTGTTCAGCGATAACTTTGGTGATGACAACCTCCCCGCCGGAGCGGAGTGCCAGTTCATACATCGCCCGCACCCCGTAACGGCCCTTGGTGGAAATCTTCATGCGGCCATCTCCTTTTATACTAATCCTACTGCTGTTATAGACTTTATTTTAACAAATGCTTCTGCTGGTGTCAAATAAGGGCGCTTCGCAATCAATTGGGCTCAGGCTTTCCGGTATGAACCAACAGCAGCCCGGTCGCTCATCCGGAAAGAGTGATCAAATACAAAAACCAGTTGACGCCAACTGGTTTTTTTGTCGTCCGGACAGCAGCGAAGCTGCGCCCATTTGCTATGCGCTTTATAATTATACGTTATCCTCAAACCACCGGATTGTCAAGAGAAACTTGATTATCCAAAGGCTCGCCGCTTTGGTTTACCTTTGTGCAACTGGGTTGCAAGGAGTTCTGCAATCCGAAAGTTTTTTGCATTTTCCTTTTTATCGGCCAACTAATAAAATAAAGATGTTGTCAAGGTAGATTGGCGGGAAAGGTGGTGGTTGACGATAACGGCGATTTCGGGTTCGACCAAACTGCTTGCCGACAAGTTACCTGCCTTAAATCACAAGGAATTCCGGCTTTATTGGCTGGGGCAAAGCGTTTCTTTGCTGGGGACCTGGATGCAGAATGTCGGCCTGGCCTGGCTGGTGCTGACCATGACCGCTTCCCCTTTCCGCCTCGGCCTGCTGGAAGCGGTCCGTTTTTTGCCCGTCACGCTGTTCTCGCTGTTTGCCGGGGTCATCATTGATAAGTATCCCAAACGGAGACTTCTCATCATCACGCAGACCGTGGCCATGCTTCTGTCCTTCGTCCTGTCGGCCCTCGTCTTTACCGACGCGGCGAGATACTGGCACATTTTAATTCTCGCCCTGGTCCTGGGCTGCGCGAACACAATCGACATGCCGGCACGGCATTCGTTCACGGTGGAATTGACCGGCAAAGAAGACCTGATGAATGCTGTTGCCCTCAGTTCGGTTACCTTCAACCTGGCCCGGATTGTCGGGCCGGCTGTCGGTGCCTTGGTACTGGCCTATGCCGGAGCGGGCTGGTGCTTTCTGTTGAACGGCATCAGTTTTCTCGCGGTAATCGTCAGCCTGCTCCGGATCAAGGCAAGGCCTTATGTCCGCCCGCGAGCCGGAGACAGCAATCCGTGGCAAGAAATCAAGGATGGCTTGCGCTATGTTGCCACAGACAAGCGGCTGCTGCAGCCACTAATTCTGTTTGTCATTTTGGGCATCTTCGCTTTCAATCATGAAATCCTGGTTCCGGTTTTCACCCGGAACGTCTTGGGCCAAAACGAGAAGGTATACGGCCTGCTCATATCCGCGCTGGGAAGCGGCTCTTTACTGGGAGCGTTGGTGCTCTCCTGGCACAGCCGGGTCGGTCCGAAACCGCAAGCTTTGTTGGGAAGCGCCGCAGCCGTGTCAATGCTGCTGGTCTGCCTTGGCTGCAGCCGAGACTACTATATGACCGCAGTATGCCTGATTCTTTCCGGGGCATCGATTGTCTGGTTCACCACGACCGCCAATTCGCTCTTACAGATCGCTGCCCGGGATGAATACCGGGGTAGGGTCATGAGCTTGCATACCCTGGTCAATTCGGGCACCGCCCCGCTTGGCTATCTGTTCGCCGGCGCCGTGGCCGGCCGGCTCGGCGCCGGGACGGCTTATTGGCTGAGCGGGGGAATCAGCCTGGTTTTGCTGGCAATCTTCACTTTTCGTAACCTTTATCCCTTAACCGTCCGGCAACCCCGTTAAACGCCCGGCAGAGGGTCATATCCCCGGCCGGGCATAACGGAAGCTTGCTTGTGCGAGATATGCAGCCATCCACCCCAGCTATATTAACATATAACTTGTTTGGAAACAGGCTTGTTCCGGGCCCGTGCGGCAGGTGGAAACGGCCGGAGAAACGAGCCGCCCGAGCCTCAACGTTACGGTTGAAATGTCTCGCCATTGGCTATAAACTGGATTCAGGCATTTGATTTCTTATTCAGGAAGGCGGTGAGTGACACGGAAGGCATTACTATGAAAGATGGGCTGGAAAACATGGACTTTGTCAGGGTCACCGAAATGCTTGCCGGCGCCTATTGGAGCAGGGGTATTAAGATCGATGAAGTCACCAAAGGTGCCAGGAACTCGGCCTTAGTCGTCGGTGCTTTCGCTGATGATCAGGAACAGATTGGTTATGCCAGGGTGATTTCGGACAAAACTAGGTTTGCCTACATCCTGGATGTCTTTGTTGACGAGAGATACCGAAGGCAGGGCATCGGCCAAAAAATGGTCAACTACCTGCTGACCCATCCGGAACTGAGCGATGTATATCAATGGCTGTTAATCACCCGGGATGCCCATGGTGTCTACAGCAAGGTCGGATTTAAACCTGTTTCGCGTCCGCTGGACTGGATGGAAATAAGGAAAGACAGGCTAACGGTATAACCTGCCATGCTGATATTAAGCCTAATATATTTTGCGAAAAAATAAGATGGCCGTGACGGCCATCTTATTTTTTTGATTTATCGATAATATACGGAAAACCCGCCGGTCATACCAATTTCCTGGCAAACCGTCCGGACAAGGCCCGGATCCACAGCACAGAAGTCAGCAAGGCCGGCAAAGTGTACAAATAATTTTTGTCCAGGCAAAGCTTGGCGATCCAAAAAGACGGCAGGACGGAGAACAGATACTGAATGCCGGAAGCAAGGAAAAACGGGACCGGCAGACCGAGCAGGATAATCCCGGCGAGCTTGGCCAGCGCCATGCCTTCCACGCGATTCTGCGAAAAGGATACGATGAACAATGATAAGCCGATGCTCAGCAGACTAGCAAGGCCGCAGGTCAGGAGCAGCATCGGTCCGGACCACACTGTCAGCGTGAAGCAGCGCATAATAGTTAAGGAAACGAAAATAGAGAGTACCGCGGGAAACACGAGCCGGGACGCGATGTATCCCCGCTTGCCGACTGGCGTCACGGCCATATAAGCGGCCATGTTTTCGTCGCGCTCGGTCAGCACGACCATCGAGGCGGCAAAGCAGAAGATATACGGGGTCATGATGGCGAGGAACAAATCAAACATCAGATAGTAAGGCGCGAACATTGCCGGCCTGCCCCAAGCTCCGGACAGCAGGGTTTCGATGTAAGGAATGCCGAAACGAAACATACTGCCGGCCAGCAGCGGGGCGGCCAAAACGGCGTAGAGCATGCTGTCCTTTGCGACTTGCCGCAGCAGCATCCCAAAGCAGCGCAAAAGCGGTCTCACAGCTTGACACCCCCCACGGATTTCAGCATCTTTTGCACCGTTCCGGTCGCCAGCACGGTAAACAGCACTGTCCATACCAGCAGGACCGGCAACGCAGGTATAACTCCGTTGTTTCCTGCCCACAGCGCTATCGCACCGGCGCCCGGATGCAGCAGGAGCCAACTCTTTTGGTGCCAGAACAGATAGATGACGGCAGGAACGTTGATCAGCAGTTCGGCCGGAATAGTGGCGAGAATGAACTGATTCAAGGTTTTAACTTTGCAGGCAATGATCAGACCGACGGCCGAAAACAGGCAGGAGCAAAGAAATATTCCGGCGACGAACAAGAACGGATTTCTCACAATGCCGGCCGCAAACCCGATAACCAGCCCCACCCCGGTGGCGATGAGCCCAAGGGAAAATAACTTGGCCAGGACATACTCCCGTGCTTTGACCGGCGAGACGGCGATGCTGTCCAGCACCCGTTCGCTTTTTTCGAAGAGGACGATAGCCCCCATGAAATACAGCCCCATGGCTGACGGATCGGTAAAAATCATCAAGACCGCCGCTTTCTCCCGCCAGGCCGCCGGGAAAGCAAACAGCAGGCCGACATATAAAACCGTAAAGATCAGATAGATGAAGTAGAAGCCGTATTTGAACTGGAAGCGGACGTCCCCCCGGAGCAGCGCCTTCAGCCTCATTGCAGTTGCCTCCCCGTAATCTCCACAAAAATATCGTTCAGCGTCGGCTCACCCGAATGGATGGACAGCAGCCGGTTGGCGCGGATAAGCCGGAGCAGCGTTGCGTCCTCCGCGGTTGCGTGGAGCGGGATCTCCCGTTGTACTTCCCGGCCGTCGTCGGAAAATGTGTAGGTTAGTTTCGACGCGCCCCGTCGCATGATCAGATTACGTGGCGTGTCAAGAGCTCTGATTTTCCCATCCACAATAAACGCGACGCGGTCGCAGAGTTCGGTGGCGTCATACATATTGTGAGTGGTCAGGATAATGGTTTTCCCTTTCGCTTTCTCGGCCAATATCAGATCCTTCACCACCCGGGCGTTGGACGGATCCAGTCCGGAAGTCGGTTCATCCAGGAACAGGAGCCGCGGGTCGTGCAGCAGCGCCTTGATGAAGTTCAGCCGGGCTTTCATGCCCTTCGAAAAGTCGGAAACCCTCTTATCCGAATCATTCCTAAGTCCGACGCTGGACAGAAGCGCGTCGATATCACGATGCTTATGATAAAGTGAAGCGAAGAACCCGAGATTCTCGCGGGCCGTCAGTTTTTCGTACAGGCTCGGGAATTCAAAATCGACGCCGATATTCTCATAGAAGCGGTTGTTATGCTGCCGGACCTCTTCGCCGTTGACGACGACGCTGCCCCGATAGCCCGGGAGAAGGCCGGTCAGGATCTTCTGCAGTGTGCTTTTCCCCGCGCCGGACGGCCCCAGAAAGCCGAAGATTTCCCCGCTGTTGACATCAAAGCTGGTGTTTTCGATAAACGGCTTTCCGGTGTAGCTGAAGGAAAGCTTATTTACTATGATCATGCCTTTCCCTCCTCAAACATCTGGATGACGACACCCCGGATCATGACGCGGAGCGCCTCGTCAAAAACCGCTTCGCCCACTTCCCGCTTATACAGCAAGGAAATGAAGATTCCCCGGATTGCGGCGCTGAACACCTTGATCTTTTCCGTTTTCAGGCTGGGCACCAGCGCAACCAGCTCCTCAACCCGAAAATCGTCCTTCTCGGCGTGCAGCTTTGCCAACTCCGGCGGCAGCCGCCGGAAAAGCAGTTCCAACTCGCCATCCGTCATGAGTTTCAACAGGAACGAGCCATCCAGCGATTTGTACAGCCGGTAAATGATATCCGTCAGCTTTTCCGCATCCATGCCATCCTTCAGAACGGCTACTTCCGCCAGCATTTTCGCCTGGAACTCATCGTGCAGGGCGCAGAACACATCGAAAAACAACAGCTCCTTGGACTTGTAGAAGAGATAAAACGTTCCCTTCGGAATCCTGACCCGTCTTACCAGCTCATCCACCGTGGTCTTGCGGATGCCGTATACGGCAAGGCACTGCTTCGCCTCCTCCATCAGCCGCTCCTTGATATAGGTACGCTCACTGTCGGAAAACGTTTTCGGCATTTTGCTTCACCTCAATACTATATGACTATAAATGTCGTTATAGTCATTATAATAGTAAAAAAATATTAAGTCAAGATAATGCACAAGGCTCTGCGGTAATAAAGATCCCCTTGGAGTTCTCAGTCTTCTTCCCCGATAAGGCCAAATCGCCCCTTTCCTGATCTGTACAGGGGTCGCAGAAGTACAAACTATTTACAGACCCGCAAAAGAGGTTGCACGAAGATTCTGCCCTGCCCTTTTGATATAGATAACTATGATATTAAAATTAATTCCCAATTAGCCAATTATGTAATTCCTTGAGAAATTCATATTCCTTTTCGGTAACGCTATAAGTATGGAAGTTTTCATTCCGTATTCTTGACAGTTTTGAGAACCATTCGGTCTTTGCTTTTTTACCACCGCCTAGTTTCTCTTCACCAGGTTTTGTATATTCTTTTTCGAATAATTCGGACCAATTGCTACCATAAATCGCTATATCTCTATAGTTAATTATCATTAAGCAATCCCAAGGTTCAACATTTTCTCCTGTAGATGTGTTCTCGTAGTTTTTATCTGCCGCCAGTTTGGTTGCTGCATCATATACATGCTTCGGCAAACCAAGGGAAAACCATCCCCTACCATACTTTTTCAGTAATTTCTCTTTAAAATCATTTCGCAGGTACACTTCAATATCTCTGATCATTTTGTACGATTCTTCATTGAATGTTTTTGCATTATCTACCCAATATTGTTCCATTCCTTCGGGATTAAAATCAGGCCTGATTTCAGCTATTGCCCGTTGCAGAGTCCGCCAATACTTTGTTCTCCCCCCAGTTCCGTAGCTTTTTCGAAGCAATTCTTTTTGTTCTACGGTAAGTGCCTTAAAGAACTTAATCAAGGGATCTAAATAATATACCATTTCTTCAACGATATCTGCCGTTCTATCTACTTTCGGATTAATTGCTGACTTCGCAATAAGATGATCCACAATATCGTTAAAAAGTCGGATCAAGCTGTAAACACCTGCATTTATTGTCAAAAAACCATTGTCCAATTCACCTTTGGCCCATTCATCAGGTACCCCATTTTGTATATAACCAAAGCATTGCTGAACAAAAGGGAAAAAGGCATCATATGTAGCATTATTATTTCCTTTATCAAATGTGCCATCTTTTGTGATTGCATTTGCCTTGAATTGACTAAAGAAGTTACTGGCATTTAAGCTGATTTGAATTGTATCAATTGTAATACAACAAGTCGGAGTTTTTTGATTCTCCCCAACAATTACTCTGTCATATAACGGAGATGTTTTTTCTTCGCCAAGGTCTTGCGCTAACTGTAACCTCAAAGCTTTTCTTTGTTCGTTAAGATTTGGCGAGTCCCACAGAAGATCTGAGTTTAATGTATTTCTTAAATTTTTTGATACCGCTTTTTGGTTTTCGTTGATTTCCATGAACAGTTTAACTTGGTCTTCTCTTTTCAAATCTACAAATGCAACTACGGGAATAGAATTTATGCTCATGTATTTCGACTCAGCATATCCATATAAACGATGCTGACCATCGATAATGAAAGCCGATCTATATTTTTGTGGCAGATGAAGAAGGCCGATTCGTGATAGAGAATCACCGACCTGTGCGCTTGATAAATCAAATCTTAGGCCATTACCTTTGGTTTCGATATTTATTATTATAGAATTAGGGAAAAAGCCTCCGCTGTTAACGAAAGTTTGGACAGCAGCAAGTCTTGATTTTTTTATCAAACGCTGGTAAGTAGGCATAAGCTTCTTGTTTGCCTTGTTTCTATGCAATACATAACCAATTTTTAGTAGTTTTTCTGGCTCAATTGAAAATGAATAATATGTATGTCCACCCATTGATCCTTCAATGGCTGGAATTATATTTTCAATTTCAGGGATTTTTTGGCCTTCAAATAAATTGCCAAGCAATTGAAAACGAGCTGAGTGTCCAAGGTGTTTTGCTAAGTCAGCATAGTATTGTATAATTTCTTCATCAAAATGCAAAATATCAAATTGCCTTAGTCTTTCAGTATCGTGGTCGGAAACAATGTAGTTTTTTGTGGCAAAGATGAATTTATATTTGTATTTCTTTTCTGGGAAGCTTTTTCGTATTTCCTTAATTATACCTTCTTTTTTCCCGCCTATTGCTTCTATCGTTTCTTTAAAATTACCTCTTTTTAATTTAGCGTCTGTTGCTTTACATTCAATAATAACTATTGTTTCATCATCTGCAGCAAAGACATCAATCTGATGTGTCAGTTTTCCGTCTGAAGTATAAGGGATCGTAAAATACCTGTCTTTATTTAAGTATTTGAAGCCGAGATTCGCAAAAGTAAGCCATACTTCATCCTCAAATAGGACATCAATAGGTTTGGCTTTTTTCATTTTTACTTTTTTAGAGAAAGTTTTGTCAAGTTCCCAGCCGGCTTCTTCATAATTTAGTTGGAGTACAGGGCGGATACTCTCAAAAATATGGGCTTTCATTCTACTGCGTTTGATATTTAGTAAACTGCTTCCAGAAACGATATATTCTCGAATGTCCATAATCCTACCCCTCATTCGATATATTGGTAAAAATGTATTCTGGCGTCCGCCCGCGTTTAGCATTTTCTCCGCCTATTAGATTTGCTCTATCCAACTTGATCCAGCGATCCCCTTTATTGAAAATCTCAAAGATAGTGCTGTGGGCTGCATTTGTCAAAATGTAGAAAGCACCAATAGATTTTATATAGTCAATAAGTTGACTAAGGCGTTTTTGGTCTTCCAGAGAAAATAGTTTTTGATTATATTTGATAAAACCATTATTGTTATGCGCAACAGTATACGGAGGATCCAGAAAGACGAGATCCCTTTCGCTGATACTAGCTTTGACGCACATGAAATCGCTGCATTTTATTGTGGCATATTGAAGTCTTTTGCTAACTCTCAAAAGATTTTCTTCTTTTAGAAAGTCCTTTTTCCGATATCCGTAGGGAACATTATACTTGCCTTGCCGATTGACTCTATACAATCCGTTATATGATGTTTGATTTAGATAGATAAATCTTGCAGCTTGGTGTATTACATCGTCAAATTTCTTCCCTCGTAATTCGTAATAACATTCCTTGGTGTTTTTGTACTCTCTTAATACTGAGATAACGGCATTAGGGTTATGTTTTATTGCCAGATATGTATTGATTAAATCTGCATTAAGATCAGATAGAAATGCTTGTTTTGGATGATTTAGTGCGAAAAAGATCGCTCCTCCGCCTAGAAATGGTTCATGATAATTATTAAAATTCTTATCAAGAAGTATCTGGTCTAAATGCTTAACAAGCCATGTTTTCCCGCCGGCCCACCTAAGAAAGGGTCTGGTGATATTTATTCCAGGTGAATTGTTCATTTGCACTTCTCCTACTATCAAATATACATAAGCAATTTTTTCACAAACGGCTAAGTGTAATATGCAAATTCCACAATTTCAGCTTACATATAGTAAAATATTATCATAATTTGTCAAAATAGACAATTGGTTCTATCTATGTTTTACTTTTCCTCTCTTAATAAGGATAGAATTTATCCAACCAATAGAATATGCACTTGTTTTAATTCATCGCGCAATGTTGGTGAGGTGAAGCGCAAGAACATGTTCATCTATACCAAGGATTCAGGGTATAACATTTTATACATTAATGAATATTGAGGTAATAAGTTGGCTACTGGTGCAAAGAAAAAGATGGCCATTACGGCCATCTTTTCGGTCTATCTCAATTTTGGTGGAGGCGGCGGGATTTGCACCCGCGTCCGAAAGCGCATTGGCAAGAGCATCTACAAGCTTATCCTCTGCTTTAGATCTCGCTCCTGCTGGCCCCCAAAGGCAGGGTCCGGCCGGTGCCAGCCCGGTTGATTTCCCGGCGGGTTACCAGGCGCTCACCCGTCGGTAGTCTGCTAAGTTGTCGCCCTAACCGTCTCCGCAGACGGGAGTCGATCGGACGTTGACCGCCTGATTAGGCGGCTAAAGCGTAGCTATTGTCTGCGTTTAACTTGGTTCCACGGTTTAACGAGCACATGGAAGCTCGGCTTGCTTCTCTCGTCCCCACAACCCCCGTCGAAACTTGTCGCCCCCAAAATTGTTCACTGATTGCGTTCCTTAAACGCCCGCTCCATCTCGCGCTTGGCGTCCCGCTCGGCGATATCGTCCCGCTTGTCGTACAGCTTCTTGCCGCGGGCGAGCCCGAGTTCGACTTTGGCGTAGCCCCGCTCGGTGAAGTAAATCTTCAGCGGGACGAGCGTCAGCCCCTTCTCCTTCACCTTGCCCAAGAGCCGGTTGATCTCCATCCGGTGCAGCAGCAGCTTGCGCACGCGCAGCGGGTCGTGATTGAACCGATTGCCCTGATCGTACGGGCTGATGTGCGCGTTGTACAGGCAAATCTCGCCGTTTTCGATCCGGGCGTAGCTGTCGCGCAAATTCGCTTTTCCGGCCCGAAGCGACTTCACTTCGGTTCCGGTCAGGGCGATGCCGGCTTCGTAAGTCTCCTCGATGAAGTAGTCATGGCGCGCTTTGCGGTTTTCGGTCGCGATTTTCATTTTCTCAGCCATGACACGCACCTCTGACAAACGCACCCTCGCTCGTTTTTGCAAGCTATACCAGCGCTTCCAAAACAAGGAGGGTTGCCGGACTTACTGCTACGATTTGCTATATAATTATAAAGGATGCGGCGCGTTTTGTCAAGTTGGCGGCGTTGCCGCGGTAACGCGGCGGAATGTAAAATATAATAGATTCGTTACGTGAAAATCATTTATTTTTGAACCGCTATCGCTCTGCTTCCCTTGCCTTGTTCCGCCTCCCAGCCATAAATGGCTGCAGGCGTTGCCCGCAGCTCCGCTTGTAGACAAACTCCCGTATTGTGTCATTGGCATGAAAACAGACTGACTGGGTGACTGGCGGGACACCGTGGACGGCGTCCCCTACCAGAGGATATGGGAAGCGAATTACCCGGCGGAACGCAGGCAATGCGATCCCTACCCAACGTCAAACTACGCGTGGGGATTATGAACGTTGCGAGAAATCGTAACCTCATTGCGGAAGTAAGATTCTTCGATAGCTTACGCTATCTCAGAATGACAATTTTCTCTTTTGTCGGCAGTCCGGGCTGTGGGCCTTGCCCACAGCTATTCATCGTTCCAAATTCGACTGCACGGCGGACGCTAGGCATTCTGCCGGCTCGCCAGCCAGTTGATCCTCTCCGCTTCACTCAAGACACGGCCCGATGCCGGGTCCACGGCGCAATTGGCTCCGTTCACTATCTTCGCCGTCACCAGCCCGGCGGCATGCGGGTTCCCTTTCAGATGCGGAGCGTCCAGCAGACCGATGCGAACCGCCCGCGCCAGCGTGGCCGGATCGACCAGGGGGTCGGGAGTATCACTCCCCAGATTCCGGATTGCCTGCAGCAGGACCTCAGCTTCGGAGATCAATTCTTGCTTCCTCTGTTTGATTGCCGGATCGGCCGTCAGATCCGGCATGCCGTACAGACTGTTCTGAATGACGCGGCGGGCAATCTTGCAGCTTTCGATGACGTCTTCCGGTTTGGCGGCGTGGTCGGCCTCACAGCTCGCCACGACATGCACGATATTCGGGTGCATCGCCATTTGCAGATAGACAGAGGCAGCCAGTTGGCCCTTCGCGTAATCCGGATCGACCGGATAGCTCAGCAGGCCAGTCCGCGTCTGGCGATAGCAGCGAAAACCGGAATCTTCCAGTGCTTCCGCCATCTCCGCCTTGGCCAGCATCTTGGCAAGGTCCATCTGGTCGGAGAGTTGGGGCGGGGAATTGAACATGTACGGCGCAATGTAGTCCCGTACACCCATTTTCTTCGCCGCATAAGCGCTGATATAGGAGGCTACAACCGCCACCGCATCGTGTCCGTCCCGCAGTTCCCAGTGGTGCGATTCGTTGCCCTCGACCGGAATCCCCCGCTCCCCGTGCCAGGCCATGAGGCGAAAATGCTCGGCGATCGATTCCTCCAGAGGAATCGGGCCGCGCCGGTCCAGTACATTGAACCAGAAGGTCGAAGTGGCGCACCACGCATTGTTAATTGTCGCCCGCAGCATCGGCGCGTACCGGAGCAGATCGTTCGTGCCGCTGTATGACCGCAGGAGCGGATAGTTGCCCCGCCGGGACGCGGCGTACAGAGCCCGGAAGTCGTCCTCGGAACGCACCGGCACGCCGCCCGCCCCTTTCCGGGACGGCTCACAGCGCTCCAGGTGAAAGAAGTTTTCCTGCGCGTCCTGATCCGGCCCGAGCGATATGACATCCAGGACTTCCGCTTCGGCAATCCGCCGGATGCCCTCGACCGTGGGCTCGATCGAGTCGGCCGGCAGCCCGAAGTGATGGCGGATAACCGGGAAAGGCGCCTTGCCCTGCAGCCTCGGCACCAATTCCGTCGGATAGTCGGCAGCCGTCCGGGTGCCGCTCTTCTGCCCTTTCAGATACATGATTACGTTCTCGAGCGGCTCCTCGCCCGTGAATACCGCTTCAAACAGCCCGATCTGCCGGGCCCGTCCGGCCACGGGCGGCGTTCCGCCGAAACAATATCTTTTATGACTAAGCCCCGCTTCCACCACGGCGGCCTTAAAATCCTTCAGGATAGCTTCCCCGGTTTCCGGAGTCAGCCGGTAGCCGACGGCAACGATCTCCGGGTCCGTCTCCCGGATGGCCCCGATAAAATCCTCCAGCGGGACGGCGGGACCGAGAAATTCCGTCCGGTAGCCCTGTGCCTCCGCCAGCCGGAGAAAATTCATTATCCCGGCCACATGCACGTCCTCACCGAGCGCTCCACCTAATATTGTTGCCATTACTCAATCCCCCTTTTGTTCACCAGATCCAGGATGTCGTCCCGGTTGAGCCCGTGCAGGCCGAGTTTTTCCAACGTCCGTCCCGTCGTCGAGAAATCCTGCCGATACAGGGCTTCCGCCATCGCGACCACCGCCCGGGCGGCCGGCAATTTCAGACCGGCCGCTTCCCCGAGAGCGATAATCGGCACGAGACCGGTCGGGATATCTTCAAAGACGTAACGGTGCTGGAGGGTCTGCGGCGCTTTGATGCCCCGGTACGCTTTGTTCCGGCGAATCATCTCGTGCAGCGAATCGCCCTGCACCCGGTAAGACCGCCGCAACCATTCTTTCGCACTTAGCACACTGACACCGTAGCGGTTGGCGACGGCGACCCGCTCATGGTCGATGGAACTGATCAGATCCACGATTGCCGGAGTCATCCCTTCAGTATAAAACTTGAATTCATCCCCGGCGTCGACGGCACCGGCGTTCAGCAGAAACGCCGCCGGATGAAAGACGGCGCCGATATTCGCGAGTCCGGTCGCCAGGACATTCTCAGCCGGCTCAAACTCCGGAAAAACCGGCTGCAGCGCCGCCAGAACCCGCCGGTTCGCAACTGCCGGCAAGGCGGCGAACTCCACGACATGCTTGATGCTTTTGATATTTACCCGGGCGTGCCCTTCGATCCGGCAGGCGTACAGCAGTGTCTGCGCCTCGCTGATCAGCGGGCGAGTCCGGCAGCCGGCCGCCCGCAGAATGTGGCTGAACTCCAGCGCGCCTCCGGTCCGGCCGGGATGCAGAACAACAACCTGCCCATCGGTGAGGTGCGGGGCGACGGCTTCCGCCATAAATTCGTGGGCAAACGCCGGGACGACGACCATTATCAACTTCGCCCCCGCCACTGCCGAAGCGATATCATCGGTCACCAAGGCGAGCCGTCCGAAGCCCTGCAGAACCCCGACCATCTCGATACCGCCTCTTTCTTTGATCGGGTCCAGCCTTCCGGCTTCCCGATTGTACAGGGCGACCCGCAATCCTTTGTAGGCAAGGTGAGCAGCCATCGCCTGGCCGCCGTTGCCGGCCCCCAATACCGCAATCTCAATTCCGGTTTCGCGCATCGATTAACCTCCCTGCCGGCGTCAAACCGCGGTGGACAAATGACGCAGCATAATTTCCAGCGCCGGTTCCGGGGCAGCCGTAGCCAACAGCCCCATTGCCCAGATAATATATTCGGTATCAACCAGCAGTTCCGGTTCCCGCGGCCGAAGCCGGAACGGATCGGCGTCACCGGCCGCCGCGCCGCGGAGAATAAAGGCCTTATCCGCCGCGTGGACAAAGATTCCGCCCGTTCCGATCACCCGGCGGACGCCGGTCAGGTCTTTTCCGGTCTGCACAAAATACACTCCGTTCGGCGTCGCCATTTTTTCCAGGGTTCCGGCGTGCCGCTCCACCGCGACCTCGACCGCCAGGCGCGCCATCGCCCGGTCCAGAGCGATTGCTGCCGGCGTACGCGGCACCGCTCCGACATCGCGGGCGAGGTCCGCGACCGCCGCCGCGATATCGATACCAGTCTCGCTCAGGCAGGCGCAGGCATCCAAACGCTTCGTTCCGGCCGCCTCCAGCAGGGAAACGGCGCTTACCCGCAAACCAAGGTCGCCTTCGACCGTCCGCTTCGCGTAAGGTTCCGGTAGACCGCGAACCATTGTGCCTGCTTGCGCCGGCTCCCCGCGGGCGACGGAATGCACATCGGTGGTCGCGCCGCCGATATCGACGAGCAGTAATTCACCGAGTCCCGAGCGGCGGGCCGTCCCGCCGGCAAGCAATTCGGCGGCCGTCAGGACGGCCGCCGGGGTCGGCATCAGAATACTGCCCAGATATTCTTCCGCCCGGCCGAAACCTTTCCCGGCGACGATCCGCTCCATAAACAGGCGGCGGATTGTTTCCCGCGCCGGTTCGATATTGAGGCGGCGCAACGCCGGCAGAACATTGTCGGTTAGTCTTACCGTTACCCCGCCTGCCTGCAGGATCTCCGCCGCTTCTCCGGCCGCCGTCCGGTTCCCGGCGACGATGACGGGAACCCTTACCGGCACACTGGCCAGCCTCCGGGCGTTATGCAAGATATTGTTCCGGTCGCCGCCGTCCGTTCCTCCCGCCAACAGGATGAGGTCGCAAGGCATCCGGCCGATCTCGGCACCGTCCGCCTCGCTTAGTTCATAGGAGTATACTTTGACGACTCTCGCCCCGGCCCCGAGGGACGCCTGCCGAGCGGCTTCGGCCGTCAGTTCCGGCACCAGGCCGACGGCGATTATCCGCAGGCCGCCGGCGGCGCTGCTGCAGGCAAGCTTATAGTCAAAATCCCCGAGCGATAGACTATGTTTATCGGTCAAAACATCGAGCGCCCGGCGCAGCCCTTCGGTGATATCCGTGCCGACGGTAGTCAGGGCCTGCGCCCGGCCGACAATTCGCGGCTCATCCAGATTGACGGCCAATGCCTTGGTGTATGTACTCCCGAAATCAACCATCAACGCCAGGCTCACCGGCAGCCCTCCTTCCGATCCGCATCTGTTTTAGCTTCTCCGTTTGGCAAAATCTCATACTCGCATGAATACCGCTTTGGCTTGGGCGAGGCTGGTGCCGTCCGCCGTCTCCGCCTGGGCCCGGGTCTCGATTAGTTTGCCTTTGTCGGCGACAACTTCACTCCAAAAAACAACTTTTTCACCGATGGCGACCGGCCGTTGAAAACGCACTTCCAGGCGGGCGGTCACGGTGTTGATGCCCCGGCTGAACAGGAGTTTTCCCATCACCTCGTCCAAAATAGTGCTGATTAGCCCGCCGTGCATTAAGCCGGTATAGCTTTGGTGTTCCACACCGGGGATGAATTCCGTCCGGTATCTATCCCCTTCCCAAGCAAATTTGAGTTTCAGGCCGATCGGGTTTTCTTCCCCGCAGACGAAGCACATCGTATCGCCTTTCAGGTCCACGCTACCCTTCCTCTCCCCCCATATGTCTATTTAATGATTGTTTGCCTTATCTTAATTGCATAACGATGGGCTTAATCCTGTTTTTGCACCCCATATTGCACAAATGACCTAGAGCAAGCGACCTTTAGTAGCCGCCGGCATTATTAGATATTCATGTCCCATAAGCGGCAACATTTGAGGATGGAGATGCTATTTCAGGATGGAGGTACGGAACCCGAGATTGCCGCGTCGCCGAAAACGGCTCCTCGCAATGACACAAGCTTTGCTACGCAAGCAAGAACAGCAATTGGAAGCCGGCGGCTGCAATCCCTACGCGTGTACGCGCTACGGTAAACGAAAAAACCGGCACAGTGCTTCCGATACAACTAATGGGGTAATCCGGTTCAAGCCGGTATGGATGAGATCTTTCGCTCCGCTCAGGATGACATCCTCTTACGCTTAACGCACAGTAGGGAACGCATTGCATGCGTTCCGCCCGGTTAGTTAATGCGTTCCACTAACTACACACACGGTCCGGTTGCAAGCGACACCTAGTGAGAATCGTGCCGTGTCCGGTGAAGACAAGGCCGAAGGGGCAGTTGCGAGCAGGATGGGAGCAACCGACAATCACGGCATGGAGGCCGTGTTTGTCGGGTCTGCCCCTTCGGTCGCAGGCAAGCCGCTGACACGGCCGATACGAAACTATGTCGCTAAGACCGGGCCGTAGAAAAAGCCATCCCGCGAAGCATCACCGCAATTCCTTCTGCAATGCCCTTCAACCAGCTTATGTTTTACTCGCTCTCCATCGCCAATTCAATCAAGCGTTCAACCAAAGCCCGGAAGGAGTACCCGCCATGAACAGCCATCCGCGGAAATTCACTGTAGTCCGGCTGCATGCCGGGAAGCGTATTGACTTCAAGGAAGTAAGGCGTTCCCGCCTCGTCCATACGGACATCCATCCTGGCGTAACCCCGGCAGTCCATCGCCCGGTACGCCTTTATCGCGTAAGCTTCCAACTCATTCCGCTTCGCATCTGTCAGGTCCGCTGGACACTGCGTATTGATGGCATCCCTCTCCTTGATGTCGTAAGTCTGGGTCTTGCGGTGCGCGCCTTCTTCCGCCCGGAAAATCATCTCCTGGATGGGGAGAACGGTCGGGTTCTTATTCCCGAGCACACCGATAGTGAATTCCCGTCCGCTGATGTATTCTTCCACGAGCGCTCTCTGTTTGTACAAACCGACATTTTTCCCCACCACCCGTCGCAATGCCGCCGTATCGTCGACGATGCTCTCCGGGGAAATGCCGATACTGGACCCCTCGTGTTCCGGTTTGACAATCAGCGGAAAGCGCAAGCTTAAATCCAGCGGCTCTTCCCCGGTCGTGAAGACCTGGTATTTGGGAGTCGGAATCCCTTCCTGCTGGAAGATCAGCTTGGTAACCTGTTTGTATAGGCCGAGGACGTGAGTAGCCAGACGGGAACCGACAAACGGGATGTCCAGCAGTTCCAGCATAGCGACTACGTGCGCCTGCTGCGTTTTCTTAGCTATTCCCGTACTCGCATTGTAAATGACGTCCGGACCCGCCGCCAGAATTCGCTCGGGCAGATCTAAACCGGCCGGGATTTTCGTCACCCGGTGTCCGCTTTCCAACAGCGCCCGGTTGATGGCCTCGACCGTAATATCCATCTGGATAGCTCCGTGCGGATTGGGCTGAAATTCGGTTTCCGCATCGATTTCATTCTGGCTGTAAACCAAGCCTACATGTAAACTCAATTCGTATCCCTCCGTTTAGCAATTATTGATTGACGGCCGCACCGTCGTTCACCAGGGCGGTAATCTTATCCGGCGTCATCCCGGCAATGCCGAGGCGCTCCACCGTCCGGCCTGCCTGCCAGTAATCAACGCCGTGGATGGCCGAAGCCAGACTGATGATCGATTTTATCGTTTTCGTCTCGATCCCGAGCATGTCGCCGATGGAAGCAATCGGTACCAGACTGGCCGGGACATCTTCGAAAATGTACCGGTGCTGCAGGGTGGCCGGAGCCCGCAGTCCCTTGTATCCTTCGTTATTCTGAATCGCATCGTAGAGAGTTTCCCCGGTCGCCCCATACGCCGCGTCCAGCCACTCGAAGGCCGACAAAGGTTCAATCCCGAGCGCTCTGGCCACCGCCATCCGTTCCCGGTCCATTTCTTCGATAATACTGGCCACGGCCGGAGTAATTCCTTCGTGATAATAATCGAAATTGCCGGCCGTCGATTCAATCCGGCCGCTGTTCAGCAGTGTCGGCGCCGGATGGAAAATCGCTCCGATATTGTCGAAACTCGTCTTCAGCACGTTTTCGGCGACCACAAACTGCGGGAATACCGGCCGCAGCAGGCCTACCACCGCCTCCACCTTCAGCGCCGGCAGGGAAGCGACCGGAACGATGTTCTTGATCCCGTAAATATGCGCCTGCGCCGGCCCGGTTGTCCGGCTGGCGAAAATGAACGTCTGCGCTTCCGCCACGGTTACATCCGCCTTCACTCCTTGCGCGAGCAGCGTAGCGCTGAACTCCATCGCCCCGCCCGTCCGTCCGGGATTGAGAACGATCGTTTGCCCCTCGGCCAGGTGCGGGGCGCTGATTTCCGCCACATACTTGTGCCCGACGGCCGGGATGACCACCATAATCACATCGACGTCGGCGATTGCCGCCGCGATGTCAGTCGTAATGACCCGCAACGGCCCGAAACCTTCCATCGCTCCGGAAACATGAACCCCCCCGGCCATTTTGACAAATTTAATCCGCTCAAAAGATTTGTTGAAAAGGTTCACAGCGTATCCCTTGAGCGCGAGAGCACCGGCCATGGCGAGTCCTCCGTGTCCCGCCCCGACTACGGCAAATTTGGTCTGCCGACTGTTTACTTGTCCGGAATTTGACTGCATACTATCCTCTCCTTTCATATTATCCGCCCGACAAAAATAAAAATCCCGTACATTATGTGTACGGGAATACTCTTTCGCAATGGTACGGACTTAAACAATGGCAGGCTATAAGAACTGTCACAGAAACTTCTGCTATTCCCTTTCAACGCTTGCGAGGTTAGCTGACGGGTTCGGATTGAAAGAGTAACCCTGCCGGTTTCCCGGCTTCACCCCGGAAATTTGGGTCCCCCGCTCCTGACGGATTCAGCGTCTCTATATGTGTTTTTTATTATTATATCATCCTTTGGGCATTTTGTAAACTTTTACCTAAAAAACTTTAGATAATTAAATTTTTCACTTTTTAAGCATTTCTAACTGCGCCGGATATCTCTCCGGCGGCAATCGGGACACGCAGACGTAAAAACCCGACTGCGTGACCACAGCCGGGTTTTGGGACCAGATTCAATCAGATGAACAACGGCGCGAAGACGAGCGCGACGATGGACATCAGCTTAATCAGGATGTTGAGGGAAGGACCGGCAGTGTCCTTGAACGGGTCACCGACGGTGTCGCCGACAACGGCCGCAGCGTGCGTCGGAGTTCCTTTACCGCCAAGATTGCCGGCTTCTATATATTTCTTCGCGTTATCCCAGGCACCGCCGGCATTGGCCATCATTACCGCCAGCAGCACGCCGGCCACGGTGGCACCGGCGAGCAAACCGCCGAGCGCATTCTTGCCGAGAAGGAGTCCCACGGCCAGCGGCGCAACGACGGCGAGGGCACCCGGCACGACCATCTTCTGCAGGGCGGCGCCGGTGCTGATGGTTACGCAGCGCGCATAATCAGGCCGGGCTTTTCCTTCCATCAGACCGGGGATTTCCCGGAACTGGCGCCGAACTTCCTCCACCATCTGGAATGCCGCCTGTCCGACCGCTTCCATCGCCATGGAGGAGAACAGGAACGGCAGCATGCCGCCGATGAAGACACCGATAATTACCCGCGGGTTCAGCAGGCTGAAGCCTTCCGGGGATAACTGCACCGCCCCGGAATAAGCGGAGAAGAGAGCGAGAGCCGTAAGGGCCGCCGAACTGATGGCAAAACCTTTGCCGATCGCGGCGGTCGTATTCCCGACCGAATCGAGCGTATCGGTGACTTTCCGCACCTTCGGGTCGAGTTCGGCCATCTCGGCAATCCCGCCGGCGTTATCGGCGATGGGGCCGTAAGCGTCGACCGCCACCGTCATCCCGGCGATGGAAAGCATCCCGACCGCAGCCAAAGCGATGCCGTACAAGCCAGCAAACTGGTAGGCGACAAAGATGGAAACGCAAATCAGGAGAACGGGGATCGCCGTGCTCTTCATCCCGACGGCGAGTCCGCTGATTATCGTCGTCGCCGCGCCGGTCTGCGCCGAGTTGGCAATTCCCTGCACCGGAGCTTTATCCCCTGAAGTATAATACTCGGTTACCTGACCGATGATGATACCGACGATCAGACCGGAAATCGTCGCCCAGAAGGCGCTGAGATCGCCCAGAACGCCTTTGGAGAGGAAATAAGCGGCAATCACGACCAGGGCGCCGCTCGCGTATGTACCGTTCGTCAGGGCCTTCGCCGGGCTCGCGTTTTCACTCGTCCGGACAAAGAAAGTACCGATTATCGACGCCAATACCCCGGCGGCAGCCAGAACCATCGGCATCGCCACGCCCTTAATGCCGAACTGAACTACCCCGATAGCCATCGCGGCGACGATCGAGCCGACATAAGATTCGAAAAGATCGGCGCCCATACCGGCGACGTCGCCGACATTATCGCCGACGTTATCGGCGATAACGGCCGGGTTGCGGGGATCGTCCTCGGGAATACCGGCTTCGACTTTGCCGACGAGGTCGGCGCCGACGTCGGCCGCCTTGGTGTAAATACCGCCGCCCACCCGAGCGAACAGAGCAATGGAACTGGCGCCGAGCGCAAATCCGTTCACGATGCTCGGATCACGGAAGACGAAATAAATCAAACCTAGCCCGGCCAGCCCCAGACCGACCACGTTCATCCCCATGACCGCCCCGCCGGAGAACGCTACCCCAAGAGCTTTGTTCTGACCGTACTGGGCAGCATTGGCCGTCCGGACGTTCGCCTTCGTCGCCACGTTCATCCCGAAGTAGCCGGCGAGGGTGGAACAAAGCGCACCGGTGATAAAGGCCACCGCCGTCTGCCATTTCATTCCCCCGGCCGGGGCAAAGTAGGCGGAGGCAACAATAACGGCTGATAGAATAATAACGAAAATGACGAGAGTGCGGTACTCCCGGCTCAGAAATGCCATCGCACCCTCATGAATCGCATCGGCGATTTCCTTCATTCTCGGGGTTCCGGCTTCGCTGCGGCTGACCCGGCCGGCGAGAGTCAGGGCGAACAGCAACGCGACGATGCCGGCAATCGGAGCAAAAATGATGAGATTGTCCATTACCCGTTATCCTCCTTTTCCGATACCATATTGCCAAACGCTCAGATGAGACGGGTTTTCCTCCCCGTCTCACCCTATCGGTAAGTGCAGCGCAGCACTTCCGGGTTTGCTTACACGACTGCAAGAACCAGGGCGACGACAAACAGACCAAAAGCAAAACCGGTCGTCATTTTGCCGAGCAGAACGTCCAAACCCTTCTTCTTGCCGAAAAACGACTCCGCGCCCCCGGCAATCGCCCCCAATCCCGCACTGTGGCCGGACTGGAGTAAAATGGAAGCAATCAGTCCAAGAGCGACGAGCAACTGTACTACCAACAGAACGGTCCGCAGCATACTTTCCACCTCCCGTCCCAGCGGAATAAATCAATAAACCCATTTTAGCATACCGCCCGGAAAATAACAATAAGACAAGCCCGATATTCCGGTATGTGAGGCGGCCTAGCGTCGCAAATTGTAAAAGACTTGTTTCCCGCCGTAAACCCCGCGGGGACTGAGTTCTTCCTCGATCCGCAGCAGTTGGTTATACTTGGCCACCCGATCCGTGCGCGACGGGGCGCCTGTCTTGATTTGTCCGGCCCCCACGGCAACGACGAGGTCGGCAATCGTCACATCTTCCGTCTCCCCGGAACGGTGCGATACGACGGCCGTATAGCCGGCTCGCTTCGCCATCTCAATTGCCTCCAGCGTTTCGGTGAGAGTCCCGATTTGGTTGACTTTGATCAGGATCGAATTGGCCACACCGGCGGCAATCCCGCGGGTCAAACGGCTCGTGTTAGTGACAAACAGATCGTCGCCGACTATCTGTACCCGCCGGCCGAGCCGTTCGGTCAATAATTTCCAGCCGTCCCAGTCGTCCTCCGCCAAAGCATCCTCGATGGAAATAATCGGATACTTGTCGGCCAGGGCGGCGTAATAATCCACCATTTCCGCCGCTGTCTTCGTCACTCCCTCACCGGCGAGAACATATTTGCCGTCCCGGTAAAATTCCGAGGCAGCCGGGTCAAGGGCGATGAAAGCATCTTCGCCCGGTCGGTAGCCGGCGGCTTCGATACTCTCGACGATCGCCTTAATCGCGTCTTCGTTCGAGGCCAAATTGGGAGCAAAACCGCCCTCGTCCCCGACGGCAGTGTTCAGGCCGCGCTTGTGCAAGACGGTTTTCAACATGTGAAATACTTCTGTCCCCATCCGCAGCGCCTCGCTGAAGCTTGTCGCTCCGGCCGGCATCACCATAAATTCCTGAATATCAACATTGTTGTCGGCGTGCTTGCCGCCGTTTAAGATGTTCATCATCGGAACAGGCAAAACCTTGGCATTCACACCGCCGATATACTGAAAAAGCGGCAGGCCGGCGCTCTGCGCCGCCGCCTTGGCGGCAGCCAGGGATACGCCGAGAATGGCGTTAGCTCCAAGCTTTCCTTTGTTGGCGGTTCCGTCCAATTCGATCAGCCGGGCGTCGATACCGATCTGGTCGCCGGCATCCATTCCGACGATTTCCGGTGCCAGCACGGTATTTACATTTTCTACCGCCTGACGGACGCCTTTGCCCTGATAGCGCCCTTTATCTCCATCCCGCAGTTCCACCGCCTCGTAGATGCCGGTAGAAGCGCCGGAAGGCACCGCGGCCCGGCCCATTGACCCGTCGGCTAACCCGACGTCGACCTCAACGGTCGGATTGCCCCGGGAATCGAGAATCTCCCGGGCAAAAATACCGGTTATGGTTCGCATCACTGTTTCCCCTCCCTTTTCGTCTGCCCGCTCAACAGCGAGGTTCCCGTCATTTCCGGCGGCTGCGGCAATCCCAGCAGGGCCAGGACGGTCGGCGCCACATCGGCCAAAATCCCATCCCGCAGCGCCGCCGGCCGCTCCCGATCGATCAAGACCACTGGTACCCGATTGTCCGTGTGAGCCGTAAGCGGCTTCCCGGTCGCCAGGTCAACCATACACTCAACGTTACCGTGATCGGCAATGAGCAGAATCCGGCCGTCCCTGGCCAGTACTGCCGTCACGACCTGACCGACGCAGTCGTCTACGGCCTCGACCGCCCGGATTGCCGCCGCCAGCTTTCCGGTGTGCCCGACCATGTCGAGATTGGCGAAATTCAGCACAGCAAAATCGTACTCGCTGTTATGCGTAGCGGCAATGACCGCATCCTTGACTTCATAAGCGCTCATTTCCGGCTGCAAATCGTAGGTTGCCACGGCCGGGGAGGGTATCAAGACCCTTTTTTCCCCCGGGAAAGGCTCTTCCTTGCCGCCGTTGAAGAAAAAAGTCACGTGGGCGTATTTTTCCGTCTCGGCTATCCGCAGTTGGCGGAGTCCCGCCCGACTGAGCACTTCCCCGAGGGTGTTGTTCAGATCCTGCGGCGGAAAGGCGACCTCCGACGGGATATCGTCGGCATATTTCGTAAAGGTGACGAAATGGACCGGGAAATACCCTCGGCAACGGGGAAACTCGGTGAACTCCTCCGCCAGGAACGCCCGGGTGATTTCCCGTGCCCGGTCGGTCCGGAAATTGAAAAAGATAACCGTGTCATTGTCACCGACACGTCCCGGCGGTTGACCGCCGGCCGGGCCGATGAGCGTGGGACGGACAAATTCGTCCGTCTCTCCCCGGGCATAAGCTGCCGCCAATGCCGCCGCCGCGGTTTCCGCCCGCGCGCCTTCGCCGCAAACAATAGCGTTATAGGCCTGTTCGACCCGATCCCAACGCCGGTCACGGTCCATGGCATAATACCGCCCCATTATCGTAGCGATGGCACCCTGTCCCGCAGCGGCGAGTTTTTCCTCCAAAGCCTCGATATACTTCTCGGCGCTCTTCGGTTCCACATCCCGCCCGTCCAGAAAGGCATGGATGAAAACTTTCTTCACCCCGGTTACGGCCGCCAAGTCCAGCAGGGCGAACAAATGGTCGATGTGGCTGTGCACCCCGCCGTCCGAAAGGAGGCCGAACAAGTGAAGAGAGGTATCGAAAGCCGCGGTCCGGGTCATAGCTTCCCGCAATACTTTATTCCGGGAAAACGTTCCGTCGGCAACCGCCTGGCTGATCCGGGTCAGTTCCTGATAAACAATGCGGCCGGCCCCGATGTTTAGATGACCGACATTGGAGTCGCCCATCTGCTCCGGCAGCAGTCCCACCGCCGCACCGGAAGCCGCCAGTGCCGCCGTCGGGTATTCGCGGCGCAAACGATCCAGACTGGGTGTTTTCGCCAGCGCGCAAGCATTGCCTTCCACTTGGCGGCTGATACCCCAACCATCAAGAATCATGAGCAGTACCGGCCGTATTTTTGTCGCCATTTCAGCTTCCCCCCCGACCGACCTGACGGGCGATGGCGAGGAAGCTGTCCGGGTCGAGGCTGGCGCCGCCGATCAAGGCCCCGTCTATATCTGATTCTTGGATAAAATCACCAATATTATTCGGTTTAACGCTGCCGCCGTATAAAATTCTCACCCGGGCGGCGCGGCTTGCACCGTACAATTCGCCGCAAACGGTCCGGATAAAGCGGCTGACTGCCGCGGCATCGGCCGCCGTGGACGCGGCGCCGGTGCCGATAGCCCAGATCGGTTCATAAGCGATGACGAGATCACCGTCGGCTAAATCAATCCCGCTCAGCCCGGCCCGGACCTGCCGACCGACCACTGCTTCCGTCCGGCCGGCCAGCCGTTCCGCCTGTGTTTCCCCGACACAGAGAATCGGGATGAGACCGCCGGCGAGCGCACCGCCGATTTTCCGGTTAACGGAAGCGTCCGTCTCCCCACCGAACTCCCGCCGCTCCGAGTGACCGATAATCACATAGCGGCATCCGGCGTCTCGCAGCATCCGGGGCGAGATTTCACCGGTATAGGCACCCTCATTTTCCCAATGGACGTCCTGCGCCCCCAAATGAACCGGCGTGTCGCCGAACAGCGCCGCCAGCGGATAAAGGGCGGTGAAAGGCGGACAAATGACGATGTCAATCCCGCTCAACCCGTCCGTCTTTCCCCGCAGCGCGGCGGCAAAGGCGGTCGCTTCCGGTATCGTTTTATACATCTTCCAATTTCCCGCAATCAGCGGTTTTCGCATCTTTTCACCCCCAGTAGCAATCATTGATTAACATAAGGGCTTGAAGATTAACTGATTTCTACCATCTATGTTTTAGTTATCTTCAATATTTAGGATAGTCTAGCTTATTCCAATACAGCCTTCTACTAAATCGGCGACAGGTGGCTGATGTTCCCTGACTCCGGCTTCCATAGCAAATGGGTTACTGCCTAACCACAACCTGCCTCTAATGAAGCCGGAGTCTGCCCACACCCCCCGCCTGCCGCGCAAGAGTTTAGTTAGTTGGCCGAGGAACACAATACTTACGCTGATACATCACAACAAATGCGATACTAGTTCGTATCCGATCTCTCGTACCCCATATGCACACACGGCCCGGGCGCAAGCGACACCTAGTGAGCAGCGTGCTGTGTCCGGCGAAGGCGAGGCTGAAGACGGGGCCGAGCCATGGAGGGCGAGGCGACAATCACGGCACGGATGCCGTGTTTGTAAGTTTACCCCGTCTGAAGTCGAGTCTGAGACGCTGACACGGCCGATACGAAACTACGTTGCTAAGACCGGGCCGTAAAAAAACCATCCAGCAAAGCAAAGCGCAATTTCTGCTTGGTTCTTCTATATTTTTAGCATTACTCTTCATAAACAATGCTTATGCATATGGACGTGATAGTTTCAGTAGTATCAACAAAGGGAGAGAGTATCCTCTTCGTTGATACAGCCGTCATTTATCCTGCAGGACCGCCACCCCCGGCAGTTCTTTTCCCTCCATGAACTCCAGAGAAGCCCCGCCGCCGGTGGAAATATGGGTCATGGCCCCGACGAGCCCGAATTTTTGCACGGCGGCCGCGGAATCGCCGCCGCCGACGATCGTCACTCCGTCGCAAGCGGCCAGCGCCTCCGCCACCGCCCGGGTTCCGGCTGCAAAAGCATCAATTTCGAACACGCCCATCGGCCCGTTCCAAACGACGGTCCGGGCTCGTTCGATTGCCGGCCGGAACAGCTGCCGGGTTGCCGGGCCGATATCGAGGGCCATCCAACCGTCCGGAACGGAAGCAGCCGGTACAGTCTGCGTTTCCGCCTCTACCGCCGCTTTATCCGCCGCAATCAAATCAACCGGAAGCAGTAATTCGACTCCCCGGGCGGCAGCGGCTTCCATTATCCGCACTGCCTCAGGCAGCTTATCCGCTTCCACCAGGGAATTCCCCATCGTCCCGCCCTTGGCGCGCAGGAAGGTATTCGCCATCCCGCCGCCGATAATCAACAGGTCGACCTTTGACAACAAATGCTCCAGAACGGCAATCTTGTCGGAGACCTTCGCGCCGCCGATTATGGCGGCAAACGGTCGGGCCGGCGCTTCCAGCGCTTCCCCCATGACGGTAATTTCTTTTTCCAACAGCAAGCCGGCAACAGCGGGCAGATAAGCCGCTACCCCGGCGGTGGAGGCATGGGCCCGGTGCGCGGTTCCGAAAGCGTCATTGACGAAAAGCTCGGCCAGAGCGGCGAGCTTGCCGGCAAAAACCGGATCGTTCTTCTCTTCTTCCGCGTAAAAACGGATGTTCTCGAGCAGCAGGATATCACCTGCCGCCAGTTCCGCCACCATTTGCTCAACCGCCGGTCCCAGGCAGTCGTCCGCCTTGCGGACGGGCCTGCCCAGCAGTTCTCCCAGACGAGCCGCCACCGGATCGAGCCGCAGATTATCGACGAACTTGCCCTTGGGGCGGCCGAGATGGGACACCAAGATCGTTTTGGCGCCCCGTTCCATCAGATAAGTGATTGTCGGCAAGGCTTCCCGAATGCGGGTATCGTCGGTGATGGCGCCCTGTTCGTCGAGCGGCACATTGAAGTCAACCCGGACCAGGACTTTTCTGCCGGCAACCTCGCTGTCACGTACCGTTTTTTTCTTCATCAGCACCGGCCCCCGTCAGATACCCTGTCGGGCGATATAGGCTGCCAGATCAATCAGGCGGCAAGCGTAAGCCCACTCGTTATCATACCAGGCGATGACCTTAACCAGGTTGCCCCCGACCGCCGTTGTCAGCGGGGCATCCACGATGGAAGAAATCGGATTGCCGCGAAAATCGACGGAAACGAGCGGCTCGTCCGAAACCGCGAGATATCCCTTCATTCTGCCCTGCGCAGCCGCCCGGAAGGCGTCGTTCACCGCTTCGACCGTCGCGTCGACCGCCAGTTCGGCCACCAGATCCAGAGTTGACACGGTGGGAGTCGGAACCCGCATCGCAAACCCGTTGAGCTTGCCGCTCAGTTCCGGGATAACGGCACCGATCGCTTGCGCGGCACCGGTAGAGGTCGGAATAATCGACAAAGCCGCGGCCCGGGTCCGCCGCAAATCCTTATGGGCGATGTCCAAGATCTGCTGGTCGTTGGTATAGGAATGGACGGTGGTCATCAGCCCTTTCACAATGCCGAAAGAATCGTTCAGCACCTTCGCCACCGGAGCCAGACAGTTCGTGGTGCAGGATGCGTTGGAGATGATCTGATGTTGCGCGGGGTCGTATTTTTCCTCGTTGACCCCGAGAACGATCGTGACATCATCACCTTTGGCCGGCGCGGAGATTATTACTTTCTTGGCTCCCGCGCTGATGTGCTTGGCCGCTTTTTCCCGGTCCCGGAATTTGCCGGTCGACTCGATCACCAAATCGACGCCCAAATCACCCCAGGGAATTGCCGCCGGGTCCTTCTCCGCGAATACTTTGACCGACCGGCCGTCAACTTCGATCACATTCTCGCCGGCTTTGACCTGGCCGGGGTAAATACCGTAGACGGAATCGTATTTCAACAGATGCGCGTTCGTCACGGCGTCGGTCAGGTCATTGACCGCCACGATTTCCACTTCCGGCTGGCGCCCCGCGGCACGGAAGGCGGTCCGTCCGATTCGCCCGAAACCGTTGATACCTATTTTGATTGGCATACACTATCACCCTTTCTTAACCTATTTGTATTTTATGCTATACTATATTTAGTTATGTTGTACATTATTTCGCCGCCCCCGACTTGGTTCCTGCCGGAAGGGATATTTTCCCCCGGGTTTTACCGACGACAGCCGCAAAGCAGGGACGGTTATACTTCACCCAGGATGGCGTTGGCGATGCCCATGGAATGGTCACCGATCCGTTCCAGATTGCTGATGACATCCAGGAAAATAACTCCCGAAGCGGTAAAACATTTGCCTTCGTGCAGGCGGCCGATATGGCTCTTTCGCAGGTCCTTTTCCAGCTGATCCACTTCGTCCTCGTACTGCACCAGTCCCGCGGCAGCCACCTTATCATCCTTCTCCAGAGCGGCAATGGAGCGGGCAAACAACTCTTCCACTTTACCGAACATAAATTCCAGTTCTTCGATCGCGTAACTGGAGAAGGGAAGCCGGTTCTCGATTTTTTCTTCCGCAAACTCGATAACGTTCTCCAAGTGGTCGCCTACCCGCTCGATATCGTTGACAATATTGAGCAGGGCGTTCAGCTTCTGCGACTGTTCTTCGGTCAGTTGCTGCTGGGACAAGTCGACCAGGTAATTCGTTATTTCATGTTCCAGCTCGTTGATGACTTCCTCCCGCTGCCGGACATTCCGGATGAGGTGCGTGTCGCCTTTGATGAAAGCGTTCAGAGCATCGCCGATCGATTCCCGGGCGATATTGCCCATTCGGACGAGTTCTCTGACCGCCTGTCCGAGTCCGATCGACGGCGTATGCATCAACCGGCGGTCGAGATACTTGCTGCCGCGCTCGAGAACGACTTCCTGGCCGGGAATGAGTTTTGTCACCGCTTTGGCTAACAGCGTGATGAAGGGGAACTGGATGACGGTGTTGGCTATGTTAAACATGGTATGGGCATTCGCAATTTGCCGCACCGGATCGACCGACAGCTGCACAACCAGTCCGGCGACCACCGGCCGGATGATCAGAAAAATCACTGTTCCCAAAACATTGAACAACATGTGGGCAAGCGCCGAGCGACGGGCTCCGGTCGAGGTGCCGATGCTCGACAGCATCGCCGTCACGCAGGTGCCGATATTCATGCCGAACAAGATCGGCAGGGCGGCGTCAATAGTAACCAGACCTTGTCCGGCTAAAGCCTGCAAAACGCCGATCGTCGCGCTGCTGCTTTGGACGATGCCGGTGAACAGGAACCCGGCCAGGACACCCAGGAACGGATTATGGCCGAATTCGGTCAGCATATTGACAAAGAAGGGAGATTTTCGGAGCGGTACCATGGCTTGTGACATCGTGGTCATTCCGAGGAAGAGAATGCCGAAGCCGAGTAAAATCTGGCCGAGATACTTGTACGTTTTGGATTTTGCGAAAAAATTCAGGATTATGCCGATGGCAATCGCCGGCAAGGCGTAGTGTTCCAGCTTGAAGGCGATTAACTGGGCCGTTACCGTGGTACCGATATTCGCGCCCATAATGACCCCGATCGCCTGCTGCAGGGTCATCAGCCCGGCATTGACGAAGCCGACCACCATGACCGTAGTCGCGCTGCTGCTCTGGATGATCGAGGTTACAACCGTCCCGACGAGCACGCCCATCAGCGGATTAGTTGTCAACACTTCCAGCAGCCGCCGCATCCGGTCTCCGGCCGCTTTCTGCAGACCGTCCCCCAGAAGCTGCATTCCGTACAGAAACAGTCCCAGTCCTCCGAATAATCCGAAAAGCATTTCTTGCGTCATAGTCGTACCCCCTGAAGCTCAATATATTTAGATGCTTTCCATTAAATTATATCGGAAACGGACAAGACCGGATTAAAGTTTTGTTAAGTTCAGGTTAAGTTAATGTTAAGATAATGTAAAATGCACGGTTTGAATTTTCCTTTACAACCGCTCAACTTAATCTTCATCCCGGTAATTACTCTTTCGGCAGACAAAAGGTAAAAGTGCTGCCCCGGCCGACCGCGCTCGCGACACTGACGCAGCCGCCGTGCGCCTCGACAATGTGCTTAACGATCGCCAGCCCGAGCCCGGTTCCGCCGGTCGTCCGGGTTCTGGCCTTGTCGACCCGGTAAAAACGCTCAAAGATCCGCGGCAAATCGCTTTCCGGAATCCCGATTCCGTTGTCCGCAACACTGACGCAGACCATGTCATCCCGCTCGCCGGCACTGATGGTGATTTTGCCGCCGTGCGGAGTGAATTTGCTGCTGTTATCGGCCAGATTAATGAGCACTTGGGCCAGCCGATCCGCGTCCGCCATAATCAAAGGCAAGTCGAGCGATACTGCCAGTTCCAACTGCAGTCCGCATTTTTCCATCTGCGGCTGGAGTTTCTCCGCCGTTTCCGTTATCACTTTGCGGAGATTCGTTTTCCGGAAGTCGAGTCTGATCCGGCCCGACTCGATTTTGGACAAGTCGAGCAAGTCATCAATCAGACGGGACAACCGCTCCGCTTCACTGTCGATGACCCCGATAAAGCGGCGGGCCGTCGCCTGGTCGTCCAGACTGCCGTCCAGCAACGTTTCGGTAAAACCTTTGATCGAAGTAAGCGGTGTCCGCATCTCATGGGAGACATTGGAGACAAATTCCGCCCGCATTTTGGCCAGGTGATGCGATTCGGTCGTATCCCGGAGAACCAGCAAGACGGTCGCCGTTTCCCCGCTGCCGTCGGCCAGCGGAACCAAACTGACCTCAATCACTTTTTCCTGCGGCAATACCGGATGCAAGTCATAAGTCTGCGTCTCGCCGGTCGCAAGCGCGGTTTGGATTTTCTGGCTCAGATTGTAGTCTCTGGCTACCTCCAGGTTATGCGCCCCGATCACATTATCCGCTTCTACCGCCAGCATTTGCGCCGCCGCCGGATTGAGCAGGACGATCCGGCCGGTCCGGTTGACGAGGATAATTCCGCTCCGCATATTTCGCACAATAGCGGTATGCCGCTGCTCTTCCTCTTCCAGTCCCGCGATCTTTCCTTCCAGCTGGGCGACAGTCCGATTGAACGCAGCCGCCAGACGCTCCAGTTCTGCCTCCCCTGACGCCGCCCGCACCAGATGCTTGCTGTCAGTGCCCTTTTCCAGTTCAACCGTCATCTGCGTCAGAGGCTGCAGGAGACGCCGAGCAATGTCAATAATAATGAACGGAGCGATCAAACTCACGCCGATAACGATGCCGGCCAGAGGATACCACCGGCCGCCGGCAACATTCAACTGCAATAGAAGAAAACCTGCCGTCAGTACCGCCAGCAGGGTCAGCCCGGTATACGCAGCAACTATTTTTACTTTCAGACTGTACCGCATCGTTATTTCTCCCTGAATTTATACCCGACGCCCCGGACGGTCAGCACATATTCCGGCGTGCCGGGATTCGCTTCGATTTTTTCCCGCAGGTGCCGGATATGGACGTCCACTGTCCGGGTATCGCCAAAATACTCATAGTCCCACAATTTTTCCAGGAGTTCCTCCCGGCTGAAGACCTTCCCGGCGTTAACGGCCAGCAGCTTCAGCAACTCAAACTCCTTTGCCGTTAAATCGACGTTTTCTCCCCGTACCGTCACGACATGCTTGTTCTGATCGATGCGCAAGTCGCCGGACGTGATCAAGGCCGAGTGACTGTCACCGTTTCTGGGGCCTGTCCGACGGAGAATCGCTTTCACTCTGGCGAGCAACTCCCGCGGACTGAATGGTTTGGTCACATAGTCATCGGCACCGAGTTCCAGACCGACGATCCGATCGATTTCTTCCCGCCGGGCCGACAGAAACAACAAGGGGATACCGGCTGTCGTCTCCTCCAGGCGCAGTTCCCGGCAGACTTCAAACCCGTCCATTTGCGGCAGCATGATGTCGAGGACGATGAGGTCCGGCTTTTCCCGAACCGCTTGCCTTACCGCCTCCGGGCCGTCGTAAGCGCACACCACATCGTAACCGGCTTTGGTCAGGTTGAAGGACAGCAATTCGGCAATTGGCCGCTCATCGTCCACCACAAGGATCTTCTGTTTCAGCTTCCTCTTCCTCCTCTCGCCCGCGCATCGGTTACCGGCTTTCAGTCAATGCTTACCTTTCGCGCCACCGCATTGACCGCCAGGACGTTCAGCGCCGTCATATTCTCCAGGATTTCCTTGACGAATACCTGCACATTGCGCAGAACTTCCGGAATCAACACACCGTATTTGACCGTCGTATCGATACTGACGATGATTCCTTCTTCCCGGGTCTCCAAACTGATCCGTCCGACCCGGCTGACTCCCGGCACTTCACTGCAAGCCCGCGCTGCGATTGCCACCAGAACATTATCGGCGATAAAAAATTTCCCGAGGGAACTGAAGGTTGGCCGGACCACCGATTTTTCCGCGACCAGATTCTCCCCGTACTCGCTCCTTTTATTGAGGAATACGCGCAGCGGGTCGAGGAGATAGCCGGAAAAACTTTTCTTGACCTCAAACGTCGGCGCCGGAATGACGTGCGTTCCACGCTGGGAGCGAATTCGTTTGGCCCGGTTGATCTCCAGACGGGAAGAAATGTCTTCAATATCGATAACATTCGCCGGCGTCGGCAAGTGCAACAAATCGGCAATCTTTTCCACCATACCGAGCGAAGTGCCCAGAATGAGGAGGCGTTCCGGCCGGTGTTCTTCTAAAACCGCTATTACTTCGGCGACGTGGTCCAGGTCAGTGAAGAGAGCCCGCTTGATGGCGCTGATTTTAGTCGCTTCCCGCTTCGCCGAGTGCCCGGCCAGCACTTTGCTGCCCTTAATCAGCAGACCGTCGTCGATGATATATTCAATACCGTATTCGTGCGCCACGACTTGCGCCCGGTAGCTTTTTCCCGTTCCGCTCGGTCCGATAAAGGCAAATATCTCCATCTGTCCGCCTCCCACCCCGGCGTCTGCGGCTGTCCGCTTAGTGCGGAGCAATCCCACTTTTACCTATCATATTCCCCGTTTCGACCATTTATCCTGCCGAAACCGATCCGCGGCCCAGTTTGCATCACCGCGTCTGAAGGCAATCCTTCTCTATTCAAACGCGGGAGATTGCCGGAGTAAATCACTTCTGTTTCAGTGACGATTATATCCACCGGCACGTCGTGCGCTTCCGCCGCTACTGCCGACACGATCTGCAAATCAAACGCCAGAGCCACGGTGGGCGCTCGCAAGCCGGGCGAGCGCAGAAAGCGATCGAAGTACCCCTTTCCATACCCAATCCGGTTGCCCCGGCGATCGAAAACAACCCCGGGGACGAGGACCAGGTCGATTTGCGTCGGCGCCACCGGCTGAAAAAAAACCGGCGCTGGCTCCCGGATGTTGTAGGCTCCGGTCACGAGCATACCTTCCCATTCGTCCAGCCGGGAGGGAACGATTACTCCTTCGTCGGGCCTGGTGACGGGGACGGCGACCGGCTGCCCGGCCGCCAACTGCTGCCGGATGATTTGATCGGTTGCCGCTTCGTCTCCTTGGGACAGGTAGCAAAAAACGAACCGGGCTCTCTGATACTCCGCGAGTTCTACCAGGTTTCGGATGATCCGTTCGCTCTTTTCCGCTCTTACTTCCGGCGGCAGCGCGCGGCGGCGCCCTTGAATTAGCCGCCGCAGGGCAGCCTTATCTGCTGCCGGCATGCCTATCCCCCCACGATGGCCGGCACGAGACACACGACCGTCCCATCCCGGACCGGATGTTCTTTTTCAACCAGCAAGTCGCCGACCAGTACAGCCGCCGGGCACCAACCGGACCGACCGGGAACCGGGGCGAGCATCTCCCGCAAGCCGGGGTAGGAACGCTGCAATTCCGCCAGGACATCATCCACCGTCGCAGCACCGGCGGGAAGAATAATGGAAACTTTCTCTTTCCCGGCCACAGCTTTATACGGAGCAAAGAGGCGTACTTCTACCTCCATTCCGGCACCTCCCCGTCGTCAGTTTCTTCTTGTTGCCGCCGTTGCTCCGCCATCTCCTTCAGCCGGTCCAGGCGGTGCCGGACACCCGATTTCCCGATGCGGGGATCATGCATCTGGCCCAATTCCTGCAAGCTCGCCTCCGGATACAAACGGCGCAGTTCGGCAGTCTCGCGCAATTTCGCCGGAAGATTGTCAAGGCCGATTTTGACAACGATGTAATCGATCACCTCACGCTGGACCAGCGCCGCGTCTACCGTTTTGCGTAAATTGGCCGTTTCACAATTGACGATCCGATTAACATTGTTGCGCATCTCCTTAACCACCCGGATATTCTCAAATGCCAGCAGGGCGGAGTGCGCCCCCATCAGACCGAAGAGTTGGCCGATGGCATTCCCGTCTTTCAAATATACGACAAAATCATTTTTGCGCTGGTTGATTTTGGCGTGCAGGTCGTAACGGTTGAGCAAGCGGCACAGGGCAGCGGCGTAATTCTCGTCTTTGATAACAAACTCCAGATGATAAGTCCGGGACGGACTGTTTACCGAACCGCAACCCAAAAATGCCCCCCGCAGGTAAGACCGGCGGCAGCATTTCTGCCGCAGTGAGTTCAGGTCGATTACTGCCGCCGCGCCCGCCACCTCGTGCAGCAAGTCGAGCTGATGCACGATTTCGTTCACTTTTTCCGTGTCGGACACCCGCACCATGTACACATTGCTTTTGCGCAGCAGACGGCGGCGCCGAATGATGACTTCGCCCGACGCCGTAAAGACGTCCTTCAGAAGACGATAAATTTTCCTGGCCACTGCCGCGTTTTCGGTACTCAGGTACAGACCGAGCCGGTGATTGCCGCTGATGCGGATAACGCCGAGGGTCTGCACCAAGGCGGTCAGTTCCGACTTCCGGCAGCATACTTTTGCCGGGAAGATTTTCGCCAGTTCTTCTTTTACCTCCAATGAGAAGGACACCAACGTCACCCCCGTTCCAAGTCGGCCGCGGCGTTCCGGTCAACCTCGGGAACTCCCGCACAGCCTGAGAAGCGCGGCGGCAAGTTTGTCCGGGTCATGCCGGGCGTAATCGGCCGCGGACACCAAATCGGCTCCGACCATTTGCACGCCCATTTCCTCCATTTGTTTCCGGTCAACCGCGACCGGGTAAGCCCCCTGGGCCTCGTATTTCTTTTGCAGGCGCAGCGGAACCGATCTGGTGTTGACGAGAATATGGTCAACTACCCCCGGCCCGAGACACTTCACAATGGCCCGCAGATGTCCGGCTGCCGTATACTCGTCCGTCTCACCCGGCTGGGTCATGATGTTGCAGACATAAATCTTCACGGCCTGAGAAGCTCGGATTGCCTCCGACAACGGCGGCACCAGCAAATTGGGCAAGATGCTCGTATACAAACTTCCCGGCCCGAGGATGATAATCTCAGCCTCCCGGATCGCCGCCAGAGCTTCCTCGGTCGGCCGGCAGTCGGCCGGCTGCAGAAAAACCTGCCTGATTCGTTTGCCCGGCTGCGGGATATTGGATTCGCCAACCACCTTGGTCCCGTCCGTATATTCGGCGTGTAGGCGCACGGCGGTAAGAGTTGAGGGCAGCACTTGCCCGCGAACGGCGAGAACCTTGCTCGACTCCCGGACGGCCAACTCGAAATCGCCGGTGATTTCGGTCATAGCGGCGATAAACAGATTACCGAAACTGTGTCCGGCCAGCTCTTTCCCCTGCCCGAAACGGTACTGAAACAATTTCGCCAGCAACGGCTCGGTATCGGCCAAAGCCAACAGACAGTTCCTGATGTCGCCGGGCGGCAGGATGCCCAATTCATCCCGCAACCGCCCGGAACTGCCTCCGTCATCAGCCACGGTAACCACTGCCGTCAGGTTGCTCGTATATTCTTTCAGGCCGCGCAGCAAAACGGCGAGTCCCGTGCCGCCGCCGAGGGCAACGATGCGCGGACCGCGCCCGAGATATCTTTTCTGGTACAGGGCATCCAGCAGCCCTTTAGTACTTTGGGGAGCCAGCACGGACAGCACCGCCTGGACCAGCCGCGACAGCGCGCAGAGGCAAACGGCAATGCCGGCGGCCCCGGTCAGAATACCGCGCAGCCAGGCCGGCAGAAAGCGCCCGGTGGCAAGAAAAACGGTATCGATGACCAGTTTCTCAAGATTGCCGAGAACGCCGGTTCCGATTCCGGTGGCAATACCGACGGCGGTGAGCAGGATGCCCAGGAAGAAAAGGAGCAGCCACCGTTTGATCCCGATGCCGGGGGTCATCAACTGGCGGATGCGCTTCATTGTTCCCCAACCCCCGTGCTCCGTTTCGCTACATCCCGGTGTTCCGCTACCGCTTCATAACCTTTTTCCTGCAGCATTTCCTTCAGCTTTTCGGCGACAACCACCGAGCGGTGTTTGCCCCCGGTACAGCCGATGGCTATCGTCAGTGTTGTTTTTCCTTCGTTCAGGTAATGCGGCAGCAAGAAATCCAGCAGGCCGAAACTTTTCTCGATAAATTTCCCGGTAATCGACCATTTGGTCACGTATTCTTTTACTGCCGCATCCGTACCGGGCAGTGGCCGCAGGGATTCAACATAATGCGGATTGGGCAGGAACCGGACGTCGAAGACCAAGTCGGCATCCAAAGGCAGTCCGTACTTAAATCCGAAGGAAACGAAAGTAATCCCCAGACGATCGATCTCCGCGTCCTCGGCAAAGAAGGACATGATTTCATCCCGCAGTTGATTCGGGGTCAATTCGGAAGTATCGATAATTCGGTGCGCTCTCCCCCGCAACTCCTCGAGCTGTTTCCGCTCCGCGGTAATCCCGTCCAGAAGGCGCCCGTGCGGTGCCAGCGGATGCCGTCGCCGCGTTTCCTTAAACCGCCGGACGAGCGTTTCGTCTGCTGCTTCCAGGAACAGGATCTGATAAACGAAACCGGTCTCCTCCAAATGCTCCAGAGAATCAAACAAATCCCCGAAAAACTGGCCGCCGCGGATATCGATAACCAGGGCAATCTTCGAGATTTTCCCTTCCGACTGCGCACACAGCTCGGCAAACTTTGGGATCAACGTCGGCGGCAAATTATCAACGCAGAAGAAGCCGAGGTCTTCCAGGGCCCGTACCGCCTGGGTCTTTCCCGCGCCGGAAAGCCCGGTGATGATCACAAACTTAATCTTTTCCACCCGCTTCACCTCCGTACGTGTTGCTGTTCGTCGTCCCGTCGCTTTCCCGGGCGTTGATTATCCGGACGGCCGGCAATCCGGCCGCCTCAATTAAGGCCAGCGCCCGCGCAAAATCACCGACCCGGTGCGGTTGATGCGCATCGCTGCCCACGGCGAATTTCGCTCCCGCCCGGAGGCCGATCTGAATGAATTCCTTGGTCATATTGCCGTGCGCGGAATTAATCTCCAGTGCCGTGCCGTTTTTGGCACAGGCAACCGCCAGTTCCTTGGTATCGATCGATAGCTGCAGACCCGGGTGGGTTACGATATCGACGCGATTACGGCTGACGGCTTCCACGATTGCTTTCGTATTGGCTACGCGCACTTTTTCCGCCGTTCGGCGGCTGAGCCGGGCCAGCAGATTATTCAAAACAAGCCCCGCCTCGTCCGCCAGCGAAGCCGCGACAATCTGCAGATGCAGTCCGGCCATTACCACATCCAACTGCCGGAGAATAGCTTCGGGTACATCCAGCCTCCCATCCAGACTGACGACGTTCGCTTCCACTCCGGTTAAAGCTTTTACGGCCGGATACTTCGCCTGACCAAGCGCGACTTCCTTTTTAATCTGCAATAAAGTGTCCGCCCGCTTGATTCCGATGCCGATCCCGGCCGGGCCGTGGTCGGAAATTGCCACCGCATCGAGGCCCTTGCCGGCGGCTGCCCGGATATTGTCCTCCACTGTGCCCCGGCCGTGGCTGTGCCGGGTATGCGTATGATAATCGGCGAATATTTCCAATCGGACTGCCATCTCCTTGTCCCGTACTGCCTTTTATCATACCCGGTCCGGACGGACTTTATCGGGTCAACTCCCGGTTCACCAGATTCGGCGGCAGCTTGCCCTGCAGCGCCGTGACGATATTTTCCGCCGCCATGACCGCCATCGCCCGGCGGGCGGCACTGCTGGCACTGCCGATATGCGGCACCAGAACCAGATTGTCCGCGGCATACAAAGGGCTCGCGGCCGGGAGCGGTTCCTCCGCAAACACGTCCAGCCCGGCCCCGGCAATCACGCCATCCCGGAGCGCTGCGGCCAATTCCTCCTCCCGGATTACCGGCCCGCGGGAAGTATTGATGAGAATGGCTGACCGCTTCATCAGCCTGAATTCCTGCGCTCCGAGCATCCCCTGCGTTGCGGGCGTCAGCGGGACATGGACACTGACAAAATCCGCTGTCCCGAGCAATTCCGCCAAGTCCGTATATTCCAATCCCAGCTCCGCCTCGGCGGCTAGGTTTCTTTGCACGTCGCTGTAAAGAATTCGCATCCGAAACCCCTTTGCCCTTGCGGCTACCGCCTGGCCGATCCGCCCCAGGCCAATCAGACCGAGGGTTGCCCCGTGCACCTCCGCCCCCAGCAGGAGGAGCGGACCCCAGGCTTTCCAGCGTCCCTCCCGCATATACCGATCGCCTTCCACCACGCGGCGCGCCGTCGCCAGCAGAAGGGCAAACGCAAGATCGGCGGTGGCATCCGTCAGAACTCCGGGCGTGTTGGTCACCAGGATACCCCGCTGCGTCGCCGCCGGGACATCGATATTGTCATAGCCGACGGCATAGTTGCCGATGACCCGCAACTTTCCCGCCGCATCCATGATTTCTCCGTCAATGCGGTCCGTCACCAGCGGCAGCAAGCCGTCGATATCAGCGACCTCGCGCCGCAGGACTTCCCGCGGCACCGGCTCATCCGCTTCCCAGATCCGGATATCCGCCGCCTGTCGCAAAATTGCCAAACCTTCTTCCGGAATCCGCCTCGTTACATACACTTTCGGCCTCGGCATCGGAAAGCCCCCCTCAAATATTATCGGCACGAAGCTGCCGTCCCAATTCCACCAGCCGTACCGCCCGTTCTGCCGCCAAGGCAGTGAATTCCCGCGCCCTTTCCATCGCTTCATTCAAAGCCACCGGCCCCGGCGGCAGACTGACAACTCCGGCGATGCCGCTCGCTTCGCACGAGAAATCTTCCGCTACCCGCCCGGCGACTGCCAGTACCGGTACGCCGCAACGTCCGGCCAGCCGGGCAACGCCGTACGGCACCTTGCCGTGCATGGTCTGACCGTCCAGACTGCCTTCCCCGGTGATCACCAAATCTTTGTCCGCCAGCCGCTCCGCCATTTTGACCGCTTCCATGACGACCTCGATTCCCGGCTGCAGGCGGCCGCCGGTGAAGGCGAGCAGGCCGGCCCCCAAGCCGCCGGCGGCACCGGCACCGGGCAAGTCCGCTACGTTTTCCCCGGTTATTTCCGCCAAAGCGGCGCCGTAACGGGCCAAACTCCGGTCCAGGCTTTCCGCCATTGCCGCCGTCGCTCCTTTCTGCGGGCCGTAAACGGCCGCGGCGCCCCGCGGACCGCACAGGGGATTATTCACGTCGCAGGCAATCACGATTTCCGCTTCCCGCAGGCGACCGTCCAAATTATCCGCCTCTATCCGCGCCAGACGGCCGAGCGCCCCGCCGCCCGCCGGCAGTTCATTTCCCTTACAGTCAAGGAACTTCACGCCCAAAGCGCTCGCCATACCGGCACCGCCGTCATTGGTAGCGCTGCCGCCGATACCGATGATGAGCTTACGGCAGCCGGCAGCCAGAGCTGCCCGCAACAGTTCACCCGTACCGTACGTCGATGTCACCAGCGGATTGCGCTCCGCCGGAGCAAGGAGGGTAAGACCGGAAGCAGCCGCCATCTCGATAACCGCGGTCACGCCGTCGCCCAGTATGCCGAAAGACGCCGTGACCGGTCGTCCGAGCGGGTCGCGCACCGTCAGGCGGCGCCGAGATCCGCCGGTCGCGGCGATGAGCGCATCCACCGTTCCTTCTCCCCCGTCCGCCAGCGGCACTTCCTCAATTATCGCCTCCGACCAGACCCGCCGTACCCCAGCACTGATCGCGCCGGCGGCAACAACAGCCGACAGGCTGCCTTTGAACGAATCGGGCGCCACAAGAATACGCACCGAACTGCACCTCCGCTCGTCAGTCTCTGTTACCATTATATCCGAATCTTCCCTTCCGGACCAACTATCTATAGCAGAAAAGAAGCGGCGTCAGCGCTTCTTTTCGTAACGGGAAATATTTCAGCGTCCGGTAATCCGCAGGATGGTGTCCTGGCCGGCAATGACCCGTTCGCCGGCCACCGTCCAGAGCTTCTTTCGCCCGGACAGGTTGGTAACAATCACCGGGACCACCAAAAGCGGCAGTTGCTGTCCGACCGCTGCCAGATCAAACTCCAGCAACAAGTCCCCCGTGCTGACCCGGTCGCCTTTATTTACATAAGGGTGGAACAGGGTTCCGTCGACACCGTCCACACCCACCCCGACATGCACGAGCAGGGATATCCCGTTTTCCGTCTGCAGGCCGATTGCGTGCCCCAGCGGAAAAACCTTACTGATTTCGCCGTCCACCGGGGCTACAACCCTTCCCTCCTGCGGCTCGATCGCAATCCCGTCGCCCAGCAGTTTCTGAGAGAAGGCCTGGTCCGGGATGGCTGCCAAAGGAACGAGCCGGCCGGTTACCGGCGCTTTGATCAGAGTGGTCGGAAGCAACAATTGGATTACCTTGCTGACAAAATCAAGCATCCGCTTGGTAACCTCCCCTTGCAGCGGCATCGACTGCAATATCCTGTCGTCATCAATAGATGATTCGCTCGTCGATCGCTCCGATATCTTGGCAGCCGGTAAGAATCATCGCTTGCCGCAATTCGGCCGTTAATTTTTCCAGTACCGTCTTCACCCCATCCGCGCCGCCGCCGAAAGCGCCGACGATAACCGGACGCCCGACCAGCACCAGATCGGCCCCCAGCGCGAGCAGTTTCAGGGCATCGGTGCCGCTGCGCACGCCGCCATCCGCGATAATGGTCAGCTTCCCTTTGACCGCCTCCGCGATTTCCGGCAAGACATCGGCCACCCCGGGCGTGTAGTCGAGAACCCGGCCGCCGTGGTTGGATACGACGATAGCTTGAGCGCCGACCGCCGCGGCAATCTCTGCCTCATCCGGCGTCATGATTCCCTTCAGGATAAAGGGCAGCCGGGTGGCGGCAATCAATTCGCGGAGTTCGTCCGGAGTCTTCGGCCCGACCGGCTGGCCGAGCATCCGCATGATTACGAGGCCGGCACCGTCGATATCAACGCCGACGGCCGGCGCGCCGGCGGCTTCGGCAATTTTGATGCGGCTGATAATTTCCGCCTGCTCCCGCGGCTTGATGAACGGGATGCCGAACCCGTCGGCCTTTTTCAGCGCAGCGATTCCCGCATCGTAAATCGTCGGGTCGCCGGTGTCACCGCAGGTTCCGATCGATCCGGCCGCTTTACCGCCCAAAATGACGGCATCATTGTACTCCTGCTCAGTCATCGCCCCGCCCATGTTAATCTTGGCGCCGGTGATCGGTGCCGCCAGAATCGGTGTACCGATTTTCTTTCCGAACAGTTCCGTCGCCGTACTCGGGTCTTTGGCCGCGTGGATGGTCCGCAGGTTCAGCCGGTAATCAGCCAAAGCCGCCACGTTTTCATGGAAGGCCGCTCCGGTTCCCGTTCCGCCCAGACCCGGAATTTCCCCCGCGCACGCCTTCCCGTCGCAGATCGGACAAACGCGGCATCTGGCCTGCATTGCTTCCCTGGCTTTTTTGGTGATCTCCTGATAATCCACACTGACTCCTCCTTTGCAAGATGAGCGGGCTTAATTACCCGCGTTCAGGACAAACCGCTCGATTGCGTCGGCTACTCCGTCCGCGTCATTGCCGGGCGCCACATAGTCTGCTTCTTGTTTGACCCCGTCCGGCGCGTTGCCCATGGCAATACCTAAACCCGCGTACCGGATCATCTCCAGATCGTTGTAGTTATCGCCGATCGCCAGAACGTTTTCGCGCGGGATACCGTGGAAAGCGGCAATCCGCTCCAGAGCCCTCCCCTTCGAGACATCGCCGTGCACGATCTCCAGATACTGCGGATGGGAGGTGCTCAAGTTTACCGCTGCACCGAGTTCTGCCTTGACTTGCTCCGCAAACTCGCGCAGCCGGTCCGCTTCTCCCATGATCAGCAACTTCGTCGGTTCTTCCCGCAGGGGTAGGGCCGTTTCCAAGATCAGCAACGGAAGAATCCCGGTTTTCCGGCCGTACTGCCGAGTCAGCTCATTCAGCTGCCGGACGAAAAGCTGTTCGTTAATATAAACATGAAAATGCAGGTCACTGACCAACAGGCGGTCGATTATCCATCTGGCAGCAGCAAGTCCGATAGGCCGGTGGAAATAATCCTCCCCCGTCACCGCATGCCTGATCATCGCCCCGTTGTAGGCAATGAGCGGCCCCTCGATGCCGAGTTCGGCCGCAATTGCCTGCGCGGAAATGAACATCCGCCCGGTGGATAGAGTAAGCACGACGCCTCGCCCCGCCGCTTCCTGCAACGTTGCCTTGGTCCGTGCGGTAATCCGGTGCTCGTTGTCGAGCAGCGTACCGTCGATATCTACGGCGATTAACTGGCAGGAATGCAACTTATTTCCTCCAACTCTTTTATTGATAAAACCGACAAACATACGGCCCTATTATTTTCAACTTTCCCCGCCCAAACTCCTTTAACGAGTTGAAAGTTAAAAGTTAAAAGTCGAAAGTCAAAAGCCGAAAGGCGAAAGTCGGGGAACGGAGGATGGGGATCGGAATCTCTCCGGCCGACCCGGCGCCAAAAAATAAAGCGGCAGGGAACGCCCCTGCCGCTTCTGCCACTCATATTTACCGCGTTATCGTAACCGCCTGCGTCGCCGCATCGTACTCCACCGTTGCCCCGAGCGTCTCGCTGACAAAGCGCAGCGGCACGAACACGCAGCCGGGCCGCTGCTCCGGCGCGCAGTCAAGTGCTTGCTCCGCGCCATCTACGGTGACGGCGAAGGAACCGACGGTCAGGACGATCTCCTTGCCGCCGTCCCTGATTACAACCTGCCGCTTCTCTTCTATCCATTCGACGTCCGCGCCCAGGGCCTCGCTGACGAAACGCACCGGCACGAGTGTCCGCCCGGCAGTGATGTACGGCGCCGCGTCGAGAGTGTAGGGCTTCCCGTCGACGGTGGCGGCGGTGCTGCCAACGGTGAGCTTGACCGTCCTCCGGCCCACCCGGATGACGGCGAAGGTGCTGAACTTATCCACCGTGAAGGTGATGCCGATCGGCATGTCGTCGGAGTCGTAAACGATGGTGCCGTTGATGATTTGCTCCTCACCGTCGCTGTGCACCGCAAACACCGCCAGCTCAGCCAAAAACGCCTCTCTGGCTGCCGGTTCGGCCGGCAGGTCAATCCCGGCCAGCGGGATGGTCACCAGGGTCGTCCCGGTGAAATCGGTGTTGATCACCGTTGGGGTGCCCAGCACGGTGGCGCCGGCCGGAGCAGTGACTTCACCGCCACGCGCTACGGTAAGGGAGAGGCCCTTGCCGGCCGCGACCAGGGCGCCGGCTAGGGCTGCAGACAACTCCAACTCAGCGGCGGGAGTGACGATGCGCACCTCCAAGCCGGCCGCGCCAGCCAGGACGGCGGCGGGAACGCCGACTTCAGTAACGGCCGCCACGGTGCTGTCGATATTGAACTGCATCGTCGTCGTGAACTCCGTCCTCTCAACGGCGATCTGGTCGATCACGCCGCTACCGGCGGTGAATATCTCGACCGGCTGCCCGCCCGGGGCTGCGCCCGCCGCGTTACTGATGTACTCGTCAGCAATAATGATTGTCGTCGGGTCCGCCGGCAGCAGACCGCCCGGCATCACGTCTTCGCCTTCTTCGTAAAGCTGTTCGGGAGGTTTCTTCGTGATCTTAAACCGTTTGTCGGACGCGAGCGCCGCTCCCGCCGGCCGGCCCGTCACAGCGTCCGCCTTCACCCGTACCTGCACCGCTCCCTTGGCGTAACTCCGGTTGCCGACCGGCTGCGGGTTCGCCTTGCAGTCCCGCCACTCGCTTCCGCCGTTGACGGTGTATTCATAATCGGATACATTGTCAAATCCGGGGACATTGGTCCAGCCGAAGGTATTCGCTTTATCGTTCACCTGCGGATTGGTCGGCGCCGGCGGAGCCTGGGGGGCCGCAAGCGTCAGCGTCCCGGAAACGAATGCGATAGCGTAGTTGGCCGCTTCCAGACCGCCCGGGATGATCTCATAGGTCCCCGCGTATATCGCGGTCGTCGCTCCACCGGTGAATTCGAGTTCTCCGTCAAGAACACTCGCATCTTCCCCGTCGGCAAAGCCATCGTAAGTAACAGTGAAGTCGGCGAAGACTTGCCCGTCGCAGATCTTGATTTTGTCATCTGCCGTCACGGTTAGGGAAGCTTTCCCGACCGTCAGCGTCCCATCGACATGGTTGATGATGTAGTTGGCCGCTGTACCTCCAGAGGCGATAATCGTATGGGTGCCGGCCGTCGCAGCCGAGCCGGTGACGGTACTCAGCACTACTCCGCTTACGACAGAAGCCGTATCACCGAAGAACAACTCGCCGCTCAGAGTATAGGTAAGTGCCGGATCATCTTCACCGTACACCTTGCTCTTGTCATCCGCCGTCACAGTCAAAGGCGCCTTATTGATCGTAAGCGTTCCGGGAACAAAGGTAATGTCGTAGTTGTCTGAGCTAAGCCCATAGGGGATAATCTCATCCACATAGGTCCCAGCATTTACCGCAGTAGTTGACTCTCCTCTGAAAGCAAGCGCTCCGCCTAGACAAGACTCATCTTCCCCGGGCGCAAATTCACTGTAGCTAACAGAAAAGTCGGTGAAGGCTAATCCGTCGTAAGTCTTGCTCTTAGCTTCAGCGGTAACGGTCAGATTCGCCGGCTCGATCTCAAGCTTTCCTGGCACAAAGCTGATCTCATAGTTGTCGGAGGTAAGACCGCTTGGGATAATATCGTGCTCACCCGCATCTACCGCATTAATTGCCTCCTCGTTGAAGGCCAGTGCTCCTCCCAGACAAGTTTCATCTTCTCCATTGACAAAGCCTGTATAAGTAACTGAGAACCTGCTGCAAGGGTTGCCGTCATAAGTCTTTTCCATGTAATTCGCTGTTACTGTCAGTACTGCTTTATTGATCGTAAGCGTCCCAGGAACAAAGGTAATATTATAGTTGTTTGAGGTAAGGCCGCTTGCGATAATCTCATTCACATAGATTCCTGCATTTACCGCCGTGATTGCATCTCCGCTGAAGAGCAACTCTCCACCCAGGACTGCCTCGCTTTCACTGTTAACAAAACCATTGCAGGAGACAGTAAAGCTGCTGTAGTTGAAGGTGCTTCCGTCATATTCCTTACTCTTACTGTCTGCCGTCACCGTCAAAGGTGCTTTGTTGATCGTGAGTGTTCCGGGAACAAAGGTAATGTCGTAGTTACCCGAGCTAAGCCCATCAGGGATAATCTCATCTTCATAGATTCCCGCATTTACCGCCGTGATCGCGTCTCCGTTGAAAACGAGTGTCCCGTCTAGAACACTTGCATCTTCTCCGTAAACAAAGCCATCGCAGATAGCGGTAAACGGGATGTAAACCGTACCATCGTAAGTCTTGCTCTTGTCGTTCGCTGTTACAGTCAGCTCCGCTTTCCCGACTGTCAGCGTTCCGTCAACATGGTTGATGATGTAGTTGGCCGCAATGCCGCCAGTAGCAGTGATCGCATGGGTACCGACCGTCGCAGCCGAGCCAGTAACAGTGTTCAGCACCACTCCACTTACAACGGAAGCCGGTTCACCGTAGGCCCGCTCGCTTACCGTATAGGTCAACTCAGGATCGGGATCACCATATACCTTACTCTTGTCGTCCGCCATTACGGTCAGGGATGCCTTGTCAACCGTCAATCTTCCATCGACATAGCTGACGGTGTAGTTCTCGGCTGTACCACCAGAGGCGATAATCGTATGGGTGCCAGCCGTCGCAGCAGAACCGGTGACGGTACTCAGCACCACTCCACTTACAACGGAGGGCTCATCTCCGTATCGCAGTCCGCTCACAGTATAGGTGAGTACCGGATCAGCCTCGCCGTATATTTTATACTTATCGTCCGCCGTCACAGTCAGGGAAGCCTTGGTGATTTCAAGGATTCCGGGGACAAAGGTTAGGTTGTAGTTATCTCCGGCTGTTAGTGAGCCCTGCTGTATCCCGTATCTGCCCACATCCTCCCCGGTTACGCGGCTCAGCGAGCCTGAGAGGGCATCATCACCAACCAGTGAACCGGAGGTGATCTCATAGGTGAGATCCGGATCATCTTCACCATATACCTTGCTTTGAGTGTGGGCGGTAATGGTTATATCTCTCGGAGTAACGGTCAAGCCAGCGGAAATATAGGTGAGATTGTAGTTATCTCCCGCATCGAGTGTATTCTGCTGTATTGCGTAGCTACCTATGTTCTCCCCAGCTACACGGGTCAGCGCACCAGAGAAGGCGTCACCATCAACCAGCGAACCGGAGGTGATCTGATAGGTGAGATCCGGATCATCTTCACCGTACACCTTGCTCTTATCATCCGCCGTCACAGTCAAAGGCGCCTTGTTGATCGTAAGCGTTCCGGCAATGAAAGTGATGTCGTACTTGTGACTTCCGGGGCTGACCGCAAGACTTCCTTGCATGATCGCGTAGGTCCCGGCATTATTGCCGCTTTCGCGTGCAAGCGCTCCGGTTACCTCATCCCCCTCTTCCAGCTCCCCGCCCGTAATCTCGTAAGTCAGTGCCGGGTCGGCTTCCCCGTAAGTCTTGGTCTTGGAATGAGCGGTTATCTCCAGAGCGATGTTTTGCGCGAAGTTCGCCGTCACACTGATATCCCCGGTTACATCCGTGTCCGTCCTGTTCGCCGCGGTCACTCCGTCGCTCCAGTTCACGAAGTGACAGCCCGAATCAGGTACGGCGGTTACTTCCGTACCGTCTTCGCCGTATGCGACGGTCTGGGACGATGTCCCGTCAATGCTGCCGTGCTCTCCGGCGGTGTAGGTCAGAGTGCAGTTTTCCGGCCGGACGGCTATCTGCGTCAACGTTGTCTGATTATCGACCGTCGCCGTGACATTGGCTATGTCGGTAGCACTTGCTGTAAAGGAGGATGTTATCTCACCGTCAGCCGTGGCGCCGGCCGCCGGAGTAAGGCTGCCGAGGGATGTACCGAATGTCACGGCTATCCCGTCCGGCACGTGCCCGCCGGCCGGGTCATAATAACCGCCGGTCTGGTCATGTCGCAGATCGGCCGTCACGGTCGCCATCCCGCCCGTGAAGATCGCGGCCGGGTCCGCGGTTATGGTCAGAACCAGCCATTTACCGACCGTTATGCCGCCGCTGACTCTTGCCGACGGATTGACGTTGGAACCCCACCAGTTGTACTCGGCGTCGACCGGACCGGTGCTATAGCTGCCGCGGTGGATATCCTGCGGCGTAGATCCGTACTTATTTCCGATCAGCCGGCAGAAATGCACGGTTGCGGTACCGTCGCTACGGATGGCGCCGCCGCCATAGACCGAAATGTTGTCTTGAAAAGTGCAGCCGGTTGCGGTCAAAACTTCGCTGTAACCATTGTAGACGGCGCCGCCGTTTGTTGCCCGGTTACCTGTGAAAGTACCGCCGTTCAGGTTCAATTCGCCGCCGTTGTTATAGATGGCCCCGCCGTACCCGTCGCCGTACTCAGCGCTATTACCGTAGAAACCGGAGTTATTCACGCTGGCTGACTGCCAACTGCTGATAGCGCCGCCGAGCTTCGCTCTGTTACCGGTGAAAACACTGTCACTTATCGTCAGCGCGCCGTCATTGTAAATCGCGCCGCCGCTGCCGCTGGTCGTTCCCGGTGCGGCGTTGTTTATGAAAGAACTGCCGTTTACGGTCAGCGTGCCGACATTGCGGGCAGCCCCTCCCTCAATCGTCGCGGTGTTGTCCTTGAGGATGCAGTCATCTATGGTCAGACTGCCGGAATTGGCTACCGCACCGTACTGGGCATTACCGTTCCTGATCGTCACGCTGCGGACGGTAACGCTCCTGCCGCTTCCGATCGTGAATATCTGCGCCGTATTGCTACCGTCGATAATGGTGCCATCTTTGCTTTGCCCCCGGATGGTAACATTCTTGCTGATAATTATGTTTCTGTTGTTTTCTCCTGTGTATACTCCGTCGGCCAGGTATACCGTCCCGCCGGCAGCCACGGTATCGATGCCCGCCCGGGCGGTTCGCTTGGCCGTACCCCACGAATAGCCGTCGCTGGTGTCATCGCCGGCAGGGCTGACGTAGACCTCGTCGCCGGTGACCACGGTATAGGCGGCCGTCAGGACGGCGCTGTCTTCCATGCCCGCCTTGACGGCGACAGCCTTGATAGTCATGGTTGTACTAATCGGAAGCGGGTTTGTATACACCGGGCTGCCGCTTGTCGGCTCGCTGCCGTCAGTGGTGTAGTGAATGGTCGCTCCGGCCGTGGCGCAGTTCAGGGTTACCGTCGTTCCGATGATTACCGTTCCGGCCGGGGGATTGGCGACCGGGGGCGCCACCACGAGCGCTTCCAGCGTCACCATCAATTTTACCGGCGTTACCTGCAGATTGCCGGCCGCATCCTCTGCGGCAACGAAGACATCGTAGGAGCGGCCGGATGCCAAGCCGGTGACGCTCGCGCTCCCTTTGTAAGCCAGCTTCTGGATGCGGTTGTTGGTTCTGTCCGCCACATAAACGTTACCGGACTCATCCACAGCCAGCGCATAAGAACCGCTGAACTCTTCTTCACCCGAGCCGGCCGTGCAATCAGCCTTGCCCCATTTGGCGAGGAACGTCCCGTTCTTGTCGAACTTCTGGACGCGATGGTTTGCGTATTCAGCCACATAGATATTGCCGTTTTGATCCACGGCTATCCCGGACGGCTTGTTGAACTGCCCGTTGCCGGTTCCGTTGCTTCCCCACTTGGCAATGTACTGCCCGAGGGGGGTGAACTTCTGGATGCGGTGGTTCCAATAGTCCGCTACATATACATTGCCTTCTTTATCCACCGCTACCCCGGTCGGGTTCTTGAATTGCCCGTTGCCTGAGCCATAGCTGCCCCACTTGGCGACGAATTCTCCGTCTGATGTAAATTTCTGGACGCGGCTGTTGTTCCACTGCACCGCATAGACATAGCCGGCGCTGTCCGCGGCCACGCCTCTGATTTCGTCGAACTGCCCGTCGCCCGTTCCTTTGCCGCCCCATTGCTTGAAGGTTCCATCCGCACCGTACTTCTTGATCACGGGATTGCTTCCGTTGTCCGCGACGTAGAGATTGCCCGCATTATCCACGGCCACCCCCTGCGGGTCGTTAAATCCGGTCCATTCGAAAAGCTGGCTGCCCGCCGGGTCATACTTGCGCACGCGTTTATTGTTATTATCAGCCACGTAGAGGTTACCCGCACCGTCGACCGCGACACTGATCGGGTTGCTCAGCCCGCTGATGAAGGTCTCGGCCGAGGTCTGCGTAATCGCCATCGCCGCGCCGGCGCTCCTCAGCTCCGACGAAGTCGGGTCGGCCATTCCGGCGTCGCATACCTGGTAATACGCCGTGCCGGCTTCATTCATCTTAACCAGCAGATCAAACCCGGTGGGGGTCGCATTTGCTGTCATGGGGTAACTCACCGCGAACGCCGGGGCAGGCACCGCCGCGATATCCACCGCGCAGGAGACCGTCTGATCATCCACTGTCGCCGTGACAGCGGCCGTTCCGGCGACGCCGGCCGTGAAGACGGTCGCCGCCTGGCCGGCGGCCAGAGCGCCGGATCCCGGATCCAGGCTGCCCAGGGTCGCGCCGTAGGTCACGGGCGTCCCGTCCGGCACGTGCTCGCCGGCCGGGTCATAATAGCCACCATCCTGGGCGTGCCGCAGATCGGCCGTCACGGCTGCCGTCTCGCCGGTCTTGATTGCGGCCGGAGCGGCGCTGACGCTCAGCACCAGCCATTTGCCGACTGTTACGTTATGAACCTTTCCGGTCGGATCGTCATTGGTACCCCACCAGTTGTACTCGGCATTGACAGTACCGCTGCCGCGATAGATATCCTGCAGCGTAGATCCGCATTTATTGCCAATCAACCGGCAGAATTGTACGGTTAAAACAGTTTGATTACTTATCGCGCCACCGTTGCTTGCCGCCGTATTATCCGCAAAAGTGCTGCCGGTAACCGCGGATGTGCCGTAGTTGTAGACGGCGCCGCCGTAACCGCTTGCCGTGTTCCCCGTGAATGTGCAGCCGTGAACAGTCAGGCTGCAGGCAGTATCGCCAACGTAAACCGCGCCGCCTCGCCCCGCCGTGTTTTCCGTAAAGGTGCTGTCTGTGATATCCGCAGTGCCGTGATCATAAATAATGATCGCGCCCCCGTAGTTACTGGTGTCGCCGGTGTTGTTGCCGGTGAAAACGCTGCCGGTCACAGTCAGAACGCCGTCCGCCCGGACGGCGATCGCGCCGCCGCCGGCATTCGCCCGGTTGCCGGTAAAGATGCAGCCGCTGACGGTCAGGTCGCCTTCGTTATATATGGCGCCGCCGTTCGCGCCGCTGATAAATCCGTTCCGCAATGTCATATTTTGGATGGCAACGCTCTTGCCGCTTTGGATAGTAAATATCCGCGCCGCCTGACCTCCGTCGATAACGGCCCCCGCCGTGCTTTGGCCGGCCAACGTGACGCTTTTGCCGACGGTGATGTTCCGGTTGTCCGCTCCCTGATATAAGCCGTCCGCGATATATACCGTTCCGCCCTCGGACACGGTCTCTATCCCGCAACTTATGGTCTGCTTCGCCGTTTCCGGCGTGCGGCCGTCGTTTTCATCGTTTCCGGACGGGCTGACGTAGACTTCATTTACGGCGGCCGGCGGAAGTACGGCAAAGCTGAAGCTGAAGTCGCCGGCCATAGGTATCCCGCTGCTGTTCTCAATAGCCGCGGCCGGCACGGTGACGGTGTGGTCCCCGCCGGCGAGCGCAGCCGCGGGGTCGATGGTCAGAACGTTCCCGCTGATGCCGCAAGCGACAGCCACTGGGGACCCGCCTGTGGTCAGGGAAATATCGCCGAAGCTCACCCCTGCCTGCACGTTTTCACTGAACGTGACGGTAATCGTCCGGTCCAGGCTTACATCTACGGCCCCGTCGGCCGGATCAGTCCCGCTCACCTCCGGCTGCGGGGTCACATCCAACAAGAAAGGATAGCTATGACCGGCATTGATGCCCCAGACAGAGCTGAAATCCCAGCCGGTAAAGGTAGCTGGCTGCTTCATCTCTCCGGCCTCTTTCACAGCCGAAGCCGTAACGGTTCCGCTGTCATAGCCGACCAATGGGCAGGAGCCGGCAACGGCATAACTATTGTTGATGTTCCCGCCGCTGTCGTTGCCACCCACCAGAGCGCCGGTGCCCTGGCCGGTACTGCTCACAGTACCGATGACGTAGCAGTTGCTGATGCTGCCGCTGTTGCCGCCCGCCAGGCCGCCCGCGCCGTCGCCGGTGCTGCTCACAGTACCGGTGGCGTAGCAGTTGGCGATGCTGCCGCTGCTACCGCCTGCCAGGCCGCCTGTACCGTCACCGCCGCCAGACACGCGGCCGGCGGCATAGCTCCGGCTGATACTGCCGCCATTATTAGCACCTACCAACCCGCCGGCCGCAGCTTGATTCTGAAAGCCGGCGGCGCTCACATCACCGGTCGCCCGGCAGCCGCTGATGCTGCCGTCCAGATTCAATCCGACCATCCCGCCCACGATGGAAGCGCCGGCCGTATCGACATCGGCTTGGCAGTCATTGATACTGCCGCCGTTATTACCTCCTATCAGGCCGCCGATCCTGATACCGGATGTGCCGGACCGCACGCGGCCGGTGATGCGGCAATTGCTGACAACTCCTTCGCTTACACTGGCCAATCCGCCCACATCGCCGCCCATAGCCAGATCAATATTCACTTCTTCCAGGTTGAGATTCTCGATCATGGCCGCCGCGCCGATAGACCCGAACAAACCGACCGGCCCTGCCGCCTCGGTGATCCGCATATTCCTGACGGCATAGCCGCTGCCGTCGAAGTTCCCTTGGAACGGGCTGCCGCTAACACCGACGGAAGCCCAATTCGCCACCGGGCCCAAGTCGATATCGTTCAGCAAGATGTAGTATTTGCCGCCGGTCGCCCCGTTCGCCGCGTCCGTCCTGACCTGCTCCAGATCAGTCACGGTAGTTATTTGATACGGGCTGCTCGATGAGCCGTCGCCGCCGCTGTAGCCCGGGGCCGGATCGCTGAAGCCGATGCCGATGCTCTCCGTGGTCAGATCGCCCTCCGCTCCGGCTACCTTGGCCCGGGCGATGGTAAAGGTCAGGCTGCTGACGCTGTCGGCAGCGGCATGGCTGGTCGCCTTGCCGGTAAGGCTGATCGTCAAATGGGTGGGATCGGCCCTGCCTGCGGTATAGTCAAAACCGGCCGGCAGATTTGATGCCGTGACATCTGCTGCACTGATGTCTTCCGTCAAGGTTCCGTTCGCTATGGTGATTACGATCGTGCCCGACGCTAAGCTCCCGTCGTTGGCAGCGGCTTCGGTCAGGGCGGTCGGTTCGGTCGCGGCGATGCTCGCCGGAGCTGCCGTCGGCCGGACGGCATATGCCGCCGTCAGGACAGCGCTGTCCTCCATGCCCTCTTTCACGGCAACGGCTTTGACAGTCATGGCGGTGTCGATGACAATCGGCGCTGTGTATACCGTGCTGTCCGTGTCCGGGTCGTTTCCGTCGGTTGTATAGTAAATAGCCGCTCCTGCCGTGGCGCAACTCAGCGTCACGGCGGTTCCGGCGGCTACTTCTCCGGCCGGAGGATTCGCGGCCGGGGTCGCCGCCCGCCCCGGCTGCGGGGTCACATCCAGCAAGAAAGGATAGCTGCGGTTTTCATTGATGCCCCAGACAGAGCTGAAATTCCAGCCGGTGAAAGTGGCTTGCTGTTTCAATTCCGCGGCGGTTTTCACGGCTGAAGCCGCGTCGACGGTTGCGCTGTTTGCGCCGATCAATCCGTGGCTGCCGGTGACAGCGTAGCTGCTGCTGATGCTGGCCCGGTTTTGATTGACGCCCACCAACTGTCCCACCGAAGGGGCGGTGGCGTTCACGCCGGCGGTCGAGTAGCATTGGTTGATTTGCGCGTCGAGATAATTATTACCCACCAGTCCCCCCAGCCGCCACGCCCCGGGGCCGCCTGCGCTGCCGTCGGCGTAACAATCGCTGATCTGGGCGGACGCGCTGACATTCGCGCCTGCGAGTCCGCCGATATCTGTTCCGCCACTGATGCCGCTGTAGCTTACATTGACGCTGGCATAGCAGCGGTTGATCGGACCGAAGTTCTGCCCGACAAGTCCGCCTACCATCTGATTGCCGGTCACGCTGCCGGTGACGCGGCAGTTAGCAATGCTTGCATAGTTGGTACCCACCAGCCCGCCCACGGCGTTGGCGCCGCTGATATTCACGTTCTCCAGGGCGAGATTCCTGATCGTGGTTGCGGAATATGTCTGGCCAAACAGGCCGGAGTAAATCGCCGTGCGGCTGATGCTCAGGTTCCTGATCACGTGACCATCGCCGTCGAGGTCGATCGATCTTTGATTGTTGTTGATGGGTTCCCAATTCGCGATTCCGCTCAGATCGATGTCGTCCGTCAGGATGTAGTACTGCTTCGGGCCCGCGACGGACGCATCGGCTCTGAATTGCTCCAGATCGGCCACGGTGCCGATCCGATAGGGGTCGCTTGCCGTCCCGTCGCCGCTGTGAGCCAGCGTCGTGACGCTCAGGCCGGCACCGGCAGCCGACGGCTTGTGCGTTGCGGTTTCTTTGAGCCTGGCCGTGAACGTGTATTCGGTTTCCGCTGCCAGTCCCGTGAATATATTGCTGGCCTGCCATGCGCCGCCGTCCGCCCTGACTTCGTGGGCTGCGTCGGCTTCCAGGGTGACGCTGTTGTGCGTTTTGCTCGCCAGCACCGGCGCCACCGGCGCAGATGGACCGTCGGCTTTGTCAACCGCCGCCGTGGCCGCGCTCGTGACGCTGCCCGTGGCGTGGATGCCATCGGCGGCGACGGTGACGGCGATGGTTTCTCCGATATCGGCTTCAGCCAACATGTAGGTTGAAGCTGTCGCACCGTCAATATCGCTCCCGCCGCGTTTCCACTGATAAGCGGGCACATCGCCTTCCGTATCGGGATCGTAAGTGATGCCCGATATATCCACTGTCAGCGTTCCGCCGTACTTTGCTTCACCGCTGACGGTTACGGTGCCTCCCATTACCGGCAGCGATGCCGCTGCGGTGGTTACTTCCTGCATGGTGTAGGCAGTCTTGTTTTCTGCCTCATCCTTGACGATGACGTTGAAATAATATGTGCTACTGCTGCTTAAGCCGGTGATTTCCTTCGCGTTTATATCTGCCTCATATGACCCTATCGCTGCTCCGTTGGTTTCGATGTTTTCTACCGTGTCGATGTTATCTGAGTCAGAGCGATAGACCAGATACTCCAGTGCATTCTGATTGCTCCCGTCATCGGTCGCCTTGTTCCAGTTCAAGGTGACTCCCGTATCTGTGAGGCTGCTGGCACTGATGGTTCCGTACGCCACTGTCGGCGCGGTGGTGTCAGAAGCACCGGTAAACGTAAACGGCGCGCCAGAAGCCAGGACCTCGCCCGCCGGCCGGCCGGTTGAGCTGTCGGCCTTGACCCGGACCTGCACCGCTCCGGCGGCATAAGCGTTGTTCCCGACCGGCTGCGGGTTAGCCGTGCAGTCACGCCAAGTGCCTCCGCTGTCCACACTGTACTCGTAATCCGTACAGCTTTCGAAGCCCTCGACATTCGTCCAGCCGAAGGTGTCGTTGCTGTCGTCCACCACCGCTCCGGTCGGAGCTGGCGGTACCCCGTCCGCCGCGGCGAAGACCGCGGCGCCGGGATAAAACCCGCTCAAGCCCGGCCAGAGCAACACCGCGATCAAGAATACCGCGATTGTCCTGGCGAAAAGAATCTTCCTGATACCGTTTCCGTACATACTTTTCCCTCCGTTTTGTTGTTCTGACTGCGGACCGGGCTCACAGCCCGCGCCGCAGCATATGGGCGATTACCTGCTCCCGCTTTTTCAGCCGGAGCATTCTCATAATATTTCCCATGTGATACTTGACGGTCCGCTCGGTCAGCCCAAGAGCGGCTCCCGCTTCCCGGTACGTCATCCCCTGCGCCACCAGCTCCAAAATCTCTTTCTGCCGGGCAGTCAGCCGCTCCGTCGCGGCTTCCGCCGCCGGGCCGGTCGCCGTCCCTTCCGTCGTAGCCGTACCGCACTCCTGTTCCGCCGCCTGCGCGAACCCCTCCAGAAGCCGAGAGGTCAAGCCGGGCGAGAAGGGCGCTTCGCCCCGCTCCAATGCCAGGAGTTTTTGGCACAGTTCCTTCCCTGTGATGCCCGTGGTCAGATAGCCGCAGGCCCCGTTCCGCACCGCCGCCAGCAGGTCGGCGTCGCTGTCGGCGAGGACGACGACTTTGACCGGGGGGATTTTCGCTTTCAGGCGGCGGATTGTCGTCAGACCGACCGGTCCGGCCCCGGCGATGTTCATCAGGACAACATCCGGTTTCACGCGCCGGACCAGTTCCAGGGCTTCCGTCCCGCCCCGGGCCGTCCCCGCCACTTCGATCCCGTTCGCCGGCAGGAGGCTTTGCAGCCCTTCCCGGAACAGGACATGTTCATCGATCAATACCACTCGCATCCTGCCGCTCCCCTGCTTCCGTTGGCTGATAACTTTCCACGCTAAATTTACAATTTTTCGACACCTTCCTACAACGTCCATAAGTACAGTCCGACGAAAAAAATAAGTACAGTCATTTGAACAAAATGACTGTACTTTCCGGAAATGTGCTTTGAATTATTGGTTGTCGGCTCCTTCCCGGCCGGCGTAGGCGATGGCCTGGGCCCGGTTTTCCAGGCGGAGCAGTTCCAGGATTCGATCCATGTGGTATTTGACGGTGCGCTCGCTCAAGCCCAGAGCGGCGCCGACCTCCTTGTACGTCTTGCCCTGCGCCACCAGGTCGAGCACCTCCGTCTGCCGCTGCGTCAGCCGGCCGCCCGGCTCCGCCCGGTCCGCCGCCGCGGCCGGCTTAGGTTCGGCCGCCTGGCGGGCGAACTCCGCGAGCAGCCGGGCGGCGAGGCCGGGCGCCAGCGGCGCTTCCCCCTGCTCCAGAGTGCGCAACAAGGCCAGCAGTTCCTCCGCCTGCAGATTCTTCAGCAGATAACCCGAGGCCCCCCTTCTGACCGCTTCGAACAGATTCGCGTCATCAGCGAAAGAAGTGAGCAGCACGATTTTCACCCCGGGCAACGCCGCCTTGAGCGGACGGATAGCCTCAATGCCGCCGCCCCCCGGCATCTCGATGTCCAGCAAGACGATATCTGGTGCGAGTTCCTTGATCCGGTCGACGGCCTGACTGCCGCTCCCCGCGGTACCCGCCACCTCGATACCGTGCGTCTCCAGCAAATACCGGAGCCCGGCGAGGAAAAGTGGGTGATCATCCACCAGCATGACTCTCATTTTCGTTCACCGCCCTGTTGCGCGGGACCCGCAGTAGCAGCCGCGTGCCCTGGCCGGGAGCGGCGGCAATGCTCAATTCTCCACCGATTTCCCCCGCCCGTTCCCGCATGATTTGCAATCCCAAGCCGGACGCCGGCATCTTCTCATACTCCCTGAGATCGAAACCCCTGCCGTCGTCCTCGATTACCGCCACAATCGCATCGCCGGCGGCTTTGATCTCGATGGACACTTTGTTTGCCGCCGCGTGCTTACGGATGTTGTTCAGCGCCTCGCGGGCGATATTCGCCATCTGCGCCTTGACATCCGGCGTCAGCCCTTCCAGCAACACTTCGTCCGCAATCAGGAGCTCCGCCCGGATGCCGGTCTGTTTCGTATACTGACCGATTTCCCGCCTCACGGCGGCGACAAAACTCTCCCCGCCGGAAGCGGCGCTCTTGACGTTCCGGATGTATTCCCGCATCTCCTGGTGGGCCGACCGGGCCACCTCGACCAGCCGTTCCAACTGGCCGGAGACCGTGCCGATGCCGGTGTTCGCCAGCTCCTGCCGGATTGCCTGGGCCTGTACGTTGATAAATCCGAAAATCTGTCCTAGATTGTCGTGCAGGTCCCGCGCCAGCCGCTCCCTCTCCTCCGAGACGGCCAGCGCCCTTTGCTGCTCCAGCAGTCTGGCCTGGATCAGCCTCCGTTCGGTCACGTCGCGGAAGATGACGGTCAGCCCGCTATGATTTCCCTGCCGGTCCCGCAGGGGTACATAGGATACCTCGAAGGTTTTCGGCCGGTCCCCGGCCGGCATAACCAGTTCCCGGGGCGGCGTCGCCCCGCCGCCTATTTCCGCCAAGGTGGGATGGTTTTTGAAGAAGGCTTCGGACGCCTGCCCGATTGCCCGGCCGGACGGGTCGCCGAAAATGCTTTTCGCCGTCCGATTCATATCCGCGATCCGGTCCTGCGCATCCAGCACGATCACGCCGTCGTCCATGTTTTCGATGATGTTCTCCCGGGCCACCGGGACGATGTCGAAAAGCCGATAGCGGAAGATGCCCCCGGCGATGATGAGTCCGGACACTCCCGCCGCCGCCGGCGTCAGGTCGTAGCGGGAAAGCGGGCCGATTTTGAGAACATACAGGGCGTTCATCAGAAAGAGCAGGGCCAGGCCGATAAACAGGGCCAGCGATTGTTCGCGGTATAAGGAGGATTTTCGCCGCAGCGACAGGGCGAGTAGGAACTCGGAGATGATATTCAAAAGATAGGAATAAGCGGCAATAAGCCAAAACCAGGGACCAAAGGTCTTGACTACGACCGGAAAAGCCCCACTCATATCCAGGTGGACATTTTGCCACAGCCAGCCGTGCCGGTCGTTAGTCCAAGCCAGCCCGACCGTTAGTATCGGGAGGGCTAGCAGGAGCAGGATATTCCGCCTGGTCACCCAGCGGTCGCGTTCGATGAATAGAAACACCATCATGAGCCAGATCACGGGATTGAAGCTGTAGGCCATGCTCTGGACTTTCATCCAGAACAGCATCGTCGGTAAGTCAGTCCCCGCTGTTTCCAGGGCATAGCCTCCCGCCCACAGGGCGGTCAGCAGCATGCAGACGCCGAAAGGAAGTGCGCCCCGGACATTCCGGCGGCGCAGGGCGTAAACCGCCAGGGCCGCGGTTACGGCTGCCGCTGCCAGCAAAGGCCAGATATAGGGGACATACTGAAAATGCATTTTGCTTCCTCCCGAAGAACCAAGAAGAAAAATCACAGCCGGAATCCGCAAGACTCTGACTGTTAAACTTCTCCATCTTTCTTCGGGCCCCTTCTTTTTCCGTCCCTTCTCCTTCCCGAGCGGCAGTCCGACTATACCGGCCGGTCGCCCTGGAAGGGCGTATTTTTCGTCCCCAATTCCTGCGACCGCCTGGTCGCCGTCATAACCGCATTCATCAGCGCCGCCCGGACCCCACTTTCTTCCAGAGCATGGATACCGGCGATCGCGGTCCCGCCCGGCGAAGTCACCATATCGCGCAGGCGTCCGGGGTGTTCGTCCAGTTCCAGCACCATTTTCGCCGCCCCCAGGCACGTCTGGGCCGCCAGCAAAACCGCCGTATCCCGGGAGAAGCCGGCCAGAACGCCGCCGTCCGCCATGGCTTCGATCAGGAGGAAGACGAAAGCCGGACCGCTGCCGCTTAAACCCGTTACCGCATCCATCAGCTTTTCTTCCGTCCAGATGATTTTTCCCATCGGCCCGATCAGCAGCTTGACTTCTTCCACCTCCGCCTCCCCGGCGTTCTGACCGAGGCAAAGCGCGGTGATGCCTTCCTCGACCAGACAAGGCGTATTCGGCATCAGACGGACGACCCGGGCATTTTTGCGGAGATAGCTCTCCAAATACTCGGTGGTAATCCCGGCCGCGATGGAAACGACGAGTTTATCAGGCGTAATAACAGGCGATATCTCCAGCAAAACCTTTTCCATTACCTGCGGCTTGACAGAAAGGAAGACCGTGCCGGCGGCGGCGGCCGTCTCCCGATTGTCGCGACCGACCGCGATGCCGTAGGTTTCCTGTAAGGATACCAGCCGCTCCGGAATGACATCGCTGACAATGATATCTTCGTTGGCGGCGACTTTTTCCCGCAGCATCCCCTTCAGCAGGGCCTCGGCCATCATCCCGGCTCCGATAAAACCGATCTTTCCGCGCATACGTTCTCCCCCTTATACTCATTTGCTGAACTGCAATAAAAAATGCCTTCCTCCCGTGTAGGGACGAAAGCATTACCTCCGTGGTACCACCCTGATTGGTCCGCTGACGGACCCGCTCCGGCCGCAGCCCGGTTTGGGCTGGGCCCCCGATAACGGCGGGGACCGGCACGGCATACTGGGCGAACCGTTCTGCCTGCGATTCCGGAATGGGTTTCGGCAGTTCAGCCGGTAAGGTCTCCCAGTTAACAGACCTTACTCCCTGCGCGGCCTCGGCTGCTTAATGGTTTCCGTCATCATCGTTCGTCATAATTCCATTTTATCCATTCTAGCAGAACGGACCCGTGCTGTCAATAAGCCGGCGTCCCGTCACCGTACTTATTTTTCCTTGGCTGCCGCATCATCCGCCCCTCGCAGGCGGATAAGAATCTCCTCCGCCAGCTTCCGGCTGATACCGGGAACGGCCGCAATCTCCTCCGCCGGTGCCTTCCGCAGGGCGGCAACCGACCCGAAGTGCTTCAGCAGGGCAACCTTACGCTTTTTGCCCACTCCGTCGATCTTGTCCAGCTCCGACTCGACCATCCGTTTTGTCCGCAGATTGCGGTGATGAGTTATGGCAAAGCGGTGGGCCTCGTCCCGCAACCGCTGCAGCAGACGCAGGACGGGTGAAGCGGCTGGCAGAACCAGCGGTTCGGAGTTGCCCGGCCGGAAAATATGTTCAAACTCCTTGGCGAGGCCGATCATCGGCAGTTGCCGGAGCCCCAGTTCTTCCCGGACGGCGACAGCCACGCCGAGCTGTCCCTTGCCTCCGTCCACCACCAGCAGGTCCGGCAGGACGGCAAACTTATCCCCGGTTCCGTTCGCCGCCCGCCGCAGGCGCCGCAGCAGGACCTCCCGCAGCATGGCAAAGTCGTTCGGACCTTCCACCGTTTTGATTTTGAAGTGGCGATATTCTTTGGGAGCGGGTCGGCCGGCCAGAAACACAACCATCGAGCCGACGGCCTCGGTACCCTGGATATTGGAAATATCGTAGCATTCGATCCGCTCCGGCGGCGCCGGGAGTTCCAGGACTTCCTGCAGAGACTGCACGGCCCCCGCGGTCATCGCTTGGTCGTGCTGGCGTTTTTCCACCATCTGCTCAAGCTCCAGCGCCGCGTTCTTTTCCACCAGTTCGAGCATTTCCCGCTTCTTGCCCCGCTTCGGCACGCTCACCTTCACGACTTTCCCCCGTTTCCCCGCCAGCCAGCGCTGGATAATTCCGATCTCATCGATTTCTTCCTGCAAGACTATTTCCCGCGGGATGTAGGAGGCGTTATTGTAATACTGTTTGATGAAACCTTCCATGACTTCCTTGGAGTTGGTGTCTCCCGTGCCGTCCAACAGAAAATGCTCCCGGCCGAGGAGTTTGCCGCCCCGGATGAAGAAGATCTGGGCGCAGCTTTCGTCCCCGTTCCGGGCGATGGCAACGACGTCCCGGTCCTCCAGGGCACTGGAAATGATTTTTTGTTTCTCGATCACTTGTTTGACGGCCTGCAGCCGGTCACGCAGCTTCGCCGCCGCTTCGAAATCGAGCGCGGCGGCCGCCGCCTGCATCCGCTCCTGCAACAGGTGCAGCAGATCCTGCTGTCTCCCCTCCAGGAACAGGCAGATTTCGTTGATCATGTTCCGGTAGACCTCTTGGCTCACGTACCCCTGACAAGGGGCCAGACAGCGTTTGATATGATAGTTCAGGCAAGGGCGGCTCGGTTTCTCCCGCGCGAAATCTTTCCGGCAGGTCCGCAGGGGGAAGATGGACTGCAGCAGTTTTAACGTCTCATCCACCGCGTACGAGCTGGTGTAAGGCCCGTAGTATTTCGCCCCGTCTTTGCGAATGGACCGGGCGATCAGCACACGCGGGTAATCCTCCTGTAGCGTGATCCGGATATACGGATAATGCTTATCGTCCTTCAGGCTGATGTTATATTTCGGCCGGTGCTTTTTGATCAGATTGCACTCTAGGATGAGCGCCTCCAGCTCGGAATCGGTGACGATAAAGTCGATGTTCACAACTTGCCCGGCCATGATCCGCGTCTTGGGCGCGACGTTCCGCCCGGGCTGAAAATAAGAGCGGACCCGGTTGCGCAGAGAGATTGCCTTCCCGATATAGATTATCTCGCCGGTTTTGTCCCGCATCAGGTAGACACCCGGCTTTTCCGGCAAAAGAGCAAGCTGCTCGGAGATTTCCATTTTCTCACGCCCCGGCTTTCGCAAATTCCCCCGTATCGGGCAGGATTCGGCGCAGGAACTGTCCGGTATACGAAGCCGCCTCCCGGGCGACCGCCTCGGGTGAACCCTGGGCGATTACCGTACCGCCCCGGTCGCCCCCCTCCGGCCCGAGATCGATAATATAGTCGGCCGACTTGATGACGTCGAGGTTGTGTTCAATAACGACGACAGTATCGCCGGCATCGGCCAGGCGCCCCAGCACCTCCAGCAGTTTATGGGTGTCCGCCATGTGCAAACCGGTCGTCGGTTCGTCCAGGATGTAGATCGTCTTGCCATTGCTGCGACGGCTCAATTCCGTCGCCAGCTTGACCCGCTGCGCCTCGCCGCCGGACAGGGTCGTCGCCGGCTGCCCAAGACGGATATAACCGAGGCCGACATCATACATCGTCTGCAGTTTACGCTGGATGCGGGGAACATTCTGGAAGAATGCAAGAGCTTCTTCGACCGTCATATCCAGGACGTCGGCGATGGTCTTCCCTTTGTATTTGACCCCCAGCGTCTCCCGGTTATACCGTTTGCCTTTACAGACTTCACACGGGACGTAAACGTCGGGCAGAAAGTGCATTTCGATTCGGATAATCCCGTCTCCCTTGCAGGCCTCGCACCGCCCGCCTTTAACGTTGAAACTGAAGCGGCCCGGTTTGTACCCGCGCACCTTGGCTTCCGGCGTCTGGGCGAACAGGTCCCGGATTAAGTCGAATAACCCGGTATAAGTGGCCGGGTTGGAACGGGGGGTCCGCCCGATGGGAGACTGGTCAATATCAATAACCTTGTCGAGGTACTCCGTCCCTTTGATGGCAACATGGCTGCCCGGTCTGGTGCGGGCGTGCTGCAGTTTTTGGGCGAGCGCCTTGTACAGAATTTCGTTGATGAGGGTACTTTTGCCGGAACCGGAAACGCCGGTGATGCAGACGAAAACCCCGAGCGGAATCCGGACGTTCACTTCTTTTAAATTGTTTTCGCTGGCGCCGATGACTTCCAGCCATTTCCCGTTCAACTGCCGCCGGGGCGGGACCGGAATAGCGCGGACCCCGCTCAAATATTGTCCGGTAATCGAATTTGGCACGGCCACAATCTGACTAAGCGTTCCGGCGGCGACAACCTCACCGCCGGCGGCCCCGGCGCCGGGGCCGATATCCACTACATAATCGGCCGCCCGGATAGTTTCCTCATCATGCTCGACGACGATGAGGGTATTCCCCAAATCACGCAAATGCTTCAAAGTGTCGATCAACCGTTGGTTATCCCGCTGGTGCAGACCGATACTGGGCTCGTCCAGGATGTAAAGAACTCCGATCAGGCTTGAGCCGATCTGAGTCGCGAGACGGATGCGCTGCGACTCACCGCCGGACAAGGTACCGGAAGCCCGATCGAGAGTGAGATAATCAAGGCCGACGTTAACCAGAAAGCGCAGGCGTTCCTTGATTTCCTTCAACACCTGATGCGCGATGGTCATTTCCCGTTCACTTAAGGTAATCTGACTGAAAAACTGCAAGGCATCGCTTACCGTCAGGCTGGTCAACTCGGCAATGGAGCGCCCGTCCAGCTTGACGGCCAGACTTTCCTTCTTCAATCGCAGCCCGCCGCAGTCCGGACAGGGCTTCGTGCTCATGTACTCTTCGATTTCCTCCCGGGCCGCATCACTCTGCGCTTCCCGGTATCGCCGCTCCAAATTTTTGACAACGCCCTCAAATGTCGTCTGATAAACCCGGATCCGTCCGAACGGGTTCTCGTAGCGAAAACGAATCTTTTCGCTGCCGGAACCGTACAGGATAACATCAAGGGCGGCTTCGCTCAGTTCGTCAATCGGCGTGGTTGTGCTGATATCGTAGTGCTGACAGACCGCCTCCAGCAGTTGGGGATAGTAAGTGCTGGCACCCCGGCTCCAGGGGACGACGGCCCCGTCGTCGATTGTTTTGCGCCGGTCGGGGATGACAAGATCGGGGTCGATCTCCATGTTGATGCCGAGACCCTTGCACGTCGGACAGGCGCCGTACGGGCTGTTGAACGAAAACATCCGGGGAGTAAGCTCTTCAAAACTTATGCCGCAATCAACGCAGGCGAAATTCTGGCTGAACAGGATCTCTTCCCCGTCAATCACGTCGACCAGCAGCAAACCATCCGCCAACCCGAGTGCGGTTTCCAGGGAATCGGCCAGGCGCTTGCCGATATCCGGCCGTACCACCAAACGGTCGACGACGACCTCGATCGTGTGTTTTTTCGTTTTGGCCAGTTTGATTTCTTCCGACAGTTCGCGCAGGGTGCCATCCACCCGGACACGGACAAACCCGTTTTTCCGGGTGTCTTCGAACAGCTTCTGGTATTCGCCTTTCCTACCCCGGATCAGCGGGGCGAGAACCTGAAATTTCGTCCCCTCCGGCAGGGCCAGAATTTGGTCCACCATCTGTTCCACCGTCTGCTGCTGGATCAAGCGCCCGCAGTTGGGACAATGCGGTTTCCCGATCCGGGCGTACAACACCCGGAGGTAATCGTAAATCTCCGTCACCGTGCCGACGGTGGAGCGGGGATTTTTGCTCGTTGTCTTCTGATCAATCGAGATGGCCGGTGACAAGCCTTCGATGTAATCCACTTCCGGCTTGTCCATCAGGCCGAGGAACTGCCGCGCATAAGCGGAAAGCGATTCCACGTACCGCCGCTGCCCCTCGGCATAAATCGTATCGAAAGCCAGGGAGGATTTCCCTGACCCGCTTAATCCCGTGAATACGACCAGCTGATCCCGGGGAATTTCCAGATCGATGTTCTTCAAATTGTGCTGCCGAGCGCCTTTGATAATAATTCTATCCTTGCCCATCCTTCTACCTCCAAGTCGGTTTAAGCACGCCGGCCCTCGTCGGCCGGCTCATTGCCGAGCAATTTCCGGTTGCCGCCGAGCGTTTCTTCGAGTTCGATAATCATATCGCGGAATTCGGCCGCCCGCTCGAACTCCAGCGCTTTGGCGGCAGCCCGCATCTCTTTGTTCAGATTGGCCAGCAGGGCTTTGATTTCCTTACGCGACATCCGGTTCAGATTCCGCTCCGGCAGATAGGCGGCCGGCTCTTCCGCCGCCAGACGAGTCGCTTCCAGGACATCGCGAACCGCCTTCTGTATCGACACCGGAGTAATCCCGTGTTCCTGATTGAAGTTTATCTGCCGCTGCCGCCGTCGCTCCGTCTCGTCGATCGCCCGCTGCATTGAGTCGGTAACCTTGTCGGCGTACATGATGACCTTGCCTTCCACATTCCGGGCGGCCCGCCCGATCGTCTGAATGAGCGATGTCTCCGACCGCAGGTAACCTTCCTTATCCGCATCAAGAATGGTAACCAAAGAAACCTCCGGCAGATCCAGCCCTTCCCGCAGCAGATTGATCCCAACCAGGACGTCGAATTTGCCCAGGCGGAGATCGCGAATGATCTGCATCCGCTCGAGCGTATGGATTTCGGAGTGCAGATAACGGACGTTTACGCCCGCTTCTTTCAAATAATCGGTCAGATCCTCCGCCATCCGTTTCGTCAGCGTTGTCACGAGCACCCGTTCTGTCTTGGCGACCCGTAATCTGATTTCTTCCAGCAGATCGTCGATTTGCCCTTTGACTGGACGCACGCTGATTTCCGGATCCACGAGCCCGGTCGGCCGGATAATCTGCTCCACAATCTGCCGGCTTTTTTCCCGCTCGTACGGTCCCGGGGTCGCCGAAACGAACAGCACGGTGGGAAGCCGCGCCTCGAATTCCTCAAAAAACAGCGGCCGGTTGTCGTAGGCCGACGGCAGGCGAAAACCGAATTCCACCAGGGTATCCTTCCGAGATTTGTCCCCGGCATACATCCCCCGCACCTGCGGGATGGTCTGATGCGATTCATCGACAAACAAAAGGAAATCGGACGGGAAGTAATCGAGCAGGGTATGTGGTGTCTCCCCCGGAGCCCGTCCGGTCAGATGACGTGAATAATTCTCGATACCTGGGCAGTACCCCATTTCCTGCAGCATTTCCATATCATAGCGCGTTCTCTGTTCCAGGCGCTGGGCTTCCAACAGCTTGTTCTGGCGGTGCAGAAATGCCAGGCGCTCCTTCAATTCGGCTTCGATGTTGATTATCGCCCGATCGATCTTCTCCTTCGTGGTGACAAAATGCGAGGCCGGGTAGATGGCGATATGGCTTCGCTCACCCAAAACCTCGCCGGTAATGGTGTCGATTTCGGAAATGCGCTCGATTTCGTCGCCGAACATTTCGATTCGGACCGCTTTTTCCGTATAGGAAACCGGGTAAATCTCAATCACATCGCCGCGCACGCGGAAATTGCCCCGGACAAAATCGAAATCATTCCGTTCGTACTGGATATCCACCAGCTTGCGCAGGATTTCCTCCCGGCGGCGGCTCATCCCGCACCGCAAAGACAGGACCAGATTGCGGTAATCGTCGGGGGAACCGAGGCTATAGATACAGGAAACGCTGGAGACAATGACGACATCCCGCCGCTCGAACAGGGAGCAGGTCGCTGAGTGGCGCATCTTGTCGATTTCGTCGTTGATCGAAGCATCCTTCTCGATATAGGTGTCCGAGGACGGGATGTACGCTTCCGGCTGGTAGTAATCGTAATAACTAACGAAATACTCCACCGCATTCTCGGGGAAAAAGGCTTTGAATTCGCTGCACAACTGGGCGGCAAGCGTTTTATTGTGCGCCAGCACCAGGGCCGGCCGTTGCAGCTGCTGGATCACATTAGCCATCGTGAACGTTTTACCGGAACCGGTAACCCCGAGCAGCGCCTGATGCGGCATCCCGCTTCGGACGCCGTGGACGAGCTGCCTGATCGCTTCCGGCTGGTCGCCTTGCGGCTCATAATCCGCCGTGAGATTGAATTCACCCATTGCCTCGCCACCTCCCATGCAATACAATATTATACCATAAATTCATTCACCGGAAAGTAAAAGCGGAGTTAACATTTTTTGGTGTTAACCCCACTTCCCGCCAATTACCAACGCAAGTCCTATTCATTATCCGCACACTAAGGTTATGATTTAACTGCATATTGATGGACTTTTCTCCTTATTTTCGTACCCCATATGCACACACGGCCCGGGCGTAAGCGACACCTAGTGAGGATCGTGCTGTGTCCGGCGAAGGCGAGGCTGAAGACGGGGCCGAGCCATGGACGGCGAGGCGACAATCACGGCACGGAAGCCGTGTTTGTAAGTTTACCCCGTCTGAAGCCGAGTCTGAGACGCTGACACGGCCGATACGAAACTACGGCGCTAAGACCGGGCCGTAGAAAAACCATCCGGCAAAGCAACGCCGCAATTCTTATTCGTAATTACTTTGAAGCCTCTTATTATTATTTTGTATCAATGCTATGCCAATGAGTAGAGAACAAGCCGGGAACGCCGCCTTATTGCTTGCCCTGCAAATATTCTACCGCCTTTTCCAACTGAGTATCGGGCAAGATGTTCTCTCCCGCCGCGGTGATCCAATCGTCCAGCAAGCGGTAAATCAAGCCGAAGCCGGCCTTTCCATCCACCGCCAGCCCCTTCGCTCGCTGGTAGGTTTCCACCGCCGCTGCGGTCGGCCGGTCATAAACACCCGTCTCCGGACCGACATCGTAACCCAAATCATTCAAGGCCCGCTGCAAACAAATGACATCGTCCCCGGTCGCGTCCGCAGCGAGTTCCCGGTCGCCGAGGTCGTAAACGAGGATATCTGGCTCGATTCCTATCCCGTGAATGGAGATGCCGTTCGGGGTTAGATACTTATCCGTAGTCAGGCGGAAACCGCCGCCGTTGCTGAGTTCAAAAACCCCCTGCACCGAGCCTTTGCCGTAGGAAGTTGTCCCGACCAGGGCGCCGGCGCCCCGGTCTTTGACCGCGCCGGCCACGATTTCGGACGCGCTGGCGCTACCGCCGTTGATCAATACGGCGAGCGGCATTCCCAGCCCCGGCGTGGACGAACTGAGCGTCTCCTTTTCCCCGTTCCGGTTGACGATGTGGACGACCGGACCCGACGGCACCAGAGCGGCGGCCACCAGCCGGCCCTCCTGCAACAAGCCGCCCGGATTGTTCCGCAAATCGAGGATTAGCCCGGTAATGCCCTGCTCGCGCAACGCCTGCAGTTCCTGCTGCAGATGATCGCTCGTGCTCTGATTGAACTCGGTGATGCGGATATAACCGAGGCCGCTCGGGAGTCGCTCGGCCGCCACCGTATTGATTTCGATATTCACCCGGGTGATGACGAATTCCCGCAAATCAGGCTCGCCTTCCCGCCGCACCTTCAGACGGACGACGGTCCCGACCGGTCCCCGCATGATGGACAGTACTTCGTCGAGCGACAAGCCGGCCACGGCGGTACCGTCAACTTCGGCGATGATATCCCCCCGCCGGATGCCGGCCTTTTCTCCCGGCTTGCCCTCGATGGGGGCGACAACGACGATATCGCTGTCCCGCTGGCTGATATACACACCCACTCCACCGAAGGTGCCTTCGGTCCGCGTGAGCAGTCCCTGATATTGTGCCGGCGACATGTAAGCCGTATTCGGGTCGCCGAGGGCTTCGAGCAAACCGCGCATCGCCCCCTCTAATAGTGTCTCCGACGGAACCTCATCGACATAGACGTCCTTGGCGTAATTGTAAACCTTGAAAAAATCATTGAACTGCGCGATTTCTTCGGTATCGATTTTGAACAAGTACCGGAAGCGCAGCACTGTAAACCCGTATGTAAACAAACTCGACAGGATAACTAGAATTAGTGCTCCTGCCGCCAACCGTCGCCGCCCGTGCATATATTATTCACCTGCCCCGTTTTATCTGTTACCAATATATTAAAATAATATGCTGTCTGTCAAGCAATTATCTCCCGCCTGAGCCGCTTGTTCAAGCCATACAGTCGGAAAGACCAACTATGAAGCCCTCTACTATAGCGGCGACAGGTGGGCTGATGTTCCCCCGCCCACACCCCCCGCCTGCCGCGTGTATGGACCGGGCTGCCTAGCAATAAGCTAGCAAGGAACCTCAATACTTACGCATATACCTATCAATAGATGCTATACGACTTCTTGTTTGTTCGCGTACCCAAATATGCACACACGGCCCGGGCGTAAGCGACACCTAGCGAGCATCGTGCCGTGTCCGGCGAAGACGAGGCTGAAGACGGGGCCGAGCCATGGAGGGCGAGGCGGCAATCACGGCAGGGAGGCCGTGTTTGTAAGTTTACCCCGTCTGAAACCGAGGCTGAGTCGTTGACACGGCCGATGCGAAACTAAGTCACTAAGCCGGGCCATAGAAAAACCATCAGGCGGGGCAAACCTGGAATCCGGTGGCTAAACGAAAGAGCCGTGCGGCAAGCACGGCTCCTGGTTCTCATGTCAATATGTAGTATACTGCTTACGGCAGCCAGTTGGCCGGATTGACAGGGGTGCCGTTTACCCGGACTTCGAAATGGACGTGGGGGCCGGTGGTCATACCGGTCATCCCGCACTTGGAGATGACATCGCCTTGGTTGACTTTCTGCCCGACCTTCACCAACATGGCATCGTTATGGGCATAAAGGGTGGAGACGCCGCCGCCGTGGTCAATGATGACCGTGTTGCCGTAGCCGGACAGTGACTTGCTGACGATAACAGTTCCGCTGTACGCCGCTTTGACGGAGGTTCCCCGCGGCACGGCGATGTCGATGCCGGTATGTAACTTCCATACTTTCAAAATCGGGTGATACCGATTACCGAAAGGCGAGGATATCTTTCCTTTTACTGGCCAGATTATCGATTTGGGTGTCGGCGCTTTCCCACTGTTACCACCGGAAAGATTCCGGATGATCGTCTCAAGTTCCTGGGATGTTTTTTCCAGTTCGTTCAATGCGGCTTCGTATGCTTTCCGGTCCGTCTGAATCTGCGACAGCAGCTTTTCCCGCTCGTTCGTTCGGGACTCCACCGCATTTCTTTTTGCGGCCGTCTCTTGCGTTATCTTGGCGAGCTGCGCCTGCTGCGATTCGAGCTTCTGCTTCCGCGCGGCTATCTGCGCCTTTTCCTCTTGCACCTGGCGCAACAGATGAACATCCTGCTGGATAATCGTCTGGAGGAAGCTGTAGCGATTGACGAAATCCGAAAAATCGTTCGCGTCGAGCAGAACATCCAGCAAGCTTACCGTGCCGTTTTCGTAGATGGCCCGGAGGCGGCGGCTGAGATAATCCTGGCGCTGGCCAAGCCTTTCTTCCGCTTCTTTCAGTTCCTGGGTCGTTGTCGCCACACTTTGTTTGATATCAGCCAGTTGCCCTTCCAACTTGCTCAATTCGGTCTTCGTTTTCGCCAATTCGCTCTCAAGTTTTTTGATTTCGTTGAGAACGCTCGTTTCCTGTTTCTTCGTCGACGTCAGCAGGTTGCGCTTGTTGAGAATTTGCTGCTCAATGCGTTCCAACTCGTCCAATTTCGCTTCAAGGTCGGTGCTGGCTGCGCCCGCTGCGCCGGTGAATAAAAAGACCAGAATCAGGCACAACGCAGTAAGACGGAAAATCAGCCCGGTCCGCTTCATTGACTACCCTCCATTCGTTGTTACAAATAACATCCTTACACCTGCAGATAACGCCGCAGAGAAACCATGCTGCCCGCCGCCCCCACGAAAACACCGACCCCGAGCAGCCAGACGCAAGTCGTCCGGATCAACTCCGACGACGAAAGTAAAGGCAGGAAAGGCACCGACTGCTGGCAGGCCCGCACAAACGTGCCGTAACCGAAGTAAATCAGAACGGAACTGGTCACCGCACCAATTACCCCGATAAATACCCCTTCCAGCAGGAACGGCCAGCGGATATACCAGTCGGTCGCCCCGACCAGCTTCATGATGCTCACTTCCCGCCGGCGCGCGAATACGGTCAGGCGAATTGTGTTGGAGATGACGAAGACCGTCGCGAAAACCAGCAGGACTATCAGCACCAGGCCGAGGGTGCGGATGATCCGCGTCACCCGCAGGAGTTTCTCGACGATATCCTGCCGGTACTTCACTTCCTCCACGCCCGTTATCCGGCCCGCCGCTTCGGCCACGACCGCCGCCTGCTCCGTCCTGACCAGCTTAATCCGGTAACTGTCCCGCAAAGGATTCATGTCCTCGACGGCGTCAAGCAGGTCCTGCTCGTCGCCGAATTGCTCGCGTAATTCCTGGAGGGCATCCGCTTTGCTGACAAATACCGCTTCGCTTACTTCCGGCATCGCCTGCAACTCGGCCAATCCGGCATCGATTGCTTCCTGGGCAAGATCGCCCTGCAGATAAGCGTTAATCTCAACCTGCGCTTCCATCGACAAGGTCAGGGCTTCCACATTGTTGACGAGCAGCAGGAACAGGCCGAGAGTCAACAGGGTGATGAAGACCGTTCCGATTGAAGCCAGGCTCATGGTGCTGTTGCGGCGCAGGCTTGTCCAGGCTTCCCGTCCCAGACGCCGGAAAGTTCTAAGCTTCATAGCCGTACTCTCCTTTTTCCTCGTCTCGGACTACCCGGCCTTTTTCTATCGCGATCACCCGTTTGTGCATTGAATCGACAATCGACTTGGCGTGGGTGCCGACGATAACGGTCGTTCCCATCCGGTTGATTTCCTCCAGCAGGTGCATGATTTCCCAGGCGGTGTCGGGGTCAAGATTGCCGGTCGGCTCGTCGGCGGCGATCACGACCGGGTTGTTGACGATTGCCCGGGCCAGCGCCACCCGCTGCTGTTCGCCGCCCGACAGTTGCATCGGCAGCATCTTCATCTTATCCGCCAGGCCGACCAACCCGAGAACGGACGGGACACGGCGCGCAATCTCCCGCGACGATGTCTCGACCACTTCCAGCGCAAACGCCACGTTCTCGTACACGGTCCGGTCCGGCAGCAGCTTGAAATCCTGAAAAACCACCCCGACATTCCGGCGCAACAGGGAATATTCGAACCGGCGGAGGCGGTTGATGTTCTTGCCGGCGATAATAATCTGACCGCTGGTGGGCAGTTCCTCCCCATACAGCATTTTTATCAGTGTGGACTTCCCTGCCCCGCTGGGGCCGACAATAAAAGCAAAATCACCTTTCCGAACCCGGATATTGACATCTTTCAAGGCAACCGTACCGTTCTGGTACGTTTTTCCGACATTCCACAGTTGTATCAAAGTAGACCACTCCCAGGTTTATTTCAGGGAAAAGTTTCGACACTTTTTTCGGTATCTCCTGCCTGGATTGGTAAAATGTCAAAAAATACAAAAAATGCGTCCGGCCAATAACGACCGGACGCCAAGCTGCCGAAAATGCATAAAAATGTCATTCTGAGACAGCGGAAGCTGTCGAAGAAGCTTACTGCCGTACTGAGGGTTAAGCTTCTTCACTGTGTTCAGAATCCTCACGCGTGTACGCACCACGGTAAACGAAAAGCAGCGGTATAGCACATAGACGGTAAGAACCGCTCAAGCCGACAAGAATGAGATCCTCGCTTTGCTCAGGATGACCCAAATTAAGTTTAGCGCAAGGCAGGGAACGCATTGTATGCGTTCCGCCCGGGCAATTCGTTCCCGTATCCTTGGTAGGGGACGCCGCCCACGTCCCGCCCGGTCACCCAATCGATAAGCTGTCATAGCAATGACAGTTCGGAGGTTTGTCTACAAGCCGATGTCCGGCCGTCACCGGCCGGACATTTGTGTAACAAAGCTGTGATTTTCTTGCTGACGCCTATTTCCTTTTCAGCTTTATTGCCTGGCGCACCGCTGTCGCGATGGCCGGAGCATCCAGACCGTATGCCGCCAGCAGTTCTTCCGGTAAGCCCGATTCGCCGAAGGTATCCTTGATCCCGACGCGCACGAGCGGCACCGGGTATTCGCCTGTGACCGCTTCGGCGACAGCACTGCCGAGACCGCCGATAATACTGTGCTCCTCCGCCGTGACCAGCGCCCCGGTCCGCCGGGCCAGGTCAACGATTGCCGCCGTATCGAGCGGTTTAATGGTATGAACCGCGGCTACGCTGACCGCGATGCCGGCCGGCGCCAGAAGGTCGGCGGCCGCAAGCGCCGCGCTCACCATTATTCCGGTCGCCAGAATGGCCGCATCGCTGCCTTCCCGCAGAACAACCGCCTTGCCGATCTGATAAGCATAGTCATCGGAAAATACCGCCGGAACGCCGGGCCGCCCAAGGCGGATATATACCGGCCCGCGTAAAGCGGCCGCCGCCCTGACCGCTTGCTTGGTTTCCGCTGCGTCGGTCGGCACGAGCACCGTCATATTCGGCAGGCTGCGCATCAGGGCGATATCTTCCACCGACTGGTGGGAGGCGCCGTCCTCGCCGACCGTCAGACCGGCGTGCGAGGCGGCGATTTTGACGTTCAGCTTCGGATAAGCTATCGTATTGCGGATCTGCTCAAACGCGCGGCCGGCGGCGAAGATAGCGAAGGTACTGGCGAAAGGGATTTTCCCGCCGAGGGAAAGCCCCGCCGCCGTCCCCATGAGATTTTGCTCGGCTATCCCCATGTTGAAAAACCGGTCCGGAAAAGCTTTGGCAAACCCGGCCGTCTTCGTCGATTTGGAAAGATCGGCATCGAGCACGACGATATCCTCGTTTTCCCGCCCCAGTTCAACCAATACTTCCCCGTAAGCATCCCTGGTCGCAACCAGCTTGCCCAATCTCAGCCGCCTCCTTCACACCAGCTCGGCCAGCGCCGCCGCGACCTGCTCGTCGTTCGGGGCGCTGCCGTGCCATTCCGCTTTATTTTCCATGAAAGAAACACCCTTTCCTTTCACCGTCGCTGCAATAATCATCGTCGGCTTCCCCGTCTGCCGTTTGGCCGCTTCGACCGCACCGATGATCGCGGCGAAGTCGTGGCCGTCGACGTCGATGACATGCCAGCCGAACGCTTCCCACTTGTCCCGTAGGGGCTCCGGCGACATTACCTGCGTAATCGGCCCGTCGATTTGCAGTCCGTTATGGTCAAGGAAAGCGATAACATGGTCGAGCTTGTAGTGGGCAGCCGCCATGGCCGCCTCCCAAACCTGGCCCTCCGCCATTTCTCCGTCTCCCAGCAGGACGAAAACCCGGTAACTCAGTCCGTTCAGTTTTCCGGCCAGGGCCATGCCGTTGGCCACCGCCAAGCCCTGCCCCAGCGAACCGGTGGAGATTTCCACACCCGGGGTCCGCTTCATGTCGGGATGGCCCTGCAGAATGCTGCCTTTCTGCCGCAGGGTCGGCAAAATCTCCGGCGAAAAATATCCCTTTTCCGCCAGCGCGGCGTACAGCAAGGGAGCCGCGTGCCCCTTGCTCAGCACGAACCGGTCCCGTTCCGGCCAATCCGGCCGGGCCGGGTCGACCCGCAGGCAGTGAAAATACAGCGCCGTGACGATATCGGCCGCCGACAGCGAACCGCCCGGGTGTCCCGACTTCGCTGCGCCAATCATACTGACGATCTGCCGCCGGATACCCCGCGCTCTGGCCGCCAAAGCTTCATAAACCGTCTCATTCATTTGCCTTTTCCTCCTTATCACCCGCTCCGGCCAGCACAGCGGCCGCAAACAGCGGCAACGCCAGCATCCGGCGGAGACGTTTCGGCTCCCGCCCGAGCCGGTACAGCCACTCCAGTCCGGCTTGCCGCATCCAGTGCGGCGCGCGGTCAAGCTTTCCCGCCACGACATCAAAGCTGCCGCCGACGCCGATATTGACGGGCACCCCAAGTTTACGGTAGTATCGGTGCAGCCATTTCTCCTGGCGAGGCGCTCCCAGGCCCGCCAGCAGGATATGCGGCCGGACCGCGGCAATGCGGGTCAAAACCGCCGGTTCCTCGGCGGGAGTGAAATAGCCGTGCTGGTAACCGGTCAGGTCGATACCGCGATAGTCGGACCGGATCTTCTCGACCGCGGCGGTGATTACTTCCGGTTCTGCCCCGAGCAGGAAGACCCGGTAATGCTTTGCCGCCGCCAGTTGCAGCAGATTATGCATCAGGTCGATTCCGGCCACCCGTTCCGGCAAAGGCTGCCGGCGGTGCCGGGATGCCCAGACGAGCCCGTACCCATCCGGGACGACGAGGTCGGCCTGCCTTAGAACCGCGGCCAGTTCCTTATCCCGCTGCGCCCGATAGATGATTTCCGCGTTCGGAGTAACGATCAGGTGCGGCGAGCCGCCGGCGATGTAGGCGTCGATGGTTTGCACCGCCGCCGTCATGGTCACCGCGTCAACCGGTACGCCCAAAATCGATATGCGTTTACGCCCTGCTTCATTAGTCAACGGTCGCCGTCACCCCGCACCATATTTTCTCCCTGTCGGAACATCGGCTATACGGAAAACTACGCTTATCCGGCCGCCGGCAAAAAGAAAACCGTTAAGCAACCGGCTTAACGGGCCCCTTGCAAACGTTTATTCCGGGAGCACCGAATACTCGCCGCGGACCAGAGCGGTCACGTTGCTCACTGCCGTAAAGCCCCGGCCGTCATCCTTAGGCACCAGCACAAGGTGATTGTGCGGAATTATCTCGCCCTCGGCCAAATCTTTTCCGGCGGTAAGGTCGGACAACCCTCCGCCGGCGCCGGCCACTGCCGCCGCCTTGCCGTCTCGGATAATCAACTCCGTACCGGCCCCGGCCGTCAGCTTCTGACCGGTAGGCAGATTGACCACCCGAAGACCGACGTACTGATCAACGTAACTGCGCGCCACCAGGGGGTCAGCTTCCGATCCGGGCTCGGTCCCGGCCGCCTTGACCGCCTGCCCGAGGCAGAATCCGCTGCCTCCGACGATTATCAGGAGAAGAAAAACGGCCGCCGCCCTTCTCGGCTGCGTTCGCAGAAGCATTATCCGTTCACCCCGTTCAGAATTAATGATAAACCAGCCAAGCTGTTTCAACCTTGCTAAAATTCGACATTACCGCTTTTTCTCCTGCTGCCGGGCCGCTAAACCTCCTGCATTAGGACTATCCCCACGGAACCTTCCCGAACGTTGACGGACGTCACGGTAAGCTGCCCCAGCGGGCCCAGTTGCCCAAGCGGGAATGAGAAGCCATCGAAAACTGCCTGAGCGCTATCCGTCAGCAGTTGCGGCAGTTCCACCCCCTCCAGGGTCAGCGTGTCGACCCGAAAGGCAACGGCGTTATTCGCCGCCGGCACCAAGTTGCCCTCGCAAAAAAAGGTAAACAGCCGCCCGACAAACCGGACCCGCCCGGCCAGCGTCACCTTATCCGGATGCAACCGGAGATCGACATCCAAAAGATCGGGGAGGTTAGCGGTCAGATACGCATTGAGAGCAGCCTCGCCGGCCGTGACGACTACCCGAGCATCGCCGACGCTTTGCAGGACCATCTCTTCGCCTCGCTGTCCGCCGGCCGTCAGGTGGACAGCCGTCAACTCGGCTGTCAGGGTATCCAAAGTAATTCCTCCGACTGCGACCTGCGTCGCCGCCAGAGAGAGGCGGTCGATTCGTCCGCTCCCAAGCTCGAGAAACGGAAAAGCTTTTATTTTTACTTCCACCCGCCCGCCGGGAGCGTACGCCGTCCGGAAATACTCCGCGTAACGGGCGGCGTAAAGCCGCGGGACATAAAACTGCAAGCAAACAAAACCGACAAGCAAAGAAAGCAGTATCCTTGGCAGGAGACTGCTTCCCCGTCTACGTTTTGACATTGTCCTGCACCAGCTTTCGCAAATATGCGTAAATAAACTGGTCGATGTCCCCGTCCATAACGGCGCCCACGTTGCCGACTTCCACGTCGGTCCGGTGGTCCTTGATTAGGCTGTACGGCTGAAAGACATAAGAACGAATCTGACTGCCCCAGGCGATGTCCTGATACTCGCCCCGCAGTTCCGCCATTTCCTTCGCCTGCTCCTTCATCTGCAATTCGAACAGCTTGGCCCGCAGGATTTTCATGGCCATGTCCTTATTGCTGAACTGCGATCGCTCGTTCTGGCATTCCGCCACCACCCCGGTCGGCAGGTGGGTAATGCGGACTGCCGAGTCAGTTTTGTTGACGTGCTGCCCGCCGGCGCCGCTCGCCCGGTACGTGTCGATACGCAGGTCGCCCGGATCGATCTTGACGGTAATATCGTCGTCGATTTCCGGAATCACGTCGACAGACGCAAATGAGGTATGCCGGCGCCGGTTGGCATCGAAGGGTGAAATCCGGACCAGCCGGTGCACACCCTTCTCCGTCTTGAGCAGACCGTAGGCATTGGCACCGTTGAAGACGACGGTGGCACTCTTCACGCCCGCTTCCTCGCCGGGGAGCAGGTCGGTAATCTGCACCTTGAAGCCGCTCGCCTCCGCCCAGCGGGAATACATGCGCAGCAGCATCGACACCCAATCCTGCGCTTCGGTGCCGCCGGCCCCGGCGTGCAGGGAAACAATGGCGTTGTTCCGGTCGTACTTGCCGCCCAGCAGAACGCTGATTTCCAGTTTCTCGAGCTGCTTGGCGAGCGCGGTCATCTCACCGGCCAACTCGCCCGCGACCTCGCTGTCGCCGGCTTCGGCTCCGAGTTCGATCAGTTCGGCCGCATCGTCCAGCCGGTCTCGGATCTCATAATAATCCGCCAGGGAGTTTTTCAGGCCGTTGAGCTCATCGATAACAGTTTTCGCCCGCTCCGGCTCTTCCCAGAAATCCGGCCGGCCCATTTCCGCTTCCAGTACTCCGCCCCGCTGTTCTTTGTTGGCGATGTCAAAGAGAGGCCTGCAGCCCGGCAAACTTGGCCTGCAGTTCCTCCCATTCCCGTTTCAGATCCTCATACATTACCGTTCATCCCTTCCGCAGCATTTTTTATACTTTTTTCCGCTCCCGCAGGGGCAGGGATCGTTCCGTCCCACCTTCTGGGTTTTGCGGACCGGCGCGGCCGCATCAATCGCCCGGTTTTCCACCGTCTTTCTTACCCTCGGCTGCTGGACTACCGAGGCGCGGTAGATATAATTGACGACGCCCTCCCGGATGGAATCGATCATGGCCTGGAAAGCTTCGTACGCTTCAAACTTGTATTCGACGAGCGGATCTTTCTGACCGTAAGCCCGCAGCCCGATGCCTTCCCGCAGGTCGTCCATCGCATCCAGGTGCTCCATCCATTTACTGTCGACGTTGCGGAGCATGACGATGCGTTCCAGCCCACGCATCGTCGCCTCGCCCAATTGCTCCTCCTTGGCGGCGTACAGTTCTTCCGCTGTCCGGCGCAGTTGCGCCCGGAGTTCATCGCGCGAAAGTTTCCCCAGTGTCTCCGGCGTCAGACTTCCGGCCGGCAGGAAAAGCCCTTCCAGATATTCCAACAGCCCGGTCAGATCCCATTCTTCCGGATAGACTTTCTCATTCGCGTAGACAGCAAGGGCGTGCTCGACGACACCGTCGATCATCTCGAAGATATTATCCCGGAGGTTTTCCTCCATCAAGGTCCGGCGGCGCTGCTCATAGATGACTTCCCGTTGCTTGTTCATCACATCGTCGTATTCGAGGACGTGTTTGCGGATATCGAAGTTCCGGGCCTCGACCCGCCGCTGGGCGTTTTCAATCGCCCGGGTGATGAGGGAGTGCTCGATCGGCTGGTCTTCTTCCAACCCGAGCCGGTCCATGATGGAAGCGATGTTGTCGCCGCCGAACAGCCGCATCAGGTCGTCTTCCAGGGAAATGTAGAAACGGGAAGACCCCGGATCGCCCTGCCGGCCGGAACGGCCGCGGAGCTGATTGTCGATCCGCCGGCTTTCGTGCCGCTCCGTCCCGATGATGTGCAGGCCGCCAAGAGCGACTACCTGCGCGTGCTCGGCATCGGTCTCTCTTTTCATTTCCGCCAGCACCTGGGCGCGGACTTCGTCCGTCACCTCCGCCGTTTCGCCTTCTCCGTCCGCTTCCGCCGGGCTGCTGTTCGCCCGCAGCCGTTCGGCGGTCAGAAACTCCGGATTACCGCCGAGAATAATGTCCGTCCCGCGGCCGGCCATGTTCGTCGCGATGGTCACCGCCTGATACCGGCCGGCCTGCGCCACGATTTCCGCTTCCTTCTCATGGAATTTGGCGTTCAGGACCTGGTGCCGGACGCCGCGTTTGGTCAGAAGGCCGCTCAGCAGTTCCGATTTCTCGATGGAAATCGTGCCGACCAGAACCGGCTGGCCGCTTGCGTGCTTCTCGACGATTTCCTCCACCACCGCCCGGAATTTCGCCTTTTCCGTCTTATAAATCACGTCCGGCAGGTCGTTCCGGATCATCGGCATATTCGTCGGCACCACCACGACGTCGAGGCCGTAGATCTTCCGGAATTCTTCCGCTTCCGTCTCCGCCGTTCCGGTCATCCCGGCGAGTTTGCCGTACATCCGGAAATAATTCTGGAAGGTGATCGTTGCCAGCGTCTGGTTTTCCCGCTCGATTTTCACGCCTTCCTTGGCCTCGATCGCCTGGTGCAGGCCATTGCTGTACCGTCGCCCGAACATCAGCCGGCCGGTGAATTCGTCGACGATGATTACCTCACCGTCTTTGACCACGTAATCCCGGTCCCGGCGCATGAGGGCGTGGGCCCGCAGTGCCTGATACAGATAATGGGAGAGGTCGCTGCTTTCATGCTCGTACAGATTGGCGACGCCGAGCATCCTTTCGACCTTGTCGACCCCTTCCTCGGTCGGGGCAACCGTGTTGGCTTTTTCGTCCACATGATAGTCCGCATCCGGCTGCAGATGCGGCACTACCTTGGCAAACCGGTAGTACAAATCGGTGGACTCTTCCCCGGCCCCGGAAATGATAAGCGGGGTCCGCGCCTCGTCGATCAGGATGCTGTCGACTTCGTCCACGATCGCGTAATTCAGTTCGCGCTGCACCAGATTGTCCGCGCTCATGACCATGTTGTCCCGCAGGTAATCAAAACCGAATTCGTTGTTCGTTCCGTAAATGATATCGGACGCATAACTCCGCTTGCGCTGGTTGTAATCGAGTCCGTGGACGATCAGACCGACCTGCAGCCCGAGGAATTTGTAAATCCGCCCCATCCATTCGCTGTCCCGGCGGGCGAGGTAATCGTTGACGGTGACGATGTGGACGCCCTTGCCGCCGAGCGCGTTCAGATACGCCGGCATGGTGGCGACCAGAGTCTTGCCTTCGCCTGTCTTCATTTCCGCGATCTTCCCCTGGTGCAGGATGATGCCGCCGAGCAGCTGCACGTCAAAATGACGCATCCCGAGCGTGCGCTGCGACGCCTCCCGGACCACGGCGAAAGCCTCCGGCAGCAGCTCGTCGAGCGACATCCCCCGGGCAATCCGTTGCTTAAACTCCGCCGTCTTCGCCGTCAGCTCCGCATCCGACAACGCCTGCATTCCCGGTTCCAGTTCATTGATCTTCCGGACTACTTTATCAAGTTTTTTGATCTCTTTCTCATTGTCGTCACCGAAAATATTCTTCAGAAGGCTGAACAAGTCGAACCCTCCCTTTCATAGAGAAAGGAACCTTATCGGTTCCTTATCTATCTTTCATCTGATATATTTTATCACTTTTCCCCGCCGGCTGCAATGACATTTGCCGGACAATGCAAGCTTAGCAACCACGTGTACAACGGCAAGAATGGATTTATCGTGACAGAAAATGCCGGCCGGGCCGGCGAGCGTGGAAAGGTTGTCGCCAAGCTTAATGCGGCAAGTTTCCGCTCTGCAGCACGGCAATGAACTCTTCGGCTATCTGCGGGTCAAATTGGGTGCCGCTCCCGCGTTTTAATTCGGCGACGGCTTCCTCCTGGGCCAAAGCTTTCCGGTACGGCCGGTCGGTAGTCATCGCGTCATACGCGTCAACTACGGCCAGAATCCGCGCGCCTAGCGGAATATCTTCCCCGCGCAGTCCGTCGGGATAGCCGCTGCCGTTGTACCACTCGTGGTGGTGGCGGACGGTTTCCGCACCTTTGCTGAGAAATTTGATTTCCGAGGCGATACCGGCCCCGATTACCGGATGTTTCTTGATTTCGGCGAATTCGTCTTCCAGCAGTTTGCCCGGCTTGTTCAGGATACTGTCCTTGATCCCAATTTTCCCCATATCGTGGAGCAAAGCGACATACTGCAGGATTTCCACCTGATCTTCCGGGAGCTTCATCCGCCGGGCCGTCGCGACAGCGTATTTGGTCACCCGGTCCGAGTGCCCCCGCGTATACGGGTCCTTGGCGTCGATGGCGGCCGCCAGCGCCTGCACCGTGCTCAGGTACACATCCCGCATGTCGATGAACCGCTGGAAGGAATGGCGGGCCAGCATCAACGGCAGGAAGAACAGGATGACCCCGAACTCGCCGATATAAAGATACACGCGGGCGAGGAGAACGCCGAGGGGAGCCAGCGCCAGATAATTCGGCACCAGCCAGCGGAAATTGACGAGCCACATGCCGACAGGGGAAAGCTTTTGCGCCATAGCCATCACGACGACCATCAGCGTCACATTCAGGAACATATAAACAAAGGCACTCGCCGCCAAAGCCGGAATAGTGCCCGGCAGGACCAACGTGCCCGGCACTCCCCCGCCGTAGACGTAAACCAGACCGGACGCCGCGCCGCAGATGGCGAGCTGGGCCCGGTTAAACAACGTTTTCTCCAGCGAAATCTTCCCCATCACTTCCCGCAGACTGATCGTTCCGATCGTCGCCACCCAGGTGCTCACATTCGGACCGTAGATAATCAAACTGGCAAAAATGAAGACGAATCCGATGGAGACCCCCGCTTCGCCCCGCGGCAGCCGGACCGGCATGGCTTCGGCCAGGAGAGTGAGAGCGGTAAAAAAGAAAAGGCCTTTCCATACTGGCCAGGAAAAGGGAACACGCAGGTAAATGAGCGAAGCAAAGCCGGCGGCGATAACGGTAAGGATATACGCCCACATCAGTTTGCTGTAACCGCGCATACGCTTCACCTCAAAATAATTGGACCGACGGGCCGGTTACGTTTTACTTTACCAACCCCATTTAATGTTCGCACCGCCGGCAAGAACCAGAGCCATCAGGGCGAGAACGACCTTCGCGAGTCTCACGTGGAAACCCCCTTTGCGGTAGGCTCCGTCTCTGCTCCGCTATGAGAAACGGGCGGCACCGCTCCGCTCGAGGTTCCGCTCTGTGTTACCCGGGGCCCCGTCGGTCCACGCTTTTACTTATTCGGCCGCCTTTCCGGCGCTTGTTTCGACTATGTAAGGAAAGCGGCGGTTGAGCGCGCTCAATACCGCCCGGGCCGCGGCATCCCTCTCATCGCTATTGATGAGGGCACTGCCGACCAAGATGTCTTCCCCATTTTGGTTGAGCACGGTGATGGCGACATTGACGACGTCATTTTTGCCGACCCGGCTCACCGCCACATCGTCGACCGTAAAAAACAACTCGGAATTGATGCACTGCTCGATCGCACTTAACGTGGCGCTGGCAATCAGCCGCAGCGTATTGTGCCGTGAGCGGGGACCGGTGAAGACACCTTCGAACTGCCCGTCGCCGTATTGGAGATTGACCTTCACCTCCGCTTTCGGGCCGGCGGAAGAGAAGCTGAGGCCCAAAAAGCGCAGACGCTTTTCGTCCGCCTTCTTGGCCTCCCCGCCGTTTAACTGGGCGATACTGATCTTTTTATGGTCGATATTCAGGCCGAAATGAGCCATGAACAACGACTCGATATCCCGGACGATCTGTTTCGGGCTGCGGTTATCCCCGGCCAGAAGATGGATCTCCCGGATCGTCCCGTCATCGTCGGCAACAATCCGAGCGGAAACGACATCCCGGACCTGACCGAGCAGCCTTTCACATTCTTCGATTTCGAACTTCTTATCCGCCATGTCCATCCCCTTTCCGCCCTCTGCTAAGATTCGACAAGCAGTTTTAGAATCCTTTTCCCCTTTGGCAAAATTTTCTTGTCAGTACCAAGTCATTCCGCCCGCTCCGCGAGCAGGACATCGGCCAGCACCCACAGCCCGCCGGCGACAGCCGTATGGCCGCCCAGCACGACCGGCAGCGGAGCGTGCACCGCCGCCGCGGTAAAGGCGCGAACGAAATCATCCTTGATCAACTCGTAGCGCCCCAAGTCGGAATTGAATCTGTCCCACTGGGTCACTTCTCCTCGCACGGCGGTGAAGACGACCCTCGTATCGATAAAGGCGGCGCTGCAGTATTCCGCCAAGCGGGCAAAGAATGTCACCGGCGGCACTTCCCGCAGATAATCGCCCAGCAGTGAACGGATCTCGCCGCGGGCCTGCCGGCCCAGTGCCTTCATCCCCCGCTCTTCCGACAGAACCCGGAAGCGGCAGGGGAAGTTCTGATTGAAATGAGCGACAATAGCCGGTCCGACCCGTCCCGCCAGGAACAGCTCGGATCCCGGCTCGCTGAGCCAACCGGCCGCTGTCCGCAATTTGTCGGCAGTCAGCCCGGCCGCGGCGAACTCCGCCCGGAACCGGCTTCCCGCCGCCGGATGGAGTGAGAGGAACAGGAGATCGCCCGGCGTGTCCACATCAAAACTGAACCCGGCCGAAGGCGCCGGATAGGCGTCCGGCAGCCCGGCTTCCTCTTTCAGGTGCCAGCCGAGCGGGTTGTCGATATCCGGCAGCTCGATTTCCCGCAGTGCCGCCGCCGGGGTGAACGCCACGAGGTCGGCCGACTGGACGTTGTTCGCGAACATCAGGCGGTTGCTGGCGGCCAGCCTGGCGGCGATGGCCGCAAACTCCCCGCCGTCCAGCAGCGGGACGCTCGCCCCGCTGCAGTACAGGACTTTTTCCAACCCGCAGGCTTCGACTGTGCGCAGCAGTTCCCGTCCGAAATGAAAGTCGCGGCCGGCGGGGCTCTCCCGCACCGTCACGCCCAGGCGGGCGGCGGCAGCCCCGAGGCCACGGGAGTTCGTCACCAGAATGACGGTGCCGAAAGCCTCCGTGCGGCGGAGCTTTTCCAGCGTATCCAGGGTGATGGCCTTCCGGACTCCGCTGAACCAGATATCCATTTCATCCTGCGGGGTTCCCCCCTCAAAGACTACAGCGGCGACATCGTTCGTCAACGTCCATTCCCCACTTCTGCCTGATCCGGATAAATTCGCCAAATAATAATCCAATTATAGCATACACACCGGCGCATTAAAACAACCGTAGCTGTAAAGAAAAGCCTATGCCTGTGTGTAGCAATGGATGGCTTGCTTTAGTCGCGAGCTGGGAGGTTGCCCTTATGGTTTCCGTACCCCATATACACGCGCGGTCCGGGTACAAACGCTTGGTAGGGGCGTCCTCGGGACGCCCCCCTTCGTAGATCTACCCTCACCCAGCCACCTCTCCACCGCCGACCACCATAGAATATTGCCAACTGCCTACAGCAATCTTCCTGCAATGGAAGTCGGCGGTGCCGAAGTATCGGGCGAGGGGAGCTAACCCTCACCCCCAGCCCATCTCCCGTAGCATCGGGCGAGGGGAGTAAAGGAGAAAAAGCCTGAATTTATACGCACACAGTTCATTCCTCCGCTGGTGCCGTTCCAGCGGCATGGAGGTCTAATGATTCCGGCGACGCGGCAATCCCGGGTTTCGTTCCCCATATGGCACGCGCGGTCCGGGCGCAAGCGACACCTAGCAGCCGCCGGCATCATTAGAAAATGGCTATCTCATTGCAGTAACCTATTTGCATTGGAAGCCGGCGGCTGCAGCGTGCCGTGTCCGGCGAAGACGAAGGTTTCAGACGGGGCCGAGCCATGGAGGGCGAGGCGACAATCACGCTATGGAGGGCAAGTTTGTAAGTTTACCCCGTCTGAAGCCGAGACTGAGCCGCCGACACGGCCGATGCGAAACTACGTCGCAGCTGCTGGCAACCATAGAATATGGCTTTCTCCTAGTAGTAACCTATTTGCAATGGAAGCCAGCGGCTAAGACCGGACCGCAGAAAAAACTATCCAGCAAAGCATCGCCGCAATTCCGATCCCTCTCGTATTACCAATCACCGACAGGAAAACCGGGCGATTATCTCGCCCGGTTTTCCTGTCGGTCCCGCTTTATTTGCTCTCCGGCTCAATTTGTCCGTAATACCCGTCCCGTCGCTTGTAGACGACGTTCGTTTCGTCCGTTTCCGAATTGATGTATACGAAGAAGTCGTGTCCCAGCAGGTCCATCTGCATGATCGCCTCTTCCGTCCGCATCGGCTTGATATTGAACCGTTTGGTTTTGACGATTCCCCGTTCTTCCTCTTCCCACTTCCCGTCTGCGCCGGTCGCTCCGGCCGCTCCGGCCTTGTTGTTGCCGTTCACGCGCCCCTTGCGGCTGAGCCGGGTTTTATATTTTTCAATCTGCTTTTCCAGCTTCTCCACTACCTGATCGACGGAAGCATACATATCATCGCTTTCTTCCTCGCCCCGCAGCAGCATCCCGTTCAGGGGCATCGTCACCTCAATGATATGGCGTCCTTTCACCACGCTGAGCATCGCCTGGGCCTCCTGTAAGTTTTCGAAGTACTTTTGCAGCTTGCCGAGTTTCTTTTCGACATAGTCCCGCAGTGCGTTCGTGACCTCGATGTTTTTACCTCTGACGCTTACATGCACAGCCCCCACTCCTTTCGCTCATTCTGGTTGCTCTGGTTAATAGTATTCCCCTTTTCCGGGAAAAATCCTGTTAAATATTGCCCGGACGGGGAAGCCCTCCCGGCGCCTTTCCGGCCGGAAAGCCGGGCAAAATTAAAACCCCGGTTTCGCAACCGGGGTAGTTGTTTCGCAGTGGAAGGTGTTAGGCCCGGGTAACATTGGCGGCTTGCGGACCGCGCGGACCCTCAACGATTTCGAACTCGACTACTTCGCCTTCTTCCAACGTTTTGAAACCTTCGGACTGGATCGCTGAGAAATGAACGAAGACGTCGCCGCCCTCTTCCCTCTCGATGAAACCGTAACCCTTCTCAGGGTTAAACCATTTGACTTTACCTTGCATGAAATCATACCTCCTAATCTTTACTTGCTTCGGATAAAGGCTCAAACCCACAAAGATACTTTACCATAGTTACATATACCTGTCAACTTTTTTCGGCCTCTGTCCGCTTAGGCGGTACGCCTGCGCGCTTTTCCCACGTATTTCCTGCAAGGGAAGATATTAACTGTGGATACTCTTCCTGTGGATAATGTTGATAAGTCTGTTGATAACAGTAATAATGCGGCTTCAGCTGTTAACAAACCGATCCGGGCAGTCTCCCGGCCGATTGACCCGCTGCTTCCGCCTATGCACTAACGCTAACCCTCACCCCCGGCCCCTCTCCCACAATCGGGCGCTATGCTTGCTACATAACTTTGGTAATTAGATGGTAATAGGATAGAACCGCTGGTCGCTTCTACGATGTAAAACGAAACGTGAGTGCATTGCAGGGAAGCCGGAACGGCCGGGACGCCGTTCCCTACCCGGTGACAGGGCAACGGATTAAGCAGGCTGCACTGCGGGCCGGGCGGACCGAGTCGTCCGCCCCTACAAGGGAACAGTTCGAGCCAAACCTTCGAAGCCGGGTCTTACAAGGTGTCCGCCCCTACGCTTCCCGGTCCTTTAACTTCCTTCTCTTCGTTGTAGGGGTGGACGACCCTGTCCACCCGCTTCATTCGCCAATAATCTTCCAATAATGTGTAGCAAGCATAGCATCAGGATAGGGGAGTAACGGAGAAAAAAGATCAGGAGCGACGAGGGCGTCGCTCCCTGCATTTTCACGGTACGGGGATGTAAATCCGTTCCGGCTATGCCTTTGAACCTATTATACGAGAGATACGAAGACTTAAAGTAAAATCCGTCGATACGCAGTTCTATTCAAAACCCTCCAGTATTCGGTCAACGGACAGCTCACGGTTCGCTGCCTGCCGCCATCGTCTCCGGCCGGGCATACTCGGCCTTAACCGCATCACCCAATGTACCCAAATCCCGCGCCGCAACACGCAACTCGGTGTAAGCCCGGCGCAGGAAAACGGCAGCTTCCGGCGGCAGACACCCGGCCAGGGTGGCGATATCCATATCGTCCAGGCCGACCTGCCGGGCTATTGCCTGCTTCTCCCGCTGGTATTCGTCTTCCAGGACTGCCAACTGCTCTTGCAACCTCTGGCGCAGTCCGCACAGCCGATGACAGGTATCCCGGTCGCCCGCCCCAGCCGCATCTCGCTCCTGCCGCAGCAGGCTGCTCATCTCGTTCGTTTTTTTCAGCTTCCGCAGCAACACATCAAGCAGATCGGCCGTTGCATCCGGGCTGATCGCCACACCTTGATTGAACTGCACCGACACCACCCCCGGAGAAAGAGTTAAGCCTTCGCCGCAGCATCAGTTCCGGCCAAGGCTTATATATTCGTTATTCTCCGCGGAGCGTTAATTCCCTTTATTTTCCATATATTTTATGGCCGCCCCGGATGATCTGCACCCACACCTCGCGCAACTCGGCGAGCATATCCCCCACTTCCGCCGCAATCGCGGCGTCCTTGCCGATGTTCGCCTGGACCAGTTGCTGCTTCATGTAATCGTACAGCGCATACAGCTTGTGGGCGATATCCCCGGCGTCGAAATCCAAAGTCAGCATCAGTTCGGTCAGGATGTCCTGCACTTTGATAAAGCTGTTGTGCGCCTCTCCCGCTTTACCCTCCCGAATCAATTTCCCGGCCAGCCGCGTCTGCAGCACCGCCCGGTCGTACAGCAGAAGAAGCAACTCCCCGGAGCTCGCGGTCTGGACCTGATTGTTCCGGTATGTCTGATAGAGGTTAGCTTGCGGCATACTCATGCGGCGATCTCTCCTTATTCCGTTAATAAGAATCTGCCTATCTGATATCAACTTTCGTGACTGCGGAAAACTTAATGCACTTACTATGTTTATCGGTATTTGGCGCCGAAACTTAATACCCAAAAGAAGAAAAAACAGCGCAATCCCGCAATTTTATTGCGGTTGCGCGAATCAAATAGGGAAAAACAATGGTTGAAAGCTAATCCTTGTTGATCTGGTGAATGCTTAGGCAATCATCTCGGACTGTCGTCAAAAGGGGAAATTGTCATTCTGAGATAACGGAAGCTATCGAAGAATCTTACTTCCGCAATGAATTTAAGATTCTTCGCTACGCTCAGAATGACACAAAACAGGGGTTCATCTACAAACTAAGGTGCCCTATTGGGGTTTGGCCAGACTGCTGACAAACAGGGAAGTATCATTTTGAGACAGCGAAAACCAGCAAAGCATCTTATCGAAGTAATGAGACATAAGTCTTCATTAAGTTCAGAACTCCCACGTGTATATGCACCACGATAAACGAAAAACTGTCGTACGGACCTTACATAAAAAGAACGGCTTAAGCCGATAAATGGGTTACTTTGCTTTGCCCAGGATGCTCCCTACAATACGCTTAACGCAATGCAGGGAACGCATTGCACATGTTCCACGCACGGGAAATTGTTCCCGTATCTCTGGTAGGGGATGCCGCCCACGGCATCCCGCCAAATCTGTACACTTTTGCGCTAACGACTATATGAAGATTTGTCTGCAAGCGGAGGGAGAATGCAATTTCTGCATTCTCCCTCTTCAGCGGTCAACTAAACCCTGATGTCAATATTCGCTCCCAGATACGGAGCCTCCGCCAGCTCACTGCCGTTCACCCCGCTGCTTTCCAGGAGCTTGACCATCGCTGCGCCGTTTTGCTCGGCACTGTCCATTACCTTCCGCATGACCGCGATGCCGGCCTGCTGTTGCAGCTTGGCCTGACTCAGCGCCATTGAAACCAGTGCGATATCCATCGGTCACCCCCCGTTAGCGTCTTAGGTTAATGCCTTAAGTGAAAGGGGCTCTGGTTTGCCAGAGCCCCTTTGTTGCGATCTGTTTACTGGAGCAGTTGGAGCACGCCCTGCGGCTGCTGGTTCGCCTGGGCGAGCATCGCCTGCGCGGCCTGGGAGAGGATGCTCATCTTGGTGTATTCCATCATCTCTTTGGCCATGTCGACGTCGCGGATCCGGGACTCGGCCGCCGTCAGGTTCTCGGCCGAAGTTCCGAGGTTGTTGATCGTGTGCTCAAGTCGGTTCTGATAAGCGCCGAGCTTCGCCCGTTCGGAAGACACGCTGTCGATCGCTGTCTGGATGGTCGCAATCGCCGTGTCGGCGCCCGCCTGAGTAGTGATGTCAATGGTATCAACGCCCAGCGCATTGGCGCCCATGTCAAGGATACTTAAGTTAATGGCCTGGCCGTCATTGGCGCCGATGTGGAAAGTAGCCGAGCCGGCAGTAATCACTACATCGCCAACAGCAGTGTTAATTAAGTACCCAGCGTTGGTGGTGATGGTGATGCCGAAATCGGAGAAGTTCAGTGTCTGGGCGCCGGCCGCATTGCTGATGGTCTGCGTTTTGGTCGCAGCACTGTTGGACATCGTCAATTCGTTACCAGCAGTCGTAATCGTGTAGGTATCCGCTTTTGCCCCGGATGTTTGTATTGTTGAAACCCCGAGCACATCAAAAACATCAGTCAGTGCAGTATCAACCGTGCCGCCAAGGCCACCATTTAACAGTTTCTTGGTGTTAAACTCGGTATCGGTGGAAATCCGGTCGATCTCACTGATTAACTGGGTGATTTCCTTCTGGAGTTCCTGCCGGTCGTTGGCGTTGTTGGTATCGTTGGCCGACTGGACCGCCAGCTCCCGCATTCTCTGCAGAATGCTGTGCGTCTCGTTCAGGGCGCCTTCCGCCGTCTGGATGAGCGAGATGCCGTCCTGGGCGTTCTTGGAAGCCATTTCGAGGCCGCGGATCTGACCGCGCATTTTTTCGGAGACCGCGAGGCCGGCCGCGTCGTCGCCGGCTTTGTTGATCCGGAGACCGGAAGACAGTTTCTCAAGCGCCTTGTTCGAGTTGGAGTTGTTGACCGTCAATTGCCGGTAAGTGTTCAGAGCCGCGATATTGTGGTTGATTCGCATTTGTTCATCCTCCTTGATTTTGTCGGGAATCCTTTCCCTCTTTTTGCGGCCGTGACCCCGGCCGCCTGGGATTATCGGCGACGGTTCCTTTCGGGCCCGGAAAGGAACCGAACCATAATCGGGATTGCATACTTACCGTGTCTACTACACTATATCGGAATATTCGCGCCGGAGTTTAGCACTTTTTTATTTCCGTTTGTCGAAAAAGACTCCGTCACCGGTAGAGGTGCGGCGTTTATAGCTTCCCGCCGCCGCTTTCCTCTCCTGCATCTGACCGATTTCCTGCGTCAGATCCTCCATCTGCTGCCGGAGGGCTATTTCATTCGCCGCTTCCACCGTCCTTATCTCCGCGAGCAGTTCGTTGACCTCCGCCCGCGCCGCCGCGGCCGCGGCGGCCTCCGGCCGGGCGAGGGCATTACCCCGCGCCCCCTCCCCCGCGGCCGGCCCGAGCCGGGCGAAAGCGTCCGCCAGCCGGGCATCGAGCTTGTCGATCTCAGCGATACGCTTATCCTTGGCCGCCAGTACCGCCGCGACTTTCTCCGTCGCCCCGGCCGCCAGCATGTCCGCCTGTGTTCGTGCCATCTTCAGATAACCGGTCAGCAGGTCGTGCTTTTGCCGGTAGGCCAGTTCGATATCCCGCAGGATAATTACCGTCTCGTTCTGCATCGCGGTCAGCTCTCGCTGCCGAACTGCTGGGTCAGCCAGGCGGACTGGGAATTCATCCGCTGGATGTACATTTCGAGGGCGGTAAACCGGTTGTAATAAGCCGTTTCCTTCTCCGCCAGCCGGTCCACCAGCCTTTCGATCTGCTTGTCCAGCTTGTCGATATCATCTTGTAACAAGTTGTCGAATTCAGTGGCATCCCCTGTTATCCCCGCCTTCTCCAGGAGCAGGCCTTTGCCGCCGTAGGTTTTGATATTATCCTCCAACACGTCGTAGAATCGCTGGATAATCCCCTCGCTGTTGTACCGCGCCATCCGTTCGGCTGCCGTGTCGGCGTCGTAATAATCAATATCCGATTGCTTGGCGAACAACTGCATGACCTTGTCCGGGTCGGATGCGATCGCTTCTTTCAGCTTGGTTTCGTCGATCGTCAGCAAGCCATTTTGCGTATAGCTGCCGGTCGTGATGCCGATGGCAAGCAGACTGCCGCTCACTCCTGCGATCGGGTCGACGACAGCGCGACGCAGACCGTAGACGATATTCTGGAGCAGACTGTCGTTTCGGAGCAGGCCGGTTTTGGCCGTCTCCTCCCACTTCTTGATCTGCTCTTCCGTCATCTCTTCTTTCTGGGCATCCGTCAGCGGCTGATACGACCGGTCGTATTCCGCGTGCAGCTTTTCGTTGATGGTCGTAATGACCTTGTTATACTCATCAACAAAGCTCTTAATATTATCGTAAATCTTGTCCGTGTCGAGCGCCAGTTTGATCTGCACCGGATCCTCCGTCACCTTGTTCAGGTTGAGCGTTATCCCGTTGACCGTCACCTTATTGCTGCTCCGCGTCACCAGGGTATCGTCGAACATGATGCGGGAATCCTGGCCGGCCGTCTCCGTCGCCGCCGTCAGTCCGAGCGCGGTGAAGAAATTGCTCGCCGACTCGTCGATATTGAGGGTGGTGGTTGCGCCCGTCACATCGGAAACGAGGGCGAACTTGTCGGTCAACTCGTCGTAACTAATCGTCACTTTCGCCGTGCTGTCGCTGTTGATCTGATTGATGACGCTGCCCAACGTCTCGTACTGGCTGAAGGAAAAATCCGTTCCGTTCAGTTTGAAGGTAACATTCCCGTCGACGAACGTCATGGCCGTGCCGAGGCTCGCCGCCACTTCCTCCAGGGTCATGCCCGTACTCAGGCGGTTGGAGGCGCCGGAGGTGAATTTCAGGGATGCCAGCGCGTCGCCGGTTTCCGCCGCGTTCAGCGTCACCCGGGTCGCTCCGTCGCCGGTGGCGAACTGCAGCACGCCGCTGCCGGGTGACGTCTCGGACACGGTCACCTTCCCGGCGCCGAAAGCCTTCTCCAGCAGGCCGTTCAGTCCCTCGATGCTGCTGTCGGAGCCGTCGGCGGCAAAGGTTATCGTTTTGTATGCCCCGTCCAGGGTGACGATGAAACTCCGGCCGGCCACCGCCCCGAAGTCGGCAGCCTCGCTACCGGCCAGCGCCTTAGTCACGCCAGCCGCGCTGACCCGCTTCGCCGCGGTCGCCAACTGCAGGACGTCGACCGTATGCTCCCCGGCCATGGCCGTGGTGGAACCGGTCGCGGTCAGCGCCGTGCTGGCGGCGCCGGTGACGCTGTCGACCACCGTCGAGGTGTACGTTTTGTAATTCGTCTGGGAGAGCATATTGGTTGCCGGGTTGGCATAGTTAAAGTAAGTGTTCTTGAAACCCTGCAGGAGACTCGTGATCGAGCGGTACGCCTCCGTCTTCCACTCGGCCAGCTGCCGCTTCTGATACAGCTTGTCCAGCGGGATGCGCTCCGCGTCCATCATCTGCTTGACGATGCTGTCGGTATCCAGGCCGGAAGCCAGACCGCTCAGCCGCAGGATGTTGCTGTACCCCGTAATGCCGTTGACTGCCATTTGGCTCACCTTCCTTTACTGGTTCAGACCTTCTCGTCGATGATGATGCCGAGCGTTTCCCAGATACAGGCCACCATATCCAGGAACTTCTCCGGGGGAATCTCCCGGATGACTTCGCCGCTGTCGCTGTTCCTCACCTTGACCATTACTTCGCCGGTCTTTTCATGGATGGAGAACTCCAGTTGGGTATACACGAGCTGGATGGCCTGATTCGCCTTGTCCACGGCCTCCGCCACCGTTTTTTTCGATACGGGCTGGCGCCACCGGTCGGTCTCCGGTGTCGCTTCGTTCGTTAATCTGACATTCCGGAGCGCGGACAATGCCGTTTCGCCCTGGCTTTTTTGCCCGCTGCCGGCGGTATCGACCCGCGTCGTTGTCGTCTCAATTCTCATCCCCGTCACCCCGCTTGCTTTCTTCGTGTACCTTACCGTTCACCCCTGCGGTTTCCCATATCCTTCGGAACGCTTCCAGTCCGTCTTCATCCGCCTGCGCCGCCTGCCGGTTCGCTTTTTCAATCGCCCGGTAGATTTCCTGGCGGTGCACCGCGACGTCTTTCGGCGCCCGGATGCCCAGCCGGACCTGGTCGCCCTGAATGTCGACGACGGTGATTTCGATGTCGTCGCCGATCATAATCGTCTCGTTCTTTTTCCGGGATAATACCAGCATGTCCGTGCCCTCCTTGGCCGACGTTCCTTCCCTGGCGGTTATCTGGCGGCAGTCGCCGCCGGCCGGACTTGCTGCGCCTGCTGCCGGCCGGGTAGCGGCGGTTGGGCGGTTGCCTGCGACCGCCGCATTTCCGTCATTACATTATGGCGGGTAGTGTACCCTTTAATATTGTTGATTACCTGCATGCCCCGCCGCAGCCGCGGATTGATAACGAGCGGGGCCAGCAGGTTCGCCGTCATCTCCGCGCTTCCGGTCCGGACCGCCAAGATTGCGTAGATATCCGCTTCTTCGGGGGCGGTGAGCCCCAGTTCCCGGCAGTCGCCGTCACTGATGTCGAGGTCGTAATCACCGCAAAAATCCCATGGCTTCAACAGTAAAAAGGATAACTCCGGCCGGTCCGCCGCCTGCAGCCAGGCGAACGGCGCCGTCCGCTCGTTCCGGACGACGGTAAACTGCCGGACCGTCTCAAAGGCCGGGATACCGTGGGGGAAACTGATGAGCGCGTCGTCCGGTATATCAAGCGTCCCGAGTCTTTCGGACATTATCTGCATCAAGCTTCACCTTGCCTTTCCGCGTTTACCGCAGGAAATCAACCAGGGTCATCGGGAGGATCTGGCCGCCCACCGCGAGCGCCGCCTGATATGTATACTGCAGGTTGCTCAGATACATGGTGACTTCCGCGATATCCGCATCTTCCGTCTGCGACAGCAGCTTCGTCATGCTCGTGTTGTTGTCGGTAAGACGACTTTCATTCAGCTCCAGGCGGGTCGTCAGGGCGCCGACTTTGGCCTGGAGCGCCAGGATTTTGTCAGTCGCAACGTCGATATCCGCCAGCACCGGGCCGCTGAGCGCTTCCGTATCGCCGGCGCGGAGACTGTCGCTCAGGTCCTGCAAAATGTTGAAGACGTCGGTATCCATAAAGGCGGTCTGGCCGGTAATGTTGATATCCATGGCCACGCCCCAACTGATTTCGAGCTGGACGCTCCCGGTGCCCCCGTTGTAGATCACTCCGGCGCCGCTGTCCGTGAACGGCTGAACGCGGGTATCCTGGCCGGCAAAAATGTACCGGTCGCCGTAAGTCGTATTCCCGACCAGAATCAGATGGCTGAGCAGTTGGTCGGCCTTTTCCGCCAGGGCGTCCATCGATTCCTGCGGCAGGGTGCCCCCGGCGCCGTAGATGGCGAGTTCCCTGGCCTCGTTCAGAATGTCGGTGAATTCCCCGAGCGCGGTCTCCGTCTGGTCCAGCCAGGCTATCCCTTCGCCGGAATTCGCGATGTATTTCTCGTTCTGCCGGAGGATCGTCTGCAGCCGGAGGGCTTTACCCGTGCCGACCGGATCGTCCGACGGCGTATTGATTTTTTTGCCGGAGGCAATCTGATTCTGGAATTTGATGATCTGGCTGTTGCTCCGGTGCAGATTGTTCAGGATATTGTTCATCAGCATGCTTTTGGTTACCCGCATGTCCTACCCCCCAATCGCTTTAGCGCCCGACCCGGCCGAGGCCGTTGATGATGACTTCCAGCATTTCGTCGATTACCGTGACATAGCGGGCTGCCGCGTTGTACGCGTGCTGGAAGCGGATCATGTTCGTCGCTTCCTCGTCGATGTCCACGCCGCTGATGGCCGAGCGCTGGTTCTCGATCAGCGCCAGCAGGGTCTCCTGGTTTTCCACCATCTTCTGCGCCTGCTCGGTTTCCAGCCCGATCTGCGTGGACATATCCTGCATATATTCACTCACTACGACCGCCGTGCTGTCGGGCTGTCCGTCCGCGTCCAGCCCCTGCATCCAGCGCGACAGGGTCAGGGCGTTCGAGCCGCCGCCGTCCGACACGCCGGGAGACTCTTCGCCCGCCGCCGCCACCAGCCGGCAGTCGGCAACTATCGCCGCGTTGACCCGGATGGAAGCCGCGGTGAAGTCGGTCCCGTCGTAAGTGAAAAAGTCCACCCCGGCGTTGCCGTCCAGATCGTAACCGGCGACATGAATGGCATTGAAGCCTTCGGCGAACTCTTTGGCCAGGGTGTCCAGTTCGCTGCGGTACTGCGTGATGATATCGTCTCTGACTTCCATGTACCCTTTCAGGGAGCCGTCCCGGATCGCGACCGTTTCCCCGCTGTCGGCCCAGACCACATCGTGCGGGTAGCTGCCGCTTGACACCGCGAACTGCGTCATCCCGTACGCGGAAACGACCCTGCGGCCGCTGACGGTCACCTGCACGGCGCCGGTCTGCGCATCCTCCGACACCTGGATATTGACGATCTTCGACAGTTCGTCCAGGAGCAGGTCGCGCTTGTCGCACAGGTCGTTCGGGTTGTCGCCGGCCGCCCGGGCGATGATTATCTTCTGATTCAAATCGAACAATTGGCTGATTTTATCGTTAGCCTGGCTGACTTGCTGGGTTATCGCCTCGTCGATGCTGAACTGCAGGTCCTGCAATTGCCGGTCGAGGTGGTTGAACGTATCGGTCATGGTGAGCGCCGTTTCGACCACCAGGGTCCGGACATCCTCGCTTTCCGGGTAGTAAGATAACGACTGCAGCGCGTCGCGAAAACTCTCCGCTACGGTTCCCAGGCTGTAGTCGGTAAGCTCGTTCAGGACGACTTCGATTTCTTCCAGGGCCGACTGCCGGACTTCCCAGCGGCCGAGCGACTTTGTCTCCGCCCGGTACTGTCCATCGAGGAAACTGTCCCGCAGGCGGCGGATCGAATCCACCTGCACCCCGGTCCCGATCTGCCCGGCGGTACCGGGCTTGCCCAGGCTGGGCTGCGTGTACGGAGTGGTTGTCGACATCGCCACCACTTGCCGCGAATAACCTTCCGTATTGGCATTCGCGATATTATGACCGATGACGTCCAGCGCCCGCTGCTGCGCCTGCAAGGCCTTCCGGCCGATTTCCAGACTGCTGAATGTGCTCACGCCGCTCCGTCCTTTCTCAGACCTGCCGGTCGTATAGATTCAGGTTGCTGCCCGCCCCGGCCACCCCGGTCCCCGTCGCGTTATACGTACGCTCGCCGCTGCCGCCGGCAGCGATGGCCTGGATGGTGAAATCGATCTGCCGCAATTCCTGCTCGATCAGTCGGGCATTGCTTTCATTCAATTCCCGCAGGGCGGCGGCGGCGACAATCAGTTTCTCCCGCAGCTCGCGCAGTGTCTCCGTTGCGGCGCCGCCGGACAAGGCCGCCTGTGCCAGAATCCGGTCGCCGGAAGGTGTGTCTTCCGGTCCGATGATTTCCCGGGCGAGAGCCAGCCGTTGCGTTTCCAGTTCGGTCGCCGTTTTGGCTAATCCCTGCTCGGACCGGGTAATCTTCTCCAGTGCGGCGACATCCCGGCCCAGCAGAACAGTCTGTTTTTCACTTTCCAACCGGCAAAGCTCTTCGCAGTTTTGCAATTGCGCCGCCAAAAGCTCCGCCAGATCCTGAAACCGTGCGTCGGTCAACTCCACCACCATCCCAGTTCTATTTTAGCTTGTCGGCAATGCTTCGCCCGATGATCATTTCCGCGACATCTTCCGCTGAGACCTGATACTCACCGGCCGCGAGCGCCGTCTTGACCTGCTCCACCCGTTCCGGGCGCACGTCGGGAGTTGCTTTGACTATATCCTTGACTTTCTGCATCTCAGCCGCCTGCGGCGACAGATTGACCTTGTCGCTTGCCGGCGGCGCTGTCTTCGCGTCGCTCGGGAGAGTCTTTTCCGGCTTATTCACTTGATTGAGAAACAGTTGGACCGCTCCCTGTACCTGCGTGTCGGAAATCTTCATGTGTTTCACCCCACTTCACAATCCCAGCGCCGCTTGCGGCTGCCTTCTATCTGTATTATCGAATTTATTGCCGCTTCTCTTAATACCAAGATAAGCGAAAAAAGGCAAATATCTGCCTTTTTCTTCCCGGTTGCGGTATTTGCTTCCGCTGATAATGCGCCGCTGCTTCAGCGGTCTTTTTTTGTCAGCCGGTCGATGGTGTAGACCTTGCCTTTCTCGGAAGTCAGCGGATCTTCCCGGCGCAGATCCTTGCTGGCCGCCTGCAGCTGCTGCGAGAGCTGCCCGGCGCACCTCGGGCAAAGCCGGCCGGAACTGATCGGCTCACCGCAGATTTCACATTCCAGCGCTTTCCACTCCACGCCGGCCTCGACCAGCCGACCCTCCCGCAGGAATTTCGTGATGCGCTCCACCGCCACGCCGGTAGCTTCGTGGACCTCGATCAGCGCGGCCCCCCGGTGCTTGTACAGATAATCCCTTACCAGATGATATTCTTTTTCCTCTATTTCCCGGCAGGCCGGGCAGATATTCCGGCTCGTGTAGACAAACACTTTACCGCAAACAATACAGTTCCGCAGTTCCACCGCCGTCACCCCGCTTATTCGTGGACTCCTTTTTCTGCCAATTTCGCTGTCGGCCGACCGATTCCCTGCCCGGCCGACAAAAAAATGTGGCGGAGCGTTCACTCCGTCGCAGTCGAAAGTCTAAAGTTAAAAGTCTAAAGTCGAAGGTCTAAGGTGCGAAATTACGAAACCACCATGCTGCAGGATGTCAGACCGTAATTACTTTCCTGGCCTGTGCGACTGCCTCCACCGCGCTGTACATGTTCGTTACCTGCCCGACCACCAGCTTTTCCTTCAGGTGGTAATAATCCAGGCAGATCCCGCACGAGCTGATTTCCACTCCCTGCTCCGCCAGGCGGTGCAGGAAATCGAGCACCTCGCTTTCCTCCGTTGCCAGCTTCACCCCGCCGTTCATGAAGATTATCCGCTTGGGCAGCGGACTGCTCTCGCTCAGGGCGTAAAAAAAGTTTTTTATGAGAATTTTCCCGAGGCTGTCGTCGCCCCGGCCGAAACAATCGCCCGTCACCAGCAATACCGTGTCTTCCGTATCCAGCAGAGCTTCTTCCAGCCCCGGTACGGCTCCCTTGTTGATCTTGATGAAAAACTCGCTTCCCTTTTCCGTTACCGAGACGTCACAGGCCGCATTCCGGGCAAATTTGACGACGTTATCCCGGGCCACCGTGTTGTCGACGATCGTCATCACCGTCCCGTCGCCGATACTGTCCAGTGCTTTCTTCGTGTTGATTACCGGCTGCGGGCACGCCAGACCGCGGGCATCGACCTGAACCTGCATGGTCTCCCTCCTTCTGCGTTACTCAACGCTGATCGTTCCGGGTTCACCGGCAATTACCTCTCCGATAATCGCCGCCTCCGTACCCTGCTCCCGCAGCCGCGCCAGGGCCGCTGCCGCCGCCGCTGCCGGCAGGGAAATCAGCAAACCGCCGGACGTCTGCGGGTCGAACAGGATATCCTGCAGCGTCGTATCGACCGCTGCCGCGAAGCGCACCTGTTCCGCCAGATAGTCCCGGTTGGCATACGCGCCGGCCGGCACGATGCCCATCGCGGCGTAAACTCTCGCCGCCGCCAGCATGGGTATTTGGGCGGCTTCCAGCCGGAGTCCGGCTCCGCTGGCCGCCGCCAGTTCGTGGGCATGACCGAGCAGACCAAAGCCGGTCACGTCGGTGCAGGCATTAGCGCCGGCTTCCCGCATCACGGCCGCCGCCGTTTTATTCAAAGTCGTCATTACTGCGACCATCCGTTCCACTTCGGACGGGGTCGCCAGATTACCTTTGCTGGCTGTCGCCACAATACCGGTGCCGAGCGGTTTGGTCAGAATTAATTTGTCGCCTGGTTTGGCACCGGCGTTAGTGATCACTTGGTTCGGATCGATTAACCCGGTTACGGCCAGTCCGTACTTGGGCTCTTTATCCTCGATTGAATGCCCTCCGACGAGGATTGCTCCCGCCTCGGCCACCTTCGACTGCCCGCCCAGGAGGACCTGGCTCAGCGCATCCGTCCCGAGGCAGGTGGGGAAAGCGATAATATTCATGGCGGAAAGCGGTTCCGCTCCCATGGCGTAGATATCGCTCAAGGCGTTGGCGGCGGCAATCTGACCGAAGGCATAAGGGTCATCGACAATCGGGGTGAAAAAATCGACGGTCTGAACGATGGCCGTGGCGGCGTCAAGCTTGATTACCGCCGCATCGTCGTACGTCTCCGGACCGACCAGCAGTCTCGGGTCGCTCGTTTTCGGTAAACAGCGCAAAACTTGCGCCAGGGTCGCCGGACCCAGTTTCGCCGCTCAGCCGGCGCTGGTCGTCATTTGAGTAAGAGTCGGAGCTTTATTCTCTTCCACGCCATCACCCTCCCTTCCGACCTTCCCGCCTAAATAGTATTTCTCTTCCGGCCGGGGTATTCCTGCCCCGGCAAAGTGTGAATACCGGCGGGCATCTTCATCCGAGCATACGGGCCTAATCATTCTTCATGCTTTGGGAATCCAATGGTAATAGTATAATGAGATTTTTCCTGCTTGCGTAGCCAAAAGCTTGTGTCATTGGTATGAAAAGGCACAGACCTGATGCTGCCCGCGAATCCCCCTGTCACCTACGGTGACATCCCCCTTTAGCAAGGGGGACAACGGACTCGAAGCCTCCCTTGACAAAGGGAGGTGGCAGCAGCCGCCAGCTTCCATTGTAAACCGGTTGCTGCAGGCAGATGGCTGTCTGCTAATGAGGCTGGCGGCTGCTGACGGAGGGATTCGTTTCCGTCTACTCCGTGCCGACCATCCTGGCATTGGCATTACAATATCATTTTCATTTATGTGTGCCGCTCCGCGGCATGGGGATTGCGAGGAGCTGTTTACAGCGACGCGGCAATCTCGGGTTTCGTATCCTTGCCTGAAAATAGAAACAGCCGTCGGGGCATGGGAATTCGCTGTTTGAAAAGCTTCAATAAACCCGCTTCTCAATCGGATCGGTGACGGCGATCACGTCCTGCAGTTGCAGACGGTCGCGGACGGCAATCAGAAACCGCAGATACGACACCTGTCCCATGAACCCCATCGCGTCGCCGATGCCGGTCAGTTCATTGCCGAGTTCGTAAACCGGCAGGTCGATTTCCCGATACAACTGCTGCAAATCTTCCCATTTCTCCGTCGGCAGGCAGTAATAGCAATAAAAATAGCCGAGAGCGTTGCCGATCTGGTCGAGCCGGTTAACGCTCGGGTTGGGGAAGGCAATGAGGTTTTCTTTGGTGCTTTGGTAAATCAGTTCATGGTATTCGGCGTTGGTGTAGCCGAAATTCAGAAGTTTCCGGTCAATCAGAACATCCGAAATCCAGCTCTGCAGGGCGATGACGATGGGGGCCCACTCCGTCCGGTGGGGATGACGCAGCGAGACAACCCCGTACCCCTGCTCGAACAAGGCGACATGCGTAAGCTCGTGGGCGGCATTTTCCTCCGCCAGTTCCGGAGCGGCAAACCGGTTGAGATAAACGTAGACGAAACGCGGGTATACTTCCGTTTCTCCCTGGCGTTCGTGGAAAACGGGATTCGGATGTTCGTCGATATAGCGGTAAAGGATTTCCTTCCGGCAAATGGCGGTGAACCATTCCAGAAATGTCGCGTACCGCTCGGTAAAATCCCAGTGCAGGACCAGCATCTTCCCACCCCCGTTCTTGTGGCCGGGCCATCACCCGGCGCTGCCATACTTCGGCGGAGCAAGCCTTTCCACCTGTAACCGAAAAAAAGAATCCTTATCAGGATTCTCCGCCCGGAAGCCGATTATACCGTCATTTCGTAGACGCAGTACCGTTTATACTCCTTTGCCCCCCGTCCCTCCCACCGCTTGACGAGCCCAAGGGACTTGGCGTTGGCGGCGGCGATCCAACCGGCTTCGCCGCTGGTATAGCGGCCGGTTATGACCGTCAGCAGTTTATCGATCAAGCCAAGCACGGCCCCCGTTCCCTGGTGCTCCGGCAGCAGGGCGATTTCCGCCAGGCGGAAGCGGTTGATCGACGCAAAATCAGCCGTTGACCGGTGCCGTAGTGCCGTAAATGTGTTCTCACCCGGCCGGGCCAACTGATTATAATCGGGAAACCAGAGCAGATACCCGACGGTCTGATCGTCAATCTCCGCCAGGATGAGGTTTTCCCCGTGCAAATAGCCGGTAAAGGACTGGAACAGCTCATAATCCTCCGCCGCAGTGCGCGGTGCCCAGAAGATGTGTTCCCGGTAGGCGGCGGCGTTGACGGCAGTATAGGCGGCCGCTTCCTGCCGGAGCCGGCGGAAATCGGCGAAGCGGAAAGAATAGCCGCGTTCGCTGATACGCTCCAGCAGCTTCCTTTCCCGGTCAAAGAGCACCTGCTCCGTTTCGATCCGGTAAGAAGTAAACTCACGCTTTTCCAGCCCGCGGAAAAACGCGTGATAGTAAGCCGGGTTATAGGGAAAGCCGAAACAGCCCGGCTCATCGAAATGGCTGGCCAATAGACCCAGCCCGTAGGCAAAATGCCCGTTGATGCCGACAACGATCTTCCGGCAGCCGTGTTCCCGGGCGTAAACCGCCGCCTGGGCCAGCAAGTATTCCACCGCCGCGGCCGCCGTCCGTTCCGCGGCGAAAAAACCGACCATCAGATAGTCACCGGCCTTCGCATCGACAATGAACATCGCCCGGGCCGCCACCGCTTCCCCGTCGGCGACCAGGACCGGTTCACAGACGGCATGGCTGCGAAAGCTGAGGCCGCCGTAGAGCATCGCCGCAATGAGGCCGGACTCGCTGTCGTGAAAATTCGGGTCACCGGCGCCGACCCGGCGACCGAAGTCGATAAAGTCGTGCAGACGATGCGGCGACGTTATTTTTACCAAACGCATCGGAATCACCCCGTTCATGATACTCATCCCGTACTATATTATAGCGGCAGCCGCGGCAGTGTTACCGAAAAAAGAAAAACCGGAGTCGGGGACTCCGGTTGCAGACTGCAATACTTCCCGTTGCTTATGACGCTTCCGCTGTTTCTTCCGTCCGGTTCGGGAGGCTTTTGCCGGCCGGCGCGGCATATTCAAACACGGCATTCAGCAATATTCCGACCATCGCCGCCAGGCTGAGGCCGGAAAGCGAGGCGTACTGGCTCAGCCGAATGACGGCCAAATTGTTTTCGCCCTGCAGAGAAATAATCCCGAGCATCAGGATGACGAAAACAACACTGGAGTTGCGAATATTCGAGAGATCCGGCCGGCTGTCGACCAGTGTCTTCACGCCGATACTCGCAATCATTCCGAACAGAACGAAGCTGACGCCGCCCATTACCGCCGTCGGCACCGTCTGGATAAACGCGCCCAACTTCCCGACCAGGCTCAGCGCGATAGCGATCATGGCCGCACCCCGCAGCAAAGCAGGATCGTAGACTTTGGTGACCGCCAGCACACCGGTGTTTTCGGAATAAGTGGTATTGGCCGGACCGCCGAACAGACCGGCAAAAGCAGTTGCCAAGCCGTCTCCGAGCAGAGTACGCGACAGCCCCGGGTCCTTCAGGAAATTCTGACCGACAACGGCACCGTTCGTAGTGATATCGCCGATATGTTCGATTATCGTCACGATGGCGATCGGGGCCATGATTTTCATTGCTTCAAAGGAAAATTTCGGGGCCATAAACGCGGGTAACGCGATCCAACTGGCTTCCCGCACCGCCGTGAAATCGACGATGCCAAAGGCCAGAGCAGCGGCATAGCCGACGCCGATTCCGACCAGGATCGGGATAAGTTTGCAGAACCCACGGGCCAGGATGCTCGTCAAAACGACGGCCAGCATCGTAATAATGGCGACCGGCCAGTTGGCGGAGGCCATGCTGATGGCAACCGGAGTGAGAATTAAGCCGATAGTGATAATGATCGGCCCGGTAACTATCGGCGGGAAAAACTTCTGGATTTTCTCAACGCCGACAATTCGGACGAGGGCCGCCATCACTACATACACCAACCCGACCGCCACCAGGGAGCCGGTTGCGTAGGCCAGTCCGAAATTGTCCCGAACGATTTGTACGCCGACGATAAAGGCAAAGGAACTGCCCAAAAATACCGGCACTTTCCGGCCGGTGATGAAGTGGAAAAGGAGAGTGCCGACTCCTGCCGTAAACAGGGCAACCGATGGGTCTAAACCGGTGAGATAAGGAACGAGAACCGTGGCGCCGAACATCGCGAAGACGTGCTGGACAGATAGCGTCCAATTCCTGACGAGTCCGCCGTTTTCATTGTTCACATAATTCCCTCCTTTTGTTGACCCGCCAATCCCCCGTCCGCCGCTGCCCCGCGCCGGGCCATAAAAAAACCCGCTCGCGAGGCAAGCAGGAAGTTTGCGCATACTGACTCATATGGCACCTTCGCAGCCTCACAGGACTGTATTAAAGGTATTGGCGTTTTTTTCAGGGTACCATAAAAGTAATTATCTGTCAAGCCCGCCGGGCGGATAAATGTCGCAGCCCAGAAAATAATTAATCCGCCGCGCCGGCGGAATTCAGTCCGGATTGTGCAAAATTTCACCGGACCGGGCAAAAAGCGCTGCCTTGCACAGGCAGCCGCCGCCGGTTTATTCACGCTCCGGGGCCTTGTATATTTCGTGGCTCGGACGCGGGCAGGTTTCGTAATACCGGCAGCAATAACAGGTGGTGCAATCCGCGTTTTCCTGTTCGGTGAAGAAGCGGCAGACCGGGAAAGTACTTTCCATGCTAACCACCTCCTTGCTGCAATGATAGCAGAAAAGAGGCATAATTGCAAGAATATTCAGACTTTATCCCAAAGATAATTATCGCGCGGAAGCGGAAGCAAAACGGCGCGGTAATCTTTTTTCCGACAACCGCTTGCTCGCACGGCTTTACAGGCGGGATAATGACCCGTTACGGTATCCGGCCGGGAACAATTGTACCGGTTAATCGCCCAACGCATACCCGAAGAAATGGTTCCAATAGGCTTCCTCGACTTTCAGCGGATCATCCGCGTCTTTCCCGCTCAGCCCCAGATCACCCGGCATCAGGTTGGTGAAGGCGATCATTCCCAGCCCCGCCTGAAAGCGGCGCTCCTCCACATAAGTATCGCGGTAGTAGCCGGCGGCACCGTCCACCGTATACCGCACCGTCACCACCGGGTCCGCGCTTTCCGGTGCACCGGGCGGCGGCGGAAACGACGAGCGGGAGGGATATTCGATGCTGACAATCCGGGCCGTTGCTTCTTTCGTCTGCCCGTCCAGCGTGACCGAACTGCGCCATTGCTCGCCGGTCTGGAGCGGGAGCTTTAAGATGGTTAGATCATGCAGGCGCGAATTGACTTCGTTGCGGCCGGTACGGGAATTCGCCAGCACTTTTTCGGTAACGGTGCCGCCGACATAGTCGAAAGCATACTCGACGGCAAACGTGCCGCCCAGAGCGGATCCGTCCTGGAACTCCCCGTCAAAGCGGTAAACGGCGCTTTCCGCGTCGGTGCTGATTTTTTGCAGCCGTCCGGTATGCGCGTATTCGGCCAGGCCGAAATAGCGCAATTCCTTACCGAGCGGCGGCAGGAAAGCGTCCAGCGCGAGTTGATTAAGATAGCCCGTTTGTTCGTAATTGAGCGCATAGCCGATTTCAGCCGAAGTATCCGGCGTTTGCCAAAGCTTCTCGAAGGAGACGACGCCGATGCCCTCCTTGATTACCCGCTGTTCATAGTAGTCGCTGCCTTTTTCCCGGTATTCGATCGTATATGCCTTTATCCCGTTTTCCTCGGCGATGTCGGAGATGTGACATACCAATTCCCGCTCTGCGCCCGTCTTGTCCGTCTGCCGCTGGGTCCAGGCCGCACCCTTTTCCAAAGGTGACCGCAGCAGTTCAAGCGTATTGAAGTCGGAATCCAGCATCGTCTGCTCGCTCTTTTGCTGCAGCAGAACTCCGTCCCGGATGCGGTAAATCAGGCGAAGACTGAAATCTTTGGTGGATTCGCCGTCGGACATATCATGTACAGTACCGGTGATATAGTAGCGGTAATCATTCGCACCCCGATCGACCACCATGAGCCGCATCGTATGACCGTACTCGGCAAACCCGTTGTAGAGCCACTGGTAACCTTCCCGGGCCGGCAGAAGGCGGAGTAACTGCGCGTTCGTTTCCTCCACGGCGACCGGCGGCACCGTGCTGCCGCCGGTACAGCCGGTCAGGCTCAGCACTATGAATAAAAAACAAGCCAGCGGGGCCAGCTTTCTTTTCAGCATCCTGTCTCACTCCTTTCCCTGCTGTCGGATTAGTCGTCACCGGGGTTTTATTTGTTTCATCCGGCCTGATGATATAATATTAAGCGAGGAGCAAATGACTCCGCTCCTCGCTGTCGGACTGAAAGCCTGATTATCGGGTATATTTTCCTTCCGCCTGCTGAATAGCCCGTCGCACCATTTGTCCTCCGACGGCACCGTTGGCTCTCGCCGGGGCATCGGGGCCCATCTGGACGCCCAGTTCCGCGGACACTTCGGTTTTCAGCGCGCTGAAGTTTGCCCCGGAAGAAGCGATCAGCTGTTTTACCATGTTACCGCCTACAGCTCCACACTGCCGTGCGGGGGTATCCGCATTAGCCTTAATCCCGAGCTGGCTTTCGACTGCACTCTTCAGACTTTGTAGTTTTGCCATTTTGTACCCCCCTTTCTGTTGCGTGGAATTGTCACATCGTGTTGATATTATGTCCGTTTTCCACGCAAAAATTGCACCGGTTGCCTGGTATTTTGTGTTATTGTCGAGCATAAACCGCCGGCGGGGCGGCCGCGTGCCGTCGACCAAGCAAAAAAGAGGAGATTGCTCTCCTCTTTTGCGGTAAAACTGCTTGTCGCTATTTGACCGCGAGCTGATTGTCGATGTACTGGACGCCCTTCACTGCCGCGGCAACTTCGCCGGCAATTTTTTTCTGCTTCTCACTCGGAACTGTGCCCTCCAGCTTGTAAATGCCGACCTCGCAGCCCGAGGCAAGGAGGACGCTCACATCGGTCGCGTCCAGAGTCGGATGGCGAAGCAGGGCGGTCTTGATGTCGTTTAGGAGAGTCAGATTCCGGCTGCTGATCGCGTATTTCTCCATCAGGCTGCTGCAGGCTTGCGGGTCGTCTTTGACTTCTTTTGACGGCACGATGTTGCCGACTTCCTTCGTTTCCCCGATTTCCAACTCGTTAATCGCGTATTTGACGCCGGGAACCGCATTAACAATCTTTTCCGCTTCCGCTTTGTTCTCTTCACTCGGTATTGTCCCGGTCAGATGAAAGATCCCCTCCCGCCCTTTCATGGCGGCGACGTGGATTCCCATGACATCCAGCGAGGGGTGCCGCAGCAGAGCCTCTTTCACTGCCGGCAGCAGCCGCAGATTGTACGCCGATACCGCCTGGATTGCCATCAGGCTGTCAAGCACCGGTTCTTTAATCTCCAGCCGGTTTTCCACCTTTTTCACATCCGCATCACTCGTGCCGGCGATTTCCTCCGCCTCGGCTTTTTGCTTGGCATCCAGAACCGTACCGCTTAAGGTGACAACCCCGTCCTTCGTCGCGACTTCGATGTCGGCTCCGACCAAAAACGGTGAAACCCCCAGCCTGGCAATGACATACTCCGAAATCATTTTGTCGCTGCTCATACTGTTCACTCCCCTTCTTTTATTTTCGCAGCAAATCGACCGCCCCGGGCAATATGCTTATCCCGGTCAGGTTAATACGATTTGAGCTGTCTCGGATGGTCAGAAGGTGAGCCTCGTTCGGGCCGGTGCGGTCTGCCGCTTTCTAACTTAATACTTCCATACTTTAGCCGGCTTTCCTCTTTTTTAACGCTATTTTAGTAAAAACTTTTCCTTTTGAGGCTTGGGCGTCATTTTTCTTATTCCGTCGAAACGTAGCAAGGGCAGGCAACGGTTTAAACCGGTTGCCCGCCCTTGCAATTTTGATTGTTCGCTACTGAGCGCTGTACATCCCGTGGCTTTGCATATAGTTGAACAACCCTTCGCCGTGCTGCTGCTCTTCTTTCTGGATATGGTTGAGCGCTTGTCGCACCGCGGCTTGGCTGCACTCGAAAATACTGGTGTCATAAGTACCCGAGATGTATTTCTCCGTCGCCAGCATGTCCTGGCACATCAGGGAATCGGCACTGTTTTGCCCAGCGCCGGCGGTTCCGCTCGCATTCATGGCATACCCGGTATTGGCTCCGCTTCCCGCCTGGGCCTGACTAATTCCCTGCCCCATGCCTTGCCCCTGCCCCTGACCGGTGCTCGGCATCTGCCCGCTTAAAATCTGGTTGACCGTGTTGTAGTGCTGCTGTTCCTGGCCGGCGTAAGTGTTGAAAAGCTGCTTGAGCTGCGGGTCCTGTGCTTCGTTCGCGTACTTCTTGTACTTCTGAATGCACATCTCCTCGTGGCTCTTCTGATCCTGCAGGAGCATTTTCTCCTTATTGCTTAACTGCATTGCATTCACCCTCCTTTTGTCCTTATTCTTGCCGGCAATGCCTGAATTATGCACTGTAAGGCATATTTTCATATTCGCCGACCGCGCGAGGATCCCGGACCTTCCCGGCCAGGATGGCGGCCGCCGCGAGCATCAGCAGGCCGACCAAAGTGAAGACGCAATGCAACGAAAGAGTTTCTCCCAGCAATCCGATTGGTATCGGCAGAACAATTCCGGCGGCGGCCGAGATTATATTCGCGGCCGCGATATAACTCGGCCGGATTTCCGGCCGGCCGAACTCCATCGACAGCCCGTCGGAACTGAGAATATGACCTCCCATCAGAAAACCGCTGCCGCAATAAAATATGAAAAGGACAGTATAGCTACGCAGATACGGCAGTAAAAGGAACGCCAGGGCAAATGTGCCGGTCGTTGTCTGCAAAACCCGTATAAATCCAATCCGGTTGGCGATTCTGCCCCAAATGAACGAACCGGAGGCCCAAGCAACCAAGTTTCCGGCGGTCAGAGCGCCGATATTTGCTCCGGTAATCGGCACCTGCTGCTGCACGAAGATAATGAAAAATGAGAGGGCAAAGGTATTGGCCAGAGCCATGGGACGGGCGAAACAAAACCACCGGAACCCTGGGTCAGCCCGCAGCAGCGCCGGGATGGACCTGATCTTTTCAACCGCTCTCTCCCGGCGCCCGGCATTAACGGCCGGTGTTTCTTTATGCTTGCTAATCAGGCCGAAATCGGCAAGATGCAACAGAAAGGCCAGAAGGAAGCAGACCGCATACCCGGCAAGTGGCGCTCCCTTGCCGCTTCCCCCGTATCGATTCAGAAGCAGGCCGGCTGCAAAGCCGGTCGTTGCCTGAACCAACAACCCCAAGGTGTACCGCAGGCCGAGATAACTTCCGCGGTGTTCGGTCGGCATGATCCTGGCCGTAAAGTCGAAGAAGGCCAGATTATACAGCCCGAGGCAAAATTGGCCGGCGGTGAAGACAACAAGAACCGCCGGCAGGACATACCGCCCGGGCAGCAGCAGGAGCGCCGCGGCCAGCACCGCCCAGGTTAACCGATAAGCCAAACTGTACTGCTGAAGACGAATTTTTTTGCTCCTGAGATGTTCCAAAGCGGCAACGCCGAAGAGCATCGCCGCTGCCAGGCCGGCGTTCATTATCGCTGTCAGCAGACCGACCAGGAATTCGGATCCGCTCAGATCGAAAACCAGCTTTGGGAAAATAACGGAGAAGCTGTAAAAACCGGTGGCCGCATAGGCAAGAACCCCCTGGGCAAGACCGATTGCCCGGTTGTATCGGTAATCCCGGCGAACGGCGGCTTCATACTCACCCCGCGTGAGTCGGACATCGCCCACATCTGTGAAGCCCATTATTTCACCCCCGGTATTCACCAACTTTTTATTGACTTTCACCGCACAATTTGTTGATAAAAAAAATCAACAGTCACTTTTATTATACAGTCCTTTATTAAAATGTCAACAAAAGATGATTAAATTATCAACGTTTTCTTTTGACAAACTGTCAGCAGGAATATACAATTATGGCGGAGGTGCAGGAATATGAGTTACAGCGAAACATTGGCGGGAATGGTGGGGAAAAGCGGGCTGACCCTGCGGGAGATCGCCGGACGCTGCCAGGAATTCGGGGTGAGCATAGATCCTTCCTACATCAGCAAGCTGCAATCCGGCAGCCAGTCGCCCGCTTCCGACGAAATCAATACGGCGCTGGCCAAAGCCTGCGGAGAAAACCCGGAAGACCTTTTATTCGAAGCGTATATGGATAAAGCTCCGGCCTTGATGCAACAGTTTATCGGACAGTTGCTAAGCTTTTTCCGGGAAGTTGCCGGCATTCTCGCCGCCAGCCTGCCGGAAAACATGGCAACCATCACCCACACGACCTTCATCGACCTACCGGACCGGGTATTGATGCGGAGGATACTGCGGGAAGAAGAATTGCGGGACGCAATCAAGGCCGTATTTGTCAGTGCTTTGTCGGAGCCGGCGGATTTTTCCTTCCGGGATAATAATCTCAATCTTTCCATGCTGCAACTGCTCGGCATTACCATGCCGGATACGGCCATGGCGCCGCTCATACCGGCTGGAGCAAGACTTAGCTTGGATTACACTGAAGCAGGCCTCGGCGACATCGTCCTGGCCACTTTGCCCGACGGTACCAATACTGTCCGGCGATATGTACCGGCCGGCGATAAGGTTATTTTGCTCGCCACCGACCCGACTCTGGCTCCGCTCACCTATGACGCCGCCGCTGTCAAGATTATCGGTCGGGTAAAGTCCTTCGCCCATTCAATATAAAACCGGGTCGGCTGTACGCCGACCCGGTTTCCTTCATTTGAACTTCACCGCTGTGCCATAGGCGAAGATTTCCGCCGCTCCCTGCATTACCGAACTGGACGCGTAGCGGATATTGATGATGCCGTCCGCGCCCATTCCTTCCGCTTCGGCCACCATCCGCTTGGTGGCAATCGCCCTCGCCTCGTTCATCATCTCCGTGTAAGCGCTCAGTTCGCCTCCGACCAGAGTCTTCAAGCCGCTCAAGATGTCCTTCCCAAGATGCTTCGACTGAATGGTCGACCCCTTCACCAGCCCCAGCGTCTCGATTTCCTTGCCGCTGATGAAATCAGTATTTACCAAGATCATCTTCATCCCCCCTTTTGATTTCCCGGATGCGCTGCCAAAGAACGATCAGCAGCCCGCCGCCGATGACGAGAAAAACACCACCCGCAATAATCCGGGCGCTGACGGGTATGTAAGCGCCCGCAGTGTCGGAAAAAAAGATTGAGACGTACAAGAACAGCAAAACCAGCATAATCAGAACAATGACCACCGGAGTAAAATACTTGCCCATCCTTTCACCTCACCTACGGACTGTCGTCAGTCGCCGGTCACCGGTCACCGGACGCGCCTCTGTTACCAGTCTATTCGATCGGACGACAGGTCATCCCTCCTGACCGGCTTACTCCGCCGTAAATGCCGCATGCGCTTCTTTCAGCCGGCGGGTGATCTCTATCTTCTGCGGGCAGGCAGCCTCGCACCGGCGGCATTCGACACAACAGGAAACATCGGTATTCTGCTTGATTCGTTCCCGGTACCAGGCAGCCGAATCCGGCAGCGAGTCATACATGGAGGCGTTATTGTACAGGCTAAATACGCCGGGAATATCCACCCCGGACGAACAGGGCAGGCAGTAGCCGCAGGCAGTGCAGCCCACTTTCATCTTGCTGTGATAGATATCCTGCACTTCGCGAACCAAAGCCTTTTCCGCCGGCGTCATTACAGACGGTGCCGCCCGGTCGAAAATCTCCACATTTTCGACCACCTGGTCAAAGGCGCTCATCCCGCTGAGCACCGTGCTGACCTCCGGGAAATTGTATACCCACCGGTAGGCCCATTCCGCCGGGCTGCGCCGGAGCGGACTCTTGTCCCAGATCGCCCGGACTTCCGCCGGCACGTTGCCGGCCAGCTTGCCGCCGCGCAGCGGCTCCATGACCACCACCGGAATCCCGCGGGCTCCGGCGTACTGCAGGCCTTCCACTCCGGCCTGATAAGTCTCATCCATGAAGTTCAGCTGAATCTGGCACAGCTCCCAGTCGTGCGCATCGATAATGGCTTTGAAGGTGGCCAGATCGTCGTGGAAGGAGAAGCCGATATGCTTTACTTTCCCTTCCCGCACTGCGTCGGCGGCAAAATCGAGCACACCCAGTTCCCGAATCTTTTGCCATCTGGTCTTCGTCAGCCCGTGAAGAAGGTAGACATCCAGATAGTCGGTTTGGAGCTTGGCCAGTTGTTCGTCCAGATACTTCGGAAAATCGGCATATTTCTCGGTCAGCCAAGTCGGCATCTTCGTCGTCAGGAACACTTTTTCCCGGTAACCGCCCCGCAGGGCCCGCCCGACGAAGTTTTCGCTCTCGCCTTTATGATACGGATAGGCCGTATCGACGTAGTTGACACCCCGGTCGATGGCATAATGCAGCATCTTCGTTGCTTCCGTCTCGTCAATCCGTGCGGCATCGTTGTTGACAACCGGCAGCCGCATGCAGCCGAAACCGAGAGCGGAAACGGTCATTCCCGTTTTTCCCAAACTCCTGTATTGCAAGGCTTCTTCCCCCTATCAGATATCGATGACCGGCCCCTGTTCATCCGGTCCGTCCTTATCGCGCCGGGCTAAGTTCGCCCGGTGCCGGGCAACTACCGAGAGCAAAGCTCTGACACCGGCAATTAAGATGAGAAAATCGTCCCCGTACCCGAACGGAATCAGGTCGGGAATGAAATCGAGCGGGAATATCAGGTAGAGCAAAGCGCCCAGAGAGACTACTTTCGGACTTAACGGCACCGCCGGATCGGCAAAAGCGCCGGACAGCAATGCCCAGAATCCCTTTTTCCGGCCGTCCCGTTGTTCCTTCGGTACTGTTTTGGTCATTCCGGTCATTCACCACCCTTCCTTCAGCCGCGAACAACCCGTACTTGCTTTTTGACTATTATACCCTAATCATGCTTTACTAATTTTACTTGTAACTGGCTACCGCCGGAGCGTATGTCAGCCAGCCGCCGCTCAAATTCCTAACCGAAGTGAATCCGTTTTGGAGCAAGATGCGCGCCGCAATGTACCCGCGCAGACCGACCCGGCAGAAGACGACGATATCCTTATCCCGCGGCAGGTCGTCCAACCGCTCCCGCAGCTCGTCGACGGTAATGTTGACGGCTCCGGGGATGGTTCCCTGCGCATATTCCGGCCGCGTCCGCACATCGACCAGCAGCGTCTTAGCCCGGTCGAGCGCGGCGATCTCGTCCCAGTGGATGACCGGATGGTCGCCTTTGAGGATATTCGCCGCCACGTAACCGGCCATATTTACCGGATCCTTGGCTGAGGAGTACGGCGGAGCGTACGAGAGCTCCAACTCTTCCAGGTCATGGACGGTCATCCCGGCCCGGATGGCGGTGGCGATAACATCGATACGCTTTTCCACCCCACTTTTGCCGGCGGCCTGGGCACCGAGAATTTTGCCCGTATCCGGGGCAAAAAGCAGCTTCAGTGAAATCAGGGAAGAACCGGGATAATAACCGGCGTGCGAAGTGGAATGCGTATATGACTTGTGGTAAGGAATATTCAACCGGCGAAGCTGCTTTTCGCTGCTGCCGGTGCAGGCAACCGTCAGATCAAAAACCTTCATCACGGCAGTTCCCTGCGTTCCCTTGTATTCCTCCGGCCGGCCGCAGATGTTGTTGGCGGCAATCCGACCCTGTTTGTTGGCCGGTCCGGCCAGCGGGATGAGCGCCGGCTGCCCGGTGATGAAGTCGATGACCTCAACCGCATCGCCGACAGCGTAAATGTTCGGGTCGCTCGTCCGGAGCGTTGTGTCGACCTTGATGCCGCCCTTCGGCCCGAGTTCCAGCCCCGCTTCCGCCGCCAGCTTGGTTTCAGGCTTCACCCCGATCCCCAAGGCTACCATTGCCGTCGGAATCTCTTTCCCGCTGTTCAATTGGACGGAAAGCATCGCACCGTCCGTCCGGACGGCCTTGATTCCGTCCTCCAGGAAGAACCGGACTCCCTTCTCTTTCAGATGGCCGTGCACGAGAGCCGCCATCTCGTAATCGACCGCCCCGGCCAGTTGGTTGCTCAGTTCGACGATCGTTACCTGCACTCCCCGCTGGTGCAGGTTTTCCGCCAGTTCAAGCCCGATAAAGCCGCCGCCGACCACGACCGCCTGCGCCGGGGCTTTGCTGTCGACAAAATCTTTGATGCGGTAAGTATCAGGGATATTGCGCAGAATGAAAACATTCGGTGCGTCGAGGCCGGGCAGGTTAGGGCGGACCGGGGCCGCGCCGGGGGCGAGGACCAGCTTATCGTAAGATTCGCGATACTGCCGCCCGTTCGCCAGGTCATCCACGACGACTTCTTGCGCGGCACGGTCAACCTTGACAACTTCCTGCCGGACCCGTACATCGATGCGAAAACGCTGCCGAAAACCTTCCGGCGTCTGCACCAGCAGTTTTTCTTTTTCCTTAATTACTTCCCCGACATAATACGGCAAGCCGCAATTGGCGAAGGAGATATACTCGCCCCGCTCGAACAGGACAACCTCGCACTTTTCATCTAACCGCCGCAGTCGGGCCGCCGCACTGGCGCCGCCGGCGACACCGCCGACAATCAATACCTTCATCGGAAAACCTCCTCTGTCGTACGTATAATATACCATACCGGGTTATCTATGAGCACTGTCACGATTATACCATAACGCTCCATCCGTCTCAACTCATGTCCACCACTCCCTGGGCACAATCAAAGCCGGAGTGGTTGCTGCACAAAACTCCAACCGTTGGTGCGGCAGAGTTCCCGGAACTCATCTTCGAGAAGGCTCATCATAACAAAATCATGATATCGATGGTTATAATAATAGCCGTCCCGCTGGACGCCTTCTTTTTTAAAGCCCACTTTTTCGTAAAACCGGACCGCCTTTTCATTAAAACCAACAACCCCGATGGAAACCCGATGGAAATTCAAATACCCAAAAGCATAGTTCAGCAACAGAAGGATAGCCTCTGTCCCGCATCCTTTCCCCCGGGCGTCCGGCTCGCCGATAATCATGGTAAGATCAGTTGTCCGCCAGGGATTGAACATCCGCAAAAGGCCTGCTTCACCAATGATGCGTCTGTTTTCCTGCCGGACAACAACGAACCAGACGCGGTCGCGGTCGCTCTGGATACGCTCGAAATAGGCCGTCGCATCAACCGCATTCATCGGGCGGACCTCTCCGATCAAGCCTCTGACTTCCGGATCGTTCGTCCATTTCACTATCCAAGGCAAGTCCTCCCTTTCCAGCGGCCGCAGGTATACTTTTTCCCCCCGCAGGAAGGCGTTGCCACCTTGTTTCATTTCCATTGCCATCCTAACTTCTCTCCTTCATCCGAATCTGTTCCGGCTGTCGCCGCCGTTAAAAACTCAACTTCAGTCCGTTATTCCTCAGCCACTTCCGCTGCTCCCGCCAATCCGGCATAATAGCCTCCACCCAAGCCCAGAAAGCCTTTCCGTGGTTCCTTTCCATCAGGTGGCACAATTCATGCACCACCACATAGTCGACTACCGGCAGCGGGGCCATGACGAGCCGCCAATTGAAACGGAGGATTTTGTCGGCCGAGCAGCTGCCCCATTGTCGCCGCTGCTCTTTGACTTTGACGGCAACCGGGGCGACCGGCAAAAAACGCCGGTAACGCTCCACCCGACCTTTGAGCACCACCCCGGCTTCCGCTTGATACCAGCGGCGCAGGACCGCATGGATCAGTTCCCTGTCCGCCGCCGGTGTCAGTACGGCCAGATATCCGCCCACCGGCCTGACTTCCGGCTCGGCATAGCGTTCATCCGTTATCACCCGCAAGGGATATGTCTCACCCAGCAGCCAAAACATTTCTCCGTCAACGCATTGTTTCTCCGCGCACCAAGGTGCAGCCTCAGCCATCAAGCGCAGTTGGCGCCGAAGCCAGACCGCTTTCAAGCGAACCTGTGCTGCGACAAAGTCCGGCGGCGTACCTCGCGGCGCAAAAACCGTGATTACGCCCGGCGGCTCGACCCGGATCCCGATGCTCCGCCGGTCGCGGTACACCAAGGTGAAATTAACCTCACTGCCGCCATCCCGAAAAGAAAGTTGCATGGCTGCCCCTTCGCCATTCATGATTTCATCCAGTAACCGTTTCTCCATTCCCCAAAATAATTCCTCTGCCCCAGCGGTCATCCCGACAGGACTGCCGCCGGAAAAAACGAAATTATTACCTGACCGCCGCATTTTCTTTCGGGACCATCTCTCGAACGAGTCAACAGGAGGTGCCGAAATGTACGACCTGCTCAGCCTCAGGACCGGACTTATCACCGTGGCGACCGCGCTCGTTGCCTTCCTGGCCAACCGCTCCATGGGCATCTATTTCAATGCCCTCCGGCCTTTTTTCCCGGATTATCTGGAAGGCAAAATGACCCGGAAGGAACTCAGTGCCATCGTTTTCGGCCTGAGCGTCGGAAGTGTTCTCGGCAGCGGCGTTCCGCTGGCGATGGCGACAGGCATCATGAACGGTCCGCTCCTGTTTATCGCTGCCGGGGCGATCGGCTGCCTCTGCGAACCAACTTGGCTCGCGGTTCTCGCCGGGGCAGCCTGGGGTCTCGGAGTTAATGTCGGGCTGCAAGCAGTTTTGGCAGCGGCCGATGCCCTACCTTATAATTTCCTCCCGGCTCTGACTCAGCTCGGAACCCCCTTGTTGACAGCTTTCTCTCTTTTCCCGGTCATTGCCGTCACCCGCCAGTACGGGCGCCGGCCCGGCTTGCTCACTCTGGGACTCGCCCTGCTGGCCCGGCAGGCGACCGTCACCTGGCTTTCGAAGTTCTCTCCGGAGGCAGCTGTTCTGTTGGCAAGCATTGCCTGTCTGACCTTTTTCGCGGTAACGGACAAAGCGAACAGCCCGGCAGCCGCCGACAGCGGCAATCTGCCCGATACTTCCGTCCTGCTGCAGCGCGGACAGCGTCTGCGCCAGAACCTCCCCTACCTCGTTCTGACCGGAGCGGTTATTGCTACTCTTTGCTATCTGCGGGTTTTCGGCAAATCGGCCGTCGCTGTTTTCGCCCTCCGGGAAGGCCGCATCGCAGATGCGGCGCTCGCCGACCTGGTCGATGATCTCGGCTTCTTCCCCATCCGACTCACCACCATCATGATAACGGGAGTTTATTCCATCATGGGCCTCTTCGGGCCGTCGCTCGCCTACTTCGCCCCCAATATTTTCGTCGCCGCCCTGATCGGCGGCGCGGCCGTGGTCCTGGAAGCCATGGGTGCTTTCCAGCTGGCAAAAGTCATCAGCCGTTTCCCGGCCATCGGGCAAATTTCGAAAACGCTGACCGGGGCCATGACGGACACCCTCGAAATGGGATTGTTGCTCGGCTCGCTCCTGGCCGGGAACGAGATGGCCGGATCGGCGGGGATGTTTGTCGTCCTCGGGCTTTATCTGTACAACGAAGCAGCCGGAAAACCGGTCAGCCGGATGGCGGCCGGGCCGCTCGCCGCCCTTGGCGCCGGGTTGTTACTCAATTGCCTCGCTGCCCTGGGCCTGTTCGGCATCCCGCTTTAGCCGCGCACCAACCTTGCCGTTACCGGTCGCGACCGGAAACGGCGCAAGTCAATACGGGAGGCATTGCCTGTGTATCTATATTTAAAGCGCCTGTATCTTTACGATCCAATTCGCTCCGTTGAGTTGGAAACCGACAGAGCCGGGGTTACTTGCGACGGATCCGACCATGACCTGCAAGGTTGGGTGGCCGACGCCTACTTCTCGGCGGAAAAATTTAAGACCGTTACCGGCCGGAATTGTCCCTTTTCAATCCGGATGGTAACGGTCGAAGACGAGATACTATTCGGAAAAGCGTTCATTCGGCGGGAGTCCGCGAGCGGGTCGCACGTCTACATCCATCTGGCCGGCATCTCTCCGCTGCTCGACTCGGCCGGCCGGGCGATCTGACGGGCCGGAACTGCCGGTAACCTAAAAGTGTCCCCGCACGTTTTACTCCTTGTTCAGCCGGCAGCCTGAACGGAGGCATTGATCTTTTCCCAGGCGCCTTTTATCCAGTCGATATCACCCTGGTCATAAGTGCCGAGATACTCCCAGCCTGCCCTGGCCGGACTCTGCAGCCAGACGTCGTACAATTTGTTCCGGCCGCGGTTGATCACGTTTTGGGAAATCCTTATCATCACTTTCATTTGCTCCGCCCCTGTCTCTCCTGGAATTATATCCCATATATTCGTCGCCCTTCGCCGGTATCCTGCCAGTCCGCCGGTCTTTTCACGCCTGTGCAACATTTAATTTCTTTCCGGTCAGAGCATGATCTGCCGTACCGTACAATGCCCGGAGGGAATGCAACAGCATTCCCTCCGGGCATGTTGACTCCTTAATTCGATACAGAACCGGCAAGCAAGGTCGTCCCTCATTTATCGAGAGTATTGCCGCTGGCGTTAAGGTATTCCGCTTTAAACGCAAGATACTCCTCATTCACCGTCGGATGCTCACGGAGGAACTTGATCAGCATCTCCATAAACTTAAGTGTATTCGTGCTGATATAGTGTTCAATCATTTCCGTCTCAAACAGGAGGTTCTCTTCGATCCCGATCGCTTTCAGGAACGCCTCGACCAGTTGGTGTCGGTCCCACAAAAACTCCCCGGCCTCACTGCCCTGCTCCGTCAATTGAACTATCCCGTATTTCTGGTATCTGATATAACCCATTGCCTTCAATTTCTGCACCACCCGGGAAACGGAAGGCAGCTGCACGTGCAATTGTTCTGCCAGTTGCCCGATGCGGCAATAACCTTCCCGCTGACAACTCCGGAAAATCATTTCCAGATAGTCTTCCATACTCGGCGTCAGGTGCTCTTTGTTTTCCTGACTAACCAACTCGTACCCTCGGAACGTACGAAATTCACCTTTCGTTTGCACCCGGCATCGCACCCTTTCCCGACCTGAATACCCGCGTAATATATTTTACGCCGGGTTTATCCACGGGTAACACTTCTTCCCGCATCTCCATATATTGTGGGTAACTAATACAGTTGCTTACAACTAACATATGCGTTCAAGCCGGGAAAATATCTGATTTGGAGGCTAAACAATGGAAGAAAAGTATATCGCGTTGAACCAGTTGCCAACCGGCGCCTTCGGAAGGGTCAGGCAGCTGGCGGCCAAGGACAGTACCCGCCGCCGCATGCTTGATTTGGGGTTGATCTGTGATACCGTAGTCGAAGCACTGCGCCAAAGTCCTTCCGGTGATCCTACCGCTTATCAAATCCGCGGCGCCGTAATTGCTCTGCGTTCCGAAGAAGCATCGCAGATCCTGGTCGAAATGGTTGAATCGGCTTGAGCTTAGAGATAATCGAAATAATCAAGAGGAGGGTCTCTTTTGGGCTTAACGCAGCAATCCACCGGGCTCGGGGTTCTGAAAGACAGTTTGCCGTCGGAAGCAAAATCAGCCGGTGACCTCATTATTGCCCTGGCCGGCAACCCGAACACGGGAAAGAGCACGGTTTTCAACAGCCTCACCGGGCTTAATCAGCATACCGGCAACTGGCCCGGCAAGACCGTAACTAATGCCCGGGGAAAATACTCGCACCAGGGGAAAGATTTTACTCTTGTTGACTTGCCGGGAACGTATTCGCTATTCGCCAATTCGGCGGAGGAAGAGATTGCGCGGGATTTCATCTGTTTCGGACAGCCGCACGCCACCGTCGTGGTTACCGACGCCACTTGCCTGGAGCGGAATCTCAACCTCGTTCTACAGGTTATGGAGATCACCGATAAAGTTGTTGTCTGCGTCAACTTAGCGGATGAAGCAAAAAGAAAAAATCTTAACATCAACTTTGCTCTCTTGTCAGAAGCCCTCGGCGTCCCGGTAGTCGAAACGAGTGCAAGAGACGGAACCGGGCTCACCGAACTCAAAGATGCCGTATACCGGGTGGCGACCGGGCAGGCCAGGACCAAACCGCTCCGCATCACCTATGATAGTGATGTGGAGCAAGCCGTAGGCTCGGTTCTGCCGCTGGTGGAGCAAACCGTCGCGGGCAAGATAAACCCGCGCTGGGCGGCCTTGCGCCTTATTGACAATGATGCTTCGCTCTTGAACGCGCTTAATCGGTTTGTCGGAATCGACATTAAGGCCTCACCAAATTTAAACGCCAAGCTGGTGCTTGTCCAGGAAGAATTAAGAGCGGCAAACATCCGGCCGGACGAAATCAGGGACAGGATTGTCTCCCGCCTGGTAAAAAGAGCCGAGGCCATCGCCGGGAAAACCGTATTTGTTGGCAACAAGCATTACAACAACTTTGACCGGAAGCTCGACAACATCGTTACCTCCAGGCACTGGGGCATACCGATAATGCTCGGCCTGTTGGGTCTTGTGTTCTGGATCACCATCAAGGGAGCGAATTTCCCTTCCGAAGTGATTGCGAACGGGCTTTTCCGGCTAGAGGAACACCTCACCGCTTTGTTCCAAGCCTATCATTGGCCGGATTGGCTGCACGGCATCCTGGTGCTTGGAATGTACCGGACCCTGGCCTGGGTAATTTCGGTCATGCTCCCTCCGATGGCTATCTTTTTCCCGCTTTTCACTCTGCTGGAGGATCTGGGATACCTGCCCCGGGTGGCGTTCAACCTCGATAATTTCTTCAAGAAGGCTTGTGCCCACGGCAAGCAGGCGCTGACCATGTGCATGGGCTTTGGCTGCAACGCGGCCGGCATCATCGCCTGCCGCATAATTGACTCGCCCCGCGAGCGCCTCATCGCCATGCTTACCAACAATTTTGTCCCCTGCAACGGCCGTTTCCCAACTCTGATCGCCCTGGCTTCGATTTTCATCGCCGCGGCGGCCGGGCCGTTCCGGTCGGCCGCCGCGGCCCTGACCATTCTGGGCGTCATTGTCCTCGGTGTGCTAATCACTCTGGCCATTTCGTCCCTCCTCTCCCGGACCGTCCTCAAAGGCCTCCCGTCTTCCTTTACACTCGAATTGCCTCCCTACCGCAAGCCCCAACTCGGCCGGATTATCGTCCGCTCAATCCTCGATCGCACGCTGTTCGTGCTGGGACGGGCAATAACTGTTGCCGCACCGGCCGGCCTCATCGTCTGGCTGATGGACAACGTCACAAGCGGCAGCACCAGCCTCCTCGGCCATTGTGCGGCCTTCCTGCATCCCTTCGCCTCTTGGTTGGGACTGGACGGTTACATCCTGACGGCTTTCATCCTTGGCTTCCCCGCCAACGAAATCGTCCTGCCGATCCTGATCATGAGCTATCTGTCGACCGGCTCCATGCTCGAGCTTGACAGCCTTACCGCCTTGCGGGAACTCCTCGTGGCTAACGGCTGGACCTGGCTTACCGCGGTCTGCACCATGCTTTTTTCCCTGAATCATTTCCCGTGCGGAACGACAATCCTGACGATTCACAAGGAAACGCGGAGTGCGAAATGGACATTGCTTTCCTTCCTGGTGCCGACCATCGTTGGCGTACTGCTTTGTTTCATCGTCGCTCAGTCTGCCCGCCTGCTGGGCCTGGCGTAAAAAAAGCTCCCGTTTGGGAGCTTTCATTTTGTCATCCTGAGAAGCGCGAAGGATCTCATCCTTGCCGGCCTGAGCGGTTCTTCCCATCGAGCGGCTATACCGCAACTTTTCGTTTGCCGTGGCGCGTACGCGCGTGGAGCTTTTGAGATAGCGGAAAATCTTAATTCTGTAATATACTTAAGATTCTTCGCTACGCTCAGAGTGATAAAATCCAGAGGTTTGCCTGCAACCGGAAAGCTTTCATTTGGAAGCTTTTCCTTAGACAAGACACGACTTGCGGGCAGACACTGTGTCTGCCCGCAAGCTGAACCGGGAGGGGAGATAGCCACGGCGCCGGTTCCCGGCTGCCGTTAAGGCATAACAACGCCAAAAACGAACTTCCTGCCCTGAATGCTCTTACCGTTCGCCGCCCATTCCCCGACGGACAATTCGACGATATACGAGTAGCCACTCTTCGTATTTTGCAACAGCCAGGTTTGCGGCGCCAGCCCGGACGGCTCGACAAAAGCGAGCGCTTCCAAGGTCCCGGCGTCGTAGATATTGTAACGGCCAAACTGTTCGACACCGTCGGCATAAACCGAAAACGGTTCAAGCCTATCGTTGTTTTCCGCAACAATCGGCAGGTAATCTATTTGGTCCTTTACTTCTTGCAGCGAAAGCTCGGAAGGGCTGTCGTACACCAGAGCCGCTACGGCGTTATCACCCGAAACAACCGTGACAGCGGTCTGGTTTGCCTTGGCAGCATCAACCGCGTCGCCGCCATGCTTTCCTTCCTGCGGTGCATTGACGGCCAAACCGTCCACCGGAGCCGGCGCCCCGGCGGGTTCTCCCGGGTTTGCGGCAACCGCAATAACGCAGAACAATGCGGCGATGATTGTGGCCCAGACCAGCGGCGGTTGGAAGCGGAGCATGCTGTTCACCCTTTCCTTCTCCTGGAGTGCTGATACCTAATCCTTCAAGGTAATTCGCCCGGTATCCGGATTCCAGTCAACGGTCAGGTCGAGCGCCTGAGCGACGGCGCGCAGGGGCAGCATGGTCCGGCCCTTGCTAAGCAGCGGAGCTACATCCAGATCCACCCGTCTGCCGTCAACTACCATCATGGTTTCACCGGGCCACAGATCTATCCAGTGACCGGCCTGAACCACCGTCACGTTCCCTGCCGCCTCGTTCCACTCCACCCGGGCGTTGAGGGCCTCCGAAACAAATCTGACCGGCACCATGGTGCGGCCGCCCGTAATGACCGGCGCCACATCCATGGTACTGACCGTCCCGTTAATGTCCAGCGTCTTCTCCCCTACGGTCAGCACCAAAGTCCGCTGCGCCGCCGGCGGCTGTCCCGACGAAGCGTCGAAAGCTAGTCTAAGGTTGGCAAAATAGAGTGCCCCCTGCTGCGGTCTCTGCGGCCGCTGCTCTTCAGTCACCACCGGATAGACCCTTTTCAGGCGGAGCGGCTGTGCATAAGCGGCACTGTCCAGCTTGATCTGCAAAGTTTGCCAGCCGGTCCAGTTGACTTGCGAGGCAAGGTCAACCCGGTGCACAGTGCCTGCGGCATCCTGCAGTTCCGCACGCAGCCACTCGCCGCCGCTGCTGCCGTAAACATCGACTAACAAGGCCTGCGCGTTGCCGTCCAGGAGCAGACCTTCGCCGGCAAACTGCACATACGCCGCCGTCGTCCCGGCCGTACCGTTGAAATCATAGTCGAGCCGGACGACCTGATCGCCCGCACCTTGCGGATCGTCGGCCAGCGTCAGTTCTCCCCGGACTTCCCCGGGTTGCCCCTGGAAGGTTATATTGCTCAGGGAAGCAAAACTGTCAAGAGGGCGTTCACCGGCGAACTGGAACACGAACGGCGCACTGTACCCCTGATAGCGCGCCACCACGTACCCGAAATCACCGTGGCCGACAGCCTCAACTGTTAAAATGCCCTGCGGCGAAACGGAACCGTCAATACTGTAAAACTGCCAGTCCACCAGGTTGGCCGGAATCTCCCGGCTCTTGCCGGATACGGTGTTCAAGGTCAGACGGAGAGGCACCTTACTGCCGGCGCCAATGACACCGGACGGACCCGAAAGCGTGAGCACGTTGATTCCCTGTTTGCCCACTACCTCCACCGGCAGGGCGGCGCTACTGCTACCTGCCGCACCCCTTATTTTATATACTCCCGGCTGCCGTGCCGTAAAAATATTTCCCTGCATGCTACCAGCCGCGCCTGAAACGCTCCAGGCAATATTCAAATCCGGCGCGGTTAGTGGATTATAGTATTCGTCGTAAGCCTTGACCGAATATTCGGCTTCCTCGCCGACGAGCACGATGCCGTTCCCGTCCAGAACAAAGCCCTTCAGCTCCCCCGTCGGTGCGTTGGAAAAAACACCGATGGCGTTTACTACCGCTCGCTCATCAACCTGTTCCGGCGTATACACGCGCGCGGCGTCTAAGTCGCCCAACGGTCTGGCGACCATGGTGGCGGAACCGCCTCCATCCAGGTTCAACGCCCGCCACGCCCCCAGAAATTCGAAGAAAGCCGCGAGATCCGGCAGTGACAATCCGGCACTGTCGGTAGTCCGGCCTTCCACACCTACCAGATACAACACAGTGCCATCCTGTGAAACACCGGCCGCCGTTCTGGCCCGGACTCCGCCCAGGGCGGCAAGGTCCTTGGTGTACGGGACGGCGCGGCCGGCATCCACCAGCAGCGCGTGCCCGCCGACGATCATGCTCCAATCCAACGCCGGGCTGATGGCATAGTCAATTTCGATCGGATCCCCGATCTGGAAGCTTTCCAGGAACGTCGCCGCCTGCCCGGACCCGCGCAGAATCTGCATCCCTTCCGGCACGGGAAAAGCAAAATATTGTCCCCGGCTGATGTCGACAACCACTCTGTCATCGACGAGAATTTCCGTCGGGACCGTATACTCGTCCTGACCGCGGGTTTGCCCGCCCCACATGTCGTTGTACAAATGAAGCTTATTGACGTGGCTGTGGGTGCCGCTCGGCTCCTCCCAGTAAATCGTTTTATTCAGGCCCGACAAAGAGAACTCCCGTCCGTCGGGAGCGACGACTTTTCCCACAAAGGAAAAGGAGTCGATACGGGCTTCCCGGTCCGCCGTGATCCCCAGCGCGTAAATGCCGGTCAGAACCGACGGGGACGAAGCCAACCGGCCGTCGATCACCATCGGTCCGATCGGCGCCCCTTCGGCCTTGGTATTATAAAAATCGCCGTTCACCGCCGCGACCGCTCCGGCATTACCGGCCATGCCGGAGACATTCAGCCGCTGCGTTATCTTGCCGCCGCCCGGGATGACGTCAACCTGCACATACGGATTTTTCAAATCAATTTCCATAACATATATCCTGGCCGGCTCCCCGGGTATCTCCCACCGATACTCCCGTAATGTCACTCCCGCCGTGACTGGCCGCGAGCTTAACTGCACCGGCGCGGCCGCTTTCGGTATTGCGTCCGCCAGGACAAGCGCGGACGGATACGACCCGAAGGCCAGCAGCATTGCCAGTAAAGCCGCCGTAACCTTCACTTTCAGTGCGTTTCGATACTGCTTGCGATTGACGTACATTGGCTTCTCCCCTTGTGCGTTTTGTTGTTTCGCAAAAGAATCTCTATCAGTCTTAGACCGCAAAAATGTGGACAAAGTTCCAACAGATGCTATTTTTCTGTGGGCAAAGAAAAAACCGTTAAGAAGCATGCGCCCACCCTCGATCTGTGGGCCGGGCAACCGATTTCGCCAGATCACACAAAGGACGGGAAAGTGCGATTAAACGCCAGCTACCATGCGATTGAAATCGCATGGTAGCTTTTTAATTAAGGCTATGGAAAGTTAAGACAAAAAAGCTGCCGGACAGCAATATGGGAGGCACCTTGCTGCTCAGGTCTTGAATTCCGCCTTCAGTATCGCATATTCATAGGTGTCTTTCCAAATCGGGTTATTGTTTTCATCTGTGAAAAAGTAAACGCTTCGCAGTGAGGTTCCTTCTCTTTGCATGCCCGCTCTTTCCAGTAAGCGCCAAGAATTAATATTTTGGGGGTCACACCTGGCGATAATGCGATGGGCGGACAGATTGCTGAAGGCAAACTCAATAATGGCTTTTAAACTCTCAGTCGCGTAACCTTTGCCCCAATAATTTCTGTTGAATACATACCCGACTTCCCATGTGTCAAATTCGCCTTTGGCGAAGTACAGGTTCCCGATTAACTTCCCGTCCCGGAGGCAGACAGCAAGAAAATTCGCATCCCCGGCGCGCCTTTTGGCTTCTGCGTAAGCAGCCTCTTTCGAAAACGGCCGATACGGTTCAAACTTGACGACTTCTGCATCCGACAGATATTCATATAAATCCGGGCCGTCGGTTGCTGCGAAATTTCGGATTATCAGGCGTTCGGTTTTAAGCTTGTCCAATCTTCTCACCCCGTCAAAATCCATGCTGTCGTCAGACAATGGGAATTTTGTATCCGCAAGTATTATATTAAAAGAGCCGGTATTAAGTAAAGAGACCTGACCAGCGGAGTTCAAAGCCCTTCACTCATTTTAGCCGGCGGACACAGGAAGCCTAAAGGCTGATATCGCGCGTGCGAAAAGTTCACCCGGAGTTTGCACGGTGAAACGGACTTTGCAATCTCTGGCAATATATGAAGTGATGTTTTGGGTTTAGTATCGTTTTGCAAAAGCTGCACTAAATCTGTTGGCGTCATATTAAACAAAACAGAATAGTGCCTTTGTTTACATTAAAAATGATCATGTCCGGTTTCGGCCAGTATGATTTTGGGCTAACGTGTATAATGTGCTTCAAATGGCCCAAGTGTTATTGCAATAAGCATAACTATCTATGCGGCAAATCTGAAAAACGGAGGAATTACTATGAATTACGCTTTTGCCCCCGGCTGTGCATTATATGTATATAAACCGGAGCTTGCAAAGAAAACCTTCGATTACTTGCAACAAGAATTCGCTGATCTGGCGGAACACCAAATTTGTTGTCAGCATGAGCCAAAACTGGCCAGCGGGACCAGAATAATTAACGTCTGTCCTGGTTGCAACAAACGATATAAAGCATTGTATGATGGCATTACGACCGTCACCTTATGGGAACTATTGGCGGGAAGCAAGACGTTCCCGTTCCCGGACTACAACGGAGCTACAATGACAATTCACGATGCCTGCGATACCAGAAACGATATCGCGATTCACGCTGCCATCCGCGAACTGTTAAAAAAGATGAACATAACCCTCATTGAACCGCAGCAAACCCGCACCGAAGCTTTTTGCTGCGGAAACAGCTTTAACGGCACCTTGCCCGAAGACGAAGTAAAAGAACGAATGAAAAAACGGGCTGATACAATGCCTTGCGATGAGGTAGTAGTATATTGTGTCGCCTGTGCAAGGTCGATGAAGGTCGGCGGCAAGAGACCGCGCTATCTTCTTGACCTGTTAATGGGAGAAGATACCTGCCTGGAAGATTTGGAGCCGCATGAATGGAAAAGCAGGACCAGGGCGTTCCGGGAAGCGCACTAAGAGTAAGTAGTTAACTGCAAATTAGTTTAATTCTTTACAGTCAAACTAAACCTGGAAAAAAAGAGGCTTAACCGCCTCTTTTTTTCTTTACTCCTGCATATACTATTTACATAGAACATATGTTCGTATTAGAATAGAGATAGGCGGGAGGTGGAGATTATGACCAAGCGAGGAAAGATAATCCTGCATATCGATGTGAATTCGGCCTTCCTGTCCTGGGAGGCCGCCTATCGCCTGCAGCACGGTGACCCGGTCGACCTCCGGACCATCCCCTCCGTCGTCGGCGGCGACCCGAAGACCCGCCGCGGCATCGTCCTGGCCAAGTCGATCCCGGCCAAGCAGTACAAAATCCAGACGGGGGAGAGTTTATACGCTGCCCTGCAGAAGTGTCCGAACCTCACCGTCGTGCGGCCCCGTTATGAGCTGTACAAGCAATGCAGCCAGGCCATGCGGAAGATCCTGGACGACTACTCCCCCGCCATCCAGCAGTTTTCCATTGATGAATACTTTCTCGATTATACGGGGGTGGAAGGCGTCCACGGTGACCCGGTGACGGCGGCCCACGCCCTGAAGGACCGGATCGCCCGGGAACTGGGTTTCACGGTCAATGTCGGGGTGGCGCCAAACAAGCTGCTGGCCAAGGTCGCTTCGGATCTGAAAAAACCGGACATGGTCCACACTCTTTTCCCGGCGGAGATACCGACCAAGCTGTGGCCGCTGCCAGTGGAGGATCTGTTCATGGTGGGGCGGGCAACAGCGCCGAAGCTCCGGAGTCGGGGGATTATGACCATCGGCGACCTGGCCCGCTCCGATGTATCCCTCCTTGAGTATTGGCTGAAAAGCTACGGGCGGCTGCTCTGGAATTACGCGAACGGCATCGAGGTCTCGCCGGTACAGAGCAGCGAAGCCCCCGCGAAAGGAATCGGTAACTCGACGACGTTGCCGCGGAATGCCAATGACGCCCGCTCGGCCCACCTGGTGCTGCTTTCGCTGGCGGAGACGGTGGCGATGCGGCTGCGCAAGGCCGGGCTCCTGGCCCGGCTCGTCTCGGTCTATCTCCGGACCAATGAAATGTTCGGCTATGGCCACCAGCACAAAATGGACCTGGCCACCGACTGCACGAACCTGATTCACCGGGAGGCGTGCCGGCTGTTCGACGCCATCTGGCAAGGTGAACCGCTCCGACACCTCGGGATCCGGGTAAGCGAACTGTGCACGGGTGAGATGCTGCAGCTCTCTATCTATGACAGCCTGTGGGAAAAACAAAAAGCCGCCGATCAGGCGGTGGACCTGATTCGGCAGCGGTTCGGCAACAAAGCGATTATTCGGACCAGCCTCCTCAACAACTGGATAAAGCCGCTCTCCGGCGGTGTCGGCGATGATGAGAACTTCCCGGCGATGAAAAGCGTTTTGTAAGCCGGAATAAAAGGGTATCTGGGCAACGGAGAAAACCGCCCGAATGACGGCGTGTTATATAAACACTGTGAACTTAAGATAATGCTTATGCCCCAGACTAAAGCAAATAATTATTTGCTTCATCGGCCAGGTCTATCGTTCTAATTTCATACGATTTGCACCCCGAGGCAATGAATGGGTCAGACTCTGCAATTTTCGTCGCTTCGCTAATATCTTTTGCTGAAAAAACGACCATGCCGCCGGGATAATCAGTAAAAGGGCCGCAGAGCATAAGTTTACCTTGCGATTTTAATGTTTTTAAATACTCTACATGTTGCTTTACGATTTCGCCATTTACAGGCTTCTGATTTTTCATCAAGTATATAAATGTCACTTATTCCGCCTCCTCACTTACATAAAAATATGGCTGAAACTGTTCTTCCAGCGCCTTGTACAGCAGTTCAGCTTTCATTTTCGCCCCCCCAACTCTACGCGGGAGAATGCGCCGATAAAATCCGTGATATAGTCGGCGGCAGCTGTCAGCATTGCGTCGCCCCACTCCTTGGTAGCGTCTTTCGGATGATCGGGCCCATACCAGCCGTTGTCCATCGCTTTGCGGTAGCTACGCGGCACCGGAATCTGTACGCCCTTGTATTCCACGGAGCGCATTCCGCAACTTCTAAGTTCCGGTGAAAGATCATACAGGCCTGGATCGCTGACGGCCGTTTTGTCCACGAGTTTTTCGTCGATCGCGAGCAAGGCGGAGGTCTCCTCGCCGCCGCCGTGTCCGCCTTTCCAGGCAGGATTGAGGTCCCCGACCAGACGCCACCAGTCAACCAGGGCGGCGATTGCGCCGCGGTCGTCCAGCCAATAAGCCGCTTTTTCCAGCGCGTGGTCGTTGCCGCCGTGGCCGTTGAGGAAAACAAAACGCCGGATACCCCACGGCAGCAAGCAGCCGCAAATCCTTTTCACGGCTGCCTCCAACAGATCCGAGCCAATACTGATGCTCCCCGGAAAGCCAAGAAAATAATTACAGTCGCCATATGGCAGTCCGGGCAAGATCAGAACGTCGGTGCGCTGCTCGATCAACTCACACAGGCGGGAAGGAACCAGAAAATCGGTGCCCAGGGCATTGTGCCGACCGTGGCATTCGGTGCTGCCGATCGGCAGGACGACCAGATCGTTCTCTTTAAACCGGCTTTCCGCCTGCGGCCAGGTCATGCGCTCCAGTCTCATATGGCAACCTCCATTTCATCATTGATTCTCATTATATCGAAAAAAGACAATAAAGCCAATAACTGCCAACTAGGATGTCCGGTGTTCGTGCCGCTGATTGGCTGCATTGAAACATTTGACGACGCACATTGGTACCTTTTTTATTTATCTGTTTTCAGGCAAAAAATAAAGGCTTGACTTTTCGTCAAGCCCTTGTCATTTCTATGGTGGAGCACAGGGGATTCGAACCCCTGACCTCTTACATGCGAAGCAAGCGCTCTCCCAGCTGAGCTAGTGCCCCATAAAATGTATTTTTATTGTAAAGCGGCTACCGCTGTTTGTCAAGAAGCGGCCGCCGGTATTGTGCAGAAAAATGGCGCGCCTGGCAGGAATCGAACCTGCGACTTTTTGCTCCGGAGGCAAACGCTCTATCCCCTGAGCTACAGGCGCGCAACACCGTACTTTATTATACAACATCCGAATGCATTTCGCAAACGTAAAATTTGTCACTGTGGCAGGCAATAGAAAATTTTATGCTGCGCGCACGCTGGGAGCGAAAATCATATCGGCCATCCGACAATCGAGGTAAATTTTCCAATACTAAGAAGGATTTCTCAATTTCCTGTTGAAACTGTTAAGTCGTTTATTACTTAGCGATTGCGAAAGGAGGTGAGCATCATGAACAAGACGATTGCCACCGTTATTCTCCTCACCCTGACTGTTTCCCTCCTTGCCGGCTGCGGCAGTCAGCCGGCGGCGTCGACAGTGTATACCGACGGGACATACTTCGCGGTATCCGATGCGAACGACCATGGTTACGCTACGGCCGAAGTCACGGTCAAAGCCGACAAGATAACCGAAGTGAAATTGAACGAAATCACCGAATTAGCCGTGGCAAAAGACTACGCGACCTATCCATACCCGGTGTCCGCCGAGGCCAATGCTGCCTTGCCGGCCAAATTTGTCGAGGCGAATTCAGCCGAGATCGATATCTATACCGGTGCCACGCACAGCAGCGAGAGCTACATGCAGGCCGTAGCCCGCGCTCTGGAAAAGGCGAAGACAACCAAAGAGGGTACCGCCATGTTTGACGGGGTATTTCAGGGTAAGTCCGAAGCTGACAGCCATGGCTATGCAACTGCTCTCGTAACTATCGCCGGCGACAAGATTACGGAGGTTGTCCTGAAAGAAGTCACCGAAGCTGGTGTATTTAAGGATTACGCGACCTATCCGTACCCGGTGTCCGCGCAAGCCAATGCCGAACTGCCGGCGAAATTTGTCGAGGCGAATTCGGCCGAGATCGATAATTACACCGGTGCCACCAGCAGCTCTGAGGCTTACAAGGCTGCGGTAGCCGACGCCCTGACTCTGGCCACCAAATAACGCTTAAACCCGAAAGTCCCGCGCTCCTTAGAGCCGGGACTTTTTCCGTCGGGCGGTGTTTTATCGACCCGGCGGATACCAGACTTTCAGCCAGACCATTCTCTTCAGCCGCCCCCCTTCCCTGCGCAGCAGCCCGGCGCAGTTTTTTATTCCGCTGGCAAAAGGATATCCTAACATCCCGGCGAACTACCATAATACCCGGTCCGACCGGCCTGAAATGCTCCATCTGTTGACAAGCAACGGGGCTTAGTTGGCCTTTTGGGCACGGACAAGCCCGCCGGTTTATCTCTCCGGAGCCAATCCTTGCCCGTTTAGGAGGATTTATCGTGAACACCGCCTTACCAGGAAACCCGCCGCAGCGCATTTTATTAACCGGTGAGTTCGCCGACCAGACCTGCGAGCAGGCTTATGCCGACGGGAACCTGAAAAAAACGTTGCTTTTCATGCGCCGCTCTCTCCTTCCGTTCGGCATCCTTTACCTTCTTTTCAATCTTCCCGACTATTACCTCATCGCTGCCGCGCCGACCCGGCAATATATCTTTGCCAATCGCTTCATATTTTTCGGCCTGCTGGTTTTGCTGTTCATCCGGCTGCATCACATTAAAACCTACCGATCTTATGCCCGCTGGATTACCGCCGGTGAACTCGGAGCCTTCGCTTCTTTTCTTCATATCTATTATCTTTACGAACAGCCCGATTTGTTAATTCAGACTTACGGACTCATGATCATCCTGCTGGTTGTTTTTTTGGTTCCCAACCGGCTTGGTCACAAAGTACTAGTCTCCCTCGCCGGAAGTGCCGTTTTCTTCTATCTCACCCCGCGGCTGATTTCTCCCCTGCGGCCTTCAGATTTTTCGGCCGCCGTCGTCTATACCTTGATTGTCATCGGTCTGGCGGTTATTACTTCCTACCGCAGCGAGTGTTATCAGAGAATACAGTACGTCAGCGCGCTCGAGCTGCACCGCCTTTCGATCACCGACCCGCTGACCGGCATTTGCAACCGGCTGAAGCTCGAGGAAGAACTGGGTAACTGCCTCAGCTTCGCTCTGCGGTACGGGACACCGCTTTCGCTCATCCTTTTCGACCTCGATGATTTCAAGCAGATAAACGACCGTTTCGGTCACCTTGCCGGCGACAAGGTGCTGTCGGAGTTTGCCGGCCTGATCCGTCCCGCTGTCCGCGACAGCGATACCTTTGCCCGCTGGGGCGGTGAGGAATTCATCCTTCTCCTGCCCGGAACCGACCGGGATGAAGCCCTGCCGCTCGCCCATCGTCTGCAGAGCCTTATCGCCGCCAATAATTTTGCGCACGGCCTGCGGGTCACCTGCAGCATCGGCTTCACCTCCCTCCGGCCCGGGGATGACCGGGATGCGCTGCTGCGCCGGGTCGACGCTTTGATGTACCGGGGCAAAGCTGTCGGTAAGAATTGTGTCGTCAGCGCCTGAATACGCCGCGTAATCTAGGCTGCTCCTGCTTCCAATAAATGCGAACATTCACAAAACTTTTCTTGGTTTTGTTCCCGTTTTTGAAAGGATTTTCGCGAAATGCGGCGAATCCTAAGCTATAAAATTGACATCGGGGGGGATATTAAAATGAAACTCAACAAGTTGAGTGTCCTCGTAGTTTTATCCTTAGTCCTTATGCTCGCGCTCGCCGGCTGCGGCACGGCCGGCAGTCAGTCCGAAGACACGGTGAAGGTCGGCTTCATCTATGTCGGACCGGTCGGCGACGGCGGTTACACTTACGCTCACGATCAGGGGCGCCAGTACCTGGAGAACGAAATGTCCAATGTCGAAACCACTTATATTGAAAATGTTCCGGAAACCGCAGCCGACGCTGAAAGAGAACTTACCAACCTCGCGGAAAGCGGCCACAAGGTTATTTTCGCAACGAGCTTCGGCTACATGGAAAGCGTAATCAAGGTAGCGGAGAAATACCCGGATGTCACCTTTATGCACTGCTCCGGCTACATGACGGCCGACAACGCCGGCACTTACTTCGGGCGGATGTATCAGCCGCGTTATCTCTCGGGCATCGCGGCCGGCAAGATGACCACTTCGAACAAAATCGGCTATGTTGCGGCTTACTCGATCCCGGAAGTTGTCCGCGGCATCAACGCCTTCACTCTCGGTGTCCGCTCCGTCAACCCGGACGCCACGGTCAAAGTCGTCTGGACCCATACCTGGTATGATCCGGTTACCGAGAAACAAGCGGCCGAAAGCCTCCTCGCAGAAGGCTGCGATGTTATCGCCCAGCACCAGGATACTCCCGCTCCGATGCAGGCGGCGGAAGAAAAAGGCGTCTACGGCGTCGGCTACAACACGGATATGAGCAAAGCCGCCCCGAACGCCGTGCTGACCACCCCCATCTGGAACTGGGGTCCGTACTATGTAAAGACAGTCAAGGCCGTTCTGGACGGCACCTGGACAAACGAGCAATACTGGGGCCCGATGGCGGACGACGTTGTTAATCTGGCTCCCTTCGGCGCCATGGTGCCGGAAGAAGTCAAGCAGTTGGTGGAAGCCGAAAAACAAAAAATCATCAGCGGTGAGAAGGATGTCTTCGCCGGCCCGATCAAGGATCAGAGCGGTGCAGTCAAAGTTCCCGAAGGAAGTGCGATGACCGACGCAGAAATGCTGAGTTTCGATTGGTTCGTCGAAGGCGTCGAGGGAACGATCGAGAAGTAATCCTTGCTGCTCAGGCTGCTGCCGGTTGTTTGCCCGGCAGCAGCCTATTTTCGTTCACTGGGGGGAGATTTATGCCTGAAAACATCCGCGTGGAGATGAAGAGTATCAGCAAGAGCTTCGCCGGCAACCCGGCCAACGACCGGGTGAATCTCACGGTCCGAAGTGGGGAAGTGCACGTTATCCTCGGGGAAAACGGCGCCGGCAAGAGCACACTCATGAATATTCTGGCCGGAATCTACCGCCCGGACGCCGGTGAGATCAGCATTAACGGCACCCCGACAGTTTTCTCCTCCCCTCGGGATGCCATCGGCGCCGGCATCGGCATGGTCCACCAGCATTTCCGCCTCGTCCCTTCCCTTTCCGTCACCGAGAACATTATCCTCGGGTCGGAGCAAACGCCTTTTTTCCTCCGCCTGCCGCAGATCGAAACGAAAATCCGGCAGCTTTCCGCCCGCTACGGCTTGCAAGTCGACCCGGCGGCAAAAGTCCACCAACTTTCCATCGGTGAGCAGCAGCGGGTGGAAATCCTCAAGCTGCTTTACCGCGACTCCCGGCTGCTCATCCTGGACGAGCCGACGGCAGTGCTTACCCCGCAGGAAGTTGACGAACTGTTCGCCACCCTGCGGCAAATGGCGGCAAGCAACCGGGCCGTGCTCATCATTACCCATAAAATGCGGGAAGTAATGGCCGTGGCCGACCGGGTTACCGTCCTGCGCAACGGCCGCAATGCGGCCGAAATAACCCGGGAACATATCAGCGAAGCCGAACTCGCCCGCCTGATGGTCGGAAAGGATTTTTCCGTCCGGGATATCCGGCCCAAACGGGAAAAAGGCGAGCCCGTGTTGGAACTGCGGAATATCAATGCCGACAGTGATAAAGGCTTGCTTGGCCTGCGGAATGTCAGCCTCACCGTCCATGCCGGGGAGATTCTCGGTATCGCCGGTGTTGCCGGCAACGGCCAGCGGGAAATGTGTGAAGTGATTGCCGGCCTGCGCCGACCGACCGCCGGCAACCTCCTGATTGATGGAAAGGATTATACGGGTCGGTCGCCGAAAGAAATACTCCGCGCGGGGGTAAGTTATATTCCGGAAGACCGCCTTGGTACCGGGCTCGTCCCCAACCTCGGAGCAATCGATAATATCATCCTGAAGGAAACACCGGCGGCGGGCCGCCAAAATACCGTACTGATCGATTATGCCGGTGCCAAAGCCAAAACGGAAGACCTGGTGCGGCGCTACCGAATCAAAACCAGGAGCCTCACCAGCCCGGTCAAGCTGATGTCCGGCGGCAATCTGCAACGGTTGCTGCTGGCGCGGGAAATAGCTGCCGCACCGAAATTAATCGTCGCGGCTTATCCCGTCCGCGGCCTGGACATCGAGGCGACCGACACCGTCCGAAACCTTCTCCTTGAGCAGAGGGACAACGGCACCGCTGTCCTGCTCGTCTCGGAGGACCTGGACGAAATTTTCCAGCTTACCGACCGCATTGCCGTTCTGTACAACGGTGCCATCCAGGGCATCCTCGCGACAGCGGCCGCAACCGCGGAAGAAATCGGCCTGTTGATGCTTGGGGCGAATACGACTGAGGAGAACATAATATGAGGATTGCACACAGATGGAAGCTCACCAAAACGCTCGACCCGCATCCGGTGTCGCTGTGGTTCATCCCGGTCATCTCCATTCTGCTCGCCTTTGCCGTGGGAGGAATCTTTCTCGCGGCGACCGGCCACAACCCTGTCCGTATCTACGGTGTAATGCTGAACGGGGCATTCGGGTCGGTTTACGGTGTTTCCGAGACGCTTGTCAAAACTATTCCCCTGCTGCTGACCAGCCTTGGGGTCTCCGTCGCTTTCCGAATGAAGCTCTGGAATATCGGAGCCGAAGGACAGTTTTACCTCGGAGCTTTCGCCACCACTTGGGTGGCCCTGACTTTTCCGGACCTCCCGGCGGCCGTTCTTCTGCCGGCGATGACCGTCGCCGGTTTTGTCGGCGGCGCCTTTGCCGCCCTGCTCGCCGCCATTCCGCGGGCTTATCTGGCTGTGAATGAAACCATCACTACGCTGATGTTGAATTATATCGCCATCTATTGGGTCAATTACTTCATTTACGGCCCGTGGCGAGACCCTGCCGGCCGCAATTTCCCGTTAACCAAGATATTCTCCGATGCAGCGGCCCTGCCCTCACTCGGCGGCACTCGTGTCCACTATGGCCTCTTCTATGGACTGGCAGCCGCAGCCCTGCTCTTTTTCCTGTTCCGGTACACCAAATGGGGTTACACCGTCCGAGTCATCGGTGAGAGCAACGCCGCCGCCCGGTACGCCGGCTTCAATATCACCCGGAACATTATCGCCGTGCTGCTGCTGAGCGGCGGACTGTCCGGTATCGCCGGTATGGCCGAGCTGGCCGGGGTGGCGCATCGCCTGCAGCCCGGCCTGAGCCCCGGCTACGGGTATACGGCGATTATTATCGCCTGGCTGGCCCGCCTGAACCCCTGCCTCATCATCGTCACCGCCTTTCTTTTCGGCGCTCTGCAGATCGGCGGTTACGCCATCCAGACAAGCGGCCTGCCCTCAGCTACGGTAACGATGCTCCAGGGCCTGGTCCTCTTTTTCGTCCTGGCCGGGGAGATATTCACTTACTACCGGCTGGAATTGATACCAGGGAAGGAGGTGGCGGCCGGTGAATAACTCCCTGCTGATCGCCCTCCTCGTTTCCGCGGTAACTTCCGGAACCCCGCTTCTGTTCGCCTCCCTCGGGGAAGTGCTCGCGCAGCGGAGCGGGGTAATGAATCTCGGTGTCGAAGGGATGATGCTCGTCGGCGCGGTCTCCGGATTTCTCGTTGCCACCAAGACTCATAGCCTCTGGGCGGGAATATTGGCGGCGATGCTGGCCGGAGGAGCGCTCGCCCTCGTCCACGCCTTCCTGACGGTCACCTTAAAAGCCAATCAGGTGGTCAGCGGCCTCGCTCTCACCATGTTCGGAACCGGCTTGAGCGCCTATATCGGCCGGGGCATGATCGGCGTTCCGGCTTTCAACTATTTCCGTCCGTTCAAGCTCGCTTTCCTGGGGGACCTACCTTTCCTCGGGCCGATCCTGTTCAACCAGAATGCTCTCGTCTATATCAGTTTTGGGCTCACTCTGCTGCTCTGGCTGTTTGTCTACAAGACCCGGCCGGGCCTTTATCTGCGTTCGGTCGGCGAAAACCCGGCCGCGGCCGACGCCATGGGTATCAACGTCTTTGCCGTCCGCTATCTCGCCGTGTTTGCCGGCGGCACACTGGCCGGACTCGGCGGCGCCTACCTTTCCCTCGCCTTCGCCCCGTCGTGGCTTGAGAACATGACGGCCGGCCGGGGCTGGATTGCCGTTGCACTCGTCATTTTCGCCACTTGGAATCCGCTCAAGGCCGCCGCCGGCGCCTACCTGTTCGGCGGTATTCATGCCCTTGGCTTCCGGGCGCAGGCAGCCGGCATCACCGTCTCGTCGTACTTTCTCAACATGTTGCCCTATATCTTTACCATCGTCGTCCTGATTATCGCCAGCGGCCGCAATCGCCGGAACGGTCCGCCGGCCGGCCTCGGCCTTCCGTACGACCGGGAGGAGCGCTAACACATCGTGAAAGCGGGGTGCTGACAATGGAGCAATTGAAGCAAAGGATTCGCAGCGAAGGCATCGTCATTTCGGATAAAATCCTCAAGGTCGATTCTTTCCTCAACCATCAGGTCGATCCGCAACTGATGCACGATATCGGGACAGAGTTCGCCCGCCGCTTCGCGGACAGCTGGGTTACGAAAATCCTTACCCTGGAATCTTCCGGGATTGCTCCGGCCCTGATGACCGGACTCGCGTTGCGCGTTCCGGTAGTTTTCGCCAAAAAAAGAATCCCGTCCACGCTGACACAGGGATTTTACCGGACCAGTGTTTTCTCTTATACCAAGCAGGAAACGACCGAACTGATCGTCGCCGAACGGTTCCTCGGCCCGGCCGACACCGTCCTCATCATCGACGATTTTCTCGCCAACGGTGAGGCCGCCCGCGGCCTCACCGACATCGTCACCCGGTCCGGCGCAGCGCTTGCCGGCATCGGGATCGTCATCGAGAAGTCATTCCAACCGGGCGGCGCTTTGCTGCGCGAGCGGGGGCTGCGCGTCGACGCCCTGGTACGCATCAGCCGCCTCGCTCCCGGCGATATCGAATTCGACGAAGAGGCAAGGTAAAACAAAAGAAACAGGACGATGGCCTGTTTCTTTTATATTTAGATATGCTTCAGTTTACAGCAACCAGCCGTAATCCTGACGAGTATCCACCACAGCATCCACATGTACCGAGTCGCCCTTGAGCTGATAGATTAACAGATAACGTTTTGCCATCAACAGCTTACGGTATTTCCCAGCCGGAAGCAACGGGTCGGACAGCCAAGGATTCCGCTCTGGCAATATCTCCAGTGACTTTGTTTTTTCAGCAAATTCATCTACCAGCCGGAGTGCTGCCGTTTCACTAACTTGCGCCAGAAACCGGGAATGGGATATGAGCATCTGTACCGCTTCATCGGAAACGATGACGCTATACCGCTTATCACCGCTGCCCATCCAGCACCTCACGGACGGCGGTCTTCATCATCTCGGAAACCTCGTCTATGGTGTATCCGCTCTTACCATTCAGCCGACCTTCCTCGGCGGCAACCAAAGTTTCCCGCAGGAGCAGCATACTTTCGCGCCGGGCAAAGGCTTCAATATCCATCACCACAAGATCGCCCTCGCCATTTTTGGTCAGATATACCGGTTCTCCCGAACGTTTGCACAGTTGAGAGATCTCATTGTAATTTTTGCGGATTGCTGCGGACGGTTTAATGTTCATCATGTAAACCACCTCACTTCATAGCAACAATATATTCTCATTATATGCTTATTATACTACGCCTCTAATGGTTTGTAAAAGATGATCAGAGTATAAAAAAACATTTTACCTTTCGTTTCGAAAGATAAAATGCTATTTTACATGGTGCCGAAGGCGGGATTTGAACCCGCACAGGCTATTGCCTACAGCGCCCTGAACACTGCGTGTCTGCCAGTTCCACCACTTCGGCTCGTCGGTTGATTTGAGACGCAATAACATTTTATCTAAATCGGGTTCACTTGTCAACGGTAATTTTAGTCACACGGGCATCAAAAAAACTTGTGGATGCTATTTATAAACCGGCTCATCAATTCTCAACCGTACCTACATTCCCAGATCTGAAAATCAATGCAAAATTAATCTGCTTGTTACATAATATGGAGGAATATCCAGAAATATGTCGAAGGCAGGATTAGGAGGTGCGACAATGCATTTATCACCGACGCTTGCCTTCTTTATCCAGGGGATACCGGAATCCTTTGTTCTTATTTTGGGCGGACTCATTCTTTATAACGTTAGTTTCCGTTATTCGGTTGTATTTGAAATCGCATTAATCCAAACAATTGTATCATTTTTGGTAAGAAAGCTTCCTTTTACACCTACAAGCCATACACTCATACTTATGCTTTTCTTAGCGATAAGCGTTCATTTCTGTTTTAAAATAAGTATGCTTCGCTGTCTTATGATAAGCTTTTCAACTCTACTAGTATTGAGCTTAGTGGAAGCGGTAATGTTCGAAATATGGATGGGATATTATCATTTGGAATATTTAGCGATAACTAATCAGCCCTTTAATAGAGTACTCTTTGGTCTGCAACCTCCTGTTATTATGCTGTTTTTAGTAATCACACTTTCTTGGCTGAAGAATTTTTTTAAATCACATCTGTCAGGTGGGGTGAAGTCTTAAGATGATTGCTAAATATGTCTGATGTTGCATTTTATTGAAGGGATTGGGGGATTCTTGGCGAAATATTTTGTAGTTTAGGGAGGTGTAAATATTGCTGAGTTCACCGATTATTGCTTTTTTCGTGCAAGGTATTCCAGAAACTACTATGCTAATTTTCGCCGGGTTAACCCTCAACAACGTGAAATATAGATTCCCAACTATTCTAAAAGCATCATTGGCAACCACTATTACCGCGTATTTTGTAAAACAACTTCCACTCAAATTTAACATATATCCATTAATCTTGATTTTCGTCGTTGCTATATTCTTGAATTTATTTGTCAAGACTAGCCCGCTTCGCAGTTTGGTTATTAGTTTTTCTATTTTTGCTCTTCAGGCGATAATTGAGACCGTACTCTTTTGGTACTGGCAGAACATCTTCCAATATGACTATGAAACAATTATTACTGTACCTGCATATCGGATTGCTTTTGGCCTGCAAGTACCGATTTTCATGTGCATACTAGTTTTCATTATTGCCTTTATTAAAAAGGCTATCACAAAAGCCAATTTATCTAATTAGTGTATCAAGGAGATTAACCGTGTTGAATACGACTCGTATTGCGTACAGTATCACCTCTTACCTCAGCAATACACTCAATCTGGATAAGGACCGGACAGAAATCGTTCAATATGCGATGGATGTTTTGCTCTCTACGACCGTGAATATTTTTCTAACAATGTGTATCGCTTATATTTTGGGTGTTGCCAGATATGCTTTTATTGTGCTCATTGCATCAGCCAGCCTTCGTTATTTTTCCGGTGGCGGCCATTGTTCATCATCCGGGAGATGCATTGTTGCCGGTTCTTTGACTATTCCGCTCTTTGGTTTAGCCGCTCGAAAATTGTCTACTATTCCGTTCACAGCAAGCCTATCAGTTGTCAGAGTAACTTATGTTATAATTGTGCTTCTTTCTTCCCTAAGCCTATTTTTCTGGGCACCGGCGGATACCCCTAACAAGCCTATCAGTACTAAACAAGCTCGGAGCACATTGCGTCGTAATTCTTTTATATGTGCTGCGATAATCGATACTATTGTTCTATATTACCTGTTCAAACCATCGCATGCTTTGTATCTCGCTGAAATTTATGTCGTACTGATCGGCATTACCTGGCAGTCATTCTCCCTTTCACCTTTCGGCTATACCAGTATCCATCAATTGGACCGCTTACTGCAGGCACTCAGAATAGATTAAAAGGAGGTGAACTCGGTGAAAAACAAAATCCTATTTTGGTTAGTGTTGGGACTGAGCTTATTCGCCTCACTAAACGCTGTCGGCGCCTGTTTAATTAGCTTCTATCAGCCCGAATTGCCGCAAGCCCTGAGAAAGTAGCCAATACCTGTACGATTAACAAAAGATTGGTTATCTCAGCCAATCTTTTGTTAATCGTGTCACTGGAGGTACTTCTGTGGAAACACTAGAGAGGAAAAGGGCTAAACAAATAAACGAAGCTATGGCAATAACCAGTATAATCGGAATTGTGCTGATATTCCTCAGCTTAAATGAGTTAATTCCTGAGGTTAGCATTGTCAGCAGACAAATGCCTTTTTTCCTTTCATTTTTTTGCATTGGTACTTATACCGTCTGGTATTTGATTGAAAAATCCCAAGCCTCTCTCGCTGAGCCCAAAGTACTGGATTATCTCATTGTTACTTTAATACTAGCTGCCGTAACGGCCATAATCTATTTTACCGGTGCGCACCTCAGCAAGGCGAAAACAATCTTAATCGTCCCGATAACCCTGGTCACCATCCGGTACGGCAGAAGTTTAGGTTTTACCGCCGCAGCCTTATCGACTGTCGGCATTGCGTTTATCGATATGTACAAGTCCTCCGACTACACCTTCAATCCCTATCTCCAAGCCGACCTCATCCTGATCGGCATCTTCTTCATCATCGCCTGGGTCGTCGGCAACCTCATCGAAACCGAAAAAGACATCCGTGAATTTCTCATCAACATGGCCAATATTGACGAACTGACCGGTCTATATAATCACCGCTCATTCCAGGAACGCCTGGCTTCTTTTTTCGAGAAAGCGGCAGCGGCCGGGCAGAAGCTCTCGTTAATCATCTTCGACGTCGACTATTTCAAGCACTACAATGACCTGTATGGCCACCAGAAAGGCGACTCGGTCCTGCAGGAGATCGCCGCGATCATGCAGCGGCAGGCGCGGGAGACCGATATCGTCGCCCGGTACGGGGGCGAGGAGTTTGCCTTCGTCATGCCCGACACGGAGCCGGAGACGGCGGTGGCCGTCGCGGAGGCGGTCCGTAAAGATATCGAGGACCAGCCGTTCTTCGGGGTCAAGGAGCAGCCGGGCGGCAAACTGACTATCTCGGCCGGCATTGCTACTTTCCCCATCAACGCGCAGGACAAGGAAGAACTGATCCGGATGGCCGACATGGCCCTCTACCAGGCGAAATACACGAGCAAGAACAAAGTGGAGCTGTATTTCTCGGTCCTCGACTCCCTGAAGAAAGAGCTTGATGTAGACGAACTCAGCCTCCTCAACACCATCAAGACCCTGATTAACGTGATCAACGCCAAAGACCGCTACACGTTCGGCCACTCGGGCCGGGTGATGAACTACTCTCTGACCATCGCCCGCAACGCCGGTCTAAGTGAGGGCGAACTTAAGACCATCCGGTACAGCGCCTTCTTGCACGACGTCGGCAAAATCGAAATCAGCCGGGAAATCCTGAACAAGCAAGAACCACTGACCGAGGAAGAGCAAAAGATATTGAAGAAGCACCCCGAATGGGGCGCCGATATTATTCGTCCGGTGTCCGCGCTCAAGGACGCGGTGCCGGCTATCCTCCACCACCACGAGTGGTTCAACGGCGAAGGATACCCGGCCCAGATCGTCGGCGAACAGATCCCGATTACGTCACGCATTTTGTGCATCGCCGACAGCATTGACGCCATGTCGACCGACCGCCCGTACAAAAAGCGGAAAAACATCGACGAAATCAAACGCGAACTGCAGGCCCTGTCCGGCATCCAGTTCGATCCGGAACTCACCCGGATAACTCTGGACCTGCTCGAAAGTGGCGAGCTCCAGTTGGAGCGCTCGCCGGAATCGGCTTATACGGAACGCTTAAAATAAATGTCGACCCGCTTCAAGCCGGGTCGACATTTGTTTTGCCGCTTATTTTTTCCACCGCTATCTCAATAATCTTGATCGTTGCCGTAGCCTCGGCCGTAATCGGCTGGTACAGATGGCCGGCGGCGTATTTGTCGATAATCAGGTTGAGCGCCGCGAGCTTCGCCTCCGGCTCATCGACAATGCGCGCCCGGCCAAACGCGAGGACGCTCGTGTATCTGGTCCCGTAATTGCAGGGAAGTTCGTCCCGATACAGTTTCGTCGGTTCGCTCACCTCAAAACAGACTTGGGGATTCGCGGCGATGTTATCCAATTTGCGACCAACGACATGGCAATGGATATAAATTTTCGGGTCGGCATAGGCGAAATTCACCGGGGTTATGTACGGCTGCCCGTCCGCACAGGTAGCCAGCCGCCCATAAAAAGCGTCTTTCAGATACCCCTTCGCTTCTGTTTCCGTCAGCCATTTTGCCGGCATCTCAGTACCTCCTTATCCTTTTGTCTATGCAAGCTATTTCGCCGGTCCCGGCGCAGTTTCCTGCGGCCGGTCCGATAAAAAAGAAGCTTCCGGACGGGAGCTTCAGCTTGTAGACAAAACTCCGTATTGTCATTGCCATGAAAGAGTATAAAGCGAGCGGGATGCCGTAGGCGGCATCCCTTACACTGCATTAAGCGTAATGTCGTAGAATTGTAGGGGGCGGTCTCTGCGCCGCCGACTTCCATTGCAAACAGGCTTCTCCTGGCAGTAACCCATTTTCTATGGCTGTCGGCGGCGCGCCGCCCCGGCAAGAATAAATCGCCGGCAAATACTCTCAGGCCGGGCGGGCATAGAAACCCGCCCCTACCGGTTCACGGGGGACGAATTGCCCGGGCGGAACGCATACAATGCGTTCCCTACATTCCGTTAAGTATAATACAGTGTCATCCTGAGTACAGTGTCATCCTGAGCGGAGCGAAGGATCTCATTCTTACTTGCCCGCAAATTGACCGGGGAAGGCAATCCAATTCGGGCCGTTAAAGGATGAGATGCTTCGCCATGGCTCAAAATCCCAACGCGTGTGCGCACCACGGCAAACGAAAAGGCTTCTTTTTTTGTTATCCCATCCATTTCGGCAGAATATTCCTATACGGCCGCCGTCCGTAAATCAGGTCGTCAACCCAAACGGCGAAGCGCCGGGCAAACTCCGAGCGGCGCAGCGAATAACGCATCAGCTTGTGAATCAGTGTATTCGGCTTGCTGTACGGGCAGGCATTCATGCAGATGGCGCAATCCGTTCCCACCGTCCGCCACCAGCGAAAACAAGTTTCCTGATTGATCGTCCACTTCCGGACACCGCGATTGTACTCTTTGTCGCCGTGAGAGATGGAACGGGATGGGCAGTTGTCAGCGCATTTTTTGCAAATCCGGCAAAAATTCTGCATCCCCAGGTTTACCGGCTTGTCCGGTACGAGCGGGATATCGGTGGTGACGACACCGAGGCGTACCCGCGGTCCGTAATCTTCCGTCATCAAGAGCCCCATGCGCCCGATTTCGCCCAGTCCGGCATCGGCAGCCACGATCGGGGCCAGGACCAGATAGTTGCCGTCCATGTGCGCCCTGGCTTCATACCCGAGGCTGCGGATGTAATACGCCAGCACCAAGGCGATTTTCCCCGCTTCCACGTACTGCCGGGAGGATTCAGCCACCACCTGGACGTTGGGAGCGCTCTTGACCATGTGATAATCCATCTCGACCGCGAAGGCGATGGCGTACTTATGGCTCAGGTTTACCTCATTGCCGTATTCGGCCGGACGCCGTCCGATGTGGGTATACAGGTGGTGCGGCTTGACCTCGGTGACCCCGACGAGCTTCGCCCCATAGTACTGCGCGAGTCCTTTCAACCGCTCCGTCATCTGCTCCGGGTCGACCTCGACCTGGTGCGGCGCCGCCGGGCCTTCGGCGTATTTGTTGATGTCACCCAGCAGCCAAAAAGCAGCGTCAGCCAGCGGCGAATTCAATTCGTGGTAGGTTGAGGTCCCCTTGCCGCAAATTTGCGGCATGCCCCGGATACCGTCGTCCGTTTCCCGGCGCTCCGGATGGCGGTCATAATACTCGTCGTAATTCTCCGTTCCGGCTGCGAGGGCCGAGCGGGAAAACATCATGTCCCTCTCGTCAAACCGTTCGATCTCCCCTTCCGTGGTGAAAACTTCCGGCTTCCCGTTCGGCAGCACCATGGCCAGACCGAAGGCTAAAGCCAGCAGCAGTCCGGCAACCAGGAAGACATACTGGTAAGTGAACTGAACGAGAAGGATACCGCCCCAGACAACGGTTGCGGTACCGCCGAGAAAAGCAACCCGCAAGGCGGCCTTATACTCGGCTTCGTTATACAGCGCATGAACCATCAGAGCCGTCATTGCCGCGATGCCGGCCGCCATGATCCAGCCAAGCCAACGGGCTGCCGTAGCAATATCCATTTTCTATCCCAACCTTCGCTTAAAGATTCTTATTAAATTCGCTGTTTGCGCTTGAATTCCTGCCGGCGGACACCGCCAGCAGTACCGTAGGCCGGGCGGAACGCATAAAATGCGTTCCCTACCTGCAAGTACCCCCTATTCTCTCCTTCTGTCAGCCTGAGGGCAGCGAAGGATCTCATCCTTTACTGCCTGAACGGTACTAACCCCTGGACGTTTGCGAGCAAGGAAGAATGCGCAGCCGGCGGGAATATCTACGGCGTCTCCCCTTCCCGGGACACGGAATACACGAAAGCAGGAATTTTCGGTGTCGTTATGGAATACTATGGCAGATTTGCCAGATTGCTTCCGACCTTATCGGGAAGGGGACAAGACGATGCGGCAAAATTCTTTTGCTTTTAAGCGGTACCACCGGCCCAAACCAACCAAACTACCGCCGTTGGTCGTTCTTTCACAGTCCAGAAGGCGGCGCGAAATCATTATCCCGGCCGCCGTAACCGGACTTATCGCCCTGACCGTGATTGGCTGGCAAACGCTCAGTCTGCGGCATTACTATACCGGCCAACAAACCCTGCGGGAGCTCGTCGCCGAACAACAGGCAGAACTTGCTCAATACGTCGCGGCTAACACCGAATACGCCCGCCTGTTGCAGGATTTCCCGGCCCTGCAGCAGCAAAACGAAGCCTTGCTGCAGGAAAATCTCGGCATGCTGCAAAAGATCACCGAGGTTACCAATGAAAACAACGCCCTGCAAAAAACGGTCCGCCTCGCCGCGCTGACCGGTGTGGCTAAACCGGACGATTATAGGGTCGTAGAAGCAGCGCAAATCAGCCGGGGCGATCTGCCCAGAGGTGAGTATCTGGGCGTCTGGGAAGGAACCGTCTACACCGCCACCACGGAGGAAACGGACAACGAGCCGAGCATCAGTGCCTCCGGCAAACTAGTTGCTCCCGGTTACACCATCGCCGTCGACCCGCAGTACTGGAAACTGGGGACGAAGTTCTATATCGAAGGCATCGGGGTTGTTCAGGCCGAAGATACCGGCTCGAAAGTCAAAGGCCGGAATCGCTTTGATCTGCTCGTCTCGGATAAATCATTCGCCCGCAAATTGGGCCGCTTCAAGGCTAATGTCTGGGCATACAGTCAATGAATCCCGTTTGGGCCGACTGTCTGGTGCCTGTAAAATCTTTTTTCCAGTCTTCGGGACAAAAAGACCACATCCAAATTTTTGGAACGTGGTCTTTTTTTCAACCAAGTATGCGCGGCATGCCGGCATAGGCGTGAAATACGTTATCTTCCGGCAGAAATCCGATTGGAGAGCAGCAAAAGCTGACAGCGTTCCCGGTCCCGGCTTTCCGCCGGATATGCTTTGCCTTTCAGACGGCGCAGGTTAGCGCGGATTTTGATTTTGTATCCGATTATACCGTCTGGATGTTTTTGCTGCCCGGTGATCTGCAGCTGTTTGATCTTCTCCGGATAGGCAGTCCGGTCAATATTAAGTCCCGGTGTTAGCCGGCATCTTTTATTCATATGTTTTACAGGAAATATATATAATTGTAAAAAAAGGCAAACATTTATCCGCGGCGCCCCCCCGTCCGCCGCGGAAGAAAGGGGCATCGCCCGCATGTTGAGTTACATCATCAAACGTTTGGGACAGGGGGTATTGCTGGTCATCGCGGTGTCCATAGCGATTTTTCTTTTGTTGCATCTGATGCCCGGCGACCCCATCGATTCGCTGGTCGCCGAAACCGTGTCCGACGAGCGCAAGGAAGAATTACGGGTGGAGTGGGGCCTCGATCAGCCGCTGCCGGTGCAGTATGCCAATTGGGCAAGCCGTGTGCTGCACGGCGATCTGGGCAATTCTCTGAATTCCAACCTGGACGTACTGAAAACGCTGAAGAATCGTATGCCATTGAGCCTTAAGCTCTGCGGGATCGCGCTGCTGGTTCAGTTCATTGTCTCCGTTCCGTTCGGACTGATTGCCGCCTATAACCGGGGAGGGTGGTTCGACCGGTTCATCATGGGTTACGCCATGGTTACCGCCGCGATACCCACCTTCTGGATCGGCGTGGTGCTGATCTTGCTGCTCGGCGTTGCGCTGAAATGGCTGCCGGTTTCCGGATTTGCGACCTGGAGACATTTCATCCTGCCGGTGACGGCGATGGTGCTGGGCGGCGTATCGTCCAACATCCGCCTGACGCGCAGCGAGGTGTTGGGCGTTGTCCGGGAAAAATACGTCACTACCGCGTTTGCCAAGGGACTGAGCAGAAACACGGTTATGTACAAACACGTCCTGCGCAACGCCATGATCCTGATTGTCGTCTCGACGTTCATGTCTTTGCCGTGGATCGTAGCCGGCGCGGTCATCATGGAAAATGTTTTCTCCATCCCCGGCATGGGCGCGCTCCTCGCGAACGCCGTCATCATCCAGGATTTCCCGGTAGTGCAGGCATGCATCCTGATTATTTCGATCCTCACCGTACTTTCGAACATTATCGGGGACATCTGCACGGCCTTGCTTGACCCGCGGATCCGTGCTTCGATCTCCGGGAGTGCGCTATGAACAAGAACTGGATAAAGGATTTTCTACACAATTGCCGCCACAACAAAAGCTATTTAATCGGATTTGTCATGATCGCCGCGTTGATCCTGATTGCGGTTTTCCAGGATCAGATTGCGACACAGGCCTATAACACCGGTGAAGTGGGAATTCGTCTCCAGGTACCGTCTGCCGCGCACTGGTTCGGCACTGACGAATACGGACGCGATGTATACAGCCGCACAATTTACGGTACGCGCCTCGCGTTGCGCGCCGCGCTCCTCGGCGCGGTGATCGAGTTTACGATCGGTATCACGCTCGGTCTGATCGCCGGTTTCTTCGGCCGCTGGGTCGACCATGCGATCATGTTCATCGGGGATATGATCTGGTCGCTGCCGTCAGTCGTCATCGCCATGGCTATCGTCATGTTTTTGGGCAAGAGCCTGGACAACGTCATCATCGCCCTGGCCCTGGCCGGCTGGCCGCGGTACGCCCGCATCGTCAGATCCAAGACTATGTCCATTCGCAACATGCCTTATGTGGAGACCGGAATAGCGTTCGGTGAAAACAAAGCCGCGCTGCTATTCCGGTACATACTCCCCAGTATCCTGCCGTCAATGATTGTCATGGCCTCCATCTCCATGCCCGGCTTCATCGGCTCCACAACGACCCTCTCCTTCCTCGGCATGGGGGCGCAGCCGCCGTCTCCGGACTGGGGCCTCGCGATCTCCCGCGGCGCCAGTGTCATTTACCGCGCGCCCTGGCTCGCGATCTTCCCGTGCATCGCCCTTATGTATACTATCATCGCCTTCAGCCTCTTTGGCGAAGGCCTCCGCGATCTGATTGATCCGCGGAGCAAGTCGACGTAAGGGAGAGAAAAGATATGGAAGAATTGCTTCGCTTAAAGAATTTGAGTGTCGAATATAAGGTGAAAGATGGTTACCTGTCTGCGGCTAAGGACGTCAATCTGACGCTTCACCGCGGCGAAGTGCTCGCTGTCGTCGGGGAGTCCGGTTGCGGCAAGTCAACGATCGCCCATTCCATCATGCGGCTGCTCCCCGATCGCAACGAACGCATCTCGGGCCAGATCATCTTCAAGGGCATCGACCTGACCACGCTCACGGAAAAGCAGATGGAAAAGATTCGCGGGAAGGAGATCGGCATGATCTTCCAGAACCCGCTCGATTCCCTTAATCCCGTCTACCGCAGCGGACACCAGGTCATGGAGGCCATTGAACTGGATGGCAAGTCAAGGCAGCAGGCCTGGAGCGAGTCGGTGCAGCTTTATAAAGATGTCAGGATGCCGGATCCGGAAAAGCAAATGCAGCGCTTCCCGCATGAACTGTCCGGCGGCATGCGGCAGCGTGTGATGATCGCCATGATGTTGTCGCGCCACCCGGAGCTCATGATCGCCGACGAGCCGACTACCGCCCTTGACGTGACAATCGAAGCGCAGATCATGGATGTTCTGACCGGACTTAAAGCTGAATACGGTACGGCGATGTTGCTGATCACGCATAACTTCGGCATCGTGGCGGAGGTCGCGGATCGCATTGCCGTCATGTACGCCGGACAAATAGTGGAACAGGGTACGGTTTACGAGATTTTCGACACGCCCGTCCATCCGTACACCCGCCTGCTGATGCGGGCGCTTCCCCGCCAACCTAAGGCTGACGGCAGACTTGAGACAATCAAAGGCTCCGTACCCCGTCTGACGAATATCGGCCAGGGCTGCCGGTTTGCGAACCGCTGTCCGCTGGCGCAAGCGATCTGCGAGCGGGAGGATCCGCCGGAGATCCGGCTGCCGGGTGAGCATACCTATTGCTGTCACTGCGGAGAGGAGGCGCTCGCATGGCGGAACCGGTCATCGAAATCCACGGCCTGAAAAAATACTTTAAGATCCCCTGCGGCTTCCTTGGCCTGCAGACCCAGTGGGTCCACGCAATTGACGGTATCGATATGGCCGTTAATAAAGGAGAGATCGTCGGATTGGTGGGTGAGTCCGGCTCCGGCAAGACTACGCTTGCCCGCGTCATCCTCAATCTGACGACTGCCACCGGAGGCTTCGTCCGGTTGAATGGCAATGATATCTCCCGCCTGAACCAGCGGCAGACCAGGAAGATGCGCAGCGAGGTTGCCGTTGTGTTCCAGGATCCGGCGGGCAATCTGCATCCGCACCATACAGTCGGTCAGTCCATCATGCGTCCGATGATCATCCACGGTGTACCCCGGCAGGAGGCCTACGAGCGGGCGCTGCAAGCGCTCGATCTGGTCAAGATGGACCGCATGTACATGAATGCTTTCCCGGCGCAGCTTTCCGGCGGACAGCAGCAGCGCATCGCCATCGCCCGGGCGCTCGTGCTTAACCCGAAGATTATGATTCTTGATGAGCCGACGAGCGCGCTTGACATCTCCGTGCAGGCGCAGGTACTGAACCTGCTGCTTGACCTGCAGGAGGAAATGCACCTGACCTATCTGATTATCACCCACGATCTGAATGTGATCAACTATGCCTGCGACCGTGTTGCAGTGATGTATCTTGGCAAGCTCGTCGAATACGGAGAGACCGCCGCCGTTCTTCGTGCTCCGGTGCATCCGTATACCAAGGGCCTTATGGCGGCGTCGCCGCTCCTTGATCCGCACCGGCGCCACAAAAATCCGGACCGCCTGTCCGGAGATCCCGGGAGCCTGATCCATATCGGCCCCGGTTGCCGATTTGCACCGCGCTGCCCGCAGGCGACGGATCGCTGCCGCACGGAAAGCCCCACGCTGCGGGAAACCGAATCCGGTCATTATGCCGGATGCTTCTTTCCGGAAGACACCGGCGTAACGAAATAAAACGATGAAAGGGTGAAAAAAGATGAAAAGAAGCATTGCCCTGCTGCTCTCGCTCCTGATGGTGTTAAGCATGTTCACAGGCTGCACGAACAATGCCGCCACCACGGAAGCGCGCGACACTCTGGCCATCGGTGCGTACGACGAAGAGTGGGTAGGCGCGGACCTCATCCAGTCGGACACGTTTTACGATCTGCAGATGATGATGGCCGAACCCCTCTTCCTGTATAACCACGATACCGGTGAGCTCGAAGGCTGCCTCGGCACGGCCCCAACCTTCAGCGAGGACGGCAAGACCATGACCTTTGAGATTCCCGCCGGCCGCAAGTTTGCGAACGGCGCCGAGCTCGGCGCGGACGATGTCAAAGCCTCCCTCGAATACGCAAAAGCCGAAGGCGCCATGAAAGACACCTTCTCGATCATCCAGCAGATCGACGTCGACGGCAACAAAATCACCCTGCAGTTGGAGAATTACTCCACCGCTGTTCTGATCCTTTTAGTCAGCCCGTTCTTCTGCGTCATCGATACCGAACAGTTCGCGACAATGTCGAAGGAAGAGTTGCTCTGGGGCGCCCAACCGTACGGTGCTTACTACATCGATACCTATGTCGAAGGGTCTTCCGTCACGCTGAAGCGCAACCCATATTTCCAGACCCTGAACCCTACCATCGCGAATAAGGGCCCGGCCGGCATCGAGACCATCCAGGTCAACTGGTATGCCGATGAGTTCGCGGGGATTACGGCCTTCCAGACCGGCGAGATCCAGTTCCTGATCAACATCACCGAGGACGGCCTTGAGCAGTGCTCCAAACTCGACGGCGTCGTCACCAACTCCACGCTGCCGCCGATGGTCCGCAACGTCCAGATGAATACCAGCGACCCGATTCTCCAGGACAAAAACGTCCGCCTCGCGATCGCCTATCTCATCGATCGTGACCAAATCGCCGACGCTTTCGGCGGCCCGGTCTGCTGTACTCCGGCCTACAGCTACATCACGAAGAACGTCATGTTCCATGTGGAAGAGACTGACAAATGGTTTAAGGATACCTACTGCAATGATGTCGAAAAGGGCCTCGCGCTGCTGCAGGAAGCCGGTTGGACCGATTCCGACGGCGACAAAATTCTGGACAAAAACGGCCAGAAGCTGAGCCTGACCTTCAATACCGCGACCGGTAAAAACGAGACCGCGGCGCTGGCCATTCAGCAGCAACTGCAAAGTTACGGCTTCGATATCAATCTCCAGTCCATGACCAGTTCCCTCTGCAATGAGAAAATGAAAAACAAGGAATACAGCCTTGCCATGTGTAATTACTGGTGGTCTGAGCCCGGCCGTTTCCTTGTCAACATGTTCAAGGACCATAACGATTTTGACGAGACCGAGTATCGGGCGCTGGTCAAGGAAGTCGAGACCACCACGGATAATGAACTCCGCTTCCGGCTCGTCGATGAGGCGCAACGCTACCTGATGGATGAAATGATCGTTCTGCCGCTGTACACCACAAGCTACATGAAGGTGTACTATGAGGATATCGGCAAAGTCAAATTCATTGTCGACGGCCTGTTCACCAACGACTGCAAATAGGATTACGGCAAATAAGCGGCGGGAGCGTTGCTCCCGCCTCATACTAGGAGAGATAAACATATGAAAGTATTTATCAGCGCCGACATCGAAGGTATCACGACCACGACCCTCTGGGATGAAGCGTCCAAAGGGAAAGAGGGCTACGACGCCGCCTGCCGGCAGATGACCGCCGAGGTTGTCGCCGCGTGCGAGGGAGCGATCGCCGCGGGCGCAGACTATATCCGCGTCAAGGACGCGCACGGCTCGGGCACGAACATCGACGCAACTAAGTTGCCCGCCTGCGCTGAACTGACGCGCTCAAGCTGCGGCTCGCCCTGGAGCATGGTTTACGGCATCAACGAGGGCTTCGATGCCGCACTGTTCGTCGGCTACCATTCTGCCGCAGGACGCGAAGGCAACCCTCTCTCCCACACCGAAACGACCTCGACGGTCTTTGTCAAGTTGAACGGCGTGAAGTGCTCGGAATTCATGCTGTACAGTTATGCCGCCACCCTGGCAAATGTACCGAGTGTCTTCCTCGCGGGCGATCAGATGCTGATCGACGACAGCCATGATCTGCATCCGAAGCTGAAAACGGTCGCGGTCAAGCGCGGGTACGGCGGAATAACGACGTCAATCCAGCCGGCGCTTGCGTGCAACCGCATTCGAGAAACGGTGGAGGCGGCGCTCCGGCAGGATCTTACCGAAGCGAAAACCGAATTGCCGGAACATTTTGCGTTTGAAATCTGCTACAAAGAACATAAGAAAGCGACCGCCATGAGCTTCTTCCCGGGTTTTGCGAAGGTGGATGACAACACGATCCGCATGGACACCCAAGACTTCTGGGATGTGCTCCGCGCCGTTGTTTGGGTGCTGTAGTATGAAATGACGTTCGCCGAATTGCTTTTCGCTGCTCCTGCCGGACGGTATCTTTGGCTTGGCGAAGCAAGAGACTATAAGGGAAGCCCCGCGGCTTCCCTTATAGTCTGCGCATTTTCATAGCAGTGACAGCTTCTTCTTAATAACACCCGGCTTGCGGACTATTACCCTGCCGCTTTGACGGTCCCGGTTGCCTCCCGTGTCATCGTCTCTTTGGACAGGCTGACGGCAATGGTGCCGATGATTACACTCACCAGCAGGAAGGTGAAGGCCGCCTTGTAAGCAGCAACGGGATAAACGCCGTTATCCGCCGCATAACCGTTGATAATCATGCCGAGGATAACCGTATAGACCGCGCCACCCGACATCTGAAAAAAGTTATTGACTCCGGACGCAGTACCCGCGAGCGCATTCGGGAAAAGCTCCTTAGCCTGGGCGACCCCGACCGAACCAAGGCCGAGGCCGCCGGCGATCCCCATGAAGATGAAGAGCAGGTATAAGGCGGCCGGTGTCAGTTTGTCTGGCATAAGCGCGAGAGGAACCCATCCGGCCAGAGTTAATACCGCTGAGAGTACGGCCAGCTTTTTGCGGGAACGAATCACTTTATCCGAAAGGTAACCGCCGATGGGAGAAGTTATCAGCGACCCGATCGAGATCATCATCAATAAGCTCCCGGTCTGAACTTTATCCAGTTTGACGACGTGCATCAGATACGGCCCACCCCATAAACTTTGCAGACTTAAGCCGGCGCCGGCAAACACAAAACCGCGGATGAGCAGCGGCCAGATGTATTTGTTGCCGAAAACGGTTTTCAGGCTGTCCAGCACAGCCACCTTCTCAACCGCAACAGCCTGCGGCGCAGGAGCCCCGTCAATCTCCTCAATAGAGGGGTACCCCTTTTCCGACGGATGGTTCCGGACGAACAAGTACGAGAATACGGCAGTTACCAGTGTAACCGCCCCGATAATACTGATAACATTGCGCCAGCCGATCAGATTTGAGGCGTAGGCCAGCGGTGCGGCCGCGATGAGCGCGCCCAGAGCGCCCAATCCGCCCAGAATCCCGGTTAAGGTAGCGAACTCATTGCGGCGAAACCAGACAGCGAGAATTTTCAGGGTCGGAACATACACGCTCGAGACGCCGAGGCCGATGAGAAAACGGCCGATCAGCGCCACGCTGAAGTTCGGCGCGATGCCGAAAAGAAAAGCTCCCGCGCCGGCGACAATAAACGAGTAGGTGACGAGCTTCCGGGGACCGATGGTGTCGGACAGTATTCCGCAAGGAATTTGCATAATGGCGTACGGATACATGTACATTGAGCCGAGCACACCTAAAGATAAGGGACTAATCTGAAAGGCTTCGATCAGGTCTTTCGACATAACGGCGGTCGACATCCGGTGAAAAGTTACCAATAAGTACGCAATGGATAAAATACCGAAAATAATAAGACGGTACGACAGCATTTGCTGCGCTGCCTTTCTGTTCATGGGCAACCTCCTTTTATCTCTGTCTGTCTCTCTTTCCTGCCCGTCCCCATAACAGTACAAATTCGCGGCCGCTTGATTTTACCCTGCCGTCCGGCTAAGAAAAACTCTCCGTCCCGGCCGGTATTTACTGGAACGACCGCATTGCCCGCCGGTATATCCAACAAAACTTACAGGCATGCTAACGTATACGATGCAGGGAAGGAGGTGGCAAAATGACCCGCTATCGGGTTGACTGGATTGATGACACGACCGGCCGCCCGCTGATGGATACGGTGGATGCGCGCGATAAACAGGAGGCGGAACGAAAATTCGCCGCCCGCCACGGGGCCGCCGTCGAAGCTATCGGCATCAGCAAATACGAAGGTTGAAGAGCGAACCGCCCCGCCCGCGAGAATATTTGACCCGCCCGCATTCGGCGCCGGCGAGTCAAATATTTTAAGATATCGGTCGCATTTTGGCTGAACAGTCATGCCGCTGCGGAAGTTCGGCGAACTTCCGCAGCTCAACGAAAAAAGACCGCCGTCCGAAAGGATTCCCAAAGCTCGCAAAGAATAATACGGAAACGGAAAGGCGGTGGTAATTATGTTTATTAAAAATGCTCAAGTCCAAAACATCCCGGTCATCGACGGCATCACCCGGAAAACCCTCAGCGTCGGAGAGCGGGCCATGGTGGTGGAGATTCACCTGAAGCAAGGCGCGGATATGCCGGAGCACGCCCATCCGCACGAACAACTCGGTTACGTCGTAAGCGGCAAAGTCGAATTTTACATCGAAGATGAAATGATGCTCTTGGAAAAAGGCGACGCATACGCCGTGCCGTCCCAGCAAAAACACAAAGTCGTCGTCCTGGAAGATTCGGTCGTGGTCGACATTTTTGCCCCGCCGCGCGATGAGTGGCGTTAAACCGAATTGACGGACAGCCGCATTGATGGATTAAACTTATAAAAACGGCAAGCAATCTATCAAATGTCGGCCGTGCGCTGGCGTAATTTTCCCCTTTACTTGCTTGTCATTTTCATGTATAATATTTTTACGAAGTTCGCGCGAACAAAAGCGGACTTCAGCGCAGGGGTGTAGCTCCAATTGGTAGAGCAGCGGACTCCAAATCCGCGTGTTGGGGGTTCGAGTCCCTCCACCCCTGCCATATAATTTTGGAGAGGTTCCCGAGTGGCTAAAGGGGGCAGACTGTAAATCTGTTGGCTGACGCCTTCGGTGGTTCGAATCCACCCCTCTCCACCAGCAAACAAGTTCCGCAGGTCAAACGACCTGCGGTTATTTTTCGCATCTGTATGTAAAAAGCTCTTTACATTAAAACCAGAAATAGCTATAATAATTGTAAAGACCTTTTTACATTGAAGGAGGGAGACTGGCAATGTCGGTTTTCAGTAAACTAGGCTTCGATAAAGGTGACGAGCGGGGGATATATATCGGGTTCCACGCCGGCCGGGTCGCCTGGATGTTCACAACCGCCCTGTTGTTACTTTGGTCCCTGTATGGCATTTTGCGTACCGGTAATTTACCGGCGCAATTTGTTGTCCTTTCGGCTTCTCAGGTTGTTTTCTGGATTTCTTATCTTTATTACGGGAAGAAGCTCGGCAGCTAATGGAAAATAATCTGAAGGAACTGCGCCTGAGCCATAATCTCACTCAGGAAGAATTGGCCCGCGCTCTGGCTGTGACGCGACAGACGATTATCGCGATCGAAAACAATAAATACGATCCGACTTTAAGGCTGGCTATCAAGATTGCCCGCTTTTTTGGATCTAGCGTTGAAAGCATCTTCAAGCTTTGACCGTTATCCTCTCTCACCGCTCCGTTAATACTAGCAATATAGTAGTAAAGAAATGGATCTCTTTATGGAAGGGAGCAATTATGTTTGTCGACAACCTTACGACCTGTAGTATAAAACAAAACCGCCGCTGTTTTGCAGCGGCGGTTTTGTTTTATACTTTACAAATATGGTACGAACACACCGTTTCAGCCTTACACAGGCTGAAAGCAGCCCCCTTTTCGGACTCAGCCCCGTATTTCGCCGCCCAACTTTTTGCCGATACTATTGACAATGCTGTGCATCTTTTGCTCAATTTCTTCCGCGGTCAGGGTCTTTTCGTCGGAAGCGATCCAGACCCGGAACATGACGGACTTTTTACCGGCGGGAACCTGCTTGCCGCGGTATTCCTCAATAAATTCACAGCGATGGACCAGGGCTGAAACGAGTTGGTCAAGTTCGAGCCACTTCACCTTTTCGTCAATCAGAATGGAGAGGTCCTGTTCTACCAGCGGAAGCTGCGGCAAGTGCTCGAACTTGTTCTGGCGCGACGGCAGCGGCCTGAGCTTTTCAACATTGAGTTCAAAGAGAACGGCCTGCCCCCTTTTAATTCCGGCCAGCCGTGTCGCCTTGAGCGAGAGTACACCCAGTGAGCCGATTATCTCGTCGCCCGCCGTGATATTCAGCCAGGCCTTACTGTCGGACCAGTTCGGTTTTTCGCTTTGACCGAAACCAAATGGCTCGGTCTGGGTAATTCTCGGTAGCATTTCGAGCACGCCCTTGGCCTCGCGGAAAAGCGTCGCCGCATTGTCGCCGACAAAGGCGGCCGCCAGGGAACGTTCATGCAGCGGCAAAGTCTCGTCTGCTTCGCTCGGATGCGTTACGCCGGGGCGAAAGACCTGCGTCAGTTCGAAGCATCTGAAAGCCTCATAATACCTGGCATTCGTTACGACGCTCTCAAGCATGCCCGGGATGAGGGAAGACCTGAGGTACGTGGTCTCCGGTGACGGCGGGGTTGCCAGGGCAAGACAATCCTCGAACGCTATCCCGGCCGCATGCAAGTATTTCTCGTCTACCCACGGATAAGTGAAAATTTCCTGCAAGCCGCAGCGGTAGGCCAGATATTCACGGATAGCCCGGTCGGTATCCGTCGTGCGCTGGTTAATGGCACTGTCAAGCGTGACGGTCGGCGGGATATACGCGAAATTCTCGTAGCCGATCATGCGCGCAACTTCTTCGAGAATATCGTCCGGCAAAGATACGTCACCGGTCGCGCGCCAGGACGGCACCTTAACTTGGAAAACACCGTCACTATACGAGGTTACAAAGCCCAGCGGCTTAAGGTGTTCCGAAACATCCTCCGGTGAAAGGTTGCGGCCGAGACGCTTAGTCAAAAAAGTAAGCGGGACTTCGATCTCGGGCAGTTCAGTTCTCACCGGATAATCATCGGTAAGGGCCGCGAGACTTGCCTGCGGTACAATCTGACGGATGAGCCAGTCGGCTACCCCCATGGACTGGTCGATCCGCTGGGTATCAATACTTTTTTCAATCCGGGACGATGCTTCGGTGCGGACTCCGTGGCGCTGGGCGCTGCGGCGGATTGAAAGCGGGTCGAAGTTAGCCATCTCCAGAACCATTTCCGTGGTTTCCGGGAGAATGGAATCATGCTTGCCGCCCATGATACCGGCGAGACCGACCGGTTCCCCGGCGCTGCAGATAAGCAGATCGTCTGTTGAAAGATCGAGCATCCGGCCATCGAGCAGTTCCATTTGTTCGTTCGCGTCGGCTTTACGGACCACGATGCCGGCTTCGACATGTTTCCGGTCATAGCCGTGGGACGGCTGGCCGGTGGCCAACATGATATAGTTAGTTATGTCGACAAGGTTATTGATTGGCCGCATGCCGGCCTTCCAGATTTTGGCTTTAAGCCAGTACGGCGACGATTCGATCCTGAGCCCTGCATAGACCATGGCCCCAAAGCGACGGCAGAGTTTCTCATCCCGGATATCAACCGGATACTTCGGGCTGCCGGCCGGAGCTTCAAAAACGGGCAGCGGCTTGAGCGCACTGCCGTAAATCGCGGCAAGTTCGCGCGCGATGCCGTAATGGCCCCAGAGGTCCGGGCGGTTGGTTATTGATTTGTTGTCGATTTCCAGGATGAAATCGTTAAGCAGCAGGACATCCGCGGCAGAGTCACCGGGTTTTACGTCCCAGCCCGTCAAATCCATGATTTCCTTTTCTTCGGCTGCCGGAAACAAATCTTCCAGCCCAAGCTCGCTCGCGGCGCAGATCATACCTTCGCTCCTGACGCCACGTAGCTTGACGGCCTTGATTTCCACGGGGTCGCCAACACCGTGCCATTTCACCATCGAGCCGGGCACGGCGACGACGACAACCTGCCCTTCCCTGAGATTGGATCCGCCGCAGACGATAGTGCTGGGTTCTCCGCTGCCGATATCGACAAGACAGACGCGCAGTTGGTCGGCGTTCGGGTGTTCATTCACGGCAAGGATTTTGCCGATTACCACATTTTTCAGCGCATCCGCCGGATTCTCCGCCCCCTCGACCTCGACCGTCCGCATGGTCAGGTCATAGGCAAGCTGCTCCATTGTCAGGTCGGCAGGAAGGTCGGCGTATTCGCGAATCCAGTTTAAGGATAGTTTCATAATTATCTCCCCTCCTTATTTGAACTGACTCAGGAATCTGAGGTCGGCGCTGTGGAACAGGCGGACATCGTCCACGCCGTAGCGCATCATGACCAATCGGTCCAGCCCGATATTGATGTAGAAACCCGACCAGACCGCCGGGTCGAGGCCGGCTGCCTTCAGGACGTTCGGGTGCGGAGTGCCGCCGGGCATAACCTCGATCCAGCCGACATTTTTGCAGACGCGGCAGCCCACGCCCCCGCAGACGAGACATTTCATATCGATCTCAAAACCCGGCTCGACGAACGGGAAGAAGCCTACCCGCATCCGCACGTCGACTTCGCGCCCGAACACCTTTTCCAGAATGGTTTTGACCAGCAGTTTCCCCGAAGCGAAAGGGAAGTCCTTATCGACGATGAGCGCTTCGTACTGGAAAAACGCCCGTTCATGCCGCGCATCGGTTTTTTCATTGCGATAGACGCGGCCCGGATAGACGAAGCGGGCCGGCGCACCGTGCGCTTTCAGGTAGCGGACGCTCGCGCCCGTCAGGTGCGGCCTTAGGCAGAGACGTTTGGCGCCCGACTCATTCTCGCAACCTTTGAGCCAGTATGTGTCCATCGACTCCCTGGCCGGATGCTCCGGGGGGAAATTCAGATTGTCGAAGGCGTATTTCTCGCTCGTGATATCGTCTTCGGAGAAGACTGCGAAATTTAACGAACGGAAAGCATCGTTCAGATCGTAACACATCTGGGTAATCGGATGCAGTCCGCCCGCCGCCGGCCGTAATCCCGGCAGCGTCAGGTCCGGCTCGCCGGCCAGCACCGACGCCTCGTCAATCAGTTCCTGCTCCCGGCTTTCGATCGCTTCGGTGATCGCGGTCTTAATTTCGTTGGCCAGGCCGCCGACGATCTTCCGCTCCTCCGCGGAAAGCTTGCCAAGTTCTTTTAAAACCAGGGAAAGCTCACTTTTTCGGCCAAGGTAATTCTGCCGGATATTCTGCAACCCGTCGGACGATTCCGCCGCCTGCACAGCGGCAAGCCCCTGTTCACGTATTGCTTCCAATCGCTCTTTCATAATCTACCTCCCCCAAATTCTCTTTGTTCGGGAATTTTGCTTAAGATATAGAAGCGGGAACGTAAAAAACCCTCGTCCCAAAAGGGACGAAGGCGCTTGACAAACCTCCGCGGTACCACCCCTGTTCCTGCAACAGCAAACACTCTTGCGGCTTTTAACGGTACCTCCCGTCAGCGCCTACTCGTAACGTTTCAACGCTGCCGCTCCCAAGCGAAATCCGCCTGACTGTCTGCGAAAATGCTCTCAGCCACCGACATTTTCTCTCTTGGCAGAACTTATTTGTCAGGGCGGTAACTTGATCAACGCGTTTATGGGTTTATTCGTTTATTAGATTACAATATATCACAGCCCCGGTTTTTATTCAAGTCCCCGGCTGCGAAAACTCAAAAACTTATGTTCGGGATATCTTACTACTCGTCAGAAAGGCACGCTCCGGCGGAATACGAAAAGGATTATATCAAGGTAATCACTCCGGCAAATTCATCTGCAACAGCTTGGCACTGATTTCCCGGCAGATTTCGGCCGCGGTTTTCCCGTCCGTCCCGACCTCAATATCGGCTGCCGCCCGGTAATACGGCTCCCTCTGCCGCAGCAGGCCGTCGAGACCTTCCGGGCTCATCCGTCCCCGGAGCAGCGGCCGGCTGCTGTCGCCGCTTAAGCGACTGAGAATAGTTGCTGCCGTTGCCTGCAGCCATACCAGTTTTCCGTGCTCCTTCAAATCCCCGACATTGTCCGCATCCAGCACCGCGCCGCCGCCGCCGGCGATGACGCTATTTTCTCGACGGCTCAGATCACCGACAGTCTTTCTTTCGGCCTGCCGGAAATATGCTTCCCCGTGACTTGCGAACACTTCGGCCACCGGTATTCCCAATTCGGTCTGAATCATGGCATCGGTATCAAAGAAATCCATTGCGAGCATTTCCGCCAGCGCCTTGCCGACCGTAGTTTTTCCCGCTCCCATAAAGCCGATCAGGACGATGTTATAGGGGAATAGAATCCGGGCTTGATAGCGCTTGCTGATCCCCAAGATGGCGGTGAATAATTCTTCGGTTTCCCGGGCAAACGTCGGACTTTTAAGATACGACGCGACCTTTCGTATAACTTCGGCTTCCCGGGCCGGAGCCAGTACCGGCAGACCATTTTCTTTTTTATACCGGAGGATTTCCCGGACGATCTCCATCCGTTCCGCAAAAGCTTCTGTCAAGATCCGGTCGCACCGGTCGATTTTCTGACGCAGTTCCGTCAGCTCATCCAATCCCCTCACCTCTTTTGCCCCGCCTCAGTCCGCTCGAGCGCTCTCCCGCAGCCTCGCCAGTTGCTCGAAGAAGCCAGGATACGAGACGGCGCTACACTCGGCCCCGTGCAGCCGGACGCCATCCCGGCTGCCCAGCCCGGCGACGGCCAGGGCCATGGCGACGCGGTGATCGCCGTGACTGCTGGCCTCGCCGCCGGCCAGCCCGCGCCGGCCGCTGATAATCATCCCGTCCGGGGTTTCCCGGACATCCGCCCCGATGCGGTTCAGTTCGCCGGCCATCACGCTGATTCGATTGGTTTCCTTCACCTTCAACTCCTGCGCGTCCCGGATTACCGTCGGGCCGGCGGCAAAACAGGCTGCGACCGCGATGACCGGGATCTCGTCGATCAGCCGCGGAATGACTGCTCCACCGAAGTCAATTCCGTGCAGCGGCGAACTCCGCACCCGAATATCACCGATTAACTCGCCGGCAACCGTCCTGACATTAAGCGTTTCAAGGTTCGCTCCCATTTCCCGCAGGATGTCGATTACCCCGGACCGGGTAGGATTTAATCCAACGTCCCGAATATAGATTTCCCCTTCGCCGGTTATGGCACCCAGAACCATAAAGAAAGCGGCCGAGGAAATATCACCGGGGACGAAAAAATCCCGGGCCGCAAGCCGGGCGACCGGCCGGCAGATGACCCGCTTGCCTTCTGTCGTAATATCCGCCCCCATGGATTGCAGCATCAGTTCGGTATGGTTGCGGGTATGTTCCGGTTCGATTACTTCCGTGCTTCCTTCCGCATAAAGACCGGCCAGCAACAGCGACGACTTCACCTGTGCGCTCGCCACCGGCATCTCGTACGTAATGCCGCGCAGACGCCCTCCGCTAATCCGCAGGGGAGCGCACCCTTCCTTCTCCACACCACGGATATCTCCGCCCATCAAACGTAGCGGCCGGATAATCCGGTCCATCGGCCTGCTCTGCAGCGAGGCATCGCCCGTTATCTCACAGGCAAACTCCTGCCCGCACAGGATGCCGGACAGGAGGCGCATGGTCGTTCCCGAATTCCCCGCATCCAGCCTCGTTCCGGGTTTTTGCAGTCCTTTCAATCCGACCCCGTGCACCACCACCCGCTCGGCTCTGAACGAAATCTTAACCCCCAACTGCTCCAGGCAGCGGATAGTGCTAAGACAGTCTTCTCCCGGCAGGAAGTTTTCGATGCGGCTTTCCCCGTCGGCGATGGCGGCAAACATTGCCGCCCGGTGGGATATGGATTTGTCCCCCGGAACTGTAACTTCTGCTCTTATCCTTCTGACCGGTTCAACAAACATTGCCCCGTTCCTCCATCATTAACGTCCTGTTACCAGGCTATTTCTTCAGCCGCCAGAAGAAACTCGGCCGCCTTCCCTTTCCCGACCGGCAGGATAAACGAGAATTTGCCTTTTTGATTCTTCTTGTCGTGGACCATGGCTGCAACCAATCTTTGCGGGCTGTATTGTACGATATCGACCGAAACTCCGGTACTCAGAACACAATCCAGGATTTCCTGTTCATACTCCGCCGCGATGAGCCCGATCCGCCGGGCCAAGCGCGTCTCATAATGGAGGCCGACCAGCACCGCTTCGCCGTGAGTATATTTCCGATACGCCGATACCGCTTCCAACGCATGCCCGACCGTATGACCGCAATTTAATATTTTCCTTAAACCAGATTCTCTCTCATCCTTGCCCACGATCTTCGCCTTAATCTCACAGCACCGTTTAATCAGCGGCCGGATTACGGCACTTTCCCGCCTGATTATGGCCGGGATATTATCTTTTACAAAGCGGAAAAACTGGTAGTCGGCAATAATCCCGTACTTGACGATTTCGCCGATGCCGCTCAGCATCTCCCGGACGGCGAGTGACCGTAGCACATCCGTATCGATAACCACCGCCCCGGGCTGGTGAAACGTTCCGATGCAGTTCTTCGCCTGCGGCAGATTGACCCCGGTCTTGCCGCCGACGCTGCTGTCCACCTGCGCCAACAGCGTTGTCGGAATCTGCACATATGGTATTCCCCGCATATAGACGGAAGCGCAGAAGCCGGCCGTATCCCCGACCACTCCGCCGCCGAAGCCGACCACGGCTGAATTCCGGGTGAGACGATTCTCCAGCATATAGGAAAGCACCTGCGTAACCGTCTCCATGTTTTTACTTTCTTCTCCCGGCTTCAGCACGTATTTGCAGTGCCGTACGCCGCCGAGCGCATTTTCCATCGTGTCACCGTACAGACCGTCGACGTTCCGGTCCGTGATGACAATCAGATTATCCGCGCTCCCGGCATAGTCCCGGATGCTGGCCAGCAGTCCTTCCCCTATATCAATGTTGTAACTGTTTTCCCCCAGTTCGACCCGTACCGTCTCCACCGTCCGCCGTCCTCCTCCAAGAACTCAGAACTTACCCCGCTATTATTCTCTTTGTCCAATCCTTCTTCCTTTGTCAGCGAGCCATCGCTATGCACTGCACCCGCTTCATCATCTGGCCGAATTTATCCGGACGGAGCGACTGGGCCCCATCCGACAGGGCATTTTTGGGCTCATGGTGCACTTCGACCATTATCCCGTCGGCACCGGCCGCAATTGCCGCCATCGCCAGCGGCTCAACCATTCGCCAGCGGCCCGCAGCGTGGCTCGGATCAACAATGATCGGCAGGTGACTCAATTCTTTAATTGCCGGTACGGCGCTGATGTCCAGGGTATTGCGTGTATACGTCTCGAAAGTCCTGATGCCTCTTTCACATAGAATAACGTTGGGATTGCCCTCGGAGATGATGTATTCCGCCGACAACAAAAACTCTTCGATCGTAGCCGACATTCCCCGCTTCAACAGGATGGGCAGATTGGCTTTCCCGGCCTTTTTCAGAAGCGGGTAATTCTGCATGTTCCTCGCTCCGATTTGCACTATATCCGCGTACTCGGCGATCATATCAAAACTGTCCTGGCACATTGCCTCGGTAACAATCGGCAGACCTGTCTCTGCTTTCGCTTTACGCAGCAGCTTCAGTCCCGCTTCCCCAAGCCCCTGGAAACTGTACGGAGACGACCGCGGCTTGAAAGCACCGCCGCGCAGGAAGTGCGCTCCGAGTTCTTTCACGCTGCGGGCAACGGTCAGCAATTGCTCCTCGTTCTCAACCGCACACGGCCCGGCAATAATGGTTATATTTCCGCCGCCGATTTTGTGCCCACCGACCTCAACTACGGTATCACGGGGATGAAATGCCCGGCTTGCCATTTTGAAAGGATGCTGGATCCGGAGAACCCGGTCCACATATTCGCCGCCTTCCACCTGCTCCAGCCCCAGCTTGCTTGTGTCACCGACTACTCCCAGCAGATGATAGTTTTCCCCTTGCGATACATAGATAGTGTACCCTAGCCCCTCTAGCTTTGCTTTTAATCTCTCGATTTCCGCCTCCGGCGCCTCCGGTTTCATGATGATAACCATTGCTTATTCCTCCTCTATATGGTCTATGTAGAGCGGGGTCTTGGATCGGTTCGGCAATTAAATAGGAGACTCCGCTAAGAGTCTCCATAATCCAATCAGGATATGCCTTTTTGGCTGACTGCCGTCACCCTAACCGGGGCTGCCCGGACCTTCTTAGCAGAAGTTTTTCATATCGATTTTTTTGCAATACCGAATAGCCGGCGCTAAAAAAGCTAAAGCCCCGGCTAAAGCAAAAAGTAAAGATATGAGGTGAAACTATCCGCTTTGACAAATCCATAATTACGATCAGTCCCTCGGTAAACAGTTTTTGATATTTCTCTATATTATATGTGGTATCAAAACGACTGTCAAGACAGAATACGGAGAATTTTTAAGCTAGACAACTCACCCTAAACACTTTGACAAGAGTTTAAAGGTCGGGTATACTGATACCTAAATATCCTGCGGTACTCCGGGCGGGTGGCCGACTGCCCGACCTCGGACAGTCCGTACATGCTCATTCTACGATGGAGGGAAGCATAATGCAGTTGGGTTATCTCGGACCGGCCGGATCATACAGCTACGAAGCTGCGCTGCTGTACTCGCGCCAAGCTCGGCCGGTAGCAATGAAAGCCTTTTCTGAGATTATCCGGGGAGTTGAAGACGGGATTATCGACGAAGGTATCCTTCCAATCGAGAATTCGACCGAAGGTGCTGTCACTGCGGTAATGGACGGGCTTCTAAAGACAAAGCTGGCGCAAATCAAGGGAGAAGTCGTTTTGCCGGTCGTCCACAATCTCCTCGGCACCGGTGAGAAACCGGCAGATATCCGTTATGTCTACTCACACCCGCAGGCAATCGAGCAGTGCCGGGAGTTTTTCCAAAAGAATTATCCGTCTGCCGTCCTGCTGCCTTGCGAGAGTTCATCCTTCGCCTGCATCAACGCCAAGAAAAACGGCAGCGCTTACGGCGCCATTGCCAATACGAACGCTGGAGAAATATACGGTCTTAAGACTTTGTTTGAATCCGTCCAGGATAATTTCTTCAACCAGACCAGGTTTGTCATCCTCAGCCGGGAACCTTCTCCGCCCGGCGGTCGCGACAAAACCTCCATCGCCTTCACTTTCCATAATGACCGGCCGGGCAGTTTGTTCCGGGTTTTGCAGGAATTCGCCGTCGAAGAAATCAATCTGACCCGGATTGAATCACGCCCCGCCAAAGCGGAGCTGGGGAAGTATGTCTTTTTCATCGATTTTTGCGGCCACAGCCAGACACCGGAAGTACGAAAGATTCTCACCAATATCGCAGCTATGACCAATCTGTTCAAAATCCTCGGTTCTTACCCGGCGTACGATTGATGGTAAGCGGATACCGTTCTCCCCCTCGCTTCTCACCCGCAACAGAAACGGATAAGCGCCGGCCAGCCATCCCCCGACGGGTTCTTCCGCCGGCGGGAGAAGAGAACCTGCTCTAATGAAACCGGACGGCAAAGCTGAAAAAATGATCGGGCAGCCTTGACAGGAACAACAGCGTTTGTTAGAATTAGGGAAATTGCATCCGCGGTAATGATGATGACAGGAAACAGTAAACGGCAGAAGTGAGACAGGGAATAAGGTCTATTAACTGAGAGGCCTTAAACTCGCCCAACCGTTGAACCCATCCCGGAATCGCAGGCAGAACGGTTTTGACTAAGTATGCCGGGCCGGTTTCCTCCCGTTAACGAGGTGTATAACCTTGGCCAAGGTTATGCTAAATGAGTGGATTCGGAAGGCGGCATGCCGTTTCGGATCAATGAGGGTGGTACCGCGAAGCTTAAAGCTTCCGTCCCGCACAGGGATGGGAGCTTTTTGTTATTTTGGACTACCGGTTGCGGCCGGAACTTAACAGCCGTGCCGCTGTCGCAATCTTACATACCGGAGGTGAAGCCCTTGCCAACGACCGGGGAAATTTTATCGCGTGCTGTACGGATAGTAATCAAAGTCGGAACGAGCACTTTGACGCATGCATCCGGCAAATTGAACTACGCCAGTCTCGAAAAGATTGTCCGGGAAACTACCGATTTGAAGCATCAGGGCAAGGAAATCATCCTGGTGACTTCCGGGGCAGTTGGAGCTGGGATCGGGCGAACGAATTATGCCGGCAGACCCAACTCTGTTCAGGAAAAGCAGGCCCTCGCAGCTATCGGTCAGGGCATATTGATGCACGCATACGAAAAGCTTTTCGCCGAATACGGGCAAATCATTGCCCAGGTCCTGCTCACGCGGGCGGATGTGGCGGACCGGAAGCATTATGCGAACTCCTACCGGACCTTTTTGACTCTGCTGCAATTTGGGGCAATTCCCATCGTCAATGAGAACGATACGGTGGCTACCGAGGAAATCAAATTCGGTGACAATGATACACTTTCGGCCCTGGTTGCCAGTATGGTCAACGCCGACCTCCTAGTCATCCTCTCTGATATCAATGGGCTGTACACGGCCGACCCCCGGCGACAAAAAGATGCCAGGCTTATTCCGGTGGTGGAAAAAATCACCGGCGAACTGGAAGAATGCGCGGCCGGTGCCGGCACCGCGCGGGGAACCGGCGGAATGCGCACAAAAATAGCGGCAGCCAAAATCGCCACCAATTCCGGTGCAGCCGTCCTCCTGGCCAACGGGCAAGAAGCCTGGGTGGTCCGCCGGGCTCTGGCGGGAGAACAAATCGGCACTGTTTTCCTGCCGCAAAAACCGTCGGTTGCCAGCCGTAAGCGCTGGTTTGCCTTCGGTGCCATAAGCCGGGGAGCAGTCACTGTTGACAAGGGGGCGGAGCAAGCCTTGCGGCAGGAGGGGAAAAGCTTACTGCCAAGCGGGGTCGTCGCCGTTGCTGGCAGTTTCCTGGCCGGACAAAGCATCAGAATAATCTCTCTGGAAGGCCAGGAAATCGGTTGCGGGATTGTCAATTACCCGGCCGCCGATCTGCAAAAACTCGCAGGCAAGCAGACTGCGGACATTGAGGCAATCCTCGGTTATAAGAACGGGGATGAAGTGATCCACCGTGATGCCTTAGTTTTAGTTTAGGGAGGCGAATACAATGCAGGATGACGTTATCGAAAGAGCAAAGGCCGCAAAAGAGGCGGCAAGACAAATGCAGCGGTTGTCAAATGACGAAAGGAACCGGGCTCTTTCTTTAATCGCCGGCAAACTGGAACAAGATGCTGCTATTATCCTGGCCGCCAATGCCACTGACTGCCGGAACGCGGCAGAAAAAAACCTGCCGCGGGCATTCATCGACCGCCTGCGTTTAAATCCGGCCAGGATCGGGACAATGACTGAGGGGCTGCGCAGTATCGCCCAATTACCGAACCCGCTCGGGAACGTCCTCGCAATGCAGCGCCGTCCCAACAACCTGGAAATCGGGCAGATTACGGTCCCTCTCGGGGTTATCGCCGTAATCTTTGAGGCAAGGCCAAACGTCACCGCCGACGCTGTCGGGCTGGGCCTGAAAGCGGGAAATACAATTGTGCTGCGCGGTGGCAAGGAAGCTATAAATACGAATATAGCCCTGATCGGAATAATCAAAGACGCCCTCAAACTGACAGCCGTTCCGGATGGGGCGGTGCAATTGATTGAAAGCACGGATCGCCATGCAGTTGAAACGATGCTGGGCCTAAACGAATATATCGACGTGATTATTCCCCGCGGAGGAGAAGAGTTAATCCGGTTTGTTCGGGAAAAGTCAACTATTCCGGTTATTGCCAACGGCGGCGGTAACTGCCATATCTATGTTGACAGAGAAGCCGATACTGTCATGGCGGGGAAAATCATCATCAATGCCAAAACTAGCCGGCCGGCTGTCTGCAATGCCGTGGAAACTATCTTGCTGCATCAGGAGATTGCCGCTGCTTTTCTTCCGGTTGTCGCTGCAGACCTGCGCGCGCTGGGAGTAGAGCTGAGAGGGTGTGAAAAAGCAAGAGAGATTGTTCCGGACCTGCTGCCGGCTACCGAGGATGACTGGCGGCGGGAGTATCTCGATCTTATCCTGGCGGTAAAAATCGTCGACAGTTTTGCGAGCGCGATTTCGCACATCGCCCGGTACGGAACCGGCCACTCGGAAGCCATCATAACGGAAAACTATCGAAATGCCCGGCAGTTTTTGCAGGAAGTTGATGCCGCAGCTGTTTACGTCAACGCTTCGACCCGCTTTACCGACGGTTATGAGTTCGGTTTTGGCGCCGAAATCGGCATCAGCACGCAAAAGCTGCATGCGCGGGGGCCACTAGGGTTAAACCAGCTGACGACTACCAAATATATCATCTACGGAGACGGACAGATAAGAGCCTAGTCCGCGGCTATAAGTCTCCGATGCCGTTGAACTGGGAAAAGGCCGGGAGCCCGGCCTTTTCCCTTCTAGTGATCGCAACTGTTGTCACCGGGCTCAAGGATACCTTCCGCCCAGGCGTTCGCGACCGCGTCCGGGTCGCCCGCCACGCCGGTGACCACGGCAACGTTGTTTTCGGCAAACAACTGCTGCGCATTGCTGCCGAGCCCGCCGGCAATGATGCAATCGATGCCTCTTTCCGCCAGATATCCCGGCAAAAATCCCGGCTTATGCCCCGGATTAGGTAGAATTTGCTTGCCGGTAATCCGCTTCTGCTCAATATCGTAGACCATAAATCCCTCGCAATGACCGAAGTGTGCCGACACCTGTCCTCCGTCCACGGCTACCGCTATCTTCATTTTATCCTCTCCTTTTCGCTTATTGCTTTCAGCAAATCATCGCCCAGCCTGGCAATCGCCGCTCCCGCCGGGCCGCCCGCGGCCAGAGGCGTTTTAAATTGCCGCAAGGTGTCAACGACCCCGGGGTCAAACGGAATTTTACCGACTACTTGATAGCCGTTGTCCCGGCAGAATTCCTCAATCGTGGTTGTGATTTCCGGGTTCAGGTCATGCTTGTTGATGCAGACATAGGCAGGAATCCGGAAGAAACCGGCGACTCCGAGCACCCGCTCCAGGTCCATCTGACCCGAGAGGGTTGGCTCCGTCACCGCCAGAACGGCATCGCAGCCGGTAATGGAAGCGATAACCACGCAACCGACCCCCGGCGCCCCGTCGATCAGCAGCCATTCCTCATCCGTCCGGTGGGCCATGGCGTTTTCCCGCACCGCCGTTACCAGCTTGCCGGAACCTTCCGCCCCGCAGTCCAGAACGGCATGGGAGAAAACGCCGTACTCGGTTTCGGCAACGTAAGTTTTGCCGTTCCGTATGTCCTGCAGCCGCAGCGCACCCTGCGGACAGGCAATCACGCAGGCCCCGCAGCCTTCGCAGTTGCGGGCAATAATTTGATAATCCGGACCGATCGCCCCGAACCGGCAGACCTCCCGACAACGCCCGCAGGCGTTGCAGGCCGCATTGTCAAGAACTGCCTCTTTGGCTCCCAGATACTCCGCTTCAGCTAGCGTCCGGCCCGGAAGCAGGATATGCAGATTGGGGGCATCCACATCGCAGTCGGCAATGACCTTGCCGGTGAGGATTTGGGCGAGGGATGCCGCCACCGTCGTTTTCCCGGTGCCGCCTTTCCCGCTGATAACCGCGATCTTCTTCATCGTCCGACCTCCTCCGCCAATTGGCTGGCCAAATCGGTAAATTTCCCGGCCCATTTTGGGTCGGCGGCCACCGGGAGAATCCCCCGCGAATAATTTGCCGCTATCGCGGTCGAAAACGGAATTTCCAGCCGGACGGGTATTCCCGCCTCGCGGCAATAGGCGCGAATGGTCTCGGCGCTGCCGTCCGACTTATTGATAATTACTCCGGCGGGCAAATCCATCTGGCGGATCAGCTCAACCGCGATTTTCAGATCGTGCAGGCCGAACGGAGTCGGCTCCGTCACCAGCAGGCAATAATCCACTTCGTCCAGCGAACGGACGACGGCACAGGACGCGCCCGGCGGACAATCAAAAATGACGGTCGCTTCCCGGCTTGCCTTCTCTTTCAGCGCCCGGATGATGGGAATACCGACCGGCTCCCCGATATTCAGGCGGCCGTGCCGGAAATTCCCTACCTTATCTTGCTCAATCGCCCCGATCTCCCGTTCCGTCTCACTGACTACCCCGGTCGGACAAGCCAGAGAACAAGCCCCGCAATGGTGGCAAATCTCGGGAAAGGTGAGCACTGTCTTATTGATAACGGCAATGGCATTGAACTGACAGGCTACCGCACAGGCGCCGCAACTGCTGCACCGCGCGGCGTCAACCTGCGGCACGGGCACGGCGACCGGAAGCGTGGCGGTAATCTCCGGCTTCAGGAAGATCGCACCGTTCGGCTCCTCAACGTCGCAATCGACGTACTGGCAGCCGGGGATAACGGCGGCAAGGCTGGCGGCCACCGTCGTTTTGCCGGTTCCGCCTTTGCCGCTCAGAACAGCTATCCACATGGGGAACCCCTCCCGAGTTATCCTTTGCTGTTTCCGTGTCCCAAGCCGAAATGCTTCGGACGCGGCGCGGTCAGCGCCGCCAGAGTACCGCTTTGGTAAGCGGCCAGAAGTTCGCCGACCGTTCTTTCATCCCCTGCCAGAATGTCTACGCCGGCCGCCGTCAATACTTCCATGGCATTAGGCCCGACGCTCCCGGTGATAACCGTTTTAACCCCTTTGTCAACGATGGTCTGGGCCGCCCTGATCCCGGCTCCGTGCGCCGCCGCAGTCGCCCCGTTGTCGACAGCTTCCCGCCCGCCGCTTTCCGTGTCGCAGATAACGAAGTATGCCGCCCGCCCGAAGCGCAGATCCGCCCGGTCATCCGGTCCTGTACCGGTGGCGGAAATAGCTATCTTCATATCCACCCCTCCCATTTAATTGTTGACTGCTTAATTCATTTTTGTTAAAAAAGCCTCAGTAACTTCCCGGAAGAAATCAGGGTACAGATTTTCGACCAACTCGACCCTTCCCTCATCGCACAAGGCGGCAACATCGGCAGACAGTGGCAAACGCCCGAGCAAATCCAGCCCGGTTTCGGCACAGATGTCCGCAGCGCTGCTCCGGCCGAATAATTCGATGTGTTTGTGACAGTCCGGACACTCCGCATAACTCATGTTCTCAATCAGGCCGAGGATCGGCACGTGCAATGCCTGTGCCATATGCACCGCCTTCTTGACGATCATCCCGACCAAGCTCTGCGGGAGGGAAACGATTATCATGCCGTCCAAAGGCAGCGACTGCATCACCGTCAGAGGCACATCGCCGGTTCCCGGCGGCAAATCCACCAGCAGGAAATCGATATCCCCCCAATCTACATCTTTATAGAACTGTTTGACAACGCCGGCGATTAGCGGCCCACGCCAGATTACCGGGGAATCTTCTTTATCCAGCAAAAGGTTGATTGACATGACTTCAATCCCTTTTACTGTTTTGACCGGCAGCAGGGCCGCGTCGATCTGCCCAGCTTTTGCCGTCACGCCGAACAAGCGCGGAATGCTTGGCCCGGTGACGTCGGCGTCCAGAATACCCGTCCGGTAGCCGCGCGCCGCCAGCGCAGCCGCCAGCAAGGCGGTTACAGACGATTTGCCGACCCCGCCTTTACCGCTCATTATTCCAATGACTTTGTTGATCCGGCCGTACGGATTAACGATCTTCTCAAATACGGCACTTTCTGCTTCCGGTTTAGCCGTTACTGTTTCTTTTTCCATTGCAGATCTCCTTTCCGACTGAATACTGCTTGACTTGTTGTGCGTCCGAATGCCCGTAACCCAAGAACATTTTATCTCCATTATGGGCATATGTCAATTATATTTTACCAATAACCTTATTTCCCTATACTATATAAGCTTTTTAAAATAAAAAACAGGGCTTATGCCCCATTTATTGTTCACCGGCAACACAGCCTCGCCGGCGCCGTTCCTTGTTGACGTCCGGCCCGGGAAAACCGCCGGCTTGTCTTTGCCGTATGCTCAGGTCACCGAGTCCATCGATGCCGTCACTCATTGCGGCCGTTACGCCAGCAGTTACCCCCGCAAAACCGTCTGCCCCGGCCGTAAGCGCAGACAATATCCGTCGAAGCGCAGTCCGGACAAGCATACTTGCCGGCCAGGATGGACTCGAAATTCTCAAAGCTTTCCTCCCAGATCTTGCCGCAGTTCTGACAATGCACCGGACAGATATTCCGGGTAAAATTGCCGCCTTCGATCCGGATGGCTTTGCCGTTGACAAGACTGTCCGCCACTTTCTCCCGTGCGGCGTTCAGCACCCGCTGAAAAGTCTGGCGGGACACGCCCATTTTTTCCGCACACTCTTCCTGCTCGAGTGCTTCCATGTCCTTCAGGCGCAGCGCCTCCAGTTCTTCCACTTTCAGAATGTTTTCTTCCAAGCCGTTTTTCGGCACTCCGGTCGGCATGAAATGCCTGACTCCGGGAATAAACTCGACCCGTCGCCATTTCGTCGGTCGCGGCATCAAATCACTTCCTCCGCCTCTTCTTCTATTTATCATAGCATTACTGGGCTACGAATGCAATTAGCCGTAAAGTTCGAAACAGAACGGAGCGGGATTTACCTTGCTCCGCTCCGGCCAGTTGCTACCTATTCTTCTTTGCTCAATTGCTGACGTCGTTCTTTCACCCGTCGGAGTTGTTCTTCCAGCCCGGCTTCCTGTGCTTTCAGCATCTCAGCTTCGTCAGCGACCGGCCCTCCGGGATTGTAAACGCCGGCTCTGGCATACCAGGGCAGTCCGGTCCGGCAATACATATTCCGGTAGCCTCTGCCCCAGCCGCACCCTAGACCCCGGTATCCGCCGGGATTCGCAAATCCCGGGGCGGCAAAGCCGGCGCAGTATCCGGCGCCCCGGCCCGTCCGCGGTCCCATTCCCAGCGGTCCGCTTCCGTTGCCTCTCGGCATAAGCTCACCTCCTTCCAAAATTACGGTCATTTGCCCGTTAAATCCAATTTCATATTAATACTGTTATGGGCATATGTCAATAACCCGGCACGAATCTCTCAGTGTCATTTGGCAGGATTTTGAGCATATGCGCAGAAAAAAGCTATTAGCTGTTACTGACCTTATTTTATACCGGGAAGGGGAGAACATCGTGTCCGACAAAGTCAAGCTTGGTATTTTTATCTGTAACCGGTACCATACCTGCGCCGGAGGGAAATGCCTGCGCTCTCTGCATAACCGGGAAGGTGCTTTTGACCGGTACGCGGACAAAGAAGTGGAACTCGTCGGCTACACCACCTGCAACGGCTGTCCGGGCGGCAATATCGAGTACGCACCGGAAGAGATGAAAAAAAACGGCGCCGAGGTTATCCACCTGGCGACCGGGATGCTGGTCGGCTATCCGCCCTGTCCGCGTATCGATTACTTCCGCCGTTTTATCAAGGAACGTTACGGAATGGAAGTCGTTGTCGGTACGCATCCGATCCCGCAGAAATACTACAATATCCACAGTAAGCTTGATACCTGGAACACCCCCGAATGGCAGGAACTGATCGGACCGACGTTGGCGGATGAGAAAACCCGCTTGGCTTACGATTAAACATAATGAAAAAGGAAGGGTGTTCCCCTTCCTTTTTCATTATGACAGTGTTGTTCAAACCGGCAACTTGGCGGTCACCCCGGCGATTATCCGATCAATTGACTCCTGCAGCAATCCTGCGTACTCTTCAATCTCGCCCCGGTCGGCCGCCCGGACAAGTTCGGGATCAAGGGGCAAAGTTCCCAGCAGGGGGAGTCCCATCTCGCGGCTCGCTTCCTCCGCCCGGCCTTCGCCGAACGGATAGATCTTCTCCTTACACTTGGGACAGGTGATAAAACTCATGTTTTCCACCAATCCCAGCAGCGGCAGCCCCAGCTTGGTAACCATCTTTACAGCTTTCCGCACCACCATTTTCACCAAATCCTGCGGCGACGAAACGATTACTACCCCGTCAACCGGCAGCGACTGGAGGACAGTCAGCGGGGCGTCCGCCGTGCCCGGCGGCAGGTCGACCACAAGGTAGTCAAGGTTGCCCCAGACCACCTGCGCCCAGAACCGCTGAATCAGGGCGTTAATCAGGGGCGCCCGCCAGATCAGCGGATCGTCTTCCTTTTCGATCAGCAGATTTACCGACATGATACGAATGCCCAGATCGCTTTCCGGCGGAATGAGACCAAACCCCATATCCTCCGGCCGCCGGTCTACCCCGAACAGCTTCGGGATACTTGGTCCGGTGATATCGGCATCGAGCAGTCCGACAGCGTGCCCCTGTCTGGCCAATCCCGCTGCCAGCAAGGCGGCGACGGTCGATTTGCCGACACCTCCCTTGCCGCTCATAACCGCAATCACGTGTTTGACATCATTTAATTCCGCCGTTGCTGGTGGCTCCGGCGCACCAGCCGCCCGGTCGGATGGGCAGCCGCCCGTTCCGCTCAAACCACACTGTTCGCAATCACCTGTGCAGGCTGCCGTTTTTTCTTCGGTCATATTCGAACCTCCTAATGGTTTCGCCGTTACCGGCGTCAATATTTACAGCTTCTCCATCACAAAAGTCAGGAGTATGCCGGCGATAAACCCGATGTTCGCGGCGTGAGAATGGTGCTTATGCGACTCCGGCATCAGTTCGTCGCTCACGATATAAATCATCGCTCCGGCGGCAAGGCCGAACGCAACGGCGATAAAGCCGGGGGAAATGTCCAGGAAAGCAAAACCAAGGATCGTTCCAAGCGGGGTAAACAAACCGGCCAGACAAGTAATGGCGACGATCCAGAGAGGGTTCAGTTCCGCTATCCGGAGGCAGGCCGCAATGCCGATGCCTTCCGGGATGTTGTGCAGAGCGATGGCGAGAGCGATCAGCCACCCGAGGCGTGATGCCGCTTCGTAGCCAGCCCCCACTGCCAGCCCTTCCGGCATATTGTGCAAGGCGATTCCGAGCGCAATGAAATAACCCCGCTTAGCATACATGCTGCTGTCCCCGTCACCGTTCATAAAGTGCAAATGCGGGATGATGCTGTCGAGCAAAAGCATCAGCAGTGCCCCGGCGATGAACCCCGTCACGGCATTGGCAACGCTGCCGTAGGCGACCGCCGACGGCAGCAGGTCAAAGGTCGAGATGGACACCATAACCCCGGCCGCCCCGCCGAGCAGCGCGGACAGAACGCGCGAACTGAACTGCCGGAAGGCAAGCACGATCAGGGCACCGATACCGGTAGCCAGACCGCTGATCATGCTGACCAAGAGGATATCGCCTCTCCCCATGCGGCACCTCCTCTTTATTGAGAATTATTATCATAACGCAGATAATTATACCACATTACTCCCGCCGGGTGAAGCCGAATTTAATTCCGCCGCTGTTATTATTGTTATCCGGCAGGAAAACGCCCCCAATTGGCAAAATAAGAAAGCACGGGTCATGCCGTACATCATCTTAAGGAGGTTGAGCTACGTGAACAAGATTGAACGCGTCCAGGCCGCTCTCCAAGGAAAAGATGTCGACCGCATCCCTTACAGCATGTGGTACCATTTTGGCACCCAGTTCCTGCCGGGGGAAGTGGCGGCCGACACCCAGATCGCCTTCTACGAGAGATATGACTTCGACTATCTCAAAGTGATGAACGATTACTCTTACCCGTTACCGGAAGGGCTGGACCGCATTTCCTCCCTGGCCGACTGGCAGAAATTGCGCCCCGTTCCGGTCAGCCATCCCTGCTTCCAGGAACAGCTCAAGCTGCTGGAAAAAATCGCCCGGCGGCTGGACGGCGAAGCCTACTTCCTCGACACCGTCTTCAATCCCATCGGTGTGGCGATGCGCACGGCCAAAGACGTTATCTTCCGGCTGATGCGCTCCCATCCGGAAGATTTCAAGCGCGGGCTGGAAACCATCACGGAGAGCCTGCTCGGCTACATCGAGGCCGTCTATAAGGCGGGGGCGGCCGGCATCTTCTATTCCGTCAACGGGGCGACCGACGACTTCACCCCGCAGGCCGAATTCGCTGAATTCATCCGCCCCTACGACCTGCAGATCCTGAATGCCGTCAAGGACAAAGGCGCCTGCAATGTCGTCCATATCCACGGAATCAATCTCCGCTTTGCCGATGTCGCCGATTATCCGACGCATGCTTTCAACTGGTCACACATCCGTTCCGCTCCGTCCCTGGCGGAAGCGCGGAAAATGACCGATGTCTGCCTCATCGGCGGCGTCAGCGAACTGCGGACGGATACCTTCCATCCCGACGTCCTGGAAAAACAAATCAGAGATTCTTTCGCCGAAGCGGGCGAACGGAAATTTATGGTCGGCCCCGGCTGTGCCATCCCCACCGATACGTCGCCGGAGCAGATCGACATCATCCGCCGGACGGTCGCCGCTCTGAAGTAGGCCCGGACAACCCAAGTCTAACCAAAGCACCCCTCCGCCGGTACGCCGATGACCGTCTGCCGGCCGGGGGGTGCTTTTTTATTGCTTTTTCACCTCTACCGACTGATACACCTCGATCAGGACGGTGCCCGGAACGATGTGTTCCAGAAGCTTCGCTTTCAACTCACGGATTTCCGGCAATTGCGACCGGGTTTCATCCTCATCCAGCGCCGCAATGGTCGGGAACTCCCTTTCCATGATAATCTCGTGGCCGCTGTACAGGCGGATGTGGGTCCGCCCCCAGGGTATACGGCCGTTCTGCTCGTACAATTCGTTCAGGTCCGCCAGAACCGCCAGGAACAGGCGCAGATGCATCGGCCAAATCCGGGCCGACCATTTTTCGATAACCACCTTTCGTCGCCTCCTCTCCCGAATTCAGATCTCTTCTAACAACTCGGCTTTTTTCGCCGCGAACTCCGCTTCCGTCAGGATGCCGGCGTCTTTCAGTTCGGCCAACTTCTTGAGGCGGACGAAGACGTCGTCACCGGCCGGAACCGCCTTGCGGCTGTCATCCCGGAGCTTGTTTATCCCTTCCGCGAGCATTGCCGGGTATTCCAAGCGGAAAGCCAGCTTACCGCCGCCGGCTTCTTCCGTCCGCTCAATTACCAGCACGCCGGTGTCGGTCTCCACCGCTGCGGGCAGACCGGCCTCCGTCAGGGTCATCGCCACCGCATCGCTGATCCCGGTGGCCGCAATATAGGTAAGATGCCCACTCGCCGCACTGGAAAAAATAATTCCCCGGGTGCGAAATTCGAGGACACCGTTGATTTCCGCATCGAAGGCCGGCACCGCTCCCATATATACCGCCGGTTCACAGCGCTGCAGCGAGCCGCTGTCCCGCCGCAAGTCACTGATTTTTTCCCGGTAATTGTCCGCTTCCATTGTCTCACCTCCCCTGTCGGTAAAGGTAATTTTTCCATGCCGCCCCGCCCAAATCCTGCCGCAAACCTCTCCGCCCCACGAAAAAGAAGGTGCTGTCCGCACCTTCCGGTAATAAGAGGCTGCTTATGGTCCTGTCGCTACACTTTCTCCCGGGTATCCGTCGCAAAGAGGGTCGGAATGAGATACAGTCCGCCGAGCCCTACTAAGGTATAGACGATCCGGCTCAGCCAGCTTGCACTTCCGCCGAACAGTGCCGCCACAACATCGAACTGCAGCAAGCCGACGAGAAGCCAATTCAAAGCGCCAATTATCACCAGCACGAGAGCTGTTTTTCGCACAAAATACACCTCCTAATCCGCTTTTGCCCCTAGTTTTCCCGGTTTTTTGGTTTTTATAAAATAATTTCTCAATAGCGTCCGTCCTTTCCAATCATACTTACCCGGCTAGTCTGGACAAGATAATATTAAGGAGGTGATTATCCTGACTGATGAAATTGAGATAAAGCGAATTGTGCGGGATTTAGTAAGGCAAGAACAGCAAAATGCTCAGACCCTGAGCATTCTCAGTGCCAAAGTCAAGGACGCGGATATTTCCCGTCAACTGCAGGAAATCGCGAACCGCGAACAACAGGCAGCCGATGGGCTGACGCAGATTTCCTTCCTGGTCAGCAACGCCAGCGCCTACGCCGGAACCGGGGTACTGAACAATACAGACACTGTTTTTAGTGGTGATGCCCTCAGCCACGCTTATACGGATGTTCTCAGCAACTATGACGGCAGCCGGCCGGCCCGGGCCGACTAGTCACAAAAAAGCAGCATCGAACGATGCTGCTTTTTTGTGCGGTCAATATTATTCCCGTTCGTTCAAACCGGCCGTGCCGCCGAGGATGACCTCCATAACTTCCTGCCGCGTCCGCCCGTCGGTATCCGCGTCCGCCCGATACGACACGACAGCGAGAGCCGCCACTTTCGGATAGCGCATCATTTCCCGCAACGCCGCCCCGAGCTGGGCGCCGGTCAGGCCGCCCGGCGATGGCAGCCCGGCGGCCGGCGCCGCCGCCGGGTCGAGAATATCAAGGTCGATATGGATATAAATGATATCTTCCCGCGTGTTCAGAGCCTCCATCGCCCGGTGCATCCGTTCGCTTCGCCGGAGCAAATCTTCCTCGCTCAGCATGACGATGCCGTCGGCTTCGATGGCCTCCCGTTCCAGGGCATCAAGGTCCCGCAGCCCCATCATGGCGATATCCGGCGACTGCAGCGGGAGGTCAAGTTTGTTCTGCCGGCGCAGGCGGTGCAGCGCTTTTCCGGCAGCCACGGCTACCGGCATCCCGCCGAGCATGCCGCTCGGACTCGTCTCCGGCGTATTGTAGTCGCCGTGCGCATCAATATACACCAGCCCGATCCGCGGCGGCAACGCGCCATCCCTGGCCTGCTGCAGACCGCCCAGCAGCCCGAGCACCCCGTTGCAGTCGGCCAACAGGCCGAGGATGAATTTGCCTTGCCGCCGGACGGCCGTCGTCAGATCGGCCAAATGCCCGCCGGCCAGCCCGACCCGATTCCACCCGCCGTACTGCCGTTCCTCTTCCGGCGGCAGTTCCACGGTCAGCAAGTCCGTCACCGTGTGTCCCTGCGCCTGCAGCCGATCTGCCAGGCCGGCGGCCAGCAGGTCAGCCGGTCCCGACGCTCCGCCGGAACCTTTTCCGTCAACGTTATAAGGAAGCGTAATTATTGCCAGTTCCACGCTTAAGCCCCCCTCGCTTTTTCCGTTATAATTGGCTATTGCCGGCCGCTTTACCTGCCTGCCGCGGATTGGCCTCCCCAGCCAAGCTTACCGTCTCGGGTAGACCCACTTCGGCTTCTCCCCACTCTGCAGTCTGACGACGCAGTCCTCTTCCCTGCCCCAGAGATGGATATAAACTTGCCCGTCCGCCGGATCGTATCGGGTAAAGAGGGCATGGTTTCCATCGGGGGAAAGGCTATGCTGCCGGCGATCGATTTCTTCCGGCAGGACGGGTTCATCGCCGGGGTTAACTGCCGAGAACCTGACTTCTTGCGGGCGGCCGGAAGCAAAATCATACTCCAGGTAGCTTTCGTCCGCTCTGTTATTCATCTCAGTCTTCCGGATGAGCAAGCGGTCGTCGCTCAGCCATCCGGCCGGCCAGAGCAAGTAATCCGCCGAACCCGGCACAACCGGATTAATTGTCCCTGGCTTGTCCAGATACATGAAGTTAATATCGATCGTCCCGCCGATTTCGTTCGGGAGCGGCGGGTCCAACTCCCGCACCTGGCCGAAGGCGATAATTTCGCCGTCCGGCGACCAGCAAGCGTCAGTCAGGCCGATTTGGCACAGGAGCCCGCCCCGGTATGTATCAAAAATGTAAGCGGAACCGGCCAAACTGGTCGATACGTCTACTTGCAGATACCGGCCGTCGGGCGACCACTTGACCGTATGGGCAGGCAGCATATCCCGGTACGTAAACAGCAGTTCCGTTTCCGGAGTCCGCGTGTCGGCTATCTTGATATCGTACACCTGCTCAGAAACCCTGACGATATAAGCAAGGCTGCCCCCGTTGGGGCTCAGAGCGTAATCCATGATCTCGCCGTCGTCTACCAGGATGCTTTCTTCCCGGGCCGGAAAGTCGGACAGGACAATTTTACTCCCAGCCGCGATAAAAGTGTACTTAAAGCTAATGTTTTCTATGGACGGAACATTCTCGTTCCCGTCGCTTGCATCCCCGGCCGGCTCAACTACCGGCGCCGGGTCGGACGGCCGGGAGGTACAGGCGGTGCAGGTGAAAATAAAGAGAACGATGAGACTTAGGCCTGCCTTACGGACAAACTTGTTACCGTTCAAAAAAAACATCGTTTTTCACCTCCGGTTTTCCGGTCTCGCCATTGAGTTCACCCCGGTGAGGACAAGGAAATCAAACCATAATAACGCAGCTCGTCGCATCGCACTTACCTGTCGCTGATACCAATGCCTGTATAAAGTAATAATTCCTCGTGCTCAACTAGCTTCCTGCATAATGTTGTGAGTGGTCTGTGGTATAAAAGCCAGGGGATGGTTCACCTGCCTTGTTTCAGGCAGGCGAACCATCCCCTGCTCAGTTCATTACCCGGTTTTGACTTTATCCAGGGTGGACCACCCCAGAAGATCAAGGACAAATCAGTAAGCGGTTATCCCCTCGAAGATAAATGACCCGCCGAATGCGGCGGCTACAACTGCCGCCCATGGCGACCAACTGAGATACACCGGCAGGACAATCAGGAGGAAACCGAGGATTAAACGGAAAACCCGGTCGACTGTACCGACATTCTTCTTCAAATAGAGTGAATTTCCGGTCACGCGGCAGCACCCCCTTCTCCTTAGGATGCTCCATTCGACAAGCAGCAATTCATTTTGGATCTAAGCGAGAGTGTTTTCGGTTGCAGCCAAAGTACTAACATACGACAGTGGAACCGCCTATTTAAGCAGGTAACGTACCCGCTTGTAAAACACGAACGTGATCACGGAAGTCAGTACTCCTTTGGCCAGGTTGAACGGCACCGTTGCCGTCAAAGCCATCGGCACGACCTGCTCTGCCGGTACTCCCCACAAAGGCAGGAAAACATAGATATTGGCTATCGTCATGGCGGCGACCATCGCGAGCGACCCGGCCGCCAGGCCCAGTACAGCCCCACGCAAATCGTGGAATCTCCGGTAGACCAATCCGGCGCCGGCGACCAGCGCACCGCCAGCGATAAAATTGGCGGCAGCCCCGACCAGTCCCGCGTCTCCTTTGCCGGAGAGGAAGAAGATCGTGCATTTGATTATCTCGCTCAGGATACCCGCCAGTGGCCCCATAGCAAAAGCGGCCAGCAGCGCCGGCACGTCCCCCAGATCATACTTCAGAAACGGCGGCAGAAACGGCAGGGGAAATTCAATGTACATCAACGCGAACCCCATCGCCCCGAGCACGGCGACCCGGACCAGAAACCGTGAATCGCTCAGACCTTTTCCCGGCATGAATAAAACCCCCTAAAAATATAATATCCGGAACATAACCTCCGGATACGAACGTGAAAAAACGCCTTCTTCCATCCGGACTTTACCGTCGGCCCTGGCTTCGCACCAGGTCAACCATTGCTGGCTCGCGGGCTGATCGCCCCAACAGGGACGCATCACCGCCGGTCATGAATAGGGATTTCTCCCGTCACAGTACCCCGAAGGTTATCTCCTTATTTAATTAACTTCATTTTAGCACAACCGTACCGCAAGTCAAGAAAATAGAATAAATTATTTTCTCCAGTCATATCAAATCCTACCCTCCAACTTAACCAGACCTTCCATACCCCATGCGCAATAAATCGACTGGTCGGATCGGGAATCGTCCCGACTGGCAGTTGACGGCTAACCGGAACGATTATATTCTCGAAGCGAAAAGGTTCTTTCGGTCCCTATGTTAAGATTATTCCCACACCCTTAAAACGAGGACAGGAGGTAAGCGAAAATGCGTTTATGGCAGACAAACCCTTTCCATTCAGTTACCATCACCCGCGGTCAAGGCTGTACCGTTTGGGACACAGACGGCAAACCGTACCTGGACCTGCTTTCAGGCACTTGGTGCAATGTACTTGGCTACGGCCACCCGCGCTGGGTGGAAGCGGTCCGCTCGCAAGTCACCAAACTCATTCATGTGGGAGCGCAGTTCAGTACAGACGAAATGCTTACTGCCTTAGCCAAACTGAAAGACGTGCTCCCACCTGCCTTGAACCGTACCGTTCTCCTCAATACGGGCAGTGAAGCGGTGGAACTGGCGCTCAAACTAGCACGGGCGGCTACCGGAGCTGACGGAGTTGCCGTTATTGAACGGGGTTATTACGGGGCAACGGCTTATGCCTTGGCTTTATCTGAGGTGGGGCGTACAGCAAGCTATCTCCCTTCTCCCGGCCGAGTATACCGCTTACCTGCCCCTGACTGCTGCAACTGCCCCAGGGATTGCAGCCTACCCGGTACGAATAGATTTCCTTGCCTTGACCCGCTGGCGGAATTGGCTGAAAACCGGGATACCCGCCTTGCCGCAGTAATTTATGAGCCGGTTATGGGTGGCGGTATCATCGTGCCGCCGATCGGTTACGGAAAACGCTTGCGTGCACTGGCCTCACGCGCCCGCGCCCTCTTTATCGCGGAGGAAGTGACTACCGGGATGGGAAGGACCGGCCGCTGGTTCGGTTTTGAACACGACAACATCGTACCGGATATTCTCGTTGTCGGCAAGGCGCTCGGCGCCGGCCTTCCGGTAGCCGCCGTCATAACTACCGAGGCGGTCGAAGCCCGCTGCCTGACCACTTCCCTCCGCCATGTGCAGTCGCACCAGAATGACCCGCTCTCCGGTCGGGTGGCGGCTGCCGTAATCGAGATTCTGCAGACCGAGCACCTCGTGGAACTCTCCGCCACACGGGGCGATTACCTGCTGGCCGGTTTGCGGAAACTGCAGGCGAGCGGTCCGTGGCTGCGGGACGTCCGCGGCCGGGGCACGATGCTCGGAATCGAACTGCAGCCGGAATGGTCGGGCTGCGGAACAGCGATAACGCATCGCTTGCTGGAAGCAGGCTTCATCCTGGATTACTATCCTTCTCTGTCAACTTTGCGCTTGTTTCCGCCATTCATCATCACCAATCGGGAAATCGATGCTTTCCTGCAGGCCCTGCGCCAGGTATTGCTTGATTTGGACGGCCCGCAGCGGCCGGACGGATAATATGCTGCAATGATCCCGACTGATAAGGTGTAGAAACGGGCAACCTACTGTCAAACAATACATCTCCGTCTGGGGAGGGATAAATATGGTTATATACCGCGGCGAGCGCCGCTCCGACGGGATACAGGTAACCGTGCAGCGTTCGGCCGGAGCCGCGGAAATACCGCTGCGCCATGTCCGGCGGCACAGCGACAGCTTTGACTGGGGACGCAATAATGCCGGAGCGCTCGACCTGGCCCGGTCGCTGCTCATCGACGCGGTGGAACTGAAAGCGGTCGAGCTTATTTACCGCCCTTTCGCCGCCGAAGTCGTCGCCCGTCTGCCGGAAACGGGCTGGTCGCTCACTGGGACCGCCATCCGGGAAAAAGCCCGGGATTACCTGTCAGCAGTACTGCACCAGGCAGCCGCCGTTCGGCCCGCCGAAACGCCGGCCGACGAAACCCTCGCAACTGTTTTTGGCTTGGCCAAAGAAATCCAGGCTTTGGCCAGCGAAACCGACGGCGGTCTCTCCATCGCTTTATCGGTGCCGGAATGCACCGAGCAAGCGGGTGAATGCGTCATTCCCTGGTTTCATCAGCACCCGGAGGCAGCCGGAACCGCTGCAGGGAAGGCAGGGGCACCTGCTTCCGGAAGTGACCCGCTGCGCCCGTCCCCGGAGTAAACCGCAATTTGCGGCCGAGGTGACCCGACCGGCTTCGTCCGGCCGGGTCACCTTTTGGATAACAATTTCTCTCCGCGGCAGAATATGGAAAGGGATTCCTCGCTGCGCGTTTAATACAAACAGAAAATGCAGAAAGCGAGGTGCTCATATGGGACGCAAACCGAACGGAGCCGATCTGCTTTTTGTCAATGGAAACGTGATTACCATGGAGGCCGATTGTCCTTGGGCCGGCGGTGTAGCCGTAAAAGACGGGATTATCGTCTACCTCGGGGACAATCGGGCGGTCCTCGACTCCCTGCGCGACCGCCAAACGGAAGTTATCGACCTGCACGGCAAGACGCTCCTTCCCGGCTTTATCGACAGCCACATGCATCCTTCCCTGTACGCCCTCTCCCTGCTCGAAATCGACTGCCGCGCCGTGAGCATCGCCTCCATCGACGAACTGCTGAACACCGTCCGGCAGCGGGCGCGGTCGACACCGGCCGGAACCTGGCTGCGGGGCTGGGGCTGGGACGACAGTAAACTCGCCGAGCGGCGCAACCCGACCCGGCAAGACCTGGACGGAGCAGCACCGGACCACCCGGTCATCCTGAAGCGGACCTGCGGCCACGTCGCGGCTGTGAATACCGCTGCCCTGCGCATGAACGGGATTGACGCCGCCACCCCCGACCCGGAAGGCGGACACATCGAAAAAGACCACGCTACCGGCGAGCCGACCGGCATCCTGCAGGAACGGGCGCAGGAACTCGTCGAGCTGCCGCCTTACACGTCCGACGACCTGAAACGGGGCCTCGCCGCTGCTTTTACTCACTTCGCCCGCTGGGGCCTGACCACAGTCCACGATATCTCTACCGCTGCCTTCTATCTGCAAGCTTATCAGGATCTCCTCCAAGCCGAAAAACTAACCGTCCGGCTGCGCCCCTGGCTTTGGGCCCTCGATCAGATGGGAAGCCCGGGCATGCTGGACGAAGCCATTGCGCTCGGAATCAAGAGCGGTTTCGGCGGTGATATGCTCCGCATCCAGGGCTCGAAGTTCATGCTGGACGGCAGTGTCGGCGGGAGAACGGCCGCGGTGGCCGAGCCGTTTGTGGGGGAAGCCGATAACCGCGGTATCCTCTACATGCGCCAGGAGGACTTCACTCCGGAAGTGGTCAAATCCATCAATGCCGGCCTGCGCGTCGCCATTCACGCCATCGGGGAACGCGCGATCGAGATGGCTCTAACCGCGATTGAAGCGGCCGCCGCCACCGGCGATGTCACCCGCATGCGCAACCGGATTGAGCATTGCGGACTGCCGACCGACCAACAGTTGGCCCGGATGCGGCGTCTGGGGCTCGTCGCCGGCTCCTCGGTCGGCTTTGTCTATTGGCTGGGCGACAGTTACATCGCCAACCTCGGCTCCGAGCGCCTGCGCCGGGTTTATCCGCAGAAATCATTCCGGGAACACGGCATCGTTGCGCCCGCCAACTCCGATCTACCCGTCTGCGACGGCAATCCGCTCGCCGGAATTTACGGTGCTGTCACCCGCAAGAGTATGAGCGGCCGGGTTCTTGACGACGTTCAGAACATCTCCGTCTTGGACGCCCTGCGCCTCTACACGACTGATGCCGCCTATGCTTCTTTTGAGGAAGACAAACTCGGCTCCCTGCGGGAAGGCAAATTCGCCGACTTAATCGTTCTTTCCGACGACCCGCTGCAGGTGCCGGCCGAAAATCTCAAGGATCTGAGGGTAGAAATGACGGTCATGAACGGGAAGATCGTTTACCGCTAACCTCGCCGACCGAAAGGAGAATTGTCATGACCACCGCTATCGTCTCCGGCCGCTACTTCATCGTTGACACGGACCAGGTCATCCCGTCGGGCGCCGCCTTTATCCGGGACGGCGTCATCGTCAATGTCGGTCCGGCCGAGGCTATTAACCGCAAGTACACAGCCGATATCCACCTCGGGTCGGACGAACATCTGGTTTCGCCCGGTTTTGTCAACGCCCACGGGCATGGCCGCGGCATCACCGATTTCCAACTCGGTACCCTTGATGACACACTGGAGAACTGGAAGTTTCGCAGCTACCCCCCGATCGACCTTTATTACGACATATTTTGGCGGGCAATTCTCCTGCTTGAGTCGGGCGTCACAACCACCATGCACAACCACAACCTGAATAATCCGGCCGAACCCGCCGCCGAATTCGCCACCCTGTTGGCCGCTTACCGGCAGGCCGGGATTCGGGTCGCCTTTGCCCCTACCTTGGTCGAACGAAATCTTTTCGTCTACGGTGACGACGCGGGCTTCATCAGTTCACTGCCGCCGTCCGTCCGGCCGCTGGCTGAAGAATATGCCCGGAAGACCGCCTCGTTCGGCAGCGAGCAATACTTCGCAGCGGTTGACACGCTCCGGCGGGAGTCCTCCTCCGACCGGGTCCGGATCATGCACGGCCCCATGTCGCCCCAGTGGTGTTCGGATGAATCCCTGCAACGCATCAAAGCGGACGCCGACCGGCATGGGATGAAGATTCACACGCATCTTCTGCAAACTTATCTGCAAAAAACGTACGGATTGAAGACTTACGGGAAATCCTTGCTCGCCCATATGGCCGACATCGGCTGCCTGGGCCCGAATGTCGTCTGCGGCCACTGTGTCTGGCTGACCGAAGACGATATCGGCCTGATGGCGGCCACCGGCACTGCCGTAACCCATCACCCCGGCTGTAATCTGCGGATCCGCAACGGCATCGCTCCGGTATACGAACTCCGGCAAAAGGGTGTCAAGGTAGGCATCGGCATCGACGATAAGGGATTTGCCGACAGTAAAGATTTCATTGAGGAAATGCGTCTGGTGTCCAAGCTGCACCGCGTCACCTCCCACCGCCTCGCCTCCGACCACCTTCGACCGGCGGACTGTTTCCGGATGGGTACGGCGGAAGGCGCGGCCGTGCTCGGGTATGATGATATCACCGGAGCCCTGACCCCCGGCCGGCGGGCGGATATGGTATTGGTCAACCTGCGGCGGATCGAGGAACCCTTCCTCTTTTCCGGGCACAGTTGTCTGGATGCGCTCATTTACCGCGGGCGCGGCAGCGACGTTGATATGGTTTTAGTCGACGGGGAAGTGGTTGTCCGGGGCGGAAGATATGTCCGACACGACCGGCAGGAAATCATCAGCAAATTGCGGGAAACAATTCCCGCCGACTACTCCGACGAATTCATCCGCCGCTACGAGCAGTTGGAAGGTTTGCGCCATTCGATAATCAATTACTACACGCAGCACGATTGGTACTCTGACCTGGCGCCAGGGAATTTTTCACCTTATTACGGACTGAACAGTACCGACTGACGGCGAGGCCATTTCCGAACGATGCCAGCCCGGAACAGATTTTGCTTGCACTTCTCTTGCGTCTCCATTATACTTTGGTTATAGCACCTGATTATAGAAACACCGTATGGGAGGAATCGCATTTATGAAATTGCCGCCGCTGCGCATCGGAGAACTGATTGCCCCCGTGCCCATTATTCAGGGCGGGATGGGAGTCGGAGTGTCCCTTTCCCGCCTGGCCTCCGCTGTAGCCAACACCGGGGGAGTCGGAGTTATTTCCGGTGTCCAGACGGGTTTCCGGGAGCCGGACTTTACGAGCAACAATCTCGCCGCCAACTTGCGCGCGCTGGGCAAAGAGATAAAAAAAGCGCGGGAGATGAGTCCCCGCGGCATCATCGGAGTAAATATTCTCGTCGCGATCAACCATTACCGGGAAACCGTCCGGACCGCCGTTGAGCACGGCATCGATCTGGTCATTTCCGGCGCCGGGCTGCCGATGGAACTGCCCGCTCTCGTTAAAGGTTCCCATACCAAAGCCGTTCCTATCGTCTCCTCCGGGCGCGCCGCCGATATCATCGCCCGCTTTTGGGACCGGAAGCACTCTTATACCCCGGATATGGTCATCGTGGAAGGGCCGGAAGCCGGCGGTCATCTTGGATTTTCGCCGGAACAACTGCACGACCCGCAACGAAAACCGGCGCTGCTTGATATTGTCCGGGATGTGTTCGATGCTCTCCGCCCGTACCGGGAAAAATATCAGAAATACATCTCCGTCGTCGCCGCCGGCGGCATCTATGACGGCAAGGATATCGCCGCCTGCCTCAAAGCCGGTGCCGATGGCGTCCAAATGGCGACCCGTTTCGTCGGAACCGAGGAATGCGACGCCCATCCGAGTTTTAAGCAAGCTTACCTGAACGCCCGCCCGGAAGACATCCAAATCATCGCCAGCCCCGTCGGGATGCCCGGACGGGCCCTCCGCAACCGCTTCATCCGCGACCTGGAGAACGGTAACATCCCGATTGATCACTGTTACGACTGTATCAAAACCTGCCAGCCGGCCACCACGCCTTACTGCATCTCCCGTGCCCTGGTGGCTTCCGTCACCGGCGATGCGGAAGGCGGTCTCGTCTTTTGCGGCAGCAATGCCGACCGGCTGGACAAATTAACCACCGTCCCTTGCTTGATGAACGAACTCGTCCGCGAGGCGGAAGCGGCTATGGACGAATAGAGCAAAACAGAAGGAACAGCCAAGGCTGTTCCTTCTGTTTTGCCGGTATGGTTCGTCAATTCGCTGTCCGCCTGGGAATAATGAACATACAGATAATGTAGCCGATGATACCGCTGCCGTACGCCAGAGTGAAGAGGACCCACAGGAGGCGAACGACGGTCGGGTCGATGCCGAAATACTCCGCAATGCCGCCGCACACTCCGGCGATTTTTTTGTCGGTATCGGAAAGGTAAAGCTTTTTCTCCATTGGCACCCCTCCCCTTTACTGGGCGGCGCAACCCTCCGATCCGAAGCTTTATCGCTCCGCCTCTAATATCTTACCTGTTTACCGCCCGGATGGCAAGGGGTGATGAAATTTTTCAGACAGTCACCTGGTCAAAGTCAAGCTCGTGCTGCAAGATTTCTTCAATCCGCTTTTCGATATGGTTCAGATCGAGCCTGGATTCCTGCTTGATACTCGTCCGCAGCATCGGCCCGATCCGCCGCAGGTCATCCGCAATGTCCTGGAGCAGTTCAAATGCCGCTGTCGCTTCCAATATCTCGCGTGGAATTGAAACCATATTGGCCAGAATCGAGTTTTCCGTTCGGGAGGCGATAATCGGGCCGGTAACGCCTTCAACATAAACGCGCGTCCGGCGTCCGGGACCCCGCTCATCCTCAATGGGCTCCATACCGACAATTTTGTCCGACCGCACATACTTCCCGTACCCCAAAGGAACAACGACTTTCTCTCTTACTTCCATCTCCATCCCACCCATTTCTGTCATGCTTGACGCTAATCCTACTATGCTCATCTTGCCGGCGAATTAATCACATCCGGCAGTTTAGCGGGGAAAAACGGATCTCTTCTATACAAACTGAGACAACCCGCCGTTTACCGGCGGGTTGTCTCAGTTCACATTGGTTTAGACCCATTTGAATCCGGCACCCGCTGCAGCCACGAGGGACAGCAACGCCAACACTACGTATGCCAGACGCCACCGCATATACTTCACCTCCCAAACACTGATTTTTCGCTTTCGCACTTTCATTTCCGCACCTAAGCTGACAGGCAAGCTGCGTCCCAGTTGGTTTTATCTGGCCAAGAGAAAAATAAACAGCTGTCCCGATAGGCATAGCTGTTCAACGGCGAAGCGCCGCAAAAACACTGCTTTACCTCCGGAAGCCAGGCTACCTTAGCTCAGACAAGCCTTAGGTCCAATAGCTTTGTGCCCCGGCCTTTCGACCGGTTTACCGTTTCGAATGTAAAATCTGGTTATTCACTTGTAAAAAACCATATTCGCCAAAACTTACCATTTTCCTTCTGGCCGGTAATAATTATTTTTCGAATTTTTGCATAGTTCATTTACATTTCGGTCGTCCCTCCGGCAGATAGACCCGGAAAATCGTCCCGCGGCCTTCCCGGCTGACGACCTCCGTCCGTCCGCCGTGTGCGCGGATGATGCTGTAGGAGACACTGAGGCCGAGACCGGTACCGTTTTCTTTCGTCGTATAAAACGGCAAACCGATTTTATCCATATTTTCCGCCGCGATGCCGGAGCCGGTGTCTCTGACTTCGAAGACGATTTCCCTCCCGGCTGGTGAATATGCAGTCCGCAGGGCAATCTCCCCCCCTGCCGGCATCGCTTCAATGGCGTTCTGGCACATATTCAAAAGGACTTGCTTGATTTGCTGCGGGTCCAGCCAACAAAACGGCAACCCGGCTGCCGCCTCGCACCGGACCGTACAGTGCTGGAGAAAAGCCTGGGGTTCGACCAAATCCATTACCTCTTCCAGCAGGCTATTCAAACTGTGCTGTTCCAAAACCGGCTCCTTCGGGCGGGCGAGCTGGAGAAAGTCAGAAATTACCCCGCTCGCCCGGTCGACTTCTTCCAGGATAATCTCCAGATAATCGAGCGCCAACCCCTTGTCGGCCACGCAGCGGTCCTTCATGAGTTGGGCGAACCCCCGGACCGAAGTCAGCGGGTTTTTTACCTCATGCGCCATTCCGGCCGCCATCTGTCCGACCAATGCCAGCTTTTCCTTTTCCCGCAGCACATTTTGCGTATGCTGCAAAGTATTGATGTACTGCTGTAGCTCCGCTTCCGCGTTTTCCCTTTCGACGTATACTCCAATCAACTCGGACACTGTCCGCAGGATCCGGACATCATCTTCCGACCAGCAACGCTTCTTCTGCGTATCTACAAACCCCAGCGTCCCCCATAAGCTTCCGTCGGCGTAAATCGGGACGCACAGAATCGCGCAAATGCCGAGAGAGAGGTACAAACGCTGCTCCAGCCGGGCTTCCGGCGGCATATTTGTAATATCTGACACGACAACACTCTCGTTTCGCAAAATTTTTCCGACAAACCAGCGGTATTCCGTCTGCGGAACATTCTGCATGCTTGCCAGCTGCGGCAGTACACCGTCGGCGCACCATTCGCAGAGCTTGTCTGCGTACCGGAGGTTCTCCCGGTAATGGAAGATATAGGTTCGGCTTGCCCCCACAGCCCGGCCCAGGATTTCCACTACCTGGCGCAAGTCAACTCCGGTGCGGGCAACCAACAGGCTGGCTACCCGGGCCACCGCTTTTTCCACAGTGAGACGATGGGCCATGGCCTGTTCGGCCCGTTTGCGCTCGGTGGCATCGCGAATTACGGAGAGAACGACCGTTTCGCTGTTGAGAGTAAACCGATGAGAATTGATTTCCACCGGAACCCGCCGACCGCTTTTGGTAATGACTTCGATATCGAACTTAGCCTGCTGTTGGTCGCAAAGCAGGCGGCGAATCCTTTCTTTCTCCGCGGCGTATTCCGGAGCATCGAGGTCCGCCGGAACCATAGTCAGCAGTTCATCCCGGTCATACTTGAGCATTTGGCAGGCGACATCGTTGACTTCGATGAAGCATTCCGGCGTTCCATCGGCCCGCAGGCGATAGAGCATAATGGCGTCGTTGGCATTCTGAAAGACAGCGCGATATTTATCCTCGCTTTCCTGCAAAGCGGTATCGATAATCCGGTTACGGCCAACCTGATATACTCCCGTTGACTGCTTGGTCGCGGCCGGACGGCCGGTCCCCCCGCCCCCGGTCGAATTAAACGGCTGCGCTGCCGGCTTGCGGACTGAGTCCATTCCCGGGTAGGAGGCGGCCGCTTGAACCGCGTCGGTATTATTGACTGATTTTGCCATATCCCAGCTATCCTCCCGGCTGGGCAAAGCCCAGCTTGGTCAATTTATGCCATTATTTTCTCCGTTTTACTAAATTATCCTCTTTTCGTTGTCCGAAAAGCTGCCGCCCGCTACGGCGGCCCGGCAAAACGAAACGCATTTTCCGGTGCCGGTTGCCTCTGGACAGCCGGCACCGGAAACAGTATGATAGAATAGGTTATAATTCTGACGCGAGGGTGGTACAATGGCGCAATCGGACTATCTTACCTTTAATTCGGCGATCGGACGGCAAAAGCCGCAGAATATGCACAATCGGACGATAAAATGTCCGTTCTGCGACCGGAAAAACCTTACCGACATTATTGCCGAAGAATGGCCGCTCCTATTGCTGAAAAACAAATACCCGGTCCTGGAAGATACTTACCAGACCGTTCTCATCGAGACGGATGTTTGCGACGACGAGCTTTCCAATTATTCGCCGGACCACCTGCACCGCTTGTTCCGTTTCGGCGTAAAACATTGGCTGGCGATGGAAGACAGTGGTGAATTCGCTTCCGTCCTCTTCTATAAAAATCACGGACCTTATTCCGGCGGGACGATAACCCATCCGCATATGCAGATCGTCGGACTCAAGTACCTCGATTACCGGCAGCAACTTGATCCGCGCCACCTGACCGGCCCGGTTGTTGCCAACCGGCCGGGGGTGGAGTTCAACGTCTCGGACCGGCCGCGGGTCGGCTTTTTCGAATTCAATATTATCCTGACCGATCGAGACCGGCTTGACACGATGGCCGACTATATTCAGACGGCTGTTCACTACACCTTAAACGGTTTCCATAAAAGCTGCACTAGCTACAACATTTTCTTTTACCACCTGGCCGACTGCCTGGCCGTCAAGGTTATGCCTCGTTTCGTCACCTCGCCGCTGTTTGTCGGCTTTTCCATTCCCCAGGTCTCGAACCGAAACGACGCGGTCATCCGGGAAATCAGGGAGAAGTATTTTGCGCCGGCCGAATAAGCCGGGACCGGTTTTTTTCAAACAAACGCGGCGGGATAATATCCCGCCGCGTCAGACACAGACTGTCGACAAACCCTGCCTTACCAAAACTACGGGCATAAGAACATGTGTGCTGGTCGTTCAGCTTATTTTAAAGCTCCTTCCTGCCATACTTGATAGCCGTACGTTAAAATTCCAAAGGCAGTAGTTATTAGTGCATTTTCCCAAGGGGTTATACCCACTTCCTGAAAAATCCCCCTGCTGCCTAAAAAATAGACATGAAACAAATATATAAATCCAAAGTTTAAGACTGTGTCTATTGCCAAGTAAGTCCAAAACCGACCGTAAACAAAATAGAATAGCCACATTGTAGTGACTATGTTCAGTCCAAAAATGTAGGCCGGGCTTTTCAATGGATAAGCTGTTTCTCCAAAAACAAACCACCCCAGGTTTTGCCCAGCCTCTACCGCGATAATACTTATAAGTGCTGAGAATAAGCCGACAGGCATTAAACGCTTAATGTCTTCTCTTCTCATAAAGAATAAAGTAAGCCATGGCAGAATTATCGTAGCCCACAATATCACTTGATTAGTCATTACTATACGTTCCTCTCTTTTTTCATTTGGAATAGTGTTTGTAGTTAATAAATATTAATTCACCTTTCTTACTAGCGTTCAGGTAACAGTCTGGTTTCAGTTTCGCTAAATATCAGTGTTTTAGGATCCTGAAGACCTGATAGACACAGCTTTCGCTAAACCCATTAGCATTTCGTCAAAGCCTGTTTTAGGCTCACCTCTTTTAAGAATTCGTATTATCTTTGATTACAACAAACCCGACTCCTAAGCGCTCAGCTTAAAAGCCGGGTTTGTCTTCAACCTGACGCGGCGGGATGTTTTCCCTCCGTGTTCATTTAATCCGGCAGCCACAGTCACCCTTCCTCGCCCAGCAGAGCAGTTTTCCGGCGCTCCCAGTCATCGTCCGGGGCACCGAAACACCGTCCCGCCAGATAGGAAAGTATCCCGGACGCAGTAAATTCGAAACACACCTGGCTTGCCCACAACGCTTGCCCCTTCTCGCTCAGAACCCGATTAATCCCCCAATCGCCGTACTTCCGGTCCCCGATGATCGGACAGCCGATATGTGCCAGTTGGGCTCTGATCTGATGGGTTTTGCCAGTCACTAATTCCACATCCAGCAGACTGTTGCCGGTCCCGGAACGCCGGAGCCGGTACCGGCTGATGACCGGCACCGTTCCTGCCTGCTGAGTGTCGTAAATGTAAACCTTCCCCGCCCGGACGTCTTTGCGCAGGTTGTGCCGGAGTTCGCCCTGCTCAGGGAAAGGTCGGCCGCGGACGACACATTCGTAGAATTTCCTGACTTCGCGGCCGGTGAAACGTTCACGCATTTCCGCCAAAGCCGGCTCGGTTTTGGCGTAGATAACCAGGCCACCGGTATTCCGATCGAGCCGGTGGCACGGGTACGGCGGAAACCCAGATGTCGCTTCCTCCAGTTTCTCGCGGCGCCAGTAAGCCTTAACCAGATCCGTCAGCGACGTCTCGGGCCGCCCGGGATCCGCCAAAACAAGAAGCCCCGGCTGCTTTTTGACCAACAGCAGGTGGTCGTCTTCGTAGATAACCACCAAGCGGGCGAGAGTCCCATCCTGGTCACTGCCGCCAGCCGCTTCCTCAATATAGACAGTTATGATATCGCCGCTCCGCACGGGACAGACGCGGTTGACCTTGACCCCGTTCAGGCGGATATCTTTACGCCGCAAAGCACGAAAAATCATTCCGCGGGAAAGTTCGGGCAGTTTGGTCCGGATGAACCGGTCCAGCCGGCTATTGTCATCCGTATCCGTGACCTGCAGGCTGATTTTTCTCATTCGTCCGCCCTGTCCTCCTGACCGGCCGGGAAATAGCGCCGGAACAGACCGATCAGTTCCGCATCCACCTCCGTGCGGAAAGTAATGTACTTTTCCAGCAATTCCTTGCCGGCCGGGGTAAGCTCAGCACCGCCGCCGTTTTCCCCACCGACCTGTTTGTTCAGGAGCTTGTAGCCGAGTCGCTCCTCCGCTTTCCGGATCGTTCCCCAGGCGTAGCGGTAAGACATGTCCAGCTGACGCGCCGCCTGGTAGATAGAGCCGTACTGCTCAATATTCTCCATTAGAGCAGCCAGGCCATCCCCGAAAACATGCCCGTTCTCCTCCAGCCAGGTTTTGTAACTCAGCCGCATTGCCACCACTCCATCCCTAATCCGATACAATCATGATTCGCGGTTAACACCTTATCTCCTGCCCGTTCGGTCCGCTTCATAGTTTTTACCGCAGGCGGCTGCAATAATCATGGCGAGCAAAGACGTACGAAATTCACAGGTGAGAATAAAATCAAGCCGCACCTGTTTTGCCTTTCCCGCCCAGCAGGACGTAAAAAACCGCCGCGGCGCTGCCGCGGCGGTCGGTCCGGTCGATTACAGCATGACGTCAAGGATTTTGCGGAACCCGATAACATTGGCGTACTGCAGGTCGGTGCCGGTCGTGACCGACCCCATCTTAATTCCTTCGATGTAGGGTTTGAGCCTTTCCGTCGTCCCGCCGGTGAAAACGATCTGTTCGAACGTCGAGTAATCCTGAAACTCTTCTTTCAACCGATTCCAGATGTTATCGAACAATTCTTCCTGGGTGGCATCAACGAACGCCGGGTCAACCGCCATCTTATTCCCGCGGTAGACATAACCGTTCTCCAGCAGTTTATCGACCTGATTCAGGTTGTAAGTAACGTCGGTATGCTCGTTCACCCAGCCGACAATTTCCTTGGCGGCATCGCCCCAGCCGAAATCAATACTCAAAGATTGCGGTAAAACCCGGTTATGGTCAACAAGGAGGAAGTCACTCGTCCGGAAGCCGATATCGCAAATCAACACCAACTGATCCTTCATCTCCGGATTGTTTTCCAATAATTTAACGTAGCTGCCGTACGGTTGGGGAACGCAACGGATTCTGGTAATGTCGATTTCGAGATCGACCCCGTTAATCTTCATCTTATGAATTCCCTGGAATTTTTCAATGTCTTCGCGGTTCGTCTTAAAGTAGTTCACCGGCAGCCCGGCCACTACCTCCACCGAACCGTCTCGTTTCATCGCGCTGCCGATCCCGCAGAGGAACAGGTGCTTGTATACCTCGCTGTTGAGACGGTCTTTTTCGTACGCAGTCCGCAGATACTTCGTCCGGGCATTATGGGCGGCGTTACCGATAAAATGCCGCTGCCCATCATATTCAAACAGGTAGCGGCCGTAATTCGCCTCCAACCCCGGAAACTCGACAGCCTTGGTCGCCACGGAAGGAAACTTGCTGCATTGATAGGAATCATCCACAACTTTCAGGTAACCGTACCCAACATCAATTCCGACTTTCACTTTCCGATCCCCCTCCTTGAATGTGTCAAAGTATCGAGGCAGCCTTGTCCGTTTCTTAGCGCCGGTTTGCCTGGGGACAGTGTCAATCGTGTCATATTCCATATAATTTTATCATACATTTCCAGGATATACAAGAAAATCTGCGCTTAATTAGCAACATTTTCTTATATTCGTCATTTTTCGGCAATAAGCCGATTACGGCTGATTGAGCCGATAAATGATTCGCAAGCCCTCCAGGGTCAGATGGGGATTGATTATGTCGAAAACACCGGTTTCCCCGGCCATCAGGCTGATCAGGCCGCCCGTGCCCACCACTCGCACCGTTTCGCCCATCTCCTGCCACATCAGCCGAATCAGGTGGCCGACCATGCCGGCATAGCCGTTGATAATCCCGGACTGCATGCAGTCGATCGTATTCCGGCCGATGACTCGTCCTGGTTTGACCAATTCAATCCGCGGCAGCTTGTCGGTAAATTTGAAGAGTGATTCCGTCGCGGTCCGGATTCCGGGACAGATTACCCCGCCCAAGTATTCGCCGGCGGCGGACACGGCGTCGATTTTTGTCGCCGTGCCGAAATCCACGGTAATCGCCGGACCGCCGTATAAATGAAAAGCGGCGGCGGCATTTACCAGACGGTCCGTCCCCAGTTGGCCGGGGATATCGTAGAGGTTGGCAATCCCCGTTTTGACCCCAGGCCCGACCAGCAGCGGCACCGCGCCGACATATTTTCGCACCGCGGCCAGAATGGCGGCATTGAGGGACGGAACCACCGAAGACACCACCGTTCCCCTGACCACGGCCGGGTCAATACCGCTGTCGGAAAAGAGCTGGACGAGCAGCATCCCGTATTCGTCGCCGGTTTTGCTCCGGTCCGTGCTGATGCGCCAGTGCCGGAACAGTTCCGCCTCCCGGTACAGCCCGAGGACAATATTCGTATTCCCGGCATCAATTGCTAAAAGCATCTCGATTTTCCTCGCTTCCTTGCCGCAGCCTTCCGGCCGCCGGCCTCATTAGAAGATAGCCGACTCTATGCAGTAACCCATTTGCTATGGTAGCCGGCGGCTGCTGCCGGTCTGCAAACGGGAGACGTATTCAACATGATTCGACGATATCCTCCTGCCGCCGGCCTCATTATAATATGGTTGACTCTATACAGCAACCCATATGCTATGGTAGCCGGCGACTGCCGCTGGCTGCATTAGCCCACGGCTGGCCCTATCCGATGCTTCGTTGGCCGCGGCAGGCGCTGGCCGCAACCCGCCGCGGCATCGGGAAACGGCCGGAAAATTGCTCTTGACAAGGGTGGCCATTATATATTAAGATATTTACCAATACAGCAGACGAACGATGAACGACACAGTAGCGCTTTATGGTTACAATCCAGAAAGCGGGCTGGCGATGCGAAGCCCGTAGCACATAAAGCTGCGAACTACAGTCCGGAGTTGCAATGCCAAACATTGCGGCTGCCACCCGTTAGCGTGGCTACGAGGCATCCTCTCCGGATGCAAAGTAAGGTGGTACCACGGGCCTTCCGTCCTTATCGCGGCGGAAGGCCTTGTTGTTTATCAAATCATAAAGGAGGGTAACAATGGCTAACATCTATGACATCCTGCAGGAAAGAGGCTTTATCGAGCAGGCCACGGATGAAACCGAAATCAGGGACTTGCTCGGAAAGGAATCCGTGACCTTCTATATCGGCTTCGACCCCACTGCGGACAGCCTGCACGTGGGACACTTCATCCAGGTCATGGTCATGGCACATATGCAAAGAGCCGGCCACCGGCCGATCGCCCTCCTGGGCGGCGGCACGACCATGGTCGGTGACCCAACCGGGAAGACCGATATGCGTAAGATGATGACCCAGGAGACAATCGCAGCCAACGCCCAAATCTTCAAAAAACAGTTTGAACGGTTTATCGATTTCAGCGACGGCAAAGCTATCATGGTCAATAACGCCGACTGGCTCCTCGGTCTGAATTATATCGAGTTCCTGCGCAAAGTCGGAGTCCACTTCTCGGTTAACCGGATGCTCGCGGCGGAATGCTACAAGACCCGTCTGGAGCGCGGACTGACTTTCCTGGAATTCAATTACATGCTGATGCAGGCCTATGACTTCCTCGAGCTTTTCCGGATGTATGACTGCAAAATGCAGCTCGGCGGCAGCGACCAGTGGGCGAACATCCTTGCCGGCGTAGAACTGGTCCGGAAAGTTCAGAATAAGTCGGCCTACGGCCTCACCTTCACTCTGCTGACCACTAGCGAAGGAAAGAAAATGGGTAAGACGGAAAACGGTGCCTTATGGCTCGATCCGGAAAAGACCTCGCCGTACGAGTTCTACCAGTACTGGCGGAACGTCGATGATCAGGATGTTGAAAAATGTCTCGCCCTGCTCACGTTCCTGCCGATGGAGGAAGTCCGGCGCCTTGGCGCTCTCTCCGGTTCGGAGATTAACCGGGCGAAGGAGATCCTCGCTTACGAGGTCACCAGTCTCGTTCACGGTGCGGCAGAAGCCGCCAAAGCCAGAGACGCCGCCCGGGCTCTCTTCGGTGACGCCGCCGATTCCGAACACATCCCGACCACCGAGTTGGCGGCCGACCGGTTTAGCACCGGTGTCGACATTCTCACCCTCCTGACGGACACCGGACTGGCCGCTTCCCGCGGCGAAGGGCGGCGGCTCATCGACCAGGGCGGGATTTATCTGGGCGACAGCCGGGTCGACAACGCTGAGCTTGCGGTCACAGCCGATGCTTTTGCCGACGGTAAACTGCTCATCCGGAAAGGCAAGAAGGTTTACCACCAGGTAAAGTTGGTCTGAACGCCAACATGCAAACGTAGAAATAAGGGGCAGCACCGTGCTGCCCCTTATTTTTCCCGTTTTCCTCCGGCCCGAACCGAAAAAATAACCGCGAACGGGGAAAGGCGGCCGAAAAGCTCACAAAAACACAAGCCGGCAGATATAGACGGCGGCGATGAACCCGCCTAAGTTGGCGAGCAAACCCACCGGCAGGGAATAGCGCGGGTCTTTCACCCCCACCGCGGCGAAATAGACAGCGATGATATAGAAAGTAGTGTCGCTGCTCCCGTTCAGGGTACAGGCCAGGCGTCCGATGAAGGAATCGGGGCCGTACCGGGCGAGCAACTCGGAAGTAAGTCCGAGTGCCGCCGAACCGGATAGCGGACGCACAACCATCAGAGGGATGACTTCCGGCGGAATGCCAAACCGTTCCAGCAGCGGCCGCAGCGGCCCCAGCAGCAGTTCCAGGGCGCCGGAGGCGCGGAAAAGATAAATTGCCAGAAAGATGCCGATGATGTTCGGCAGCAGGCGGATGGCAACAGCGAAACCTTCCCCGGCTCCTTCGGTGAACGTCTCATACAAGGGAACCCGCCGGCACGCCGCAAACAGGAATACGGACAGGAGCAGCAGCGGGATAAACCAATTCCCGGCTGCGCTTAACAGCCTGATCAGTATCATTCTTCCCCCCTTCCGGCGTCGACCGCCGGCATCATTAGACCTCCATGCCGCAAAAGCAGTACCAACTGAAGGATGAAAATTCTATTTTCAAGGTAAACATTGGAGAGCGATGGCAGAACAGTAGAAGGTTATGCAGGTAAAGAAATTGCGGCTGTGCTTTGCTGGATGGCTTTTTCTACGGTCCGTTCTTAGCTCCGTAGTTTCACATCGGCTGTGTCAGCGACTCAGTCTCGGTTTCAGACTGGGTAAACTTACAAACACGGCTTCCATGCCGTGATTGTCGCCTCGCCCTCCATGGCTCGGCCCCGTCTGAAACCTTCGCCATCATCGGACACATCGCGATGTTCACTAAAGGTCGCTTGTGCCCGGACCGTGCGTGCATATGGGTACGAAAACATGGAGTATTGCCTATCAGTATGCAATTAAAGCAAAGCTTCCCGGGGTGTGGGCAAAGAATAGATTTGCTATGGCAGTCAACGGCTGCTATGTTGGAACAGAAAATCAAGCAACAGGGCAATAAAAGTGGAAACACCGGTGGCGAAAATGGTTGTTCCCAGGATTTCCGCCGGATGCGCGGAGCCGGCGCTCACCCGTAAGGCAATAACTGTGCTGGGAATTAGCGTGATGCTTGAGGTGTTGATGGCAAGCAGAGTGCACATAGCGGTGCTCGCCCGCTCCGACCGGTTCAGCTTTTGCAGTTCCGCCATCGCTTTGAGACCGAACGGGGTTGCCGCACTGCCGAAACCGAAAAGATTGGCGCTCAGGTTCAACAGGATGGCCCCCAGAGCGGGATGTCCGGCCGGGACACCGGGAAAAAGTAACCGGACCGCCGGCGCAAACAGCCGGGTTACGGCAGCCAACAAGCCGGATCTTTCGGCAACCTTGGCCACACCCAGCCAAAGCGCGATGATTCCGGCCAGTTCGAAGACAACCTTTACTCCCTGTCCAGCCGCCGTGACCGCTTCCGTGGTGATCATCTCCAGGCGCCCGTTCAGGGCGGCGACAATGATGCTGAAGATAATCAGAAACCCGAAGATACCGTTGATGCTGAACACCCCCGCACAATCGTGGCTGAGCCGACTGCATCGGAATACGGATGACTCTGTGCGATAATCCCTTGGCTGTGGCAGCCGGTAGTACGAACAGCCCCGAGAAGCCTTCCTGCAATATTCTTATGACCCGGACCGGGGAATAGAACGAAGCCCCACGGCAGGATTGCGGCCGGCGGCAACGAATTTATTTATGAACAGCTAATGCGGCGCATATGAATTATATGTATTACCAAAACGAACGGAGGGAAAAGGGTGAAAATTTTCATTTCGGCCGATATGGAAGGCATCAGCGGCATAGTTAACCCGGATCAGACCCTGGCTTCGGCTGCCGGCTTCGCGGAAGCCCGGAAGCTGATGACAGCCGATGTCAATGCCGCCGTCGAGGGAGCGCTCGCAGCCGGAGCGACGGAAATAATCGTCAATGACTCCCACAGCACCATGCGGAATATCATCATCGACGACCTGAACCCGCAGGCCGTCCTGATCAGCGGCGGTTCCAAGCCAATGTCCATGGTCCAAGGCCTCGACGCTTCCTTCGACGCCTGTGTGTTCGTCGGTTACCACGGCAAATCGGGTACGGCCGCCGCCATCATGGATCACACCTATTACCCGAAGGAACTGCATTGGGTGAAATTCAACGGAATGGAATTCGGCGAAACGGGTGCCAATGCCGCTGTGGCCGGTTATTACGGGGTCCCGCTCGTCCTGGTTACGGGCGACAGTGCGACGGCTGCGGAAGCGAAGGCACTCATCCCCGGCATCTCGACCGTGGAAGTGAAACAAGGCGTGGGGCGCTACGCCGCCGCCTGCCTGCACCCCTCCGTTGCCCGGAAGCTGATTCGCAAAGAAGCGACCGAAGCGTTGACCAAGGTGAAAGAAATCAAACCGCTCGTCCTTGATACCCCGGTCACCGTCGAGCTCGAGCTGACCGCCACCGCTATGGCCGACCAGGCGCAACTGATTCCAGGCATGCGGCGGACCGGACCGCGTCGGCTGGAATATCAAGGCAAAGATTATCTCGAGACCTACCACGTTTTTCTCATCACTCTGGCCCTCGCGGCTACCAAACGGAATCCGGAGTATTAAAAAGGAGAGGCATCCGCCTCTCCTTTTTAATACCGGTTATTCGATTGCAATCCGCCGGGTAGTGCTGCTTTCCGCCTGCTTCGGCAGCACTAGTTTGAGGATTCCGTTGTCATGGGAGGCCTTGACCTCGGCCTGGTCGACGCCATCGATGTAGAAGGAACGCGCAGCACTGCGGTACTTCCGCTCGCGGCGGATATATCCCTTGTCTGACTCGTTTACTTCCTCTTTCCGCTCCGCCTTGATAGTCAGATACCCATCGCTGACCTCGACGTCAATCTCTTCCTTGTCGAAACCGGGCAGTTCGGCTTCAATTACATATTCGCTGTCCGTCTCCCGCACATCGGCCCGGATAAGTTGGATCGGGTTTCCTTCGGTCGGAACTGCCAGCAACGCGCCGGGAAAACTCCGGTCAAACATCGCTTCCGCTTCCCGACAAAAACTGCTGAACGGACCTTCGTACCGGACCGGCCGGCTCCCTCTGAACGGTGCTAAACCATACATTGCTTTAACCTCCTTTGGAGTTGGTAATTGATGTGTACAGTTATAATTTACCCCAAAGGTCAAAGATGGTCAAAGTCAAATTATTCCTGATACCGCCCAAATCGGGAAGATTTCTCCGCTCTACCCAAGTTAGAACTTTCCCGCAAACGATTTCACGCTCTGGCGCTTTCCCGCCCGGCAACTGCTTTTTCCGGTTCGTTTTCCGGACACCGTGCTATAATATATAAGGACAGAAAAATGCGCTAAAGAAAGGGGCCGCATCCGTGACTGTATCTTCGGAAAGCGAATTGTCCGCGTTGCGCCGCATCGGACGCATCGTCGCCCTGACCCGGGAAGAAGTCGTTCGCCATATCCGGCCGGGAGTAACGACGGCCGAGCTTGACGCCGTCGCCGCCGCCACTCTGGCGGCGCATGGCGCCACGTCAGCCCCTATACTCGATTATTCTTTCCCCGGCCACACCTGCATCAGCCTCAATGACGTCGCCGCGCACGGCATTCCCGGATCCCAACTGATCCGGGAGGGAGACATCGTCAATGTCGACGTTTCCGCCGTCCGGGAGGGTTTTTATGCCGACACCGGTATTACGGTTGCCGTCGCTCCGGCTGCCCCCCAGCGGGAAGCGTTGTGCCGCTATGCGACGGAGGCACTGGAAAAATGTCTCGCCCAGGCCACGGCGGGAACCCGTCTCAATGCCCTGGGACGGGCCATCAGCGACGCCGCTGCGGCCGGCGGATTTTCCGTTATCCGCAATCTGACCGGCCACGGCATCGGCCGCCGCCTGCACGAACCGCCGCACGACCTCCTCAATTATTACGACCGGCGGGTAAAAGGTGTCCTCACCACCGGCCTCGTTCTGGCCGTGGAAACCTTTATTTCGGAAAGGGCGGACTACGTGCGGCAGGATGCGGACGGCTGGACCTTGCGGACTCCGGACGGAAGCTGGGTGGCCCAGTCCGAGCACACCATCGTCATTACGGAAGGCGAACCCATCATCCTGACGGCACTCTGAAGCCCGACCTTTCCCGGTTAATATACTTTCGTTATCATATACCCTGCCTGTTCCAAGGCCGCAGTAATCTGCCGAACATGGGCAAGGCCGTTCGTCTCTACCGTCACCTCCAGGCGCACCCGCCGGAGCCGGTCGATGGCCTTGAACTGGTCATGGTCAAGCTTGACGATATTGGCATTTTGGCCGGCCAGGATGCGCGCTATTTTCAGCAGTTCGCCGGGGACGTCCGGCAGTTCGACCGAGAAACAGAAGACGCGGCCACGGTTCACCAATCCGAGGCGAATCATCGAAGCGATCGTCAAGACATCGATATTTCCCCCGCTGATGACGCAGACCACCTTTTTGCCGGCCGCGTTCAGCCGTGTCAGTGCGGCCAGCGGCAGCACTCCGGAGTTTTCCGCCAGCAGCTTGTGCTTCTCCAGCAGCAGCAGAAAAGCATCCATCAGTTCGTCGTCGGTTACCGTAATGATCCCGTCCACCAGTTCCCGGACCACAGCGAAAGTAATTTCGCCGGGCTTTTTTACGGCGACCCCGTCGGCGATGGTATCCACGCGAGCCAATTCGGTAAGAACGCCGGTTTCCAGCGATACCTGCATGGCCCTGGCCCCTTCCGGCTCGACCCCGATGACTTTAACTTTTGGATTGACCGCTTTCGCCGCCAGCGCGATGCCGCTGACCAGTCCGCCGCCGCCGACCGGCACCAGGATATAGTCCGCATCGGGTAATTCCGTCATGATCTCCAGCCCAATGGTTCCCTGGCCGGCTATAACGTCCCAGTCGTTAAACGGGTGGATAAAAACGTAACCGTGCTCGGCTTCCAGCCGGCGAGCCGCCTCATACGCTTCGTCGTAATAATTTCCGGCCAGCACGACCTCCGCTCCGTAGCTACGGGTGGCATCGACCTTGATCAACGGCGTCGTCTTGGGCATGACGATAGTGGCCTTCGCCCCGAGTTTCTGCGCCGCATAAGCCACTCCCTGAGCATGGTTGCCGGCGGAAGCGGCGACGAGCCCCCGCTGCCGCTCCGCGGCGGACAGCTGAACGATCTTGTTGTAGGCGCCCCTGATTTTAAAAGAACCGGTGGCTTGCAGATTCTCCGGCTTCAGATAAACGGAATGCCCCGCCTCTTCACTGAATGCCCGGCTGTAAATAAGCCGGGTGGCGGTAATTTCATTCGCAAGCCTTTCCCGGGCCAGGCGGACCGCCGCCAAGCCTTCGCTCAGATTGAATTTGTCTCCGTTGCTGAATACCATTTCCATCCCCTCCTGATAAATTTTCCCCGGCAACCGCAAATAATAAACCCGCCCTGATTATTTCAGGACGGGTTTCAACCGCGGTACCACCTAAATTGCACCGCCCGATAGCGGTGCCGCCTTCAGCTCTAACAAGCCTAAGCCTCTTAACGGGGCTGACCGGCACCCATTACTGTAATTTCACGGGCGCAGCTTGGGAGTGATTCCGGTTTTCGCGGCAATCTCCGGCTCGCACCAGCCACCGGCATCATTAGAATATGGCTGACCCTATGCAGTAAGCCATTTACTATGGTAGCCGATGGTGCCCCGGTCTCGCTAGGATGTCGGCCGCTCCCGGCACGATCAACCTAAGGAAGCCGCGGCCGCCGTCTCTCTGCCATTGCCCTGCCAAAACCGCTTTCTCCTTCATTGCCTTTGCTTATAGGTTTAGCCAATAGTTTAACACCATATCGTTCCCACGTCAAATTTTTTTTCATTACCACCCGCTACGTCCATCATCCCACGGCGACCGGATCACCGAATTCCCTGGTTCCGCTGGAGGGGCTGCCAACAGTGTATAGCCCGGTAAGATAGTATACAGAATGTTCGGAGAGATAGTATACAGTTTTCTGATACAATACAGGCATAAATCACAGAGGTGAGGGGATTGATTTATGCCGTGGGAG
>Ga0228535_1000115_pt1 | contig 250874 bp, 238 predicted proteins | sample SJ1metagenome_FD_168457 | JGI IMG/M metagenome (GOLD analysis project Ga0228535, IMG submission 168457) | Enriched culture of PCE-dechlorinating microbial communities from Ithaca, New York, USA - SJ1 | ecosystem: Engineered > Modeled > Simulated communities (microbial... > Unclassified...
CGACGATAGCGGAGGGGACCCACCCGTTCCCATCTCGAACACGGCCGTTAAGACCTCCAGCGCCGATGGTACTCGGCGGGCGACCGCCCGGGAGAGTAGGACATCGCCGGAAGCTATCTTTAGAAAGGCCCCCAGGAGCGATCCTGGGGGCCTTTCTCTTTCTCTCTGTCATCTTGCCGCCGGCAGGGGGCTTCCCTGCTGCCCCAATCAGGTTGTTGGGCCGATGCGGTAGATACCAAACTCTCGATGACCCAATGCTTCGGATCGAGTAAGCCGACCGCTAAGGACATCGAGCAGCAGCTTGAGCAGCTCATGTCCGGCCTGCTCGACAGTATTGCGGCCTGTTGCCACGCCCCCAGCCCCGAAGTCCAGATTGGAGCGCATACTCGTCCATATGGCATCATTGGTCGCGATCTTGATCACCGGCGCGATCGGGTTGCCAGTCGGCGTCCCACGCCCGGTAGTGAACAGCACCGCCTGAGCTCCGCCCGCGACCATGCCACACATCGATTCGACATCATGCCCCGGGGTATCCATGAACAGCAGCCCGCTGCCTGGCGCAGCTGCGTCGCTGTACCGAAGGGCGCCGCGCAGGGGTGTTGTGCCGCCCTTATGGACGCAGCCCAGGGACTTCTCTTCGATGGAGGAGAGGCCTCCCCGGATGTTGCCGGGAGCCGGGTTGCTCCCGCGCAGGTCGACGCCTGTGGCCCTGATTCGCTCCTCGACGTGGCTCACCGCCGAAAGGAGTTGCTCGCCAGCCGCGCAACCTGGCTGCGCACGGGCGGCCAGGAGGTGTTCGGCCCCGATTAGCTCGGTGGTTTCTGATAGGATCACCGTCCCGCCACCGGCAACTACCTGGTCGGCTACCCACCCGACCACCGGGTTGGCGGTTAGGCCGGAGAATGCGTCGGACCCGCCGCACTCAGTTGCCAGCACCAAACTCGCGAGTGTCACGTCAGAGCGCGCGGGCGACGCTGCTTGCCGGCGCAAGTACCGGCAGGCTGCGATCCCATGCGCGATCGTGCGTTCGGTACCGCCTTGCTCCTGAATGTTGAGAGCTAAAACTGGTTTGCCGGTGTCGGCGATGAGTTGGGCAAGCTCGGCCGCCGTAACGTTCTCGCAGCCGAGTCCCACCACCAGCACCGCCGAAACGTTGGGGTTGGCGCCGGTGCCGGCAAGTGTGCGGACCGTTTGGACGCGGTCGAACTCCAGCTGGGCACAGCCGTGTTGATGGTGGAAACTCACCGCGCCCGGCACGGCCTCGGCTATCGACATCGCGGTATGCGCCGAGCACACGCACGTCGGCAACACCAGAAGATGATCCCGGACGCCGACCCGGCCGTCAGGGCGAACGTAGCCGCTAAAGCGTAGCGCTCTTTTGTCAAGATGGCTACTCATCTGCTACCGCCTCCTGCCCGGTCGCTAACGAGGTTGTGTGTATGAACGTGATCTCCAGACGCAATCGGCGACGAAGCGAGCCCGATTGGCTGCCCGTACTTAACCACGGCTTCCCCTGCCGGAATGTCTACTATCGCGAGCTTATGGCCTGGCGGAATGGTGCTCAGGGGCACGATTGTCCGTGGCGCACTTGCCGAGGCGTGCACGGCGAGAGGCTCCCCGGCCTCACATCCGTGCGGGACGGTCGCAACATTGTCGCGCGGGTCGAGATGGAGGGCTACCGGCAACTGCTCTGTCCCTGGCGGCTGCCACCGCAGGAGCAGCGTCTCGTCGTAACCGCGCCCTGGCAGGGCGCAGGTTCCGAGGGGAGCGACAATCTCGAAGCCTGCCTCCAGGAACAACCACGCCGGCCCGTTGGGATAGGCAGAGCACCGACCTGCCGCCGCCCATACTGAAACCCCGCGGCCAACAACCTCCGGCAACTGGGCTAGCGCCTTGCGCAGCAGATCAGGCCGTACATCGCTTTGGGCTTCTTCATAGCCGTGAATGCAGGTTAGGTATAGGTCGCCCGGCCTGACATCGGGCAGCGGAACATGCGAGCTCCGCGCCGGAATCAGCTCCATGAACGCGTTGGCCTCCACGGAGTTGTCGGCTACTCCGCTAAGGAACAGCACCGGACCCTCACAGCTGGCCGATGTCAACCCTGCCAACCAGTCCAGCTTGGCCTGGACCGCCTGGACCCGATGACAGGCTGCGGAGCTCTCGCCTAGGCATACGTTCGCCGAAGCCTCTACGGCGAGGGGCCAAGCACTCATGTCTGGGGTAAACGCACGGACTGCTCCGGCAGGCGCAGGCGCCTTGCGGGGCCGCGGCTCGTAAGGGTGGATGGACTGTCCCTGCTCAAGCGTGCGCAGTAGAGCCTCCGCCGGCCTTGGCGCCCCGAGCAGGGGATGCTCAGGCACGGCGGTCTGCATCGGCGAGTACGCTCCCCAAACAGCCGCTTGATCGACTTGACCGGTAAGGTCAACGTCGATGAACTCTCTGTCAAGTTGCCGCGCTAGTTCTCTTGCCTGCTCCCGGTACCAAAGGGCAAAGGGGCATTGAAACCCCAGCCTAAGAAACCTTACTGGTGTACCGCCGGGATGCCGGTGATCCTCCAAAGCGCCGTCCCCCAATCGGTTGCTGCCAGCGCCGCGCCTGCACGCCGGGCGGCGACCTTGAGCTGTTCCTCTGCTAGTTCTTCAGATATGCTTCGGATTCCCGCGTAGCAGGGATTCGCAGCCGGGCGCTCGTAGTCTCGTGCCAAAGGAGTGCTGATTGCAGTGCCGATTAGAGAAACGATTCAGCTGGGTAACCCGCTGCTACGGATGCCATCGGAGTACGTCAAGGATCCGGCAGCGCAAGAGATCGCACAACTAGCTGAGGATCTCGGGGATACGCTGGCCGAGTGGCGCAGCCGGACTGGTTACGGCCGCGGGATCGCCGCCCCGCAGATTGGGGTTCTGAAGCGAGTGGTGTTTATCCGAATGCCAGGCGAGGAGCCCAGGGTGCTCGTCAATCCGGAGATCGTCTGGCAGAGCCCGGAGACCTTCCGGGTGTGGGATGCCTGCCTATCGTATTTCGTGCTCTTCTTTGAGGTCCAGAGAGCGCGGCGCCTCCGCGTACGCTACCAGGATCTCACCGGCGGCTGGCACGAGCTGGCGGCTGAGGACGACTTGGCCGAGCTGCTGCAGCACGAGCTCGAGCACCTGGAAGGCCGGTTGGCGATCGATCTCGTCAAGGACAGCCGGACGTTCTGTACAGTAGCAGAGTTCGAGCGGCGACACGGCTCGTAGCGCAGGGTGGAGGCAACGTGCCACTAGCACGGACTGGGGCAGCCGCGGGCCAGCTCTGAGAGCAGCAAGGCCAAAAGCAGGGTTTCGAGGTCCGTCTCAAACGCCACGGCGAGCTTGACCCCGTCTGGGAACGAGATGTCGGCGACCACCTTCACAACGACCTTCACCGGGTCTGGCTTAGGCGGCTTCACGCGAACGATAGAAGGCGCGCCCGCTGCCGCTGGCGTCGCCGCTTGCGCCTTCTCTTTGGCGTCCTTGCCGGACTCCTTGCTGTCGCTCAAGGGCTCACCATCTCCGCCCGCCTTGCCGCTGCCCGGGCCTTGTCACCCCATATTAAGCGGCTCTCCTCTGCGCTGGCACTGGAGGAGTCGCGGCCTCTACGCGCCGAAAGTCGGTTAGAACAACAGCCTGGTGGTTAAGGAGGCGACCTGTTTGACGGATGGAGCTAGGCCCAGCGGCCCTCTTGCCCCGCTGGTGGCAGAGGATCTCTACAACTACTCTTGGGTCAGCGACCCTCAGCTCTCCCCGGACGGCCGGTGGGTTCTGTATGTTCTGACCAAGCCCGAGAAGCAGGGCAAGAAGTACAACTCGGAGGTCTGGCGCGTCGATGTCTCAGCCGCCGGCGCTGCCGGTGGGGACTCCCGGCCGCCTGTGACCAAGCGCTTCACCGGTGGGCCGCGCGACCGCGCGGCACGATGGTCACCGGACGGCTCGCAGATCGCGTTCATCTCCGACCGTAGCGAGGGCGCGCAGATCTGGTTGATCCCCAACAGCGGCGGGGAAGCCAGGCAACTGACCAAGCTCAAGGGCGGCATCGCCGGAGAGCCGGTGTGGTCGTCGGACGGCACGCAGTTGGCGTTCATCCGCCGCGTCGGAGCCCAGGATACGCTCCAGCCAGGAGGTAACAGCGGCGATGGTGGGGCCGAGCCCCCCGAGGCTCCCAAGTCCGACGTCAAGGCCTATACCCGCCTCAAGTACAAGGAGAACGGGCGCGGGCTATGGGACGGCAAGTACGCGCAGGTGTTTGTGGTTTCCCGTGAGGGAGGAGAGCCCCGGCAGGTGACGTTTGGTCCCTACGATCACTCTGGTCCGGCGTGGTCGCCCTGTGGCGAATACATCGGGGTCGCGGCCAACCGCAGTGCCGACCCAGACCGTACACCGAGTTCCGACATCTGGGTCGTGCCGGCCAGAGGAGGCGATCCGCGCCGCATCACGCAGTCTGAGGGGCCCGCGATGCAGCCGGCCTGGTCTCCCGATGGCCGCCTGATTGCATACTACGGCCACCGCAATGAGTTCCGCGGCGCGACATTGACGCATATCTGGGTCGCGGCGAGCGACGGATCCGGGTGCCCCGTTGACATTCTCGCGGACTGGGACGGCGAGATCGGCATCTCTTCCGGATCCGATATGATGACCTCGTCGATGGGAGCGCCGGCGTGGACGCCTGATGGGCAGTACGTGCTGTTTCAGGCCAGCGAGCGCGGCGCGGTCAACCTATACAAGGCGCGGGTCTCGACTCCAGCAAGCACCTACGGTAACAGCAAGCTACCCGCCGTGCCCGGCCGCGTCACGAGTGGCAAGCACACGATCTATGCGGTATCCTTTGCTCGCGACCGCGCCGGAGCTGCAGTTGCGCTGGCTACGCCCGCCAACCCCGGTGATATTCACTTGTATCACGCGTTCGGGCCGGCAGTCATGCCTAGCCCGGCGTGTTGCGCGGATGCGAGCGGCCCGGCGCCGGTGAGGCTTACGGATGTCAACGGCTGGCTGAGAGAGCGCACTGTCGTTGCGCCGGAGGAGTTCGTGTGCCAGGGGCCGGACGGGGGCGAGATCCACGGTTGGCTGCTCCGCCCGGCTGGTTTCGCCGAAGGCACGAAGTACCCGCTGGTGGTCGAGATCCACGGCGGGCCGCAGACGGCTTACGGGTGGGCGTTCGTTCACGAGTTCCAGCTGCTGGCGGGCCGCGGCATGGGCGTTATGTACTCCAACCCGGGCGGCAGCACTGGTTATGGCCAGCACTTCGCAACTTTGACCCACCATGATTGGGGCGGCAGAGATTACCGGGATGTGATGGCGGCAACCGAACACGCCGCGGCCCAGACTTGGGTCGATGCTGACCGGCTAGGGGTTACCGGAGGCAGCTACGGCGGATACATGACCAACTGGATCGTCGGGCAGACCAACCGGTTTCGGGCCGCGGTTACGCAACGCTCGACATGCAACCGGTACAGCATGTTTGGGACCAGCGACATTGGCTACTATAACGGTGATTTCCAGTTCCGGGGCAACCCGTGGGAGAACGCAGACTTCTACCTGGAGCGTTCGCCGCTCACGTATGTCAACAACATAGAGACACCGGTCCTGATCATTCACTCAGAGCAGGATTTGCGTTGTCCCATCGAGCAGGGCGAGCAGCTGTACACCGCTCTACGGTGGCTGGGCAAGACGGCCGAGTTCGTTAGGTTTCCCGATGAGAACCACGAGTTATCGCGCTCGGGCCAGCCGGTACACCGCGTCGAGAGGCTGACTCGTATCGCAGATTGGTTCATTAAGTACCTGGCGGCAGAGCCCCAGGAGTAGCACACCAAAGGAGTGACGGCGATGGGCAAGCCCGACAGCCGCGACGCCGAGCTGATCCTCAAGCTCTACGATATGCGGCGGGAGAAAGTGCTGCGTGAGGCCCGCAGTTGGTTTGCGGGCAAGTTTGAGGCCGGGACGGTAGATGAGCTCCGGCGCAAGTATCCGCCCGGGTCGCAGGAGGACGCGTACTTCCGGATGGTCGTCAGTTACTGGGATATGGTCGGGGCGCTGATCTATCACAAGACGATCAACGAGGATCTGTTTTTTGAAACCAATCGCGAGTACTTGGGCATCTGGCGCAAGGCCCAGCCCCTGATCGAGGAGCTGCGCCGGCAACGCCAGAACCCCAAGCTGTACGAGAACCTGGAGTACCTGGTGCGGGCCTACCAGCGCTGGTCCGACGAGCAGGAGCCCAAGCAGATGCCATAGCCTCTCACTGCTAGATACGACGAATGCGTAACTGTTAACGGGCCGGCCTCAGAGGGAGGTCGGCCCGTTGCGTGCGAGGCGCCCGAGCTTGGGCTGGCTAGATACGACCAAGTGGCCCCCGGAGATCCCGGGCAAGCGCAGCGCTTTCCCACCAGCCCAGCGCAGGATCCGCAACTATCTCGAGCAGACAGCCGAAACGCTCCTCTGTATCGAGGTATGCCCATCCATAGCGGGGGTCGTCCCGCCGGTTGACCATCAGTGCCTCGACGCCGATCTCTCGCCATCGTGCCAGCTCCTCGTCAAGCGGCGCGAAGGACCGGAAGCCGACATGATGGATGCCTTCGCCGTGCCGTTCCAGGTACTCCCGGTAGATCGCGGGCCCTTCGATGATCTCCACAAGCTCGTACATCAAAGCGCCGCGACGGCAGTAGGCAAACTTGAGCGTGTACGCCGCAGGCTGTCCCCTGACCATGCCGTGGGTCGCGGGGGTGTGCACCACCCGGACCAACCAGGGTCCGAATCCGAGCGCGGTTGCGTAAGAGGATGCCGTGCGCTCGACATCACGTACGGCGAGGCAGACGTGGGTTGGCTCCCCGAGCATGATTCCTGCGGGCGGGATGATCTTGGTCGACCCTGGTAGCATGCCTAGCACCCCTTTCACTTGAAGGCACCATTCTAGCTCTTACAGCGTCGCCCTGCGACTCGGGAGCGGGCCAAGCCACGCGGGCAACCGACCGATGTCTGCCATGACGTGTCGACAATATGTGTGTAGCAGCGCGTTTGCTGATTGATGCTGAACGCATCCAGGAGGAATCAGCAAGAACGATGGCGAAGGTGGCTCGACGACCTGAGACGAGGCGCACATAGCGACTTGCGGTCAGGTCAGATCGGCTAGGCCAGTAGGATGTCTCCCCCGCCGGCCCACCTTGGGCCGGTTCTTTTCAGGCCTGCGGCATCCCTACCGGGGGGAGGGGGCACAGATGCCGTCGGTGCGGCCAGACCTGATCACGGCCAGACCAACTCCGGAGGCGATCAACATGACTCTTAGCCAATCGACTGCGGATGATCTCTGCCGCCGCCTTGAGATTGCCGAGGGCCACCTGCGCGCGGTACGGCGCATGGCTGAGGAAGGCAAGGATTGTGCTCAACTGCTGCTGCAGTTGCGAGCGGTGCGTTCAGCAATCGACAAGGTGATGGCTCTGGTGGTCCGCGAGCATATGCAGGTGTGCGTGCGACGCGCGATTGAGTCCGGCGACCGAGGCATGGCCTTGGCGGAGCTGGATTCGATCGCTAAGTATCTTGTTGAGTAGCGGCTGCTTGGTACGAGCAGCTGCTGGCAGAGGAGTGTCCGAGAGATGGCAATGACCGCAAGGCGCCTGACCCTTGAGGTTAGCGGCCTTGATTGTGCCGATTGCGCCCGCAACTTGCAGCTTGCACTGTCCAGGACGCCTGGCATCACCCAGGCGGAGGTCAACTTCGCGACCGCCCGAGCTCGGCTTGTCGTCAGCGGCGACGAGGGCCTCGCCGCGGCACGGCAGACCGCCCGGGAGATGGGCTATGCCCTGCTCGAGGGCGAGCAAACCGGTAGCCGCCGCATGTCCCTCCGCCTCCGGCTGACCATTGCCAGCGGCGTGATGCTCCTTGCCGGCTGGGGCCTAGGGTACTGGGGCGAGAGCCAGGCGATCAGCCAAGCGGCTAGGTTGATCATCCTTGCTGCAGTGATGGTCGGCGGGTTGCACACGTTCCGGGGAGCATGGGCCGCCCTTCGCCGGCGGATGTTGACAGTCGATGTGCTGGTGACACTGGCTGTGGGCGGAGCCGTACTGATCGGCGAGGGACTGGCGGCAGCCCAGGTTGTCGTGCTGATGAGCGTAGGCGAGTGGCTTGAGGAGCGCACCGTGGCCCGCACCAGGCGCGCCGTGCGTGATCTGCTTGATATGGCACCGCGCACCGTGACCCTGCTGGTTGACGGGCGTGAGCGGACAGCCGGGCGCGATGAGATTAGGCCCGGGGACATATTGCTCGTTCGCCCCGGCGGGCGCATCGCCGTTGACGGCACTGTGGTAGACGGGCGCGCCGACGTATCCGAGGCCGCGATAACCGGCGAGGCACGGCTGGTTGCCAAGGAACCGGGTGACGCGGTGTTCGCCGGCAGCCTCAATGAAGACGGTCAACTGCACATTAGGGCCGACCATGTCGGACCAGACACCACCTTGGCCCGCATCGGCGCGATGATCGAGGAGGCCCAGTCGCGGCAGGCTCCCGTGCAGCGTCTGGTCGACCGCCTTGCCGGTATCTTCATCCCCATCACCCTCGTCGCCGCAGCCTCGGTCTATCTGGTAACCGGCGAGCCAGTGCGGGCGGTGACAATTCTGATCGGGGCGTGCCCCTGTGCGTTGGTTCTCGCGACTCCTGTCGCCGTCTTCGCTGCCATCGGCGGCGCCACCCGGCGCGGGCTGCTGATCAAGGGCGGCCTGTTCCTGGAGCGCCTCGGTACCGTGACAACCGTCGCCTTTGACAAGACCGGGACCCTGACCAGCGGCCTGCAGCAGGTCCGGGAGGTCAGCAGCGCAGCCGCCTCACACCTCCATGGCCGGGCGGCGGGGCCCCTTGCGCCAGAGGAAACCGTGCTGAGGCTCGCCGCTGCTGTTGAGTCGGCCTCGGAACACCCGGTTGGGCGGGCCATCGTCTCGGCAGCGAAGGGCCGGGGGCTGGAGATCCTGCCGGTGACCTCGTTTCAGGCTCTGCCGGGCCAGGGGGTCCGCGGGGAGGTCGGCGGCCGCGAGGTGCTGGCCGGCAGTGCCCGCTGGCTGGCTGCGGAGGGCGTGCAGATCCCGGAGGAGCTCACACGGGAGGCAGAGGTTGCAGCAGAGAGCGGTTTCAGCGTGGTGCACGTCGCGGCCGGCCACACCGCCATCGGGCTGATCACCTTGTCGGACGCGGTCAGGCCGGACGCCGCCGAAGCCATTGAGCGGTTGCACAAGCTTGGCGTCCGCACTACCCTGCTGTCAGGCGATGCACCCGGAGCTGCTGCCCATGTAGCGGCTCTGCTCGGCATGACCAGCCACCGTGGCGGGATGCTCCCGGGCGATAAGCTCGACGAAGTTAGCAGGCTTTCCGCAGGATCCGGCCTGGCCATGGTAGGCGACGGGATCAATGACGCGCCGGCTTTGGCCGCGGCAACGGTCGGCATCGCCGTCGGACGGACCGGCACGGAGCTTGCGATCGAGGCGGCGGACGTGGTTATGCTCAGCGATGACCTGCGCCGGGTGCCGGAGGCAATCGAGCTCGGCCGGCGCGCCCTGGCCAATATCAAGGTCAACCTCGCCCTGTCTGGACTGGCCATCGTGGGCCTCTTCGCGGGAGCGAGCCTCGGATTGGTTGGGCCGGTCGCGGGTGCTCTGGTTCACGAGGGCAGCGCTCTGCTGGTTACGCTCAATGCAATGCGCCTGCTCGGGCGAGGGGGGGCGCAGGACAGGGCCCTCGGCGGGAGCGAACATAGAGCTCATGAACACACCCACGCGCACACGCACGGGCACACCGGCTGCGAGCCGGGTTGCGGACACGACCACGGTCACGGGCACGAGCACGAGCACAGGCACGAGCCCAAGCATGAGGGACATGGTCACGAGCAGCAGTGCAGCTGCGGACACGAGCACGCGCATCAACACGCCCCGGGAGAGCATGCGGCCAACCGGGGCGGACTCCGACCCAACTGAGGGGTGGCCGCTCCGGCAGGCGATCGACGCACATAACGCAGGCAATCTGCTGCGTCTGCACGTTCCCGGTCATCAGGGCGGCGCGGGTGCGCCGCCCTTGTTGCGGCGCAGGTGGGGCCGGCAGCTCTGGCTGGATGACCTGACTGAGGTGCCCGGCCTGGACGACCTAAACGCACCTAGCGGTGCCATTGAGGCCAGTCAGGCCATGGCTGCCGCGGCGCTGGGCGCGGCGCGCGCTTACTACTTGGTCCAGGGCACCACCGGCGGATTGGTTGCCCTGCTCCTGGCTGCGGCAAGGCGGCACCCTGCTCGCCGCGCGGTGATTCTGCCGCGGCACAGCCACCGGGCCCTAATCGGCGCAGCTGTCGTGGCCGGCCTTGAGCCCGTCTTTTGCCGGCCAAGTGATGCGATGCATGGTGGCGCTACCTTTGGCATGGATCTGCTCCATCTAGCAGAGCTTCTCAGGGAGTATGGCCGCGAGGCCTTGGCCGTCTGCGACACCTACCCTACGGCGGCGGGCGAGGGCGGCGACCTGGGGGCCATCGCCACCCTCGCTCACAAGCATGGCCTGCCGCTCCTGGTCGATGGTGCGCACGCTGGACTGTGGGGCTTAGTGCCCGGCATGCCCCCTTCCCCCCTTGCGCTTGGCGCGGACGCAGCCGTGGTCTCAGCACACAAGTCCCTTGGGTCATTGGGGCAGAGCTCGCTGTTACTGACTCGCGACAGCACGGTCGCGCCCCGGGCTGCCGATATCGGCGCGGCGCTTCGCTTAGTCACCACCACTAGCCCCTCCTATCCCTTGCTCCTGTCGCTGGAGAGTGCTGTTGCCTACTGGACCAGCCCTGAAGGCAAGACACGCTTGGTCAACGCTACTGCTGTAGCCCTGTGGTTGCGCAGGCAACTGGCCAGCATGGGCGTGTTACTGCTCGGCGGCGACCTTCAGGCCGGGCCTCCACACTGGGACCCCTTGCGGCTCCGTATTGACGCCTGGCCGCTCGGCCATAGCGGCACGGGGTTGGCCGCCAGGCTGCGCGAACAAGGGTCTGTGCAGGTCGAAAGCGCAGATTGGCGAAGTGTTTTGGTAGTTATCGGGTCGGGAACCACCCGTGCCCCCTTGCGGCGCCTGCTTCGTGCCCTGCGCCTGATCCTAGGCCCGACGGGGGATGATCGATGTGGGCAGCCTCCGGAGGTGGTTTCTGCGGTCGCGCTGGACAGTCTGGCCAGAGCTGCGGCAAAGGCCCCGCCTGTGCGGTGTCTCAGCCCACGCGAAGCGTGGCTAAGCCCGGGCACCGTAGCCGTGCGGCTCGACGAGGCGGCTGGGCACATCGCGGCGGAGGCTCTGTCACCGTATCCGCCGGGGATCGCGGTCGTTTGGCCAGGAGAGCAAATATCGCCAGAGATTGTGGAGCTGCTCCAGGCAGTGCTGGCAGCGGACGGGTCGATCCACGGCCTTGCGTCACCTGCGGTAGGCGAGGACGAGCCGAGGGTGCTGGTTGTGGGAGGCAGGTAGGGTTTGGAGGGGTCGGAGGGTGTTCCTCAGCCTTGAGGGCGGCGAAGGGAGCGGTAAGAGCACGCAGGCTGCTCTGTTGCGCCAATGGCTGGAGCGCCAGTGCATCGAAGCGGTGATGGTGCGCGAGCCAGGCACCACCCGCCTCGGTGAGGAGTTGCGGGGGCTGCTGGTCGGCCCGGCCGAGGGGACCGTGCCGATCTCACCATGGGCCGAGGCCCTGATGTACACGGCTGCCCGGGCTGAGTTGGTCCGGGAGGTCATTGCTCCCGCGCTTGCCGCCGGAATGTGGGTGGTCGCCGATCGCTATATTGACAGTACACTGGCATATCAGGGGTATGGGCTGGGCCTCCCCGTCGATGAGCTGCGCCGGATCAACATGGCGGCAACGGTGGGACTTTGGCCCGATCTGACCATCCTGTTCGATGTGCGGGCCGAGACCGGCCTGGAGCGGTCCAACGGCGGCGCCAGGCCCCAAGACCGCATCGAGGTGCGGGGAGTAGGTTTCCACCGCAGCGTCAACGAAGGATACCGGCAATTGGCAGCAGCTGATGCCGCCAGGTGGCGGGTGATCCCGCCCGGCCTGGATGTAACCGAGACTCACAATCAAGTCGTTGAGATACTCAAGAAGTACGTCGGGGAGGTGCGATCATGAAGCTGATAGTGGCTGTTGTGCAGGACAAAGACGCCATTAAGTTAATCGAAGGCCTGATGATCAAAGGATACCGGACAACCAAGCTGGCCAGCACGGGCGGCTTCCTCAAGGAAGGCAACACCACGCTGTTAACGGGCGTGGACGACCACAAGGTGCCGGAGGTCTTGGGGATCATCCGCAAGACCTGTAAGTCACGAGAGCAACTGGTCACTCCTCTCACTCCCGTGGGCGGACCGGTGGACTCGTATGTGCCTTACCCCGTTGAGGTTGTGGTCGGCGGCGCAACGGTCTTCGTGTTGGATATCGCCCACTTCGAGAAGGTCTGATCGCACTTGCTGACGGCCGAGATCCATTCGGCCCGGTTTGCGCACGCGTATCTGCTGACCGGCCATGACCCTGGGCGCCTGCGTGCAGCGGCGGTGCTGCTTGCGCAGGCCTTGTGCTGCCTCGCCAAGGAAGATGGCGGCGGCCCCTGTGGCGCCTGCCGCAGTTGCGCGGAGATCGAGCGCGGGGTCTACGCCGACCTCGCGATGGACGAGTCCCCGCGCCACAAGCTTGGCGAGGTCAAGGAGCAGTTAGCCCTGTTGACCGAGCGCCCGGTGGCTGGGCCGCGGCGCATTGTCGTCCTGGACGGGGCGGGCAACATGACGCGTGAGGCACAGAACGTGCTGCTCAAGACGCTGGAGGAGCCGCCCGCGAGTTCGGTACTCATCCTGATGGCAGAGAGCGCCGAGGGAATACTGCCCACAGTGGTGTCGAGGTGCCGCCTGATATCGATTGGTACTGCGAGTCCCGGCGAGCTCCTGGAGATGCTAGCGGAGCGTGGTCTAACCCAGGATCTGGCGTTGTTTGCGGCCTTGGCCGCCGGGGATGATTCATCGCAGCTCGAAGCCTTAGCTGGGCGAGAGGACCTGGACCAAATGCGGTCCGACGCGGTGGGGTTTGCGGTGGGGATCCTCGGGCCTGGCAAGATCGCTCCGCTGGAGTTGGTCGATAAGTATCAGGGTCGCCTGAGCTCGGGCGATGCTGCCCTCTCGTGGCTGGCCTGCGTTGGCGCGGTGTTGCGGGCAGTCATCGCCACTGCCGCCGGCGACGATACCACTCCGAGAGGGGCTTTCGCCGAGGCAGAGGCCGATGCTATCGGCCTCATGCTGCCGCTTGAGGCAGCCGGATTGGTGGACGCGCTCCAGGACACGAGACGCGCCATAAGGCACCACGCGAGCGCAAGGCTCGCTCTCGAAGCAGCTATCCTGGCTACGACAGGCCAGAGCGCGAAGGGGTTTGACTAAGGTGCAGACGATCGTGGGGGTCCGGTTCAGGCCGGCCGGTAAGATATACTACTTCGACCCAGATGGAGAGGCCTTCGTCTGCGGCGAGAAGGTCATCGTGGAGACGGCCCGCGGCCTTGAGTTTGGCGAGATCTGTTGCTCTAACCGCGAGGTGCCGGACGATCAGATTACCGCGCCTCTCAAGAAGGTCGTCCGGCGCGCGAGCAGGCGCGATGAGGAGCAGCTTGATGCCAACCGGGCTCGTGAAAACGAGGCTCTGGCGACCTGCGAGGCCAAGATCCGCGAACACAACCTACCGATGTCGCTGGTGGGAGCCGAGTACACTTTCGACGGGCAAAAGCTGTTGTTTTACTTCACAGCGGAGAATCGCGTCGACTTTCGTGAGTTGGTCCGCGATCTAGCGGCGACGTTCAAGACGCGCATCGAGCTGCGGCAGATCGGTGTTCGTGATGAGGCTAAGATGCTGGGCGGCCTGGGTCCGTGCGGTCGCTCAATTTGCTGCGCTACGTTCCTGGGAGACTTCCAGCCCGTCTCCATCCGGATGGCTAAGGAGCAAAACCTGTCGCTCAACCCGACCAAGATCTCCGGCCTGTGCGGCAGGCTGATGTGCTGCCTTCGCTATGAGTGCGAGCACTACAACGAAGGTAGGGACGCCGACCGGCAGGCAGCAGGCCCCGCAGCCCGCCCCGAGGCCGCGGAGGAGGAGCTGCTCGGTCTGGAGGATGTCGAGCAGGGCACGCAGGTTGTCGAGTGTCCGTACTGCGCGGGCAAGGGTGACGGCTCCGCCCGCCACCAGCCGGCTGGCGGCGATCCCAAGCCGCCGCCGTGCGCCGCCTGCGCCAAACGTGAAGAGCCAACGCCGCCGGCAGCTAGATAGCGCCGGTGGCGGCGCGGGGACCACGGCTGAGGCCGGCTCCGACGCCCGATCCCACGGCACTCTCTACATTGTTGCGACGCCGATCGGTAACCTTGCCGACCTTAGCCCGCGCGCGGCCAGAGTGCTGTGCGAGGCATCGGTCGTCGCCGCGGAGGATACCCGCCGCGCGCTTAAGCTTCTGGCGACCCACGACCCGGACCACGAAGGGCCCCGGCGACGCTTGATCAGCTTCCATGCACACAACTACCGGTCGCGCCTGCCGGAGTTGCTCGAGGCCTTACTGCGCGGAGATGATGTGGCGCTGGTGAGTGACGCCGGTACGCCGGGGGTGTCGGATCCGGGAGGAGCCGCTGCGGCTGCCGCCTGGGACGCCGGCGTGCGCGTGGTGCCCGTTCCGGGCCCCTCGGCGGTTGCTGCCGCGGTTTCGGTAGCGGGCTTCCCCGCGGAGAGGTATCTTTTCGCTGGCTACGTTCCCCGTAAGCCCGGGCGCCGCGAGAGCTACTGGGAGTGGATCGACACGGTTGGCGAGACGGCAGTGCTGTTCGAAACCCCGCACCGCATCGCAAAGACGCTTGAGGAGCTCGCAGCGCGCTGGCCGGAGCGCCTGATGCTACTCGCCAGGGAGCTCACCAAGCTGCACGAGGAGTTGCTGCGAGGCACGACGGTTGAGCTACTCGAACAGACCCGCGCAAGGAGCTGGAAAGGCGAGATCACTCTGGTGCTTGCGCCCGCGCGGCTCCCCGGCCGCCGACCGTCGGAGCAGGACGAGTAGGCGCGGCCAGACACCCGCTTGGTATGGCTGACATCTAGGTTTGCGGCACTGCTTCGTGGCTTGCGTTTCCCCCTGTCTCTCCTCCGTGACTGCGCACCGTACGAGGGGTTCGGGTAGCCCGGACAGAAGGTAGAAGTGCTTATGTCCGTGCGCAACACCACGGCCCTATGGTAAGCACAGAAAGGAGCGCGACCGGCAATTATGTTCGATTTGCTGATCAGGAACGGCATGGTCTATGACGGAACGGGCGCACCATGGACAAGGGCAGACGTCGGCGTCGTCGGCGGGCGCGTAACCGCGATCGGGGATCTGCGGGGCTCCCTCGCCATCCACACGATCGACGCAGCGGGACTCGCGGTCAGCCCAGGATTCATCGACATCCATTCGCATTCCGACTTGACGGTGCTGGTCAATCCCAAGGCTGAGAGCAAGATCCGGCAGGGCGTGACGACTGAGGTCGTCGGCCAGTGCGGCAGCTCGCCGGCGCCGATCAATGACCGCAGCCGTCCGCTGGCCGAGATGATGGCTCGGGAGTACGGGATTGAGATCACCTGGGACGGCATCGCCGGGTATGCCCGGGCGATCACCGACAACGGGACTAGCATCAACATCGTGCCCATCGTGGGTCACAGCGCGGTGCGTGCGGCGGCCATGGGGATGGACCGGCGCGAGCCGACGGCCGACGAGCTGGGCACGATGATGCACTTGGTCCGCATGGCGATGGTGGAGGGTGCCCGGGGTTTCTCCAGCGGCCTGATCTATCCCCCCAGCTCATACGCCAACACTGACGAGCTGGCTGCCTTGTGCGGCGTGGTTGCGATGTATGATGGCCTCTACATGACGCACATGCGCAACGAGAGTGAGGGGCTTCTGGATTCGATAGAGGAAACCCTCGAGATCGCCAGGCGCAGCGGCGTGCGCGCGCAGGTTTCGCATCACAAGGCCGTGGGGCGGCCCAACTGGGGCCTGCAGAAGAAATCCCTCCAGATGCTGTCCGACGCCCGGAGCGAGGGCATCGACGTCGCGGCCGACCAGTACCCCTACATCGCTTCGAGTACGGGTCTCTCGTCCGTGATCCCGGCTTGGGCCCATGAGGGCGGGCCGGCTACGATGCTCAAGCGCATCGCCGACCCAGATACAGCGGCGCGCCTGAGAGCGGAGATCCAGGAGTCCCAGGCCAAGCGGGGCGGAGAGTGGAGCGACCTGTTCATCTCCTCGATCAGCGTGCCAGAGCTCAAGCAGTGGGAAGGGATGAACATTGCTGAGATCGCCGCCGCCCGCGGTGTGGACCCGATCACAGCGGTATTTGACCTGCTGTTGGGCGGTAAGTACGTCGGCCAGGTTCGCTTCGGGATGTGCGAGGAGGACGTGTGCGAGATCATGGCGCACCCGCTGGTGATGACCGGGTCCGACGGGAGCTGTCTTGCGCCCTACGGGCCGTTGTCCTCAGGCAAGCCGCATCCGCGCAACTACGGTACCTTCGTGCGGGTTCTGGGCAAGTACGTGCGCGAAGAAGGCGTGATGGACCTCGCCGAGGCCCTGCGCAAGATGACTTCGCTGCCGGCTTCGCGCATGCGGCTCTACGACCGGGGAGTACTCCGTCCGGGCCTCGCTGCCGACATCACGGTGTTTGACCCCGCCACCGTCGGCGAGCGGGCCACGTATACCGATCCCCACCAGTACGCTCAGGGCATTTATGCTGTGGTAGTCAACGGCCAGATCACCGTACGGGACGGAGAGCACACCGGAGCCATGGGCGGACGTGTGCTGGTAAGGCGTGACCCGTAGGCTCACCCGGGCTCAAGGTCAAGCCGCCGTCATGGGCGGCGCCCTGCTCGGAGGCGGGGGCGGAGGCGACCCCTCGTGGGGCCTCGCCCTCGCCGAGGCGGCATTCGATTGCGGTGAGGTGCGTCTGGCGAGCGTCGACGAGCTTCCGACGGATGCTACTGTGGCCACGGCGGCGCTGGTCGGCGCGCCGGCCGATCCCAGGGCCCATGTTACCCCCCAGCATTATTGGCAGGCGCTGGAGCACCTGATGTCGCACAGTGGCCGAGTTGACGCGCTGGTCACCAATGAGAACGGTGGCCTAGCCACAGTCAATGGGTGGTACCAAGCCGCGCGGGCCGGCGTGCCCGTCCTTGATTGCCCGGGAAATGGGCGGGCGCACCCAACGGGCCTCATGGGATCCTTCGGGCTGGATCTCCTGCCCGTCTACAGGGCGGCTCAGGCCTGTGCCGGCGGTAGGGACGATCTCAGCGTCAGCGTGGTCGTCCAGGGCAACCTTGCGTCCTGCGCCCGGGTGATCCGGGCCGCATCAGTAGAGGCCGGCGGCCTGGTCGCTGTGGCTCGCAACCCGGCAACGGCCGCCCATATCGCTGCTAACGGAGCCCCGGGGGCGATCACGCAGGCGATTGAGCTTGGTGTCGCTGTGCTGGCTGAGCAGCAGCCGGCGCAGCGGATCGCTGCTGCGGCGAGTTACCTCGGCCCCGGGACGATAGCGGTGGCCGCCAGATTGGAGCGGCTGGAACTCCGGACAGAACACGGCTTCGACTTGGGCGACCTCCACCTGGTTGACGACGCAGGCCGGCGGTGGCGGATGCGCTTTTGGAATGAGTACATAACTGCGGAGGCCGGTGGCAAGACCGTCGCGGTCTTCCCCGACCTGATCACGACGATGGACCTGGTGAGTGGGCAACCGCTCACGACGGCAGCCATTGCCAGACTACAAGCGGGGCACCCGGTTGGCTTGCTGCTGGCTCCCCGCGAAGCTCTGCGATTGGCTGCCACGATGACGCGCCCCGACCTACTAGGTCAGGTTGCGCACGCCCTGGGCTGGCCAGAGCTGCCAGAGCGTGACGGGGCAGCATAGGCACGGGGAGAGTTCGATAGGAGCGAGGTGCCGGTTGATGCTCAGGCAGACGATGGAGATATATGAGCTATTGGATTCGGCCGCGGTGGACGGTGAGCGCGTTGCGTCGCTGTTCCAGGGGCTGGGCCTGCGGGACATCGCGGTCGAGCGGGTCACGGGAGAGCATGGTAGCACTGACTTCGTACGCATCCGCATCTACGGCCGCCAGGGTCGCGCCAACGGCGGCAAGGCCCCGACACTCGGGATCGTCGGCCAGCTTGGCGGGATCGGGGCGAGGCCAACTCAGCTCGGGCTGGTTTCGGATGGAGACGGGGCGGTGTGTGCCCTCGCGTGTGCGCTCAGGCTGACCGAGATGCAGCATCGTGGGGATATCCTCTCTGGTGATGTCGTGATCGTAACGCACATTTGCCCTAACGCGCCGACACAGCCCCACGATCCGGTCCCCTTCATGGGGTCGCCGATCGGTATCGGGCCAGCGATGCAGCACAGTGTGCTGCCGGAGATGGAGGCAATCCTCTCGGTCGACACCACCCGAGGCAACCGGATCATCAATCACCGGGGCTTTGCCATCTCGCCGACGGTCAAGGAGGGGTACGTCCTCCGGGTGGCCGATGATCTGCTGAGCATTCAGCAAAATGTGACCGGTCGCCCTCCCGTCGTATTGCCGATCACGACACAGGACATCACACCCTACGGCAACGGCCTGTACCATCTCAACAGCATCATGCAGCCTGCGACCGCCACACCCGCGCCGGTGGTGGGTGTCGCCATCACTGCGGAGACGGCAGTGCCCGGCTCCGCGACGGGGGCGTCGCAGATCATGGACATTGAGGCGGCCGGGCGCTTCTGTCTCGAGGTTGCCAAGGCATACGGACAAGGCAACTGTCGGCTGTACGACCCGGACGAGTGGGAACTGATCCAGCGGACCTACGGCAGCCTGCGGCACCTGCAAGCTGGCGGGTACCGGGCCGGGGAGAGGGAGAGCGGCTCTTGAGCACTCGCGTTGGGCTGGCAACCATCGGGCAGGCCCCGCGCGATGACATCGTCCCGGGAATGCAGAGGTATCTGCCGCCGGAGGTGGAGGTGTTCCAGGCGGGTGCGCTCGATGGCTTGGGCCTGGCCGAGGTCGGGGAGTTGGCTCCGCAACCGGGAGATTACGTACTGATCAGCCGCATGGCTGACGGGTCGGCGGTCAAGCTTGCGCGCCGCCACGTGTTGCCTCGGCTGGAGGCGGCCGTCCGCAGGCTCGAGGCACAGGGCTGCGAAGCAGTGGCTGTTCTGTGCACCGGGACGTTTCCTGAGCTCAAGGCCTCCCGGTTGCTGATCGAGCCGGAGCGGCTGTTCCACGCCGCGTGCGCCGGGATCGCCGGGTCCAAGACCCTCGGCGCCTTGATCCCGCTTGCCGACCAGGTGGCGCAGGCCAAAGCCAGGTGGACCGAGGTCGGGGCACCGTCCGCGGTTGTTGTGCCCGCATCGCCTTACGCTTCCGGCCTTGACGGGATCCGCGAAGCCGCACTGGAGTTGAGACAGGGCGGGGTTGACCTTGTTGCGCTGGACTGCTTTGGCTATACCGAGGAGATGCGCCGCGCCGTGCGAGAGGTTGTCGGGCGCCCAGTCCTGTTGGCCAACTCCTATCTCGCGCGAGTCCTGGCGGAGGTCGCGACCTCATAGGAACACCTGACGCAAACTGAGGGCAAATGAAAAGGGCTCCGTCCGTGCGCTTTGAGCCACGAGACGGAGTCCCTCTATCTTACGGTCCGGACGGTGCTTGGCAGGATGGCCGGATCGAGGGCGAATCGACCCTGCTCACCGCTGGTTAGGCTAGCGGTGGAGCTTGTCCCTCCAAGGCTCAGCCCTGGTCCCTAATGTCCTAGAACGTACGCGACTGCATCGCCTCGATGCAGTTGCGGCAGACCTTCTTACCCCGGAAGTTCTCCACGTTGTAGGCGTTGCCGCAGAACACGCAGGCCGGCTCATACTTGCGCAAGATGATCTTGTCGCCGTCTACGTAGATCTCCAGTCCGTCCTTTTCCCCGATGTCCAACATGCGGCGAAGCTCAATGGGAATTACGACCCGCCCCAACTCGTCAACTTTGCGCACGATGCCGGTGGATTTCATCAAAGTTGCTCTCCCCCTTTCCACATAAGGTTGTCTCTGGGCCTAACCATACCAACGATGCCAGAAACAGTCAACCCCTCTTGCCGAAAACCGTCGAACTACTAAACTTGCCAGACGACAAGTTTAGCAACTTGAGGCCTAATTCCTGCCGCCGCGCCCATCCTGGTCCACACGACTTGTGGTCCAATATCGACTGGCTGCCGGCATGGGTTATCTGTGGCCCGCTGGTGCTCGATGTTGAGCCGTGACAGCATTTGTCGAAAGAGGGCGTTAGCTTGACACCAGCATTTGGCGCAGACTAAGATAGAGCACAACCCAATACCCCAAGGCGATGACGGGGATGAGTAAGTGCGCGCGAGATTGGCAGAGAGCCGGGCGAGGTGCGAGCCGGCAATCGAGCAAACACCCAACATGGCCCCCGAGTCTCCCTCACCAACGGATCGAGCGGGCGCTGGCGTGCGTCGGCGATAGATCTTAATAAGGAGGGACGCAAGGCCAGCGATAGGAGGCCAGGGTATTAAGCCCGCGGAGCTCTAGAGCTTGCGGGTGCGTATCTGCAGGAGGCCGGGCCCATGGGTCCGGTAAACGGGGTGGTACCGCGTGACTACGCCCCCGGCAGCGCCGGGGGCTTTGCTTTTTCCCCGGGCAAGTTGGGGACTCAGGCGACAAAGACGAGGAGGGGCACCAGATGTCCGACCGGCCGACCTATTACATCACGACTCCGATCTATTATCCCAGCGGCAAGTTGCACGTGGGCCATGCCTATACGACCGTGGCGGCCGACTTCATCGCCCGGTACAAGCGCCAGTGCGGCCTGGACACGCGCTTTCTGACCGGCATGGATGAGCACGGGCTCAAGATCATGCGCGCCGCTGCAGCCGCCGGGAAGACGCCGCAAGAGTGGGTTGACCAGGCGTACGAGCAGATCAGTCGCCTGTGGCAGGTGCTCGAGATCAGCCACGACGACTTCATCCGCACCACTGAGCCAAGACACAAGTCTGTCGTCGGTAAGCTGTTCCGGAAGCTCTACCGGCAAGGCGACATCTACAAGGGCGCGTATGAGGGCCACTACTGCGCACCGTGCGAGACCTTCTGGCTGGAGCGCCAACTTGTCGAGGGCAACTGCCCGGATTGCGGCCGCCCGGCGGAGTGGGTGCGCGAGGAAGCGTACTTCTTCAAGATGTCCAGATATCAGGATCGATGGCTGGAGCATGTCGAGCGTCACCCGGACTTCATCCAGCCCGTGACCCGGCGCAACGAGATGGTGAGCTTCGTCAAGCAAGGCCTCGATGACCTATGCGTGTCGCGGACCAGCTTCTCCTGGGGCATACCCGTTCCGTTTGACCCGGGCCATGTCGTCTACGTCTGGCTCGATGCTCTGACCAACTACATCAGCGCCCTCGGCTATGGTGAGGAGGACGATTCACTGTTCCGCCGCTACTGGCCTGCGGATGTGCACCTGATGGCCAAGGAAATCGTGCGGTTTCACGCCGTGATTTGGCCGATCATCCTGATGGCCGCAGGGGTTGAGTTGCCTCGCCGCGTCTATGGCCACGGCTGGCTGACCATGGACGGGGATAAGATCTCCAAATCCAAGGGGCACATTATTGAGCCGGATCTGCTGGTCGAGAAGTACGGCCTTGATGCGCTGCGCTACTTCCTGCTTCGAGAGGTTCCCTTTGGGGCCGACGGAAGCTACACCGAGGACGCCCTGGTCAGACGGACCAACGTCGACCTAGCCAATGACCTTGGAAACCTGCTTCACCGCACACTGGCCATGGTGGAGCGGTTTGCCGGCGGGAAGGTGCCCCAGCCAGACGAGGGTGTGCCGGCGGAGAAGCGTGCGTTGCCGGCCAAGGCTAAGCAGGCCTGGGAGACCTATCAGACGAGCCTGGAGAAGCTCGATCTGCCCGGCGCGCTCGGCGCCGTGATGGATTTGGTCGGGCGGGCCAACAAGTACATCGATGAGCAGGCGCCGTGGGGCTTAGCCCGCAACCAGGACAAGGCCGGCGAGTTGCGCACCGTGCTGTACGATCTGCTGGAGACCGCACGGATCGCAGCCGTGCTGTTGCGCCCGGCGCTGCGCCGCGCCCCCGACGAGATCCTGCGGCAGCTCGGGCTCGATCCCAGCGCCCTGGACTTCACCCTGCCGGGAGCGGTGCAGTGGGGGCTGCTGCCGGTGGGGGCCGAGGTACGGCGGGGCGAGCCGGTGTTTCCGCGGATCGAGACCGAGAGCAAGGCGGAGGGCGCGGGCGCGAGTGGCAATGGATCCGAGGCCAAGGTAACTGCGATAGCCGCAAGCGCACCGGAGGTAGAGGCTGCGCGGCCAGTTGATGACGGTAGCAGGCCGGCAGGCGAGTCGCAGACCTCTAACGATACGGGCGAGATCACCTACGACGACTTCATCCGCGCCGACCTGCGGGTGGCGAAAGTTCTGGCCGCGGAGCGGGTCGCCGGAGCCGACCGCCTGCTCAAGCTGCAGATTGAGCTACCCGAGGGGCCACGGCAGATCGTTGCCGGCATCGCTCAGCACTACGCACCTGAGGCCTTGGTTGGCAGGCACATTGTGGTCGTGGCCAACCTAGCCCCCGCCAAGATCCGCGGCGAGGAATCGCGCGGGATGCTGCTCGCTGCAAGCCATGGTAGCGAGCTTTGCCTGGTTGTGCCGGAGCGTCCGATGCCGGTGGGCTCGAGGGTCAAGTAATGGCCGAGCGTTTCGTGGATACTCATGCCCACCTCGATGGTTATGGGGATGAGCTGGACGGCGTCCTACGCCGGGCCAAGAGCGCTGGGGTCGATCGTGTAGTGGCGGTCGGTACGGATACCGTCAACTCGCGCTTTGCTCTGGATCTGGTCCGCCGGTCGAGCGGCGGTGAGGGGGCGGCCGAGTGGCCTCAGCTGGCGCTGTCTATTGGGCTTCATCCTCACTCGGCCTCCCGCGCACCCCGGGAGTTGCCCGCCCTGCGGGAGCTTCTGGACGAGGCTGCAGCCCTGGGTCTACCTCTGGCGGTCGGAGAGACGGGACTGGACTACTTCCGTGACCGGTCGCCGCGCGACCAACAGCGCGCTGCTTTCTGGCGCCAGGTGGAGTGGGCGCATGAGTTGCGCGCCCCGCTCGTGGTCCATGATCGCGACGCGCATGACGATGTGCTGGCGGTGCTCCGCGGAGCGGCACCGTTCCCGGCGGGCGGCGTGATGCACTGCTACTCAGGCGACTTGGCGCTCGCGGAGGCCTGCATCGAGCTGGGGCTTCACGTGTCGTTTGCCGGCCCCATCACTTTTCCCAACGCGGAGCGGACAAGGGGGTTGGCAGCACGGTTACCGTTAGGGCGCCTGCTCGTGGAAACCGACTGCCCCTACATGGCGCCGGTGCCGCACCGCGGCCGCCGCAATGAGCCTGCATATGTGCTGCATACGGCGCGCGCGCTCGCCGCAACGCGAGCCGAGGGTGAGGCGCAGGCACTGCGAGCGCTGTGGGACAACGCCGCTGGGTTATTTTGGCGTTAGGGTGATGCTGAGACGGCAGATCCCATTCACGCCGCATCCGAAGAAAAACGCCCCCGACGCGAGAGCGGCGGGGGTCGCTCTTTACCCCTGCTATATGCCATAGCGTTTGATGGCAGAGCGAAAAGCCTGAAAACTCAACCAGGGGCATGCAGGAGTTGCCTGTGGCAAACGCATATACTCCCACCTCAATACTATGCTTTATCTTGGGGTTTCATCCTGCACAAGCCAAAAGTGGTGAAGCGCTAAGGAAGCAGAAGGGTGGGGCAGAGTGTATAGGCCAAACAAGTGGTGGATTGTCCTCGTAGGGTTACTGGTGCTGTCGCTTGCTCTTGGCGGGTGCAAGGCCGCTGTCGACCCAACACCTCAGGCGACCACGCCCAAGAAGGGCGGGACCCTCATCGTCGCCCACGGCGGCGACCCAATGAGTTTCAACCCTTGCGCCAAAACTGACGACTTTGCATACGCGATCAATCAGAACCTGTTCAACAAGCTCGTCACCCTCGATATCGACTACGCCGTAGTCCCCGACCTCGCTAAAGAGCTCCCGACAGTGTCAGGCGACGGCAAGCAGGTCACCTTCAAGCTGCACGAGAACGTCAAGTGGCACGATGGGACCGCCTTGACGTCTGCAGACGTCAAGTGGACCCTCGAGGCCATCCTCGAGCACAACGGCAGCGCTCGCGCTAACTTGGTCGCTATCGACAAAGTTGAGGCGCCCGATGCGCACACAGTCGTACTCCACCTCAAGCAGCCTGATGCAGCCCTCCTGGGCTTCCTCGCCTGGTACGGCACCTTCATCATGCCCAAGCATCTGTACGAGGGTACCGACTGGTTGGAGAACCCGGTCAATCTCGACCCTGTTGGCACCGGACCATTCAAGTTCGTTAGGTTTCTCCGGGATGACCACGTGGAGCTTGCAGCAAACCCGAACTACTTCAAAGGCGCGCCGTATCTCGACAAAGTCTTCTTCAAGATCATTCCGGACGCTAACACAGCGTTGCAGGCGTTTCTCAACAAGGAAGTGGATCTGCTCGGCACGCGCCCGCCGCTGACGGAGCTCGACAAGCTCAAGGCGACAGCCGGTGTCGAGGTTCAGATTAGGCCAACGCCGAGCCGCTACTATATCTCCTTCAACATGGGCAAGGGCCACTTCGCCGACCTAAAGGTCCGTCAGGCGGTCCAGTACGCCGTCGACTCTCAGAAGGTTGTCGACCTTGCTCTCAAAGGCATCGGCGGGGTATCTGAGTACTACTACACGCCGGCAATCGAATGGGCGGTCAACACAGATGTCAAGGCGCCGGCCTTTGATATCGCCAAGGCCAAGGCGCTACTGGACGAGGCCGGCAAGACCGCCGGCACTGATGGTTTGCGCTTCAAGACCACCCTGCCGTACTTCAGCGGCCAGGAATGGAAAGACATCGGCACCGTAATCAAGGACTGCCTTAAGGAAGTCGGCATTGAGGTCGTGCTGCAGGAGCTCGAGATCGGCGCCTGGATAGAGAAGTGCGTGGTCAACCAGGACTTTGAGATCACGATCCTCAACGGCTTCCAGGGCCCTGACCCGAGCAATCTCAGGACCCGGTTTGGCACGAACGGCAACCTTAACGTCAACCAGTACAGCAACGAGGTCGTCGACGAGCATCTCGCTCTGGGCGCCTCCAAGAGCACGCCCGCAGAACGCGCCGAGCACTACAAGAAGGTCCAGGAAATCCTGCATCAAGAGCTGCCGATGCACCCAGTGGGCGAGGTTGCAGCGGTCAACACATTCCGGACATACCTCAAGGGGCTGCCCTGGACCGAGGCGCTTGGCAAGGTGACATTCTCCGACTTCAGCCTAACCTGGCGCACGGACACCAAGTAGACCTATACCAGGGCCCAGGTACATTGCATCCGGACCATCTTGCAGCGCGGTAGAGAGATGCGGGGGCTGACCCTAGGGGCCAGCCCCCGCCCACGTAAGGAGGTGACTCGGTGTCGAAGTACCTAGTGCGGCGCGTCAGCGGCGCTCTAATAACCATCTTAATTGTGCTGATCCTCAACTTCACTCTCATTCATCTGGCCCCAGGAGATCCCGTCAAGATCCTTGTCGGGATTGAGAACCCGTCACCTGAGGCCTACGAGATGCTGCGGGCGAGATACGGTCTAGATCAGCCGCTGCACAAGCAGTTGCTGGCTTACCTCGCGCGCATCGCTCGCGGGGATCTCGGCCGGGCATTCATCGGCGATCAGCCAGTCGCGTCTTTGGTGTGGGAGCGGCTACCGATGACGCTGCTGCTTACACTAACCTCCTGCCTTTTTGCATTCGCAGTTGGCACTGCCCTTGGCACGTCATCGGCGGTCCGCTACGGCACCAAATCTGATCTGGCCTGGTCAGTAGTGTGGTATGTCTTCTATGCCATGCCAACGTTCTGGCTCGGGCTGATGCTAATACTCCTGTTTGCAACGACACTCAAGATTCTGCCGACCTCAGGCATGACCGACCTGCGGGCAGGATATACCGGCCTGCGCTACTACCTGGATGTGGCGCGCCACTTGGTGCTGCCGGCCTCGACCTTGGCCTTGGTGCAGATCCCGGTGTACTACCGGATCACTAGGGCAAGCGTAGCTCAGATACTGCAAGAGGACTTTGTCACAACCTTCCGCGCGACCGGAATGAGCGCCGCGAAGATCTTCCGCAAGTACGCCTTTCGCAACGCGGTTCTGCCCACCATCACAGTGTTTGGGCTGCAGTTGGGCTACATCGTCACGGGAGCCGGGCTGGTGGAGATTGTTTTTGCCTGGCCCGGCATGGGCCGGCTCATGCTATCCGCTGTGTTTAGGCGTGACTACCCGCTGCTGATGGGGATCTACCTCATGATGGCGGCCTCGGTTTCCTTGATGATCCTGATTACCGATGTGGTCTATGCCATCATGGACCCCCGCATCCGGTACCGCTAGGAGGTGCCGAGAATGGCAATCGCACCGGCTGCACGACGTACTGGCCGCATCGGTCGTTCTTCGCTGGGAGCCTTCTGGCGGACGTATCTCGACAGCAGCTATGGCCGAGCCGGGCTGTATATGCTGTTTGCTCTGGTCCTGATCGCCGTGCTGGCTCCGCTGCTTGCGCCCCACGATCCGGGGAAAATCAGCTATGACATGCTCCTCCGGCCAAGCCGCAGCTATCCGTTGGGCACGGATGGCATGGGACGAGATGTCCTCAGCCAGATCATATATGGCACCCGGGTCTCGCTACTGGTCGGCTTCACATCCGCTCTGATCTCGGCGTTCATTGGCACCGTTGTCGGCGCATTCGCTGGATACTACGGTGGGCTGGCGGACGAGATTGTCTCCAAGATCATCGACGTGTTCCTGCTGATGCCGACGTTCTTCCTCGTGCTGATTATCATCGCCATCTTCGGCAACAACTTGCCGATGATCATGGTCGTCATCGGCCTGACCTCTTGGCCGGGCAATGCCAGGCTCATGAGGGCACAGGCTCTCACCCTCCGCGAGCGGACGTTTACCCTCGCGGCTCGAGCGGTGGGGGAGAGTAACGGCGCCATCCTTCTCCGCTACATCATCCCCAACGGGTTCTATCCCATTGTGGCAAACACCACGCTGCAGATGGGCGGGGCGATACTCACCGAGGCAGCCCTCAGCTTCCTCGGCCTCGGTGACCCCAACCTGAGCAGCTGGGGCAAGATGATCTATGAGGGCAGGGGCTACATCACCTCAGCGTGGTGGGTGGCCGCATTCCCGGGAATCGGGATTGTCCTAACCGTGTTGGCCTTCTACTTCATCGGTGACGGGATCCACCATGCGATCAACCCGCGCTCCCGACGGGGGGGTGACCGCTGATGCGCCTACTCCGTTCCCGAAGCCGCTCCCGGAGTGCGGTAGCTAGCGCCGGCCGTGCGGTCACAGGCAAGCTACAGCCTCACCAGCTGGATGCCCTGGCGTCTAGGGATCATACCCCAGACATCCCCCTACTTGATCTAGCTGATCTGAGTATCAGCTACCGAGTGGGCCGCAGACAGGTGAAAGCCGTGGACCGAGTTTCTCTGCGCTTACTGCGAGGCGACTCGGTGGGCGTAGTCGGCGAGTCCGGCTCAGGCAAGTCGACTCTGGCGACAGCCATGCTTGGGCTCCTGCCGCCCAACGCCAGGGTAACTCAGGGCAGAGCGTTGCTACGCGGGATTGACCTACTGGGTCTCCCAGAGGAGGAGCTTAACCGTATCCGGTGGCGGCATATCGCGATGGTGTTTCAAAAAGCGATGGGGTGCCTGAGCCCGGTGCACCGGATTCGCGAGCAGTTCTACGATGTGCTTGCGGTGCACGAGCCGAGCATTACTCGTGAGGCGGCGGTGGAGCGCGCAGCAAGGCTACTAGCAGCAGTGCATCTGCCGGCCACCGCGCTTGCGGCATATCCCCATGAGCTCAGCGGGGGCATGACCCAGCGCACCATGATCGCCCTGAGCCTGGCCCACAACCCCGAACTGCTCATCCTGGACGAGGCGACCACCGCTCTGGATGTCATTACGCAGGGGCAGATCCTGAGCGAGGTCAACCGCCTTAAGGAGGAGTATGGCCTGGCAACCCTGATGATCTCGCACGACATCTCTGTTGTGGCGAGCACGTGCCGTCGCATCGCGGTGATGTACGCAGGCCGGGTAATGGAGGTTGGTCCCATCTCACTCGTCAAGGCGGCTGCCCACCCCTACACGCAGCTGCTAACCAAGTCCTTCCCCGACCTGTATGGGCCGCGCCAGCGCATCGCGGGAATCCCCGGCACCCTGCCGGACCTGACCGCGCTTCCAATTGGCTGCCTGTTTGCGCCCCGATGCGGCTACGCCACCGCAGCCTGCCATGAGGCCTCTCCCGACTATTACCGGGTGGGTGAGGGGCACTACGCTTTGTGCCACCTTCTGGCGGATCAGGGAGGTGTGGCTGTTGAGCGAGCTTATTAGCATCGAGGCTCTCAGGCGGTGGTATCCGGTTCGTGCTGCGACTCTCAACGTACTCGGGCTGGGATCAAGGTCGTACGTCAAGGCGGTGGATGGAGTATCCCTATCGATCGGGGAGCGGGAGATCCTCGGTGTCATCGGTGAGTCCGGATGCGGCAAGTCGACCTTAGGGCGCCTTCTGGTGCGGTTGGACGACGCGACGGGAGGCAAAGTTCTGTTTCGCCAAGAGGACGTCACAAGGGTCCGGGGCAAACGCCTCAAGCGGTTTCGCCGGGAGTTCCAGATCGTCTTCCAGAATCCCTATGAGACCTTCGATGGCCGCAGCACGGTCGGCTCGGTACTGTCGGCCCCGCTGCGCGTGCATGGCATCGGTGCGACGCAGCAGGAGCAGCGGCAGATGATTGCTGATGTCCTAGACGCCGCCGGCCTCCGGCCGCCCGAGGACTTCATCGAGCGGTATCCTCACGAGCTCAGCGGAGGACAACTGCAGCGCGTGTCCCTGGCCCGGGCGATGCTCCTGCGTCCGGAGTTCCTCGTTGCCGACGAGCCCGTGTCCATGCTTGACGTATCCGTGCGGGCTGAGGTGCTCAACATGCTGCTGCAGATGCGCGATCAGCACGGGATGGCGGTGTTGTTCATCACACACGACATCGCAGTCGCCCGCTACATCTGCGACCGCATCGCGGTCATGTACCTCGGCAAAATCGTCGAGTTAGGACCAGCCATGGAAGTAGTGGGAGCTCCGCTGCACCCATACACACAGGCGTTAATCGCCGCCACTCCGTCTCCGGATCCAGATCACCCAGTCGGCGAGGCAGCCATCATCGGTGAGCCGGCCAAACCCGTAGATCCTCCGCCGGGCTGCCGGTTTGCCCCGCGCTGCCCGCGGGCGGGGTCGGAGTGCAGGCGGGACGATCCGGCGCTGGCTGCACCGGAGGCGGCTGACCATCAGGTGGCTTGTTGGCTGTACTCAGCCGACTATGGGGCGAGCGGCTAGATCGCTAGCTGGGTTGCCGCTGTTGCTTGTAGACGACATAAGGACGGCCCCGGCGCTGACCCGCCGGGGCCGTCAACAAATGCACCTAGCCGGCCCTTATCGGCAGCCCCACAAGTACTCCGCCGTGTAGAGAGCGCTTGCCAGCTGGACTGAAACGAGCTTGCGAATCGGAATCACATCGTACTGGATGTTTGACTCTGCTGCGGCGCACATCGCAGCCAATCGCTCGGAGAGCTTTGCCTCCGCCTCTATGAGCCTAGTGAGAGCCGCCTCGTCTCTAGGCGTGCCGGCGCAGGCGTCCATCTCAGCCCTAATCATGCGTACTGCCATGCCAAGCATCAACAGGCGATAGAACTCCGGCATCTGCCGGTTGGAAAACAACTCGGCGCGAGTCGCAGGCCTCTCTAGCTCCGGGCTGGTCTCTGCCCACTGGCGCTGCGCGACGCTATGACCCTCCCAACGCTCGAGGAACGTGGACACGGCCGTCCTGAAGCGTGATGGGGTAGCGAGCAGATCCCGGAGAGCCGTGAACTCATCGCGAAGCCAGCGCATCGCGACCTCGTCGCGGGCGTGATTGTCAAGCACCGCCGCCCGGCGCTTGACCTCAGTTGGCTCAAGGTCGGTTACCGACGGGTGATAGAAGTATGGCATCTCGCAGACCAGGGAGAAAGTATCGGGCCTGATGCGTCGGGCATAGTCATCACTGGATGTGCCGGAGCCAAGGATGTCTGCTGGGTCCTTGCCGGAGTGCTCAGCTAACCAGTCGTATGACTCCTTGCTGGACGGCATCTTGTAGACCGCATCCGCTAGGGTTACCGCGTAGGGAACCTCGGGCTCCCCGCGGTTTAGGGGCAAGTCCTGTTCTAAGGCCGCTTCATGGAGGCTCGCGTACAACCCCTCAGCGGCACGGCTCATGTAAAAGTACACGCCGCCAAAGCCAGCATTGTGCAGGGAGTACATGAACTTTGGCTTGACCTGGTCAATTATCGACATCAGACTCTGGGTCTCCGGGATGGGCCGATCGAACCGCAAGGTCTTGTAGTCGATCGGGAATGTCCACTCGACCTGTTCGTGTCCTGCGGGACGGTAGAAGTTGGTGGCGTAGTTGGTAATCGTGAACGGCCCTGGGAACCAGCCCTCATTGAGCTTGGTTCCGTCCGGATCGACGCACTTAATCAGATACCAGGTGTAGCCCATCCGCTCCACGATCTCTGGGTGCTCAGCAAGGAAGACAGACACGAACTCAAGCATCATGGCTCCGATCGGCTCATTGGGATGCGGGCAGCCGAACAGCAGCGCAGCCTCAGTGCCATCGGGCAGGGGCAAACCAGGCCCCGGTTTGGTCTTGCCGATCACCAACGCCTGTATTGGATGGCCGTCGGTAGAAAGACCCACCTGGGTCAAGGCTACACGGCCCGGATACCTGCGGGCCAAATCGGCCGAACTGGCATCCATCTCACTAACCGTCAGAAAGCGCTTGTAGTCTGGAACCTGCAGTAGAGCCTGCTGCACTAGCTCGCGGATCGGGGCGTAGGACTCTGGGGTCTTGACCATTACTATGCTCTCCCTCCCGTTGGGTGCGTCCCGTGATGCCATTGGAATCTCTTGGCTGACACGGGCGGGAGTTCCTGCTGCGCGACCCAGACGCAGGGCACCTGACATCAGTTGGCCTCGCTCGAAAACTCCAGCCGCAAATAGCGAGTGCCCGGCACAGGGTTATGACGATAGGAAGCTGTGTCGACGAACCCAACCGAACGATATAGCTGTTGCGCCTCAACCATGGTCGGCGTGGTATCGAGAAGCACTGCCCGGTAGCCTGCCGCCCTCGCGGCTGCCAGGACCTCGCCCACCAGGGCCCTGCCCACCCCGAGGCCGCGGCAAGTCGGCTGGACGTAGAGCCGCTTGATCTCCGCGTGGCGGTCGTCCCATCGATGGAGGGCGACGCAGCCTACCGGTAGCCCATCCACCAGCGCCAACAGGAGCAGTCCGTCCGGGGCGATGTAGTCGCCTGGAAGGCTGGCGAGCTCATCCGCGAACGACTGGAAAGCCAGGTCGAAGGGCAATGACGCCGCGTACTCGCGGAACAGCTGACAGGCCCATCCGACCCAAGGTCCAGCAGTAACCGTGACTATCTCTAATCCACCTGCTCGCTGCTCGTAGACGCCTATCCCCTCCCCTCAGCTCCGGGTACGGCAGTTCAAACAATGAGCATGAGCAGCCAGCTGATCGAAATCAGCCCCGCAAGAGCTCCCACCGGCCACAGCTTGACGATCCCCAACACGGCAGCGCCGAGCGGGGGCGCATCCTCAGGCACTTCGCGCCAGGGACCGGCCAGCATGCTCCACAGCAGTTGACGATGGCGGATCGTCATCCACAGGCCTCCGATAGCTGTGCCCGTCAGGAGGACGGCGGCGATCACAGTCCCAGTCGTTCCCGGCAGAGCCTCGGTGGAGGCCAACAGCCAGGAAGACAGGTTGAACGACAGGTGCAGGATGATTGGCGGCCAGACTGAGCGAAACTCGAGTGCCAGCCAGCCCAGCGCCCACCCGAACATCACGGTCGACAGCGATTGCGCCGGGCCGTGCGCCAGGCCAAACAGAACCGAGGTCACTATAAGCGCTGGCAGCCGGCCCCAGGCGGTCAGCGCCTGAAGGAGCACCCCGCGAAACATGAGCTCCTCGAATACCGGAGCGAGCAAGAGCACGCCCAGCAAAGCGAGCGCGTTGCCGAGGTCGGGGAGCACGGAAAGCGGGGCCTCGGGCCACAGCATGATGAAGGGCGCCGCGATCAACCGGATCCAGAGCAAAGCGGGCAACACCAGCGCGGCGGTGACACGCCCCCACTCTGGCCTCGGACGCCCTGCGAGGAGCGCTACCTGTGCGCCCTGAGGACCACGGCCGATGACCCATGCCGCCGTGACCAATACCAGGAGGTTGCCCAGAGCACTTAGCCACGGGCGGGAGCCCAGCAGCAGCGAAGGCACCAGCATGGCCCAGAACATCGCCGGCAGCAGCCTGCGTGCCAGAGTTACGGGCTCGGGGCTCTCCGGCGGAGCCTCCAGGCTGTCGCTCATCTGCGCCTCCTTGGTTCTGGAATCACCTCCCCGTATTCAACCCTACGGGGCCGGTTTCCCCTCGACCTGGTCGCATCTTCCACCGCCGCCAGGAGGTAGGGCCTGTCCCCGGCGTCGAATGGACGTCTACTCACGCCCATTGGGGGATGATCGCATGACGTGCTCAACGACACCGGGTGGCGCCACCGGGCGTGCTCCGGCCAGGAGGCTGCCGCGCGCCCTGATCGTCGGCGGTACCCGGTTCATCGGTTTGCCACTGGTCCGTCAGCTTCTCGCGGCCCAGTTTCACGTAACCGTGGTCAATCGTGGCACCAACAATGCCCGCTTGCCCGCAGCGGCAGAGACGATCCGATGCGACCGCACCGATCACTCCGCGCTCGCGGCGGCCCTTGAGGGACGGCAGTTTGAGGCGGTGTTTGACCTCGTCGCCTATCGCCCCGCGGACACGGAGGGCCTCCTCAGAGCGCTCGATCGCAGTGCTCTAGAGCACTTTGTGCACATTTCGACCGGCTCCGTCTATCTGCCCTCGGACCACTTCCCTCTCCGGGAGCACTTCCCACGCGGGCTACAGGGGCCTGGCCACGACTACGGCGACCAGAAGTACCTGATTGAGGAGATCCTCTTTGCCGCCCACCGTGACGAGGGGCTGCCGGTTACCATCATCAGGCCTGGTGTCCTGTTTGGCCCCTGGAACTATGTATACAGAGAGGCGTTCTACTTCGACCGCTTGTTGGCCGGGCGCCCTTTGCTGGTGCCAAATGACGGCAGCGTGTTGACCCAGTTTGGCTACGTCGATGACCTGGCGTCCATGATGCTTGCGGTGCTCGGCAACCGCCGGGCGATCGGCGAGGCCTACAACTTCGCCGGGCAGTATTCGGTGACGACTGACCATTACATGGAGACGGTGATCGATGTCGTCGGAGACAAGTTTGGCTCGCTCTGCCCGGCCGGCGCGGCGCCCGCGGGTCAGCCGCAAGTCTTCCACTATGACCCCACGGCGCTCGGCCTCACCGCGGCCGAGGTACGCAAGGTCTTCCCCTACCGGGTGCGGGAGCACGTGGTCCGCGATGTCAGCAAAGCCGAGATGCAGCTTGGTCACCGCGAGAGCGTGGATCTCTCGACCGGGCTCAGGCGCTGCCTGGCCTGGTTCCTCTCGGGCGGCCGCGAAGCCTGCGGCTTTGCTGCGCCGGACTTCGCTCCCGAGGACGCCATCCTCGCCCGGCTGCGAGATTAGGCCCCTGTTGGGGGATACTCAGTTGCGATTGGAGGTGTGAGATGTCAGGTCATAGGGGCGACCTCCCGCCGCCGGCGCCTGCGGTCTCCGGACCCGGCTTTGCCGGTTGGTTTGAGAGCCTACAGCGCCACCGGTGGGCCAAGATCGCGCTATTCACCGTGGCCGTTCTCGTGGCTGCCGCGGTATGCGGCTATGCTTGGGCCGCCAAGCACGTCACCATCGTGGTCGACGGTACCGAGCAGCCCTGCTTCTCGCTGCGCCTTACCGTGCGCGGCGTCCTTGCCGACGCGGGGCTCGAGCTGCACGAGCGCGATGTCGTGGATCCAGGCCCGGACGAGCGCGTCTCCGACGGCGGGACGATTACCGTGCGCCGGGCCTTCCCGGTGACGATCCTCGTTGACGGAGAGGAAACCACGACCATGACCGCCCAGCCGACTGTGGCCCTCGCGGTTTCCGAAGCGGGGATCGTGCTGAGCGAGGACGACCGCTCTGAGCCGGCGCTCGATACGGCGACCGAGCCGGGAATGACCGTGCGCGTCGTGCGGGTCACCTACGAGTACGACACAGCGCTCTGGCGGATCGCGCGCAAGGTGACCAAGCACGAGGACCACAACCTGGCTCTGGGCATCACCAGAGTGGTGGAGAAGGGCAAGGACGGGGTCGAGGAAGTCACTTTTCGCACCACGTACGAGGATGGCGTCCGGCTCGGGCGCAAGCTGCTTTCGCGGGAGGTAATCGAGCCTGCCGTGGCAGAGACGATCGCGGTCGGCACGTCTGGCCAGATCGTGCGCGGCGGGGAGACCATCACCTTTAAGAAGGCCCTGGCGATGACCGCGACCGCCTACTACTGGGGCCCGGAGTGCACCGGCAAGTGGGCGGACGGCTACACTTATACGGGGCTCAAGGCGGAGAAGGGCGTCATCGCGGTCGATCCGCGGGTGATTCCGCTGGGCACCCGGGTGTACATCGACGGCTACGGGTACGCGATCGCCGCCGATGTTGGCTCCAAGATCAAGGGCAGCATCATCGACCTGTGCTATGACACCCTGGCCGAGGCTTGGGCCTGGGGTAAGCGCAAGGTCACGCTGTACATCTTGTGGTAGCCGACGGCAGCGGACGCCCGGCTAAGGCGGGCGCCGGCGAAGACGCGAACCTGTCAAGCGGCAGCACGGGGGCCCGGGGCGATGACCCCGGGCCCCTTTACTCTGTGCGCGGGGTGCGGGAGCGACTGGAAGCCGCTGGTCTGCGGCCCAACCACAGGCTGGGGCAGAACTTCCTCTGCCACGGTCCAATCGTCGAGGCCGTCGCCGCCGCCGCCGAGCTAGACCCAGGCGATGCGGTGCTTGAAGTCGGGGCCGGTCTTGGCGTCCTCACCGCGGAGCTCGTCAAGCGGGTGCAGCGCGTAGTCGCCGTGGAGCTCGACCGGAGTATGTGCCAGTTGCTCGCCACCGCGCCGGAGGTACGCGGCGCAGAGCTGGTCTGTGGCGACATCCTCAGCCTGGACGACCGGCAGCTGATGTTGCCGGCGGCGGGCGGGCCGTTCAAGGTGGTCGCCAACATCCCCTACTATCTCACCACCGCCCTGCTAGAGAGGATCCTTGGCGCCTGGCGGCAGTGCCCGCTCGCCGTCCTGATGGTGCAGGATGAGGTGGCCCGGCGCCTGATGGCGCAGCCCGGCAACCGCGAGTACGGTCTGATGACCGTTTTCGTGCAGTATCACGCCCGCATCGAGCTGGTGCGGACGGTGCCGCCCAGCGCTTTTTGGCCGCGGCCCGCCGTGCAGTCGGCGGTAATTCGGCTCACAAGGCACGCCGCGCCGCCCGTCGACGCCGATGAGGAAACCCTCCTCCGCCTCATCGCGGCGGCGTTTGGCCAGCGGCGCAAGCAGATCCGCAACAGCCTTGCGGGCCCGCCCTTGAACCTCGGCCGGGCAGCAATCGACGGAGCTTTAGCCGCGGCCGGTGTCGACGGCACGCAACGGGCCGAGCAGCTAAGCTTGGTCGAGCTGGCTCGGTTGGCTAGGTCCCTATAGCTCCTTGGTCCACCTGTCCTCGTAGTACTTGACCGTCGGCGCGAGCGACTCGTACAGCCGGTTGGCCGGGCACGGCTCCGCCTCCGCAGCGATGTACACGTTCTCAATCCCCAGGTCGCGCATCCGGCCAAAACAGGCGGTCACCACCGCGGCGGCCAAGCCGAGACGGCGGTGTGCCGGGTGCGTTCCGACCGGATCGATCTCGCCGCGGCGACCTGGCACTTCCGGCCAACCATGAGCAAAGGCAACCAATTGGCCGTCAGGCGCCAGTACATGCAGGTGGAGGTCAGGCGAGTAGCCTGGTGCCGAGCTCTTGGCGGTATACCAGGCCCGGTCGAGCCGGTTGGTCTCGAAGGTCACGCTCTCCAGGGCGATGATGCCGTCGATGTCACCGTGCTCCCGTACGCTTGCGATGCGGTATCCCGCCGGCAAGCCCGCATCCGGCCATCCTAGACCCAGGTCATATCGGTAGACGCAGTTCATGGGCAGAGAGCGCACGTAGCCTCGAGCGCGCAGCAACTCCCGGCGTAAGGCGTCCTGCCTGTAGCAGCCGACCCGGAGGCTGGGCTTGCCGAGTGCGCGCCAACGCTCCTCAAGCCATGCCAGCATCTCCGGCAGCAGCAGCCTGGCGTGTTCGGGATGAACCCTGAGCGTGGCTTTAACATCGCCATGGTATGAGGCAACGAAGCCAACCAGCCGGCCGTCCGGGTCCCGCCACAGGTGCGCGTTGCGCTGAAAGAACTCCAAAGGATTGTCCGTGTCCGCGAAGCGCCAGTTCTCCAGTAACGCATACTGCCAGGATTGCGGCGCGGCGGTGTCCCGTTCCGACTCGATGATCAGCTGGCGCATCTCCAGCAGTTGCTCTACCCCGCCGTCATACGGGTGGTGTGCCATGCGCTCCGACCTCCCCCTAGTAGCCTCGCTCCGGCGAATAAACGTTGACCAGCGGCTCGCCCGCCAGGTAGCGGCGTAGGTTGTCGCAGAAGATCGCGGTGATCCGCTCGTTCTCGCGCCACGATGTGCTGGCCGAGTGCGGGTTGAGCAGCACGTTGGTCATGTCCCATAGCGGGCTTGACTCCGGCAGCGGCTCGCGCTCGAACACGTCGAGGGCCGCCGCGCCGAGTTTTCCTGCGGCCAGAAGCTCGGTGAGCGCGGTTTCGTCTAGCGATGTACCTCGCCCGACGTTGATCACCATGCCTCCCGGAGGCAGCGTCTCGAGGCGCCGCCGGTCAATCAGGCCGGCGGTCGACGCGGTGCCCGGCACGGCCAAGACCAAGTAGTCGGTGTGCGGCAGCAAGCGGTCGATCACCTCGGAGGCGGTCTCGGCGCGGCCGAGATGGCCCGAGGCGTCGGCGCCCTCCGGGGTTCGTGCCAGCCCTTGACTGTTGATCCCGTATACCCGCACGCCGACCGCCCGGAGGTAGTCGCCGATCTTGCGGCCAACCTGTCCGTATCCGACGATGCAGGCGGTCTTGCCGTAGGCCTCGCTGCCGCAGAACCGTTCCCAGTGCCGGCGCGCCTTCAGGTGGGCCAGATGGGGATGCAGCTTCTCGTGCCAGAGGACGGCAGAAACCACCCACTCCGCCAACGGGATCGCGTGGACGCCACTCGCTGTGGTGACCACCACCCCTGCCTCTGCCAGACGGCTCTGCTCCATGTAGTGGATGATCCCGGCGCTCGTCGATTGGACCCACCGCAGGCGTGGGGCAAGGCGGGCCATGTCGGCGAGATGCCAGCGATCGAAGTCAAAGCAGATCTCCGCCTCGGCTAGCTGCGCGAGCCAGCGCACCTCCTGCTCCGGCGTCCAGTTAACCGGCTCGCCCGCATGGTCGGCGATGTAGCGCAGCTTGGGCCAGAGGTCCGCGGGCACGAGCAGCCGCAGGCGCGGACTAACCGACCGCACTTGCTCGACCAACTCGGCCTCCAGCGGCGAAGCAAAAAAGATCGTGATGTCCGGTAGTCCTGACGGCATGGCGTCACCATCCTCGGAAAGATCTCGCCAGCGTTGAGGCGACATGCTGTAGTACCCACCGCCGGCCCCTAATCCCTCCTCTCCGGCGGTCGATGAGTGCCGCTACGCCGATTTGGAGCAGGCGGGTTAGGTGATGTACAATTGTGCTTGTCGGCGACCCATCCCGACGCCGGAGGGTTCGGCTTGAAGTTCATCAGTCCGTCCAGGGGCGTCTTGTCGTTCGACCGCATGTTCAAGGACATTGTGGCCTACGTCAACGAGGACCCCAACGCCAGCTACAAGCTAATAGTGGGGACCGATTCGCAGGTCCGTGACACCGTGCACTTTGTCACCGCGGTGATCATCCACCGCATCGGCAAGGGCGCGCGGTACTTCTATGCCCGCTCAAACCAAAACTACGTCAACAGCCTGCGCCAGAAAATCTATTATGAAACCTCTCTCAGCCTCGGCTTGGGCAGCCGGCTTGCCGAGCGGCTATCGCAGAATGGCCTAGCCAAGCTCAACGTGGAGATCCACCTAGACGTCGGCACTCACGGCGAGACCCGTGATCTGATTCGCGAGGTAGTCGGTATGATCGTCGGCAGCGGCTTCGACGCCAAGATCAAACCTGACTCTTACGGCGCATCCAAGGTTGCGGACAAGCACACCAAGTAAGGGGCTGGACATGACTCGCCGCAATCTCACACTGACGACCTCGGTCCGTGCCCGCGCCAAGGTCAACCTGCGCCTCGATGTCCTCGGGCTGCGCCAGGACCGCTACCACGAGATATACACCGTGATGCATACCCTCGAGCTAGCAGACCAGATCGAGCTCTCATTGACGCTGCTTGACAGATCTGGCCAGGTTACGGTCGCGCTCTGCACCCTGCCAGACCTCGGTATCCCGCCCCAGAGCAATCTGGCCTGCCGCGCAGCCAGGCAGCTGCTGGCCGCATGGCAGGCAGCCGGCGGGACGCTGGCGGGCGGCGCCCACCTGGACATCAGGCTGCACAAGGCCATCCCGGTAGCGGCCGGCCTCGGCGGCGGCAGCGCGGACGCGGCGGCGGTGCTTCGCGGACTTGGGGCGTTGCTTGCCAAGGCCGAAGGCCACCCGGGCCGCGTCAACCTCGCGGTGATTGCCGAGGCTCTTGGGTCTGACGTGCCGTTCTTCTTGCAGGGCGGAGCCGCGGTGGCCGTCGGGCGCGGTGAGGCGCTGATCCCTGTGCCCAGCACCCTCGACCTGCCGGTCGTGTTGCTGGCGCCGGAGTTTGGCGTCAGCGCAGGCGACGCGTACGCATGGTGGGACGAGGATATAGGAGGTCGTTCTACTGCAGAGGGCGATATCGCCCCTGCCTATACCTGTCGGCTGGGCGACCCAGCCGTGCTGACCGGGGGCCTGGTGCGCAATGAACTGACCGCGGTGGTCGCCCGGAGGTTTCCGCTGGTCGGGGAGCTAATCTTGGCAGCACAGCAAGCGGGCGCGCTGGCAAGTGAGATGACCGGCAGCGGCCCGGTCGTGTACGCGGTGTTTGCGGATGACCGCCAGGCGGAGCAGGTGGCATGCCAGCTCGGAGTGGCTCTGCCCCAAGTCAAGGTGCAGGTCAGCCGGTTGGACCCGATCCGGGAGGCGGTCGCCGCGGTCACGGTTTCTAAGGGGGAACGATGATGGGCAACGAGGCAGGCAAGGACGGCCAGGTAGATGCGATAGTCCTCGCGGGGCGCCGCAATGAAGGCACGTTTAGCGAGGTCAGCTCAGTCTCCAACGAGGCCCTGCTCGAGATCGGGCAGCGGTCCATGCTCGACTACGTGCTGGCGGCGCTGGCCGGCGCAGAGCGGGTCGGGCGGGTGTTAGTCGTGACGACTCCGGAGGTCGAGGAGCTGTTGCCCCCGGGTGCGGGCTACGCTGAGGCCACCGATGACGTGATCGACAATGTTGTGCTCGGGACCAATGCCCTCGGAGGCACCCGCCCGGTGCTAGTTGTAACGTCCGACATCCCGCTGATTACCCCGGAGATCATTGACGACTTCGTGGCCGAGTGCCTGCTGTCCCCGGCCGATATCCATTACCCCGTAATTCCGAAGGTGGCCGCCGAGAGCCGCTTCCCTGGGGTTGAGCGTACCTACGCCAAACTCCGCGATGGAACGTTTACAGGTGGCAATGTCTTTATGGTCACCCCTATGATGGTCAACGAGTCCGCTGCGCGGGTCAAGGCGTTTGTCGATGCCCGCAAGAGCCCGGCAAAGATGGCCGGGCTGCTCGGCCCCGGCTTCGTCCTCGGGCTGCTACTAGGTTCTTTGTCCATCGCCCAGCTGGAGGCCAAGGTGTCCGCGATGTTTGGTGTGGCTGGCAAGGTCGTCATCACCAGGCACCCTGAGATCGGTGTCGACGTAGATAAGCTGAGCGATCTTGAGTTGGTAAGGCAGGTGCTGGGTCGTTGACCGAGACCCCGCTACGCCGGCCCGAGCGGCTTGCCGCCCTTGGATTGATGCTCGGCCGCAGGCCGGCCGAGGTGCACAATCTGGAGGAGCTGGCCGTCGCGGCCGGAGTGGCGCGCTCCACGGTGTGCGAAGATCTGGCGGTGCTCCGTGAGCTGGCACTGGAGCGCGGCCTCGGGCGCGTCGAAACCACGGTCGGCGCCGGCGGTGGCGTACGCTTCTGGCCCGACCCATCGCCCGCCGCCGCCCGGGCCACTCTGGAGCGTCTGGCTGCGGAGATGCGGGACCCGACCCGGGTCCTGCCGGGCGGGTTTTTGTACCTCACCGACCTGGTGTGCTCTCCGGCATGGAGTGCCCGGCTCGGCGCCATCTTTGCCCAAGCCATGCGCCCGACCGCGCCGACCTGTGTACTGACGGTGGAGACAAGGGGCATTCCCCTGGCCCTGATGACCGCGCACAGCTTGGACCTGCCACTGCTAATCGCCAGGCGCGACTCACGGGTGACAGAGGGCCCCGCCTTAAGCATTACCTACCTCTCCGCGACCAGCGGGCGCGTACTCAACATGTCGCTGCCACGCCGGGCGTTGCCGCCTGGGGCGAGGGTGCTGATCATCGACGACTTCATGCGCGGCGGCGCGACCGCCAAGGGTCTGGTCGATCTGGTGTCAGAGTTCGATGCCATCGTCGCGGGGATCGGAGTTGCAGTCGTTACATCACAACCCGCGACAAAGCGCGTCAGCGACTTCATGTCCCTGGTGGTGCTTTCACGGGTGGATGAGGCCAGCCGGTGGGTTGACCTCGAGGTTAGCGCCCAGGCCTAGGCAGGGTGGCGGACGGGAAGCCGGGCAGCAGATTTTGGGATTGGGTGGCAGGAACCTGCCCAACCCGCGTCCAAACTCTCATTACCAGAGATTGGGAGGAGAGAGGACATGCGGGTCACGGATGTTCGGCTGCGGCGCCTGCAGCCGGAGGGTAGGATGAGGGCATATGCTTCGGTTACGCTGGACGACGAGTTCGTTGTCCATGAGCTGCGAGTGATTGACGGCCCCAACGGGCTGTTCGTGGCGATGCCAAGCCGGCGCGCCTCGACGGGTGAGTACCGGGATATCGCTCACCCGATCACCGCTGAGGCGAGGCAGATGCTGCAAGGTGCAGTGCTGCAAGCGTTCGCCCAAGCGAGCACGGAGATGGCCAATCAGGCCACCGCCGCCAGGCGCCAGCAAGTTGCGTATTCGCCGGCGGCAAGTAATCAGGTAGCCGTCATCGGGCAGGTTGCTCCGGCGGTCGTGAGCGAGGCAACAAGCGTCAGTGTCCCCGGCGCGCAGATGGCAGCCCACGGGCTGGGTGCGCCAGAGGTTGCGGTTGCGGTTGCAGCTGGCCAAGACGCGGCTGCTGCCGCTGCGGGTTGTCCCGCAGCGGCTGAGGACGGCAAGGCCGCCGCTATTGGCGGCAACACCACATAAGCAGGGCTAGACGACGGTAGTGGGGCAGGGGCGGGGCTAAGCGAGCCCGAGAGGCGCGCCCACACCTCGCCCCGGCCCTGGCAGAGAGCGGTGACAGCTATGCAAGTGCACGGGATGATCCTGGCGGCCGGCCTGGGCAGGCGCATGCACTCCACGCGCCCTAAGGTCCTCCACGAGGTCGGCGGCCGGCCGATGGTCGCTCTGGTGCGGGACACGTTGTGGGAGGCAGGGGTCGCGGGAGTCGTCGCAGTCGTCGCCCCCAATGCTCCTGAGGTGGCGCAGGCCCTGGGCGACCAGGTCCAGCTGGCCTACCAGCATGAGCAGCTCGGCACCGGGCACGCTGCCCTCCAGGGGCTCGCTTCGCTGGAAGGCCTGTCGGAGAAGCCAGATGCGGTCATTGTGACCTATGGTGATACACCTCTGCTGCAGCCCGAGACCTTGGCATCGCTGATCCAAGAGCACCGCGCGGCCGCTGCCCGCGGCGAGCCCGTGGAGTGCACGATGCTGACCACTATCGCCGAGGACCCCACTGGATACGGCAGGGTTGTACGCGATGACACCGGAGCGGTTGCCGGCATCGTGGAGCAGGCGGACTGCAGTCCTCTGCAGGCTGCGATCGATGAGATCAATCCCGGCATCTACCTCGTCGACCTGGGCTCCTTGCGTAGGCACCTGCCGCGGCTGGACCGGCGCAACAGGCAGGGAGAGTACTACCTCACCGACCTGATCGGCCTGATCGTCGCCGGGGGAGGCCGTGTCAACACCGTTGAGGCAGACCCGCTCGAGGTCATGGGCATCAACTCCAGGCTCCAGCTGGCTGAGGCCAACGAGGTTCTGCGGTGGCGCGAGTTGGAGAGGGTCATGGCCGGCGGGGTCACGATCGTCGATCCGGCCGCCACTTACATAGCCCCGGGGGTGCGGGTAGGTCAGGATACTGTGATCTGGCCCGGCACCTACCTTCTGGGGGACACCCGAGTTGCCGCCGGGAGCACGATCGGGCCGGGAGCCTACGTTGTGGATAGCACCGTCGGCGCCGGCTCGCGCGTGTGGCTTTCGGTCGTCGAGGGCTCGGTGATTGGGGAGCAGTGCTCCGTTGGACCTTACGCCCACCTCCGTCCGGAGACCAACCTCGGGCCGCAGGTCAAAGTGGGCAACTTCGCTGAGCTCAAAAACTCGGTCGTAGGCGAGGGCACCAAGGTGCCTCATCACAGCTATGTCGGCGACGCCGACATCGGTGAGGGCGTCAACGTGGGGGCCGGGGCAGTGTTCGTCAACTACGACGGCCGCCACAAGCACCGTACGCGTGTCGAGTCCGGCGCGTTTATCGGCTGCAACGTCAACTTGGTGGCCCCGCTAACAGTGGGCAGGCGTGGCTATGTCGCCTGCGGTTCGTCAGTGACGGAGGACGTGCCGCCAGGCGCACTGGCGGTAGCCAGGGAGAGGCAGCGCAACGTGGAGGGCTGGGTTGAGCGCCGTCTCGGGCCCTCGCCCGAGCGGGGAGCTAATGAGGCGCAGCATCGTGGCCTACGCCCGGAGGACAGGAGCGGTCCTCTGCCTAAGTAAGCTGACTATCTCCCATATGGCGGTGAATCCGATGGCAAGGCATAACGAGATCAAACTGCTGTCCGGCCGAGCTCATCCAGAGCTGGCTCGCGAGATCGCGGATCACATCGGGACCCCGTTGGTAGACGTTGAGATCGGCTCCTTTATGGACGGCGAGATCAAGGTCATCATCAACGAGAGCGTGCGCGGCGCAGACTGCTTTGTGATCCAGCCCACCTGCGCGCCGGCTAATGACAACCTGATGGAGCTGCTGATTATGGTTGACGCCCTGCTGCGCGCGTCGGCTGACCGCATCACTGTGGTCGTCCCGTACTTCGGTTACGCCCGTCAAGACCGCAAGACCCGCGGACGCGAGCCGATCACGGCCAAGCTCGTCGCCAACCTATTGGCCACCGCCAAGGCAGGCAGGGTCCTGACCATGGACCTTCACGCGGGCCAGATCCAGGGGTTCTTTGATGTTCCGGTGGATCATCTCTCGGCAGTTCCGCTGCTCGCCGATCACTTTCGGGCCAAGAAGCTGGAGGACATCGTTGCCGTGTCACCGGATCAGGGCGGCATCGCGCGTACCCGCGAGCTTGCCGAGCGCTTGCGCGTGCCGATTGGCATCATCGACAAGCGCCGGCCAGCGCCCAATCAGGCCGACATAATGAACATCATCGGTGAGGTCGCCGGGAAGGCCGTGATTATGGTTGACGATCTTGTGGACACGGCCGGAACGATCACTCAAGCTGCCGAGGTGCTGATTAAGCGGGGGGCTCGCGAAGTGTACGGAGCGGCAACCCACGGGGTGTTGTCCGGGCCGGCGATGCAGCGCATTGCCGACAGTGCGCTTAAGGAGTTCATCGTCACCAACACTATCCCGCTTGGGGACAAGCCCAGCCAGGCTGCGCTCACGGTCCTATCTGTAGCGCCGATGCTGGGCGAGGCGATCCTACGCATCCATCGTGACATGTCGGTCAGCAAGATGTTTGCCTAGTGGGAGCCTCTGGGCTGTTTGACAAGGCCCAGCCGCACAAGTAAGATACGAGAGGCAACCCCAAGCCAGGTAGGTGAGGTTTTCGCATGAGCGAGACTAAGTTAGCAGCCGAGCCGCGTGAGGCCGGCCATCCGCATCACATCCGCCGTGAAGGCAAGATTCCCGGCGTCGTCTACGGACACAGGCGTGCGAGCCAGGCCTTGGCCGTCGACGGGCGAGAGTTCTATCAGGTCCTCAGCCAGGGGATCAACACCTTGATCCGTCTCAGCCTCGGCGCCGCCGAGGATACCGTGATGATCAAGGATCTGCAGCGCCACCCGCTCACGGGGCGAGTCACCCACATTGACTTCCTCGCGGTGGCTCTCGACGAGCTGATTAAGACCACGGTGCCGCTCGTGGTCTCCGGCGAGGAGACCGCAACAGAGGGTGGCGGCATAGTCCAGCACCAGTTGCGTGAGGTCGAGGTCGAGTGCCTGCCGATGGACGTTCCCGGCAATTTCACCGTCGACATCAGCGCCCTTTCGATCGGCTCGCACTTCACTGCAGGCGATCTGTCACTTCCCGCGGGCGTAACCCTAGTTACCGACCCCGGCGAGTTGATCGTGACGATTGTCGCGCCGCGCTTGGCCGAGGAGCCCGCGGCAGATGCCGGCGAAGAGCCAACAGAGGGAGAGGCTCCGGCCGAAGAGCCCAAGCTGTAGTAGGCACACTTCTTGCATTACGGGCGTAGCCGGGAGCGGCTACGCCGTTTTGCGTCGGTAGGCGCGGCAGGCGCCAGCGATAGCGCAGGGGAGGTAGGGAGATGGCGTTTACCACCTGCAGCCCGGAGCGGTCACGTCAACTGCTTCTGGTCGGTCTAGGCAACCCCGGCGCGGCCTACCAGCGTACGAGGCACAACCTCGGTTTCGAGGTACTGGATATCCTGGCAGCAGAGCTATCCATCGCTTTCCGCCGCACAGAGCGGGCAAACATCGCGATGGGTAGCTACGGCGGGCGGGATCTAGTGCTGCTCAAGCCGCTGACCTTCATGAACCTGAGTGGCGATGCCGTCCTGCCCTTGGCCAGGCGCAAGGGGCTCGGGCCAGGTGCGATCCTGGCTATCCACGATGACCTCGACCTGGCTCTGGGCAAGGTGCGGTTTAAGAACGGGGGCGGCGCCGGCGGGCATCGCGGGGTCGCTTCCTTGGTCGAGCGGCTCGGCACCTCGGACTTCGCGCGCCTCAAGATCGGCTTGGGCCGCCCACCGATGCACGTCGATCCGGTTGAGTATGTGCTCCAGCGACCTGCGCCCGCTGAGCGGGAGCTCTTGGATGAGGCGCTACGCCGGGCGGCCGAGGGCTCCATTCTCTGGGTCCGGGAAGGCCTGGCGGCCGCGATGAACGCCTATAACGCCCCTCCCCTCTCGCGTGACGCTGAGGAAGAGCAAGGTGCACACCAGCAGGGCGGCGACCCGGATCCCACGGAGAGGCGGTGAGCAGCTTGAGCATCATCGTCGGGTGCGCGGCTGGACTTGCCGCAGCAGCGGTCGCTTACGTGATCAACTGGGTGGCGCTGAGACGGTTGGGCCGGGATGCTCTGTGGCTTGCCGTGCCCGCGATCGAGGAGACGCTCAAATCCAGCTTACCCGCGCTGCTGGGCGCACCCCTGCTCGCCGCACACGTGGCCTTTGGTCTAGTGGAGGCTGTGTATGAGCTGGCGGGGCAGCGCCCCTCCCACACGGCCGCAGGCTTGGCCCTGCTAACCCACACTGGCTTTGGCTTTCTGACCGTGACTCTGGCGGCGCGCGGGACTCTTGGCCCCGCCATTGTTGCTGCGGTCGCCTTACACAGCACCTTCAATCTTGCCGTGATCAAGCGGGCCGGCACAGCAAGCCGGGCAAGAGGAGCAACCAGTCAGCCGTGAAGCTCGATCAAAGCCACCACACTCTCGTCGCCAACAGCAACGGCGATGTCAATCACAACGTTGGCCGTGAGCTAGCTCCTCTGCTGCGCCTGTGGCCTCAAGCCACAGAGTTTCGCACGCTAGTTGAGGCCTTCCGGCGTGGCGCATCGTCACAACTCGCTTATGGCCTCGGCGGCTCACAACGGACGTTCTTGGTCGCCGGGCTGCTACAGCAGCTTCGTTGGCCGTGTCTCTACGTAGTGCCCACGGCCGCACATGGGGAGCGGGCCGCGGCCGACCTTGAGGCCTTGTTGCCGGGAGTCCGCACCCTGATGTTTCCCAATCTTGAGTTGCTGCCCTACGATGTCCTCGCTCAGGGTCCGGACCTTCCGGCGGCCCGGCTGACCGTGCTCCACGCATTGTTGCGTGGCGCCCCGGACGCCCCGCTGGTTGTCATTGCCACTCTGCCCGCGCTGACCCGCAAGCTGCCGCCTGCCGGGGATCTCAGAGCGCATACCTTCCACCTCGAACGTGGGTCGCACTACGACCTGCAGGACATGGCGCGCCGGCTTGTGCTGGCGGGATACGAGCGGGTCCCTACGGTTGAGGCGCCTGGTGGCTTCGCCGTCCGGGGTGGGGTCCTTGATCTCTACCCCTTTACCAGGGGCGAGCCCGTGCGGGTGGAGTTCTTCGGTGACCAAGTGGAGTCGTTGCGCCCGTTTGATCCGACCACTCAGCGCTCCTCGGGGCAGCTTCTGAGCATCGAAGTAGCTCCGGCGAGCGAGTTCCTGCCGAGCCCCGAGCGCCGTGAACGAGCGATCGAAGAGCTGCTGGCGGAGATGTCTCGTCAGGCCGGCAATTTGGAGCGGGCGGAGCTCTACGCCGAGGCGTCGCGGCTGCGAGAGCGGGTCTCTGAGCACGTCGAGCGGCTCCGTCAAGGTGACACCGAGGGGCTGGACGTCTATATCCCCTACTGCTACCCGGATGCCGTCTCACTGCTCGAGTACCTGCCCGAAGAGACCTTAGTGATCTGGGACGAGCCTGCCCGCCTCAAGGAAAGCGGCGACGGCCAGCAGGCAATGCAGGCGGAGCGCTACAAGCCCCTGATCGAGTCAGGCGGTGCCATGCCGGGACAGGCGGACGGGATCTGGACCTATGAGGACCTGCTGCTACGCGCAGGCAACAGAGGTCTGCGCCAGCTATACTTCTCGCTCATCCTCCGCCGCTCCGGATTAGGCCACACCGACGGGCTCGTGGCGCTGACGGCGCGTCCGGTCCCGAGTTTCCAGGGCCAGTGGGGACTGCTTACCTCGGAGGTGCAGCGGCTGCGTGCGGACGGACGTATCGTGGCTCTCCTAGTGGGCAATCCGGGTCGGGCGACCCGGATCAGCGATGCGCTGGCTGCAGAGGGTTTCAACATCAACGCCAGCACTCCAGACACTGATCTCGGCCCGGGATTGTATGCAGTGCCGCGCACGCTTGAGGAAGGCTTCCTGATCCCATCGCTCAACCTAGCGGTGCTGACCGAGAACGAGATCTCCGGGCGGCCGGTGCGCCGTCCGCGGCCGCGCCCCTTTAAGGCGGGTCAGAAGATCTCTTCGTACCTCGACCTCAAGACCGGCGACTATGTGGTGCACGTCAACCACGGTATCGGACGGTATCTCGGCGTCACATCGCTTGAGGTCGAGGGCGTGCGGCGGGATTACCTGTTTATCAAGTACAACGGCGAGGACAAGTTGTACGTTCCCACCGACCAGGTGGAGCAGATTCAGCGTTATATCGGCGGCGAGGGACAGGAGCCCAAGCTCAACCGGCTAGGCGGCACCGAATGGGCCCGCACCAAAAATCGTGTGCGCGAGTCGGTGCGGGAGATGGCGCAGGAGCTCGTCGAGCTATATGCGTCGCGCGAGATCGCCAAGGGGCATGCCTTCGCGTCGGATACATCTTGGCAGCGGGAGTTCGAGGAGTCCTTCCCTTATGAGGAAACCCCGGACCAGCTTCGCTCGGCCGACGAGATAAAGACCGACATGGAGCGCGAGCGCCCCATGGACCGCCTGCTGTGCGGGGATGTCGGCTACGGCAAGACCGAGGTCGCCGTGCGTGCGGCCTTTAAGGCGGTGATGGATGGACGGCAAGTGGCCGTGCTTGTCCCCACTACCATTCTCGCGCAGCAGCACTTCAGCACGTTCCGCGAGCGCTTTGCCGAGTACCCCGTGACCATTGAACTAATGTCCCGGTTTAGGTCGCCGGCCCAGATTAAGCGAACGGTCGCCGGCCTGCGGTCTGGGCGGGTTGACGTTGTCATCGGCACTCATCGGATGCTGTCCGAGGACGTCATGTACTCATCGCTTGGCCTGCTGATTGTTGATGAGGAGCATCGCTTCGGGGTCGCGCAAAAGGAACGGATCAAGCAGCTGCGCCGTACCGTCGATGTGCTGACGCTGTCCGCGACGCCCATCCCGCGCACCCTGCATATGGCCATGGCCGGCGTGCGGGACATGAGCCTGATCGAGACTCCCCCTGAGGACCGCTTCCCGGTGCAGACGTACGTCGTTGAGTACTCCGATGAGCTCGTGCGCGACGCCATCCTGCGGGAGCTGGCGCGCGGCGGGCAGGTGTTTTATGTCCACAATCGCGTCCTCAGTATCGACCGCGTGGCGCAGCGCCTTGCCAAGCTGGTGCCGGAGGCGCGGATCACCATCGGGCACGGGCAGATGGCCGAGGACCAGCTTGAGCAGGTGATGCTCTCGTTCCTGGAACGAGAGTACGACATCCTTCTGTGCACGACGATCATCGAGTCGGGGCTGGACATGGCCAACGTCAACACACTGATTGTGGAGGATGCGGACCATCTCGGGCTCGCCCAGCTTTACCAGTTGCGGGGGCGTGTCGGCCGGTCGAGCCGCCTGGCTTACAGCTACTTCACGTACAAGCGCGACAAAGTCCTCACCGAGCAGGCGGAGAAGCGCCTGGACGCCATCCGGCAGTTTACCGAGCTAGGGTCAGGTTTCAAGATCGCCATGCGGGACTTGGAGATCCGTGGCATGGGCAACCTGCTCGGCGCGGAGCAGCACGGGTTCATGGCGGCGGTCGGCCTCGACCTGTACATCCAACTGCTGCAGGAGGCAGTTGCGGAGCTTCGCGGTGAGGCGCCGGGTGACGAAGAGCCGCCTGCGGCGGTTGAGCTGCCCGTTGATGCTTATCTGCCGGATGACTACGTTCCTGATCCAGGGCACAAGGTGGATATCTACCGCCGCCTGGCCGCGATGCGCGCGCCCGGCGGAGTCCCCGATATGCGCGAAGAGCTGGTGGATCGCTTTGGAGAACTGCCCGCTCAGGCAGCTAACTTGCTTGCCGTTACCCGGCTGCGTATCTTGGCCACACGCTGTGGGATGACGACCGTTAGCGTGGGCCGTGACGGAGTGCAGTGTCGCTTTGGCCAGCCCAAGCGGCTATCGGGCGAGAAGTTTATGGCCTGGGTAGGCAGGCACAAGGAGCGGGTCAGCCTTAAGGCCCGCAAAGAAGTCGTCCTCAAGATCAAGGTGCCGCGCGCCCCGGTCGAGGTGGGCAAGGTCGGGCCGCGGCCGGGCGACGGCGAGCGCATCCTGCAGCGCGTCCTGGAGACGGTCGAGGACCTGCATCGGGAGGCGGTCAGGTAGGCTCTCGGGGGGAGGGGTGCGCGTAGTGCACGTCGAGGGGGTGGCTTCCGGCGGTTGGGCACATCGCGGTCAGCCTGATAGGGGCAAGGCAGGTTGCGGTGTGAGCAGTCCTGCTCAGTCGACACGGATTAGCCTCTCCACCGGCTCGATTGCGGGATGCGTCAGCCGTCCTTACTGGGATCTCCGCGCGTCGCTTCGCGTGGCCTCTGAGTTAGGCCTTCCCCTTGAACTGGTCATGCTCCCCGAGTGGGACTCCGAGGCACCGCCTGTCACGCCGTACGGCACTGGGGCCTGGGGATCACACACGCATCTGTCCTCCAGTCAAGTACTGCAGCTCGTCGCAAGCGCAGTCGTTAGAGTAGGGTCGATCCACGCCAGCCGCGACATCGGTCCGCTCCTTGGTGCCGGCGGAGACGCGGCGGCGCGTGGGGCACGGCAGCTCAGGGAAGCCATATCTGTAGCGGTTGCTCTTAGGGCGCCCATCGTGGTGGTTCACGCCTGGGACACGTATGCAGACCGGCTCGACCTAGGCGAGATCGCAGGCCGCGTGGCGCAGGCATTGCCTGTAGAGCGTGTCCCTGTTGAGCTGTGCGTCGAGGGCATCCCGGTCTCAGCTCACGGGCTATCGCCGGCCCTGGCTGCGTCCAGAGCCGGCGCTGCGCTGGGCCGGCTGGCGCCACAAGTGCGCGGCGTGGGCCTCGTGATTGACCTCAACTGGGTCTCGTTGGCCGGCGACCTCGAGCAATGGCTGCCGCTCTGCGGTCAGGTGAGAGGTGTCCACGTGCACGGAGCGATCTCCGAGGCTGGAAAGATCACCCCTCGGCACGGCAATCTGGATTTGAAACCGCTTTGCGCCTGCTCAGAGCCAGGTGCAGTCCGGAGACTTTCGCTGCCCTCGAGGCCTCCGGCCCTACCACTGCGGACGAGAAAGCTGGCTCTCCGCCTCATCGACGGGATTTGGCAGGAGGAGGAGCCCGCGTAGGGCTCCCGCCTCCTGGAAGCTAAGGTTCCCCAGTCGCGTTGTCTACGACAGCAAGCCGCGCTGATTCAGGTTGAGGTACACACCACGCATAAACCCCTCGCGATGACTAACGATAGCCGCGCTCATCTGCGGCCGCACCACCAGCTTGGTAAGGGCGCGTGCCGCCAGCCCCTGAGCCGGGAACGTGGCGTGCCCCTGGACCGCCTCTGCCAGCCTGCGGCCAAGACTCTCTGCCGCCGCCAGCCCCTCGCTTGCCGGCGGCTGACCAGCCGGCGCCGCGACTGCGCCCAGACTGCCGCTAACGTAAGCCCGGGCGAACACCCCCTTGCTGGGCAGGTCTGCTAGGTACCGCGCAACCTTGTGCGCAGTTCCTTTGCGGCGCGCGGTGACGATGGCGGCCACGTACTTGCCACCGAAAGTCGCCGATGTGATGTACTCAAACATGCCCAACCGGTCAAGCAGGTTCTTCATCCGCGCGTTGATCGTTCCCCCGTATACCGGTGAACTGAGGATGATGCCGTCGGCTCGGCGCAGCGCGGCCAGGACCTCCCCGAAGTCGTCGCCCACTGGGCACGAGCCCGTGAGCAGGCACTGGTTGCACGCGCGGCAGAAGCCGATGCGGTAGTCGGACAGAAAGCACTCCTCGACGTCGGCGCCTGCGGCCGCCGCGCCCTCGAGGGCGCGGCGGCACAGGCTGGCTGAGTTGCCCTCGCGGTTGGGGCTGCTGATGACGGCGAGAATCTGGGGACGCTTGGAGTTCATTCTTGTTAGCCTCCTATGGTATACTTTTCGTAAGGTTAGTGTACGTGCGGTAGGATAAGTATACCACTAGTATACCTATGTGACAAGTAGCTAGGCTGCACTGGGCCTCAGGTTGCCTGAGTCTGGCAACCCAGCTTGCAGGATAACCAGGGAGGTCTTGAGATGACTCAGATCCCACGCCGCGAACGCGAGAGACTCGCCCGGCGAGACGAGATCGTAGCGGCGGCCAAGGAGGTCTTTGCCGAGAAGGGTTTCGAGGGCGCCTCGATGGATGAGATCGCTCGGCGGGCGCAGTTCACCAAACGCACCGTGTATCAGTACTTCCCGAGCAAGGATGACCTCTACTTCGCCGTGGCCCTGGCGGCGCTCGACCTGATGATGACGACGCTCAGAGGGGGACAGCTTGCGGGCACCGGGTTGGAGAGGGTGCGCGCGACCGGGGAGGCGTACTATCAGTTCCTCCGGGAGCATCCGGACAGCTTCATGATCATCAACTACAGCCAAGTAATACGCACAGACTATGCCAGCAGCCCAAACTACCAGAAGATGGCCGCCCTGCGGGCGGAGTTGTTTGAGGGCTTTGCCGGCATCATCGCCGGCGGGCAAGACGATGGGAGCATCCGGGGCGACCTCAAACCAGCAGAGGCCGCCCTTGCAGTCTTTTTGCTGGTGACCGGTTTCTTTCAGCGAGTCGCTCAGGTTGGGCCCGTTTACGGCTTTGGCCGGGACAACGTGGTACGCCTGACATTGGATCTGATTGACGACGCTTTGCGTCCCCGGACCGCAACCGAGACGCCCTAATCCTGCCTCCCAGTCGCCCCTAGTGGCAGCCCCGGCCGATGTCACGAAGTGCCTCGGAACACGCGCCAGCGTGGTTTCGTCGCAATAAGCACAGGGAGACAAGTCTCACTGCATGTCCCAATCTAGCTGGGCTTATTCGCCGCCCATCCTTGCCAAACCAGAATAACATTGGTGCCCGAGCCGTATATTATGGGTGACCTGTGGCAGGGTTGCGGCCCCCGCATAGATGGTGCCAAAGCTTGCGCAGACTTCCTGTCAGAGGAGGGTCGATACGTGAAGGCGACTGGCATTGTTAGGCGCATTGACGACCTTGGACGAGTAGTCATTCCAAAGGAAATACGCCGTACCATGAGGATCCGGGAGGGTGACCCCCTAGAGATCTTTGTGGATCGTGACGGCGAGGTAATCCTCAAGAAATACTCACCCATCGGCGAGCTTGGTGACTTCGCCACCGAATACGCCGACTCTTTACATGATGCCGTACCACACATCGTCCTTATTGCCGATCGCGACCAGATCATAGCGGTTACCGGGGCGAGCAAGAAGGAGTTCCTCAACAAGCAGGTCAGTGTGGCGGTTGAGGACGTCATGGAGTCTCGCCGTAGCGCCACGTTCGAGCGCACCGGCGAGAGCAAGCACATCCGCCAACCGATCCTCGCCGACGAAGAAGACACCGACACGACCTACACCGCGGCGGTGGTTGCACCCATCGTCACCGCGGGAGATCCGATCGGGGCGATTATCATCTGTTCGCGCGAAGCCGGAGCAACCATGAGCACCTTGGAGCTTAAGCTAGCGGAAACCGGCGCAAGCTTCCTCGGCAAGCAGATGGATCAGTAGCACCACCTGCCTAGACTGCGGGGCGCAGGTAGCGGCCCGGTTTGGGGATTGGGTCCCCAAGCCGGGCTGCTTTGTTGCGACCCCACGCCCTCATTAGGAGTTGTCTCATGGGGCCTACAGACTCATGAGGGGCGAGAACATGGGTCCTCGGGACACATGAGGAGCGTGCGGGGTTAGATCTCCGGCCGCTCGATGCCGAAGCTATCCAGACCTGCCCTGGGACGGCACCTTGGACTGACCCCACACAGCATCCGCCGCGGCATCAAGGTCCGACGCGGACCAGAGACGGTCGCGTCGCTGCGGGTCCAGCTCACGCAATAGCGGAAACTCGTGTAGCAGCACATAGGCCATCATCCGGCGTTCGAAGCCTTCCTCCCAGGCGACGCGGTGCCCATAGGCCAGCAGGAACTCGTCCAACGCGCCGCGATCTTGACCCAGCGCCGAGAGGAACACGACCGTGAACTCATACTCAGGATCACCGATCATTGAGTCACCAAAGTCGATCAATCCCGCCACGCGCCACCCGGCACCCTGTCCGGCCAGCAGAACATGATCGGCGGTGACATCGCATGACAACAAGGCGGGTCGCCAGCCGGGGCGTGGCAGAGGGCCTGCAGCCGCTAGGAACCGCGGGGCGTCCGCCAGCAGGTGATCCGGGAGCGTGCCCCACTGGCGGTGCCGTTCCGGGCAAGAGACCATCCTCGACCTGAGGAGGCGGTGCCAGCTATCACGCCAGCCACCGGTTGAGCCGACTGCGCCTCCGCAGCCGTCAGCGGGACTGGGGAGTCCCAGCCCAGCCAAGTCCATGGTATGTAGCTCGGCCAGAGCCTGGCCGAGCTGAGCTGCTAGGCTGCGGCGATCGTCCGCGCTCAACCCTGGCCAGACGGCCCCGATCGGCGTGCCGGGCACGTAACCGGTCACTGCATATGGCCAGTCGTGCCCCCGGGGGCCCGCCGGGCATCGCTCAAGGATGCCTTCCGCAATCAGCCGTGGTAGTGCCACGTCCCCGGCGAGCATGCGCCTTGGGCCAAGCCAGCGCAACACCGCAAGCTCGCGAATGCTGTCGCCATCCCAGAGCGGCCCGTAGATCTTCACCACCAACTCGCGGTCGACAACGAAGACCGCATGTGTTCCAGCGATCTCCCCCGGCTGGATATCAAGGTCGCCGGGCGAGCCGGCCAATCCGTGCCGCCGAAGCACAGCAAGCACGAGTGGTCGCCATACGCTCGTATCCCGGAAGACGCGGCCCCACTCCGCAATCGAGGTGATCCTGCCTGGGCCGGCCTGCGCCGCCGTGAGGCCTTCATGCACCCCGTACACCTACGGGAAACGGTCCCAGTGCAGCACCTCAGCCAGATCCCTCTTTGGTCGCGGCTTGCGCTCCGCCGGGTAGCCGGCGGCAATCATGGTTACTAGCTCGTGGTCATCCGGGCAACCGACCAGCCGGCCCACATCGGCGGAGTGCGGCTTGCGGTGGGAGTTGATCCAGCAGGTACCGAGCCCATGGGCCGCCGCGGCGATGATGATGTTCTCGGTCGCGGCGCTGGCGTCCTCAACCTGGCAATAGCCATCCTTGCGGTAAAACACCAGGATAAGCGCTGGGGCCTCGCCGACAAACTTGCTCCACTGGAGCGCCTCCGTGATCTGCGCCCGCAAATCCGGCTCTTGGACCACTACGAACTGCCATCCCTGCTCGTTCTTGGCCGTGGGAGCCAGCCGACCGCAGTCGATCAGGTCGGCGAGGACCTCACGGGGGATCGGTCGCTGCTCATACTGACGTACACTGACACGGGATTTGATTGCCTCAATAGCGCTTACGTTCATGTCACTAACCTCCTAATCAGGGCTGCGGGGGCAACATCGCCAGGATATGGTCGTTGACGTGCCGGAGCACAGAGTAGCACACCGGCGTAAGGTGCCGACGCCAGAAAGCGCCTCCGTAGATGTTGGCCGCCTCAAAGTCCAGGGAAACCCGAGCGTACCCGTGGTCTCTCGCCCAGTCGACGACCGCCGAAAGCAGCATGGCTCCTACACCGCGACTCCTGGCCGCGGGCACCACGTAGGCGCCGTTGCAGGCGACGGTGCCTGGATCACGAACCACGGTGCTCGCGTCCTCCGCCTCCAGGGCGTGCAGGATCATCCCCAAGACGCTCCCGTCGTTAGTGTCCTCAGCAAGCCAGACTGTGGTCTTAGGGTCGGCAATGCATGCGGCTAGCTCGGCGGTGTCGGTCATGGGTTCCTTGGGTAGCCAAATAGGGGCCCGGTTGTAGTAAGCTTCGTGCTCCGCATATACGGGAAACAGCCGACCTACGTCACCGCTTGTTGCCGGACCAATCCGCACCGCTGGGTCAGGCCGAACCTCCACCGGCTCGACGCCCCTGACCATGTCCACCACCAGCAGGCCAAACGTGTTCCAGAACCAGGCGTCCACCGCATCTTTGTCATGTGCCAGGATGGTGATCGCGTGGTTGATCCGCCGATCGCGGACCCACAGGTCACCAACGGCCTCGTACATCAGGTGATAGGCTCGCCCACGATCGCGTACATCCAAAGCCACGGCGTGCCCCCACTCAGGGCAGTAGACGCCCTTATCCTTGCCCTTGAGCTGCGGCACCAACATGCCGCCGAGATAGCCGAGCAACCGGCCCGTCCGCCCCTCGAACGCGCCCACAACGGGCGCTCGCTGGTGCAGCCCTGCCAGCATCGGTAGTGTCTCTTGGGGATCCTCGTAGCGCTCCGGCATGATAGGCACTGACCGGCGTAACTCCCGATACCCGCACGCAAACAGCGCCACGCACTCGGGGAGGTGGCTTGACTCCAGAAACTCGATCCGCAACCTGCTATTCCTCCTCGACTAGAGCTCTCGATGCCCGCCAAGCAACGCGCTCACTGCCCGCCTTGCCATGCAAGTGCCCGCGCCGTGATCGCCCGGACGAAGTCACCCTTGGCTATAGTGTAGGCTTCGCGATCCTGTCTTTCGGCCACGGCCAACTTGAGCTTGAGATCGGCATAGGCCGCCGCAGTGCTATCGTTGACTCGTAGATAATCGCGGAACGCAATCCGCTCCCGGCAAAAGGCGCTACCCTGCGGCGCGAAGTGCACGTGGTGCGTGCGCCGCCCCATTGGGCCGTCGCGCCTGATAAACATCATGTGATTGCCGTACCACCAGTACTCCCATTGCGAGCCGATGAGCCGAGACAGGATACCCTGGCGCGAAGCGTCTCCGTCCGGAATCTCTACCAGCACGTCTACGACCGGCTTAGCCGGCAGCCCCGGCACTGCTGTGCTGCCGATGTGCTCGATCCGAAGAGCCAGCTGCGGTCCCAGCTCACCCGCAAGCGCAACCGCAAACGCCGCGAAGCTGTCCGGCCACGCGGGATTGTAGGACACGATCTCAACCTCGTCACCGCCCACGTACTGCGCCGCGAAGTCCCGGTAGGCATTGGCGGTCAAGCACGCTGTCGCCTTCCGGAGCGGGTTGCTCGACAGGTACTCCCCGTCACCGCCAGCCTGGAAATCCCCAAGCCATGCCCCACCTACACACGTCCGCCATAGCCAGTAGATGGGCAGCTCCAGAAGCATCTCAGATGACCCATCGGCCTGAGCCCGGTAGGCTCGCCACCTGTCTTCAGCGAGCTCCCACGCTGTCATCCCTGCAGGCAGGGACGGTGGCCGGCCTATGTCAGCCGGACCGTGATCACCGCTGACGTCTACCCCAATGAACAGCATCTCGTGGCCACCGCCGAGTTGAGCCTGATATCGTGCTATTCTCCTCATTCCGGGGCCCACCGCCTGACCCGCGCCCTCGAAAAAGCGCCGGTACAGGCTCATCTGTTCTGGGCCCGGCGTCCCGTCGCCAATGGCAAATCGGCCATCGAGGCCGACCAGTAGCATCCTCATCCCATTGCCCCCCAGCATTAGGGCCTTAGATATCACACCTTCACCGCCACTTGCTGCTAACCTGCGACGATAGTGGCGCTACTAGGTAAGCTCCGCAAGGGCAGCGAACAGTTGTGAGCGGGGATGCTGTTCCATAGGATAGGCTAGTTAGGGCGAGGAGGCTGGTTGGTGACCGCACGACACGGCCGCCGTGAGGACGTTCCCAGCGACGGCGGCGTAGACGATTCCGGTACGCGCGGTGGTGGCGGCGGCCGCGGCGGAGGTGGCAGGGACACCTTCCTGACCGGTGCGTTTCTGCTGGCAGCCTCGTCTGCTTTCTCGCGGCTCCTCGGCGCGACCGTGCGCATCCCGCTGGCGCGTCTCATGGGCGACGAGGGGATCGGCCTATACCAGATGGCCTACCCCATCTACTCCGTTATGCTCGCCATGTCGACGACCGGCATTAACATCGCTGTTTCCAAACTGGTCGCCGAGAAGCTGGCCCAGGGCAAGTGGCGCACTGCATCGAGGATCTTCATGTTGGCCCTGCGATTACTGCTCGTCCTCGGCCTTGGCAGTTCGCTGGCACTTGCTCTGCTTGCTCGGCCCATCTCCGAGCACCTGGTCAAAGACCCGCGGGCCTACCTGGCTATCGTCGCGGTCTCGCCTGCCCTCTTTCTGGTGGCCCTGATGGCCGCCCTGCGCGGCCTGTTCCAGGGCATGCAAGATATGGGGCCCACGGCGTGGTCGCAGGTGGTCGAGCAGATTATCCGGGTTGCGACGATGTTTACCCTCGGGCTGGTGCTGCTGGCCCGCGGGATCGAATGGGCTGCTGCAGGCGCGGTCTTCGGCGCGGTGACCGGTGCGGTCGCGGGCCTCGCTTATCTTGGCCGCAGGTATATGCAGGTCCGCGACGAGCTCCGGCGCAGGGCCCGGGCGGCCAAAGACGACACCGCCGAGACCACCGGGCAGGTTCTCCGGCAGATCCTCAACGTCGCGGTGCCGATCTCCCTGGCGAGCATCATCATGCCGCTGATGCAGTTCATCGACATGGCCATCGTGCCTGCCCGCCTGCAGGCCCAGGGGTACTCCATCGAGATGGCCACCGGGCTCTACGGGCAGCTGTCCGGCATGGCCTATCCGCTGATCTACGTCCCGACAATCTTTACTGCCGCGCTGACTATGAGCCTCGTACCGGCTGTCTCCGATGCGCAAGTCCGCAATCCGGGCTGGGTGCGCAGCCGCACCCGCCTTGCCGTGCGCCTTAACCTGCTGGTCAACATCCCAGCCGCAGTGGGTCTCGCGGTGCTGGCGACCGATATCTCCGCACTGCTCTATAAAGAGCCTGCGGCGGGCGTCCCGCTGCTGTGGCTCACCCCCGCGATCGTCTTTCTCTCCGCGCAGATGATCAGCGGCGGGATCCTGCAGGGGCTCGGCCGCCCCGACCTGCCGGTCAAGCACTTGATGACCGGCGGCGCCGTCAAGCTGGCGCTTACCTACTTGCTCGCGAGCACCGCGCTCGGCATCCGTGGAGCAGCGCTCGCGACAGTGGTAGGTTTCGCGGTCAACGGGTACCTTAACACCCGCGCCGCCGCGCGCCTGCAGGGCCGTTCGCTGGAGTCGCTCCGGCTGAGCATGTTGCCTACCGCGGCTTCACTGTTGATGGGGCTCGCCGTGTGGTGGACGCGCTCGCTGGCGGGACGGCGCATGACCGACGCCCGCGCCACGCTCGCAGCCATCACTGTCGGCCTCGCGGTCTACGCTCTGGCGATTCTGCTATCCGGCGGTATCACAGCGTCGGAGATCGAGATGATCCCGTTCCTGGGCCGGCCGCTGGAGCGCATCCTGTCCCGCCTCGGCCTCACAAGGAGGTAATCCTGTTGTCCCAAGCTCCCAGCGCCATCGGCGATATCATCATCTGGGGACCAGCCCCGCCGCCGGATCAGATCCGCCATACCCGCTTTGCCCTGCCTGCGAGCTGGGCCGGCGGCACCTCACAGCTGCTCGTCGCCGCCGAAGGCCAGGACGGAGGCTCGGAGCTAGGCTCAGCCCTCGTCGAGTGGCTGCAGCCCTGGGGCATCAGCCAGCTGTCGGACGGCCAGACCGACGGCCTGGACCTGGCACGCGCAGCTGCGGCAGCAGCGAGGAGGGGGTGCCGGGTGCTGGTGGTAACTCAGGGGGCCCCGTGGGAGGATGAGGCGGCAAGGGCGCTGCTGGCGGAGCGGGCTGGGGGTGGTTTCCACCTCCAGGTACTCGAGCGCGTGGACGGTGTCCGCTGCTGCTCCCCGGCGGAGACGCCGGTCGACCGCCTAGAGGCGATCATGCTGCGTTTGCTGGCTCCTGATGGTTGCCCATGGGACCGGGAGCAGACCCACCGCACGCTGCGTCCGTATGTGGTTGAGGAGGCGGCGGAGGTCATCGAGGCCATTGAGCGCGGTGACCCGGCTAAGCTCGCCGACGAACTGGGCGACCTGCTGCTTCAGATCGCTTTCCACGCGGCGCTGGCGGACGAGCAGGGTGCGTTCCGGTTGGCGGACGTGGCGGCAGCGATCGAAACCAAGATGCTGCACCGCCACCCACACGTCTTCGCCGATTGGCAAGTCGGGGACGCAGCAGATGTCCTGCATAACTGGGACCTTCTCAAGGCCACCGAGCAGGCGGCCGCAGGCGACATCGGCGAGACTGGCCCATGGCGTCCGCTGCGCAAGGGAGCGGTGCAGGTGTCCCTCTCGGCTCTGACGATGGGGTTTGCCGCGGCGCGCGGCGACCGCGGCGGATACGAAGAGGCCCGGCAGGAGCTAGAGACGGAGCTCCAACGGCTCGTTGATTGCGCGGAGGATGCCCTGGAGACCCGGCACCAATCTTGCTAGCCTAACTCGATGGGCCAACGGCCTAGAGAGGGGGGCTCAGCAATTACGGGAAGCGATGCGCTCGACGACCGCTGGGATGAGGTCATCCGACGCGCCCTCAGGCTCTACGACATCACGGACTTCGAAGCTCGCCGGATCCGGCACGGGGAGAATCTTGCGGTTGAGATCACGGCACGCGGCGCCAACCCCGGGCACTACCTGCTGCGCGTACACGCGCCGGTCTCGGCCAACCTGCGTGGGATCCAGCACACGTTCGAAGGTCTCAGGTCCGAGGCTGCTATCTTAGAGGCCTTCCGCCGGGGTACGGGGATCCCGCTACAGATGCCAATTCCCAATAGGGCCGGGCTGTTCGCCGGCTCGGTTCCTGATCCCAGCTCAGGCGAGTCCTATCTGTGCACTATGTTGAGTTGGATCGACGGAGAAACCCCCACCCCACAACATGAGGCGGTCGCCGACTTGGTGGCAGCGCTAGCACGTCAGGCGGCTCGGTTGCACGCCTTTGCCCGCACCTGGCAGCCGGGCCCGGTGCCGCTTATTCGGCCGGTGTACGATGCGGAGAAGTATCTGCACCAGGTGGACAGGCTCGAATGGGGCCTGGAGTGCAGTCTCTTCAGTCCTGAGCACTACGCCATCCTCCGTGAGACCATGACCAGTATCCTGGAGCTGTTCGGGACGGCTCCGCGTACTCCGGCCACCTGGGGCATCATCCACGCCGACTTGAGCCTGGGCAACTCCGTAATCCGACCCGACGGACAGCTCGTCCCGATCGACTTCTGCTTTGCGGGCTATGGCTACTACCTCTTTGACGTCGGCGGCACGATCCCGGCTCTACGCAGCCCGCTGCGGCGTGTGTACCTGGAGGCCTACCAAGGAGAGGCGGGGGAGTTGAGTCCCGGCGAGTCGCGGTTGATCGACGCATGTTTCCTCCTCTCGATCTTCGGCGGAGCGGGTTTCCATGTTAGCCGGCCGTCGGCCCACGAGTGGATCGCGCGACGGATGCCGGTGTGGGCGGGGGTCTACTGCCGGGCATTTCTGGAGGGGCAGTCTCCGGTGTTTTCCGACGCGTAGGTGCCGCGCCCGCTAGACCCGCAGTAGGTCGTGGCACACGACCAGGTAGGACTTGCGCAGGCAGTGGGGCCACCACCACCAGGTGCGCCGGCGAGGGGCAAGCGGCAGCGCCTCGCCGGCAGCGGCAAGAGGCCCCGCCAGGTCACTCCCCAGAAGCGAGTACGCATCCATCCAGCTATCGATGTCGGTTGCGGTAATCCAGGTGGCATCCCCAACACCAGGTGCGTCCGCATGGCCCGCAGCGTCCGCCGCGCAGTCTCCCCCACGCCCGGCAACGACCGAGTTGAACAGCGACTCCGTCCCGTCGAAATCGCGACCCACCATAAACGTGTCATTGAGCACCAAGACCCCAGAGCCGGGGGCGGAGAGCGCCGCAAGGAGGCCGAGATGGTTGCGGCTGACGATACTCGCCATTGCCGTCGCCTCGGCCCGGTGCTGGTCATATAACTCCCGCAGGGTCAGGCCAAGGGACGCGGCCACATCAAGCGCCAGATACATCGCCAACTGGGTCATGATCAGATCGGAGAGCACGACGCTAAAAGGCGCTCTGCAGCGAAGCTCAGCCGGTACTTCCTCCAGACACCACGGTTGGAGCAGCGCCTCCACTTGCCTAGCGATCGCCTGTGGTTTCCTGTCGGCAAGGCTGTCCCCAAGAAGACCCGGCAGGAGCCTCCCAAATCTCCCGTTGACGTTCCAGACTACCTTGAGGATGTTGGGGGCCGCTCCACCGAACAGGTCTGCCCGCTCCAGTGCCCCGGCGTCCTTGTCCACCAGCACGACCTCTCGGAAGGCACCGCACAAGAAGTCCATCGGCAGGTCCCTGCACGAGCCTGCGCCCAGAACCACAATGCTCTCGCGGGGACACCCGCCTCTACTAACATGCGGAAGCACGGCTTGCCACAGCATGTTGCGGTTGATTGCCCATCGAGCATAGAAGTCGACCGGATCCGGCTGACCAGGTGGGCAGACGATGCTTGGGTAGCGTGCATAGCAGCAGTCCGCTGCGGCGAGCCCGCTGCCGCATGGGCAGGACGGCACGACATCACTCTCCTCGACGCCGGAGGTAATCCCTCTGCTCTCAACTCTAGCACCAAGGACTCTATCGGCCCAAGTGGAAACCTCCCCTCGCCAGCAGTCCTCGTATGGCCGCGGGCGCCGGCAGGAGGTGGGTCCGTGTGCGCGTGCTGCTGATAGAGCCGCCAGGGTCCTTCCTGACTGGGCAGGGCCCGCGCCAGGCCGCGCCGCTGGGTTTGGGATACGTCGGTGCTGAGCTGAGCCGCGACCACGACGTGCGCACCCTGCTCCCCGATACGAGGGCGCATGCCGGCAACGACCCCTGGGGCCGGATAGCCGGGGCCATTCTTGGCCAAGCTCCTGACCTCATCGGTATCACTTTGGTCACGGCGCAACTGCCAGCCACCGTGCGGCTCGTGGCTCTGATCAGGCGTCTTATGCCTGGGGTTCCGGTGGTGCTGGGCGGACCGCACCCGACTGCTGACCCGGCAGGGGCCCTCGGAGAGACCGGCGCGGACTTCGCGGTGGTCGGGGAGGGCGAGATCACGGCACGCGAACTGGCCCGAGCCTTGGAGATCTCATCAGACAAACGCCAGGGATACGGCCATATCGCCGGCCTGGCCTGGGCGTTGCCCGGCGGAAGCGTAGCATTCTCCGGCCCCAGGCCCCCAATAGGCGACCTCGGGAGTATCGCCTGGCCGCTGCGAACAGGCTTGGTATGGCCCGAGGACGTCCTGCCCTCGTTGTACTCGGCGGTGCTCTCAGCGCGAGGCTGCCCATACTCGTGCATCTACTGCGCCGCCGGCCTCATGGGACGGGGAGTCCGCAACCGCCCCGTGGACGACGTGGTTAGTGAGCTTATCCATCTCCGGCGGAGCCATGGCGTCGACCAGTACTTCTTTCATGACAGCGTCTTTACCGCAGGCCGCGCGCGTACCATGGAGCTGTGTGCCCGCCTAGCCAAACAGCGGTTGGGGGTGACCTGGGCCTGCCAGACCCGTGTCAATTGCCTCGATCCCGAGCTGCTCGCGGCTCTAGCACAGGCCGGTTGCCGCCACATCATGCTGGGCATCGAGTCGGGAAACCCGCACACGCTGCGGCTACTGGCCAAGCCTGGTGACCCGGATCTGGCGCGTACCGTGGTGGCCCAGATCAAGGCGGCGGGCATCAGGGCCACGGGTTTCTTCATGGTCGGATGGCCCTGGGATGACGCCGCCCAAGTGCAGGCGACTGCCGATTACGCCTGTTCGCTCGGCCTGAATGCGGCCTTCCTGTTTTCCGTGACCCCGCTTCCGGGCACCGCCCTATGGAGCTATGCCAGCCAGCGCCAGATGCCTGTGGCGGTGGACTTCCGGGAGCCGGTGGTCAACCTCACTGCTCTACCCGATAGCGAGTACCGGGAGCTGTTTGCCAGAGTGAAGGGCAGGTTGGAGGCATACAACATCGCCCAGATGGCGGCGCAGGCGCAGCAGGGAGTTGGAGAGGAGCCAGCGAAATACGGCGCAACGCCATAGGGCTCCCGCCGCAAGCACCGATGACGTGCGTACTCGTGCCTGACTGATGCGTCTCGTGAGGTGTTGAGAAGTGGCGCCAAGTCTTCCCATGCGAGCCCGCGGGCAGCGTCCCTTGCCCGGTACAGAGGCTCCCTCCGGTGGATCCCAGCTGCCCGAGCAAGGATTGGCTGGCCTCCTGAAGGGCCTGGTCTCCCGGAACGTCCGGCACCTGCCGCGCTTTATCCTCAAGAACGGGCTGTGGATTGCCGCCCTGTCGGCACTATGGGTGCTGCTGCACAGTTACCCCACGCATAGGCTACCAGGGATCGGGTCGCTGCTGGTTTTCATCACGGCGGCCTACAATAACTTCGTTGCCAAGGCCCTGTACATCGGCGTTGTCAACACAGCCGTGCTCCCCGCCATCAAGAAGGTTCGCGAGGATGGGGCCAAAGAGCTGGCCGAGCGCTACAGCCGGACGGCGCGGGCCACGCTGCGGGCCTTCGCCCTGCTGGGCCCGCTGGGGGCGGTACGCACGCTGCTGCTCTACGGTGGCATCGGCCTTGTCCTCTCCAACGCTCTGACCCGCAACAACGCAACCGATAAGTACTTAATCTGCATCCTGACGGCATACTGGCTGTTTGACGCTATGTCGCAGGGTATGGGCAACATGGTGATCCGCGTTTTCAGAGCCGGGTACCGCGACCTCTTCCGGCAGGGCGCGACCCTCGAAACCGTATACGCCGCCCTAGCGTCGACCTCCGTTGGGCTGTTGTTGGGCTTTGTTCCCGGCAATATCGGTAGCCGGAGCTACTGGGACTACAAGGGGTACCTCATCGGAGCACTCTGCATCGCCGCGTCGCTCGCCATCGGCTTGGCCGGTGGCAAGGATGCCGGTTGGAGGGCAAGATCATGAAATGCCGGACGGACTTTGTGACCAACTCCAGCAGCACCAGCTTCGCAGTAGCTACCACCAGCGTCATCATGGCGCTGTTGACCGGCCTTGGCTTCTTCAGCTGCGATGCGGGAGGCGAGCCCGAGGGGGCAGAGGCCGAGGGGTACTCCCTCGAGGTGAGCCCGCGGCGTCTGCAGCTCGAGCCCGGCGGCTCCGGCGTCATTACTATCGCTGTGTATAAGTCCGGAGAGGACGGCGAGAGCGTGGCAGATGACGTGCCTGTCACAATCGACAGCGGTGGAGCTGAGATCTCCGCATCGCCGGATCAGGGCCATGGGGAGTTTAGCGTCCATATCGAGGCCTCAGATCATGCGAAGCCTGGCGCTTATACGCTGTCAGTGCTGATGGTAGCGGGCGGTAAGACGTTGACCCGTGCGGTTTCCGTTGAGGTTGAGCCTGCCATAGAGCTTGAGCTCACGTATCCGGTGGGGCGGAGCCCCAAGGTCTTCACTAGTGGGTGGCTGTTTGGCGCAAGATGCACAGCCAACCCCGGGACTGCCGGTCAAGAGGACCTCTCTGATGCCGTGCAGTGGAGCGGCACCGGCTCATTCAGCCCCGAGACAGGCAGTCAGAGCCGCCCGACGTTCAGTGGCGCGGGGCCCAATGTCATCACCCTGACGTGTCAGGTGGGCGACAGAATCGTGCGGCGAGACTTCCCGGTAGAGGCGGTGTCGCCCGCCGGGTACGCCCGGCTGGGTGACAATGCCAGGGTCCCTGCCGATGCGCACGGCTGTCCGGCGTGCCCCCATGTCGCAGTCGGGCCGATCCACTCGGGCAGCAGTCTCGTGTTGATTGACGGCAGGCCGGCGGCCCGCGTCGGCGATTCCGGCATCCATGCGGCCTGCTGCGGTCCCAATCAGTTCACGATCATCGAGGGAGATCGCGAGGTGCTGATCGAGGGCAAGCCCGCCGCCATGATCGGCAGCGCCACGCAGCATTGCGGCGGTGCAGGCAGCATCGTGGGGAGGGGGCAAGGCTAGCGACCAAGCCGTGTAGGAGGAGATACTCGCCCTAATCCGTAAGGTGTTGTGCCGGATGGGCATTCCCAGCCTGGAGGCATGACGCAATGGAGGGCTTCTTCCCGCCGGACCAGATTACCCTGCCGTTTGACGCGGGCCGGGCGCTGCGCGCCGTGGTGCGCCTCTACACCCCGATCTACTTCTGCGGAATCTTCCCAGACGACGAAGACGTCGCGGCACAACTGAGGATGCCGTTTGCTCAGCGCCGCTTCTGGCTGCCCGAGGGCGCCGTCCTCTGGCAGGTCGTCCTCTCTCAGGCAACCGTCCGTCAACTGCAGCAGGACAGGGTCGCGGGGAAGGGCAACGCCATGGTTCCTGGGGTGTACGAGTTGCTGGGGGAGTTGGAGCGCCAAGGTGGCGAGGCCAGGATGGTCATCGCCGCAGCCCAAGGCTCAGGCGCAAGTGCGCTTGTCGACGCCGCCGGCACAATCCTGACCTGCTACCACGTGGCACGCGAGGAGGCAGATGCTCCAGCTGAAACCACCGCCTGCTCCCAGCCGCTGCTGCCCTGCCGCTACCTCCAAGGGTACGGCTTGTCAGAAGCAGCCGATGCCACGCTAGGCGCCTCCCCCGACTACGCCGACCGGTTGGCGGGGCTGCGATTGCTGCGCCACGTGACTCCCGAGGAGTGGCGCAGAGGCCTCGACGCAGCGGTGCTGCGGGCGAGTGCCCGTCGCGCGGGAGACTGGCTAGAGCTAGCTGCCCACAAGCCTGAGGTAGGGGAGCAGCTCTGGCTGTTGGGTTTCCCGGTGCGCAGCCTGAGGCACTCCCCAGATTACCCGGAGGCCGACGGGACACTGCGGATCAGCACCGGCAGGGTGACCGAATGGCCATCAGAGCACAACTTCGTGGTTGATGCCGACTGCTTTAGCGGCAACAGCGGGGGCCCGGTGATCAACGACCGTGGGCACTTGGTCGGTATCGTGTGGAACGCTCACCCTGCCTCGGAGATCGAGCGGCGTGCGATCGAGTTCTCAGGCGGCACCATATGTGTGTCTGCCCACGCCGCTAAGCACAGGCTAGGATGGTAAGCGCACCCTGCTGACACCGAGGTCCGCGAAGATCTGGTCCAGCGTCTCGTGGATCACGATGCCTTGTGGGCAGCGTGCCGAGCAGGCGCCGCACGCCGTACATTTGTCCGGGTGGCTCTCCTCGGGCCACCGACCGAGCGCCTCGGCCAGCCGGTTGAGACGGGTCCGGTCCGGCAGCGAAGTGCAGGCTGAGTTGTAGTAGGAGAAGAACTCCGGGATCACGAGTCCCTCTGGGCACGGCAGGCAGTAACCACAGGCTGTACACGGGATGGTCATCTTGCTGCGGATCGCGGCAGCGACCCTGCCCACAAAGGCCTGATCCTGCGAGGTCAGGGCGCCGATGCGCGAGCGTGCCGCCGCAGCGACGTTGTCCACCACATCGCTCAGCCGGGCCATGCCGCTCAGCACGAGCGAGATCTCGGGTTGATCCCACAACCACTCCAGGGCCCACTGCGCCGGAGTGCGCTCCGACGGGTAGGCGTCAAACATGGCCTGGATCTCGGCATTGGGGGGCGTCGCCAGCAGGCCGCCGCGCAGCGGCTCCATGATCACCACCGCTAGGCCGCGCTCGTGAGCGTAGAGCACCCCGTTGCGTCCAGTCTCGTGCTCGACGTCGATGTAGTTGTATTGCAGCTGGCACAGCGCCCAATCCGGATAGGCGTCGATTATCCGCCTCAACGCATCCAGGCCGCCGTGGTACGAAAACCCCAGGTGACCGATCGTACCCGCCGCCAGCTGGCGCTCGGCCCAGTCGAGGATGCGCAGATCCTGCATCTTGCGCCAAACCGGCTCATTGAGTGCATGGAGCAGGTAGAAGTCGATATGCCCGGTCTCCAAGCGCTCGAGCTGCTCAGCGAGAACGCGGTCGGCCTCGGCCCAGTCCTTGACCTCCCAAGCAGGAAGCTTGGTCGCAATCTTGACCCGCTCGCGGTAGCCACCTCTGAGCGCCCGCCCAACCGCAACCTCGCTCCCGTGGTACACGTAAGCGGTGTCGAGGTAGTTGACCCCGTGGTCGATGGCGTACCGGAGCGTCTCGTCTACCACGGACTGGTCGAAGCTTCGATCGGGCAAGCGGGGAAACCGCATGCAGCCGAATCCAAGCGCTGAAGGCTGGTAGTTAAGCCGGCCAAAGGAACGGTACTGCATTTGGCTCTCCCTCTCTGGGCCCAAAGCTAGGGGGTGTGACCCGCACCAATCTTAGTCACACCGGGGAGCGGCGTCAACTGCGCGGTGGTCCCGAAGCCGCTCTGCATATGCTACATGCCACCAAGGCAGACTTACTTCTGCATACCGCCGCCACCACCGGACCGGCTCTGGTCCGGGGCGGCCGTGACAGGAGGCAGGCTACTTGAACCGAGCAGAGCTAGTACAGGCGGTCGTGGAGAAGTCCGGGCTCAAGAAAATGGACGCCGAGCGAGCGGTAGGAGCCGTGTTGGAGGCCGTTGAGTCGGCGCTTCAGCGTGGCGACAAGGTGGTGCTGACCGGTTTCGGATCCTTCGAGGTCCGTGACCGCAGCGCGCGGATGGGCCGCAACCCACAGACCGGAGAAGAGATCGAGATCGCAGCGACGAGAGTACCGGTGTTTAAGGCCGGCAAGACCCTGCGCGAAGCCGTGCACAAGGAGTAGCCAGCCAAGGGCGGGCGGCAGCCGCCTATTGCCTCAACGCCGTATAGGGCTGGTCCGGCGCCGGTGACCCCGGCGCCTTTTGCCTGCCGCGAATGCTTACCGCCCACGCTTGTGTTAGGGTAGTGCTGAGGCAGGTGCAAAGACATGAGATTGGATAAGTTCCTCAAAGTTAGTCGCCTGGTCAAGCGGCGCGTGGTAGCCAAAGAGCTATGCGACGGCGGTCGCGCTACCGTTAACGGCCGTCCGGCCAAGGCCGGCCACGAGTTGGCCGTCGGTGACGTGATTGAGCTGCACTTCGGGCAGCGGGCAGTTCGGGCGGAGGTAGCAGAGCTGCGCGAACATGCCCCAGCTGCAGAGGCTGAGAAAATGTACCGGCTCATGCCGACACAGTAGCAGGAGCCGTCCTGGTTTCCATAGAATCCCATTGCATCAGGGTGCCTGACCCCGTAAGCTCTCCTCAGCGCTCGCCGGCACACCTCCCAAGCTAAGATGGGGTGATCTTTGTGAAAGCGCTTTCCATGCGCCAGCCTTGGGCCAACATGGTGGCCTCGGGCAAAAAGACCATCGAGACCAGGACCTGGCCGACAACCTACCGCGGACGGTTGCTCATTGTGTCCAGCCGCAAGCCCTCCATCCCGCCGGCGGGATGTGCGCTTGCCCTCGCTAATCTGGTGGACTGCCGGCCCATGACCCAGGACGATGAGCCGCGCGCTTGTTGTGAGCTGTACCCAAGGGCTTGGGCGTGGGTGCTGGAGGATATCCGGCCGATCGAGCCGTTTGCGGTGATGGGGCGGCTAGGGCTATATGAGGTCGACGTTGATCCCGAGAGCTTGGCCCCGCTCGACCCGGCCGGGGGCTAGCCGGGGCGAGCGGCGCGGCATCAATCACATAGTCTGGGGCAGGAGCTACTGGTTCTCAATCTCCTCGATTGCCGCCTGTGGCGACGTCCCGCCCCAGATCACCTTTTGGAGCCCGGGGAAGTAGCGGTCGGCGGTCATGATGTTGGCGGCAAAGAGGTTTTGCACAATCTTAGGCGTTAGCGACCCGCCCTCAATGTCAATGAACGTCTTGTACCGGACCTCACCGTCGCTCCAGTCCATCTCGAAGTTGCCGTTCTTGAGACCCCAATTGGCTCGGGTCAGGTACTCGGCCACGCGTGCGAACGCGTCCTCGGGCGCCTTGGCTGGATACTTGGTGTATATCGCCACCTGCTCCTCGGCCTCGTACTCGACCACCAACATCTCCAAGGCTGAGTTCTTGCCGTTCATGCCTAGTACCAGCACCGGCTTGTCCGGGATGTGCTGATACCTGATGTCGGCGCCCTTGAAGAACCGCTCGACGACGTTGAGAAATCTACCCATGGTACGCCTCCTGTGCCCTCTCATGTATGACTGGTTGGGGCATGCTCCCAGTGTTCTAGGCAGGCGGGAGGAGGTCCTCTGCCCCGTGACCGACGGGCGGGTGGTCCCGCAGCGTCGCCGCTCTTACGGGCCCCTCAAACAGACCGATCTCTAGACTTGTGTTTTATGACGGCAAGTGTTAGATTTTAATCGAACACTTGCGTAGTAACTAAACGGCTCAACACGCGGAGGGATATGACTTGGATCATTACGATCTTGAAGTCGTCTGGCATCCTTGCTTCGAGCTAATCGTGAGCTTGCTCGCTTACATATCTAAGCCTCTGCATAAGGTGATCGACCTCGGCGCAAGTTGGCGGTCCGCAGTGCGCCAGGGCCTACCTGACCCCTTGGAGAGGCAATTGCAGGAGCTCAAGCGCAGCGGAGATATCGAGTTCGCTGTCGGTGTCGCCCAGTATGCCGCTCGCGACTACTCACAGCAGTCAACAGCCGGCTTCGCAGGCGGCGCCACGATCGAGGACTTCCTCATCTGGTATGCCCAACTGGACGTCGGGCAGCTCTACAGCCTCGCAGCAAGCCATGCTCAGCTCGGGGGTACGGTCCCAGCCAACCTTGTGGACATCCACGGTCAATCGGTTGCTATGCTCAGAGGGTGGCATGAGCACTACTTCAGCAGTATCGATCCGGCCATCCTCACGGGCCTGGCCAAAGAGGCAGAGGTGCGCAGGCTACGGCTTCTGGAGGTGCCTCCTGACGCAGCTATCGAGGAAGCGTCGGGCGGCGCGCTGGTGACGCCGAGCCCCGCCATCGAGCGCCTTGCCCTGATCCCGCAACACCACGCCTGCCCGTGGAATGTGTACAGCATGGTGGGCCGCGTGGTCCTGCAGTTCTACCCTGCCGATGTCCTGCCCGTTGAGCCTGGCGAGCCGCCGCGACGGCTCATTAGGCTGGCCCGGGCCCTTGATGACCCCAACCGGCTGCGAATGCTTCACTACCTTGCCGGAGGTCCTCGCCTCTTCGGGGAGATCGCGGCGCAGGTCCCGTTGACCAAGCCGACCGTGCATTATCACTTGGTCTTGCTCCGGGCGGCTGGTTTGGTCCGGGTAGAGACCGATCTGACCAGGCCCTTTACTGACAAGTACGCGCTGCGCCAAGCCGCACTGGCGGAGCTTGCCGCAGAGCTGGACGGATACCTACGTCTTGACGGCAACTCCAGAAAGGACTGAGCCGATGATGCACCGCGAGTCCAGCTACGTACCCCCAGTCAACGGGTTTCGGACGTTCTCGATCCTGTGGGCCACACAGACTCTGTCTGTGTTTGGCTCGCAGGTGATGTTTTTTGCCGTTACTGTATGGTTGACGACCACCCTCTACCCGCTGCCCGAGCAGAAACCGATGTTGGCTGCGGCCTTGTCAGCTGTCGCACTTGCCTTCGCGGTGCCCAACGTCCTGGCCGCTCCCTTCGCGGGTGTGGTCATCGACCGCAGCGACCGCAAGACGGTGATGTTCTGGGCCAATCTGGCAGCTGGCTTCGTAAGCATTATCATGATGTGGATGATGGCTAACGGGCGTCTCACTCTCCCAAGCATGGTCGTCATCCAGGCCGCCTTCTCGATCCTGCAGTGCTTTCACAACTCCGCTCTGGATACGTCGTATGCCATGCTTGTTACTTCCGAGCAGCTCCCGCGGGCCAACGGGATGATGCAGACGATCTTCGCACTGTCGGGGATTCTCTCACCGGCGATCGCCGCTGGCCTCATTGCGCTGCCCGCCCTGTTAGGCGCCAGTCCCAGCGCGGGCTGGCTCGGCCAGTGGATCGGCGGTCTCAAAGACGGTGCAGTGCTGGCAATCGGCGTCGACGGGATGACTTTCTTGATCGCGGCGGCGGTACTACCGTTTCTCACGATCCCGTCTCCGGCCCGCAAGCTGCCTGCCGCCGACGCCACGAGCCCCGCAGCCTCCCGGTCAGCCAGCCGGTCGAGCCTTTGGAGTGATGTGCGCGAGGGGATCGCCTTCATCACCGGGCGGCGCGGAATGCTGCTCCTGTTGATGGCGTTCGCGGTTTCCAACCTCTGCTCCGCTCCGGCCGGAGTCTTGCAGGCGATGCTGGTGCGAGACAATCTCGATTATCTATCACGTGGTATGAGCTACGAAGCTGCTCTGGCCCTGCTCGGCTCAGTTGGCGCCATGGGTGGTGTTGTGGGCGGGTTCCTGGTCACCGCCACCGGCGGGCTCAAGCGGCGACGGATCCTCGGCGTGCTCGTGCCGCTGATTGCCGGCTCGGCGGCTCAGATCGTGTTTGGCCTGACCGGATGGCTGTACCTTGCGGCTGCCGCTGCCGCCGTACGAATCTTCGCGGGCCCGGTGGCCAATGTCCACTCGCAGACGATCTGGCAGACCAAGACCCCGCGTGAGATGCAGGGCCGCGTCTTTGCCGTGCGGCGGGTCATTGCCCAGGCGACGTGGCCACTTGGCACCGCTCTGGCAGGATGGGCAGGAGCCACGTTCTCGCCGGGGATTGCGATAGCGCTGTTTGGTGCAGTGTCGCTTGTCTACCTGTCGCTGCAGCTGATCAGCCGGGATGTGATGCAGCTAGAAGAAACCATACACGACGCCTACGCGGCGCCGGCGACTGCGGTACCCAGCCCTGCCGCCGCTGCGCCAGGCAGCAAGTAGGGGACACACGCAGATTCAGTAGAGTATCGTCACCAGCAGGCCGGCTGCCAGTGCGGCCCCCACACGATCTGCGTGCGGTTGTCGGGGTGTGGGTCGATATGGATCTGCCTGAAGGCCTCAAACGACGGATACACGCCAATGCTGCTGTGCAGCGGGTTGTCGGGCCGGATATCTGAGCGCCAGCAGACAACCACCTGACCCGTGTGAAACAGGACGCCGTCGAGCACCCGTCCCGGGCCGCTGACCCCGGAGGAGTCATTGAGCCGGAAAAGGGCGAATACCGCGGGTGCGTCGCACGGTTCCCGGGACGGGGGGTTGAGCGTCACAGTAAGACCTCCTTGAGCTTGGGCTCCGCTATGCATCCCACAATTCTCCTAGAGCAGAGCGCAACCTTCCTTGTGGCAAGCAAGGTGCTCGCGCGCCGCGGACGCGAATAACACAGGGTAGTTGGGCTTTGACGGAGGCGAAAGCACGTGATCGAGCGAGATGATGTCCCAACCGTAGCACTATTTATCGACTATGAGTACGTGGTCTATGGGGCGCTCAATAAAGGTTGCCGAGTGCCGACGCCGGAGCAGCTTGCGGCGCTAGGCACTAGGGCGGGGCGGCTGGTGGACGCCAAGGCGTTCGCGGATTTCGGCGAGGAGCAACTTGCACAGTATGGCAACGGGTTGATGACGGCAAGCATTGAGCAGATCAACTGTCCCGCGGACCGACGGCCCGATGGTCAGGCCAAATCCTATACTGATTTCTACATGCTGGATCACCTTTATCGCACCACGCACACCAACCCCACTCTAGACACATATGTCCTGGTTACCGGTGACGGCCACTTCCGTGCGGTGGCGGCTTTTATCAGGTATCGATTGCAGCGCCGGGTCATCGTGGCTGGGTACCCCGACTCGACTAACCGGTTGCTGCAGCAGACTGCTTCGCAGGTGGAGCTTATAGAGCTCGTACCGTTCCAGGACCTCGACGATGCCCAGATCACCAACCTGATCCGTTCAATTGACGCCGCAGAGCAGGCCGACCGTATCGTTACTCTGACCAGCACCGCCAAGTACTTCGCCACGCAGGCCACAGGTGAGGACGCCGTGCGGGCGGCGCTGCTACGGCTGGCCGAGGAGGGCGTATTTGAGTTTCGCGAAGAGACGGCTCCCGACCACCGCATGGTACGGCGCATGTACCTCAACCGCAGCTGCCCGCGTGTAGCCACGTGCCTAGCCGAGCCGAGGCCGCTAGGTCAGCCCGAGACCTAGGCACCCGCACCCGAGAGACGCGACGCAACCAACTTCATCGCTCAGGGCATCCTGATACCGCAAGACGAGTTAAGTTTGCCCTGACGATTAGGAGGTTGCGTTCATGTCTAGACAGCGTCCGAAGCACAGGCCCGCGTTTTGGGTCTACCGCGGCCTGCTCCTGGCGATGATCCTGGCCGTTGCGCTATCCGCGTGCGCCCCGTGGCGCCGCCCGGCGTCACCCTACCAACGAGTGACCACAGAGCCAGAGCTTACTGTTTACCTGCATCGCACCGGGCAGACCGAGCGCATGTCCATGGAGACCTACCTTGAAGGAGTGGTCGCCGGAGAAATGGAGCCGACTTGGCACCTGGAGGCGCTCAAAGCACAGGCCATTCTGGCCCGGACGTTCACGATTGAGCAACTCCAGCGCCGGGGCGGCACCCGCGAGCTGACCGGCACGGATGTTAGTACAGACGAGACCCAATTCCAGGCCTACGACGCAGACCGCATCAACGACAACGTCCGGCAAGCTGTCTCCGAGACCCGCGGGATGATCATGACCAACGCTCGCGGCGAGCCGGTGCGAGCTTGGTACCATGCCGACGCGGGCGGCAAGACGGCGACGGCCGATGAAGGCTTGGCTTTCCGGGACGCGCCCACGCCCCACATTCAGGTGGTCGAGGCCCCCTCAAACAACCCCGAAGCCGAGTGGCAGGCGTCCTTTAGCACCTCTGAGTTTCTCAATGCGGTCCGGCAGGCCAAGCCTGGCACCCGGGTCACCAGTGTCAGCAACGTGAGCATCGCAAGGCGCGGCCCCTCAGGCAGGGCGACCGAGATCGCCGTTGGCAACGAGCGGGTCCCGGCCGTGGCACTTCGCGTGGCCCTTGACCCACGGCGTATGCGCTCCACGATGCTCACCTCAATATCCGTGCAGGGTGGGCAGGTTGTCATGCAGGGTCGCGGATTTGGGCACGGCGTCGGCCTACCGCAATGGAGCGCTCGCTACCTAGCTGAGCAGGGTCAGGGAGCCGCACAGATCATGCAGCGGTTCTTCCGGGGCGTGAGTGTCGAGCGGTGGTGGCAGTAGGGCGCGACGCCTAGAAGGATGTGCTCTGGCGGCTGGGCTGCCCTTAACGCATGCTCAGCCGCCTCCTCACCGCCGCGGGCCTAAATGCTAATGCTTCGCTTGGCGTGCGGTCTGCTCCTGCCTTTGGGAAGCAAGCAGTCACTGCCGAATGAGCCTGACGCTGGGAAGTGCTGCAGCCGGAAGCTCAGCGCTCTAACGCCAGATAAATCGCCTTGAGAATCGCGTTACTGCTGTAGGTCGCCCCGCTGATGATATCAACGCGCAGCGACTGGGCCGCCACGACACGCTCGGTGATGGGCGCAGCAGGAGCACCACGGCCGCTGCGGTGCTCAACCAGCTCGATTTGGGTGATCCGGTGATCCCGGACCGTTACCCGCACCTGGACCCCGATCGGACCCTCAACGGTGCTTCCCGCGTAGGTACCGTCCCCGATCTGGCCCAAATCGAGCTCTAGTCCGGCTACCTCGTCGCCCAGCCCAGCCAAATGTGCTTCCATCCGTCTGATTGCCAGAGCACCAACAGCGCCGGCGACCAAGATCAATAACAGCAGCCCAATGATCACGCGCCGCAGTCCTATGCGCACACAACACGCCTCCTACCAGCAACCGGAATGCGTACGACTGATTGTACAACGCCAATACCGCCAAGCGAAGGCAAAGTAGGCCACCGCCACGCCGCGCATATCCTAAATGGCCAAGCAATATCCTGCTGTGAATGGGGGGAAGGCGGATGGACGAAAGGGAGATCGGGCTGTCGGAGGACCACGAGCTGTCGCTGACCAACCGCGAGACGGCACAGGTATCCGGCGTGTTACACCTGCAGACGTTTGACGACGAACAGATTGTTCTCGACACCGAGCTCGGCGCGCTTACGGTCAAGGGTGAGGACCTGCACATCAAGCATCTGGACCTCGACGCCGGCCGCCTGGCGATCGAAGGTCTGATCACCAGCATCAGCTACGGCCCTGGAGGCAGGGGACGACAGGCGCGCGGCACAAAAGGCAGGGGACTGCTGGACCGCTTGCTCAAATAGACCAAAGCAGGTAACTTCCGGCCGGGCACGAAATGGCTCGCACTTGACGGAGGTGAGCCATTTCGTTGAGTTTGGGGCATGAGCAGGCCACGCCGCTCACAACCGACACCAAGGTGTGGTCACGGCGTGAGCTGACCAGGCGCCCACCGGAGCGCAATGAGTCGCCCGTGGAACGCGCCGTCATGGGTTTCCTCGTGTTTGTCGGGGAAATGCTGGCGAGTCCGGCGCTCATCCTGGCCGATCTGGTTCACCGGGACCGCACGCTGACCCGCCGCACCCTCATCGCCTACCTGTCGCTGCTCGCGATCGTCAGCGGCTTGGCTTGGGCGCACCTGTTGATGTACCGCGACCGCGTCGAGGAGGCCTGGGCGGTCGTGGGCGGCTACTGGGAGCAGGTCACCGAGTTGCCGTCTGGTCTGCCGTACGCCGACCTGATCCGCCTCTACGCCTCTGAGCAAGGGCTCGATCCTGGCCTCGTAGCGTCCATCATCCATGTCGAGAGCTCCTTCCGCGCAACGGTGATCTCGCGAGCCGGGGCTCGTGGCCTGATGCAAATCCGCCCGCTGACCTGGCGTGAGCTCAACCCCAAGTCGGCGTGCGCGGGCGACCACTCCCCGCCGTCCTGCGGCTCGGAATGCATCTTCGATCCAGCCGCCAACATCCGCTCTGGCTGCCGATATCTGCGGCGGATGCTCGACGACTTCGGAGGCAACTTCATCGCGGCCTTTGCCGCCTACAACGCGGGCGCATCGACGGTGCGGTCCCTCAACCCGGCGGATCTGCCGATCCCGCCGTTTCCCGAAACCGAGAACTACGTCCGCCAGGTCCTTGCCAGGTGGACCGAGCTTCGCGCGAGCAACCCGGACACATCGCCTGTCAAGCGGCTGATGTACCCGGGTCAGGTCAACTTCGTGCCCGCCGGCATCAGCCTTGGCCTGTGGGGACTACTGGTCCTGTGGGTTGTGGTCAAGGGCCGTCGTACTGGCCACCCCGATGCGCTGGTGTAGGAGGTGAGCGGGGACCTGTCCAAGGCAGATCAGGGCCACGTGCCGTTTGGCGCGAGCCTGAGCTCGCTACAGCCAAGTCAGCTGTACATTAGCGCCCCCAAACTCGCCGGCTTACGGGCGCATATCGACGCCGACCCGCCGCCAGAGCTGCCGCCAATCCCGGTAATCCGGCTGCTCGGCCGGCTCGTGATGACGGACGGACACACCCGCGCCCTGGCGCTCTGGTTGCGCGGTGATCAGGACGTACTGGTTGCCTGGGACACGGACCAGCTCGACCTCGCCGCGTATAGGGAGTGTGTTGGCTGGTGCTTGGCGGAGGGGATCTCTGAGCCCGCCCATCTGGCCTCCAGGGTGGTTTCGGCTGAACAATACCGGAGCCTCTGGCTCGATCGCTGCGCCGCAATGCATCGCCGGCTTGATGCCCTGCGCGAGGGTGATCCCTGCTGATCAAATACACGCTGCGCGAGAGCCCGCGAGCCAAGAACGTGCGCCTCGAGCTGACCCCAGAGACAGGTCTGCTGATTGTGGTGCCCAAGGGCTTTGATCGCCGCCAACTCCCCGCCATCCTGGAGCGACAGCGGTCGTGGATCGAGCGCAACTTGGCCCGGTTTGCGGCGCGGTCAAACCCTCTATGCGGCCCGGAGCCCGCACCCCCGGCTCTCCCGGAAACCATCAATCTAAGGGCCGCGGGCATGGACTGGCCCGTTGAGTACCGCCACCGGCCGGAGCGTGCCACAGTCAGCTGCGCCATGCAGCAGGGTCCTTCGAGGCTGGTGCTGTCAGGCAACGTCGCTGACGTAGCCCTGTGCCGCGCGGCGCTCCACCGGTGGTTGCGGGATCAGGCCCGTGAAGTGCTCGGGGCCAGGCTGGAGGAGTTGGCCAGGGAGCTCGGTAAGCGGTACGGGCGGCTGGAGATCCGCGCCCAGCGAACCCGTTGGGGCAGCTGCTCGCCCCGGGGGACGATCAGCCTTAACGCCAAGCTGCTGTTTTTGCCGCCGGACCTGGTTGATTATGTGCTCCTGCACGAGCTATGCCACCTTGAGCACCCCAATCACTCGGCCCGTTTCTGGCGTGCTCTTGGGCGGCACGTGGCCGACCCGCTCGCTAGGCGACGCGAACTACGTAGGGCCGGCCAGCTACTGGTACCCCAGTGGGTTAGAGATAACCCCGTCTGATGCCGATCTAAGCCCCCCGGTCATCCCGTACTAGTGTGTTGACACATGTGTCAGCATGCGCGTATGCTCGAGATGACACCAGTGTCATCTTGGAGGACAGAGATGCCAACACAGCGATTTCACAACCTTCCCGAGGATAAGCGCAGGCGCATCATCGACGCTGCGTTAAGCGAGTTTGCGGCCAACGGGATCGATGCCGCGCAGGTGGCCGGAGTTGTCAGGGGGGCCGGGATCCCGCGAGGCAGCTTCTACCAGTACTTTGCCGATATGGATGACCTGTTCGGACATGTGTTCGGTGAGCTCACGGCGGCCAAGCTTGCATCGCTAAAGGACGTACTCGACCTCGCCGGCAAGGTCCCTTTCGTAGACTACGTGGAGATGACATTCGAGGCCGGCATCCGCTTTGCCAAGAGCCATCGTCATGTAGAGGCCTTTGCCCGGCAGGTCGTATCCTCGACCAATCCGGCTGTCGTCAAACAGCTTAGGGCCGCAACGCGCATGGGAGTGGAGCACTACCGTCCTCTGATCGACCAGGATAAGGCCAAAGGGTTGATCCGCGAGTCGGTCGATGCGGAGCTACTGGCCAGGTTGGTGCTGACTGTCCTTCTTGAGGCAGGCACTGCAGCTGTATCTGGTGAGAGCGGCGCTGAGCGCGACTATCGACCATTAGTCGAGCTCCTGTTTGACATCCTACGCCATGGCATTAAGCCAGAGAAAGGGGATGGGTAGGTGTTTGAGGTTAGAGACCTACGCTACCGCTACCCAACCGGTAAGGACGACACGATCCGCGGCATGGATTTTGGGTTCGAGGCGGGGGAGATCTTCGGATTTCTGGGACCGTCGGGCGCCGGGAAGTCGACGACCCAGAAGATACTCATCGGGATCCTTAGAGGCTATCGCGGCAAGATCATGTACCAGGGCCGTGCGCTTGAGACATACGGCCGCGAGATCTACCGGGATATCGGTGTTGGCTTTGAGGTGCCGGTGCACTTCTCCAAACTGACCGCGATGGAGAACCTGGATTTTTACCGGCGGCTCTACCCTAGGCACGCCGACATCGAGTCGCTGATGCGGCGGGTCGGTCTGTGGGAGGACCGCAACAAGCGGGTGGCCGAGTTCTCCAAGGGGATGAAGGTGCGGCTCAACTTCGTCCGGGCGATGCTCAACGACCCCAAGGTGCTCTTCCTCGATGAGCCCACCAATGGGCTCGACCCGCAGAACGCGCGCATTGTCAAAGACATCATCGCGGAGTACAGGCAGGCCGGCGGTACGGTGTTTCTGACGACGCACCTGATGCACGATGCCGATGAGCTGTGCGACCGCGTGGCTTTCATGGCGGACGGTGAGATCCGCGAGATCGACTCCCCTCTCAATCTCAAGCTTCGCTACGGCAACCGCGTGTTGTACGTCGAGTACCGTGAGGACGACTCCAACCACAGGGTTGAGTTTCCGCTGGACGGCCTGGCCGACAATCAGCAGTTCCTGGGAGTGCTCCGCTCCAAGGACATCGTCACGATCCACAGCGGGGAGACCACGCTCGACGACATCTTCATCAAAGTGACCGGGGTGAGGCTCCATGCGTGACTTCCTCACCATGTTTACCGGGGATCTCGTCCGGATGCGCAAATACGGCATCACCGGGGCCAGTCTCCTCGTTGTGATTATCTGGGTGGTGATGCTGCACTACGCGGGCGGTGGCGGCAACCTTGGCAACGTGTTCGGGTTGGTGATGTTCATCGACGCCACGATGATGTCGCTCCTGCTGGTCGGGGTGGTCATGCTCTTTGAGAAGCAGGAAGGCGCCATCAAATCACTCCTGGTCGTCCCAGCCGGCAAGGCGACGTACCTCGGTGCCAAGACGCTGGCCGTGATGATGTCCAGCATCGTTACTCTGGCGCTGCTGCTTGTCTACGGGCTCGGGTTTCGAGATCTCTCCATCAGCATCCCTGGGATCCTGGGCGCGGTGATGCTGGTTTCGTTTGTCTACTGCCAACTGGGTATCTTTGTTGTCTACCGTGTGCGAGATTTCACCAGCCTGCTGATGGTCATGATGGCGTTCTTCATACCGCTCGCACTGCCGACGCTGCTGGAGTTCTTGGGACTAATCGATGCCGAGTGGTTTCGCTACGTGCAGTACATCAACCCAGCCAAGAGCGCGCTAAACGTGCTCGTCGCTCCGGCAATGCCGGTCGCGGCGAGAGATCTGTGGCTGTCGCTTGGTGCCTTGGGAGCGTTGGGCGCATTTCTGGCTTGGCTTGGCTGGCGCGGCTTTGACGCCTACGCCGCGCGTGAGATAGGAGGCTAACGGCCGTGTTCTGGACTGGCTATGCCGGCTATGAGATCAGGAAGTGGCTACGGGACGCGATGTCCGTGTTTATGCTGAGTTACTTCATGCTGATGGCCGCGGTGGGGCGCTGGCTGGTGCCTGCGCTGGAGCGCCAGCTGGGGATGGGCCTCGATCCGTACTACCACGCAATCCTCGCGGCCTTGATGCTGTTGGTGGCGAGGATCAACGGCAGCGTGGCCGGGTTTTCGATCCTAGATGACCGCGATGACAACATCCTGTTGGCGGTGAAGGTCGCCCCCATGAGTCTGGAGCAGTTCATCGGGCTCAAGCTTGGTCTCACATATATCATCAGCCTGTTAGGCGGGGTCTTCGTGCTCTGGTTCTCCGACTTGGTTCCCCTGCGAGCGGGAGTGCTATGGGGGATCCCAGCTCTGAGCGCCATCGCGGCCCCAATCACGGCCATGCTCATCAACTGCGTAGCAAGTAACAAGATCGAGGGCTTCGCGGCGCTCAAGGGCTTCAACGGGCTGATCATCTTCCCAATTGTGGCTCTTTTCGTCGCTGGGCTGACCGAGTTCGTGTTCGCTGTCGAGCCGGGCTTCTGGCCGGCCAAAGCCTTGAGCATCGCGGTCACTGGCGGCCACGGTGCAAGCTACCAGCTCGGCTACGCCGCGTACATGTGGATCGGTTGGGCCTACGGCATCGTCGCCAACCTTGCTGTGTACCAGCTGTTTAAGCGCCGGGTGTAGCAGGCCGCAAAACAGCCAGTCCAGCCGCATAGTATACCTCACGCCAAAGAGGTGTGAGGTGAAACCGCTTGCCGGCGATCTCCGCCGACTTCGTCGTCCTCGGCGCGACCATGGCCGCCGGCGCCGCAATCGGGCTGCTGCATGACCTGTGGCTCGTACTTGTTCTCGGATACCAGCCTTCGACAGCGCGCCGCCTCCGCGGAGCCCAACTGCGTCCGTCCTACTTTGCGCCTGTATGGCTGCTTGCCGTCGGTTTGGCGTGGGTCGTGTTGGGAGCTGTATCATCGGGGACCGTGCGCGGTTTCGTCTTCATTGGCTTTGGCCTCGGCGCGCTGCTGTACTACCTGTTGCTTTCGAGACTGGTCCGCCTCGCCATGGGCTGGCTCAAGTGGGCGGTCTCCTCCTTGGTGCGGATCGCGCTCGACGCTCTGGCATGGGTCGTGCTGCTGCCGTGGCGCGTTGTCTGCTGGATCGGACGGCCGACCATGGCGCTGCTGACGGCACTGCTTGCCGTCCCGGCGGGATGGTTGCTTAGCCTGTTCGAGTGGTTGGGCAGGGTATCTCTTACCGGAGGCAGACGCCTGGCGGCCGTATGGCAGCGGTTGACGAATCCGGTCCCACCGCCGCCGGCGGAGCCGCCGGAGCCTCTGGATCCGTCAGACCCGCCGGAAAGCACGGAACCGCCAGAGCACACAGAGTCCCAACAGGCGCCGGAGTTGCCGAAAAAACCTCGGGAAGGCCAGGAGGGTGGCCGTCGCCGCCCAAGACGCCACTAATCCGCCCTCCTTTCTCCGATATTACCGGTCCGACTGCAGGAGCTCCGTTCTTAGCGGCGAACCCAACGCCTTACCTGTACTCAACATGTACTCATTTTGTACTCATCGGCTTGCCGGAGGACGGTGGACGTACTGCACATCGAGATCCGCGGCGCGGAGAAGCTCAGCTTCCGTGAGCGTCAGGTAGTTGTGCTCAAAGAGAGCGGGCAAGCAACTGCCGCTATTGCCGCGCGCCTCGGCATCAACGAGACCACTGTCGCTACGCTGTACCGGCGAGCTCGGGCCAAGGGCTACGAGGTAGTGATCATTCTCGACGCTGGAGTCCTTGGCCTCGATCCGGTAGATGACCTCGATGAGGCCGATATGGCCGATGACAGCGTAAGCGGGTCCGGCAATCCCGGCTCGGTGGAGGGATAGGGCATGCGGCGGAGCACGGCGAGGGTAGGACGGGCGGTGGATTCGGTTTCGGTGTCTCCGGCGGCTCCACGGGCGGCAGCAAGGCGACCGCGCCGGGTCAACAGCAAGCGGCGCGTGCGGTGGGGGCGCTTCGGCGTGTTTCTCGTGGTCGCCTATCTCGCCGTCACGTTTGGCTCTGTCGAATGGCGCATCTTTCAGGCGCAGCGCGAGGTGAGCAGGCTTGAGCGCGCGATCGCGGTCGAGCAGCAGCGTACTGAGATGCTTGAGGCGGAGATTGCCTACCGTGATAGTGATGAGTACATTGAGTTGGTAGCGCGTCGGGAGCTTGGCTTAGTCAAGCCAGGCGAGATGCCGGTGCTGGTCGGAACAAGTCGATAGTTGTAGGACCCAAGTCGAGGAAATCACTCATTGGTCTCTGACCGAAATTGCCCTGTCAAGCAGGTCAAAGATTGACAGGTAGCTCGGCTGAACCTATAATCAGAAACGCCGAGCTAAAGTACGGGGGGACCGCTTCGCTGAATGCCGCTTGAAGTTGGATCAATCGTCGAGGGCGTTGTGACTGGCATCACTCACTTTGGTGCGTTCGTCACGCTCCCAACAGGTCAGACTGGCCTGGTGCACATCTCTGAGGTTGCCGACAGCTACGTCCGCGACATCAAAGACTTTGTCAAAGAGCAGGACCGGATTAAGGTCAAGGTGCTGTCGGTTGACCCGGTCGGCAAGATCGGCCTATCGATCCGGCAGGTTGACCCACGGTCGGGGCCGACGCGCGGCCGGCCGGTTTCGCGGCGTTCTTTCGAGGATAAACTTTCGCGGTTTATGAAAGACAGCGAAGAGCGCCTGACCACGATCAAGCGCAGCACTGACTCCAAGCGCGGCGGTCGAGGCAGCCGGCGAGACTAGACGTTAGCTTGACGCGAGCTTGTGCCGTCAGCTATAGTCGTAGTTGCGCCTTTTTGTTTTTGCTGAGGTGTCATCGCGGGGTAGAGCAGCCAGGTAGCTCGTCGGGCTCATAACCCGGAGGTCGCAGGTTCAAATCCTGCCCCCGCAACCAAGTCGTCTGGCGGCGTAGCTCAGTTGGTAGAGCATGCGGTTCATACCCGCAGAGTCGCTGGTTCAAGTCCAGCCGCCGCTACCATATACGGGCCATTAGCTCAATGGTAGAGCTTCCGACTCTTAATCGGGAGGTTAAAGGTTCGAGTCCTTTATGGCCCACCAGAGATAGCAGGCCCTTCGTCGAGAGGCGAGGGGCCTTTTGGCTACCCTCTAGAGCCCTCCGCACTTAGATGGGTCATCCCCTCCTTTGATGTGCTGTGCAGTCTGTACCGTGAGTCGAAACCTCGCTGGATGGCGCCGTCGACGCGCCGACTAGGCAACCTGCCTTCGGCACCACCGATCAGCTGGTCTATCTCAACTCAGCGGACCCCGACGGCGAAGGGCGAGGGCGAGGGGCGGGTGGGATGTGCGTGTTTTTTCCGCAGACCTCTGCCGGCTATGCGCCAAACTCGGGCATCGCCGACGGACTGACGCTCGAAACTCGCCCAAAGGGCCACCCAAGCCTGTCCATTGGATCCCACCCTGAGCAGCCGAGGTGGGAAGACTCACCTCACACGAAACCTGCTCTGGGTGCAGCTCACATTTGCCCAAAGCTGCTCTCTACAGCACCCGTCCGCCGCAAGGCTAAGGGCCAGCCAGGGCAATCTGGCTGGCCCTTAGCCTTGCGGCTTGAGGATAGGTCGAGTCTCTAAGACCTGCGCCTGCGCACGACCCAGCCCGCCGCCAGGGCGCCGAGCCCCAGGGTCACGATCCCAAGGTAGGCGGCACCGGTCTTGGGCAGGTCGGGCGGAGACGCGGGGGTCTCCGGAGTCGCCTCAGGCTGCTCCGGCTGGCCCGCCGGCTCCTCGGCCGGCTCCTCGATCGGGGCCTCGACGGGCGGCTCGGACGGAGCGGCGGGCACCGGGGTCAGCGTGATCGTGGCCGACCCTGAGCCGGCATCATTGGTCAGCGTGATGCTCTTGGGGCCGTCGCTGGTGTAGCCTTGGGCAGAGGCGGAGACGTCGTAGGTGCCAGCCCAGAGGCCGGTCAGGACTGCCTGGCCCGAAACGTTGGTGTGGAGCGTTGAGTTGGCCGCGCCGGAGACGTTCACCGGAAGGGCGGAGACTGAGCCGCCGCCGGTCTTGACGACACTGACTGTAATCGTGCCGCTCGGGGCCGGGGCGGGTGCAGGCGCCCCATCAGGTGCCGGCGGGGTCCTTACGGTGGTATCTTGATCAATGACTACATCGAAGACAGTCAGGGCTGTGAAGCTGTAGGCCGTGCCGTCGGCTTGACCAGTGAACACCACTGTGTAGGTGCCGTCCCCGTTGTTGGTGAAGCCGGAGAACGGCGGGGTCCTATCAAGCTGCAGAAAGGAGTCGCCGTCAATAGATGCTTCGAACCAGCCTGGTTCGATGCCGGAGATGGCTTCTCCAGCCGCATTCCGCACGGTCACGGTCAATGTGACTTGCCTGCTACCGGCAGGACCCGGCACCTGGCCCGTGATCCCCGAGTTTGAGTCATTGGGCTCGGTGTCGATATAGGGCAGAGTCGTTACATCAAGGCGTGCTGGTTCAGTCTGCAAGTTGCCCTCGCTGTCCTTTAGCACAACATAGATGTCGTAAGCGGTCTGGGGTGTCAGGCCACCTACGTAGTGACCCACAGCATTGGGAGGATTGCCATAGAGGAAGCTGCCGCCAGGAGCCGTACTCCCCTCGGAGTCCTGCCTGTTTTGGACCTGTTCAGCGCTGGGAGCATCCGCCCCATCTGCGAGGACGACGTAATAGGCCGTGCAGTTCTCGTTGGCAGACACCACGACTCCCAGCTCATCGTCTAGTACGTAGTTGATGTACGGGTACCCCGACGCCCACACCGGCGGGGTGGTGTCCGCACTGGTAGCTATGACCCAGACTGAGCTCGTTCCGGCGGAGTAAGTGTAGTAGCCGGCCTTGGTTGTGGGTGTGGTGCGGCTGCCCGGGCTCCCGTCCAGGTATACAGGCACTTCGTTGATGTCATCGAAAATCCGTATGTAATTGGATGCTAGAACAGCGCCGTCGATCGTGATCTCTGCATGAGAGGTGGCAGATGCGCCTAGACTGGAGCCACTTGCCACGACATTGCCGCCGATGACAGCGGTACCTCCGCGTTCCGCTTCCACGCCGAGCCCGTTAACGTCTGCGGTTACCGAGACATTGCCGGTAACGATGACAGAGCAGTCAATGCCGGACACAACGCCGTACTGCGTACCCTGTACATTCCCAGTTACGCCAATCGCGCCGCCTGCCTCAGCATGGACGCCATGACTCGAGGGACCGGTACCGATGGCGTCGCCGCCGTTGATCGTGATACGGCTGTCGCTGCCGTTGGCGTAGGCGCCATACATCACGCCCTGCGCGGTACCGCCGTTGATGGTGATGACTGCGCCAAAGCCGGCCCATGCGCCGCTGCTGTCGGAGGCGGTACCTGTGGCACTACCGTTGATGATGGCCGTACTGCCGGGATCGGCCGCGCTGACCCCGTTGTACCCGCCCTGCGCATTTCCGTTGACGACGACGTCTCCGCCGTTAACGGCAACCGCGCCGTTTCCGCCCCCTGCGGTTGCCGTGGCGTTGGCCACAGTTGCCGAGGCGCTGGGGCCGTTTGCGCTCACCCCGCACAGTGCTCCTTGAGCGTTGCCGGCCATGATGATTGTGCCACCTTGAGCATACGCGCCGTAGCTGTTGGCGTCTGCTCCCGTGGCATGGCCCATGATGATGATGGTGCTGTTGGCCCCAAACGCATGAGCGCCCACAAATCCGCCGGCTACGTTGTTGATGATGGTAATGTTTCCACCGTTGCTGCAAGCTGCGCCGTAACTGCCGGTAAAGGTCGCCGTGGCATTGGTCACGGTAGCCGACGCGCTGCTGCCGTTGACGTTTACCCCCAAAGAAGCACCACTAACATTGAATGCGCCCGCGCCGGTATAGCTCACGCTCCCGCTCGTTACCGTAAGCCCATCACCGCCGCTGCTGGCGACGTTGAGGTTGAAACCAGCCAGATCAAAAACGATATGTCTGCCGTCGGTAATACTGATGCCCTGGCTGTGGTCGATCGTCGCCAGCAACCTGATGGTCTGCCCGTCGGCCACTGCGGCCAGGGCTTCGCCCAATGTCAAGTACTGCGCCCCGCCGACGATTTCGCAGACGTAGCCCTGCGCCCTCGCTACCGGCGTTAGTGCCGGGACGACCGCCGACAATGTCACCGCCAGGATCACGAACAACGTGAGTACCCTGCGGTTTCGCCTGTGGTTGAAGTTGCTCACATGACGCCATGAGACCACATGAGATCCCCCCGTACTGTGCTGCCGATTCTCCCGGTATACCGCTTGCGGGCAGCGACTGGGCCGGGAGCGGCAAATTGGACACTAGTTTGATTCTAGTGCTTGACACGGAGGGAGAAATCACATGATATATCGTATTTTGGGATCTCATGAGCGCAGCATTGCAGCGGTTTTGTCCAGTTGCTGGACACTCTCAGCTAGTCCATCCTGGCCCCGGCAAGGCGGCCGATCTTGGACTCAAGCTCTTTTCTGCTGGAAACCCCGAGCTTGTCATAGATGTGCATGACGTGAGTCCTGACCGTGTTGGGGGAGATCAGCAACCTGACGGCCATGGTGTCGTAATCCAGACGCTCGAGTAGGTAAGCAGCAATCTCGATCTCCCGTGGAGTCAGCCGCCCACCGCAGGGCAGCGAACGGTTGACGTAGGAGAGCAGGGCCAGGACGGAGAGATTGGCTGTGTTACGGCCGGCGACGGCGACGTTAAGGTATGCGCTGCTGTCCGCCTGCTTCCAGCCGGACCGCGCGTGGATGCCCGTGTCGCGCAAAACCTGGACAATCATCTGGGCGGTGATACTGCCCACCATGAGCGGGCAGTCGCCGCTGTGGTAGGATAACTCATTCTCCAAGTCGGCGATAATCCTCAGCAACCTCGGGCTCCTGGCGTAGACGACCTTGGAGAAGTCCACCCTCTCCTTGCCCGTGGCCTCCGACGCGACTAGCTCGAAGAAGTCCTTCTTAACAAAGATGTTGATGTACTCACGAGTGGGGGCTCTGGCGGAGCAGAAGAACTCGACATCGGATCCAATGGCGATCAGGCAGCCGCGCTTGAACTGGTGCTCGCGGTGGCCGATGCGTGCCCGCGGCGGGACCGTCGAGGGGAAGACAAAGTTGTAGTCCTCGGACCGCATCACCTTGTTGAGAATGAACGTTTTGGGCCGCAACACGGCCACATGCTCGCTGATCAGCGGCGCCGCGTTGGCGTGGATCTCCTGGGGCACCTGCTTGATCAGGTGGCTGAAGCCGTCTTCCATGCCTGCCACTCCCCTGCTATTGACAGCGCGCCATGCTGTTCCTCAGGCTCGTACACTGTCGCAGATGTGCCGACTGAGTGAGGGGCCCATCGCAAGGCAATCGGCAAGCACTCGCTGCCGTTTTTTGTCAGGAACATCCGCCATTACTGTACCTCTTTTGTGCGTGACATGCCATAGGAGATGGGCCGAGTACAGGGATCCGGCAGCGGAGGGCCCTTGTGTCCCATCGGAGCCGTAGACCTGTTATTGATCTGGCCTCTCCGGAAGGGACCACCAATATCTGCAGTCGAAGGAATGATCTTGACAAGGCTGAGCTCGTCCATGGCCAATCAGGACTCGTTCAGAGGGGGATTACGATGAAGTGGGACATCAGTGAGGCCGAAGCCAGAGACCTGCTTATTGATCTGATATCGATAGACTCAGTGAACCCGTCGCTTGTGCCGGGAGGCGCAGGCGAGGAGAACGTCGCTAAACGGATAGCTGAGTACACGAGGGCCTGGGGGCTCCCGACTCGAATCGACTACGTCACCCCGACCCGCCCCAATGTGGTAGCCGTACTCGGCGGTAACATCGTCGGCGAGCAGGCGCTCGACCAGCGCCACGGGTTCATGATCAACGGCCACATAGACGTCGTGGGTGTCCAAGGGATGACAGACCCCTTCAAGCCACGAGTAGAGGGCGACCGGGTATACGGCCGGGGCGCCGCAGACATGAAGAACGGCGTCGTCGCTGGGCTCCTCGCAATGAGGGCCATCCAGAAGAGCGGCACTAAGCTCGCCAAGTCCGTGCTCTTCACAGGAGTAGCCGATGAAGAGTACGCCAGCATCGGCACTGAGGACATCGCGAAGAAGTACGATGCCGATGCCGCCCTGATCATGGAGGGCGGCTCCCTCCCCACGGTCAGCCACAAGGGTTTCTCCTGGGTAACCGTTGAGGTACTTGGCAATGCGGTTCACGGCTCCAACTACACCCAGGGCATCGATGCCATCGCTATGATGGGCCGGTTCCTAGCCCGTGTGGACGCGCTCAACGAAGGCTACGCCAAGGAGGCTCCGCACCCGTTGTGCGGCCGCAAGTCCATACATGCTTCCCTCGTGAGCGGGGGCAAGGAGCTCAGCACCTACCCGGACTACTGCCGCGCGGAGTTTGAGCGCCGTACGCTGCCCAAAGAGGATCCCGCCGGTATAGTAGATGAGTTTAATACGATCATCGCTGGCCTGCGGGCGGAGGATCCCCGCTTTAACGCTAAGGTCACCCTGGACTTCGTCCGGTGGGGCTACGAGATTGACCCTAACCACCCGCTGGTCCAGAGCCTGCTCCAGGCCATCCGTGACAACTACGGCGAAGACCTGCCGGTTCGCGGCAGTAGCGGGTGGATGGACTCCGCGGTCCTAGGCGCCAAGGGCATTCCCACGGCGATCTTCGGGATCGGCGGGCACGGCGGACACGATCTCGTCGAGTGGAGCGAGATCAGCAGGCTGGTCAGGTACGCGCATGTTGTCGCGGCCCTCATCGTTAAGGTCTGTGGCGTAGAAGGGTAGACGTGCTGGGGGTTGGTGAAGCCCTGGCGTAGATCATCTGCAACGCCATCCCATGACTAGCCGACAGAGGCCAGCCTCCTAGCAGTCATGCAAGGGGGGCTGGTCTTTTGTCGTCACATCGCGGCTGCGCACACCCGGACGGCGGCCGATTTGCGGCTGGGGTATGCGTGTTTTTTCCGCAGACCTCTGCCGCCCATGCGCCAAACTCGAGCATAGCCGGCGGATTGACGCTCGAAACTCACGCGAGAAGCCTCCGAGTGCCCCCCGGGGCAGCAAAGACACGCATGCCTGGCCTTCCGATGCGCGGTTCTGCCGCGTCGCGGCATCGGCCACGCCGCAAAAACGCGCACACAGCGTCGGCCCGCTCCCCCTCGGCCAAGGCCGCCCAGGGAGCCAGCGGTTCCCACCCGCTCTCGCATCCCGGCAACCGCAACCCTCGCACCGCAAATCCGTATATGGAGTGTTGTGCACCAGAAGGGCCAGCCAAAGATCGGAGGCCGACAGGCATGCGGCGAGTGGAGCAAAAAGCATCACGGACGGCGGAATGGACATGCCTTGCGAGGGCAGCGTCGTGGTATGAGACCAGTCCCTGCTACAAGAGCAACGACTTCATCGCCCCGCGCATCATTCCTGGCAAGGTCGCCCCGATAGTCGGTGGATGGCCTGTTCAGGCTGCTCGAGCAGGTCGCCGGACCCGGCAGTCGGGTTGTGTTTGACTACATCAAGGAGTCCGTCCTCACCGGCGATGAGGACGTCCCCGGCGCGCGCCAGGCCCTGGCCTCGGTCCGCAGGGCCGGCGAAGACTGGTGCTTCGCGCTTGCCCCGGATCAGGTGCCGTGTTTCGTCGAGAGCTACGGGATGCAGTTGCTCGACCATCAGGACGCACGCGATCTGGAAACCACCTACTTCACCGATGCAGCCGGCAACCGGGTCGGCCAGGTCAACCAGACTCACGCCATTGCGGTCGCGCAGGTTGACGGAGCAGGCCCCTGAGCAGTCGTCCAGCCCGACGAGGCGCCAGCAGCACCCACCGCAGAAGGTAACCGACTCAATAGCCCGAAAAGCCTTCGCAAGGCCTGATCTGGCCGCTCGCTGCAACCTGCAGTCCGGACGCGCAACCGCTACACACGCAGGACTTGCCCGTTGTGACATAGGTTTTGGAGGTATGCGCATTGCCGAAGAAGCTGACCGCCGTTGCCCTGCTGCTTGTACTCGCCTTGCTGAGTCCGGCACCGGCTCCGGCCCAGGCCACCGATGCCGCCGAGTTCGCGTGGATCATGGTCGATGTATTGGACCACCCCAACGCCGACGCATGGGACGTGGCCAACCAACATGCGGCATATGCCTACAACTACAGCTACAGCCGCGGAAGCTATAGCTCGTCGTCCATCTACATTGGCCAGTCCGACAACTGGTTTAGCCCGCCCAAGATCCACGGCGAGACCCTCGGCCTTAAGGCCGTCTTCTCCACCCCGCCGGGGATCATCAGGGCCGGCGAGGAGATCAAACTCAGCCTGGCTTTCTTCCCGATGACAAACACAGCGTCGCACTTTAAGTTCTCCGGGTCTGCCAGCGCCAACATCGACCAACACAATATTGGGCCGAGCGGTATCACGGGCCAGGCTGTCCGGTTTGCCAACGCGGACGGCCAGGACTCGTTCCGGATCAGCCATGATAATGGATACCCTTCGTACCGCGAGACCTTGATCGCCAAGGCGCCAAGCGGCCGCGAAGGCCAGAGGATCGCCGTAAGGACCAATTACTCCATGAACGTAGCTATGGGTACCAACTACGTCTATGAGTGGAAACCCATCTCCACCAAGCCCTTGATACCTGACTTCTTCTCTGCCGCCAAGTCGGCATATACGCCTGAGCAGCCGGCCGGAGACGATCGGGAGGAACCCCACCGGCCCTATGCAATCCTGGCCGATGCTCACGGTGAGGTAAACGTGAGGCCCAATGAAGGCGACGACGACGAATACGTCTTTGCGGAGGTCGGTATGCGCCTCTACCACGACGACCGGATCCGCACCCGCCTACGAAGCGCCGCGATTATCGGCTTTGCCGACTTAACCTCCTTTGTGATTCCGGAGGACTCAATCGTTGTCCTCGACATCGCCTCGGAGAAGGAGTGCAAGCTCTCTTTGTTCGCTGGGACAGTGTGGACTAACCTCAAGCGAATGGTGGAGGACGGCTCCATGGAGATTGAGATGGGCCAGGCGATTGCTGGCGCCAGGGGGACGACCTTCATTTGCGAGGAGGCCAATGGTACCTCAACCGTCAAGGTTATCGAGGGTACGGTGCAATTCACCCCGCGCAACGGCGCTCCAATCCTCGTCGGCGGTGGAGAGATGGTCAGCGCCACTAACGGGTTAGCCTCTCCTGTCAAGCGCTTCTCGATTTCGCGCGAGCTGACCAACTGGAACGCGACGGTTGGCGCCATGACAACGGCAATCCTGGCTGAGAAGGGCATCAGCCTTGAGGATGCGGGTGACGATGACGAAGCCACCGCGGAGCCCGCCGTACCCGTCGGGCCGGGTACACCTGGGTCTGGCCAGACACAGGGCCAACCAGTTGTCCCGGAGCCCGAGGCCGCCAAGCGCTCCACCGGCCTGCTGCTCGTGCCCCTGGTCATCTTCATCATTGGGGCCGCTGTCGTATAGCTCAAGAAACGCAGTCGATAGCGGCCAAAGGCGGGGCGGCGGGACACTTGCGCCTGCCGCCCCACAGATTCGTCGATGGTCACCTGTCGACGCTTCGCCGAGAGGATTGTCCGCGATGAGCGCGAACTCTGTTATGCTTGCCAGGACATAACGCATGGCTGGTCGATGCCTCTCGGACGAGGCGCACACAGGAGGTGCACAGAGTTAGATGATGAGCTATTTCGGAAGGGCACGCTCGCGGGCCGCACTGCTGCTCGCGCTGGTGGCCCTGCTCGCACTTGGGTCGGCGCTCGCGGGCTGCACACCCAAGAAGGATTACGGCCAGGTCAAGGTCACGCTGCTCGACGGCTCAACCAAGACGATTAAGCTTGCCGAGGTCACCGAGATCACCGGCAAGGGCGGCTACAAGAAGTCGACCGGCACGATGGTCGGACCGAACACGTTCAAGGGAGTTAAGGTACTCGACGTGATTGCCAAGGCAGGCGGGATGGGCACTGCAGCCGGCGTGCAGGTAGTCGCGACTGACGGCTACACACTGACCTATTCCAAGGCACAGCTGGAGGGCAATGTGCTCCGGTACGATGCCGATGGCGATGCCCTATCAATGGGTGGGGTCACTGCTATGCTCGCCTACGACGAGGATGGCAAGGCCAAGTTTGACGGTTCGCCGAGGTTCGTCTACACCGCTTCCGATACAGCCTGGACCGACGGGCACTACTGGATCAAGTTCGTGGATACTCTCAAGCTTGTGTCGGCAGTCAGTGATTGGACCATCAACATGAGCGGTGTTGAGGAAGTAGTGCTCGACCGGGCGACCTATGAGAGCATGGTTACCTGCGGCACCAATCCGCATCCTGCAGTGACCTTTGAAATGACCGAGAAGGACGGCTCAGTCAGCGTGTACGAGGGCGCACCGCTCTGGCTGCTGCTCTCCATGATCGACGGCGGAGATGCTCCGGGTGGGCACTATCTGTTCAATGACGCCGCGGCCGAGGCTGGGTACACAGTCATCGTCGTAGCGGCCGACGGTTTCGAGGCGGAGTTTGAGTCGGCGATGGTTGCCCGCAACAACGACATCATTGTGGCCTACCTGTGCAACGGCCAGCCGCTGGGCGAGTCCGATGCGCCGCTCAAGCTGGTTGGCTCCGCGCTGACGTCAGGTAAGCAGCGGGTCAAGACCATTGGCGAGATCAGGATCGAAGGGATTAAGTAGACCATTGCACCTGTTCCACACCAAACACCCCCGGCTGGTGTTGCTGGTGGCGGCGGTCGCGGTTCTCGCTTCCGCCGTCGCCGGCTGCGCCGGCCCAGCTGAGCCACCTGCGGCATCCGTCACCGGCGGTGGCCTCTTGCTGGGGGTCGCGCCACAAGCACACGAGATCACTGTCAGGGGACTTGGCTTGGACGTCACCCTGGAGATTAACTGGCCCGATCGGCCAGGCCGCGCCCCCTATACGGTTGTGTTTGACAACATCGTCCGCCCTGGTGACAGCAAGATCACCGTGGACGGCCAGCCCGCAACAGCCGCTACGGGCCCTGGCCCCTCAGTCAGGGTTCAGGTGTCGCCCAAGGCAGCAGGGACGTCACTGGTCCGATTGGAGACCCCGGAGCCGGCTGAGTTGCGGTTCGTTGTCATCGGCGACAGCCAGGGCCGCAATGAGGCTCTGGCCCAGGCGGCCGACATGATCGCCGCAGCCGGTGTCGACTTCATCGTCCATCTTGGGGATATGACGACCTTCGGCCAAGAAGAGCAATATGCGATGTTCCGCCAGGCCATCGCCCGGGCCGGCCTGGCATTCTTCCCTGTGCCAGGCAATCATGACGTTCGGGGTGGTGGCACCGCGATCTACACCGCGACCCTTGCGCCGATGGAGTACGAGTTGGAGGTCGCAGGGTGGCGGCTGCTGTTCGTCGACACCAGTACCGAGGCGCTCGACGAGGCTGCTCTGGCTGCATTGGCCGAAACCATCGATCGCAGTCCCCAGCCGACGATGGTGTTCACCCACGTGCCGCCATTCGACCCGCTCGCGCTACCAGGCGAGGATCCGCACGCTTTGCTAGAGGGCGCCGCGGAGTTCAAGGCCATGCTGCGCTCGAGCCCACAGATTAGAGGCGCTTTCTTCGGCCATATCCATATGTTTCATCACCGGCAGGAGCCCGAGGGGCCGCACTTCGTGATCTCCGGCGGCGGTGGCGCGCGCCTCTACGCGGGTGTGGACAACGGCGGGTTTCACCATTTCCTTGTCGTCACCGCCGACCAATCTGGGAACATCGAGTTGGACGTCCGGCGCTTCGAGGCAGCAGGCGCGGTGGACAGCATTGTGGTTCGCGGGCCAGGCGGGACCGTGGAACTATCCGTCGCCGACCTCTCTGCCATGGATGTGATTGAGCGGTCCTCCGCCTTCGAGAACCAGTACGGCAACATCCGGGGACAAGGCGTCTACCGCGGGGTCCGGGTCGCGGATCTGGTCGAGTTGGTTGGCGGTATGCGTCCGGATGATCAGCTGGAGGTGCACTCCAACGACGGGTATCACCAGACCTTCGCCTATGCCAACGTGTACACGCCGTCGGAGGAGTTCCAGGGGCGGCAGGGTGATATGGCTATTGCATTTGGTTTCGGCGAGACGGCAGGTAAGGTGACCCTCGTTCCGGAGTGGCCCGACGGCCCGCGCGTCGTGTTCTTCCCTGAGGATGAGCTATATAGTAATGACGATTGCCGAGCTACGTCGCCACCGGGGATGGGCTGGGCTCAATACCAGTCCGCAGGGGCGCGATGGGCGAGGCACGTGGTGCTCTTGGAGGTGATCCGGTAATGACGGTAGGCGGCGGTCGGCGGCCATACCTGACGACCAGGGACCTGGTGTTGGTCGCCGTTGTTAGCGCTGCGGGAGGTGCCCTGAGCAGTTACATTGGCTATCTTGGCAATCTCGTCAACCGCGTGCTGGGCGTGCCCTTCGGGGCAGGACAGTTCATGGCTGGCCTTCATGTCTTCTGGTTCCTGATCGTTATCGGGTTAACCGGCAAGCCCGGCGCGGCAACATTGGCGGGGGTGCTCAAGGGCGTCGGTGAGATGCTCATGGGCAGCACGCACGGGGCAGTCATCGTTATCGTTTCCGGTGTTCAAGGTGCATTAGCCGATGCGATCTGGCTAGGTCTGCGCAGGCTGATGCCGCCGCTGCCCGTGTTCATGGCTGCCGGGTCCGTCTCCGCCATGTCCAACGTGCTCGCGTTTCAGATCCTGTTCGTGTCCGGTGCCACGCTCGGGTACATCGCGCTGATGTGCTCCTTTGCGGCGGCGTCCGGTACTGTGCTCGGCGGGTACCTTGCATTCTCGATCCTCGAGTCCCTGCGTGGCTCGCGCTTGATGCGCCCAGAGGCTGCAGCTCTGCTCGGCCCGCCCGGCGCCAGGAAGACGCGTGTCGCCGCCGCGCTAATCGTCGTTGCCGCTCTAGCGGTCGGTGGGGTTTACTACTACACAACCATCTTCGAGTCGCCGTGGGGGCACAAGCTTGGCGTCGAGGTGCAAGGGCAGGTCGAGCGCCCGGTACGAGTCGCACTTGATCTTGAGGATCCCAGGGTGATCACGGTCAACACCGAGTTGCGCGGCAAGGTCACCTACGTTGCGCCACAGGATTATACGGGACTACCAGTCGCCGCGGCTCTCCAGCAGGCAGGCGTCAAGCCGGGAGCAACGAGATTGCGTGCCATTGCCTCCGACGGCTACGAGGTGGAGTTTGAGCTGGCCCGAGTGCTGTCCGAGGGGACCATGCTGATCTCGGAGGACGGCGATACCCTGCGTCTTGTGGCGCCCGGCTATGAGGGAGGGTATTGGGTTCGCAAGCTATCCCGGTTGGTCATTGACTGACGCCCGCGCGGGCAGTGCGCAGCGGGTTGCCGGCGGTCCCGGGGCAGAGCCCCTGCGGACCGCCGCTGTTTCCTTCCGACACGAGGGCAGCGACGCCCTCTCGCTCGAGGAGGTCTCGCTGGCGGTCGGCCGTGGTGAGTTCCTCCTCGTCGCCGGGCGCAGCGGCTGCGGCAAGACCACGCTCGCGCACGCTTTAACTGGTTTCATCCCGCACTACTTCCGTGGCCATCTTGACGGGCAGGTCTACATCGAGGGAGTAGGAACCACCCACAGCACCATCCCCGAGCTCGCCCAGCACGTCGGGCTGGTGCAGCAGGACCCGGAGGGCCAGCTATGCACGCTACGGGTCGAGGACGAGGTAGCCTTTGGCCCCGAGAACCTCGCCCTGTCGGAGCCCGAGGTTCGGCAGCGAGTTGCATGGGCGCTCGAGACGGTAGGCGCTGCGCACCTGGCCGGTCGGAGCACCGCGTCCCTGTCAGGCGGCGAGAAGCAGAGGGTGGCTTTGGCTTCGATCCTAGCGATGGGGCCGCACACCCTCATCCTTGACGAGCCAACCTCCGGCCTTGACCCGGCAGGTGCCCGCGATGTGTTTGCCGCGCTGGGTGAGATGCGGCGTCAAGGGCAGCACACCCTGGTCGTGATCGAGCACCGCATCCGGAGGCTATTGCCCCTGGCGACCGGCGTCGCGCGGATGGACGGCGGACGATTGGCGATGGTCAGCGCCGAGGCCCTGGCCGAGGGCCTGGCTGCGCCGAGAGCAGATGCCGGCCCGCCACCGGTGGACAGATCGAGTGACCCGCTACTGGAGGTGACGGGCCTTAGCGTACGGCGCCAAGGGGATACCGCTGGGCCAGAGCTGCTCCGCGACCTGTCATTGAGGCTGTGGCCCGGAGAAGTCGTCTGCCTAATGGGCGACAATGGTAGCGGCAAGACCACGCTGCTCAAGTCGCTGGTGGGGTTGCTGCCGCCTGTGCGGCCCTTCCGGATGAGGGTTGGCCGGGACGACCTTAGCGGGGACAAGCCGGCGCGGCGGGCCAAGAAGGTTGGCCTGCTGTTCCAGAACCCTAATCATCAGCTCTTCGGGCGGACGGTGCTGGAGGCCGCCCTGATGCCGGCCAACAACCTATGCCCTGATAGCAGGGGTGCGCACGAACGCGCGATGAAGCTCCTAGATAGCTTCGGGCTGGCCGATCGCGCTCAAGCAAGCCCAGTAGCCCTATCTCACGGGCAAAAGAAGCGCCTGGCCCTTGCATCGGTACTAGCCTATGCTCCAGATGTGTTGTTGCTGGATGAGCCCTTTGCCGGCCAAGATGACCTCTTTGCGGCCCAGGTGATGCAGGCGGTGTCCGAGCACTGCTGTGCCAGAGGCGGCACGGCCCTGATCGTCGCGCACGATCCTGAGCTTGCGGCCGCGCACTCGCACCGGCTGCTGTTCCTCGACGGGGGGGAGGTGGTCATCGATGCTCCTCCCGAGCGGGCTTTCAGCGAGCTCCGCGCCGCAGGACGACCGGAGTACTGCCCGGTCTAGGCTGGCTGGACTTGCCGGGCTGTCACCAGTCAGCAAGCTGGCCGCCCTCGTCCTAGTATGCATCAGTGTCTTTATGTCCTCGGTGACCGGGATCGGGTTGCTGCTCGCAGCGGTGCTGCATGCAGCGGTTAGCGGGAGCAGCGGCGGGTTCTGGACCTCTCGAGCGGCACGACGGATCGGCTGGTTCGGGGTGTTTTTGTTCCTTGCGCAGCTCTTCTTTACCCGGCAGGGGCCGGAGTTGGCACGGCTTCCGTTCGTCGGGCTGCCTATCACTGAGCTTGGGGTTACCAACGGGCTGCTGATGGCCGGGCGCTTTCTCGTGTGCGTTGCCGGCAGCTTCGCCTTTGTCGCCACGACCGATCCCGGCGATCTAGCATACGACCTGATGCAGCGTGGGCTACCTTATCGCTACGGTTTTGCGCTGGTGACAATGCTAAGGTTTATGCCGCTGGTCGGCCAGGAGAGCGAGACCGTGCGCCAGGCTCAGGCCGCTCAAGGGATCAACTTTGAGGGAGCTGGGCTTCGCAGGATATACGCCAACGTGCGCTTTCTGCTGCTGCCGGTGTTGGTTTCGTCACTCGAGAGGGTGGACACCCTGGCTGTGTCCATGGAGGGCCGTGCCTTTGGACTGACGGCGCGGCGAACCTACCTGCGCCGCCCCCCGCGAAGCGCCGCAGATCCCCTCTTCGTGATCTTAGTGCTGGCCGTGTGCGGTGCCGCGATCTTCTGGCTCTAGTGCTGGTACGCAATAGCGCAGAGCTCCTAAGCCAACCGCCTAAGCAGCGTCATCAGAGCCTCGCGGTACTCCCGAGCGGCCTCGTCGCGCTCACTGGCGTCAAGCCTGATCACCCTGACATCAGGGCGCGGCCTGATCCCATCGAGAAACGGATTGGCCACGTCCTTGAGCACCCCCAGCACCGGTCGGGGCGAGGCGAGAGCGCTCTCGACGGCATCCATGAAGCCGGGTACGGTCAGCTCAAGACGCCCCAACTCATCCATGATTACCAGGTCGGAGTTGGCGATGGCACGCTCGATCGCTGGGACGCCGACGGTCGTGAATACATCGAGGTAGAACTGCCGTGACCGGTCCGCCCCATAGGTCACTAACCGCCCCCGCTGCCTGGTCGCCAGATCTGTAAGGTCCAGGCCAACACAAACACCGCGAGTGCAGACTCTCTTGACCGCGAAGCCCCCCAGCCTCAAGCCCGCCCCGTGCTGGCGCAGGAGCCGGAAGAGCAGTGTGGACTTGCCCACGCCCCGTGGTCCCTCAATGAAGAGGTTGCTCAATGCCTGCAAACGGCGCACCTCACCACCAAATGCACTCCCAAGCTAAGACAAGGCTATTGCCGATCAACACGGTCGATGCACCCGCAATGGGAGAAGTGGACGTAACCATCTATTTCGGTGGCCCCAGTAGCCGTACTCCGGTGTATGCTCCCGCTGCGAGCCCGGCAAAGCGCCGGTCGGCGGTCCACAGCTCACAGCCCTCGGCCTCGGCAGCGGCCAGATAGAGGGTGTCGTAGGCAGATGGCAGGTTGAGCACCGCCGCGAGCTCAAAGGCCCGCCGTGCAAGGCCCGGACCGGTCAGCAGCCTGATCCCCAACCCCGCCAATAGATCGAGGGCCTCCAGCCCCTCACTGCAGGTGATCTCGCCCCGCAGTGCCTTCTTACGCAACACCGAGGCGACCTCAGCCATCAAGAGCCACGGCGCGACGATTTCGTCACTCCGATGGGCCTCCAGCCACGAGAGCGCGGCGGGCGAGTCGGGCTCAGGTGTCAGGCACTTGAGAATCACGCTGGCGTCGACCGAAACCGTCATCGCGGCGAGGCCTCGCGGTCAGCCTCGTGGTCACGGCTCCGCCCTTGAGTCTCACGCAACTCACGTAGCAGGTCTACCGAGTCGGCAGTCAACCCGCGATCCGCCCGCAACTGCTGCTGAAACGCGCGGATGCCCGCTACCGCCCGCTCCCGCTCCACGCGAGTCTGATACTGGGCGACGGCCTCTCTCAGGACAGTGTTGAGCGAGGCCCCTTGGGACTCCGCATGCTCTCGGAGCAAGAGATATGAGTTGCGGGGCAGCCGGATCGTGACCGCCTGCAGCTCGGGATCGACGTCGCGGCGCTCGTTCACTGCTTGCACCTCCCGATGCATCATAACATGCATCACCAGCCGATGCGAAGCGCATCGCGACTCTAGACCGCGATCTCCTTCCACTTGCCGGTCTTAAACCGCAACTGGAACAGCACAGACCTCATGAACAAGTCACCGACCATTGCGTACCACGCACCGTTGAGGCCAAGGCCCAGACTCTGCACCAGAAGGTAAGTGAAGGCCACCCGCACCATCCATGAGCTTGCCCCAGTGATGTACATGGTCCACCTCGTATCACCCGCGCCGCGCAACCCGCCCGCCAGCACGTGGTTGATGGCCATGAAGGGCTGCGCGACGGCGACGATCCGCAGCACCGCTGCGCCCATCGCGGCCACCTCGGGATTATCCGGGATGAACACGTGCACCACCGATCTGGCCGCAAAGAAAAGCACCACGCCGGCGCCACCCATGGCCAAGCTGGCAATTCTCTTGGCCTTTTGGGCGGACTCCTCAGCCTTATCTCTGTCTCCATAGCCGAGGTACTGACCGACGAGAGTGGTCGTCGCCGCGCCGAAGCTGAAACCAATTGTCAGCGAGATGGACTCGATCCGCAGTGCAATCTGGTGAGCGGCGTACGCTGCGGTACCCAGGCCGGCGACGGCTCGCACATAGAAGATCTGGGCGGCCCGCAGGATGAATCGCTCGCCCGAGGCCGGCAGCCCTACGGTAAGTACAGCGCCCAAGGCTTCGCGGTCGGGCCTGAATGAGCCCTTGTACCAGTCGCTGAGGTGGGTCCCCGCCCGGCTGGTCAGCGCAATCATCAGCAACATGCCGGCCAACCGCGCGAAGGCGGTGGCGACGCCGGCACCCTCGGTGCCGAGCTGGGGGAAACCGAGGTTTCCACCGATGAGCAAGTAGTTGCCGGTCACGTTGAGCAGGTTGACCAGGATGCCAACGAACATCGGCAGGCGGGTGTTGCCGGAGCCGCGATGCGATGCGGTAAAGGTCATGGTTATGAACTCAAAGCACAGCGAGAGGCCCTTCCAGCGAAAGTACCGGATGCCCTGGGCGATGACGTCGAGCTCCGCGCCCATTAGCCGCAGACTGCCGCCGGCGTAGACGGTGAAGAGCAGGAACGCGACAACCCCGATCAGGGCGGCGATAAGCAGCGATTGGCGAACCGTCGTCCGCGCGTCCTCAAACCTGCCAGCCCCGATGCGGCGCGCGACAACGGAAGTGGTGCCGACGCGGATCGCGTCGTAGACGCTGGTGGCGACGTTGGAGATCTGGTTGGAGAGCCCGACGGCGGCGATCGATGCCGCGCCTACCCGGCCGACCATCGCCATGTCGGCGGCGTCGACTACCGACTGGAGGAGCCTCTCGGCCATCAGCGGGCCTGCGAGGATCCACAAGTTTTGCTCGACCGTGTGGCCGGCAAGGTCAAGGCCGCGGTGGCGGGCGCGCGGCTTTGGCAGGGCCGCTTCGCCGTTAGGGCCTTCGAGAGCGGGAGGTACCGTCCCTATTTGGTCAGGTGTTGCGGTCTCTGGTCTGTCCAAGGTCCACCTTCATAGGTGAGGGATGCTTTGACCACAAAACTACGTCTTCGACTATCTTACGGGGGTCCCTTCTGATTTGCGTTGAGCAGCGCGATCGAAGCCACCACCAAGGCCACCCCAGCACCGCCCCACACCGACAGCCCCTCACGGTAGAGGGCGACGCCCAGCAGTGTCGCCGCAACCGGCTCGACGGATGCGATAATCGACGCGCGGCTCGCCTCGATACGCTGCAGTGCCATTGTGTACAGCACGTAGGGCAAGACCGTGGTGATCACGCCCAGGCCGACACACCAGGCGGCGAGCCCGGCCCCTCCCGCGGCCACCTTGGCTCCCAGCGCCGGAAAGTCGACCAGCAGTCCTACGCCCAGGCTCGCGAAGACGAAGGTGTAGGCCGTGATGGTCAGCGGGCTGTAGCCTCGCTGCAACGCGAAGCGTCCGAAGATGCTGTAGAGAGCATAGCCAAGGCCGGCGCCGAGGCCCGTCAGGACCCCAGTGACACTAAGCCTGGTACCGATCTCAGACCCGATACCGGTGACGAGCACACAGCCTGCAAACGCCATGCCCAGGGCAGCCAGCTTGGCGCCGCTCGGCCTCTCCCCAAACAGGGGGATTGACATAAGCATCACGAGGGCGGGGGCGGTGTAGAGGAGAACTGCAGCAACGGATAGAGAAGTCAACATAATTGTGCGGAAGTAGCAGTAGTTGAAGAAGATGATACTGCACACGCCCGTGCCAAAGAAGCACCACAGATCTCGCATATGCACCCGCAAGAGAGCCCGCCGCCGAGCCGCGAGCAACGCCAGCATCAGTGCCGCCGTCACGAGAGCCCGTACTGCAACGATCTCCATCGGGCCCAGTGCATACCCGCTCATGCTACGGACGAAGACGCCCATGGTGGCCCACAACAGCGCCGACAGCACTACTAGCAGTGTGGCAGGTCCTTTGCGCAGGCTACCAGGCTGTCCCGTAATGTCGCCCACCGGTGTCGACCCGCCTCTCCTGTGTCCCAACGGTCCACGTTGCTTCCCGCTGATTGTCGTCGCATCCTTCGACACTTTTCGCCATATCTTCTCAATAGTTAAAAGGCCTGCTCTGAAGGCGTGCTAAGGCCTTCGCCGCAGCTTTCGTGGCGTTTGCAGGGTCTCCTGCGCCAGGGGTACACTTGTTCTAGTGCTCTCTTGCCGCTCGCGAGGCCCCGCCGCGCGATCCCGGCAAAGAGACCCAGTGCCTGCCTGAGACCCGCCCCGGGTAGCCTCGCACCATGTGCAGGGACAGAGCGAGGGAGGATGTCCTTGATGGATCAACCGGCCACAGCTCATGCTCAGACTGCCCCGGCCGCTGAGCAGTTCGCCCAAGTGCGCAAGCGGGACGGCCGTCTGGTTTCGTTTGACGCGTCCAAGATCACGTCAGCCATCCTGCGCGCCGGGCAGGCGACAGGTGAGTTTGGCGAGGATATGGCTCGCCAACTGACGCTGCGAGTCCTCGCTCTGATGCAGACTACTGGGCAGAGCGCGTCGCCGTCCGTCGAGGAGATCCAGGACGTCGTCGAGACGGTCATCCTATCCTCCCCCTTTAAGCGTACCGCCAAGGCGTACATCCTCTACCGCGACCAGCACGCTCGGATCAGGCAGATGGTCCATCAGGCGGACGTTGAGCTAATGGATCAGTACCTTGGCCTGCTTGACTGGAACGTGCGCGAGAACAGCAACATGGCTTACTCGCTGCAGGGGCTCAACAACTACGTGTCGAGCGAGATCACCAAGATCTACTGGCTCAACAAGATCTACACGCCCGAGGTGCGTGAGGCGCATGCCGGCGGTGACTTCCACCTGCACGACCTGGGGCTCCTGTCTGTCTACTGCGTCGGCTGGGACCTGCAGGACCTGCTGATGGAGGGCTTTCGAGGCGCAATAGGCAAGGTGGAGAGCCGCCCGGCCAAGCACCTGCGCACAGCGCTGGGGCAGGTCGTCAACTTTTTCTACACCTTGCAGGGCGAGGCCGCCGGCGCGCAGGCGTTCGCCAACTTCGATACGCTGCTCGCGCCGTTCGTCCGCGAGGACGGCCTCAGCTACCGGGAGGTCAAGCAGGCGCTGCAGGAGTTCGTCTTCAACCTCAACGTGGCGACGCGCGTTGGTTTCCAGACGCCCTTCACCAATGTCACCCTGGACCTGCAGCCTCCGGCCGCCCTCGCCACCCAGCCGGTCGTCATCGGCGGCAAGATGCGCGAGCAGACGTACGCCGACTACCAGCTGGAGATGGATATGCTCAACCAGGCGCTGCTTGAGGTGCTCTCGGAGGGCGACGCCAACGGCCGCGTGTTCACGTTCCCGATTCCCACCTACAACATCACGCCGGACTTTGATTGGGAGGCGCCGGGCCTCCAGCGCTTGTGGGAGTTGACGGCCCGCTACGGCGTGCCGTACTTCGCCAACTTCATCAACTCCGACATGTCGCCGGACGATGCCCGCTCGATGTGTTGCCGGCTACGGCTGGATACCCGGATGCTGCAAAAACGCGGCGGCGGCCTCTTCTCCGCCAACCCCTTGACCGGCTCGATCGGGGTCGTCACGCTCAACCTGCCGCGCATCGGGTACCTGGCCAACGACGAGGCCGACTTCATGGACCGGTTGAGCCGGGTCATGGAGGTCGCGCGGACGAGCCTGGAGACCAAGCGCAGAGCCCTCGAGTCCTACACCGAAGCGGGTCTCTACCCTTACACCAAGTACTACCTGCGCACGGTCAAGCAGCGCTTCGGTGAGTACTGGGCCAACCACTTCTCGACGGTGGGCCTGGTCGGGATGAACGAGGCCTGCCTCAACCTCCTCGGCTCTGACATCGGCACCCCTCTGGGCGAGGCGTTCGCTCGCCGGGTGCTGGCTTACATGAGGGACAGGCTGATGCGGTTTCAAGAGGAAACCGGCAACCTCTACAACCTCGAGGCCACGCCCGCCGAGTCGGCAGCCTACCGGCTGGCCCTACTGGACAGGAAGCGCTATGCGGCGGAGATCCAGTTCGCCCCAGGCTCGAGCATGGACGTCCCGTTCTACACCAACTCCACGCAGCTGCCAGTCAACTACACCCGCGACCCGTTCGAGGCGATGGAGCTGCAGGAAGGGCTGCAGTCGATGTACACCGGCGGCACCGTGATGCACGTTTTCCTGGGCGAGGCGGTGCCTGATCCCGGGGCGGTCAAGCAGTTCGTTCGCACTGCCTGCCAGCGCTACAGCCTGCCGTACCTCACCGTGACCCCGACGTTCTCGGTCTGTCCCGCGCACGGGTATCTGGCCGGCGAGCACCACGCCTGCCCGCACTGCGGTGAGGCATCCGAGGTGTACTCGCGTGTCGTCGGCTACCTGCGCCCCGTCACTCAATGGAACGACGGCAAGCGGGCTGAGTTCGCCGCGCGCATGACGTTCCTGATGCGTGATGGGGACACTGAGAGGTGGCCCGACGATGCGGCAGGCCAATCGCGCCGGCCGACCGATGTCTACGTTGGGCGGGGTCTCTTTGCCGACGATTGGTTGATCCAGAGAGATCAACATCCCCTCTCCGGCCAACCCTCAGAGCTCGCTACCAAGGTCGACGATGCGGTGGCGCCCCGGAGGCGCTCCGCGCGCGCCAGGCGTACGGAAGCCGGCCCGCAGCAGCTCCGCCTGCTCTAGGCCCGGCTGGCTGACCCTACCCATGGCGCTCGTCATCGGCGGCTACGAGCCGTTTAGCCTCAGTGACTTCCCCGGCTGCCCGAGCGCGGTTGTGTTTGCTCAGGGCTGCAATTGGCGGTGTCCCTTCTGCCACAACCCAGAGCTGCTCCCGGGGCGCGTACCCCTAGGGCACGGTCTTGATGCAGGCGAGGTGCTGGGGCGGCTACGCCGTCGGCGCGGTCTCCTGCAGGGCGTGGTTGTCTCAGGAGGCGAGCCGACGGTACAGGCGGCGGAGCTTCCGGGGTTTCTTCAAGAGATTAAGGGACTCGGCTACCGGATCAAGCTCGACACCAACGGCAGCCGCCCGGATGTGTTAGAGGCACTGCTGGTAGCTCGCCTGGTCAGTTACGTCGCCATGGACATCAAGGCGCCTGCCAATGAGCGCACCTACGCCAGGTTAGCTGGAGTCGACGTCGACCTTGATGCCGTGCGGCGCAGCATTTCCCTCGTCGCCGACAGCGGGGTGGAGCACCAGTTCCGGACGACGTGGGTCGAGCCATTGCTGCGGGAGTCTGATAGGGCAGGGATACTGGCCTTGGTGCCGCCGGGGTCACCGCATGTGTGGCAGCGCTTTCGGCCGGAGCGGGCGAGCCACTAACGACAAAGCTCCCCGCATCGAGCGAGGAGCTTTTACGTGGTCCAGAGACCGTTGTGGGTGTCGCTTACCGCAGCAGCATGCCCTCTACGAAGGAGGCTACCTCGGCGCCGGCGATGACCGGCACGGAGTTGTCGGCACGCTTGGCGGCCCGGGCGCGGACCGTCCGGCCGTCATTCTTCATGGCCTGGGCGAGGCCGTCACCAAAGGACACATCGACGAGGTTTGACGACAGAGGATCCTGACCTTGCACGTAATTGAACACCGGAACTCCTCCTCTACGGTGGTTTTGTTTTGTCTGGTTCTCTTGAGCACAAGGAACCTTGACGTATAACGTAAGTAGAGAAGGAATGTTTCAGCTTTCGGGAGAATATTTAGCGGTTCTTCCTCATGTCTCAGATTTGAGCTCGTTTTGCCTGCTCCAGCCCTACCGCGCCGGCAACTCCTCCGCGCACCGCCCCATCAGCCTCATGATTGCCACAGTTAGGGCAATCGAGACCACGATCAGGCCGATGATGTACATCAGGGCCAAGCCCGGGACAACCATGAGCACGAACGCCCCAAGGACCGCGATCTGCAGCCAGAGGAACTGGCTCCACCGCAGCCGCGCCTCCTTGGCAAGGTCGATCCGCCCTGCCGCGGTAGCCACCTCGGCGGTCCCCATAAATAGGTCGTGTACCACAAACAGGCTGATCAACAGCGCCGCCAGCCCAATTAGCAGACCAGCAGGGCCAAAGGGACTAACGGTGATCCCGCCACCGTGCGCCGGAGGTTGGTAGATCGAGAAGATCGCCAACACGATCATTGCCATATTGAGCGATCGACCCTTACGGAAGTAGTCGCTCGTCCGTATCAACGCTGCAAAGCCTGACGCGAACATGATGTACCCAACGATGTCAGGTAGCACGTCAAAGCCGCCGATCCGGAAGTCAATCAGCACGAAAAGAAAACCCCAGTAAAAGCTTCGAAACCCGTTGTTTTGCATGATTGCTCCTCTCTAGATGGCAAGTCCACGGCCGTAACCGCATATCCTCCGGTAGGACCTCGGACAAACATGACAAGGTCTTAAGTGGGGATTCGGCGTGCCGCACCGCTCCGGCCCATGGACACTCGTTGCCATCCTAGCCGCAGTTACCGCGGTCACCAGTGCGATCAACTGCGCGGCCGTGCTCCGGTTTCGCGATGTAGCGCAGGTTGCCCGCGCGATCGGCCTTGAAGCTGCAGCCTGGTCTTACGACGACCAGCGCTGCCTGCTGACCATGACCATGCAGATCGCCAACAGGTCGCGCCGCGAGTGCCGTATCCAATATATACGTTTGACGGTGACCAGCGGGGATCGGTTCATCGGCACCCTGGTCGCTGGTCACGGGCCCCGGCTCGATGAGGGGACCGGACCTGAGTTCGTTGGCCCCGGCGCGATCACCCCTCTTGTGCTGCACCTGCCACTATCTGGCATCCACCTGAGCCACTTCCTCGAGGACGGGGGAGCGACCTTACGCGCAACTGGGGTCATGACCATCGCAGTGGTATCGCTCGGCGCCGAAATCGACCGGCAGGTGGGGGTGAGGTTCTAGTGTCCCACAGCGCCCGCCCAAACGGCAGACCACCTGCCGCAGCTGCCTTCCCGGCGTCCATACTCCTGCTCGGGGTCACCCTGGGCAACGCGATGTTTGCCGCATACCCGCCGACTCGCGCCTTCGCCGCTGCGCCATTGGGGATGTTTGGCGTGATCGCCGTCTCCGCGGCCGTCGGCCCAGTCGCTGCCCTGTTCAGAGCAGACCTTCTAGCTGCGGCCACTACCATACTCCCAGTGCAACTGCTGGCCGGCACCTGCTACGCCCTATGGACGCTGCTCGCCCTACGGCTGGCGGAGCAGCAGGAGTGGATGCCCATCGTCTCCCTGCCGGTGGTCCAGCGGCTGCTCCTGCTGACGATGGTTTCCTCCGCAATCGCCCTCGTGAGTGTAGCGGTCGGCACGGCCATCTGGCCGCGAGCGAGGTGGTCGCCCAACGGGAGCTAGAGCGACGTCCCAGGTTCCAGCGAGCGCTACCGCAGGCAGCGGCCAACGCCGGCCTGCCCATTCCAGAGGAGGGAAGCATGAATGCGTATCAGGCTGAGTGCGTTTCGGTTGATATTGCCCGTCCTTGCGATTTGCCTGGTCATCGGATCTCTCGCGGGGTGCAGCACCCCAGAGCCCAAAGTCGAGGCTCCCAAGGAGATCGTGATCAGAAGAGCGGGGCTCGACCCTCAGCAGCTCGACAATCACGTTAACACGACCAACTACACGCTGCACTTCTCTCGCCAGATCTACAGTTGCCTCGTGAGAGTAAACCCCACAACCCTCGAACTTGAGCCCGAAGCGGCCGAGTCCTGGAGCGTTTCGGAAGACGGCAAGACCTACACCTTCAAGCTCAAAAAGGGCATCAAGTTCACCAACGGCAAGGAACTCACGGCCGAGGACGTCAAGTTCACCTTTGAACGGGTCCTCGACCCGGCCATCGGAGCGGTGACATCGTGGGTGTTCGCCGATCACTTCGCGGGCGCGGCGGACATGAAGAGCGGCAAGGTTAAGACGCTCGACTCGATCGTCGTGAGCGATCCCTACACAGTATCGATTACCCTCGATGCTCCGTTCGCACCGTTCCTCAAGCAGATTGCCACGGGTTACGGCTCCATCTATCCGCGTGAGGCGTGCGCCGCGGCGGGCACCTCGTGGGCCCAGAATCCCATTGGCTCCGGCCCGTTCAAGGTCGCCAAGTGGGAGCGCGACTCTTTGCTTGTCCTGGCCAAGAACCCGGATTACTTCGAGAAGGGGCTGCCGATCCCTGACCGCGTCGAGTATGTGGTCATGCCGGACCGGGCCACCGAGGAGCTGGAGTTTGAGGCAGGTCGTCTCGACTGGATGACGGTCCCCGTCGACCGCTATGACCGTTACGCCAAGAGCCAGTGGGGCAACCTCATCGTCGAGACTAAGCCCTATACGACGTACTTCATTGCCTTCAACACCGAGATGGGACCGCTCAAGGACGTCCGCGTCCGCCAAGCCATCTCGCTGGGTATCGACCGCGAGAAGTTCTGCCAACTGATCATGGCCGGGCACGCATCGCCGGCTAAGACGCTCCTGCCACCCGGCATCCCCGGTTACGACGAGACGCTGCCTGAGCTGGAGTACAACCCCGAGAAGGCCAAGCAGCTCCTCGCCGCAGCGGGTTACGCCAAGGGAGTTACCATCGAGTGTTGGCAGACCACCACGGCTGAAACCACCTTCCGCTGGAACGTGGCCATCCAGGAGATGCTCGCCGAGATCGGCGTCGACTGGAAGATCGTCCGCATGGATAGCGCGGCGCTGCGCGAGGCCGTGCAAGGCGGCAAACGCCCTGCCTCGTGGTCTGGCTGGTGGGCCGACTACATCGATCCCGAAAACTACCACAACCCGTGGCTGCATTCCTCGCACTCGCGTTCGGTTTCCACCAACTACAAGAGCCGTGAGGTCGACAAGCTCCTGGACGAGGGCGCAGTCGAGCAAGATCCGGTCAAGCGCGCGGCGATGTACACCGAGGTGGAGAAGCTCGCCATCCATCGTGACGTGGTTGTCGCGCCCGTCTTCCACATCAAGTACTACGCCGTGACACAGCCATGGCTCAAGGGCGTCATCTACCTGCCGCCCACCGCGCTGGAGAACTATGTCAACGCGACCGTTGAGGGCAAGAAGTAGCATCGCCGACCGAAGCTGATCCAGCGAATCGATGGCATCCGGGGAGGGGCGAGGCGTGCGAGCTCAGAGCTCAACTCCCACTCCTCCCCGGGTATCCGGGGGTGACATGTATGTGGCTATACGCCGGAAGACGCCTGCTCTTGGCAGTACCGGTGTTGATCGGCGTGACCTTTGTGACTTTTGTCCTGCTTAACGTTGTGCCCGGCGACCCTGTCGCGATCATGCTCGAGAAACGAGCCGACCCCGAGACCCTCGCCAGCGTCAAGCGCCAACTGGGCCTCGACCGGCCCTGGTATGTTCAGTACGGTTCGTTCCTGTTGGGGGCGATGCGCGGCGACCTGGGCCAGTCGTTCTTCACCAAAGTCGATGTCGCCTCAGAACTATGGGTCAAGTTCAAGACAACACTCAAGCTGGCCATGGCATCCTACCTGGTTGCCATAGTGATTGGCATGACGGCAGGCATTGTTGCCGCCGTCAAGCACAATACCGCCATCGACTCCGGCTCGATGATCCTGGCCATGATCGGCATATCCGCGCCGGTGTTCTGGATCGCCATCCTGCTGCAGATTTTCTTTGGCCTGTACTTACGTTGGCTGCCGATCTCAGGCCACGCGTCATGGGTCAGCTTTATCCTGCCGGGAGTGGCCTTGGGGACCCGCTTCGCGGCATCGATCGCGAGGATCACCCGCACGAGCATGCTGGAGGTGATCCGGCAGGACTACATCCGCACGGCGTCTGCCAAGGGGCTCAGCCGGCGGTCGGTGATATTCAAGCACGCCCTGAAGAACGCCCTGATCCCTGTGATTACCTTGGCCGGCATGCAGATCGGCAGCCTCCTCGGTGGCTCGATGCTCGTCGAGACAGTCTTCGGCATCCCCGGCTTGGGGCGCTACTACATCGAAGCGCTCACGAAGCGCGACTTTCCGGTGGTCCAGGGGATGGTCCTCTTCACGGCGGTGGTGTTTGTGATGGCCAACCTGATCGTGGACCTGTCGTACGGCTTCATCGACCCGCGGATCAGATACGAGGGGCGGAGGTGAGCCCGCAATGAAGGGAGAGCCTAGGACCGAGACTACGGCTAAGACCGCCAACTGGAGCTACTGGGGCTACGTCCGCTCCCGCGTGCTCAAGCGCAAGGTGACGCTGGTCAGCATGATCGTCACTCTGGTAATCATCTTCGCAGCTCTGGCCGCATCTCTGCTTTCACCATACTCGCCGCGCGCCCAGGACTGGAACAACATGCTCCAGGGACCGTCCGCCCGGTACCTGCTTGGTACCGATGAGCTTGGCCGTGATATCCTTAGCCGCATCATTCACGGGGCGCGCATCTCCCTGGCGGTCGGCTTCGTGTCGGTGGGCATCTCCATGGTCCTTGGCGTGGTCCTCGGGGCGGTAGCAGGTTTCTATGGAGGCTGGGCCGACACCATCATCATGCGCATGACGGACATCCTGTTTGCCTTCCCCCAACTGCTGTTCGCCATCGCTATCATGTTTGCGCTTGGTCCCGGGCTGATGAACGTCTTCATCGCCCTCGGCATCATCGGCTGGGCGGGAATCGCCCGCATGATCAGGGGGCTCGTGCTGCAGTTTAAGGAGTCTCCGTTCGTCGAGGCGAGCGTCGCCGCCGGCGCAACCAACACGCGAATTATCTGGAAGCACATCATCCCCAACTGCCTGCCGACCATCATCGTGCTGATCACGCTGCACATCCCGGGGGCCATCATGTCTGAGGCCTCGCTCAGCTTCCTGGGGCTCGGAGCACAGCCACCCACCCCTAGCTGGGGCTCGATGATCTATGAGGCCAGGCAGTACATCCGTCAAGTACCGACATACAGCCTGTTCCCAGGGCTGGCGATCATGATCACCGTGCTCGCGTTCAACCTGCTGGGAGATGGGCTGCGCGACATCCTGGATCCCAAGCTCAAGACTTAACAATTTAACTGGACATGAGGAGGTTTCGGCAATGAAGGTGTTCATGTCTGTGGACATGGAGGGCATCACCGGCGTCTCAGTAGGCGGGCAGGTTGGCCGGGTTGACGGCGAGTACCAGCGCTTTCGAAAGCTCATGACGGCCGATACTAACGCAGCTATTGAGGGGGCGTTGGCCGCCGGCGCAACGGAGATCCTCGTCAATGACTCGCACGGCTCCATGACCAACATCCTGATCGAGGAGCTCAATCCCAAGGCCCGCCTGCTGAGCGGGGCCAAAAAGCACTACGGTATGATGCAGGGCATTAGCGACGCCTTCGATGTGCTGTTCTTCGTCGGCTACCACGACCGGGACGGCGCCGATGACGGGGTCCTCAACCATACCTACATGGGCGGTACTGTCTACGAGATCAGGGTCAACGGCGTCCCCGCCAGCGAGATGCTCGTCAACGCTGGGCTGGCTGGCCACTTTGGGGTGCCGATTGGTCTCGTAACCGGCGATCATGTCATCTGCCGATCGGCGGCGCAGGCCTTTCCGGCAGTCGAAACCGCTCCGGTCAAAGAAGCCGTCAACCGCTATGCCGCTGACTGCCTGACGCCCCATGTTGCGCACGAGCTGATCAGGGCCGGCGCCGCGCAGGCGGTAGCCAAGGCCGAAGCCGGCGCAATCCAGCCCTACACTGTCAGCCTACCGGTCACGTTCGAGATTGAATTCAAAAGCACCGGCGAGGCCTACACATGCGAGCTGGTCCCCCAGTTTAGGCGGGTCGGCAATCGCACCATCTCCTTTGCGGCTGATGACTACCTGTCTGCATATCGCCTGCTATGGGCTGCTTTGGCCCTGGGGCGGTCAGGAACTCCGCAGGCATAACTCATCGGGCCGGACGGGTAAGCGATGCAGTGGGGGTGTCGGGATGGAGCCGTTGATCAAAGTAGAGGATCTCAAGACGTACTTCTTCACGTCGGATGGGACTTTGCCGGCCGTCGACGACGTGAGCTTTCACATCAATCCAGGCGAAACCCTCGGGGTCGTCGGTGAGTCCGGTTGTGGCAAGAGCGTCACCGCCCTGTCCATCATGCGGCTGGTGCCCGTACCTCCGGGCCGCTTCGTCGGGGGGCGAATCTCGTTCCGCGGCCGGGAGCTGCTCGGTCTACCAGAGGAAGACATGCGCGGGATCAGGGGCAACGACATCGCGATGATCTTCCAGGAACCGATGACCTCCCTCAACCCGGTGTTTTCGGTGGGAGAGCAGATCGCCGAGGCCGTCCGCCTGCATCAAGGCGCAGATCCGGCGGAGGCAATGCGACAGGCCGAGAACATGCTCCGGCTGGTCGCTGTGCCCGACCCGCGGGCAAGGCTGCGCGAGTACCCGCACCAGCTCAGCGGCGGCATGCGCCAGCGGGTGATGATTGCCATGGCTCTCTGCTGCAACCCGCAGTTGCTGATCGCAGACGAGCCGACCACCGCCCTGGACGTGACTATCCAAGCGCAGATCCTCGACCTGCTCAAGCGGCTCCGGAGCGAGCTCGGCATGGCAATCATGCTCATCACCCACGACCTTGGCGTTGTAGCCGAAATGGCGGACCGCGTCTTGGTCATGTACTCGGGACGGGTCGTCGAGGAGGCGCCCGTGCGGGCCCTCTTCGCCGACCCTCTGCACCCGTACACTAGGGGCTTGCTGGAGTGTATTCCGCGCATCGACCGCCCCCGGCACGGCCTGGAGACAATTGAGGGCATCGTGCCCAACCCTCTGCTGTTCCCGAGCGGGTGCAGGTTTCATCCGCGGTGCAAGTCCGCCTGGGACAGGTGTGCGGTTGAGGTGCCCCCGATGCTCGTAGAGGACGGGCGCAAGGTGGCTTGCCACAGATACGACCGCAGGGGGCGGGCAGGGGAGGTGGCTTAGAGTGGAGGCGCAGATGGCGGCGGCAGGGTCGCGCGACCGCGAGGCCGCAAGGCCGCTGGTCCAGGTGCAGGGGCTGCGCAAACACTTCCCGATCTACGGCGGGATCATGTCGCAGGTCGTGGGTCGAGTGCATGCGGTCGATGGGGTGACGTTTGACATCCACCGCGGGGAGACGTTTGGGTTAGTTGGCGAGTCGGGCTGCGGCAAGACCACGGTCGGGCGCGTCCTCCTCAGGCTGCTTGAACCAACCGCAGGTAGCGTCTTATACGAGGGGCGCGACCTGGTCAAGCTCAAACCGGAAGCCCTGCGCACCCTGCGCCGGGAGATGCAGATCGTCTTCCAGGATCCCTTTGCCTCACTCAATCCCCGGATGACTGTCGGGGAGATCGTCGGCGAGCCACTGGAGATCCATGACGTCGCGCGGGGCAGGGCTCGGCTGGAGCCGGTCCAGGGGCTGCTGAGGATGGTCGGGCTGCAGCCCTCCGACGTCAACCGGTACCCGCACGAGTTCTCGGGCGGTCAGCGGCAGCGAATCGGCATCGCGAGGGCTCTGGCCCTGCGACCCAAGCTCATCGTGTGTGACGAGCCGGTGTCGGCTCTGGATGTGTCCATCCAGTCGCAGATCCTCAACCTGCTCAATGACCTCCAGGAGCGGTTTGAGCTGACCTACCTCTTTATCGCGCACGGGCTGCACGTGATCAGGCACGTGTCCGACCGGGTTGCGGTGATGTACCTCGGCAAGCTCGTCGAGCTGGCGCCGGCCGACGACCTGTTTGCCGCGCCGTTGCATCCCTACACGCAGGCGCTGATGTCGGCGATACCCGTGCCCGATCCGGAAGCGCGGCGGCAACGCATCGTGCTGGAGGGTGATGTGCCCAGCCCGATCAACCCGCCGCGGGGCTGCCGGTTTCACACGCGCTGCAGGCAGTGCATGCCGCAGTGCGTGGCGGAGGAGCCGCTGATGGTCGAGGTGAGCAATGGGAGGTCGGTGGCGTGTTGGGGGGTGGGGTGATCGATTCTTCCAGAGCGGCTCTAAGGCTCGGCTCTTTGTCTAACTGGGAATTGTGAGCCGGACCATTGTCGCGGACGCAACTTGTTGAGCATCTTGAGCGCTCTACGTGACTCATCTGGACTGGGATCGGCTACGTATCCCGGGTAGCGCGCCTCTACCCCATACGGAGTAAGGGCTGTTGCATCACGGAGTGAGTAGGCCAACTCCGCATCGAGTGGAGCGATCAACTCGAGGAGCTCGCGAATACTGTGGGTCTTGCGAAACTCAACTTGTCTATGAGTGAGGTATGCCTTGAGATACTTCTCTGCCGCCTGCTGCGAGTGAAAGCATGATGGATGAGTAAATCGGTGGGTCAACCTCCAGGAGAGCCTCAGCAGCCCTGAGATCCTGGTCGGCCTTACGGGTCCACTCTCTCACAACCTTGGATATGATATCTTCCTTAGGCGGCTTCATAGATCACCCTACCGTACTTGTGAGCTGGATAAGCCATGCCGCCGACTACGTCCTTGCTGACCTCGAACCACTCACTAGACATCACGACTATGTCAAAGGTGTATCCCAGTCCGCTCATCATGCGGTCAATCTCAATGCTCCGCCTACGAGGGTCAGCTGCGTCCGGCTCTACCACCAGCAGGTCTATATCGCTTGTGGGTGTCATGTCGCCACTAGCTGCAGAGCCAAACAGAATAACCTTGTCCGGGGAAACCGCGGACAGCACTCGCCGGACTATCTCTGCAATTAGTGCCTCGTCGACCATTCGAACCTCCATGGATACGTAGGCTATGGTGATTATACCACGTCGGTTGGCAGCAGTCCGAGGGCTGCAGTCGCAGGTGGAGTCCGCACTCTGCCACGAGCGCGAAGGATCAGGATGTGTGCTCAGGTGCAGAGCTCAAAGGCTTTCGTTGGGTCGGCAAGCTCAATAGAGCGTTCGATGCTGTGCTCTACAACACAATGGTTGGCTCTGCTATGCTCCAGGGCAGATATAGGCCGCTGCCGCTGTGTCGGTGGGCATAGGCAATCGCGGGTGGTTGTGCGCTATAGCACAATAAGCCAGCCCATTATGCTCTAGGACAGAGGCCGGCGGCCTCAGTTGTGTTTGAGGACCCAATCACGGGCCTCGAGCTATGCTCTCTGACACAACCCCCACACACAACCCCAATCAGCAAAGCGCACCGCAGCCACTCCGCAGCGCCCACGCCGCAACTCCCACACCAACACCCTTGACTCTCCCCTAACCGGAGGGTCTACGCTTGGGCTGCGATCGCAGATCGGCTCAGCATGTCAATCTCATTACCCCAAGGAGGCCCGGACCGGGATGCTTAAGATCGGCGACTTCTCCAAGCTGTGCATGGTTTCGGTTAAGACTCTGCGCCACTACGACTCGCTCGGTTTGCTGCGGCCGGCGCGGGTTGACGACTTCACGGGATACCGATACTACAGCGCCGCCCAGATTCCGCAGCTCAACCGGATCTTGGCCCTCAAGGACCTCGGTCTGTCTCTGGAGCAGATTGCGCACCTGCTCCAGGACGACCTATCGGCCGACCAGATCCGCGGCATCCTGCGACTCCGCGCGGCCGAGGCACGTGAGCGGGTCGCCGAGGAGCAGGCCCGCCTGGTTCGCGTCGAGGCCAGGCTCAGACTAATCGAATCGGAGGGGAAACAGCCCATGTACGACGTTGTTCTGAAAAAACTGCCCGCCCAGCACATCGCATCGCTCCGGCGCGTGATACCGACCTACGGCCACCTCGGAGAGTTGTTTGGTGAGCTGTTCGGCGTGCTGATGCCGGCCGGCAACGTGCCGGAAGGGCCCGGCCTCGCGATCTATCATGACCCTGAGTTCCGGGATCACGACCCCGACATCGAGGTAGCAATACCGGTCGGCGCTGCCGCCCGTATCGTTCCGCCGCTCACCCTGCGCGAGCTGCCTGCCTGCGATGTGGCGTCGACGATCCACCGCGGGCCTTACGAGGGGATCACCGCCGCCTACGAGGCTGTCGGCGCATGGATCGAGCCCAACGGCTATCAGGTTGCGGGGGCGCTGCGCGAGGTGTACCTCCACGGACCAGGTGAAACCAACAACCCCACAGAGTACGTCACCGAGCTCCAAGTCCCGGTAAGCAGGCGGGAGTAGCCCACATACATTGCGGGCGGGGGCGGCTGGGCGACAGCCGCCCCTCACCCCCGGTCACCGAGGCCCACATGGATCATCAGATCGACGGTGCCGAAGGCACCGTTCCGCCTCGCCCTCCCCTGGCCGGCGAGGAAGCGGGGGCCGATGGCGCTTGTGCGTGTTTTTGCTGCGTAGCAGGAGCCGTGGGGCGCGAAAAACGCGCCCAGGAAGGCCAATTGTGCTTGAGTTTGCCGCGCCGGAGGGTCGCCGGCTGCTCCATGCGTGAGTTTCAAGCGCAGACTCGCCAGGGACGCTTGGGTTTGCCGTCTGACCGGCAGAGGTCTGCCTCAAAAACACGCATACCCCAGCCGCCCCCCCTCGCCCCCGGGTCCCCCAAACCCACATGGATCATCAGATCGGCGGTGCCGAAGGCACCTTCCCGCCAAGCCCCAGCCCTGTCGTGCCGAGCGCTAGCGCAAATCCGTAGCCTAACTTCCCGGACAGCGAGTACCATATAGTCAGACAACTCGACAGCCCCGCTTCCCCAATGTGGCTCGGGAGGTGCCCCAAGTGCTGGTGCTGGTTCTGCTGTTTGGAGCCTACATGTGGGGTCTGTGGCTGTTCTACCGGGGCCGGCCCCACGCATGGGGCGTGGGCCAGAGCGTTGCCTTCTGGGCCCTAGGAGCCTTCTTGAGTTTTGACAACGCCTACATGACCGGAGGGCTTCTCATGGCCATGTTGGGCGACTGTCCCAACCCGTGGGGTATGGTGCTTGGCGTCATCATACCTGGCGCTGCAGCGATCGCGCTCCAGAGAATGCTCCGGGACGAGCGCCCCCGGGGGCCCTGGGCTGCGATCGTTACATATGCCGTCCTGGCAGCGGCACTCTTTGTGGCCGGGACCCTGATCTTCGGGGGAACATGAAGGCCACAGTGAGAGCCGCCGTCGGCGGCTCACCGCCCTGCCTGGCACATTTCTTGCCTGCGCGTTGCCAGGCCTAGCTCTCTAGCAAGCCGCCCCGGTCACGCGCGAGATCTGCGATGATCCTGATCGCCTCCGCGGCGTAATCCCCAGCTGCACCCCAGTCAAAGTTGACAATCAGCCCACGGCTGGAGCCCGTGACGATGACGCGGACCAACGTAGTCCCGTCGCCCGCAAAGTCATCTGCCATGACCGTAATGGCCACCCGATTACCCACTCTGGAGAAGTATTGCTCGTAGACCACCAAGCCGGCTGAGTTGCCGCCAGTCCGGCGGACATCGAGAAAGACATCATCGGATCGCCCCAGCGACCGGTCGATCGCCTGTAGCACCTCATTTGGCGTTGCCCGTAGCCTTGCCTCGCGCACAACTCCCATCGTCTTCGCACCTCCGCCCAGCGCCTCCGCACCATCCTACATGCACAGCTCGATCGCTGGCCAGCATCACACCCTGGCGGCCAGGCTACGCCGTTGTGGTTCTCCTCTGGCAGCGACACACCTGTGAGAGATCAGCTACCAATATCCTCAACGTGTAGGTACGGGTAATGGCTCACCGCGAAGCAGGAAAGCCTGGTCTACCAACTAATACCAGATACGAGTGCTGCATTGGGCGAGTGCGCTAGTTGCTCTCCGGCGCTTCGAATAGAACCCAAGACTCGGACGTCTATGAGCTTAAGGAGCCAGAAGCGAAAGTGAGGGGAGACCCGAGGTGACCGAGGTGGTGCACAACGAGGCCATTGGCGTGGTCAAGTCATCCTTGGCCCTCCCCTGGCTGGCAGAAGCCCACTACCCCTGGCTGAGGAGCTTGTGTGTTTCTCTAACCGGACGCAGCCAGGAGGGCGAAGATCTCGCTCAGGAAGTCATGTCCCTAGCATGTCGCCACTTTGCGAGCATTCAGGATCCCGAGGCTTTCCGTCCTTGGCTCCGCGAGATTGCACGTAACAGGCTGTATGACTGGTTACGCCGCAAACGACGCGAGCGGGAGGCCATGGCTACAGTCGCTGAGTCCATGATCCCCTTCCGCGACCCATCAGATACCCACCTACGACTTGATCTTCAGGCAGCTATCGCCATGCTACCCTACGAGCAGCGAGTAGCCCTATCTCTGCACTACTTTCTTGGTCTTCGGTACCGAGAGATTGCCCATGCCATGGGATGCCCTGTTGGCACGGTGATGTCCCGCCTGTCAGCAGCGCGAACCAAGCTACGCCAGACACTTGTGGAGCCCACAGACGGAGGACGACAAGAAAAATGACTAGCGAGCGTTCTGATGACAGAGTCCTCGATGCTCTGCTCTGGTCAGTCATTGACGGCCAGGCGGTACCGTGGGCACGTAGGCGGGGAGCGCACATAATCGGCTCAAGGGCAGCCTACGATAGGGAGCTCTCTTCCCGTCGTGCTCTCGATCTAGCTCTCAGGCAATGGGGCGCCGGCCTGCCCGCACAGTCTGACGCGATAATGGCCCCTGCGCGCGACTGCGCGCGGGCGTCAGTGCGCAGGCACTTAGAGGCCAGTCCGTTTCAGCTCATTGTCGGTCCAGCCGCTGTGTTGGGTCTGGTTGTTGCAGCAGTCGCGTGGCAGTTCGGTCTCCATGGCTTTTACGCGATCGTGGCCTATTTGGTGGAGCGCCTTCCATGACACAAGAAGGCGAACGTCCGACAGATCCTCTGCGGCTCGTCACGGGGCTGCTGCTCAGGCCGACGGCGACGATGTGGAGGTTGCGTGAGCATGGCCGCCTTTGGCACTCCTTCGTCGCAGCCACCGTGTTGGGTGGTCTTGGCTATGGCAATAGCCAGTGGCTAGAGCGGCTGACCGGGCACAGCCAGCCGGTTTGGGCTAGTTGGTTGGTCGGGTTGGCGCTAGCGCCAATAGCTCTGCTGGTGTCAGTTTTGTTTGCACACGCTGCAGCCCTGGTGGTGTGGCGAGTTACCAGTCGGCCTGTACTTGGGGGAAGCTTCGCGACCCTATTGAGACTTAGTGGATACAGTGGCTTAGCATCCTCGCTCATGGCCTGCATCCAAAACGCTCTGGTTATGATCGCCGTAAGGACCGGCTCTGTCGAAACCGCAAGGGCGATTTATCTTGGGGTCTTCCCCCTTGCTGTGGCTGGGCTTATCTGGGCGTTCTTTTTTCGTGTCCGTCTGCTACGGACCGCATACCTTACAAGCTACGGCCACGCATTACTGGTTCTAGTCCTTGCCAACTCACTAGCTTTCGCCGTGATGGGCAGCACGTCAGCGCCCGAGTTCGGAGTCGCTGTCGCACAACTCGATTGGCAGACTCATGTGAACCTTGGAGCCGATCCCGCCCTCCTACGAGTCGTCCGGGCTCTTCCTCAAGCCAGAAACGGTAATGCCGGAGTCAATGCCAGCCTCCGCGTAGTGCCACTGGCGTGCGAGCCTAGGCCGGGAGACGTTGTCGTCTACAGTCCTTCAGGGAGCGTGCCTGTCCGGCAACGTCATCTCCAGGCCAAAGAATCCATTTCTCTGGGCGTGATCACTGCACTAGCAGGTGAGGAGACGCCGCTGGGAGTTGTGCTCGAGGGGCATGTGGTGGTGTCCACGCTATACCAGTCGGAGATATCTGATCCCGTAGGCACCGTTATACCTGCCTCAAGTTTGGTTGGGATCGCAGTCTCCACAAGTCTCCTAGTACACAGGATTGTTGCGGCTCTCTTACGCTGATAGGTTGCGCTAACGGCGCCAGCGCCCGCGAAGGCACCGTGGCCTCTAGACGTCAACGGGGCTTTGCCGCAGCTCAGGCCATCACCATATTGCGAAGGAGGCGTAGACAAGGATGGGCGTGCACGTATGGAGGCGGATCGGTCCGGATCAGGTGATTGTCTTTGATGACGAATCTCTAGCGCTAATTGAGGTCGATGCGGCAACTGCGAGACTGCTCGTACTTGGGGATGACACAGTCGACGGGCCTGTCGACTCCAGAGAGGCAGTAGCCAAGCTGGTGCAGGACAGGGTGATTCACACAACTCATGTCACCGCCCCCACGCCGCGATTCGAGCTAACCTACATGCTCATGAACATCTCGCACCTATGCGATATGGAGTGTCGCTACTGCTTCGCAGGTGGGGGCAGCTACGGTGAAGCAGGCAGCCTGATGAGTGAGGAAGTCGCACAGAAGGCCATTGACATGCTTGCCGCATCCGAATACCCGGGGATCAAGCGAGTAGCGTTTTTCGGGGGAGAACCATTAGCCAACCCAAGGATCCTTCGGTTTGTTCTGAACTACGGGCGCGACACAATCGGCGATAAGTCCAAGTTGGGATTCATGATTTCCACCAACGGCACTAACCTTGACGACGAGATGATTGAGCTTCTGTCTAAGAACGAAGTGTCAGTCCAGATCAGCATCGATGGCACTAGTGAGCTGCAAAACTACCTTCGGCCCCTGCGCGGCCAACGGCACTCCTTTGGCGCCGTTGACGCAAACGTCAAGAAGGCCTTAAAGGCCAACACACGCCTCCACGGACGAGCCACCGTGACCAACATCTGCCCTGACGCAATGGACCTCGCGGCGCAGCTGTTCTCTCTTGGCTTTCGCAGCATAAGCCTCCAACCCGTCCACGGATGCGAGGCCCTCGAACTAGACGATCAGCAGATGGAAGCCCTGGGCGACGGCTATAGGCTCATGGCCAAGAGAGGCCTAGGCCGGCAGGTTTCGTGGACCAAGTCCTACATGGATCGGATTGTGAGGAGAGCCAGGACGGAGGAGTTCTGCGGGGCGGGCATGAGGGGCGTGACCGTGGCGCCAGACGGTACATTCTACGTGTGCCACAGGCTGATACCCCTGCCCGAGTTCAAGATTGGTGACGTCTGGGCGGGAGTCGACGTGACTCGCGTGGAGCAGATTTTTGCCGGTAAGCAAGGGGCAGAGGACTCTCTGGTTTGCCGCTCCTGCCTGTACAGGCACGTCTGTGGCGGTGGCTGCCTGGCCGAGAACTACCTCGAGACTGGAGACATCAGGGAGCCCTGGGCAAGGAGATGCAGCTTGACCAAAAAGGTGTGTCAGGCCTCGATTGATACTTTCGTTGATCAGTACTATGGCTCAGTGTCAGCTGCAGGACGTGCGGATGACTCAGGCTCAGCCCAAGACGCTCAAGCAAAGGAGGTTCCAGCCAATGGCTAGGGTGACCGTACTAAACGGAGCCGCTGATGGTCCAGGCTCAGGCGGGGAACAGCCACTGGGGTGTGTGATCTGTGGGATCAACATCTCGCCCTGCTGGACCCACGTCTGCCAGCTCTACTTTCCATGCACAGACTGTGGTCCAGACTGCAATCCGGTGGAGTGACCACAGATTGACCGGAGGGAGGTGATTGAATGGCTCATGTTCGTGTGCTCAACAGCGGCGGCGGTGGAGCAAGCCCTGAGTGCTGGATCGACATTGGTTGTACCGTCTGCGGAATCAACTTCTGCGACATCTGCTTTTGTGACAACCATGTCTGCAGCCACGTGCCGTGTACTGATTGCGGCCCGGACTGCAATCCAGTTGAGTAGTAGTTGCGCTTCCATAGGGGGGTGTAGACGATGGCCAAGGTCCGTGTTCTGAATCCAGTGGAGGAGCCCGTTCAGCCTTGCTGTGTGATCTGCGGAGTCAACTTCTGCGTCCTCGAAATCTGCTGGTTTGACGGGTGTGGTTGCGACACATACGTGTGCACTGATTGTGGGATTCAGTGTAACCCAGTCGAGTAGTCCGCGGCGGTTCGGAGTCGGGAGGCCACACTGGTGTGACCTCCCGCTCCGCTCCCGAGGCCACCAGGCGCACTATTGCTGGTCAGGAGGGGCCCATGTTGACAGCCCAAGAAGTGGCTCGGCATCTGCTTAGATTGCTGATACCGGTGGTGTGGGACGAACCCCGCCAGCGTAGATCTGTGGTCATTCTTGTGCTCATGGCGTGCATATCTGGAGTCATGGGGCTGGTTTGGCCTCTGGCGACCCGCTCTGCGGTAGATCTGCTCGTTGAGGCCTCTTGGAGCCGTTTCCTAGCCTACTGCGCCATCCTGACCGCTGCCCTGGCTAGCCAAGCGGTGGTAGGGTACTACTCATCAAGAATGTCCACAGTGCTCGTGCAGCATTTTGTACGATTCCTGCGCGACCGCTGCTATGCGAGTCACCTAGCGCATGCGGCCTTTGGCCGTTCTGAAACCGGTGAGAGCCTCGTCCTAATGACAAGTGACTGCGGACGGGTCGGTTCTCTAGCGATTGGCATCGTGTCTGGCACCACAGTCACGTTACTAGCCTTGCTGGGCACAGTTGTCGCGATGGCGTTGATGAGCCCGATGCTGCTTGTGCTCTGCGCCGTCCCCACGCTTATCCTTGCATGGGTGTACCAGGTCATGGAGCCACAGCTCCTCCAAGGGTCACAACGGGAGAGAGTGGCTGCTGGCCGACTGTCAACCATCGTCAAGGACCATCTCGACAAGGCTACGGTACTTCATGGCCTCCGAGGCGGCACCCATAGCCTCAACTCCATCCGGGCTAGACTCAATGAGTGTAGGGACGCCAGCACGGAGTTAGCTGTGACCCACGCCAGGCTTCAGTTGACAGTGTCGTTTATATCAATTACCGGCCAACTGATGGTCCTCGCTTACGGCGGAGTGCTTTTCCTGGGGGGGGCAATCACTCTGGGAACGGTTTTCGCTTTCGGCGCCTTGTTCTCACGCTTGTTTGGTCCGGTCGGTTCACTTTGGGGGATTCGCGGCAGCCTAAACTCAACGGCTCCCAGCGTGGAGCGTGTCTATCGCTCGCTCCACGGTACTGATGCTCCGCAACTCCCAACCGTCCTGCGGGATATCGAAGGGCTGCTAAGTCGAGTGCGCAGCGAGCTCGCGCCAGGGTGCATCGTCGGCCTCACCGGACCAGTAGGGGCCGGCAAGAGCACGATCTGCCTTGCGATGATGACCGATACCGCGCAGTCCGCGCTGAGAGACGGATGTCAGCAGAGCGTGTTGTACCTGCCTCAGAACGCCCGACTGCCCCGCGGCACTCTCAGAGCGGTCCTAACGATGGGTCTTGATCCTGACCTGGCCGAAGCGTCGCTAGTAGAGGCGCTCGCGGATGCTCGCCTCATTGAGCGGGTCAGGGCGCTCCCTGAGGGACTTGACACGGAACTTGGTCCTGGCGGTGTGGAGTTAAGCGCGGGAGAGACTCAACAGCTGCTTCTAGCGCGATCTTTGATCGACTCCTACGATCTGATCATCCTGGACGAGACCACCAGCTCACTTGATACAGACACAGCGCTGCATATCCTCGCTCGCCTCAAGAACCGCCTTGAGAGTACTCGGGGACGGGCTCTGGTCGTGACCCACCGCAGCGACGAGACTGCGGTACTTGACAGGCGACTCGTCCTGGAAGGCAACCGGGTGAGTCTTGTCGGTGCTCAAGAGGCTGGCACATCCTCGGCACCACTAATCGCGGCAGACGACCTAGAGATCGGAGGCGCGACATATGGCTGAGAGCACGTCCTACTCGAGTCACGCTGCCATCGAGGCCCGCGGCCTAGGTAAGCAGTACCGCAATGGAGGCACGGGCTTCTGGGTCTTTCGTGATCTCGATCTGTCTGTGCGTCAGGGCGAGATGGTTTGTGTGTCCGGACCTTCGGGGTGCGGCAAGACGACTCTGCTGTCTCTCCTGGCTGGCCTAGATAGGCCCACTGAGGGACAGGTTTCGTTGCTGGGCAGCAGGATCGATTCGATGTCAGAGTCCAAAGCCGCCTCCATCAGGCGGCGGGTAATCGGCTTCGTCTTCCAGTTCTTCTACCTTCTGCCCAATCTGACTGTGCTGGAGAACATCGCGTTGCCGCTCATGGCTGGCCCAAGGCAGCGAAATGACACGGCCAAAGCAGCGGCCATGGCTTCCCGTCTCGGACTGGGAGGTCGCATCAAGCACTACCCGCGCCAGCTTTCAGGCGGAGAGCAGCAGCGAGTCGCCCTCGGCAGGGCGCTGATCACCGACCCTGCGGTTATCCTAGCCGATGAGCCTACCGGCAACCTCGACCTCGAGTCAGCAGCCCTTGTGCTCTCGCTGCTTCGCAAACAGACGGAGGAAGGCCGGACAGTACTTATTGTCTCCCACAACCACCTCGTCACAAGGCTGTCCGACAGAGAGATCAACCTGGCACACTACGCCAGGGCCGCCAAGCAGGAGGGCTAGACGCATGACACGGTGGACATGGCGTCTCGTGACCAGCGGCCTGCGATCAGACACGCGTTGGCTGCTCGCCGTCGTGTTGAGCATAGCCTTCGCACTTGCCGCTCTCGTGCCCGTGCAGGCACTAAGCGACGCCAGCTTATCCGGGCTTGGAGAGTATGCTGCCAGGGCAATCGGAGCAGACGTACGTATTGTGCTAGATGAGTCAAGTCCGGCCACCGGAGACCAGGTTGATCAGCTCATTGCCGAGGCCGAGGGCTACGGTGCTCGGGTGTCGCGCGCCTTTGAGTTGCCCGTCTCCGTTGTCGCAGGGAAGAACGCGGCTCGTCTCCGGCTCGTCCTGCTAGAAGACGAGGGGTACCCATATTACGGGGGTGAGCAGTGGTCAGCTGCTCCGTCTGCCGCACTAGCGCAAGGAGCAGCCCTGTCAGCAAACGCCGTCAAGTCTTTGGGAGTAACGGTTGGTGATAGGCTCGACCTACTGGGCATCAAAGTTGACGTATCTGCGTTAATCCCCGAGAGCCTGCTGACCCTGGCTGCGTCCGGGACGGCTGGTACCGTGATCCTGCGCGCAAGCACCATATGGCCTGACGGGCAAATGCCTCACGGGCTGCCAGGCGCGGTCCTGCTAATCAGCCTCCCAGTCGACCCCGCAGCTTCTGACGCGATCACCGTGGCTCTTACGAAAACACTCGGAGCTTCTGGGCTATACCACCGTGAGCGCATCATGCCTGTCGTGGAAGTGGGACTTGTTCGTCTCAAGCAGACCTTCTTCTGGTGCGCCCTGCTAATCATCTTCATCTGCGCATTCGGTGTCTCGTTTGGTGTGGAGGACTACCTCAACAGCAAGTCAGACGAGATCGCTACGCTCAAAATGGTTGGAATACCTACCCTGTGGGTAGGTTCTATCATTCTTCTCCGGCTGATTGTGGCAGGTGTCATAGCCGCGATTCTTGCTGTCGGTATCGGCGCACTAATGATGTCCGCGACCGTATCGCTGGCAGGCAGCCGTGCCTCTGATATTGCCAACCTAACAGCACTGTCGCGTTTCCCGTGGGAGCTAATCCCCATCGGCGTGGTGTTGCTCCTGGCGCTGGGTAGCGTCCCCCTGTTCCTCCGGCTCAGGGAGAGGCCCCATCGGGTACTATGGAGCAAGATGCGCGGTGCGCCTCTAACCAGCCGGACGGCAGCGGGCGTACGCTCGCTGTTTGCTACGATAGCTATCGCTATCCCTGTCATGATGGGGCTGGGCCAATGGTACCTGGGCCGAGGCCAAACCCAGGGTCTGGTGCTTGGACTGATGGCCGGTTGCGCGATTGTAGTCCTCGGCTTGGTCTTCCTGCTGGTCAGGCTGGTAGCCTCGCTACGGCTCATCCTGCCGACAGCTCTGAACTGGCCATTGACGTACCTGCGCTCCGGGTCCGGACGCACGGTCGCTGCGACCACAGCGATTGCTCTGGCCCTCGCCGTCGGCGCCAGCACTGCCCTGTTGGACAGGGCCATTGATTGGGAGCTTCAGGCCGCTGTGAGGGACCAGGTGCCCTTTAGCGTGATGGCGGTAATGGAGCACGGGTCTATGGACAGCGATGAGGAAGCTGCACTTATAGCCGACCTAACCAACCTTGACGGTGTAGAGGCTTCGGCCTACTGCGATATTGGATACGTCTTCGTGGGCAAGTCTACGTCGGCGTTGACTCAGCGGGCAGCGTTAGCCAAGGCCGTTAGGCTGGATGAGGCAGCATTGTTTGGATCAGACCTTGCTCAACACATTCACCTGGCCCGGCCTGGTACTGAGGGATGCACTTTGTGGGAGGAAGCAACCAGCTACGCCGATATCATCGGGACCGAGCTGCTAATGGTGAGTTCGACGGGCAAGCACGGCCTGCCCCAAGATGATTCTGTTGCTTTGACGGTCCTTGGCCTCGACCCTCGGCCGGGACTTCGCGTCGGCCTCAATGCCCCGCTTACGGTCGCCCATGGTGTCCTGAGAGCTCCGGAGTATAGGGTCTTGGGAGTCAGGACCGACCCGGCATATTCTCGTACTGTTGCCACCTACCTTGAGGGCCGGATCTCCTATCACGAGCTCCATGACTTGGGTGCCGTTGAGGTGCTGCTACGCAGTGCCGCCGAGGAGCTCTCCTTCGTGTGGTGGGCGACATCAATCATCGCCCTACTCGTCAGCATCGTGATCTTCCTGACTACGTCTTCCGTTGCCAGGATGGTGAGAACCTACGATCTGGCGATGCTCAGGGTGATCGGCATTACTGGTCGTCGCCTCGCCGCAGGGCCTTACACTGAGGCAATCGTCCAAGGTCTGGTTGCTGGCTTCGTAGGCAGTCTTGTTGCCTGTGTGGCGGTGTACAAAGGTCTGCCTTTGTTCTTTTCGGTCCAACTCCCGGCGTACTGGATCATTCCCGTAATGTCGCTAGGCGTTGCCGTGATCGTGTCTGTGGCACTGTGCGCCGTGACATACCGGCTAAGTGTGGCACGACCGCCGCTCGAGGTGCTGAGGTCGGAGTAGGCGCGGTGACTGTCGTGCAGGTCCATCGCCCCTTCTAGCGGAAACCAGCAGGTTGACGCAAGTAAGGAGGCGCGCGATGGACAACCAGCGGTTAGAACAGCAGATGGAGTTTCTGCTGGAGATAGATAAGCTCAAGACGATCGTGAGACAAAACTACCTGGCCGACGGCTCGCGGCGCGAGGACTCCGCCGAGCACTCCTGGCATATGGCGATGTACGTGATCATCCTGGCCGAGCACTTCCCGGGGGTCGATGTGCTGCGCGCCGTGAAGATGGCCCTGCTCCACGACCTGGTGGAGATCGATGCCGGCGACACGTTCGCGTACGACGAGGCCGGGTACGAGGACAAGGACGACCGGGAGCAGGCCGCGGCCCAGCGTATCTTCGGTCTGTTACCGCCCGATCAAGCTGCGGAGGCCATCGCCCTCTGGACGGAGTTCGAGGAGATGAGGTCGCCAGAAGCGATCTGCGCGGCAGTCGTTGACCGCATGCAGCCGCTGGCGCTCAACAGCGCATCCCAGGGCAAAATGTGGCGGTCGTGCGCGGTCAGCGCCGACATGGTGCGCCACCGCAACCAGGTTGTGTTCGAGCGAGGGCCGGCGATTCTCGCCGACTACGTGCGGCAGATGATTGCCGCAGCCCAGGCGCGGGGCTGCTTCCCCGAGCCGGAGTAGGGGCAGGCAGGCGAGGCCCGCAAGTCAGCTCACACCGTGCCTCCCCACAAACGAGCACCCGAGATGACAGGAGCCAGGCCCCGCGCGACGGGACCTGGCTCTCTCGCAATCGGACTCCTGAGCCTGCCTCGAGCAGCTAGAACCTCTTCACATACGCGTGGCAGTACGGCTCCTTGCCCGCCCGCGCGTAGTAATCCTGGTGATAATCCTCGGCCGGCCAAAACCGGGCCGCAGGCCGCAACTCCGTCACTACATCGAGCCCGTTGGCCTGCAGCACCTCGATGAGCTTCTCGGCGACCCGCCGCTGCTCATCATCGAAGTAAAAGACCGCCGACTTGTACTGCTCCCCGATGTCCGGCCCCTGTCCGTCGGCCTGGGTCGGGTCATGGATCTCAAAGAACAGCTTGGCCAGGGTCTCGTAATCCACCCGCGCCCGGTCGTAGACGACCTCGACGGCTTCGAGGTGCCCGGTTGTCCCACTGCAGACCTGCTTGTAGGTGGGATTGTCGGCGTGGCCACCGATATAGCCTGACGTAACCGAGATCACGCCCGGCACCTGCACGAAGTGGTGCTCGACGCCCCAGAAGCACCCGCCCGCGAATACCGCCCGCCCCACGCGCTCCGCCGGCACGAAGTCCAGGGAAACCGAGTTGACGCAATGCCGCAGGTTCTTGGCCGTCAAGCGCTCGCCCTCGAACACATGCCCGAGGTGCCCCCCGCACGCCTCGCACAGGATCTCCGTCCGCCGCCCATCGGCGTCGGTCTCGCGCCGCACCCGCCCCGGGATCTCATCGTCAAAGCTCGGCCAGCCGCAATGCGACCGGAACTTGCTCTCCGACCGGTACAGGCCCTCGCCGCAGCGGCGGCAGGTGTAGACGCCGGTCTCGAAATGCTCGTTGTACTTGCCGGAGAAGGGCCGCTCCGTGCCCTTGTGCTCGATGACCCGGCTCTCCTCGGCCGATAGCTCGTTCCATTTGGGGTCCTGCCTGCGGCTCGTCACTGCTCTCAACCTCCCGCGCTACTCCGGGGCGGTCATGCACCGCACCCGCACGTCCGGCACCTCGCTGAGCGCCCGGCACAGAGCGTCCCGCTCCTCCTCGCTCCCGCGCGTCACCAGCAGGATCAGGCCATTGTCCCCCTCAAGGTCCATGCTGTGCACGCCGAGTCGCACCTCGATCCGGCACCCTCCCGCCGTCAAGATCTCCTGGACCCGCGGCGCAAACTCGCACCTCCGGTCAACCCGCAACGCAATAACATGCTGTGGCATGCAGATCAACTCCTCTCGGGCCATAGTCTGTCTACGGTCACAGGATCGGGACTCACTTGATCTCGAAACCAACCTCCGCCACACCCGCGCGTGGCGTAGCCGCCCGGATCCGCCCGCGCGTTCCCGGCGCAGCCCGCACCAGCCACTCCAGCTTGACTTCGCGGGGTGCCTGTGGGCCTGGCATGTATCCCAGGAACAGCCCGCCGGCGCCGCACCGTCCCGGCAGGTGATCAAGCTTGTGCTCCGCCTTGCCGATGAGCTCGATCTGCGCGCCCCCTGCCGCGCCGGGATCACCCTCAAGCCGCGCCTCAAACGGCAGGTCCAGCTTGATCTCCAGCGCGTAGTCGGAGCCCGAGGTCGGCAGGTAGCCGGCGCTGAACAGCCCACACGACACCTGGTACAGCCCCTCGCCCGCGGCGACGGCCGCGACCGTGACGTCGCGCACCTCGAGGTGCGGCAGGGTTTCTGCCATCGCCAGCTCCCACTGGGTCAGCTTGTGACACTCCGCCGCCAGAAACTTGGTCGGGGCGTTCTGAATCGCCCATTTACCCCGCCAGCCGCCGAGCTCAACCGGGCCAAGCTGCGGGTGCTCGAACGGCCGCCACGCCACGAAGCCCTCGCCTTGCAGCTCCTGGTCGTTCCAGCGCAGCATCTTGACCATATCCTGCTCCTGCTCCGCGTGGGTCTTGGCCGTCCGCGGCCACATCTTGACCCCGGCGCGCACCGCCAGGTTCCAGAGCTCACTGGTAAATGAGATGATGCCGCGGTGCAGGTACAGCCACTCGTCGTACGCGCCGCGGTTGAACTTGCCCTTCTCCACATGGAAACCGTCATACAGCGGCACGCTCGGGAAGCCCGTGATCTCCTCGCCTAAGTCGCCGAGCAGCTTGAGCGCCTCCATGTCCTTGGCGGGCATGGTCTTGGGGTCGCGCGAGCCCGGCGGCACCAGGATGGCCCCACCGTTGGTGTGATGCGAAACGCCGACGGCTATGTTACGGTGCGCCGTCACGAACTCCGCCACCGCCCGGCTCTCCGCTTCCGAAAGTGGGTAGGGCCCCGAACCGGCCTGCTGCCCTTCGACGACCCAGTCGTTGGGGTAGTTGCGGTTGAGATCGACGCCGTACTTGGTCGGCGCCGCCTTGACCTGGACCCCGTCGAAGTTGCGGATCAGGCCCTCCGGCAGCAGCCGGTAGTACTGCCCACCCTGCTCGTGCGGCCTACGCACGGCCATCGCGCGCGGGTCGAGGCTAGATACCTTCCACTCGCCGGCCGGGTCCGGTACGCGCATCAGCAGGATCTGTCCATCGCCATCGATGTCCGCGGGGTAGAGCCCGTCCAACTCCTCCCACTGCGGGAAAGGGTAGTACCGGGGCAGCGAGCGCAGCGTCTCGGGCGAGGTCAGGTAGCGCTCCGCACCGTCCGGCGAGACCCGCGGCAACACATAGAACGCCACCGTGTCCAGCAGCCGCGTAACCTGCGGGCAGCTGCCGTAGTTGCTGAGCAGGTAATCCACCGTGTACAGGGCGACCATCGAGCCGACGAGCTCGCCGGCATGGTGGTTTCCATCGATGTAGATGGCCGGCTTGTCCCCGTCGGAGCCGGTCGCCGAGTTGGTGATGGTAACGCTCCAGATGTTGCGTCCCTCAGCTGAAACCCCGATCGGTCGCAGCGTCGCCAGTTGCGGGTGCTCGGCCGCCATGCGCTCCAGCGAGCGGGTTAGCTCGTCATAGCCGTAGTAGTGGTCGTAGGTAAGGTACATGCGGGTCTCCTTTCTGATGCGGGTCAGGCATCCGGCCGTCCCAGGAGGACCTCCTGAGCCCTCCGCCTAACGCTCCACCGGCAAAGCGCTACGGAGTCCGCCCGCCGAGCCGATTGGAGGCTAGTTCGATGCACGCACAGTGTTTCCCGCCACCCTGCCCCGAGACGCATCGCTTCGTGCTGTACGGCGACTGCTGCTCCGGCATCCCTGGAGCCAAGCACGAGGCCAACTTCGCAGCCGTCAACTCCGTAGTGTCCCAGCTCCAGCCCCGCCCGGACTTCATCTGCTTTCTGGGCGATGAGATCAAGGGACTGGTGGCCGACCCGGCGGTGCTGCGCGAGCAATGGAAGCATTGGTTTGGGCGCGAGATGGCGTGGCTCGACCGCGATGCGATCCCCCTGTATCACACTACCGGCAACCATACTGCCTACGACGAGATGAGCGAGGCGGTCTTTCGGGATGTTCTGGCGCACCTGCCGCGCAACGGCCCGCCAGGCCAGGAGGGCCTCAGCTACTGGGTGCGGCGAGGGGACCTGTTGCTGGTTTTCGTCAACACGACTTGGTCCCAGCTAGGCGGTGACGGCCGCGTCGAGACCGCCTGGCTCGACCAGACCCTGGCTGCTCACGCCGACGCACGTCACAAGCTGGTTTTGGGGCACCACCCGGCGTACCCGATCAACGGCTTTGACGGGGCATTCCAGCGCAACATGGATCTCGCCGGCCGGGCCGCCTTCTGGGACGTGCTGGTCCGGCATGGCGTATTGGCTTATGTCACCAGCCACATCATGTCGTTTGACGTCCAGATCCACCGAGGCGTGCTGCAGATCACCACGGCAGGCGCGGGCACGCAGCCACTGATGCCGGAGGACGTCGAGTATCTGCACTGCGTGGAGGCAGCCCTCGACAGGAGCGGACTCAGCTACCGGGTGCTGGATACCGCAGGACAAGGCCGGGAGTGGCTCCGATGGCCGCTGTCATTGCCGCCGTCGGCAGAGTGGGCTCCCCTTGCTCCCGGAAACCACCCCGCCCCCGTGACCTTCCCGTCTAGTAGCCCGGCCTGCGGTACAGCGCCGCTGGTGGCATGGCGCTTTGACGGCGCCTGCCCGGCCGGTAGCGCGCCCAACACACTGCTGTCCATCTGGTCTCCTGGACCGATGCTCTCGCCGTTCTGGCTTGGGGTGATCGGGGCAGAGCGACGGCTCGCAGCCCTGCTAAGCGCAGCGCCGGGCAGATCCCCGCACTACTGGTTGGGCCCCAAGCTTGACGCCGGCAAGCCGTTCTCGGTCCAGGTTGCCCTTCACGGCGGGATGGGTCCGGGCGGTTTCCTCTGGCGCTGGGCGGACGATACTCCGTGGTCGTCGATGCTTGGCGCGACCCCGTGGGGTCCGGAGCGTCTGCAGTGGCAAGATGCCTGGGCCGTTGGCCACGACCAGTACGGGCCGGGAGGCAGGCCCTGGGGTGAGGGCAATCTCAGCGCGTGGTGGTACGCCAGCGAGCTCAGGCGCGAGTAGCACCGCAGAGGCCTTTGCGGCCCTAATCCTGACAGCGGCAGGAATTATACAGGCTTTCCCGAACGTGTATTCGGTCGCCCGTAGAGGGCCCAACCCAAGGAGGTAGGGACATGAAGGTAGCCGAGTTGCGTCAGATGTGGGAGAGCCGCCGAGCCAGCCTGCGCAAGCTGGTGCAGGGGTTTCCGGAGGGCCGTGAGGATTGCGCCGCAGCGCCTGGGGTAATGTCCATCGGGGATCACGTGCTACATGTGCTGTCGGCGGAGAAGACCGCGCTTGATGCCTTGACTGTAACCCCCGGCGTCTGGACGTGGGGTACCGGCATCGACTCAGCGCACTATCCCAAGCGCGACGACATCGTGCGTGCGCTTGACGAGCAGACCGCCAAGGGGCGGGATTACTTCGCTAAGCTGAGCGAGGAGCAACTGGCCGACACCGTCAAGCTGCCGTGGGGCGAGGAGTACTCGCTTGAGGGCTTCTGGGTCAGGTGGATGGCGCACGATGCCCATCATATCGGCAGCATCGTCTCAGCCATGCGGGCCGGGGGCATCGAGCCGCCCAACATCTGGGGTTAGCGCCCAGCGCTCCGCTCGTAGGGATTGACGGCTAGAGGAGGCAGGCGTCAGACCCTGCCTCCTCTAAGCTCAGGCACCACCATCATCGGGATGCCCTAGCAGCTCACTGGCGCAGCCATCCGGCAAACTTACTCGCGACGCCCTCGCCGCCAATCCCGCCCAGTAGCCGCAGATACGCGTCCGTGTCGCTCACGCTCTCGTCATTAAGCCGCCGCAACAGGACCATCATCTCTGCCGTGCCCATTGCTTGCTCCAAGCGGTGCAGCAGGATGCAGCCCTTGGCGTACAGCGTCGGGTGGGCCTTCTCGTGTTCCCGGGGCAATCCCATGATCGCCGGCAACCCGGGCAGCTTGGCTCGCCGCGCCTCCAGCAACTCCTCGGCCGTAGCCTCACCGAAGCGTTCCCGCACCGCGAGGATCGAGCTGTACTCAGCAAATGACTCGTTGAGCCAATCCTGCCAGCTCGACGTCTGGGCGCGCTGCCACCATAAGTGGGCCAGCTCGTGCGCCATGTAACGAAACCTAATCAGCGGATCAACCAGCCCGTCCGGCGTCAGCACCACGAACCCGTGCCGCGCATAGCCACCGCCCTTGCTGCGCGGGGCGAGCGCCAGCGTCAGCCCGTCGCTCAGCGGCTCGCCAAACCAGCCCCGGAAGCACCGCAGCAGCCACTCGCTGTCGTCGATCACGGCTTGGGCGAGAGCCGCATCCTCATCGCGCGCGCATATCACGCGGATGCGACCGCTGCCGATCTCCTGCAGCTGCGGCGAGGCCATCACGATCAGGTCCTTGCTGGCGAACTCACTCTCGATTATCCATCGCCCGCCCTCGGAGCGCACCCGTCCGTTGCCAGTAACGGCGTACCCAGGCTCAGTGACCTCAACCGCCACGGCAAAGGTAAAGGGTGGGTAGGCCGGATCGAGCGGAAACCACGGCTGGTACAGCCCCAGCTCCACCCACTCCGCGGTGACCCTGTTAACCTCCCAGGGTTGCAGGATACCCAGCTGGAGATCGTACGCCAACTCAAGCCGCAAGCGCTCGCCGGCGGACATCGGCGCTGCCGGGGTGATGGCCAATGTCGCGCTCTCCGGTGCAAACTGCAGGGGTGAGCCTGGCCGCAGCTCCCACCGGGCATCCGGCACAGCCTTGACGCTGCGAATCTGAGCGCTCTGGTGCAGGCCCAGCTGGACCTCGTTGGCGTCCGCTGCCAGAGAGTAGCAGTCCATCTGCAACCGGACCGATATCGACCCCTCGCTCGGGCGTATCGTGAGGCACACATCGTAGTGAGCGGTGGATAACATCAAGCGTCCCCCTTAATAATTCTTAGACGCACCCTCACTACGACCTCAAGAGGCCCTTCTCCTGCCCGCCTTAGCTAGCCCATTACCAGCAGATCCCTTGAGAAGCTATGGAACGACTGTCCGCCCTCCGGCGTGACCATCACTACGTCCTCCACCCGCACCCCGCCGAGGCCCGGCACGCGGATGCTCGGCTCAATCGTGAAACACATCCCGGTCTCGAGCACGGTCTGATCACCAGGGAACAGGAACGGCTCCTCATGCACGTCGATGCCGATGCCGTGGCCCAGCCTGTGCGTGAAGCCGTCGCCGTAACCCGCTGCCTCGATTACCCCGCGCGCGATCGCGTTGAGCCCCGCGGCGGTGACCTGTCCGGACTTCATTGCCGCGATCGCCTGCGCCTGGCTCTCCATGATCAGCTCGTGCATCCGCTCCATCTCCGGCACCGGCTCGCCCCAGAACACCGTCCGGCCGAAGTCCGATGCGTAGCCGTCGACAACAGCTCCGAGGTCAAAGGTGATCACCGAACGCGGCTGAATCGGGGTATCGCCCACCTTGCGCCCGGCAGCGGGCAGGTCGACAACGCCTGGGCCGCTGATGCGAATCCCGGTGTGGAACGATGGATTAGTGGCGCCAAAGCGCACGAACAACCGGTCTATTTCCTGGGCAATCTCCATCGCCGTGACCCCGAGCTCGAGTTGGTTCAGCACCGCCGCGAACGCCCTCTCTGTGACTGCGGCCGCCCGCCGCATCAGCTCGATTTCGTGTTCGTCCTTGACCATCCGCTGCCTGGCGAGCAGGTATCCGGCATCGACCAGCTCGACGTCGCTCTTGGCCTCGCGCAGGCCGAACATCCCCCGCGCCCACTGCCGCGCGATCACACCGATCCGGCGCGGGCTGCCTGCGGCAGCCAGCATGCGCCGGGCAACATCGACTGGCTCCTCGAGCGGGCTGAGGATGCCGTCGCCGATCACCGTGATGTTGTTGGCCCAAGGGGTGCCGGCAAGCTCGGCAGCCACGTGGCCGGACGCCCCCATGCGTGGAACCATCAGCAGGGGGGAGCGACCTGGTACCAGCAGTGCGCCGTATAGCGCGTCGCCGTACTTGTTGTCATCGGTCGGGTTGTGCGGCTCGCGGGTGATGCCTAGCAGGTATTGCAGGTCTGAGCTGGGTCCCTGGACAAACAACGCATCGATCCCGGCCCCCTGCATCGCGGCCGATAGTCTGTCGATGCGTCCCTGGTGCACGCCGTGTGCTATGCGCATTGGGGTCTCCTCCTTGGTTAATCTAGGAATGCTTCGGTGTTCGCTCTGCACTAGTGGGCGACGGACCGCCATACCAGGCCGCCGCGAAGCCAGTCATGCCACGCGGCGGTGAGTCCGGCAAGACTCAGTCCCGTCACGGTTTCGATTGCCTCGGGGGTCTTGGCGCCAAGACAAGTCTCATCAACAATCAGGCGAAGGGCATCGGCGCCAAAGGCTCCAGAGATATATTCAGCCAGCGAGAAGCTGTACTCATACCGGTGTTCAAGAGTGCCCGAGCGGAAGCCCTGGCCCAGCTCATCCAACGAGGGCAACTCGGCGGAAGCTGCGGCCCGGGCAAAAGCCGCGCGCCGGCTGCCAAGCAACTGGCGCGCCGCGACGCCTGCCATCCCCTCGGAGAGCCAGACGGGGACGTCTACAGGGCCGATTGCCCGCCGCCCGATGTAGCGGGACAGGACGGCGTGATTGAGTTCGTGAGCGAGGATCTCCCACAGCAACGGCTGGTCTCCTCCCAGAATCCTCGGGGTAATGACATGAACAGCGCCACCACGCCACGTTCCTGCGATCCAGTCGGGCAGGGCTTCCCCAAGGGCGGCGCTCATCCCGGCGTTGTCCATGTACACGTAGACCTCGACCGGTCGGCATAGCTCGGCCAGCGCCTCGGGCCCGGCCGCGGCGAGCGGCAGTAAGGCACGGTCGAAGGCTTCCTCGCCCATCTCCAGCAAGAGGGCCAGATCGCGGTCCGGACCCGGCCAGACATGCAGGTTGAGGCGGGCCGTGCGCGCCGACTGCCAGGCTGGAGGCCTCCATAGCAGCTGCTTGGTTGTGAGACTGCCGATGCGCCAGCCCACACGGTCCTCATACGCCTCAGCGTTCATGACCAGCGTCCGGGTCTTGGCGAACCGGGCGTGGACCGTCAGGACCGCAGGCTCATCGCCCGCGCGCGAGACTATAGCCCATTGCTGCAGCGGCCCAGTCTGCTGCAGGCTTCGCTCCAGTTGCTCGCGGAGCCCCTCACCGGCGAAGCCGACATAACGCGCCGTGAGCATCCCCTCGAGAGCCTGCCAGTCGCTACGGGCGATCGCAGCGAGAAACTCATCAACGGCATTCTCCGCGGTACCTTCGGTGATCGGCAGTCCCTCGGCAGGCACTCCTGGCTGGCCGCGGACGGCTAGGCCGGCGGCTGCCGCGAGGCACAGAACCGCGATGACCAGGAAGGCAGCGGGGAGGCGGTTGACCGGCCGACGCATCTCGGTCGTCACCTCACCTTCGCGCTGCTCCTCTGGTGGTTGCCGTCAGCACGCCCCGGCACAGACTCATCCCGCAGCATGCCCCAGACCAATACATCGCGGTAGGACTCACCGTCCCAGTGAGCTTGGCGACGGGTGCCTTCGTGGCGGAAACCCAACCGCTCGAGCATCCTCCGGCTGGCCTCGTTGTCGGCATAGCACTCCGCATCTGCCCGCCACAGTCCGCGGGGAAACAAGCCCGCCAGTAGACAGCCCAGAGCTTCGGTCCCCAGGCCCTTGCCCCGCTCCTCACCGATCACGATCCGTAACCAGGCGAACCTGTGCTCGCCGTCCATCCAGTTGACGCGGATGTAGCCCACCCGACGCTCGTCACCTCGGCGGACGATCATCACGTACATCTCATCCGTGGAGTCGGATGACCGCTCGATATCTGCCGCCTGCGTCTCCGGGGTAGCCTCTGGCCCCGGTCCCAAAGCCATGCGCCGTACGACCGGATCGTTCTTCCACCCGGCAACCACCGCAGCGTCGGTCGCCCTAGCAGGCCGTAGCATCAGCCGCTCCGACTCGTACCACCCGGGCTCCACCAGCAACACCTGCCTCTACTCAAGCTCTTCGGCGGCCGGTCCAAAGGAGTCCTTCCGGCGTTGGAGGTACGCCGTAAACACGTGGTTAACATCCCTTCGACATAATGGATTAGTCCAGCCTCTAACCACATAGGGAGGTACACTATGCCCGGACTAGCGCCGACTAGCCGCAAGGGCAGCAACCGCCACCGTTGCCCGCTCGGCAGCCATCGTAGCCGCCCACCAAGCAACTTTACCCGGCTCATGCCAGCCTGCCTGGCCATACTGCTCGCACTAACCCTCGCCGCCAGCGCGTGCGGCGGCGGGTCCAAGCCGCCCGCGGGAGGCCAGGTGACTCCCCCGCCCGGGCCGCCTGACCCGAGCCGCCCCGCGATCACCGCAGCGGCCACGGCTCTGGACAAGAAGGATGTTGCGGCCTTCAGCCTGACCCTCTCTACCCCGCTGCGTGAGTCAGTCGCGGGTTATCTCGATCTCTCCGGCCCTGGTGCCGCCACGCTGGCCAAAGCGCTCCGCGAGGCGCGCCTGGTCGAGGAGCACGAGAAGGTGCGCATCTACGAGGTTACCATCGACGGTGAGACGCACAGCTTCACCATGGTTAAGGAGGGAGATCAATGGCTGCTAGGCGACATCTAGCTCCCAGGAGCCCTCAGTCTCGCCTCCGGCCCCTGCTGATACTGGCCGCCCTTGTGGTAGCAGCCACTAGCCTCATGCTCGCGCCGTCGCCCGTCCGGGCCTATGGCAACCTCGACGCGCACCCGGAAATCAACAAGCAGGCCGTCGAGATCTACCTGCAGCGCGCCTTCCGCGACGAATGGTTGTCCCACACCAGCCTCGACGGGCGCAAGGTACTCGGCACGGCGGTAATCGAGACAGGGTTGCTGCAGATCAAAGAAGACAACCGGGAGATGACGGTTGCCGAGTGGTTGGCCCACGGCGGCATGTCGGCCGACGAGCCCGAGCTGCCGGCGTCCTTCCGGCACTTTTATGATCCACTCAAGAACTCCGGCGTTCACTACCTTACGGACCACCTTGACGACGTGCTTGATGCTGTTGGCGGTCTCGGCAGCGCCTTGGTGCAGATGGTCGGCTACTTCATGCCCAAGCTCGATACGCAAAACCCCAAGACCGACGCCAAGCAGTGGGCGTTCACGCATCCCGACAACCGGTTCTCCTACGCCAAGGCGGTCAAGTACTATCGGGACGCCCTGGCTGTGCCGGCTTCGCTCGGCGGGGACGGCCAGCCCTTGGCGGCCATCGGCGAGTACGGCCTGGCCTGGCGCGCCGTCGGCGAGACCATGCACCTGATGGCGGACATGACCGTGCCCGCACACGTGCGCAACGATAGCCATCCGGACGCAGACATCTATGTCACCAAAATCGGCAACCCCGATCCCTACGAGAGCACCATCGGCCGGGCCGAGGTGCTAGACGCGGTCCTGCGCGGCTCTGCCACAAAATCAGTCGATTACGGCGCACCCAGCCTGCCCGAGCTCTTCGAGGCAGTCGCGCGCTGGACCAACGCCAACTTCTACTCCGGGGACACAATCCAGTGCATGCTGGTTTCCACCACTGCCAACGGCGAGCCCGCCTACCCTTCGCCCACTCTTGATGCCGGTGCGGAGAAGGGCTATTACTACCGGGAGATCGATGGGCAGAAGATCCCGATGCTGGCTACGTCGCTGCTGCACAAGTTCAACCTGATGAGCCAGCAGAGAGAGCATGTTCCCTGGGGCTACATCGACTGGCGGGTACTCCAAGCCCAGCGGCGGATCCTCATCCCCACGGCTGTGGAAGCCAGCTCGCGGGTAATTGATGACTTCCTGCCGCGCTTCATGATTGAGTACAAGGTCAAGCAGGTTGGCACCGAGGCCTTCGAGATCACCGGCAACCTCGTGCACAAGAGCACCAAGACCTGGCCGCAGGCACCCCAGGTCAACAACGGGGCCTTCCTCAGCTACAAGCCCAAGGGCCAGCCGGTCCAGACGATCTGGGTTCCATGGGACTCCTATCAAAGCGGAAACGCCATCCGGCACCGCTTCGAAGCCCCGCCCGGCGGCGTCATCTCCCTTGGCTGGGACCTTGGCGGCTACGTGATCAAGTCCGACCCGGTTATCCTCGGCGGCGTTGAGCTCAATGTCCTGGCCTACGGCCTGGACACAGCCATTGCTCACACAGACGTCAAGCTGCAGGCGGTCATCTCCGACGTCCCGGCCGAGCTCAAGACGCTGCAGCTCAGCTGGTCGATGGGTGACGGCGGCGCCGATCAGACTGCTACCCTCACCGTGGGGCCGCTTGGAGCGGACTACGAGATCGAGCACGCGTATACTCAGGCCGGCGAGTACACGGTCACGGTGTGGGTCCTCCACCCGCAGACGGGTGAGCCTCTGGCGGAGGTCACGCGCAAGGCGGTCGTCAAAGAGGTCAAAGTGCAGATCTACCCCAACCGCATTACGGGCCGGATCGGTTTCCCAATCGAAGCCAGCTGCCTGCCGTCCCAAGCGACCTACCGGTACGAGTGGATCTTCGGTGACGGTGAGAGCGTGGCGGACGGCACTTCGGTCGTGCAGCACGCCTACCGGCAAGAGGGCACGTACGACCTCACCGTGCGGGTGTACCAGAAGGGCGGGCCGTCAGTCCCTCTGGCCGAGGACAAAATCAAGGTGGAGATTACCGGCAGCGAGAGCGAATGCCCGTGGTGCGGCCACGTGCACGGCCCGTTTGAGCAAATCGTCCAGGCCAAGTCAATCTTGTTCCGCGACGGCAACGGCAAGCAACAATGCGTGTACCAGGTCTACTTTGATACGGAGAAGACCCAGCTGTACACGGTATCCATATACGTGGACGGCAAACGCGAGGGCGTGGAGATCGAGTACTGGTCCGACGGCAACAAGCGGTACGAGCGCACTTTTGTAGCCGGGATCGAGCACGGAGTGCGTAAGGAGTACAGTCCCGCCGGGCTGTTGTCCGGTGAGCGCGAGTACCGCAACGGGCGCGAGGAAGGCATTCTCATCTCCTACAACCCTGCGACGGGTCACAAGACCGGCGAGGGTACGCAGGTTTTCTTCGCGGACACTAACAGGAAGCTCAGGCATGGTCCCTGGATCTCATACGATCCCACGACCGGGGTCAAGGCGGCGGAGGGTAACTACGAGTACGGTCTCCGGGAAGGCCGCTGGACCGAGTACCATGCTCTGAGCGGGGAACTTGAGGGCGAAGGCAACTACGTCAACGACAAGCGAAACGGCACGTGGACTCATTACGACAAGACCGGCAAGTACAAGGCCACCGGCGTCTACGGCGGCACGGGAGGCCACCGGCAGGGCACGTGGACAGAGCAGGTGTCCTGGCCTGTCGAGGGTTACTGGAAGGGCGAGTACGTCGACGGCCGCAAGACAGGTACGTGGGTGCTGTATAGGCCTGACGGGTCGGCGACGCAGCACACGACGACACACAAGTAGGTTGATCATCATCCACTGGGGTGCGTCGGCAAGGCGCGGCTAAGGGTGTGAGCGCGCAGGGCAGGCGCACCCCAGTGAGGCTCGGGGCGGTGAGGTTTCGCGTCGGATGCCCACAGGCCTGCCCGATTCAGACCGGTGGAGACCCACAACCGGCCTGGATCAGACCGGTCACCCGACCCAACAGGCATATTTCAGACACCATCCCCCGTCCAGCAACCCCCACATACCGCCCCTGCCTGCCTAGCTCTGCCGGAGAGCCTTGTCATCCATGACAGGTCCAGCCAAACCCCCTGCTATCTGGGCCTGCCAGTAAATCGCTCATGCATGAAGGTGGCGGCCATAGTTTATAGAAATGCAGCCTCACAACTCCAATGTAGGGATTTAAAGCCGCAAAGGAAGGGGGCATGACTAGCGCAACACCACAACCCAAGCCTGTGTCTCCGCGCGTCCTAAAGCCGTATGAGTATGCGTTCCCATGCATACACAGGAGGTGGAACCGGGTGGTAACAGCTGGCAAGCAGTTCGTCCTGATGTTGTTTGCCTTCATGGTTGGGATGATCTTGTATCGTATGAGCCGCGCCCGCCAAGGACAACTCCCCTGGATTCGGCCAATCAGCGGCCTGGCCGCCATCGAAGAGGCAGTCGGCCGCAGCACCGAGCTCGGCACCCCGGTGCTCTACGTGCCGGGCCGCACCGAAATCAACACCGCCGGCGCCGCGCAGACCATGGCCGGCCTGGAGATCCTGAGTCACGTAGCTGGCCTGACCGCAAGGTACGACACCGATTTGCTCACCGCCATCGCTGCCCCCAATGTCCAGCCCATCGCTGAGGAGATGGTCCGCCAGGCCTATCTCGCCGCAGGCAAGCCTGACGCCTATCGCTCCGATATGGTCCAGTTCCTCAGCAACGAGCAGTTCGCGTTTGCGGCTGCATGTCTAGACATCATGCACCGTCAGCGCCCGGGAGCCGCGATCATGGTCGGTGAGTTCCAGGCGGAAACCATGATGCTCGTCGAGGCCGCCGCGCAGGCGGGCTCCATCACCATCTGCGGCACCAGCCGTGCGATCCAGATCCCGTTCTTTGTGGCTGCCGCCGACTACGTGCTGATCGGTGAGGAGATGTTCGCCGGCGGCGCCTATCTAACGCGCAATCCCGACAAACTGGGGTCCATTGCCGCTTTGGACGTCGGCAAGCTGATCGGGGTGCTGATGATCATCATCGGCGCCGTAACGATCACCGCCGGCAACAAGGCCTTCTTGGACTTCATCAAGCGATAGCGGCAGAGGAGGTGTGCCCAGTTGCGTAAAGAGATCCCTTTGCTGATCTGCTTCGTGACCGGCGTCGTGGTGCTAGTCGAGTACTTCCTAGCGCCGGCTGTTCCGGCCAGCAAGACGTACGCGCAGATGCTCCAGAATTGGGGCACTGTCGTGTCGGGCTTCGCCATGTTTGTGGCTGCGACCAACCTTGCGCTAGTCAATTTGCGCAGGGCCGACCCCAAGCGTAACAAGGAGTGGCACAACCCTGTGCTGCTGTTGGTTTCCATGGCCGTCATGGCCTTCATCGGGCTATTTGTCGGGGAGAGGACCTCGGTGTATCAGTTCCTGTTCACCAAGGTCTATCAGCCGCTGGGCTCAGCGATGTTCGCGCTGATGGTCTTCTTTATCGCATCAGCAGCTCACCGAGCGTTCCGGGCAAAGAGCGTCGAGGCTGCCCTGCTCCTGGGCTCAGGTATCATCGTCATGCTGGGCCGCGCGCCGATCGGTGAGCGCATCGGTCCCTGGCTGCCCAATCTGACCACCTGGATCATGAACGTGCCCAACGTCGCCGGCAACAGGGCGATCATGATGGGCGCGGCACTCGGCGCCCTAGCTACCGCCTTCCGTGCGCTGGTCGGCATCGACCGGTCGTACCTGGGCGTGGACTAGGCGGAGAGGAGGCCATACCAGATGGATTCCCTAGTCAAGCTGGGCAATGTCGACCGGCGGATCCTCTACCTTGTCATCATCCTCGCCACCCTCGTGCCGCTGGTCCGGCCGGTCGGCCTGCCGTTTGGTGTGACAGAGGCCACGATGAAGTTCTACGAGGCGGTCGATGCGGTGCCCGCGGACGGCACGATCCTGATGGCCATCGACTACTCGGTCAGCGGCGGCCCTGACGTACATCCGCAGGCCCAGGCAGTCTTCCGGCACGCCATGGCCAACAACCTCAAGGTGGTCTTCGTGGCCTTTGTAACGGAAGGCACCGAGTTTGCCAACCAGATCATCGCCGAGGGCGAGAAGATGGCCGGCAAGCAGTACGGGGTTGACTTCGTCAACCTAGGGTATCTGCCCGGCGTCGAGGTAGCGATCTCCGCCTTCGCCCAGGACGTCCTTAAGACCTACCCCAAGGACGTCCGCGGCGGCAACACCGCCACCCTTCCGATCATGCAGGGCATTCAGACGGCTGCGGACTTCCGGCTGATCGCGGAGTTTGCCACCGGTATTCCCGGCCCGTCGGAGTGGATCAAGCAGGTTGGAACCAGGTACAACGTTCCCCTGGCCATCGGCGTGGTTACCGTCATGGGCCCCCAGACCACCCCATACTACCAGGCCGGCCAGATCGTCGGGCTGCTATCTGGGCTTAAGAGCGCCGCTGAGTACGAGGTGGCCATGAAGCAGCCCGGATTGGCGACAGCGGCGATGGACGCGCAGTCGATCGACCACGTGGCGATCGTCCTGTTCATCATCCTCGGGAATATCGCGTTCTTCGCTCAGAAGAACCGCAAGGGACGGTGAGCGGCATGACATCAGATATTGGAATATGGGTGGCAGCGATCTGCACCCTCGCGATGTTTTCCTTCCTGTGGCGCGAAAACCAGGTCTTTCGCTCCTTCCAGCACGTCTACGTGGGCATCGCAGCCGGGTACGGCATTGTCCAACAGTGGAAGGCCATCAACAACATGGCCCTCACGCCCCTCGGCAAGGGGACTTACTCATGGATCGTGCCGGTCGTCCTTGGCGTACTGCTGTTTACGCGCTTCTTCAAGCCGGTGGCGTGGCTGTCCCGCTGGTCGCTGGCCATGCTCATCGGTCTCGGGGCCGCGCTATCGATCAAGATCCTCGAGACAGAGTTCATCCGGCAGGCCCAGGCGTCGTTCCTGGCCCTCAACAAGCTAGACAACATCCTGCTCGCCCTCGGGACGGCGGCCAGCCTGTGCTACTTCTTCTTCACGATCAAGCCGTCGACGGCGCTCGGAACTGCCTCGCGCGTCGGCCGCTACGTGCTGATGGTCGCGTTCGGAGCCGGCTTCGGCAACGGCGTGATGGGCCGGGTGTCTCTGCTAATCAGCCGGATGCAGTTCCTGTTTGGGGAGTGGATCCACCTCATTAAGATGTAGAAACCCCGTTGCGCCCCGCCACCACGAGGCGCGCGTCTCCGACCGAAGGCCCCGGGCTCGCAGCCCGGGGCCTTCGGCTAATGAGGCATTTTGGCGAGGTCGAGGCGGCCGCTGCGGCAGAGAAGGATTGCCCCCAGCCCCCAGCAGAAATAGGCTAGCCAGGCACGAATGGCTCAAGCTGGCGATGGGGCATGCTCCCGCCAGAGCAGCCCGAAAGGACGGTGCATCCGAGTCATGCAGAGCAAACCCAAACTCCACCTCGACGAGTCCATGGCCATGTTCGAGGACGCCAAGCGGCTTTCACCCGGCGGCGTCCTGGGCATCCGACGGCCCTACAACTTCGTGGAGGGCGAGTATCCCATCTTCATCGAGCGCGGGTACGGCGGGCACATCGTCGATGTGGACGGCAACGACTACATCGACATGCTCTGCGGCTACGGGCCGATCATCCTCGGGTACGTCGAGCCGGAGATTAACCAGGCCGTGGTCGAGCAGATGGCCAAGGGCTTTTGCTTCTCGCTGGTACAGCCGATCCAAAACGCGCTCAACCAGAGGCTGATCGACCTCATCCCCTCGGCGGAGATGTCGCTGCTGGTCAAGACCGGGTCAGATGCCACGACGGTGGCCGTCCGCATCGCCCGCGGCTACACCGGCAAGTCCAAGATCCTGCGGTGCGGCTACCACGGCTGGCACGACTGGTGCGTGGAGGTGCCGGCGGGCGTTCCGGAGGAGGTCCACCGGCTGACGATTGAGTTCCCGTACGGGGACCTGGAGGAGCTGGAGTCGCTGCTTCGCGAGCACCGCGGCGAGGTGGCGGCCATCATGATCACCCCGGTCGGCCACCCGACCGCGATGCCGGTGATCCCGCCGCCGCCCGGGTACCTGGAGGGCGTGCGGGCCCTGGCTGACAAGTACGAGGTCGTCCTGATCTTCGACGAGATCCGCACTGGTTTCCGCGTGGCACTGGGCGGCGCGCAGGTCCGGTACGGGGTCGTGCCCGATATGTCGACCTTTGGCAAGGCGATGGCCAACGGCTACGCCATCAGCGCCTGCGTGGGCAAGGCCGAGATCATGAAGGTTGTGGAGAAGAAAGTCTTCATCAGCTCAACCTTCTTCCCCAACAGCCTGGAGATGGTCGCGGCGATGAAGTGCATCGACATCTTGGAGCGCGAGCGTGTCGTTGAGAGCCTTTGGGAGCGCGGCACCAAGTTCCTGGAGCGGCTGGAACAGATCGTGGCCGATTCGGGCGTGCCGTGCACTGTGTCGGGGATCCCGCCGATGCCGTATATCACGTTTGACCGTGCGGACGACAAGTACCGCGAGCGGCGCACGGCCTTTTACACCGAAACCATCCGCCGCGGCCTCTTCATCCAGCCTTTCCACCACTGGTACATCGCCCACCGGCACACGGCGGCCGATCTTGAGCACGCGCTCGAGGCCATCGCCGAGGGGCTGGCATATGCGGCGCATCACTTCCCGCGGGGGTAGGGGAGGGGCGCGGCGCCGGAGGCGGCCCCGGTCGCCCGGGGTAGCCATAGCGGGTTGCAGGTTGAGGAGGCCCTGGTTGGGGCCTCCTTTGATCTACTCGCCGCCGATCGTGTCGTGCGGTTTGCGCCGAGGCGCCGGTCTCATGGGTCTGTAGGACCCATGAGTTTCGACATCATGGGTCTCGAGGCCCCATGAGGCGTTTGAGAATGCTGACCCCCACCCACCTCCCCCTTGACATACCGCTCTCCCCATGACAAAAATACCAAAAGCCCTCGGCGGTGATCTGATGACGATTAAGGCGCTGTTCCTCGACCTGGACGGCACCCTGCTGACCTCGGCCAAAGCCATCTCCCCCACGACCTTAGGCGCCCTCCGCCAGTGCAGGCAGAGCGGCATCAAGGTCTTTGTGGCGACGGCGCGCGGCTCCACCGTGCCGAGACAGCTCCGGCTGACCCCGGAGGAGGCCGAGGTCCTTGCCGACGGAGGCATCTTCCACAATGGGGGATGTGTGTGTTTCGGCAGTAGCCGGTACTACACGACGATGCAGCAGAGTAGCGCGGAGCGGGCACTGGAGATCGTGCTCTCTCACCCCAAAACCAATCTCTCCATCCAATTGCCCGGCGATCGGCACAGCTTTCGCCATGAGCTGCCCACAGAGACCTACGAGCTATGGGGAATCGACCGCGACAACCTCGTTGCCTTCGAGGGCCTGACCTACGACGAGGTCGTCAAGATCGTGGTCTTCTCGCCCGCAGAGCTGCTGCCCGGCATGTACAGCCGCCTCGTGGCGGCGGACGATGTCGAGGCTAACGTCTACCTGTCGGGCGGCGACGACTTCCGGTCAATCGATATCGTCGCCAGAGCCGTCAACAAGAAGCTGGCGATCGACAGGCTTATCGAGTTGTGCGGCCTGCGGCCGGATGAGGTCGCCGTGTTTGGGGACAGCCACAACGACGTGGAAATGCTCGCGGGCTTCGAGCACTCGGTAGCCATGGGCAACGGCTGTGCCGAGGCCAAGGCGGCGGCCAGGTACATCGCGCCGGCCAACGACGAGGACGGCATCTGCTATGCGCTCCGGGAGGTGTTTGGGCTTATCTGAGGCGAGGGGCTTCCTCTTTGGCGAGCGCCTCTCGGGCGCCAGCAAGCTCCCATAGATACAAAGAGGCTACAGTGGCATAGGGGGAGTACCGCGTCCGATACTCCTCAAACTGGCTTCTGGACAGCTCCGTGAGTCCATAGAGGTTAGTCATCCCGCGCTTGATGGCCAAATCGCGCCAGCTTAACACGTTTGGTCTGGCCAGCGAGAAGATCAGCAGCATCTCCGCAGTCCATATCCCAACGCCGGGAAGCGATGACAGCCGCTTGATGATTTCCTCGTCGGTCATATGTGAAAGCTCGTCCGGAGCGATCTTCCCGCAAGCGAAAGCGTCACCCACGCCCTTGATGTAACCCGCCTTGCGCATGGACATTCCACACTGCTTAAGCACAGCGGCATCAGTAGCGGCAATCCGGGCCGGCGTCACCGCGCCGACGCTCTGACAGACCCTACCCCATACCGTCGCGGCAGCCTTCTTTGCCACCTGTTGGGACACGATGTTGCGCACGAGGACACCAAACAAGTCCGGGTTGACCTCGCGCTCAATCGGTCCGATCTTGGCAATCGCGAGGCCCAGCAGCTCGTCCCTCTGCCTGAGAAAGCCGACCTCGGTCTGCCCGTACTGGAATATCATCGCTCAGGCTTTCCCCCAGATCAGACGGAGACCCTACCGCCCCAACGCCCACCGCAGCATCGGCCCGAACATGTCGGCCGCCGTCTCGCCTGGGCGCCGCGCCTCCCAGACGCGCAGCAGCTCCTCCTCAAACTCCCGGTACAGCCCGAAGCCGCGCCGCAGCATGATCTGCACCGTCTGCTCCGCTAACTGCGCGGCCAGATCCGCGTCGTAGTACTCCGCCGCCCAGAGCGTGAAGGCGCCCCAGGTCATGTACTCGTTAAAGATCAGCCCCGGACCCTGATAGACCGGCCCTGAGTACCACTTGGCCCGGTCTTCAAACGCCCGCACCACGAGGCGCAGATTGCTGTCGAGATCTGTCGTAGGGTTGACATAATTATGATCAAGCTCCGTGAACGTCGCCCGCGCCAGTGAGCCCGCGACCAGCTCAGGGGGTAGATTGAGTCCAGCGAAGTTGACAGGCGCGGGCACAAACATCACGGCCTGGTGCTGCCGCGTGGCCGAATCGCGCAGCAGCCATGTGTTGTGTGTGCCGCCGGTCAGGGGCGACAGCAGCACCCGGAACGACTCATAGCTGAGCCCGAAGTTGCGCTCCAGCCAGTCAACCATGTGCTCGAGCGGCACTGCGTCTCGGTACGCTTGGATCTGCTCCTCGTAGTAGGCCCGGTTTCGCTCATAGAAACCACCGAAGTCACTTGCCGCCGCGAAATCCGCAAGCAGCCCCAACCCGTCGCCGAAGGCCGCTGTTACCAGCCACTCGTGCTTGTACCCGGCTGCAAGTCGCAGGGAGCCATCCTCAGCCAGAACGTGCCCAAAGATGCCGCGGTGCGCCGGAAACCGGTCCAGGTTGCCCCGCACAAGCTCAACCGCCGGATGGTCCGCGTGCTCCGCGAAGTAGCTCATCACCTGCTGATGGTAAGCGGTGCCCTGCGATACGGCGCCAGGGTGCGCGCCATCCGGATCGGCCAGCGCAAGCAGCACGTGCAGCAGCTCATAGGCCGGCGGAATCTCCACGCTGGTCCCCTCGCCGGCGACCGGAAATCCGCCGCTGAAGTCGGCCATGATGTATGACGAGGTCAGGTAAGGCGTGAGTTGCCGCACCGATTGACAGCGCCAACCCCCATAGATCCCGCCGCTCAACAGAGCCAAGAGCAGCAAGATGGTTACAGTCGATCGGGCGCGCTGGGTCATATCGGTACCTCCGGAAGCGATCTGGCAGGCCAAGCCCACATATGAAAGACTACGAGATGCGGACGGTTGGGTTTCGCCTGATCTCTGCCGGAGCGCCGCGACTTACGGGCCCAACAACTCCGAAACCGTGACCAACGTGAACCCCTTGGCCTGCAACTCCTCGATCATCCGCGGCAGCGCCTCGGCCGTCGGTGCAGTCGGATGCATCAGCACCAGCGCGCCGTTCTGCGCCCGACCGGCCACCCGCTGAACAATAACTGCCGGTTTGGGGCGTTGCCAGTCGATCGTGTCGAGCGTCCACATGATCGTCCGGTAACCCAGCGACTCGGCGACGGCGACCGTTCGGTCGTTGAGATCCCCCGACGGCGGGGCAAACAGCGTCGGCTTGTGGCCGGCGACTTCGACGATAGCCTGTTCCCCTTCGGTAATCAGGCGGCGTAGCTCAGCCTCGCTCATCCGGCTCGCCATGCCGTGCCATCCGCCGTGGTTGCCCAACTCGTGTCCGGCGGCGGCGATCTGCCGGGCGAGCTCAGGGGACTTGGTCACCCACTTCCCCGTCGGAAACCACGTCGCCCGCACCCCGTACCGCGCCAGCGTTTCCAGCATCGGAGGGATGAACTCATCCCCCCAATCCACGTTGATCATCAGGCTCATCCGCGGCAGGTCCGCCGGCCCACGGTAGTAGGCACCGCTCGCCGTGACCGCCTCCAGGCGAGCCGTCAGGGCTGCGACACTAAGCGCTGTGGGAGCCAGCGTCAGGATGCAGGCCGATGCCGCGATGATCAAAGCAGCCCGCCACAGGGTCCCCTTGGTTGAGACGATTAAAGCTCGCGGTCGCTTGGCCATTCCCCATTCCTCCAGCCAGAGGCAAGTGCTGATGTGCTTGCTCTATGCCGCAGTGCTTTGTCCTGAGGACTGCGGCTCAGCTGGGAAAATGGGGAAAACGGTCTCTGGGCGGGGCTCGTGCCCAAAGCTACGGTTTGCTTGCCCTACACGGGCAACCCACACCTGTCAGGCAGGAGGTTGTCGTATCGGACACCCAAAGCACCTGGCTTGTCTGTTCTGAGCAACAAGAACGGCTTCGCCTGTCCGATCCGAGCAACCCGCGGCTGCTCGGCTGGCTGCTTGCTCGAATCGAGCAACCTTGGGCACCTGGGTTGTCCGCTCTGAGCATCAAATCCGGCGCCGCTAGTCCGATTCCGGCAGGCTGCCTCCGGCCAGCAGGCTGCTTGTCCGATACGAGCAAGCCGGGTCACTTGAGTTGTCTGCTGCGAGCAACATGACCGACTCGGACTGCCCGATCCGGGCAGACGCCCCCTGTCCAGCAGCCTGGTTGCCCGTATCGAGCAACCGAGAGCATCCGGGTTGTACGCTGCGAGCAACGCAACCGGCTCGGCTTGCCCGATAAGCGCAACCTACCTCATTAACTGTCTGCCGACGGCCACACCGTCAGCTAGGGCGGGATGGGCTCAGCCGCAGCCGCCCCCCGTCCCGCCCTCACCGCCGCCAACTGCCTAACTTGGCCGATCGCCCAATCCCCTGCGCCCGAGCGCCTCCAGCGCCACCGGCCTCTCTGCCGGCGGCGTGGGCCCGAAGCAGTGCCGCGAGGTCTTGGGAGGGAAGGGCCTGCCCAGGTAACCGGCTTGAACGACATCATCTTTGCTGACCGGTGGGGTTTCCGCACGCCACGAGCCGACCGTAATCGCTGGGTCCCCGTAGTCGACCAGGTACGCCGGCACCAAACGGCAGCCCAGATCACGCAAAGCCGAGACCCGGTGGTGTCCGTCCAAGATCACCAGCGATTCAGCATCCACGATCACGGGTTGCAGCAGCCGCCCGTCGCGCTGGATTTCGGCGGCCAGGGCGCGCAGCGCGCTCTCGTCCACCTGCTCATGCGAGCGCAGCCTGGCCAGTTCGAGCAGGCAGAAGTGCCATCCGCGCGCCGCCACCGCCACTCCATGTCGGCCCATCGTGGATCCCCCCTCAGCGGCCACGTCAGATCTTCGGCAAGGCCGCGAGCGCCCGCTCGATCTCTTCCTGCGGGTGCTCGTAGTCGCGCAACTGCCCGGCAAAGAACGCCTGGTACGCACCGAGATCGAAGTGACCGTGCCCGCTGAGCCCAAACAGGATCGCCGGCGACGTGCCCTGCTCCTTGGCCTCCAGCGCCAGGTCGATCGTGGTTCGGATTGCGTGGGCGGACTCGGGAGCGGGCAGTATCCCTTCGCTGCGCGCGAACGTCACCGCGGCCTCGAAGACCGCCACCTGGTGCACCGCCCGCGCCTCGATGAAACCGTGCTTGACCAGCCCGCTCACAATCGGCGACGCACCGTGGTACCGCAGCCCTCCGGCGTGGATTCCGGCCGGTACGAAGCCATGCCCGAGCGTGTACATTAGGGCCACGGGCGCCAGGCAGGCCGTGTCCCCGTAGTCATAGCTGTAGATGCCGCGGGTCAGGGTAGGGCACGCCGCCGGCTCGACGGCGATGATCCTTGGTCCGGCGACCCCAGGGCGCCCGGCGGCAAGAGCCGGCCGCATGAATGGGAACGCGAGCCCCGCGAAGTTGCTCCCGCCGCCGACGCATCCCACGACCATGTCGGGCTGCTCGCCCGCCATGGCCATCTGCGCCCCGGCCTCCTGGCCGATCACGGTCTGGTGCAACATGACGTGGTTGAGCACGCTGCCCAGGGCGTACTTGGTGTCCTCGTGACCGACGGCGTCCTCCACGGCCTCGCTGATGGCGATGCCGAGGCTGCCGGGCGAATCAGGGTCGTCGGTAAGCACGGCGCGCCCGGCGGCAGTCCGGTCGCTGGGGCTAGGCGTTACGTCCGCGCCGTAGACGTGCATCAGCGCCTTGCGGTAGGGTTTCTGCTCATAGCTGACCCGGACCATGTAGACCGAGCACTCGAGGCCAAACGCCGCGCAGGCCATGGAGAGGGCTGAGCCCCACTGGCCGGCGCCCGTCTCGGTGGCCAGGCGGCGCACTCCCTCGGTGCGGTTGTAGTACGCCTGGGCGATCGCGGTGTTGGCCTTGTGGCTGCCCACCGGGCTAAGCCCTTCGTACTTGTAGTAGATCCGGGCCGTCGTGCCGAGGGCCTGCTCGAGGCGGCGCGCCCGGTAGAGCGGCGACGGCCGGTAAGCCCGGTAGGCATCGAGCACCGGACCCGGCACCTCAACCGTTGGGGCCATCGACATCTCCTGCTCGATCAGCACATCTGGGAACAGCGGCGCGAGGTCCGCCGGGCCGAGCGGCTGCAGCGTCACCGGGTGCAGCGGCGGCGCAAGCTCGAACGGCAGATCCGGAGCGATGTTGTACCAGGTCGTCGGAATGTCGCTCTCCTGGAGCAAGAACTTGACGGTGTCCTGGGACTGGCCCTTAGTCATTGATCTCTCTCCCTTCTCTGGGCCCGGCGCCGGTCTGCCGGCTATGCCGGGGAAACAAAAAAACCGCCCCCTCATTGGGGACGGTTGGAACTCCGCGCCGCGGTGCCACCCCGATTGGCTGCGCCTATGCCGCAGAGCGACCGGTGCGCCGGCTGCTGCCCTGAGCTTAGGCTAAGCCCTCTCTTGCGGGTACGGAGGATCTCAAGGTTGCGTCTCAGCGCACCCGACTGCGATCCCGAATACCCTACTCCCTCTAACGGCGGATCTCCGGTGGGTCCTACTCGCGGTAGTGCGCCTGCCGACGCACCAGCTTTGGGACTCACAGCTCACGGGTCCATTCAGACGCGACTGCCTGTGCCGGGCTCCCACCGTCCCCGGCTCGCTGTGACCGCTGGTCTGCGCTTACTAGCCCCGATCATCACTTAGCTGGCAATATGCGGTTGTCCTAGCTTGCGGGGCGTCACCGCCCCTAGGAAATTGCCTCACTATAACACCGGTCCGGCGAGGCTGTCAACATGCGAAAGAACCACGCCAGCCAGGCGATACAGTTCGCCGAGGCGACAGCGCAGCTCTTGCCTCACGGGCGCGGGGAGGGTCGCGGACTCACCAGGATCATGCGGTAACCGGTGACGGCGTAACCGGTCCGCCCGATGACCCGGTGAAAATGTGACACCCTGGGCAGGTTGGGGTCGATCTGCATGCCGGGGAGGGTCGCGGACTCACCAGGATCATTTGGTAACCGGTGACGGCGTCACCGGTCCGCCCGATGACCCGGTGAAAATGTGACACCCTGGGCAGGTTGGGGTCGATCTGCATGCCGGGGAGGGTCGCGGACTCACCAGGATCATGTCGTAACCGGTGACGCCGTCACCGGCCCGCCCGATGACCCGGTGAAGATTTGACACCCTGGGCAGGTTGGGGTCGGTCTGCTTGCCGGAGGGGGTCGCGGACTCACCAGGATCATATCGTGACCGGTGACGCCGTCACCGGTCCGCCCGATGACCCGGTGAAAGCGCGACACCTCAAGCCACGCCCCCTAGCAGATCCGCCGGGCGCCCAGGGTATGCCCCCCAGGAAGGAACACAACCCCCGCCGTCAAAGAGCGGACCCATACGCAGCCAACCTTCCTGCCATACCTCAATAAGGGAGGGACAAGCGCTTGCACCAATCCCACCTCAACGACCAGAGCGACCTGGACCGCACCCTCGACCTCAGCGCCGCCCTTGGCGCCGCCCGCGCCGAGGGAGCATCGTATGCCGACATCAGGCACATCAGCCGCACCGACGAGGGCATCGGCGTGCGCCAGGGGGCAGTGCGCGATATCTCTTCTGCCAGCGAGCAGGGTGTCGGTGTCAGAGCGCTCGTCAGTGGCTCTTGGGGTTTCGCCTCAACCTCTAAGGTTGACCCACAAGCCATCAGGCGCACCGCCCTGCAGGCAGTCGCGATCGCCCGCGCAAGCGGGACCGTCTCCGGCAAGGAGATTGAGTTAGCGCAGCTAGACCCCGTCAAAGACACCTATCGGACGCCGTACCAGCTTGACCCCTTTGAGGTCAAGCTGGAGGACAAGGTCGAGATGCTGCTCAGCGCCGAGAAGCTGATCAGCAGCCAAAGACCGCCCTGGCGCGTGGCCACCCGCCTGATCGGTGAGGCCTACCTTAACTGGAGCCGTGAGACCAAGCGCTTCGTGAGTACCGAGGGCGCCGACATCGAGCAGGAGATCACCGAGTGCGGCGGCGGCATCGCGGCCAACGCAGGCACGTTGCGCGAGATCCAGCGGCGCTCGTATCCAAACTCGCACCGCGGCCACTACGCCACGGCGGGGTGGGAGTTCGTCGAGTCGCTCGGGCTGCTCGACCACGCCGCCCGGGTTGGGCGTGAGGCGCTCGCGCTTCTGGCTGCCAAGCCGTGCCCTTCCGGACCCAAAACCGTGATCATCGACAGTACGCAGATGGCCCTGCAGATTCACGAGAGCTGCGGCCACCCCATTGAGCTCGACCGGGTCTTCGGCAGCGAGGCCAGCTACGCGGGCACCAGCTTCCTAACCCCCGAAAAGCGCGGCGCCTTCCGCTACGGCTCACCGGCCGTCAACATCACGGCGGACGCCACCCTCCCGGGCGGCCTGGGCACCTTCGGGTACGACGACGACGGTGTCCCAGCCCAGCGCACCGACATCGTGCGCGAGGGCATCTTCACCAACTACCTTACGTCCCGCGACACCGCCCCGCTGATCGGCGACACCCACAGCGGCGGTGCGGCGCGCGCCGTCAGCTACGACCGCATCCCCATCGTGCGGATGACCAACATCAACCTGGAGCCGGGCGATTGGACACTGGACGAGATGATCCGTGACACAAAGGACGGCCTGCTCCTCGAAACCAACAAGAGCTGGTCCATCGACGATAGACGGCTCAACTTTCAGTTCGCCACCGAGATTGCCTGGGAAATACGGGGCGGAGCCCGCGGCGCGATGGTCAAGAACCCCAACTACACCGGCATCACTCCGGAGTTCTGGGGCAGTTGCGACGCCGTCGGCAACCGAGCCGAGTGGCGCCTATGGGGCACACCCAACTGCGGCAAGGGCCAGCCGTCGCAGGTGGCGCATGTGGGGCACGGCTCGCCGCCGGCCCGCTTCCAGGGCACAAGGGTAGGTGTCGGCGGATGATCGGCAGGCAGGGAGTCATGGAAGTCCTCGAGCGCGTGCTGGAGTTCTCGGGTGCCGAGCAAACCCAGGCGCTGCTCATGAGCGGGCGTTCGGCGCTCACCAGACTGGCGGAGAACGTCATCCACCAAAACGTCGCGGAGTCCGAGGCACGCCTAACCGTTAAGGCAGCATTCGGGCGCCGGATCGGTACCGCGAGCAGCAACGACCTCACTGAGCACGGCCTGCGCCGCCTGACCGAACGGGCCGTTAGCATCGCCAGGGTCAGCCGCGAGGACAAGCAGTTCCGGTCCTTTCCCCGACCAGTCGCGGCGCCGTATCCTGCCGTCGAGTCGTACGCCGGGCGCACTGCGGCCTTCGACGAGGCTCAGCGGGCAGAGGCGGCGGGCATCTATGCTTCGACGGCCCGCTCGGCCGGCTTCACCGCGGCCGGCTCGATCAGCGTCCAGGTGGGTGAGATCGGCATCGCCAACTCCCTCGGCGTCAGGGCGTACGCCCCGCAAAGCCGCCTCGAGACGAGCACTGTCTTCATGTCGGACGACAGCGCGGGGCACGCGGCGGATACGGCGATCGACGCGGGCGACGTCTCCTTCGAGGCGCTCGCCGCCACGGCTCTCGCCAAGTGCCGCGACTCACGGGGCGCGGTCGCGATGCCCCCCGGCGACTACGACGTAATCCTGGAGCCGGATGCCGTCGGGGCGCTGCTGATGTTTCTAGTCCGGGTTGGTTTCCACCACGTGCTGTACCGGGCCGGGGGGAGCTTCCTGTCCCGCAAGCTTGGGCGTCGGGTCCTGGGGGACAACATCACGATCTGGGACGACGGCACCGACCCGCGCGGGCTGCCGATGCCGTTCGACTTCGAGGGTACTCCCAAGCACAAGTTGGTGCTGTTCGAGAACGGAATCTTCCGCAACATGGTCTACGACACATATACTGCGGGTCTGGCCGGCACAAAGTCCACGGGGCACGCGATCCCCTATGCGGACTTCGGCGCAATGCCGATGAACGTGTTCATGGCTCCCGGAGAGAAGTCCCTCGAAGAGATGATCGGCACGACCAAGCGCGGCCTGCTGGTTACGCGGTTTCACTACACCAACCTGGTTCACCCGCGCCGCGTGCTGATCACCGGCATGACCCGTGACGGCACCTTCCTGGTGGAGGACGGACGGATCAAGGCGCCGGTCCGCAACATGCGCTTCACCCACAGCGCCCTCGATGCGATGCGCAACGTGGATGCCGTCGGCAACGAGGCAACGGCGCGCCGGCTCGGCTTAGCGCACCTGCCGGCCATCCGGGTGCGTGGTTTCCGCTTTACCGGCGCTACCGAGTACTAGCTCCGCGCCAGGTGTGCAAAGGGGGCTGCAGATGACAATCCGTGACAAGATGACTCCAGGCTTCGCCAAGCTTCGCGGCGGACTCTTCTCGTCGTATCACGCCCTCGGTGATCAGGGCGTTACGCTGCTCGGATGGGCAGATCCCTTCTACCCCGACCCGTCGCTACCGGAGCACGTCCGGCGGGCGACCATCGAGCACCTGGCAAGCGGCTTCCCCGCGCACTACACCATGCCGGTCGGGGACCTCGAGTTGCGCCGCGCGATCGCCGCGAAGCTCCAGCGGACCAACGGCATCGAGGCCGACCCGGAACGCAATATCATCATCACCCCCGGCTCTGACACCGGGCTCTACTACGCGATGGTCCCCTTCATCAATCCTGGAGACGAGGTGCTTGTGACCGATCCCAGCTATCCAAGCAACTTCGTCAACCCCGAGCTCATGGGTGGTACGACTGTGCGCGTGCCGATCCATCCGGACAACGGCTACCAGCTGGAGGTGGCTGAGTTCGAGCGCCGCCTCGGGCCGCGCTCCAAGATGATACTGCTGTCCCATCCCAACAATCCGACGACAACGGTTTTCCGTCGCCCCAATCTAGAGGCCCTGTGCCGCCTGATCGTCGAGCGTGACCTGATTCTGGTCGTGGACCAGGCCTTTGAGAGCACGATCTTCGACGGTATCGAGTTCGTCAGCCCCGCGACGTTGCCCGGAATGTGGGAGCGCACCGTCAGCGTGTTCTCGGTGTCCAAAGGCATGGGGCTGAGCGGTTTCCGTGTCGGTTATCTGGTGGCTTCGGACGAAGTCATGGACGTGCTTTACGGTGGCGCCGTCAACATTCTCGGTGCGACCAACACCGCGGCGCAGTACGGGGCGTTGGCGGCGTTCCGCGACGATCGCTTCGTGGCCGACTATAACCGAGTCCACGAGCATCGCAGGCATCTTGCGTACCGGATCTTCAACTCAGTCCCGGGCGTCTGCATGCAGATGCCCGAGTCCGGCTTTTACTCCTGGGTCGACATCTCACGCCTCGGCACCTCGGCTGAGATCGTGGACTACCTGGTGCAGGAGGCGCGAGTGGCCGTCAACGACGGCAGCGGCTACGGATACGGCGGCGAGGGCTACATCCGCGTGATTCACGGCTCCCTGCTTGATGAAACCAAACTCCTCGACGCCCTCGAGCGGATGCGCGCCGCCCTATCCAGGCGGGCCGCCGAGCGGGGCCTGACCTAGGGCCTGGGTGCTATCATGAATGAGTAAGGGGTGGTCCGTGGCGGACCACCCCTCTGAGTTTATCATCTGGATGCCGGGTTACCGTGCCGAGTAGGCCGCACGCCGGCGCCCCGAGATGCTGAGCGCGGTCCCGAGTGCTACCAGGGACAGGCCGAGCAGGACGCTCTGCATGTAGGCGAAGCCGGTTACCGGCAGCTCGCGCCCTTCTTCCAGGGCCACCGGGGTTGCGACGGCCGGCTCTCCTGCCTCGCCCATCGGGGCGTCGGAGGCCAAGGCGAGATCGAGAACCGAGTCATCGGCCTCCTCCGCAAGCTCGGCTATCTCCTGCTCATTGCCCTCGCCGTCCTCCGTAGAATCGCCCAGTGACAGCGCAAGCGGCTCAAGCGTAATCGTGACCCCACCTGATGCGGTGTCAGACGCCAGCTCAACATACCGAGGTCCGTCGCTCGTGTAGCCATCGTCTGCTGCGTTGACGGCGTAGTTGCCAGCGACGAGGCCGGTCAGTGAGGCCGTGCCGCTTGAGCCAGTGTGGATTGTCGACGAGACTGCCCCGCTGATTGAAACCGCAAGGCCACCAACGTTGCTCCCGTCGCTCTTGACTACTGTTACGGTTATCGTGCCGCTGGGGGTGGACTGAGTCTGGCCCTGACCCTGGCCCTCGGTGGTGCCGCCTGTGCCTTCTTGGCCGCCACCAGTCTGCTCACCGGAGCCGCCATCGCCCTCGCCGGTTGCGCCAGCCCCAGTTATCTGGTACGAGAAGTAATAGTACCACTGCCCCTTGCCGCTGCGGGGAATGTCGCCACCCCACGCGCCCTCGCTACCGTGTCCCGCCTTGCCCACCACCGCGTGGGCTAGGCCGTACACGACGTCGTCGGCCCCGAAAGAGCCGAGCGGCACTTCGTGTGTGTATGTCGTCGGCTCACTCGCGTGGTCCGCCTTGTACGCAAACAGCCCCGGGGCCTGATTGCCTGTTGGGGCCGAGGCGCTGATTTGGACATGCGTCTCCTTGAGATACCAGCCGCCGGAAGCTTCGTACCGCACGTAGATGGTCGTTGCGTCGCTCCAAACCCGCACGATGCCTGCGTTGTGGTGCTGGCCCGCGATCAGCGGCACCTGCACCTCGCCGGTGCCCGATGAGGCATGCGCTGCGCCAACCCCTAGTCCCGCCAGTAATAGCGCCGTTCCCAGCAGTGCCGCAACCCAGGTCCGCCTTGCCAGTGATCTCATCATGTAACGCTCACCCGCCTCCACTTAGTAACTTGAGTCTAGAGCGGGCGGGCATCGGCGAAATCGCACGATAGGAGAGACTTAAGTCGTACTATCAGGCCAGCTAAGCACGGTACGAGTGAGCCATAATGCGGGAGCCTGCGGTCTTCGATATAGATTGTTTGGCCCTATGCCCTGAGCGGTGTCCGAAGTCTAGACATGAGCACAACGCCCCACAGGCACGCTGACATCGCAGCGGCGCCGGGCGGCAAGGTCGCTGGCTCTAGAGTATCGAAGGGCGGCCGGTTCCGCGTGGGCCCTAAGACCCAGAGCCGGTAGCACCTCAAGGCACTCTCTTCTGGCAATCGTGGAGGTCCGGCCAAGCTCTAGGTCCAAATCAGGGGCACGGGGTTACTGGGCGATCATCTGGGATGACGAACACCCCCAGCGCCTGGTAGCCTGGACTACAGGAGGAGGAGACCGTTGACCTACCGCTTCGCCGTGGCGGACCTCGACTATAGCGACTTGGCCAGCGGGCGCGTGTTGTACAGCCGACCGGGGACAACTGGCTTCCCGGTCAGGCTCGCCAGCGAGCTGTTTCAGCGTTGTCAGGACTACCTGACGCAGCAAGGTGACCGAGGTCCTTACGTCCTGTACGACCCGTGCTGCGGAGGCGCCTACCTGCTTGCGGCGATCGGGTTTCTGCACGGCAAGGAGATAGCAGCCATCCTTGCTTCGGACGTCGATCCCCAGGCTGTTGAGCTTGCGCGCCGCAATCTCTCGCTGCTCACGGTCGCCGGTCTCGACCGGCGGATTACTGAGCTGCACTCCCTAGCCGACCGCTATGGCAAGGACTCTCATCGAGAAGCCCTGGCCAGCGCCAGCCGCCTCAGAGAGATGGCTCTGGCGCGCGCTCCCATCGATTGCTGTTGCTTGGTCCGGGACGTCACCGCCGGCCCGGTTGATGGGGTGTCGGGAGTGGGTATAGTCATTACCGATGTGCCGTACGGGGCCAAGGTCCAGTGGAGCGGGGCAGCGCCTGAAGGGCCGCTCCATGCGATGCTGGCCAATCTTGAGGGAACGCTGAGGCCGGGAGCTGTATTTGCATTGATTTCGCCCAAGAGAACTAGTGCCGCCCACCCAAGCTACGAACGCGTGTCTCGTTTTGGGCTGGGTAAGCGGCAGATTACGATGCTGCGCCACCGCGCTTAGTCGGCAAGAGCTGTCAATATACGTTAATGCTCATCTTCCTGACGATTCACTAACACAGTTCTGTCATAATGACTGGGTAAGTACATGCCGCCAGTTGCCACGTGCAGGTGCCGCGGCAATCGCTATTACGAGAGGAGCTGCGAGGATGTCCAAGAGACTGCTTGCTCTGGCCTTGGTGGCGTTGCTGGCTTTCTCCGGCTACTGGTTCCTGCTTAGACCTAACCCCGTCGCCGCCGTGGTCAACGGCGAGAGCATCGCGCGAAAGGACCTCGACACCCGGGTCGGGCAGATCTATGAGGAGTACGCCCGCTACGGTTATGAGGTCACCCGCGAGCTGCGGACGTCAATCCGTCAGGATGTACTCGACGAGATGATTGAGGAGATGCTCTTGCTGCAGGCTGCACGAGCTGCAGGGATAGTCATCACCGACGCAGAGGTTGACGAGTACTACCTGGGGGTCGCCGCGGACTACGGCGGAGAGGACGTTCTCCAGTCGCTAATCGTCGAGAACGGCTATACAGTCGCTACCTTCAAGGCCGCCGTGGCGGAGGGGCTCGCCATCGAGCGGTTCCAGGAGTTGTACATCGCCGAGAACGTAGAGGCGTCTCTGTTGCTTGTCACTGCCGCCGAGGTGCGCGAGAGGTACGATCACTACATGGAGCAGTATTACGATCTCCCGCCGCTTGAGGAGATCGCGTCGTTTATCGAGGAGGAGCTCCGCACCGAGAAGCTCAGCGCCCTCGAGGTCATTGATGCCCTCGTCGCTGAGCTGCGCAATACAGCGGAGATCTCGATCAGTACGCGCTGATTGCGTCGTGTCCCTCGCTAGGGCATGGGAAGCCGGCAGGCTCGGTGGCCTGCCGGCTTCGTTCTTATGTCTACTCCCTGTGGTCTAGTCCGGCGGCTCTACCTCGCACAACTCGCATGCCGGGGCGATCATCTCCGACGCCCGGAAGACGTACTCAAACGCCGATGTAACCGCCGCACCGGTATGCACGCTGACGAAAGCCCTGATCGTAGCATCTTCAGGGTCGGGGCAGATGACCACTTCCATGTTGCCGGCAGGCGCAGTGACCACCGCATCGCGGGCACAGCACCCGCCCGGTACTGCCAGGAGCGTCTCGGAGCCGATCAGCGTCGGTGGACAGGTATCCAGGTTAAACAGCCTGACCACTACGTCGATGGGCTCATCACCGGTGTTCTGGACCTTAACATTGATCGCGTTGTTGACGCCGGTACGCACGAAGAACGGTCCTGTGCTAAGCGGACCAGAAGGCGGCTCGCCGTCGAGCTTCTTCTCGATCTCACGGATCTCTCGCTTGATCTCCCGGAGCCCGAACTTCTTGTTACAGAGCAGCCAGAGGATCTTCCTCAGAGTGTGCATACAACTACCCCCGATCCAAGGTGGCCTCGAGTGTAGTTGTATGCGGTGGCCGGGGCAAGTGTGCCCTTTAGCTGGCACGTTGGTGATCGCGACCGTGGCTAGGTAACGGCGTAGCCGCTATTGGCTCGCGTTTGGGGGTATGCATGTTTGCTCGTCTGCGGCCAGCTCCGCTCGCTCGCCTGCGGCCTTCGGGGAGTATATGTACCCAAGCCCGCGAGCCTTCGGGGAGTATGTGCACATATGCCCGCCTGTGCACCCACTCCGTGTCTTACTCGCCGGCTCGCCGACTCCTTGCCCGCCCGCTACCGCCGCCTCTGCCCCGGTCCGCGGCGCCTTCGATCAGCCTTGCCCCCAGCGGCGGCACGACTGCAACGACACCAAGCGTTAGCAGTCCAAAGAGCGCATAGGACAGCGGGCGCACCTGATCGGGAGTCAGACCGCTGAGCCAGGCGAATCGGGTGTAATATCCCGGCAAGGCGATTGTCGACATCAGCAGGGCGACCAGACCGAACGACCCGTACACCAGCACAAGCAGCTTGATCACAGTGCCGCCTGCACGCCTCGATCCGGGTTGCATGCCCTGATCGAAGCCGAAGTCGGGCATGAGGGCGTCTAGCAGAAGCAAAACGGCAAACATGGATGGCAACGTCATCATCGCAATGAGCATGTAGGGCCACGCAGACGTCATGCCGAGACTGGGGATCCGCGAGACGCCGATCAGCGCTCCGGACACAAACACCAGCGGCAGCGGCAGTGCTGCGAGTATCTTACTCCAGTAGATCGAGATGCCTCTGACCGGCATCGTGCGGAGCAGGCCGAAGCTCTCGCCCTCCCTGCTTAGGGCGGATCCGGCCATGACGACACTGTTCATACTTGCTCCAGCGATGATCATCCCGGTGACAAACAGCTCTCTGCCGCCGGGCACGCTATGCCCGCCCATCAGGTTGACAATCTGGAAGCCAACCACAATCAGCCCGATCGCCAGCAGGTACCAGTGGATTGGCGAGCGCAGTGACACCAGAAAGTCCTTCTTGGCTACCGCCCATAGTGGGTGAGCGAGAGCTGATCTCCCAGGCCGCGCGTCCAGACGTACCTGGCGCCCGCCGCGTGCCGCACGCTTGCCCGTGCCAACGTCCTGCAGGGAGGCCCATCCGCGTACATACACCGCTCCGGCATAGCCAATAAGCACAGCCGCGAGAGCCAACGCGACGGCGAGCAGCAGAGCCAAGTACAACATCCAGCCGTCCGCGCCGTAGGCTGCACCCACTGCAACGCGCGCGAGCCAGACATGCGGCAGCAGAGAGGTCTGCCCCCCGAGCGACAGACCGGCAAACCGTGCCCAGGCAGAGCTGAGGTCACCGCGAGCCAAGATGGTCGTGGTCAGGTACTGGATACCAAAGACTAGCACGACCCCGACCAGCAGCCCGGAGATCATCAGGATCTGCTTCATCCGGCTGCCCGGAACAAAGGCGAGGACGATCGTGATGAAGAGGGCCGCAATGCCGACGACGATTGCCAGATATGCTACATAACCCAGGGTCATCGCCGCGTAGTATGACGCTCCCGCCCGAGAAGCAAGGCCCAGCGCCAGGAACGGTCCAAAGGTGACAGGGAGCATCGCCGCGATGTGCGTCAGGTAGCTGCCGGCCAGCCGCGCCCCAAACAGCGAGCGCGGGTTGAGCGGCATCGCCAGAAGATAGCCCGTGTCCTCGGACATAAACACGGCGGCGTAGATGCCCTGCATTGCATTGGTCAGCACGAAGGCGACGGTGATGATCCCGGCAAGGAGCATGAAGTTGGTGACGACCAACTGCTGGATCTCAGGATAGTCGCCCAGTACGCTGCCAAGGCTGGAGAACAGCCTGTGAGAGCCGTACGCTGTAGCTACCCCGACGGCCGCAAACAGCAAGACTGCAATGACCGCCCCGATCAGGCCTCTACCTCGGCCACGGCCGAGGTTGCGCAGCGACAGACGCAGATGCATCCGCAATACCAGCCAGAAGTCTGCCATTGCCTAAGTCACCTTGCGCGCCGGGCGCTCTTGGGCTGCCCGGACTGCTCAGCCTCGGTGTCCGCCTCCGCCTGAGCCTGTGTCAGTTGCAGGAACAGGTCTTCAAGCGAGGACCCGTCAGCAGCCTTCTCGGCGGCGCGCAACTCCGGGACCGTCCCCTGGAACAACAGCCGGCCGCGCTGGATGATGCCGACCCGATCCGCCATGTTCTCCGCAATCTCCAGGATATGTGTGGACATGAACACCGCCGTGCCCTGTTTGCACGCCTGCCGTAGCAGGTCCTTGAGCAATCTCGCGCTCTTGGGGTCGAGCCCGATGGTCGGCTCGTCCAGAAACAACACCTTGGGCTGGTGCAGCAGCGCGGCGGCGATGGCCACCTTTTGCTTCATGCCTCGCGAGTAGCTCGCCAGGGGCTGGGTCGCCACATCCGCCAGGTCAAACACCTCTAGGAGACTGCTAATGCCAGCCGCCCGCTCCTCGCGGTCCATCCGGAAGATATCGGCCACAAAGCTGAGGAACTCAACCGCCGTCAACTGCTCATATAGAGCCGCAGCATCCGGGACGTAACCGATCTGGTGCTTTGCATGCATGCCTTGCGCCCAGACATCGTGACCGGCGACCAGCGCTCGCCCAGCAGTCGGTCTAACCAGACCGATCAACATCTTGATCGTCGTGGTCTTGCCTGCGCCATTGGGGCCGAGAAAGCAGAACAGCTCGCCCGACCCTACGGTGAGGTCAAGCTCGCTCACCGCATTGACCTTGCCGTAAGCTTTAGTCAGGCCGATCGCCTCTATAGCTGCTGACACCGCACAAATCCCTCCTCTGGAGCACCGCACCATTATCGCACATCGATCCATTGAGTCCAATGCACTCCAGGTCCACTTTGCCGAGAACACACATAAGCGACCCAGCGCCATCGGGAGCCTACACAAGGTAGTTCATACGTTCGCGAGGTGAAACCTAACGTGGATCCAAGAATCAAGCGCCTAGAGAAAGAGGCCCACTTCAGTCCCCTGCATGCCCACGCCTATGTTGAGTCAGAGGGCAACTGCGTCTTCTGTGGCTTCGACCTCATCGACACACCGCAGCGGTACAGCATGGGCACCATCGACCACCTGCTTCCCCGCAGCAGGTACGAGCATCTGGCAGATCACAAGGCCAATCATGTGCTTTCATGTCTGCGCTGCAACGGGCTAAAAAGCGGTTTCTGCGGTCTGGAGCCCGGCGAAGATGCCGAGGATATGCTCGAGCACCACCGCGACGTGCTTATTAGCAGGGCAGTATCCTACCTGGAGGCCGCCGTCCCCAGGCTCAACGGGGAGTGGAGCCAGGCCAAGGAGATCCTGCGCGACAAGCGTCATTAGCCGGAGGGATCCATCCCGCGTTCCGGCACTGCCTCACCTCAGTTCCTAGCGCGCCGCTAGGACCGCCGCCATAATGAGATCAGACGGAGTATGGCGGCCCTCGGAGGCCGGAGGGAGACGCGATGACGGGATACATCAGTGAGTTGCGCAGATTGGTGGGTTCGCACCCGCTCCTTCAGTGCGGGGCAAGCGTGATCATCCCCAACTCCGAGGGGAGTGTGCTGATGCTGCGACGCAGCGACAACGGTTGCTGGTGCTTTCCAGGCGGAGCGGTGGAGCCTGGAGAGGCGGTTGAGGACGCCGCACGCCGGGAAGCTCTCGAGGAGACGGGATTAATCGTGGACCGACTGTCCCTGTGGGGTGTCTTCTCAGGCCCTGCCCTGCACTACGTCTACCCTAACGGCGACGAGGTGCACAACGTGGATATCGTGTACCGAGCGACGTCGTATCGAGGCGGTATCCGCGTGGATGGCGAAGCCACGGAGGCCAGGTTCTTCCCGATCACACGTCTGCCCCAGGAGATCAGCCCGCCGGTAGTCCCCGTGGTCCAGGAACTGAGGCAGAGAGGCCTTGCTGTATGGCCCCCTTCACTGTAGAGTATGTATCAACAACGTATCAACAACAGATCAGAGGTGACAGCGCGGGATGCGGCGATTTGTTCAGATGTGGGGTAATAGCCTGGCCGTTAGGCTTCCCAAGGAGCTTGCACTCGACCTGCAGCTCAGCGAAGGCACGGAGGTTGAGATCATGGCAGACGCCGGTTCCCTGGTCATAACCCCGGTTAGCCGCGGGGTTGCGCTTTTGGACCTAGTAGCCCGCATTACTCCCGACAACCGTCACAGTGAGGTCGACAGTGGTCGGCCGAGGGGGCGCGAGGCGTGGTGACTGATGAGCTATACATACCCGACCGTGGCGACATAGTCTGGATCAGCTTTGACCCACAGTCCGGGCGGGAGCAGGCTGGACGCCGTCCAGCCCTGGTGCTCTCTCCCAAAATCTACAACGAGCGGTCTCACTTGATGCTGGTGTGCCCCGTCACATCGGCGGTAAAGGGCTACCCGTTTGAGGTCGCTCTGCCATCTGGGATGAGCACACGGGGGGTTGTGCTTGCCGACCAGGTCAAGAGCCTGGACTGGCTGGCGCGTAAGGCATCCTACCAGGAGCGCGTTCCGGCGCCTGTCGAGCGACTTGTCGCCGATCTGGTGCAGGCTCTGCTCTGCTCCTAAGGGGGCGACCCCGGCCGACAAGTCATACCATCTGTACGGCAACAGGATGTCCGCGCCCTGTTACCGAAACCCCGAGCTAACTACCTCGGAGGTGACATATGGGCGCACTAATACCTCAAAGAGTTGACTCCTTCTTCCTCTCCCGCATGGCGGCTACCAGACTCCCCGCAGTGAGCCTGGCAATCATCAAGGATGGCGAGACGGTCTACAAGCGTGGCTATGGCATGCGCAACTGGGACGCAGGCATCCCGGCGACGCCCGCCACACTCTACGGCATCGGCAGCGTGACCAAATCGTTCACCTGTCTGGCCATCATGCAGCTTCAGGAGCGCGGTCTCCTGGATGTCAACGACCCGGTCGACAAGTACCTGGACTTCCAGATCAAGCCCAAGGGGGAGCAGGTGTGCCTCTGGCACTTTATGTCACACACCAGCGGTATCCCGGCACTGGCGTTTGCGGAGCACGTACTACGCCAGGTGTTGCGGCCGCGGTCCTCGCTCCTGTCGGTTGGCGGACCGGAGGATATGCTTACGTTCATGGAGCAGGCAGGCGAGTGGGCACACGCCAGGCCAGGCAAGCGGTGGTTTTACCTTAACGAGGGGTACGTTCTGCTCGGCGGCGTGATCGCCAAGGTATCCGGGATGAGCTACAACGACTACGTGCGCAAGCACATCTTAGCGCCAATCGGCATGCACCGGACCTACTTTGACCGCGCAGAGGTTGAGGGAGATCCGGACGCTGCTATACCCAGCTACTTCGATCCCCAGGGAGCCTACCACGCGGCCGACTACTGCTACGGCAAGATCACCAGTGAGGGAGGCATCATCAGCTCGGTCGAGGACATGGCCCTATACATCCAGATGTACCTCGACGGAGGCGTTACCCGCTCTGGGGAGCGCATCCTCAGCGCAGCGTCAATCGCTGAGATGCAAGAGCCGCGGATTGCCACGCCGCCCGAGCACTTTGCGCCCCTCGGTGGGCCCGCCGGAGTTGGCGATCAGTCGCCCAACCCGACCTGGTACGGATACGGTCTGCGGACCGCTCCGATGGGGAGCCATCATGTCATCGGCCATGGGGGCAGCGTCTTTGTGGCAACGGCGGAGATGGCATACATCCCTGAGCAGCGCCTAGGCGCCATGGTCCTCGCCAACGCCTCCGGTTACCCGTGTGGCCAGCTTGCTCAGTACGCTCTGGCCGCTGCTCTCGGGGAGGACCCCGATCAACTGCCATTCGTCGTCACCGAGCGCAGATTGGAGGCCTTGGAGGGCAGGTACGAGACTTACCGGGGCACCACGTCGGTCGTCATTAAGCGGCGGGGCTCCTTCCTGACCGCGGACAACCAGGACCCGATCACGCCAAGCAGTACCGTGCTTATCCCTGAGCGCCTCGATGACAACGGTGGCCTGTTCTGGACCCTCTCCGGCGTCCAGCGCCTACCCGTGGAGTTTATCCGCAATGGGGACGATGTAGAGGTGCTGCAGGAGCGCTACAAGTATCGCCGGGTAGGCAAGTAACCGGGAGGCTAGGTTGGCCGCCTGGGGGTAGGAGTATACTGTGTGGCGTCCCGCCCAGCCGGGGCGCCACACTTCTCTCAGCTACTCCACCCGGCGGAGGATGGTCCTCGCCTCACCGATCAAATAGAGCGAGCCGGTGATCAAGAGCACGTCTTCTGAGTCCTCGAGAGCACCTAGCCCCACCCTGATGGCGTGACTCGCCGGCACATGGACATCGGCCGGAAGTCCTGCCTCCCGGACCACCTGTGCCAGGCGCTCAGGCTCGAGCGATCGCGTAGGATGATTGGGTTTGGTTACGATCACCCGACGAGCTAGGGGTCCCAATGTCTCAACTACAGGCCCCACGTCTTTGTCTCCCAGGACTCCCATGACCAGTACACACCGCCGGTCGGGGAAGAGCTCCCTGTACGTGCTCGCCAGCGCCGCTGCCCCCTCCGGGTTGTGAGCCCCGTCGATGATAACGTACGGTTTGCGGGATAAGACCTCAAAGCGCCCCGGCCAGGATGCGCGGGCCAGCCCATCGCGGATTGCGCTCTCCGGGACACACCTGCCGGTCTGGCGGAGGGCGTGGACCACGCCAAGCGCACACGCTGCGTTTTCGATCTGGTGGAGGCCCAGCATGCCCAGGCGTAGACCCCGGTACGCCACGCCCGGCAACTCGAGATCAAAGCACTGCCCGCCGATCGAAGAGCCTGTGCGCACCCAAGTGATATGCGCGTGTTCGTCCTCGGCAGCGCTTACCTGCCAGAGAGTAGCGCCGCACTCGGCGGTAATCTCGGCAATGACGGCCCTGGCCTCGGGGGGGCGCACAGCGGAAACCACCATCGTACCTGGCTTGATGATCCCGGCCTTCTCCCGCGCGATCTCCGCCAGCGTGCTCCCGAGGATCTCGGTGTGGTCATGCCCGATGCTGCTGATCGCCGCTGCGAGCGGTGGCTTAATCACATTGGTCGCGTCGTATCGGCCGCCAAGGCCGACCTCGAGGGAGACAATGTCACACCCAACCGAGGCATAATGCATGAATGCCAACGCCGTGATCATCTCAAACTCGATCAAGCTCTCGCCAGAGGTGAGCCGGCCATGCTCATTGAGCATCCGTAGTCCCTCTAGCAGGCGCGTCAGGTCCTCCGGGTCGAGTGGCCGGCCGTTGACCAGAATCCTCTCGCTAAAGTGCTGCAGGTGAGGAGAAGTGTACATCCCGGTCTTATATCCAGCAGCCGTCAAAATGGCGGCCACGATCGCAGTGACCGAGCCTTTACCGTTGGTGCCCGCGACATGCACATGCTTGGTCTGGTCCTGCGGATTGCCGACTTGTTCGAGCAACCGGCGGAGGCGCTCCAATCCCGGCTTGTCACTAAACCTCGGCAAACTGTGAATATAGGATAGCGCCTCAGAGTAATCCAACAAATAAGACCCTCCAAGCCCAGGCAATGCCAGCGAGTGACTTGCGCCTATTTTGCCGTACCGCCGCCAAATGCGCAAGGCCGGTGGCCATCTGCCACCGGCCTTGCGCAATGCCCCTGCCCGATTAGATTACGGTGAGGTCTTGGGTTTGGCGCCCCCTCCTGTGATTCCAGGTCGGCCGTGGTTTGTCACGGTCGGGCTCTCGACCTCGATGGTCGTGCTGCCGATCTCGCTCCCGTCGAGAAGGACTCGCAACTGCACATACTGCCGACCCTCGTCGCCGGGCTTTAGCGACGCCGAGTGTTTGCCCGTCAAAGCATCACAGGTTACTTCGAGCGGCCGCCCTAGCTCGCCAACCGCAAGCGTAACGTCCAGCTCATCAAGGGCGTCGCCGCTGAGGAGTTGTCCCTCACGCCAGATCTCGAACCTAACTGGAACCGTGGCACGGTTGGACACCACTCTGTCCTCGTGCGCCACTGGCACGAGCCACTTCACGGTACATCCGCCATGGCCATCCTTGGGTTCGGGGTCCACTGCGGGCGGCTGCACTTCGGTGACCTGGCAAAAGAACAGGTCGTCATAGTAGACATTGATCCGCTCGCCCTCGACCAGGGCGCCCTGCAGGAGGAACTCAGCCGTGTGCGCCCCCTCGGGGATCAAAGCCTCCACGGCGAAGTGCCCGTACGAGCTGCCGCCGGCGGATGGATGGGTAAGCTCGTCACTCAGGCACTCCGCGATGATGATCCCGTGTGAGTCCCGGATGATCACCGCTAACTGCCCATAGTCGCCATCTCCGGCCGCCGCCAAGCCCCCCGCAACTGATGGCGCGGGTCTGGTCTGGACCCAGCCTCCTGCGCGGAACCGGCCGGAGAGGCCCGAGATGCTCACAAACTGGCTCATCCGGGCAACCTCCGCAGGGCCTCCAGACATCTCGAAGAAGAAGCCACCGTCGTACGGCTCGACAACACCCTCCGTGTGCTCGCTCGTCGAAACCGCCCTCACTACTCCCGTCGTAAAGCTCCACCATCCGCTCATCGTCCCGGTCTCCGCTCCGGGATTTCGCAGCAGGTTGGGGCCGCACACTTCCGCGGCGATGGCTCCCGCCGGGGCTGCCGCCAGCAAAGCAAGAGCAACCACCAGCAGCAGCGATTTTATCTTCCACATACAGCACCGCCTCCTTGCCAACTGTGTCGAGTAGTCCAAACGGCGCCCATTACGGGATTATCCAGCAGAGGCTCACCCGAGATATCCCTGCTAGACCGCTCCTTTGCCGCAGGTTGAGCGCGTGGGGTTGGCAAGGCGCTGCCCAGGGATGAGCCACGAGGCAAGCCGTGGGGTCATCCGTCGGACAGCGTCCGAACTACGCACACACCCGATGGGAATCTCACCCTGAGGCGGCGGGAAAGCATAACTAGGCATCGTGCGCAGCAGGCCCAGGCCTTCCCCAAGGTGAATTCTTAGGGACTACGACTCTTAGGGGGGAGTAACATTGCCGTGTGCAGTAACCACACCCGAGGCCTATTTTGGCTTTAGGCTGGGGAGCGATCGCAAGATCGCCAGGTGGGACAGGATCGTCGCTTACTTCGAGCAACTGGCCAACGAGTCTGACCGGATCAAGGTCATCAACATGGGCCCCTCAACCGAGGGCAACCCCTTCTTGCTGACCATCATCTCCTCGCCGGCTAATCTGGCGCGACTAGAGCACCTTCGGGAGATCAACCTCAAGCTTAGTGATCCGCGTGGGCTTAGTCGCGCGGAGGTTGACGCGCTCGTCGCCGAGGGCAAGGTCGTCATCTGCCAGAGCATGAGCCTGCACGCGACGGAGATCGGCGGCACCCAGATGGCCCCCGAGCTGGCCTACGACTTGCTCAGCGGCGACTCCGAGGATACGTTGCGCATCCTGGACAACGTGATCTTCCTGATGGTCCCGTGCTTTAACCCTGACGGTCAGATCATGGTCACGGATTGGTACAACCAGTGGCTAGGCACTGAGTACGAGGGATGCAACTATCCACGCTTGTACCAGAAGTACACCGGCCACGACAACAACCGGGACGCATTGACCATGAACATGGTCGAGGCGCAGTACATGGGGGGCATTCTGCTCCGCGACTGGAAGCCGCAGGCTTACCTCGATCACCACCACCAGGGCTCTGAGGCAGCGCGGTACAACATCCCACCGTATTCGGACCCGATTCACCCCCATGGCGACCCGCTTGTGTGGCGGGAGATCAACTGGTACGGCGGTCATATGGCCTACCTCCTGGAGGAGGCCGGCAAGCAGGGAGTGCTTCATTCGGCCAGGTACGAGGGATGGGGGCATCTCGGTTTCCACTGGATCACGATCTATCACAACATCGCCGGTATGTTGACTGAGTCCGCCAGCGCCAAACTGGCGACACCGCTCTACATCCACCCGCACCAGCTCAAGGGAGCAAGCCCTAAGACCATGCCGGTATATGAGGCGCAGACCAACTTCCCCAATCCTTGGCCTGGTGGCTGGTGGCGTTTGCGCGACATCGTGGAGCAGCAGAAGATCTCGGCCTGGGCGCTGCTGGACATCGCGGCCCGCTGCCGGACAATGGTCTTGCTTAACTCATACCACAAGGCGGTCAATCAGACGGCCCGTGGCGAGGCGAGTGATCTCAAGAGCTTCGTCATCCCTGCCGCGCAGCACGACCCGCTCACCGCTCGCAAGCTGATCCAGGCCTTACTCAACCAGGGGTTGGAGCTCAAGGTCGCTCGCGAAGAGTTTGATGCTGACGGGGTTACCTACGACGCCGGCTCTTACGTTGTCTCGTTAGCGCAGCCTAAGGGTGGGCTTGTGCCAACGCTGTTGGGCCGCACCCGCTTCCCCGACGGCTACTGGACGCGTACCGATGACGGCACCCCGATGGTAAGAGACATGGCCACCGATACGATTGCCGAGTTCATGGGCGTACGGGTTGTGCCATGCTATCAGCACGTCGAAGGCGCACTGGAGATCGCCTCCACTACGGCACCGCTCCCTGGCGAGCCGATCCCGGTGGCTGCCGGTGGCCTGGCGCTGGACCCGCGGCTCAACGACAGCCACACTGCTGTAAACCGGCTGCTCGCCAAGGGCGTGAAGGTGTGGCGGATCCCAGGAACGGTGATCGATGCCTGCGGCGAGGAGCTGCCACCCGGAGCTTTCTACATCGCGCCGGGTGCGGACACGAGCATACTTGCTGCTGCAGTGGTGGGGCTGGGCGTAGGCTACAGCGGCTTGCTGGAGGCTCCATGCTGCGATGAGCCTGTAACTCAGAGGCGCGTCGGCATGTACCAGAGGTATTGGACCGGGAACATGGACGAAGGTTGGACCCGCTTCGTCCTAGAGCAGTTTGAGTTCCCGTACGAGACCCTCATGGACGACGATATCAAAGCCGGCAAGCTCATCGACCGGATCGACGTGCTTATCCTGCCGAGTGACACCCGCGAGATGATGCTTGGCCCATTAGACCATGCATCGGGCGACCCGCGGATCGCCGGGCTGATTGCGCGCTTTGGCAATTGCCCGCCGGAGTACCGTAGCGGTTTCGGCCAGGAAGGCTTGGCGGCGATAAAGCAGTTCGTCGCCGACGGGGGACGCCTCGTGGCCTTTGACGCTGCCTCTAAGTTCGCGGTCGAGGCCTGCGGCCTCAATGTGCGCAGCGTGGTCGAGGGGCTCAGCACCAAGCAGTACATGACCAAGGGATCGACGTTGCGTGTCGAGGTCGATAACACCGACCCACTCGCATACGGCATGCCGGCCGAGGCGTTGATCATCTCCTGGGACAGCCCGGTGTTTGAGATCACTGACACATTCTGTTCCGAGAACTACCACCCGGTGGCCACCTTCCCCAGGTCGGACATCCTGGAGAGCGGTTGGCTGATCGGTGAGCGCTATCTGAGTGGTCGAGCTGCGATGGTTCGCGCCACCGCGGGCAAGGGCGAAGTGATCCTGATCGGTTTCCGGTGCCAGAACCGCGGGCAGGCGCACGGTACGTACAAGCTCCTGTTCAACAGCCTGCTTTAGCCGGTCGACATCAGCTCTAGCAGGAAGGCTGAGGCAACCAACCTGGCTACGGTGGTCCGTGGGGGGCAACCTCCGCAGCCCCGGACGGGTTGGTTGTTCTTTATGGAAACCCGCGGGCGCGTGCTTGCCTGAGCTGAGCAACCAACCTAACTCCGGTTGCCTCGCTCATGACGCACCCTATGTCGAAACACGTCGAACCCCACTTCCGCCAACGCGCAGGTAGGCCTGCGGGGATTGTCGTATTGAGACGAGGTACCCGTGTGGATAGACCTGACAATGCAGGGAGGACCGCCTTAAATGGAGCAGGGCGCCCTGGACCCCCTGGAGCGATTAATCGGAGTAGCGTGGGATCGCATGGTCCGGATCCTGGGTGTGCACACCGTACTGGTGGTTGCCCAGCGCGCCGTGTGGATGACCAAGCTAAAGCACAATGAGGCGACACTGATCGACGTTAAGGATACAGGTTTTGACCTCAAACGGCTCAGTGAGCAATCTCCCACCAAGTGCGTTGCCGTAGCAGAGGAGTTGCTGATGTCGCTGATGAGCGTGGTCACCAAACTGGTCGGGCTTGAGATGTCTCGCCGGATTGCGGCGGACATCGATGGAGTGGCCAAGTCCTAGGAGGTCCGAGTGAACCGTTTCCACACCAATGTCCGCGGCCTCGATGAGGTCCTCAGCGGGGGGCTGCCGATCGGCTCTACAACGATCCTCGCCGGTGCGCCAGGCACGGGCAAGACAATTCTGGCGCAGCAGATCCTATTCGCCACCCCACCGGATGAGCGCGGACTCTACATCAGTACTCTCTCCGAGCCTCAAGTCAAGGTGCTTGGTTTCCTCCAGCACCAGTCCTACTTTCAGCCGCAGCGGTTCATGGACAGCATTGTCTACCAAGACGTCGGATCTCACCTGATCAGCAGTGGCCCCGATGCCGTGCTCAACGCCATCATTGAGCTGGTCGGCGAGCACAGGCCCGCCCTGTTGGTGATTGACAGCTACAAGGCGATCCTGGACTCGTTTGAGCGAGAGCAGCAGCGCCGGGAGTTTACCTATCGCTTGACCATCAGGTTGGCCGTGTGGGGCACGACGGCCGTGCTGGTCGGTGAGTACTCGGAGCAGGAGGTCGGGCTGCGGCCCGAGTTTGCTGTTGTGGACGGGATCATCCTGCTATACGGCACGGAGGAGCGCCGTAGCCAGCGGCGCTACCTGCGGGTCCTCAAAATGCGGGCCACCGACCTGGCTGCCGGTGAGCATGCTGCCAACATCAGTAACGATGGGTTTGCGGTCTTCCCGCGCCACAACCCGCGCGTGGCAGATCAGAGTTACGTCCACCCATGGGAAGAGCCAGAGAGGACTGGGGTCGTCGGACTGGATGAGATGCTTCGTGGTGGGTTACCAGCCTCGTCGGTCACCCTACTCCGAGGGCCAGGCGGCAGCGGCAAGTCCCTCCTGAGCTGTAACTGGCTCGCTGCCGGCGCCTCCGCCGGACAGCCCGGCATGCTCGTCACCTACGACTCGCCACCCCACATGATCCTACGGGGCGCATCCGCCATCGGCCTGGAGCTTGAGCCGTTGTTGCGCGACCAAGGGCTGATCATACTCCATGCCTCACCGCTGTACGCGGGGTTTGACGAACACATGGACAAAGTGATGGAGCTCAGCACCGTTCGCGGTATCCGGCGGATCGTCATCGATAGCACGACCGCCATGCAGGCCGGGTTGACCAATGTGGAGCGCTTTACCAGTCATCTTTGGACTTTAGTTGACTGGTGTCGCTTCCGCGGCATTTCCTTGATGATGATTAGCGAGACGACCCCCGGCACCAGGCCGCTGGACCTGCCCAGCGCGAGCTTTCTGGTGGACAACATCCTGGAGCTCTCCAGTGTCAGGGAGCCGGGTCGTGTTGATAGGAAGGTTCGGGTGGTTAAAGCACGTTGCCTTGGTCACGAGCTTGAGTCCCGCGGGTACCGGATAACATCGCACGGCATCGACGTGGAGGCAGTACCTCAGGGTCCGGGCACGAGGAGCTGATTCGTATGCTGGACCAGCTGGCTGCCGGCAAGTGGGCGGCCTTCGAGGCAGCTCTCGCCAAAGCGACCGGTTTGGCGTTGGCGACCTATGACGCCCACGGCCGCTTGATTGCCTCGCCCGCGCCGCCTGCCTGCCTGCATTACCTTGATTTGCTCCAGAGCTACCGTTGCACCTCAGATAGGACTACCACAGATGCTCCAGGTTGGTCCGGTAGCGCGGCCGAGCGCAGTTACGGCAGCCAGGCAGTGCTTAGACCCTGCGGCCTGCCTGCTGGCCTCCTTGCTGTGGACAACAAGTACTTGGTCCTCGCCATGGCACACTCCCCCCGTCCGAATGACTCTGATCCTGGCACCAGCGCCAACGCTGCCTCGCCCTGTCAAGGTTGCCCAATGCGCCTCGAGGGCCAGCAGCAATCGCCCGGCGCTCAGCTGTCACAGGAGGAGTTCTCGGCTCGCCTCGAATCGCTCGGTCAGCTGCTGGGGCACCTACTGATCTCGGCCCACGACACCGCGGAGGCAGGCAGCCTCGCCGTGCTGTTGCAGGCGGTTGAGCAACTCAACCGGTTGATCCTTGGCCTGCTCGATCAGGAGAGAGCCAGCCTGGAAGACATACTGGACTTGGTGGCCAACTCCTTGGTGATTTTGCTCGATAGCGACGCATCGTGGGTCGCCGTCGACAGCCGAGCCACGGGGTGGGTGGCCGCGGCGAGCGGTGCCGACAGAGTCCTTGCCGAGCGGATCGCCTCAGCAGGCCAGGCAACTGAGCCCCCGCGATTTGCTGATCCATCCTTACGGCAGGCGTTGATCCTTGAGCAGCTGGGTGGACATAGCTCAACGTGGGTCGAGTCGGCAAGCAACGCCACAGCCTGTCGCCTCTGGGCCGGAGCGCTCAATCCGGCGAGCGACCACGCCGCGATGGTCCTCAAGACCCTGGCCTCGCCGGTGCTGGTCGCGGCCGAGATCATCTGCCTGCAGAGGCTTCTCCAGCAGCAGACCCGGTCGCTGCTCGACGCAATCCGCCACGCCGTCCTGGTCTTTGACACTGAGGGGCGCTGCGCCGCCCTCAATCAGAGTGCCCGCCGCCTCTTTGCCGACCTTGGCGTCGACCTAACTGTGGGCAGCGCCGCCCTTGGGCGCGGGCTGAGTCCGGCGATGGAGCACGGTATCAACTCAGCCCTCCAAGGTGAGGACGTTGACTGCAGCCAGGATGTCTGCAGCCAGCACTATCTCAGCTGGAGCGCCAGGCCCGTACGCGATTGCGGCTGCATTCACGGCGCGCTCATAATGGCCGAGGATGTGACAGAGACCACGCGCCTGCGCGATCTCGCCCGCGACTGGGAGCGCCTGAGCATCGCCGGCCAGTTGGCGGCCGGCCTAGCGCACGAGATACGCAGCCCGCTGGCAGCCGCCGTCGGGGCCATCCAGCTGATCCTGGGCGGACGCTCCGAGCGGCACCGCGAGGAAATTCTCGCCCGGCTGCAGATGGAGCTCCACCGCATGAACGGTATCCTTACGGGGTACCTCGAGCTGGCCAAGCCGGGCGAGAGTACTGTCTTGAGGCCCGTCGATATCAGTGGGTGCCTGCGCGAGATCACCTTCCTGCTGCGTTCTGACGCCCTCCTACACTCCGTCGAGCTGGTGATTGATCAGCCGGCGCACCCGATCCCGTACGTCATCGCAGATGGGAACGCCCTTAAGCAGGTGTTTCTCAATCTGGCCCGCAATGGTCTGGAAGCCATGTCTGATACTGGCGGACGTCTAGTGATTACCGTACGCGTTGATGGCCAGGCGCTCCATGTTACCTTTGAGGATGATGGCCCAGGCATTCCCCTGGGCCTTGAGCAGCAGATCTTCCGCCCGTTTTTCACCACCAAGCCGCACGGTAGCGGGCTTGGGCTGTCAGTATCCAAAGAGCTCCTGGAGTCGATGGGTGGGGCGATGGGGATCACGAGCTCTCCGGGGCGGGGGACCACCGCGTCGGTTGTGCTCCCGTTAGTCAGTCAGGCTGTGGCATCGAGCGGGACTAGCGGAGACACCGAGTGATCCGCTACATAGCGACATCATGGGAGGGAGATCCCACTGCTGGACACAGCAAGTCCTGTCGACGTGATTGCGATTGATGACGACCCTTCGATCCGGTGGCTCCTTGGCGAGATACTGACCCTGGGCGGTTTCAACCACCTGATACTCGCCTCTGCCGGCGATGGCCTCCGGCAAGCCAGACTGCATACGCCAGCCGTCGCCGTGGTCGACGTTAACCTCTGCGGGGTGGACGGCATTGAGGTGGCGAGGCAGATCCGAGGGCTGTCACCAACGACAGAGATCATCTTCCTCACGGGATACGGGGAGAGCGTTACTCGCTCGCTAAATGGCGTTCTAGGATCGGCCATCCTCATCGAGAAACCCTTCGACATCGAACACCTGATGAAGGTGATCCGCATGCGCATCACGCGCCAGGGTTAGGCGCAGTCAAGGGGGCCACAATGCTAGCTTTCAATGCCACCCGTTTCGAGGACTTCCTTGCCGACGTCATGCAGCGTGAGAAGATACCCGGCGTTGCCGTTGGCTTAGCCTGGCACGGCGAGGTGATTTACGCCGCGGGCTTTGGCTCCGCCGACCTGCCAACCGGTAGACCCATGACACCCAACACCCTGTGTGGGATCGCCTCGATCAGCAAGAGCTTCGCCGCGCTCGCCGTTGCGCAGCTAGTTGAGAAGGGCCTCGTGGACCCGTTCGCCCCGGTCGTGGCCTATGTGCCGGAGTTCCGTCTGCCGATGGTCTCCGACATGGTCAAGATCCTGGTCCACCATTGTCTGTCCCACACGACGGGCACGCCGCCCCTCCAGAGGCGACAAGGCGAGTTCCGGGAGTTTGGCGAGCATCTGGCATATCTCGCCCAATACGAGACCCCACCGCTTGGTCATCCTGGTCAGTACCTGAGCTACTGCAACGACACCTTCATGCTGGCAGGGGCGATCGTTGAGCGGGTCACCGGCCGCCAGTTTCGCGATTATGTTCGCAGTGAGATCATCGACCCCCTCGGGCTCGGTCGCACGACGTACGAGTCGCCCGCTACCGGCGCCTGGGAGGACGTCACGACTCTCTACAACCCGGCAAAGGAAGAAGGCGGCGCACCGCAGCCCCAACCGTGGCCTGACCTCGGGACGTACCATGTGGGCGGCGGGATCCGGTCCACGGTCTACGACCTACTGCGTTACGGGGATATGTACGCTCGGGAAGGACTAGGGCACGACGGCACTCGGATCATCCCCCGCGCCGGTGTCCTACGCATGCGCATGCCGGTTGCTCCGGTACTAGCTGGAGGTTATTACTGCTACGGCTTGCAGACCACCCCGGCATATCATGGCATCACCCTAGTGGAGCACGGAGGCTCGCTCCCAGGAGTAGCATCGCACTGGGGCTACCTGCCGCAGGTCGGAGTATCCGCAGTAGTCCTCACCAACCTGAGGGGTGCGCCATCCTCCTTGCTGTGGACCGGCCTGATCAACACCGCTCTGGGCCTGCCTCGAGAGCAGCCTCGCCACCCGTCCCCGCCGACGTACTCAGCCGACAAGGAGCATTTGGCCCGCATGGCGGGAGACTACCGGAGCGACGAAGGGGCCCTCGTGACCATCGCTTGCACGAATGGCAAGCTTACGGCAGAGGTCGACGGAGCGCACCATAACCTGCGCGTGACTGCTGCGGATCAGGCGGTCTACGCCAGCCAGTCGCAGGAGAAACCGATCCGTTTCCACCTGCCGGCGGACGGTGGGCCTGCCTGGGCCTTGACCACTGGCGTGCGGATGATCAGGCGCGCTCCGTAACGCCGCAACCCAGGGCCAGCAGGTCAGTCTTGTCCGACCAGCGCCCGGCTTAGCCGGGCGCTGGCCTGGTGCCTCTACCCCTCTAACATGGTAGGACTGGACATAGACCGAGGCATGGTAGCAGCACAAACAGCAGCAGTAACAGCAACAGGAGCAGAAGCAAACGTCGGACGAGCAATGCGTCACCCCCTTTTTGCAGGCAGGCATAGACTGCTGCATTTCGAGCATCACCGGCGCTGATGATGCTCAAATCCGGCACATTGGTGACCAGTGTTGCTCTCTAGGCGACATTGAGGGACTTGAGTGACGGTTTAGAGCGGATGGCGGCCCCCGATGTGCTTTCTGAGAGCATACTTGCGCCCTAAGTGTGCCGAGATTGCGCAGTTTGGCCCTTGGCGCGGCGTCTGTTGCGTGCGCGCCAAATCTGCCGGCACGTCTAGGTGTAGTCCGGCGGCGGGCAGGGGGTAATCGGGCTGTCTACCGCCGGCGGGCCGAGTGCAGCGGGGGAGAGCTACTCGGACGACGGCAGGGCCCGCCGCCCGCCCTGATCAATCGCTCAATGGCAAACGCCGGAGACGGGGGAGTCAGAAGCATCAGCCCCCAGCATAACGCGCTGCTCCAAGGGATACTATCGACAGCCTGCCGCACCTGGGCAAACCGGGACATGTCGCAACCTCCGGGGCACAGTCTTGGCTTTCCTCGCAACAGCCACACGAGGGATTACTACGCCCGGAGGTGGGATCGGTTTCAGCTTAATGGGCGGCCGCCCGCCACCTAGTGAGCAGCTCTCGCTCGCGCTCCCTGCTGAGGCCGGCGCGCAGTGGCGCCTCCCCCCGCCCCCGCGCCCAGGCCAGTGTATCGGAGACGGTCTCTGCCAACGGTCGCGTGACCAGCCCTGCCGCAAACGCTTTGCCGCAGTTAACCGTCACGAGGCCCTGTCGATCGCGGGGCACCCACAGGGGCACTTCGAGCCACGGGGTCACCCCCTGCTCTAGCAGGAACTCCTCCGGTATCCATGTGGCTGCCGCATCAGATCCGCCCGCCGCCTGGCATGCGTCGACCACATCGCCAAGAGAAGCTGCATAAGCGGCTCCGGTGGCGTGGTAGATCCCCGTCTGCCGGCGCCCGACCAACGAAACACAGAAGGCCGCCAGGTCGCGCGCATCGATAAACTGCGTTGGAACGCTAGGGCTGTCGGGCGCCAGGAACTCGCCCCCCGCCGCGACTCGCAGCGGCCAATAGGTGAAACGATCAGTGGGGTCGTGTGGCCCGACGATCAACCCGGGCCGGACAATCAGCGCCCGATCAGCATACGCCGCCAGCACCTCGGACTCGCAGAGCGCCTTGAGTGGTCCATACCTGCCCTCGCCGATGTCTTCAACCGCCGGCTCATTGGTGGTTGCGAGCGGCGCGTCCTCAGTGAGCCCTGCCTGAGTGAAGTCCCTGTACACCGAAATCGTGGAGATGAAGAGATAGAGCTTTGTCCGATTGGCGAGGTACCGCGCCGAATCGCGCACCAGGCGCGGGAAGTATCCTGAAGTGTCGATCACAGCATCCCAGGTGCGTCGCCCGAGGGCTTCTAGTCCGCCATCCCGGTCGCCGGTGATGGCCTCCGTACCGGGCAACGGCTGAGCACGGCTTACTCCCCGGTTGAACGTTGTGACCCTGTGCCCCTCGGACAGAGCGGCATTGACAAGGTGTAGCCCGACGAACCGGCTACCGCCAAGGATAAGCAAGTCCATACCGATACCCCTCCGATGTACTTAATAGTCGCTCCATTTACGACAGCGAGCGCGTGGGCAGGACCTTGGCGCTGCGCGGTGAAGTGCAGGGCCGTCAGCCTCAGACGGACAGATAACCGCAATAGTGTGTTGGGAGGTAAACCCCATGGCCTCAACCGGCGTCCGGAGCCGCATCACCGGCACGATCAGGCTCGTGGCCAGAGTCTGGAGCGCGCTATTGCTCGGTGTTGCGCTGCTGATGGTATTCCTGCCCGAGCAGGGCCTGCTCGAGACCAGCCAGGCCGGCGACTGGCTGCTGCTAGGTGCCTTTCCCGGATTGACGCTGCTCGGCTTGGCCGTGGCCTGGCGGTGGGAAACCACAGGCGGCCTGATCGCCATCGCCAGCCTAGTCGCACGGCTCCTGGTGTACGCCGCGCTACACAGTCAGCTGCCCAGCCTGTCGGCCACGTTCCTCCAAGCCCTTGTGTTTGTCACTCCCGGGTTGCTGTTCATGTGGGCAGCCAGCCTGGCCCGGCGGGAGCAATCAGCCTGATTGCCCCCGCCCTGGCCGGCAACCCAGCATCCTACTTGGTATAGATGAGCATCTCCTCGGGACGGATGATCCGGTACTCGTAGCCCGTCTCCTTGACACTCGCCTCGCCGCGTGGCGTCGTGTAGATGGTGCCGCCCTTACCATAGACGATGCCGTGCGCCATGATGATCTTGCCGCCGACGATGGTCATAACCGCCTTGCCCTGCTCCATGTCCAGCACCGTGATGTCGGCGTCGGCCCCCGCGCCCAGATGCCCCTTGTCCCTCATCCCAAGCATTTGCGCCCCAGCCGTCGAGACCTTGTGCACGAACTCGGTCAGCGTCAGCGCCTGATAGCGCACCAGGCAGAGCCCGTACTCCACAGCGACGTTGCGCGGCGTTGACCCACCGTCGGTCGCAATCGCATCAACGACGAACTGGCCATCGTGCTTGCGGATGGCGCACAGGAAGGTCGCCTGCGGGGAGTTGACCGGGAAGCTCACCGGGACGTCGGTGTTGCGGTCGCGCCACAACTGCACACCCTTGGGGCCGGTGTAGATCACGGTGATGCCGCCCTCGGTCACCTTGATCAGGCAGTAGTCATCAAGAATGGCCTGCTCGAGGCCCTTGGCACTGACCTCATATCCCCGCATCCGCAGGCAGTTGCGGGTCACGTGGCTTGAGGGGAGCCCGTCCGGCCCAATCCGGCCGCCGGTCCCGTTGATCACCGCTAGGTACGACTCTGAGACCAGGTTACGCTTGCCCGCGATGGCGGCGAGGCCGGCCATGGTTTCCTCTGCCGGGTCGTTGACCAACCCGCGCAGATAGCTGTTGACGTGCGCGATGTGCAGCCGGTTTTCGCCGGCCAGGTCGACCGCCTCCAACAGGCCCCGTAGATCGCTGCCGGTCTCGGTCGTGCCGACATGGAAGGCCACGTACACCCCAGCCCGGTTAGCCAGCTCGATCATCTTCGCGGTGGTTGCCGGCGTGGACGGCTGGTGCCCACCAATAATCTTGAGGCCAATCGCCCCGTCCGCCGCTGCCTTGTCGATCAGCCGGGCCAACTCGGCATCGGCGGGTGGCTCGTCGGGCCAGAAGCCGATCGTCTGCAGCCCGGCGATGTTCATCCCCGCGCTCCACTCCGGCCACTCCTCCAGCACGCCCCGCATGTCGCCCATGTCCAGCGCAGTGCAGACTCCGGCCATGGCCATCATCCGCTGGGCGGGGCCGCGCACATGAGTATGCGTGTCGATAACCCCGGGGATCAGCGTGTAGCCGCCGAGATCGATGATCTGCCCGGCCTCCGCGCCCGGTAGCTCCGGCGCCACGGCGACCACCTTGCCACAGGACACGCCGATGTCCGAAATCGAGCTGACCCCGTTGACCGGATCAACGACCCGGCCGCCGCGGAACACCACATCATAGGTCATTGCCATAGACTAAGCCTCCGTCCCTCACTGTTGGATGTTTCTGGTCCCGAACTTCAACTAGTAGGCAAGGGGTTCCTTCACGGAGCGGAAACCGATCGCCGGCGGAACTCCTCGAAGGCATAGCCCATTAGCAGCAGCAGCACCTCAAGAGCATACTCCTGCCCCCAGCTTTCCCCCCAACGGACAACCCGGCCCCGCTGGCGGGCTGGGATGCCCGAAATGGACAACCGGGCCAGGGTAGGTTACCCGAAGCGGACATCATCGGGACCACTGGTTGCCCCCAACGGGCAACCCGGCCCCGCTGGCGGGCTGGGATGCCCGAAATGGACAACCGGGCCAGGGTAGATTACCCGAAGCGGACATCATCGGGACCACTGGTTGCCCCCAACGGACAACCCGGCCCCGCTGGCGGGTTGAGATGCTCGAAATGGACAACCGGGCCAGGGCAGGTCGGCCGAAGCGCACATCACCGGAGCCACTGGTTGCCCGTAACGGACAACCCGGCCCCGCTGGAGCACAGGGACCATACCCCAGACGCTCGGCATCCGCGCAATAGCTAAAGGGGGCCGGCATCGCCGGCCCCCTCTGCGGGGACCACCATCCCCCGCCCCGCCTGTCTATGTATTCCGCCGGCCTACCTTGACCTTGGTGTGCTAGCCAACCCCGACGCCAATCACCAGCGCCGCTGCGCCAACCTCTGCCTGATGAGCGCTCCGGCGAGCAACAGCAGCCCGCCCGCCCATGACCAGCTGATCAGATGTGCCCCCGTGGCCGGCAGTGCGCCACCCGGTGGATCGGGCGGTACGTCGATGATCTGTTCGTCGCCCAGTGCCAGCTCGCTGCCAGCCGCCTCAGCATCTAGCGCCGGCTGCTGCGTGCCCTTGCCACCAACCATAAGCAGGCTTGCCGCCCTTGCGGCGGGCGCCCAGTAGGCAAACAGCGACATCGCCGCGATCAGCACCACCAATCCCAGCCCTAGCCGTTGCCGGGTTTCCACATCCTCAGCCTCCCCGGGAACTTGCGTCTAGTATCAGTTTTGCCATAACCGCGCCGGGCGAGCGACGGACTAAAGAGCACTCTTGTATGGCACTGGAGAGCCACTCCATCGTACTATGCCTGTCCTAGCCTTGGACAGTTGCCTGCTGACTCGGGCGGAGACTTGGCAGTTGCCTAAAATCCGGACAACTGTTGCCGATACATGTATAGACGGGACCATAGGCTGCCTGCCGCCGGCAGCCGGCAAAGGAGACATCCGGCAATGCCCCGAGTAGCTGTTGATCGGCTCCAGCCGGGCTGGTATGTGCTCAACCCCATCAGCGATGACCGGGGTAACCTGCTACTGGCATCAGGCGTCCAACTCAAGGAGAACTATATCGAGCGCCTGCGGATGCTGGGCTTGCCGGCGGCCGATGTGACCTTTGCTCCCGGCATCACGGGCGGCACTCCGTCGCTGCTGTCCGCCGAGACCCGCATCCGCGCAACCCGCTCCGTCGCCGCAACCATGGACGCCCTTCGTGCAGGAGCGTGGTGGGATCCGATCGACCTCAAGCAATGCGTATGGACGATCGTTCGTGAGGTTAGCCGCGAGCCAGACATCCTAATTGGTCTGTCCGATATCCGCCCGGCCAACGGCCGGTTTTACGCCCACTCCGTCAATGTCTGCGCCATAGCGGCCCTGATCGGCCAGGAACTCGGCCTGTCCTTCGATGACCTCGTAGAGCTCGGTACCGGAGCCCTGTTGCATGACATCGGGTTGGCTGTGATTGCTCCGGGACGCGCAGGGGCGACATTCGGACTGTCCAGACAGAGCAACGAGCGCCACAACCACCCTCGCCTGGGGTTTCAGGTGTTGTCAGCCAGCCGCGGCGCCATCAGCCAGCGCGCCGCCCTAGTCGCTCTCGAGCACCACGAGGCCATAGATGGGTCAGGCTATCCCCAGGGGATTGGCGGCCGCCGTATCAGTGACTTCGGGGCGATTGCCGCCGTCGCGGATCTGTACGACACCCTAAGCAGCGACCACCCGCACCGGTCGGGGCTCATTCCGGCCACGTGCGTCTCCATCCTCCACCGCATGGCCGGCAGGCGCCTCCGCCGCGATGTGGTTGATGCGCTCATCCGGCGCATCGCGATCTACCCCGAGGGCTCCCTGGTACGGCTCAGCGACGGCCGCATTGGGGTTGTCGCGAGATACCGCCACCGGACCCCCGAGTATCCCGACGTGCTGCTCCTGGCCGGCCAGGACTGGCAACCGTTGCAGCCTGCACTGATCCGGCTGACCAAGGCCCCTGGTGTGTCCATCGCCGAGCTGATGACCGCGGTCACCTGCGACATTGGCAACCTGGCGGATCTATCGCCGGTCGCGTGCGACACCGCAAGCAGTGCCGGAGGGCAGATCTAGCCGCGCGCCCCATCGCACCGACAGGGTTTGCCGCCCGGCTTGCGGAAACCCTATACTGTACCCACACGGCCCGCTGCCAGGGCCGCCACTCCGGAGGCAGAGACATGGACTTCACCACCGGCCTGTTGCTCGGTCTGGCCATTGCCAGCCTGATCGCTCTCGCCCTTACGGCCAGCAGACGGCGCGGAGCGGCCATCACCGTTGCCCGCGGCGGGCTCGAGGGCCTGCGCCGGGTAGGCGAGTTGGTCGTGCTCCGGGCCTACTGGTCCATCCCTGCCACTGGCGAGGATCACATCTTCGGCGAGGTGGGCCGCCGCTTTTTGCGGTGGCTGTGGAGCGAGAACAAGACGATCATGATCTTCCGATTTGAGATCCGCTTCCGGTACAACCTCAGTGATCCGCAATCGGTGGAGCTGGAGCGGTCCAGCCCGGAGGTGCTCGACGTCCGCTTGGGACGGCCGGCGCATGACATCGCCCTGGCCGACATCCAGTTCTATCACACCGCACGCGGCCAGCTGCTGGACTGGCTGCTTCCGCGGGTCCTCAACGTGTTCAAGAGCGACATGGACGACCGCACCCGGCAGCAGATCCTTGAGGCGGCCCAGCGCAACGCCCGCGAAGAGGCCCAGCAGTTGGCGGCAACCCTGGAGAACGACGCCAAGGCTTCGGCCGAGGCGACGTTGACTGCTCTCGGGCGGTCGGCAGGGTTCGCTGAGGTGCGTTTTAGAGAGTAGCTACTCGGCCACGTACCCCATTCCGTCGGGGTGGATCCCCGCCTCAAACCGTGCTACCTCTGTCAGCCGATCAAGGTCGATCACCGAGATGTCGTTGGTCTTGTTATTGGCCACATAGGCGTATCGGCCAGCCTCATCCACAACCGTGCCCCCTGGCCATACTCCGGTCGGCAGCCGCTTGATCTCCCAACGCCGCAGAGTGTCGACCACTGAGAGGTCGCCCGACTCCCGGTTGGGCAGCAGCGCGTAGCGGCCGTCAGGAGTAAAGGCGATCCGGATCGGCAGCGTGCCCAACGCCAGCCTGGCGACTAGGCCGTGGTGGGTTTCGTCCATAAGGTACAGCGTGTTGTCGTGCTGGTTGGCGACATAGAGCAGACGCCCGTCCGGGTGGACTCCCACGCCCTCCGGCCCGTTGCCCACGGCGATGTGCTTGATCACCTGCCGGCTGGCCGTGTCGATTGCCGTCACTGTCGCGGAGCCTATGTTGGGGATGTAGACGCGCGTCCAGTCGGCGTTGGGCGAAACCATGTGCGTGCGGCTCTGACCCGTGGCGATGATCGTCTCCGCCTGCCAGGAAGACGTGTCAAAAACGAACACGCGGTCCGAACGCGTCGCCGCCAACCACAGGTGACGGCCGTCCGGGGTCAGGGCCAGGCCATGCGGGAAGCGAAACTCAGGATGGGTGATCCGCTCGATCTCGGTCATGCGGTCGTTATCCAGTACGGAAAGCGTGTTGCCACCGGAGTTGGTGACATACGATCTGCGCCCGTCCGGGGTTATGGCGATCTCGTGCGGGTTGGTGTCAACAGGCACGCGGGCGAGCATGGCGCCGTCCCGTGCCGACACGTACCATACGGTGTTTTCGTCCTTGTTGAGTACGACCAGCCGTCCCTTGCGTGGCATCGGATCACCTCGTCTACATGTATATTGAAACCTATTATATCAGGCGGCTGCGGCCCTGACTTACTCCAGATACGCAAGCCAGTCATGGCCAGGCGGGAACTGCGTACGAAGTGCTCTCCTCGTGCTGCCGCGTCTGGCGGCCGATATAGAGATCCAAGGCCCAGCCGCCGCCGATCCACCACGGCATGTCTGCGGTGGCCATTAGCTCCCGCACCTGCTCAATCGATAGGGGGTCCCAGTCGAGCCGTTGGGTCTCCAGTGTGTTCATTAGAGTTCTCCCTCCGGTGCCGCGCGCCGTGAGGCATGCGGCGCCTGCACTCACAGCCAAGCAAGAATTGGGCCAAGCTCTCTTTGGAACAAACCGGACCGGCCGGCGTCTCACCGCTCAGATTAGCTTCGGAGGTGTGAATAGGCAATGAGGTTGCGCACAGCCGTTATCATCGCTTTACTCCTGAGTCTAGCCGTTGCCGGCGGTGTGTTGGTGGCCCGCGAGCGTCAGGCAGAGGCGATGCGTAGCCAAGGTATCATCATTGGTAAGGTTGCAGTTGGGGAGACCTACACTATCGTACTCGAGAGCAATCCGACCACGGGCTACTCCTGGCACGCCGTGTACGACGAGGCGGGGCTGGAGTTGGTGGAGCAGGAGTACGAGCCGGGCGAGTCGGGGCTGATTGGTGCCGGCGGTACCGAGCGGCTGATCTTCAAGGCACTGGCCAAGGGCGTGTACGAGATACGGCTCCTGTACCAGCGGCCCTGGGAGGGCATCCCTGATCAGACCGTCGTCCACAAGCTAACGGTGCGGTAGGGTTCCTGGGACCAGCAGGCGCTTGATCACGCAGAGAGCGAGGGCCCGTATCCCCGGGCCCTCGCCTCACACTCATCTCGTACCAACCGAGTCTAGGAGCGCTCCAAAGAGGGCTACGCTGATAGTACCTTGACGATCCGCTCTAAGGCCCACGCCAGTTCCTCATCGGTGATTGTCAAAGGCGGCGCGAAGCGGATGACATTGTCATGCGTCTCTTTGGCCAAGACCCCGGCCTCCGCGAGACGCTCGCAATAAGGGCGCGCCTTGGAGTGTAGCTCAACGCCGACAAACAGCCCGCGACCGCGCACCTCACGGATGTCCGGATTGTTGATCTCACTCATGCGCTTAAGGAACTGCTCGCCCATCACCCGCGAACGCTCAGCGAGGCCCTCCTCCAGCAGGACGTCGATTGCGGCGATGCCGACAGCAGCGCCCAGCGGGTTGCCGCCGAACGTCGAGCCGTGCGAGCCGGGCTCGAACACCCCAAGGACGTCATCGTTGGCCGCAACTGCGGATACCGGGTACGCTCCGCCGCCCAGCGCCTTGCCGATGATGTACATGTCCGGACTAACGCCTTCCCAATCACAGCAGAACATCTTGCCTGTACGCCCCAAGCCGGTCTGGATCTCGTCCGCGAGAAACAGAATGCGGTTGGCCCGGCACAGCTCGTAAGCTTCGCGGACAAAACCTGCCGGCGGGATACGGATGCCGGCCTCGCCCTGAATCGGCTCGACGAGAAACGCTACCGTCCGCTCATTGATGGCAGCTCGCAGCTCGACCATGCTGCCGTAATTGATGATCTTGAAGCCGGGAGTAAACGGCCCGTAGTCAGCGCGGTAGGACTCCTCCGACGAGAACGACACGATGGTCGTCGTCCGTCCGTGGAAGTTACCCTCACAAACCACGATCTCCGCCTGGTCGGCAGGCACTCCCTTGGCCCGGTATCCCCAGCGGCGGGCGGCCTTGATGGCTGTCTCCACGGCCTCGGCGCCGGTGTTCATCGGCAGGACCTTCTCCTTGCCGGTGATCTGGGCGACCTTAGCGTAGAACCGTCCTAGCTGGTCATTGTTGAAGGCACGCGACGTCAACGTGACTTTGTCGGCCTGATCCTTGAGTGCCTGGATAATCCTAGGGTGGCGGTGCCCGTGGTTGAGTGCCGAATAGGCCGAGAGCATATCCATGTACCTCCGGCCTTCGGGATCCCAAACCCAGACGCCCTCGGCCCGGGAGATCACCACCGGCAGGGGTTTGTAGTTGCGTGCACCGAAATGCTCGGTCTCTCTGAGGATCTCAACTGTGCTGGACACCGCGAACACGCTCCCTCCACTCACTTGCTACATACAACACTGAATACGACTCCAGCCTATGCAGTCCCTCTTCGGTCGGGGCAGGGGACCCGGCCCGCTACGGATAACTCTCCACCCCCAGACGCGCGCCGCCGGGAGGCGATAGGGATTGGCCGACCATTGTTCCGTCGAGCGCCGGATACTCGAGACCATCGATCAACATGCCGCTGAGCTGGTAGGTGTGTCCCGTACCATCTACCAGTACGCCGAGCTTGGACATGAGGAAACCAACTCCGCCACCCTGCTTGCAGCCAGGCTAGGCGCTGCCGGCTACGCCGTTAGCACCGGCGCCGCCGGCCTCGCCACGGCGTTCGATGCCCGCCTCGCCGGCCCGGCAACACGGTTGGGCGATAGCATGCCCACCATCGCCTTGCTGGCAGAGTATGATGCGCTCCCCGGCCTCGGCCACGCCTGCGGCCACAACTTGATCGCCGCTGCTGCACTCGGCGCGGCGGCAGGCCTCGCCGGAGTGCGAGACGAGTTGCCCGGCGAGATCCGGGTCTACGGCACTCCGGCCGAGGAGGGCTACAAGCCCAATGCCGGCGGCAAGGTGATCATGTTTGATGCCGGCCTCTTCGAGGGCGTCGACGCCGTACTGATGGTCCACCCGAGCGATGCGCCTGCCTACTTCAGCGGCGGCGTGCCCTCGTTGGCCCGCGACAACTTCCGGTTGATCTTCCGGGGGCGCCGCCCACGGGTCGGACAGGCGGAGTGGGACTACGTCAACTCACAGGACGCACTGACCTGGGCGCACTCCGCAATCAACATTCTGCTGCAGCACATCCCGCCAGGGGTTCGCGTCCAGTGGGTGATCGAGAAGGGCGGGGACAACCCCAACATCATCCCAGTAGAGTCGACCGTCCGGGTGTACGTCCGCGCGCCCCGCATGGCCACCGTCAAGTTCGTTGTCCGGCGGATCATGGAGTGCGCGCGCGGGGCGGTCATCGCCACGGGCGGCGAGGTCGAGTACCATCGGCACGCCCAGCTCTATGACGAGGTGATCACCAACCCGACCCTCAACGCCATGTTCGTTGAGGCCCTGCGCCAATGCGGCGTCGGAGACGATGAGATCCGGGAGCCCAGGGCTGAGACGGCACCTCACTCCTATGACCTCGGCGTGGTCTCCAAACACGTGCCGTCCATGGCCGGCCGCATCGTCATCGGCCCGCGCGAGCTGTCACTGCACACTCGCGAGGCGTCCGAGACGGCCTGCTCGGACGCCGGGCACCGTGGGATGATCCTTGGCGCCAAAGCACTGGCGCTCACGGCGTGGCGACTGCTCGCCTGCCCGGATCGGCTGGCGATGGCCAAGGTGGACTTGCGGGAGGCGCTGGAGCTCGATCGGAGTAACTCATAAGCGCAGCCCAAGCAATAGACGGTTACGTACTCGCCTGCACTGGCACGGCCCACCCTCGCTTGCCTACACCCATTGTAGTCGCTTCTTGTTGCATTTCGGGGCCTAGCTACCATAGAATGGGTGTAAGGTTTATGTTGCATCAAGCGCGCCACACCGCGCAGACCGCACGTAGGGGAGACGTGGATGAGTAGTTCCCTGGTCCATAACCAGTTGCGCCTGGCGCGCGAGGCTGCCGGTCTGACCCAGCAGCAGTTGGCGGATGCCGTCGGCGTCACCCGGCAGACGATTGGGCTGATCGAGCGTGGCGACTATAACCCGACCGTTCGCCTCGGACTACTGCTCGCGGCGGAGCTCAAGACCAGCATCGGCGAGCTGTTTTGGCTCGGCAAGGCGAGCGCAGTCAGTACGGCAAAGGAGCTGGGCTGAGTGAGCATTGGGCCTGCCCTCCGACGGGCCAACCGGCTTGCGATGCGTCTCTGGTGGGGAGGCTCGCCGCCGCCGACAGACGAGCGCATCATCAGGTCCCACGCTCGGACCTCGCGCACCGGGCTTCCGCTGATCACTGCCTGCATGGGAGCGGTACTGCTGTATCATGTGCTAGTCGGATCTCCGGCTTGGCACTGGCTCGACTTCGCCGCAATCCTGCTGATCTCTTGGCTTATCTACTGCTCCACGCTGATCGCTGGATACGGCTCTGCCAGTCAGGCCGTACTGCCGGTTGCCGTCTCCGCAGCCTTCGCTGCCTGCGCTGGGGTTGCCTATGGGTACCTGCAGCCTTCATCTGCGGTCTTGGCGGGTGGCGTAGCCCTGCTTGCGTGGCCCCCAGCGCTGTTCCTGATCGGGCAGTTGGCCGGATGGAGCTCCGCTAGGCTCCAGGAAGACGAGGCTTGGCAGTTGGCCCAGGGACTGGGCATGTACCGCGGGCTGATGGCCTTGTCCATAATGACCATGCTCTGGCCAATCCTGCGCATGCTGATCGACCCACAAATCCTTACCTGGGTGCCCTTCTGGTTTGCCTTTGTCCTGCCCGCAGCGTTGACTGGGACTCTTGCCGAGCTAAACGGTAAGTTTGAGCGGGAGGATGCTGGTCCGGCGAGCCTTCGCGCGAAGTGGTGGCCGGGATTTCTGGCTGTGACGGCACTCGTGGTCCTAACGTCATGGCGCAGAGGAGACCTGACCACGGTGCCATCGGGGATTATGACACTGTCGGTAATCGTCCTGATGGAAGAGCGGAGGCGCCGGCAGCGCAGGTAGCACTGCCGCCAGAGCAGCACGACGGCCGGGCTCACTCACCCGGCCGCCGATCATCGAACCACCAGCTCACGGACTAATGTAGGCGGGGAAGCTACATCCCCCGGTACTGCTCCGTCACTGCGGGTACCCACACTGAGCTCGGCACGCGAACCTGCCCGCCTTCACCGTCCGGCGCCTCGATCTCGCCGCCAAATACGTACACCGGCACCAGATAGGGCGTGTCGTCGGCAGCCAACGCCAGGGCCCAGGCCAGCCTGACCTCATTGGCATTGAGCGCGCCGCGAACAATGTTGTCATCGGGCACCGGACCTGGCCACTCGCGGGTTTCCCAGGATACCGTGCCCCGTCCCGCCCGGGCATCCTGCCAGGCCTCGCCCACCGGCCGCACTGGGTAGCCCGAGTTGATGTCGAGCCCGAACCACACCGAAGAGCCGCTCACGATCTGCTCTCCTGCCCCCATCTCGACCTGCGCCCAGGGGGCCAAGGTGACGATGTCGTGCGGCTCGGCCATCTCGAAGCGGATGTAGAGCCTACCGTTCTCCAGATCCTCCGTGACCCTGCCAGGACCTAAGTTGGCCGTCGCCAGTCCAGACGAGATCAACCACTCTCTGGCCCGGGACACAGCCCGTGCCTCCGTCGGCAGTTGACCGCGCTCCAACTCACGATAGTCATACGGCGCTGTGTAGATGGTGTAACCACCAGGGTACATGCGCAGGGCTGGTCCGCCGTCGCCAGGGTCGGCCGCCAGCAGGTAGCCGTCCTGCCAGCCTTCCTGGACCACCGCGGCATCAATGTCCAGGCGCTCGGCTATCGTGGCAACTCGCTGCTCCGTGAAGCTCAGCGGCATAAGTCGGTAGGCCAGCTGCCTGGTGCCCAAGCGAGGCCAGCCGCCAGTCAGCTGTGCCCCAAGCACGTACTCCAACTCGAAGCTGATGCCGGGCCCCCCTGCACCGGACAAGGCTGGCTCAAGCCTGGCGCCGGGCGGTGGAAGCTGGCCAAACTCGGCCGCAGGCCCGCGCTGCAGCACGATCCGCATCGCGCCGACCACCATCACCAATGCTGCTAATATCAGTACTGCGCGCTGCGGCCACCCAAGGCGTACGCGGCGCTTGGTCCTTTCGCTCATTGTCTCGGCCCTCCGTCCGTTAGTTTGTGCACGGTCAGGCGCCGAAACCACAGGGTGCCGGTCCAACAGGCGCTGCCTCAGCTCACGTCTCTCCTCCGGGCGCATATCGGGCCCGGCGAGCGCACGCTGCAGCGACTGCTCCATCTGCGCGTCGTCCTGCTGCCACTCATGCCGGCGATCACTCATCGTCCTCAGCCAACCTTTCCCTGAGCTTCGCGGTCACCCGGTTGAGCAGGCTTGACACAGCGGTTGGTGAGCGGCCCGTAACCTCGCTGATCTCCCGGTTGGACAGGCCGGCGGCGTACTTGAGGAGCACCGCCTCGCGCTGGCTATCAGGCAGCGCGTCCACCTCGCGGCGCAATCGCTGCAGCGATTCGCCTGTAATCACCGCTTGTTCGGGGCCGGGGCCAATTAGATCCGGCAAGTCACTCTCGGGTAGGGGCCCCGTCGCCCTCGCCTTCCGGCGGAGCAGGTCATAGCACAGGTTGCGGGCAATGCGCATTAGCCACGCGCCGAATCCGCCTCTTTGCCAGCTAAAGGTGCCGAGGTTGGCCAACGCTCTCGTGAAGGCCTCAGCGGTGATGTCCTCAGCATCTGCCCGCGAGCCCAGCATCCGATAGGCGAAGGCGTGCACTCGGTCGACGTAGATGTCATACAGCTCGCCAAACGCGGACGGCTCGCTGCTGGCCTGTGCCGCCAGGCGCCTGACCCTCTCTGGATCCGGATGCCCAGGCCGTGTGCCTGGGACCTCACCCATGGGTCGGCCCGTCACCATCGCCCAACCACCTCGCTGACCTCTCCAGCCCTCCTGACCGTCAAATGCTTTAACGGTCCAAGGACGATTCTGTCACTATTCAGGTGCAACAACCCAGTTATCATTACCTATCATCGCCTAGACGTCCATGCGGCCGCTCCGCAACCTGCACGCCGTCCAACCGCTCCAACGCTGTAGCGATCGTCGCAACAGACGTGCCGGGCTCAAGCCGCAACCGCAAATCCACCGCGATCTTGTCGTCTAAGGCCTCCCCAAGGGTAATTGCGTCGACTCCGGCATCAAGCGCCGCCAGTGCCTTGGTCAGCCTCCCGAGCCCTCCAGGCTGGTCAGATATGATGACTGACAGCAGCCGCACCTTGCTCGGCGCGAGGCGCGCGGCGATGCGGTCCAGGGACGCAAGCGCTGTGAGGATCAGGGCTGTTGCCGCGATACCAGTCGTGTAGAGGCCGGCACCTATGGCGAGCCCGATGGCGCTGGCGGCCCACAGTCCCGCGGCCGTGGTGAGCCCGTGGACCACGTTGCGCCTAAAGATAATGGTGCCCGCACCGATGAAGCCCACCCCGCTAACTACCTGGGAGGCCACTCGCGACGGGTCAAATGAAGCCCCCGCTCCAAGGTCCCCAAAGGCGTACTTCGAGACTATCATCATTGTCGCCGAGCCGATCCCTACCAGGAAGTGAGTGCGCAGCCCGGCCTCTTTGTGCTGATACTGCCGCTCGAGTCCGATAACTGCCGTGAGTAAGCCCGCTAGGCTGATCCGGCCAATCCAGGACAGTTCCATCGACGCGCCCCCAAATCGGTCGAGTACAGCTGACCAATCCATGCTTACCGTGACCAGATGGGGGCAGGGGCATGTGCGAGGCGCGTGCAAGATGCAGATCAAGAGGAGCTGCCAGCCGTCCTATGGGGGAGGGGACCGGCGCCAGATGCCTAGCGCCGGATTGCAGCCGCGCTTGCCCGGTTTTGAGATCAGCGAGCGACCTCCTGTCACTCGTCATGTCAACTGGATCCAGGCGGCACACTAACTCTCTGGCGTGAGCTTGTTGACCACTCCGCTCACATCGGCGATCCGCAGGACGATCCTCTCGGCGTGCTGCGCAACCTCGGCCGACGGAGCTGCTCCCTCAAGGGTTACAATCCCGCGGGTGACCCCGATCTGGATCTTCTTGACCAGATCCACGGTCTCGGGGTCTACTTTGAGCGCGATCCTCACCTTAAACCAGAGGCTCTCTTCTTGTGGCGTCATCTTTCTTTGCGGCTGCGACATGTCCATCCCCTCCCGGTATCCGGGTGAGCGCAGCAGCAGCCAGCGCGGTGCCACATCCCCTCCATTACCATTATAGGCGCTTCGGGTACCAAAGAGTCACCCCAAACACCATTTCCGCCAGATTATGGGCCATAGTTCGGTGCATTGGTGCGCCAGATTCGGCCATAATTCGACAGGTGAAACCGAGATTACCCACCAGCGAGCCGCTTGGCCGCTCTTACCCCAGCCACAGCATCTGCAGCGTACGTCGCGCCAATGGAGGCTGCATATGCCTCTGTCACCACGGCTCCACCGATCAAAACCGGTACCCGCTCCCCGGCTTGGCGAAGGGCATCGACCGTCCTGCCCATCTCTGGCATGGTCGTGGTCATAAGCGCGCTGAGCGCCACGATATCTGGCCGATGCTCCCGTACTGACGTGACCACAGCATCTGCGCCCACGTCACGGCCAAGGTCGATCACCTCGAAGCCATGGCTAGCAAGCATCAAACTCACAATACCCTTGCCGATGTCATGCATGTCGCCCTTGACGGTCGCGATGACCACCTTCCCAGCCTTCTGCCGCCGCCGGGTGGGATCCGCATCGGTCGCCGCCTGCTCCTGCTGCTCGATCACGCCAAATGCCGCCTGAGCCGCCTCCGCCGCCAGGAGCAGTTGGGGCAGGTAGGCGCGTTTGGCCTCGTACTCGCGGCCAATGTCCTCCAGTCCGGGGATGATCGAGGCGCTGATGACGTCGAGTCCCGCGCGGCCGGATCGCAGCATGTTGAGCGCCAGCTCACGCGCGGTATAGCTGTCGCCGGTGCGTACGGCTTCCTGCAGTGCTGCGGGCAAGCCGGCGGCCGATGCCTCGGATGCACTGCGCCTTTGGTCCTCCGCCTGCTGGGGCTGCCCAGTTACTCCTGACCCGGCTGCCCATGCGATATAGCTCTTGGCGTGCGGGTCGCGGCCGGTCAGCACGCCCGATGCCCGCATAATCCCACCCAGCACCGGTGCGGCTGGGTTGGCGATAACCAGGTCGATCCCGTTCGCAGCGGCCATGGCAAGATAGGCCGCGTTGAGGTGATCGCGGGCCGGGAGCCCGTGGGACACGTTGCTTAAGCCGAGCATTGTGCACACGCCAAGCTCCTGCCCAGCGCGGCGGACCGTCTCGAGAGCAACGCCAGCTAGCTTGGCGTGAACGCTGGCCGCCATCACCAGTCCGTCGATGTACACGTCACCGGGGGGCAATCCTGACTCACCAGCCGCAGTGACTATCCGGCGGGCGAGGTCTATCCGGGCGTCCGCGGTTCGCGGTACTTTGCCCCCCGCCATCGGCAGGCCGACGATGGCCGCGCCATACCGCACAGCTAGGCCAAGTAGCGCCACTAGTTGCTCAGGATCGGCGGTCGTCGAGTTGAGCAGGGCTTTGCCCCGGCAGACTGACAAGCCCCGCTCCAATGCCTCGGCGTTGGTGGAGTCCAAGGACACCGGCACGCCGACTGCCTTCTGGACCGCGAGGACGGCGTGTTCCATCAGATCAGCCTCCGATAGCCCGGCTACCGGATAGGCCACATTGATGTCGATAAGATCCGCGCCCGCCGCAGCTTGCGCCAGGGCTTCGCTGGCCACGAAGTCCCAGTCGCCCGCGGCCAGAGCCTGCTGGAGGTCTGGGCGGGCAGTCGGGTTAAGCCGCTCCCCCGCAACTCGAATCGGTTGGTCCGGGCCACTAGCCACTGTGCTGCCAACACCTGAGAGCCTGCTGCAGGCCTGGCCAGGCGCGCGGCGCTCGCTTGGTCGGGCCCCGTCGGCAACCTTCCTAATGACGGCTATGTGCTCGGGCGTCGTGCCGCAGCAACCGCCGACAATGGCCGCACCGTCCGCCAGATACCTCTCTGCCCAAGGCTCGATCTCCGGCGGGGTCAAGGTCCAGATGGTCCGACCTTCGGGCGTTGCCTCGGGCAAGCCTGCGTTAGGCCTGGCGATCAACGGGCGGCTGGTGGCAGCGGCGAGGCGGGCGTTGGCGAGGGCGGTTTCAGCTGGGCCGCCACCGCAGTTGGTGCCGATGACGGTCACGCCCAGGGCCTCGAGGAGGACGGCGGCTGATTGTGGGTCGGTACCGGTCAAGGTACGTTCGCCGCCCTCGAAGGTCAGGGAACACAATATCGCCAACTCGGGTGCCGCCGTACGGGCAGCAATCACGGCGAGTTTTGCCTCGAGAATGTCGGACATGGTTTCAATGTTGAAGGCATCTACACCGGCCTCGGCCAAGGCGATCGCCTGTGCGAGGAACGCCTCATAGCAGCTCCGCGGGTCCCATTCCCCGAAAGGCTTGAGCAGGCGCCCCGTCGGACCGATGCATCCCGCCACCCAAACGGGACGGCCCACTGAGGCCGCAGCGCGGCGGGCAGCGGTCGCCGCCGCCGAGTTGATGCCTGCCGCCTGCCGATCAAGGCCGTACAGTGACAGCTTGAGCTCGTTTGCGCCAAACGTGTTGGTCTGGATGATGTCAGCGCCCGCCGCCAGGTACGCCCGGTGCACAGCCTCGACGGCGTCGGGCTCCCTCAGGTTCGCCTCGTCCGGGCACCAACCATCACGAGCCGAGGCCGAGAGCATGGTCCCCATTGGACCGTCGAACACGAGAACTCGCTCCCGGAGCAGCGCAGCGAGATCAGAGCCATTCATGAGCGGACACCTCCCGGCGATATGGGCAGTCGAGGGCACAGTCGGCGCAAGCGGTGGACCGAGCGGCGGCCTCCGCCAGGTGCCATCCGGTAATCGCTGTGACCGTCTTTTGCGGGACCAGCATGTTTGCGCGGGTCAGGGTGATACCCAACGCCGCCGCACCGGTAGCATTGAGCAGCGGGCCCTGGAAGGTGAGGTCCAAGTCCCCGTAGCCGGGGCTATAACGTTGCGTCAGCCGGTATCCCTCTGCGGCCGCCTCCCGGGCGATCAGATCATGTAGGGCTTGGGCCGCCTGCTCGGCTCCGTCGGAACCCACCGCGTCGTGGATCGTAGCCTCAGCCAATCTTCCGTCGGCAATGAGCCCGGCAATCACGGAGTCGAGCTCCGGACCCAGCGTCACGGCAAACAGGCTCGCCTGGTGCGAGCAGGACAGAAGGCGGGCAACGTCGCGGGACGCGACCGGGATCGGGCCGCCGTCCGCCAGCAACTCAAGCGGTATGCCATGGTCACCCGCCTCTGCGGAGTGAGGTGAGCCTGGCCGTCGCAACGGAACGGTGACGTACGCTCCGCGAGGCTGTAGAGCTGACATGGCCCACTCAATCGCCCGGTCGATCAGCTCGTCCAGACGTGGCGGTACTTGCGATGGCCGGCCGGCGGCGCCGCCGAGATAGCGAAGAACCTCCCCGCGGTCGACCTGCAGTGGCAGGCGCAGGATATCCGGGCTCAGCTTGACCCCTCCGATGCTGCGTACCGATTGCGCCCAGCATAGCCCAATCAGATGGTGATGACAACGGTCAGCAGCAAGGCAGCTCCAGAGGCAATCTCGCCGAAACCCCTCCCCACCCGATCCCGTACTGCATAGATGTACCATCACGCCGGCACGCCGGTACTCACTAGGAGGCTACTATGGGGATACCGACTCACAGGCGAGTGATGATTCTGGTCTTGGCGGCAACCCTGCTGGCCGTGGCGGTTCCCCTCGTCCTGAGCTCCATCGCCGACCAGCGGCTGTCGGCTGCTCTCGATTCCATGACGGTGGAGTTCTCCCAGTGGCAGATGCTCAGCCAGTCGTTGGTCCCGCCGGGAATGGTCTTCCGCCTGACCCTGACTATCAGCAACGACGGACCAGTGCGTGTCGAGACAGCGACGACAGGACAGCGTGCGAGCATCGGGGGCATCGGAGTCATGCCCACGCACCTCGTGGGCGCGCGTCCGGTGGACCCCGGCGAATCGGCCGACATCTGGTGCGACATCACGATCACCGAGTCACAGCTCAACCGGCTGCGCGGCCTTGGCCAGACCGAGTTAGTCCTGGACATGACGGCGAGCTACAAGGCCCGGATCTGGCGATGGGAGCGCACCGCCAGCGAGGCGGTGCAGGTCACCCATCGGATGCTGTTCGACTAAGCCGCCAGGTCTACTGCAGGTGCGCCGTGTCGTTAAGGAAGTGCGTGACAACGCTGCCCTCGCGGACCGTCAGCCTGTGAATCCCCGTATCGCCCGTGTAGAACCGGAAGAACGGGCGATCCAGTAGCGGCGCCCACAGAGTAAGGCCGTAGATCACCTGCAGCAGCCGGCTGAGCGTCCCGCCGTGGGCGACGATTAGCACAGAGTCGGACCCATGGTGGTCGGCCAACTCGGCAAAGAAGTGCAGCACTCGCCCGACCTGATCGAGGTGGCACTCTCCCCCGGGCATCGGTATGTAGGAGCGGAAGCCGCCGGCAGGGCGGGGGTGGATCCGCTCCGCCTCGGCCTCAGTTAGTCCCCCAAGCTGGCCGGTATGCACCTCCGATAGGCGCGGGTCATGGATCACCTCCGGTCCTCCGATGACCGCGGAGATGATCTCGGCCACCCGCGCCGCGCGCTGCAGTGGGCTCGCCAGCAACACATCAGGACGGTATCCCTCCGAGTTGAGCCTATTTGCCACGAGCCTTGCTTGTCGCTCCCCCTCGGCCGTCAACGGCGCGTCCCAGCCGGCTCCCTCGATCTTGTTTTCGTCGTCGGCCAGTGAGCGGCCGTGCCGAATCATTGTGAGCTCCACATCCCACACCTCCACTTGGCGTATCCAGGCGTCCCTACGCCGGCCTGCCTAAGCAAGGAGCATGCCAGGGCTCTGAGCACTCACCAGGAATATCACCGCGCCCCAAGACAGAAAGCCCTTGCATTGTCCCCAAGACCGCATTACGATAATTAAGGCTATGCTTAGTAAACTTGCAGGAGGCGATAGATATATGTCGAGAGACATCATCGCCCTGGATCGACTGCGCAAGGTCTTTCCCCGGCGGGCTAAGAAGGCAAAAGAAGCGGAGCCCTTGGTCGCCGTCGACGAAGTCTCGTTCACCGTGCCAGAAGGCGAGATCTTCGGGCTGCTCGGGCCCAACGGTGCCGGCAAGACCACGACCATCAAGATGCTTTCGACACTGCTTAGGCCGACCTCCGGCACCATCAGGGTTGCCGGGGTGGATGTGGTCGGTCAGCCAACACGCGCTCTGCGCCACCTCGGCACGGTATTGACGGGTGAGCGCTCGGTGTACTGGAAGCTTACCGGTCGCGAAAACCTGCTCTACTTCGCGGCGCTCTACGGGCTGCCCGCCAAGGCCGCCCGTCTGCGCACCGATGAGCTGCTGGAGCGCTTCTCCCTGGCCAAGCGGGCGGACGAGAACGTCGAGCGTTACTCCACCGGGATGCGCCAGCGTATCTGTCTCGCCAAGGCGCTGCTCGCTTCGCCGGAGGTGCTCATCCTTGATGAGCCAACCGCAGGCCTCGATCCCCAATCCGCCCGTAATCTGCGTGAGATGATCACGGAGATCCGGGCGGAGGGGCGCACGGTGCTCCTCACGACCCACTACATGGAGGAGGCCGACCAGCTCTGTGACCGCATCGCGATCATCGACCATGGGCGCATCATCGCCCTCGACACGCCTGCGGCGCTAAAGGATCAGCTCGACGAGGGCAAGCTTCTCACCGCCGACCTGGAGGACTGGCATGAGTCCTGGTCGCAGCACCTGTTGGAGCGAGGCGCGACCAACTGCGACATCTCGTGGGATAAAGACCTGCGCCGTTACCGCTTGGTCGTGCACCTCAACGGGCGCCTCAGCGCAGGGCAGGCGTTGACCGAGTTGGTCTCACAGGGCGCGGCAGTCACTCAGTTTTCCCTGCGTAGCCCGAGCCTTGAGGACGTCTTCATCAATCTGACCGGCAAGTCGTTGCGGGAGTAGAGTCGTGAGCGCCCTGCCGCAGACGGCCGCCGTGCCTACCACCGCCAGCAAGCTGCCATGGCAGCCCGGGATCCTCCGGGCATCGCTCGCCGTGACCAAGCGGCACCTGCTGACCTTCGTACGCTACCCAAGCTGGTTCTTGGCCATGTTGATCTGGCCGGTGCTCATGCCGTTCAACTTCATCTTTGCCGGCAAGGCCCTCGCGGGCCCGCAGGGAGAAGGGCTGGCGGCGTTCGCCTCACTGGCCGGCACTGCCGACTACGTCGGTTTCGTCGTCGTGGGTACGACGTTCTGGATGTGGTTCAACTCCATGCTGTGGGGGCTGGGCACAGCCTTCCGCAACGAGCAGATGCGCGGCACATTGGAGTCCAATTGGCTCGCGCCGGTGCCCAAGGTATTCGTTGCCCTCGGGTCGTTTCTTGGCGATTCCATAGTTGGCCTAGCCGTACTGGTCCTGGCCACGGGATCTTTGGCGCTCGTCTACGGAGTGCGGATGGCCGCCGACCCGCTGGCGCTATTGCTGGTGGTCTTGGCGTCGGTACCCTCCATCTACGGGATCGGCCTTGCCTTTGCGAGCCTGGTGCTCACGGTCAAGGAGGCCAACGCGGCCGTGTTCTTCATCCGCGGGCTGATGACCGTCTTTTGTGGCATCACCTACCCGATCGCAGTTCTTCCGGCATGGATGCAGCCAATATCGGCCGCCTTGCCGCTGACTCACTCGATCCAGGGGGTCAGGATGATCCTCGCGGGTTCGGATGTGGCCGGGGTATCCGCTCAATTGCGCTACCTGGGCATCAGCGGCGCGCTGCTGCTGGCACTCGGCTTCGGGATCTTTGAGATGGTGCAGCGCCGGATGATCACGGCTGGCACTCTCGGCCAGTACTAAGGAGGTCACTAGCTTGGATACCGCCGATGACTTGCTGCAGGGCTGGAGACATTGGTTGCGGGCGATGGGCGCGATCTTCCGCCGGGACCTGCTCGTCTTCTCCCGGTACCGGTTCAACATGGTGATGCGCATCATCGAGCCGATCATGTGGTTGGCGCCGGCCCTGTTCCTCGGCCGTGCCTTTGCCGTCAATGGGGCAAATGTGGGGCTCGCGGCACACACCGGCTCCGCGGACTATGTGGCTTTCATGGTGGTTGGCGGGGTAGTGGCTAGCTATGTTAGCGCCGTGTGCTGGGGTATGGGCTTCTCGCTCAAAAACGAGATGGATAGCGGGGTGCTGGAGTCCAACTGGCTGTCGCCGGTACCGCCGCTGGTCCAGATGCTGGGGCGGTCGCTATTTAACCTCGTGATCACGACGGCCAACACCCTGGTCATCGGCCTGCTCGTCTGGTCTTTGTTCGGCTTCGAGCTGGTCGGCAACCTGGCGCCGGCGCTTCTGACCCTGGCACCGCTATTGGTGGCCCTCTACGGGTTCGGGCTTGGGCTCTCCGCGGTCGTGTTGATCGCCAACAACGCCAACCAGCTGATCGACGTCGGGAACTTCGTTGTCAACGGGCTCAGCGGCCAGAACTTCCCGGTGACGGTACTACCGCGGCCTCTGCTCGCGGTGTCGTTGGCTTTGCCGCTGACCTATGCCTACGATGCCATCCGAGGCGGCCTGCTGGGGACCCATACGCTTCTGCCGGTGAGTACCGAGCGGCTGATCCTCGCCGGGTTGATGCTCGCAACGGTCATTCCTGGAGCGCTGCTGTTCGGCCGGATCGAGCGCCGGTGCCGCGATCTCGGCACGCTTGGCCGACACTGATGGGGTAGGAGGATGGCCGAGCCGTTCCGGCGAAGCCGGAAGTCGCCTGAACGTGATCAAGCCGCGTGAGGTGTGCCGACATGATTACCCCAACTAAGACCCTGACCTATCTCACCGTTGGGAACCTTGAGCTCAAACTGGACCTGCACCTACCGGCTGCTAAGGCCCCGCACCCGTGCCTGCTCTATCTACACGGAGGAGCGTTGATCTGGGGGAGCCGCACGGCGCTTATCCGTGAGCAAGTAGATATGTACCTTGACGCGGGCTATGCGCTTGCCTCGGCCGATTACCGGCTGGCTCCAGAGACCCACCTAGAGACCATCGTTCGAGATCCTCTCGCTGCCCTGGCGTGGATTAGTGGGCCGGCCGGCCATGCAGAGGGCATTGATCCGGCTCGCATCGCGGTGATCGGCAGCTCTGCTGGTGGATACCTGGCCCTTTTCTGCGGCGCAGCCGCCACCGCCTTGCCCTACTCACCGGCCGCCATCGTTTCGTGGTACGGGTACGGGGACATCCTGGCTGACTGGTACACTAGACCGAGCGAGCATTACTGCGGCCTTCCCCCTGTGAGCGCGGCACAAGCCTTGGCTGTGGTAGGTGAGTCGCCAATCGCCGCCGGCGATCGCTCACGCTTTGCCTACTATCTGCGCACGAGACAGCAGGGCACTTGGCCGGAGTGCGTCAGCGGCCTTGATCCCAGCCAGCCTGCCGACAGAGCGCGTCTAGGCCGTCTCTGCCCCGCGCACAACGTTACGGCTGCTTACCCGCCGACATTGCTGATCCACGGCGATGCGGACACGGACGTCCCGTTCGAGCAGTCTCTGCAGATGAGTGAGGCGCTTGGCAAGGCCGGGGTGCGGCACGAGCTGATTACGGTGCCGGGGGCTGGACATGCGTTCGACTGGGACATCGCTCGGGCAGAGGTCCAGGCGGTGATGAGGCGTTCGTTGCGTTTCCTCGGTGAGGTCCTTTAGCTGCAGTGGCTGGTGCGCCGGACTAGACTGCTAGGCGCTCAGGCTCGCGCCCCCGGATAACCCCGCAGAAGACCCTGACCACGTGGGGGTCAAACTGGCTGCCGGCGCATCGCTCCAGTTCAGCCAGGGCCTCGTCCTGGCTGATCGGCGGACGGTACGGCCGTCCGCTGGTCATCACGTCAAACGCGTCCACAACCGCCAGCACCCGGGCCGGCACCGGAATTGCCTCGCCCGAGAGGCCGCGAGGATAGCCCTGGCCGTCCCAACGCTCATGATGGCTGAGGATCAGGCCGGCAATCGGCGCCAAGTTGGGGCACGCCGCGGCGATGCGGTACCCGATCTCCGGGTGACGCCGCATGATCTCCCACTCCTCCGCGGATAGGGCACCCGGATTGGCCAGCACCCCGTCGGGGATGCCCACTTTGCCCACATCATGCAGGATGGCCAGCAGCGAGAGATTGGTCATCAGATCGTCACGCAGCCCCAAGGCCCTGCCGAGCTTGTCGACGTGGTGCTGGAGCCGCCGGGCATGCTCCTCGGTCTCGTGGGTCTTCTCCCACAGGGTCTTTTGCAGAGAGGCCACGATGGTGCTGTGCGTGCTCTTGGATTCGAGCAGCTTGTTGCGGTACATCCGGTCCTCGGCTTCCCGGATGGTCGACTGAATTGGCTGTGCCGGCGTGGCCTTGGTCGCCACGCCAAGGGCGATGCTCAGTGGGATCGGGTCGGGTGGCGCAGAGGCCAGTGCCGTCCGGATGCGCGAAACCACTTCCGCGGCGGCGTCCGCGCCCACATTGGGCAGGATCATCGCGAACTCGTCGCCGCCCCAACGGCAGATCACATCCGACCGCCGCAAGACCGAACGCAGGATCCCGGCGGTGTTAATGAGCAGTTGGTCGCCCACCGAATGCCCAAAGGCGTCATTGGCCAGCTTGAGCCCGTTGATGTCGCCCAGGATGAGCGTCAGGGGCAGCTGATCGGCCCGGTCAAGGCGGCGGAGTTCCTGCTCAAAGAAGGCCCGGTTGTACACCCCTGTCAGCTGATCGTTGAAGGTCAGCTCGCGGATCTCGCTCTCCATGCGTTCGCGCTCCGTGACGTCGCGGGCGATCGACTCGAGGCCGGTCAAGTGCCCTTGATCATCCCGGAGCGGCAAGAGCGTATGCTCAAGGATGATCTGGCGGCCGTCGCGGGCCACCCAGGTCAGCCGCAGGTCGCGGTAGTCGTGCGCCCCCAGCTCCATGGCCTCCTGGGCCGCTCCAATCCCTCCACCGAGTCCGGGTGAACCAGGCCGAAGAGATCGCACGCCTCGGTTTGCAGCTCATCCAGGGTGTACCCCAGGAGCTGCTCCATCGCAGCGTTTGCATGCACGACCCGTTGCTCCTCGAAGGAATACGTGAGGATTGCCTCGCCGGCATGCCTCGTCAGCCGCTCGTATCGCGACTCCGACAGCCGGGCCAACTCCTCAGAGGCTTTGACCCGCTCGAACAGGTGCGCGTTGGCAATCGCCGCCGCCGCCTGGTTTGCGAAGATCGAGGCCAGAGTAAGATCGTCCTCGTTATACTGGTCTATCTCATCGCGGCTAACGCGTAAGACCCCGAAGGTCTCGTTCCCCGCGCGGAGCGGCAATATCATGTACGTCCGATCCTTCTGCACCGTCCCCGGGATCGGGATCGCCCGTGGGTCGCTCAGCACACTACGCAGCAGCAGTGGCTGCCCCTCTGCGGCGACGCTGCCGACCAGGCCCTCGCCAAGCTTAACCGTGGTGCGCCGCACGGCGGACTCATGATCAGGACGATAGACCTGGGGGTCAAAGTACGTGTGCGAGGCGGACAGTTCCCCGCTACCACGGTCGAGCGTGTAGACCACGCAGGCGTGTGGCAAAAGGAGCTCGCGAATGGCGTCAACGATGCCCTGCATGGTGCTGTCCACGTCCAGCGTCGTTGCCAGAGAGGATGCCTGGGCAACGGCGCGCAGCTCGCGGGTCTCGCTGCGGGCCGCCGCGACCTCAACCACAAGGTGGTCAATGACCCGTTTTCCGGCGAAGATCACCGCCCAACCCAGCGCGGTCAAGGCAAGCTGTATGACTGAGAAACCATAGGCTAGAGGCAGAGCGAGGATCGCGGAGGCGACAATGGCTACCAGCCAACCGGAACGGCCTGGGCAGAACGGCCCGCCGATCACGGCGAGGGGCACCGGCAGGATCCAGAGGTATGACACCCCGCCGCCCATGAACATGACCAGAAGCCCTGTGGCACCGAGAGCCGCCAGTACCGCCGCACTCTTGTCGTCAGACCAGGTGAGCCACATGCGGCCCACCAGCGCTAGCCCGCCAAGGCTGCCCGCGGCGCTCAACAGGATCAGCACCAGCTGACCTGCGGCGCGGGGGCCGATTAGGCCGGAAAGCTGGGCGGTCAGACCGAACGCCATGAGGCCACCAACCAGGGCAGTGGCGGCAACATGCTGTAGTTTGGCCACCGTTTGCTGCAGCCTGTTCTCGCGGCGCATGGAGTTGACCCACGGGCGGGGTAGCCCAGACATAGTTTCCTCCAAAGGAATACGTCACAGCAGCGACAACTGCCTAGCAGTCTGTTCGATGCTCTACCCCGCCCGTATTAGCCCTCAGTAGCCCTGTTTGGGATAAGAATGTTTGATGTCTCTGGTGACTTAAGTCGGCAGCATTTCCTGCAGCCGGGCAAGCTCGGTCTCTGCTGCGATGAAGCCAAACGCCGGCCAGTACGCTCCGCCGACAACCGCAACGAAACACTCCACGGCTTCCTCCGGCCGGCCCTCAAAGAGATGCCAGCAGCCGAGGCCAAAGCCAAGCGTTCCCGCAGCTAAAGGGCCCTCGGCCGCCAACGCGTGGATCTCCGCTTCGGTGAGCTCTCCCCGGAACAGCCGCAACAGGTCCAGATAGTGGCGATTCTCCGTCACAATTGGCTCCCCGGCCTCCCGCAGCACGGCAGCCGCCCTGTCGTGCTGCCCCAACCGACGCAAGGACATGTACATCCAATAGGCCAGCGCCACCCGCTCTTCGTCATCCGCGCACTTGTCCATGAAGCTCTCGTACGCATCGCGTGCGCCGGCGTAGTTGCCTTGCAGCCAACGGGCCAGACCTAGATGGTAGCAGATATCAAAGTCATCTGGATGCAGCGCGTAGGCCCTGGCGAGATCGCGGGCGGCGGGACCGAACCGGCGAATAGAGATGTACCGGTGACCGCGATGCCGGTAAAGGCTCGCCGTCTCACCGAAGGTCGTCAATGCCTCCGAGTACACGGCAATGGCCTCGTGGTAGCGCCACAGGTAGCCCAGTCGGCGCCCGTGCATCACGTGCCGGGTGACGTCCTGCGGATCCTCACTGAGCGCCTCGACTGCTTCGTCTAACTCGCGCTGCAGTCTGGTGAGGTCGTCTCCTTGAGCTGGTCGAGCGTAGTGGGGTATGCCCAGTAGGGATATGATCTCCGGCCGTTGGCTCAATGCAATCGCCTCCTGCGTTGTAGCGTGGCGGTCGTCGTCCGCTCAGCTGGAGCTTCGGGCGCTCCCTCAGCCCTTCCTTCTGACCGGCGGAGACGTGCAGCCAGTTGTCGTCCCGGCTGTGGGCATAGCCTGCCCTGGCAGAACATGCTCTCAACCAAAGGCCAGGAATCGTGTGCGCAAGTAGCGAACTAAAGCGATTCGTGACCAGGATAACTCCAAGGCAACAGAAGCAGCCACCCCGGAGGCAGAGTGAGCATGAACCAGTCGGAGCAACTGGACCTTAGGCGGACCTGGGCGTTTTTCTGGCCGCTCGCCCTGAGCGGCATCATGATGTCGGCCGGCCAGCCTCTCGTCCAGGCTGGGCTAGCCCGGCTCGACTCACCAGAGCTGGTCCTCGCCGCATACGGCTTGGCGTTCTATGTCGCCGTGCTGCTTGAGGCTCCGATCATCATGCTCCTGCCTGTGGCAACCGCCCTGGTGGAGGACGAAGTCTCTTACCGCTTTACCCGCAACATCATGATCTGGATCAACATCCTGTTGACTCTGCTGACTGCGGCTGTGGCTTTATGGACTCCGCTGTACGGCTACGTATTTGAGCGGTTGCTGGCGTTTCCGGCAGACGTTTCGGCGGCGGCGCGCCCCGGCCTGATTGCCCTGCTGCTATGGCCTGCCGTCATCGGTGTGCGGCGCTACTATCAGGGCATCCTAGTCCGCTTTGGCCGCACGGCTGTAGTGTCCTGGGGCAGCGCAGCGAGACTTGCGGCGATGGTTGTGGCGCTCCTGGTGGGGATACAGCTCTTTCCCAGCTATGGCATATTGGTGGGCAGCGCGACCCTGATGGCAGGGGTCATCGCCGATATGGGGGTTGCGGTGATCGCAGCCCGCCGGTTGCTGCTGGGGCGCGTCCTGCCGGCGGAGGCGCAGGACGGCAGCAAGGCCGGACGTGCCCTGCCGGCTTTCCTGGCCTTCTTCACGCCGCTGGCTTTGACGAGCGCCTTGCGAGTCGTCGGCCGCCCGCTGATGCTGTCCGGCATCGCCAAGAGCTACCAGCCTGTACTGGCCCTCGCGGCGTTCCCGGTTGCCTTGAGCACCATGCAGTTGCTGTCGGGCTACCTGCAGATGATGCAACAGGTGGCTGTGGCCCTGGTTAAGGATGGGGCGAGCTTCCTCGTGGTGCGGCGCTTCGTGGGCCGGGTGGGACTGGCGTGCACAGCTGGCTTAGCTGTAGTAGCCCTGTCACCGGTTGGCGGCTGGTATCACGGCCGGGTGATCGGTCTCGAGGGTCAGGTCCTGGCGATGGCCAACGCCTCCCTGCGCCTGCTGGTCATCGCGCCGATGCTGGTGGCGGTGCAGTCCTACTATCAGGGACTGATGATCAGAGCTGGCCGCACAATCGCGGTTCAAGTCGCGGCGCTCGGCAACCTGCTCCTGCTGGTGCTGGGCATCAACTTCCTGGCGGCAGAGACCACGGTTTTGGGGCATCTCATTGCCGCAGCCGTGTTTCCTCTGGCCTTGGGACTTGAGGTTGCCGTGCTCTATCGGTGGTGTCGTCCCCTCGAGCGGCAGCTGGCGATATCGGCCGTCGCTGAGGCGCAGGCGCGTGCCGGAGGAACTCGGTAACGAGCGAAGCCCGGTCGGGCACCACTGTGCCGCCGCGCCCCCCGCTCAGAGGATCGTCCGGCACACCTCGCACCCAACCAGGCTCATATAGTACAAGAACACAGCTTGCATCATCTCGGCATCATGAGCCATCGCGCCGGTCTCGCGAGCTCTGGCGGCCGGCAGATCGTAGGTCTCGAGGCAGTCGGCGGGCAAGATCAGCCGCAACGGCCGGTCTTCTTGATGAGCCCAGGTCCGCAGGGGCAGGGCTGAGAGAGCGATGGACAGATCAGTGCAGTTACCCACCACTATGTACGTATTGACCTCCCACTCCCGCAAGGGCTGTTCCCACGCGATGAAATCCGGCGACCAGACGGCAGACAGGGAGTTGAGCTTGATCGCGCGCGCCCTTAGCTTGGACCCGGCCAAAAAGTCGGCCAGCTCGGGAGCGACCTTAACCTCGGCGGCGCCCACGGCGCATGCGGCGCACTGCGCGGCAGGCTGGGCGGACCGGGCAGCAACCAGTGAGTGGCAGGACTCTACCAGGGCCAACTCGGTGATGCCGGCTTCCTCAGCAGACCGCAGGGTTCTGAGGATATGCGCAAAGGCGAGGTCGTTGCGCGGGCCGGCCAAAGGCACCTCCGAGTACGCACCAGCCACGACGTTTACCGCGATGATCGCGACGCGGCTGGCGCCACCGGACCGAGCGACGATATCATCCATCGACAAGGCCGGCAGACTCGCGGCGTGTGTCTCAAGGTAGTCAACGAACTCCTTGCTCTTCTCCCACAACGATGCTGGCATGCTAAGGCTCACCTCATTCGCCGCGGCCGGCGTCGGCGGTCGGCGTGGGTTGGGCTAACGAAAACACGACATCCTGCGCACCTTGCTGGAGCAACGCTTGGCCGATCGCAACAAGAGCTTCGCGCCCCGCCGTGATGGTCAGGAAGTGGCTGCCCGCCAGCTGACCAACCTTGCTCGCAAAGTGCGTGGCGCCGTAGGGAAACAGGATCTCCGCCTCGCTCACTCCCGGCGGGTGCCACAGCACCTCACCGGGCGCCGGGTAACTGGTCGGATTCTCGAGGCCAACGCCTAGATCCAGCGAGTCCAGCGGGATAAACCCAGACTCGCCGCTCCAACGCGCGTGAATCATCCGGCAGCGAAACGGCAGGAGCTTCTGGAAGGCGTCGCATGTAAGCGGCGCACGCTCCTGCTCCAGGCGGCCGCCAAGCTCAAAGCCGCCAACCCTAATCGTCACCATCGTCTGACTCATCGACAACGACCTCCAAGGCCCGCCGTGGCGCCCAGAATACCTGCCATAACCTCCTGCTGCGTGCGCCCATCTGAGTCTCTCTCCGGGCTGTATGAAGCGAAGGCGAGCGCGCCGACCTTAGGGTAGGACACCAATCGCGCCAGCGCGGCGCCCAGTTGGCTCCCGCTGATACCGCCTGAAGTTGGTAGCCCGGCGGCGGGCGCGAGCACCGGATCGAGGATGTCCAGGTCGATGTGCACGTAGATCACGTCCTCGCGCCGGCAGAGGTAGTCCATTGCCTCCAGCAATCCCTGCGAGCCCAGCAGCAGATCCTGCTCCGACAGGCACACGATACCGTCCGCCTCAATCGCCTGACGCTCCTCAGCGTCGAGGTCGCGTAGGCCCGCCATCACGATGTCTGGGCTCTGCAGGGGCAGCTCCAACCCGCTCCGCCGTCTCAGCTCGCCAAGGCACTTGCCTGCGGCGACAGCGACCGGCATACCGCCCAGCATGCCGCTAGGACTCGTGTCGGGCGTGTTGTAGTCGCCGTGAGCATCGATCCATACCAACCCGACTCGGCGGGGCTGGTTAGGCCTCGTACCCCTGGCAAGGCCCCCAAGCACGCCCAACACGCCGTTACAGTCCGCGAGCAGCGCGAGCACGAAATCTCCGGCCGCGTTGGCCGTCGCCGTTAAGTCGGCCAGGTGGGCGTTGGCCATTGCGACCCTGCGCCAACCACCGTAGATTTGCTCCTCGCAAGGAGGCATCTCCACTGTCTCTACACTGGTCACAGTATATCCTCTGACAGAAAGCTCTCGCGGCAGTCCTGCCTCTACCAGCGCTCTGGGACCCATCCCGCCGCCGCAGTACTTGCCAGCGACGTTATAGGGCAGCGTAATGACTCGAATTCCCAATCGTTCGTCGCCTCCCGGGGCATAGCTTCGTGTGGACTTCGGCATCGATCCAGCCTGCCCCTCGCGAGAAGCGCGATTGGTGAAGACTTGACGGGTGATTGCTTCGAGGGCAGAAGGATTGCCTTTGGGGTGCGGCCAATATGGACAACCCAAAGGACCAAGTATACGGAAGGAGTGATGTGCTATGCCAAGCAAGGTGCTGGAGAGCATCGATCGCCAGATCCTGGGCGACCTCTACCTGTCCCGGAGCGGGGCGGATTTCATCGAGGAGATTGTGGATAGTTACGGGGCCAGGTTCGGGGGCTCGGACGAGGAGCGGGCGGCGGCTGACTTCATCCTCGAGCGTATGGCGAGCTACGGCTTGCCCCACACGGTTAAGGAGTCCTTTGAGTGCATGGGCTGGACCCGCAAGCCTGTCAAGCTCTCAGTCACGGCGCCGGTAGCGATGGAAGTCGATAGCATCGCGCTGCCGTTCTGTCCGCCGGGCTCGGTGGAGGCACCGCTGGTCTTCCTCGGCGATGGTGATCCCCAGACCTACGCCGACAACCGTGACAAACTCAAAGGCGCGATCGCGATGGTCACGACGGCGACCCCGCGCTTCTACCACCGCGGCATGCACCGCGGCGAGAAGCTGGGGCGGGCACTGGAGGCCGGAGCGATCGGTTTCATCTGGATGCGCGGCGAGCCCGGCGGCCTCCCGGAGACCGGGTCGGCGCGCTTCAACCGGGCCTGCGAGGTGCCGGCGATATCGGTTTCTTATGAAACCGGCCACGCCATGCTCCGGCTCGGCCGGAAGGGCCAGATCCGCGTGCGCATTGAGTCGGATTGCGTTGTCGCCCCGACGACTTCGTACAACGTGATCGGCGAGATCCGCGGCACGACCAAGCCCGACGAGATCATTGTGGTCGGCGGCCATTACGACGGCCACGACATCAGTCAGTCGGCAAACGACAATGCGGCGGGCACCGCCGTTACCCTTGAGGCTGCGAGGGCGCTGGCGCCACACCGGGAGCACCTCAGCCGGACGATTAGGTTCGTTGCCTTCGCCCAGGAGGAGATGGGCCTGATCGGCTCGGACGAGTACGTCAAGGCCCACCAAAGCGACAACTTCGTGTTCATGCTCAATCTGGACGGCGCGGGCAGGGGCACCCGCGGTACGTTTGCCCTGCAGAACTGGTCCGAAGCGACAGGCTTCTTCCGCACGCTTCTGAAGCAGATGCACGAAGGACATATCGTGGTAGGCGATGCCCCGAGCCTTTACTCGGATATGTACCCCTTTGCCGCTGCGGGCTTCCCGGCAGCCTCGTACACGTCGTCAGACCCCGTGTCTGGCGGTGCGCCGCGCGGTTACGGGCACACCTATTGGGATTCCCTGGATAAGCTCAACCCGCGTGCTCTGCAGATGGACTCGATTTTTGTGGCCCGCACGCTGCTGCGGCTGGCGACGATGGATCAGGTGCCACTTGCGCGCAAGGAGCCGGCTGCTCTCGGCGAGCGCCTGCGCAAAATGGGCTTGGACGAGGTCCTGCGCTACGAGTTGCGTTCCCTGCCTGGCGAATAAGCTGGTTTAGGCCCGGTCGCCTCGTACGGCGCGACCGAGACACTGCGTGTCTTGCGAGGAGGGCATCCCCTGTCACGGGGATGCCCTCCGCTGACAGGAGGGTACGTTACGGTGGAAACCCAACCGATCCTGCACATCGTACGCCTCAGGGAGTGGTGCCAGGCTGCCGGAAGCGGCGCATACGCACCGGCAAGCCTCGCCCGGGAAGGCTTCATCCACTGCTCGTTTGCGTCCCAGGTGACGGCGGTGGCAGATGCCAACTTCCCGGGTGTAAAGGGCTTGGCGTTGTTGGTCATTGACCCGCAGCGGCTGGGCGCCGAGGTCCGTCTTGAGGGACCCGGCGTTCACAAGTTCCCGCACATCTACGGCGCCCTGCGGCCAGAGGCTGTCGTTGCCGTGCTTCCGTTCGAGCCCGGCCCGGACGGGCGCTTTGAGCTGCCGGTGATGCTGCGGCGGTGCTTAGAGGCCTTGCCGTAACCGTAACCGTTGCGTAATCAGGCGTGGCATCATCTCTCGGAACCATGCGCCGGGAGCCTCCGTCATATCCAACGGCACCAAACACGGCACCTGCGACTCACCGGTTGAGTCGCAGAATCGCAGGACGGAGGCATAGAGTCAGTGAGGACCAAACGTACGATCGTATCCTTGGTGCTCCTAGCTTGCATCGCGGGCGGAGCCCTATGGGCCGCGCACTCGCGCGCCAACCCAAGCGCCGGCGACATCATCCTTGGCCCCGACATCGAGATCACCGACGAGATGCAGCAGTGGATCGACCAGTGCAAGGGACAGGCCGGAGCGTATCTGCGGACCTTCGGGAGCTATCGGATGCTCCTCGTAGCCCGCGGCGAGATGCCTACCGCTGGCTATGGCGTCAAGATTGAGGAGATTGGTCAGGACAGCGGCAGGAAGTGGATCGTTGATGTGACGATGGAGGACCCGGGGACGGACTCCTTTGTCGCCCAGGTGATCAGCTATCCGTACGTCATCGTTGCCATCAAGGACGATCACAGTCATATCGCCGTCCGCGATGTCACCGGTCCGGAGCCGGTAGAGATCCCGCTGATGCGGGCCGGCTAGGGCGCATCGGCTAATTTGACTGGCACAGGCAAGCGGCAGGCGGGCGGCGCGGAGGTCGCGCCGCCCGCCTGCGTTGTAGCCGCGGCTTATACTGGGGCTAGTGCTTGCCTCCCGCAAACGGATCAACCGGCTCCTTTATCTCCGCCGGGATCAGGCTCTCGTACTTTTCGCCGCGCCGCTCCTTGATCAGAGCCTCGCGCGCCTGTGCGAGCAGACCGGGATCCAGAAGCACATCCAAAGTCGTCAGGGCCAAGATCTTAGCCGCAGCGAGCATACCCTTGTGGCCGATGGCCATGCCTGAGGCCGCGGTGATCTGCCAGCTGTGGCCGGACGCGCCCAAGGGCCAGCAAGCAGTGCTAAACTGCGCCGTGGGAGTGACCCAGCTAACGTCGCCGACGTCTGTGGATCCGGCCATCGCTGACCTGTCGCTGCTAAAGGGGGCGACATTGTCGTGTAGGTGCGCATCACCAAGGTCCAAACCAAGCTCAGCGAGCCGCTGCAACATGGCCTCCCGCTGGCCGGCCGGGTAGTGCCGGCTCATCTCGCGGGCCCACTCGAGATCGTGCTCATCAAAGACAGGAGCTCCCACCAGCTGCATATTGCGATGTAGCGCCTCGGCCAACGGCTGGTTGGGGACTACGTTGGCGCAACCACCGGTGAACTTGACCTCCAGCTCTGTCTCCGTCATCATCGCGGCGCCCTTGGCGATCTTGATCACCCGGTCGTAGATGCCGCGTAGCTGCCCTAACCGCGGCGCACGGATGTAGTACCATGACTCAGCCTCACCGGGCACGACGTTGGGCTCGCCGCCGCCATTTGTCGTCACGTAATGGATGCGAGCCTCTTGGATGATGTGCTCGCGAAGGTAGTTGACGCCCACATTCATCAGCTCAACGGCGTCGAGGGCGCTACGCCCCATCTCCGGGTTGCCCGCCGCGTGGGCCGTGCGGCCCGTAAAGTGAAACTTAGCCTGGCGGTTGGCCAGCGAGCTGTTGAGGCGTACTCCGTTAAGGGCGCTCGGGTGCCACGTCAGCGAGGCGTCGACGTCCCCGAACACCCCGTCCCGTACCATGTAAGTCTTGCCACCGGCGTTCTCCTCAGCGGGGCACCCGTAGTACCGCACAGTACCACCGATCCCGCGGGCCTCCATCTCTTCCTTAGCCGCGATGGCCGCCGCCACAGCCGCTACTCCGAGCAGGTTGTGGCCGCAGGCATGGCCCGCACCACCCGCGACGAGCGGCTCTGGGCGTGGCGTGTTCTTATTGGATGTTCCGGGCAGGGCGTCGTACTCACCCAGCAGGGCTACCACTGGAGCGCCATTGCCCCAGCTGGCCACGAACGCTGCAGGCATGCCCGCGATGCCCATCTGGATATCGAAACCGGCCGCCCGCAGCATATCGGCCTCTAGCCTCGCCGACTCGAACTCCCGCAAGCCGATCTCGGCCAGCTGCCACACCCTGTCGCTCAACTCGATGATCTCGTCACGATGTCCATCAATCCACCGAAGAGATTGCCTATCTGTCAACAGGACGCTGCCCCCTTTTGTCACGGCGCCCTGCTCGGCGCGCCGCTAACTACCTGCTACGCATATTGGCAGGTTAGCCCCGCAAACCCTGCGCTCATCGTCGGGTGGCGCGCATAGGTTTCTGAGAGATGTCGACACGCTCATTCCCGCCGTACCTCCGGGCGCGGCGCCTCATCCACCCGCGACGAGCGACAACCGCCGCCCTGGTTCTCGCCTGCTTGGCGGCCGTAGCTGTGGTGGTATCCCGCAGCGTCGAAACCACCAGCCAGCCGCTACTCCCCGTGCCGCTCGTGTTCGACCTAATCCGCGAGCGCACATTGGACGACCGCCACCTGCCGGGACCGGACGACGTTGTCCGACGTCTCGGCCACTTGGTTTCGCCGATCACCGGAGCGCGGCCCAGTCGCCGGGCCTCACACCTCCCTGGGGCCGACCGCTCCTATCGAGGGGGCACCCACGAAGGGCTTGACTACTATGCTTGGGATTGCGGAGTCAACGTCGTTTATGGCACCCCTGTACGCGCCGTCGCGGATGGCTTGATAGTGCGCGCCGACCGCGACTTCGTGGAGCTGAGCCCCGCATCACGCGCACTTGCGCTGGAGGCGGCCAGGGTTGCCGGCCCCACCGATCCTCGCATCCTTGACCCGCTACACGGCAGGCAGGTGTGGGTGCTGCACACCGGGGGCATCCTGACCCGCTATACGCACCTATCTGCCGTGAACGAGGGCATCGACCGCGGCACGTTGGTTCGTGCGGGTCAGGTAATTGGTGCTGTCGGCAACTCCGGCACGTCGGAAGGCGCGCTCGGTTCTAAGGTCGATCCACATCTGCACCTCGAGATCTACCTTGACTGGCGCCACTGGTGGCGCGGCCTCACCACGCAGCAAGTCAGGATGGTTCTGGGGCAGATCCTACGGCCCTCCAGCCGCTGAGCTCTGATAGCACACGAATGCCACCTATTGTCATGTTGTGTCAGCCACGCAGCTTGTCCAGCTCCCCCGTTCCGACAGAGCTTGCACCCTGGGGCAAGTAGACTCAGGAACACAGGGCTTGTACCTCACTACACCGGGGAGCTGTGTTTTCTGACACCGCCAATGTTGACCGCCTTGGTCGCGATGCTATCGGTACTGATTGGGCGCGCCTCACTGTTAGGGCTGACGGTGCCCCTATCGGCAGCGTATTTCAGCGCCGTGCGCCACCACCGCCATCGGCTGGCAGGTCTGGCCGGCCTGGGGATCGTCCTCGGTAGTCTGACCACGGGAGCAATCTGGACAAGCATCCGTCTAGCCGTCGCGCTGGCGACGATCAGCGCCTGCGCCCGTTGGGCCGGCCACAGGCTCCACCGCGCGTCCCGGTGGCGGCATGCGGCGCTGTGCGGAGGGTTTGCCGCCGTTGCCGTCCTCGGCACCAGGCTTGTCGGCGGCCTGATTGCGGGATTTGCCCCCTATGACCTGGCAGTTGGCGTGGCCGAGGCCGGGCTCTCGTTCCTGGCTGGTGTCGTCCTTCACGGCGGGGCGAGCGATTTGCTTGGCGGTGGCCGGGTGGACTTCCTGCGCGGCGAGGCCACGATGAGTTTGCTGGTGCTTCTGACCGGCGCTCTGGCGGGTATGAGCGGCATGCGCCTGGCCGGGTTTGAGCTAACTCTGGCAGCCGGGGCGCTAGTAACCATGCTCCTGGCGCGGGCGGGAGGCGGCGCGCTCGGTGCGCTGACTGGTGTCTCCGTGGGGCTGATCGTCGCATGGGGAGGCGACTCCACCGGGTCGCTTATCGGGGCTTGGGCAGTTGCAGGCATGCTCGCAGGGATCGGTGGTGACTTTGGCACCATCGGTTCGGTGGCGGGGTTTGCGGTCGGCATGTGCCTCTTAGCGGCGATCATCACCGAGCCAGCTTACCTTGGCACGGCGCTGCTGCAGTCGACCGTCGCGGGAGCGATTTTGCTCGTCATCCCGGCAAGGCTGATCGCCAGGGCGAGGCTTATCTTCCGCGGTCCCGATGCCTCCGACGAGGGAGCCCAGATCAATGCCGCCCTCTGGCTTCTTGCGGCCAACCGCCTGGCTGTGCTGGCCAACGTGTTCTCCGAGTTAGCGGAGGCCTTTGAGGAGCCGGCTGCGGCCCTCTCGATGGCAGCAGTCTCCGCGTCACCTGGGACCGCCCGGGCGCGATCCACGGCGCAAACCGGCGCCGCGCTGGCTCCGGCTGTCGAGGCCAGGAGATTGCTCGCCAGACAGCTGGCCGGAGTGTCAGGTATCACCGCCGATCTCGCCGGTCGCATGTCGCTCGGTGATATCCCCGCGGGCCTGTTGCGGGCACGTGAGGTCGAGGATGCGCTTACTGAGGCCGGACGGCGAGTCAAACAGGCCGTGCTCGCTCCGGCTGAGCACGGTTTCGAGATCCACGTGCAGTGCCAAGAGAGTGGGGCTGAGGGATGCGACTGGTGTTCCACCGCGGCGATTGCCGCAGTCCGGCCGGCAGTCGGCCGTAACCTGCACCTCGCGCGCCGGCAGTGCGCCTTGCCCACCGGCGGGTGTTACTTCTCGCTCGCAACCGAGCCGCGCCTGGAGCTGCAGGTGGGCATGGCCCGGCGTATCCACAACCGCGAGCTGATCTCCGGCGACAGCTACGTTACGCGGCGCGTAGGCGGCCATCGCCATCTGCTCCTGCTGTGCGATGGCATGGGCAAGGGCTTAGCTGCCGCCCGCGAGAGCGTTACCGCCGTGCGCATGGTCGAGGCGATGCTCGATGCCGGGTTTAGCTTGGAGACCACGATGCACACCATCAACACAGCCTTGTTCCTGCGCTCACCCCAAGAAGCGTTCACGACCATCGATCTAAGCCTGGTCGACCTGGCGGACGGCCGGCTAGACGTGGTCAAGATCGGCGCGTGCCCCAGCTACATCTACCGCGACGGACGGCTAAGGCTGCTGGAGGTCAAATCACCGCCACTCGGCATTCTGGATTCGATCCACATCACCGGCCTCAGCATGTTGCTGCGGCCAGGCGACGTGTTGGTGATGGTGTCCGACGGCCTGTACGGCGGCCGGGCAGGACTACCCCGGCGCAATGATTGGCTCCGCCGGGCGATCGAGCGACATGGGTCAGAGCTAGGGCCCCAAGGCTTGTCCGATCTCCTGCTTGCCTCGGCCGTCGAGCGCCAGGATAGAGCACCGTCTGATGACATGACCGTGCTGGTGGCCAGCTTGCGCAAGCGCGGCAGCAGCGGGTAAACTAGGCAAAAGATTACATCGTTCGCGCCTGGAGTGACGGCGTGCCCGAGCTGCTGCAAGTTGTTGCCCAAACGTGTCGCCGCCGGCTGGTCCTGGCCCCCGGTACCAGCGTGCTCGTGGCGGTCTCTGGGGGACCCGATTCGGTCGCCCTGCTTCATGTGCTGTTCGCCCTATCCTCGCGTCTCCAGTTGGGCCCTATCGGTGTGGCTCACCTGCATCATGGTATCCGCGGCCCCGCCGCGGACGCGGATCTGGAGTTCGTGGTCAACCTTGCGTCCGCGGTCGGAGCTCCATGCCACACCGACAAGGCGGATGTGCCGTATCTTGCGGCGGAGCAAGGAAAATCCCTGGAGGAGGCTGCACGGCACGCCCGCTATGCCTTTCTGGCCCAGGTCCGGCACGAGCACGGATACGGACTGGTAGCGACCGGTCACACCCAAGACGATCAAGCAGAGACCCTCCTTTTGGCCATGCTACGGGGAGCTGGGCCCGGTGGGCTCGGCGCCATGGCTTACCAGACCGGGCACCTGGTACGGCCTCTGCTCGATGCCACCCGCGCTCAGGTGATCCGGTTCTTGAGGGCAGGCGGCCATGAGTACCGGATCGACCTAACCAACAGCGATACCGCTTACCGCCGCAACCGAGTGCGGCATGAGCTGCTGCCTCTGTTAGAGGAGGAGTACAACCCCAATATCCGCGCCACGCTGGCACGTACCGCCCATCTGCTTGCTGAGGAGGACGCCTGGCTCGAGGGCTGTGTACGGGAGGCGCTCCACAAGGCCCTGGTCCAGTCCACCCGGCCAGATGGGGTTGCCGTTGGCCGCCAACAGCTCGCGTCCGAGCCGCTAGCGCTGCAACGGCGAGTCATTCGCGCGGCATTTGCCCGGCTGGTGGACCAGCAGCCCAATCCACTCACTCTTCGCAACGTGGATGACATCCTGCGCCTGTTGGCGGGCCGGACCGGCGCGAGCATCGATCTACCGGCGGGCATGTTAGCGGAGCTAACCTACACTGCCCTGGAGTTGCGGCCCACTCAGCGAGAGAGCGCGGAGGGCGACCCCCCGCGTCATTCAGCGATGGCCGGTCCCGACGGCGGGAGACGCTGGCTTCTGCCAGGCGGAGTCAAAGTACCTGGCCTTGGCTGGGACTTCTCGGCGCACGTTATCACGGTGGAGAGCGCGCAGGCCTGCCTGGCGGGCCCGGGCCTGTGGCAGTGGACTCACGACCCGGCCACTGGCCACTTTGCGGCGCATCTTGATTACGACCAGCTGGCAGAGCCACTGGTGGCGCGGGCGCGTAGGCCCGGCGACCGCTTCCGGCCCCATGGGGGGCCCGGGGAGCGCAAGCTAAAGGAGTTTCTCATCGATGCCAAGATCCCCCGTGACATGCGCGCCCGGCTGCCTGTGTTGGTTGATGCGCGTGGGCGCATAGCTGGAGTCCTGCCCGTCCGCCCGGCGGAGTGGGCAGTAGTGAGGGATGATACCCGGAGGGTATTGCGTCTAGAGGGCAGAATCGACAACGGACCGTTTGTGGTCAAGCATCGCGGTCCGTGGTAAACTCTGATGGTTAGACCGCTCTGCTAGGAGGCATATTGTTGAGGCGCAACCTGCGCAGCCTGATATTCTTTGGACTGCTTCTTTTCCTATCCATCACTCTGGCCCAGTACTTCGCCTCCCAACAGGAGCAGGCCAGAGAGATTGACTATTCGACCTTCCTCGCCAAGGCAAATGCCGGTGAGATCGCCCGCGTGCGCATCGTCAACCAGAACGTCGAGGGTACCTTCAAGGACGGCTCCGAGTTCAAGACGATTATCCCGCCGCAGGACCCTGATTTCTACCCGATCCTGCGGGATAAGGGCGTAACCATTGAGATCGATGTTCCGCCGGAGCCCCCCTGGTGGACCACTCTCTTTGCGACCATCTTCCCAGTGCTCCTCGTTGTGGGCGCGTTCTTCTTCATCATGCAACAGACGCAGGGTGGAGGTAACCGGGTCCTGCAGTTCGGGCGTAGCCGAGCGAGGCTGCAGACTGAGCCAAAGCGGCGCGTGACCTTCGCCGACGTCGCCGGCATTGACGAGGTCAAGGAAGAGCTGTCGGAGATCGTGGACTTCCTTAAGAACGCTCGGCGATACATGGAGTTGGGCGCCCGGATTCCCAAGGGAGTGTTGTTGATGGGCCCGCCCGGCACCGGTAAGACGTGGGTTGCCCGGGCGGTCGCTGGGGAGGCCGGGGTACCGTTTTACACCATCAGCGGCTCCGACTTCGTCGAGATGTTCGTTGGTGTCGGCGCATCACGCGTCCGTGACCTCTTTGACCAGGCCAAGAAGAACTCCCCCTGTATTGTCTTCATTGATGAGATTGACGCCGTCGGGCGCCAGCGCGGCGCGGGCTATGGTGGCGGTCACGATGAGCGCGAGCAGACCCTCAACCAGTTGCTCGTCGAGATGGACGGCTTTGGCCCCAATGAAGGGGTCATCGTCATGGCCGCAACCAACCGTCCCGACGTTCTCGATCCAGCCTTGCTGCGGCCAGGACGCTTTGACCGGCAGATCGTCATTGATAAGCCCGACCTCAAGGGCCGCTTGGCGGTGCTTGAGGTGCATATCAAGGGCAAACCGGTTGAGGATGGCGCGCAACTCGAGGTTATCGCGCGCCGCACGCCTGGGTTCACCCCAGCCGACCTTGAGAACCTGATTAACGAGGGCGCATTGCTCGCTGCCCGGCGGCGCAAAAAGCGCATCGGCCTAGGGGAGCTTGAGGAGGCAATCGACCGCGTGATCGCCGGCCCCGAGCGCAAGAGCAGGATCATCAATGAGAAGGAAAAGCGCACGGTCGCCGTCCATGAGGCCGCCCACGCCTTGGTGGCCCGGTTACTGCCTGGGTCAGACCCAGTCCACAAGGTCTCTATTATCCCGCGCGGCCCCGCGCTGGGGTATACGCTGCAACTGCCGTTGGAGGACCGCTATCTGGTCACCCGTAATGAGCTGCTCAACCGGTTGTCGTCGATGCTCGCCGGACGGGCTGCAGAGGAGATGGTAATCGGGGAGGTCAGCACTGGGGCGCACGACGATCTGGAAAAGGCGACCCGCCTGATCCGCCGCATGGTTACTGAGTACGGCATGTCCGAGAACCTTGGTCCATTGACCTACGGTAACCCAAACGACTCGCCCTTCCTCGGGCGCGACCTTGCCCGGGAGCGCAACTACTCCGAGGAGGTCGGAGCGGCCATCGACCGTGAGATCCAGACCCTCGCGACGCAGTGCTACGATCAGGCCAAGGCCCTGATCCATGATTACCGGGATCAGCTCAACCGCCTGACTGATCTGCTGCTTGAGCACGAGACATTGGAAGGCGAGGAGCTTGAGCGGATACTCGACGAGCTCGCCGCCAAGCAAGCGGGATAGGACGTCCACGCCCCGCAACCGCCCAGCTTCCCGCTGGGCATCTTGGAGCCTGCGGGCAAGACTGGCACGGCTACGACTTGTTTGGCCCAACCCAGTTCCGCGGGCAGTCGTCGCGGTTTGGGACCGGCTCTATTGCCTCTCGCGTGAGACCTACCTCGTTGGCGGGTCCGTGCGGGACCTGCTCCTAGGGCGACAGGTCCACGACTGGGATCTAGCCACCTCCCTATTGCCCGAGCAGGTCACCGGAGAGTTTGACCATACCGTCCCCACAGGTTTGGCCCACGGCACGGTCACGGTCATCCAGGATGGCACTCCGGTCGAGGTCACGACCCTCCGGCGTGAAGGACCATACTGCGACGGCCGGAGACCGAGCGCCGTGAGCTTTGACGCCGACCTCTCCGCCGATCTGTCGCGTCGCGACTTCACGATCAACGCTATGGCGCTGGCTCATCGCAGTTCATTCACCTTAGCAAGCGGCTTTCTGCGCGACCCATTCGACGGGCTGGTTGACCTGGCGCGCCGGACGGTGCGCGCGGTCGGCGATCCGGCGACCAGGTTCGCCGAGGACCATCTGCGGGTGCTGCGGGCGCACCGTTTCGTCGCCGAGCTCGGGTTCGAGCTGGAGCCCGCCACGGCCGATGCCTCGCGGGCTTGGGCTCCGGAGCTGCCCAAAGTAGCCGCTGAGCGTATCCAAGCCGAGCTCAACCGGGTTGTGCTGTCTCCGCACGTGTTTTGTGGCTTGGAGTCGATGAGACACGGAGGCGTGCTTGGAGTCATCCTGCCTGAGCTTGCGGCGACAGTGGGCTTCGAACAGAACGAGTTTCACCCTTACGATGTCTGGACGCATTCCGCGCTGGCGTGCTCGTTTGTGCCACCAGTGCTCCACTTGCGGCTCGCGGCGCTGCTTCACGATGTGGGCAAGCCTCTCACCATGACCATTGACGCTGACGGGCGACGCCACTTCTATGGTCATGAGCAGGTCTCCGCGCAGATGGCGGAGGCGATTCTCTCGCGTTTGCGGTACGACCGGACAACGATCGCGGGCGTCGGGCACCTCGTCGGCGTGCACATGGACTTCCACGACCTTCCGACAGACGCAAGCGATGCAGCAGTTCGAAGGGCTGCGGCTCGTGTAGGGCGGGAGAACATCAGCGATCTGCTGCGCCTGCGCCACGCAGACCGACTGGCAGCGGGCAAGCAAGGGCCCGTTTCGCCGGGGACGTTGCGATTGCTTGCCAGGCTCGCCGCTCTGGAGCGCTCTGATGCTGCACTTTCTCTTCACGACCTGCAGTTCGACGGCAGGCGCGTCATGGAGGTGACCGGCATCCGCCAAGGTCCTGAGGTAGGCCATATCCTCCACCAGCTACTCCTTCGCGTCATTGAAGACCCAGCGCTCAACAACCCGGCCGATCTGGAGCGCCTCGCAATGGAAATCCATCGCGCTGGCAGCTAAAGTAAGCACTATCACCAATCGATAGGAGCAATTGTCAAGCATAAGCGTGTCCATACCAATGGCAATTGGTGGGGCGCATAAGAGGGGGACAATTGCATGTCGTTTGGTGTCCGGGCCAGCGCTGAGCGCCGTAATAGGACGCTAGATGGCGCCCTAGAGCAGCTAGTGGCGGATGTCGGCGCCGGCAGCCTGAGCAGCAGGATCGACTCTGGGGGCTTTCCCCGGAGCCATGACCGCGCTCTGGCCGACGCGGTAAATCAGACGCTCGGCCGAGCCATCGCCTTCTTCGACGCTATTCCAGCCCCGTTCTTCGTGATCGGACGCGATCTCAGCGTCAAGTACGTCAGCCAAGCCGGTGCCGCTATGCTCGGCCGTACCCAGGCTTCCTGCACCGGGGAGAAGTGCTATGCACTGCTCCGGACCCCGCAGTGCAGCACGGCGGAGTGCACGGCCAAGAAGGCCATCGCGCAGGACGGGACGGTAACATCCAGCTCGGTAGCCCACTTGAGCTCCGGTGATGTACCGGTCCGCTGCACCTCGGCACCGGTCAAAGATGAGCAAGGGCGGGTTCTTGGTACATGGAAGTATGTAGAGGACATCAGCCGGGAGACCGAGCTCGCCAACAGCATCAGCGAGTTGACAACCAAGCTCGCGGTGGCTTCGGAGCAGTTAGCCGACGTGAGCCAGCACCTCGCAGCATCGGCGGAGAAGACCTTTGCCCAGGTAGGGGTGGTATCCGCCGCGAGCGAGGAAGTAAGCAGCAACGTCAACACCGTAGCTACTGCCGTGGACCAGATGTCCGCAAGCATCAAGGAGATCGCCAAGAATGCCTCTGAGGCGGCCCGCGTGACCATGAGCGCGGTGCAGATCGCCAACCAGACCAACGATACAGTGACCAGCCTGGGCAGCAGCAGCGCTGAGATCGGAAAGATCATCAAGATCATCACCTCCATCGCTCAGCAGACCAACCTGCTCGCCCTCAACGCGACGATTGAGGCTGCCCGCGCAGGCGAAGCGGGGAAGGGCTTTGCCGTTGTAGCCAATGAAGTCAAGGAACTCGCCAAGGAGACGGCTCAAGCCACCGAGGATATCAGTCACCGCATTGAGGCCATCCAGAACGATACTTCCGGGGCCGTTGAGGCGATCGGGCGGATCGGCGAGATCGTCACACGGATCAGCGACATCTCCAACACCATCGCCAGCGCGGTGGAGCAGCAGACGGTGGCGACGAATGAGATCGGCCGCAACGTTGCCGAGGCGGCGAAAGGCAGCGTAGAGATTGCCTCCAACGTCGCGTCCGTGGCCAAGGCCGCCGAGTCCGCAGCCGGCGGCGCAGCAGACGTTCAGACCTCAGCAACCAAGCTTGCGCAGATGACCGAGGAGATGCAGCGGGTGGTCGAGGTGTTCAGGCTCTGACGCCCTGAGCTCGTCATAGGCTCCCCCCAGCCCTGCCCACAAGGCAAGGCTCAGGCTCGGGAATCCCGCCGGACACGGGGTTCCCGAGTCCTTTTTAGCTGGAACGATTTGGGGATAGGCAGGTATCCCTAAGAGGCAAACCGAATCGAATCGCGCATGTGCTGTGGGCATCTCCACGGCGGGACAAGGTATAGGCGGGAGGTCGATGACAACTGTCCTATCAACCTCTGTCCCAGCCGAGAGTACCCCGAACCCTACCTAGTTCTGGGAGGCATGCCTAAGTGACTTCGTCAACCGTACCAAAAACCCAGTTAGCGCCGGGCACATTCCTTGCCCCGGTTCCAGCGGTGCTGGTGAGCTGCGCTGCCCCGGGCAAGCGGCCCAATATCATCTCTCTCGCCTGGGTCGGCACGATGTGCTCTGACCCCCCGGTGATCGCGATCGGGGTCCGGCCAAGCCGCCATTCGTACGAGCTGATCAAGGCGGCCGGCGACTTCGTCGTCAATCTGCCGAGTGCCTCGCAGGCGCCCCTGGTGGATTACTGCGGCACCCACTCGGGGCGTGATATCGACAAGTTTGCGTCCTGCAATCTTGACGCGGTACCGTCCACCGTGGTTAGCTCGCCGGCTATCGGCCAGTGTCCAGTCAACCTGGAGTGCAAACTGCTTCGGGTCGTGCCGCTAGGATCCCACGATGTCTTCTTTGGCGAGGTAGTGGCGGTGACCGCTGACAGCAACGTGCTCAATGACCGGGGTGGGGTTGACCCGCAGAAGGCCGACCTGATCGCGTTTGCCGGCGGAGCATATTGGAGCTTGCACCAGCCAGTGCCTCGCCGGTCGTAGCTCATTGGCGGTCGCTAACAAGTATCTAAGCCAGGGGCATCGCCCGCACCGGTCCGCGTGCACGCGCGGCCGTCGGAGGAGGCAATCAATTGGCGGCAGCAAACACCACTCCCCTTGTGCTGGACGGTAACTCGCTTACCCTTCGAGGAGTTGTTGACGTCGCCCGCTACCAGCGGCCAGTCGAGTTGGCGGAGCAGGCGGTCGTGGCGATCAATCATTCGCGTCGAGCCGTTGACGCTGCATTGGCAGGCGGCAGGCCGGTCTACGGGATCACCACCGGTTTTGGCCGGCTCAGCGAGGTGGCCATACCTCAAGATCAACTACTCAAGCTGCAACTCAACCTCATCCTCAGCCACGCCGCCGGCGTCGGGCCGGAGTTACCCCAAGATGCGGTTAGGGCGGCGATACTTCTGCGGGCCAACGCTCTATGCCGCGGCCATTCGGGAGTCCGGCTGGAGCTGGTCAGCGCCTTGCTTGGGCTGCTCAACCGGCAGGTGACTCCCATTGTCCCGTCCCAGGGATCGCTTGGGGCCAGCGGTGACCTCGCGCCTTTAGCCCATATTGCTTTGGTCCTGGTTGGCCGTGGGCAAGCCTGGTACAGGGGACAACGCATGTCCGGCGCTCAGGCGCTGGCCATGGCCGGCCTCGCTCCGCAAGTCCTGGAGGCCAAGGAAGGGCTGGCGCTGATTAACGGGACTCAGGTGATGACAGGGGTCGGCGCTCTGGCGCTCAACGACGCCTGCCAGGTGTTGCGCGCCGCAGGATACGCTGCGGCCCTGGCAATGGAGGCCTTGGGGGGGCTGCGTGACGCCTTCGACCCTCGCCTGCACGAGGCGAGAGGGCAGCCGGGCCAGATATGCGTCGCCCGTGAGGTGCTTATGCTGCTCAGCGGTAGTACGTTGACTAGGGGGCACGGTGAGGGGCGCGTGCAGGACGCCTACAGCCTGCGGTGCGTGCCGCAGGTGCATGGAGCTGTGCGCGACGCGCTCGATTACGCGGCTGCGGTCCTTTCCCGGGAGCTTAATGCGACCACAGACAACCCGTTGATTTTCCCGGTAGACGACCAATGCGGGTCCTCGGGGAGCGCGCCCGGTGGCATTTCCTTGTCCGGCGGCAACTTCCATGGGCAACCTGTGGCTATCGCGCTCGATCTAGCGGCCATCGCGCTCTCCGCGCTGGCCAACATCTCCGAGCGCCGGACCGAGCGGTTGGTCAATCCGGACCTCTCGGGACTCCCCGCCTTCCTGACCAGGCACGGCGGGCTTGAGTCAGGTTTCATGATCGCCCAGTATACGGCAGCGGCCCTGGCCTCGGAGAACAAGATCCTCGCGTCGCCGGCCAGCGTTGACTCAATCCCTAGCTCGGCCAACCAAGAGGATCACGTCTCAATGGGCACTATCGCTGCCCGCAAGCTAGCGCGGGTGGTCGAGCAGACACGACACGTGGTCGCGATCGAGCTGCTGTGCGGTGCGCAGGCCGTGGACTTACGGTGCGAGCAGGCTGGGATACTGCCTGCACCGGCTGGGCTCGGGGCGGGTACGGGTTTCGTCTATCGTATGCTTCGGAGTACGGTGCCCGGACTGGTCTGTGACCGCGAGCTTGCGCCGGATATTGCGGCCGTGGCGGAGCTGATTGCAGGTGGCCGACTGGACCCACCGCTTGATGAGTTGGCGCCGTGCGTCGTGCCGCCCGGCCCCGCTGAATATACCTCGGAGGGGGGATAGCCATGCGGACCGTGCGCGCACCGCGTGGTAATCAGCTGAGCTGCAAGGGGTGGCCGCAAGAGGCCGCCCTGCGCATGTTGATGAATAACCTGGACCCGGAGGTGGCGGAGAAGCCCGACCAGTTGATCGTGTATGGCGGCAGCGGCAAAGCCGCGCGCAACTGGGAGTGCTTTGAGGCAATCGTGGACTCGCTACGGGCCCTGGAGGCGGATGAGACCCTGCTGGTCCAGTCAGGCAAACCAGTGGGAGTGCTCAAGACCCATCCCGGTGCGCCGCGGGTGCTGATCGCCAACTCGATGCTGGTCCCGGCCTGGGCCAATCTCGATGAGTTCTGGAAGCTCGAAGGCCTGGGTCTGACCATGTACGGCCAGATGACCGCGGGCTCATGGATCTACATCGGCACCCAGGGGATCATCCAGGGGACCTACGAGACTCTGGCCGAGCTCGCACGGCAGCACTTTGGCGGCACGCTCGCCGGACGTCTGGTCTTGACCGCCGGCCTTGGCGGTATGGGCGGCGCTCAGCCTCTGGCCGTGACGATGAACGACGGGGTCGCCCTGGTGGTCGAGGTGGACGAGGCTCGCATCAGCCGCCGCATCGAGCAGGGCTTTTGCGACGTGAGCACATCGGACCTCGACGAGGCGATCGGCCTAGTTGAGGACGCCAAGGCCAACCGCAGGCCGCTCTCCGTCGCGTTGCTCGGCAACGCGGCTGAGGTGCACGCGGAGCTGACCCTGCGCGGTCTGGGGATCGATGTGGCTACAGATCAGACCTCGGCCCACGATCCGCTGTACGGGTACATCCCGGCCGGATTGAGCATGGAACAGGCCGAGGATCTGCGCCGCAACGATCCAGACGCGTACGTGAGGCGGGCCTACGACTCGATGGGGCTCCAGGTTCGATCGCTGGTAGAGATGGCGCGGCGCGGGACGATTGTCTTCGACTACGGCAACAATCTGCGCGAAGGCGCGAGGCGGGCCGGAGTGGCCGAGGCGTACTCCTATCCGGGGTTCGTGCCGGCGTTCATCCGTCCGATGTTCTGCGAGGGCCAGGGCCCGTTTCGTTGGGCCGCGCTATCAGGTGACCCTGAGGATATCTACCGCACTGACCAGGTGATCATGGAGGAGTTCGGCTATCGCGAGTCGCTGGTGCGCTGGATCAAGCTGGCCCAGCAGCGGATCAGGTTCCAGGGATTGCCCGCCCGGATCTGCTGGTTGGGCTACGGCGAGCGGGCGCGGGCAGGCCTGATCTTCAATGAGCTAGTCAGACAAGGCGAGTTGCGAGGGCCGATCGTGATCGGACGAGATCATCTGGATAGCGGCTCAGTGGCTTCCCCCTACAGAGAAACCGAGGGCATGCGGGACGGCAGCGACGCCATCGCCGACTGGCCGGTGCTCAATGCGCTGGTCAATACGGCAGCTGGGGCACACTGGGTTTCCGTGCACCACGGCGGCGGAGTGGGGATCGGCTACTCGATCCACGCCGGGATGGTCGTCGTCGCGGACGGTAGCGATGACGCCCGCCAACGCTTGGAGAGGGTACTGACCACCGACCCCGGGATGGGCATTCTGCGTCACGCGGACGCGGGATACGAGGCGGCCTGCGAAGCAGCTCGCCGCCATGGGGTCAAGATACCGCTGCTTGACAAGAGCTAATACCGGCTAGCTGCACTTCCCCAGCCCGCGAGCGGGGGAATGTAGGTGTACGTGCTTAATCTGAAGAAGCTGCGCCTGCCGTTGCTGATCACGGCAGTACTGCTGGCAGCCTGGGCTATGGCGGCGTGGCCTCTGTCTGTAGCCCTAGTCAGCGCATATGAAGGGTCGCAACTCCTTGGCGGCAGTTGGGGGGACGGACCCGGGCAGTTCGGCCATGGAGAGGATCGGCTAGGCAAACTGCAAGGCCCGCGGTCATTCGTCGTCGACCCCAAGGGCAACGTACTGGTCGGCGACACGCACAACCACCGCGTGGTGCTTTTTGACTCCGGCGGAGCCGCCGCCGGTAGCGGGCCCGTGATAACACTGAGTGCCGGCGATTGGTTGAGCCACTTGGCGGTCGACGGCAAGAGGCACATCTATGTTGCGGTGGGGACCGATCCACGGATCCTGTGCTACGACTGGCAAGGCGTAAGCTTGGGCCAGGTGGACCTGGCCGCCGGGATCACAGCCGGCAGCGGCGAGGGCGAGGAGTGGCTCCTGCTCGGCGTTTGGGGCGAGCAGGCGGCTGATTGGATCGGGCGCGGTCGGGCGGGCCTCTACGCTCACCTCGTCCGCTACGGCGGCGGGGGCAGCCAGGCTAAGATCGTGCACTTAACCGAGCCTGCCGGCACGGTCACAGAGGTGCTAAGCTACGCCGGTCCGGGTCCCGGAGGCCCTGCTGACGGGACGATTCTTCCGGAGACCTTCTGCACTGGGCCACGCGGGCAGCTCGCGGTGGGGATGAGGAGCGGTCCCTTTGGGCTCAAGGTCAAGGTCTTGACCACCAACGGCCGACCGGCATGGGAGGTCGATCTGTCGCGCCAGGCAGTGATTGCCGCGGCCCATCTGATCGGGGGCGACTCGCGGGGCGGCTTCTATCTGGCCCTTGAGTACGGGTCGACGGCGGAGGTCGTCCGGGTCACCGAGCGCGGCGAGCCCGAGCTAGTGGCAAGTGTGCCGCCATTCAGGCCGCGGCCCGACGTTGCGGCGGGGCAGGCGCCATACCTGACGACTCCAGCCAGAGTGGACCGGACTGGCCGGGTATACCTTGCCGTCACCAGCGACGCAGGATTCGCGATTCACAGGCTTAAGCCTCAGGCTGCTCTCCGGCGCCGCTAGGGCGCCGGGGTTTCGGCCGCGCCACCTTAATGGGCGCGGCCGCGCAGCTTGGCCCAAAGGAGGACAAGCCATTGCAGATGATCGAGTGCGTGCCAAACTTCAGCGAGGGCCGGCGGCCCGAGGTAATCGACGCTCTGGCGGCAGCCGTCAACGGCGTCACGGGGATCAAGCTGCTTGACGTCCAGTCCGACCCGGACCACAACCGCTCGGTGCTGACCTTTGTCGGTGCACCGGAGCCTCTAATTACGGCAGCCATGGCTGCGATCCGCCAGGCCACGCGGCTCATCGACATGGAGAGCCACACCGGCTCGCACCCGCGGCTGGGCGCCACGGATGTGGTTCCCTTTGTTCCGGTAGCGGGGGCAGATATTGACACCTGCGTACAGCTAGCCCGTCGACTGGGCGAGCGTGTTGCGGCTGAGCTTGGCATACCGGTGTACCTCTACGGACTGGCGGCGACCCGGCCGGAGCGCGCGGTGCTGGCCGATATCCGCCGGGGGCAGTACGAGGCCCTCCGGGACGAGATCGGACTGCCGCACCGCGCGCCCGACTTCGGCGAGCCAAGGCTGCATCCGACGGCCGGCGCGACGGTTATCGGCGCACGGCCGCCGATGGTGGCCTACAACGTCTACCTCAAAGGGGCCGACCTGGCCCTGGCTAAGTCGATCGCCAAGCGGGTGCGTGAGCGCGGCGGCGGGCTACCCCGGGTGCAGGCGATTGGCCTCGAGGTTGAGAGTGGCGAGGTCCAGGTGTCTATGAACCTCCTGGATACCAGCCAGACTTCGATTTGGCAGGCATTTTCGGCGGTCCAGCGGCTGGCCCAAGAGGCCGGCGCCGCCGTGGCTCGCAGCGAAATCGTGGGCCTCGTCAACCTTGACGCGGTAACGGGCTCCTTTGCCCAGACCATCGCCTGCCCCGACCTCGGACCGGCCCAGGTGCTTGAGTCACACCTAATCGGGCTGGCTGCACGCCCGCCAGAGTAGCGCGATGGCCATGATCAGAGCAGACTTGTTGATCACACGGGCGGCCGAGGTATGCACCATCGCGGAGGACGCCATAGCTTGGAGCGATGGAGCAGACCCTGCTGCCCCCCTCAGCATCGTGCGTGACGCCACCGTGGCCTGCCGCGACGGCGTAGTAGTGTGGGTCGGGCCTGCCGACGAGGCGATGTCGGTTCTCAATCCAATCGCCGGATGCAGGACCATCGACGCGGCGGGCTGCGTGGTCACCCCAGGCCTGGTTGATCCACACGCCCACCTGCCAAGCTGGGGCTCCCGCGCGGCCGAGTTCGCGCAGCGCCTCGCCGGAGTGCCTTACCTGGAGATCCTGGCGGCCGGTGGCGGTATCCTCCACACCGTGCGGGCCACGGAGTTGGCGACCGACGAGCAACTCCTCCGGGCAGGATACTCTGACTTGGACGTGATGCTGCTCGGCGGGGTGACCACGGTCGAGGCCAAATCCGGCTACGGGCTGTCCACCGAGGCTGAGTTGCGGCTGCTCCGGCTCGCTGCGGAGCTTGGCAGGATCCACCCTGTAGACGTCGTCCCCACCTTCCTGGGGGCGCACGCGGTGCCTCCTGCCTTCAGAGGGAACACCGACGGGTACGTGGAAACCATCCTGGAGCAGATGCTTCCAGCGGCGAAAAGTCAAGGCGTAGCCGAGTTCTGCGACGTGTTCTGTGAGACGGGGGTGTTCACCCCGGAGCAGAGCCGGCGCATCCTTGAGAAGGCCCGCGATCTAGAGTTGGGGCTCAAGCTGCACGCGGACGAGCTTTCCTGGAGCGGCGGCGCCGAGCTGGCTGGCGAGCTAGGGGCGGTTTCTGCCGATCACTTGTTATTTGCATCGCCGGCGGGTCTTGAGGCCATGGCCGCGGCGGGCACGGTTGGCGTGCTGCTGCCCGTCACCGTACTGTCCCTGTTGGCTGAGGGCGTCGGCGTCGAGCACTGCCGGGCGCAGGTTGTCCGCATGCGCGAGGCTGGCGTGCGGCTCGCGGTCGGCACCGACTACAACCCGGGCACGGCGCCGTGCCGGTCGCTCGGGCTCGCGATATCGTTGGCCTGCCGCATTTTTGGGTTGACGCCGGCTGAGGCTATCGTTGGAGTCACCCGCAATGCGGCGTTGGCGCTCGGCCGGGACCGGATCGGCCGCATCCGTGCAGGTCATGCCGCCGACCTAGCGGTGTTTGATGTGTCTTCGTATGCCGAGATCGCCTACCGGATCGGCGATGATCAGGTCCGCGACGTCATCAAGGGTGGGCGTATTGTGGTGCGCGACCGTGCGATCGGTGATGAAAGGAGCGGTTGCTGATGGCTCCAGATCCTAAAGATGCATTGAGCAACGCCTCTCGTAGCAGGCAAGAGCGGGAGGACGGAGAAGATATCACGGAACGGCTAAGCGATGCGGGCGATGACGAGTGGCAGGAGGAGTCAGATGCGCCCGGGGCCGAGTGGACCGAAGACCGGCCAACTTCGGCGCAGGAGGCCAAACCCAAGCGCAAGGAGCCGCCTAGCTACGTTAACTGGCTTGCAGGCTTGGCCGGGCTGATCCTGGTGTTCATTCTCCGGGACTGTAGCGGCCGGTAGCTGCCGGTAGTGGCTGCTAGCACGCAACTGCTATCTCAGGAACAAACGCGTCAGCGTGATGATACGGAGGGATGGAGGACTTGAAGAGCGACATCGAAATCGCACAAGCGGCCCAGATGCTGCCCATCATCGACATTGCCAGGCAGATGGGTCTCGAGGACAGCGAGGTAGAGCTGTACGGCAAATACAAGGCCAAAGTCACCTTGGATGTGCTCGAGCGCACCAAGGGGCGGCCTGACGCCAAGTACATTGACGTGACCGCGATCACCCCGACCCCGCTCGGGGAGGGCAAGACGGTTACGACCATCGGTTTGGGCCTCGCGCTCAACCGGATCGGCAAGAACGCCATCAACTGCATCCGCCAGCCGTCGCTGGGTCCAGTATTCGGCATTAAGGGCGGCGCCGCGGGCGGCGGCTACTCGCAGGTCATCCCGATGGAGGAGTTCAATCTCCACTTCACCGGCGATACCCATGCCGTCTCGATGGCGCACAACCTGCTTGCGGCCATCATCGACAACCACTTCCACCACGGCAACGCCCTCGGGATTGACCCGCACTCCATCACATGGCCGCGGGTCATGGACATCTCGGACCGGTCACTCCGGCAGATCACCATCGGCTTGGGCGGCAAGAACAATGGCTACCCGCGCGAAACCGGCTTCGACATCGCCGTGGCCTCGGAGGTCATGGCCATCTTGGCCCTGACCACCAGCCTTAGCGATCTTCGCGAGCGGCTTGGCCGGATCGTGATCGGCTACACCCACAAGGGGCAGCCCATCACCGCGGAGGACCTTAAGTGCGCCGGCGCAATGGCCGTCCTGCTCAAGGAAGCTATCAAGCCCAACCTGCTGCAGACGCTTGAGCACACGCCGTGCTTCGTCCACGCCGGCCCGTTCGCCAACATCGCGCACGGCAACAACTCCGTGCTTGCCGACATGATCGCCGCTAAGCTGGGCGACTACGTCGTAACGGAGAGCGGTTTCGGCGCGGACATTGGCGCGGAGAAGATGATCAACATCAAGTGCCGGGTCAGCGGGCTTAAGATCGACGCCGCTGTCGTCGTAGCCACCGTGCGCGCCCTCAAGATGCACGGCGGCGCAGGCCGCGTGGTTCCGGGCCGGGCCCTCCCCAAGGAGATCATTGAGCGCAACGATGATGCCCTGCTCAGGGGCTGCGAGAACCTCGCCAAGCAGATCGAGAACATGAGGCTGCACAACATCCCGGTGGTTGTGGCGATCAATCATTTCAACACTGACCACGATGCTGAGGTTGAGCTGGTCCGCGAGTACGCCATCAAGCACGGGGCTGAGGACGCCGTCATCAGCCAGGTCTGGGCCCACGGCGGTGCCGGCGGTGAGGACCTCGCCCGCGCGGTTGTCAAGGCGGCCGAGAAGCCGAGCGAGATGCAGTACCTCTACGACGTCAACTCCTCGATCAAGGAGAAGATCGAGACGATCGCAACCAAGATCTACGGCGCCGACGGCGTCGATTACGAGCCCTTGGCTGAGCAGCGCATCCGGCTCTATAACAAGGTCGGCTACGACAAGCTGCCGATCTGCATGGCCAAGAGCCACCTGTCGCTGTCGCACGATCCCGGCCTCAAGGGTAGGCCGCGCGGCTTCCGGGTACCTATCCGTGACGTGCGGGCTTCGATCGGCGCGGGCTTCCTTTATCCGCTGCTCGGCACGATGACAACGATGCCGGGCCTGCCGTCTGAGCCTGCTGCCAACAGGATCGACCTCGACGAGCAGGGTCGAATCCTCGGGCTGTTCTAGGCTCGGCCACATCCGTTACTTGCATGTGCGCGACTGCGGGAGGGCCACGGTGCCCTCCCGCGTCGCCGTGACCTGGTTTGTTGTCGTTGACAGTCTTCTTTAGTGGAGCGTAGAATTGTCCGTGAGTTTCTGACATCCAGGTACTAGCTAGCGTAGCAGATTGGGGAAGGGTGACCGAGTTGACCACGAGTGCCGCCAGGAGACAGGGGCTTGCCGAGCGGATCCTGGAGCTTAAGAGCAAGAGGCGCGCCGTGATCCTCGCGCACCTTTACCAGCGCCCGGAGATTCAGGATCTCGCGGACTATGTAGGCGATTCGCTGGGACTCTCGCGGCGGGCCGCTGAGTCCGATGCCGAGGTCATCGTCTTCTGCGGCGTCGAGTTCATGGCAGAGAGCGCGGCGATCCTGAGCCCGAGCCGCAAGGTACTGCTTCCTGAGCCGCGTGCGGGCTGTCCCATGGCCGAGATGGTCGACCCAGATGATCTGCGGGCACGCAAGGCGCAGTTACCGGGAGTCCCCGTGGTCTGCTACGTCAACTCCAGTGCGGCCGCCAAGGCTGAGTCCGATATTTGCTGTACCTCACGCAACGCCGTAGATGTGGTCAACTCCCTGGGTGCGGACCGGGTACTGTTTGTTCCCGACCGCAACCTCGGACACTACGTCGGGACGCAGACCAAGGCCGAGGTCATCCTGTGGGATGGGTATTGCTCGAGCCACGACGCGATCCGGGCCAGCGAGGTGCGACGTACGCGTGAGGAGCACCCTCAGGCGGTTATCTTGGTCCATCCGGAGTGCCGGCCGGAGGTCGTTGCCCTTGCCGACCACGTTCTTTCCACCTCGGGCATGTTGCGGGTGGCCAAGGAATCGGCGGACGATGAGTTCATCATCTGCACCGAGCAGGGCATCCTTTACCAGCTCACGCGGCAAAACCCCGCCAAGCGCTTCTACCTGCCAAGCCATACCAAGCAGTACTGCGCCAATATGAAGAAGACCACGCTGGATAAGCTGGCCTCTGCGCTAGAGACACTCGAGCCCGTCATCACTGTCCCTGAGCCGATCCGGGTCCGCGCGGCGCTATCCCTTGAGCGGATGCTGGCGGTGTCCGCCCGCGGCTCCGGCCGCGACTGATCTACGATGCGTAGGGCGGCGGACTTCATCGTCGCCGGCAGCGGCATCGCCGGGCTCTATGCGGCCCTCAAGCTTGCCCCGTATGGTACGGTCGTCGTCCTGACCAAAGACCGCATCCGTGAGGGCAACACGCAGTACGCGCAGGGTGGTATCGCGGCTGCCCTTGGGGGCCATGACTCACCCGACCTTCATTACGAGGACACCATCAAGGCGGGCGCTGGGCTTTGCTCTGCCCCCGCAGTACGGGCGATGGTGGAGGAGGGGCCGGAGTACGTTCTCGACCTAATCAGCCTAGGAGTCAGGTTCGACGAGGCTCATGGCGAGTTGGCCCTGGCTCGTGAGGGTGCGCACAGCTTGGGGCGCGTGCTGCGCGCCGGCGGTGACGCCACTGGAGACGAGATCGAGCGCGCCCTTGCTCATCGGGTGCGCGCCGAGGGGATCACCGTGGTTGAGGAGGTCCTAGCGGTAGACCTGCTGACAGGGGCCAACGGTTGCGAGGGTCTCTCGGGAATCGATGGGGAGGGCAGACAGGTGTGGTTCGAGTCGCCTGCCGTGCTCCTTGCCACGGGTGGCGCAGGCCAGGTCTACGCCAACACCAGTAACTCGCCAGTCGTTACCGGCGACGGCATGGCCATGGCGTGGCGGGCCGGGGCCCAGCTGATGGACATGGAGTTCTTCCAGTTTCATCCCACCGCCCTAGCGCGCACCGGTAATCCGCGCCTGCTGATCTCCGAGGCGGTCCGCGGGGAGGGCGCATTATTGCTTGGCCACGACGGCCTGCGGTTTATGGCCGACCTGCACCCCCTGGCTGAGCTGGCGCCCCGCGATGTCGTGGCCCGGGCCATACTCCAGCAATCCTGGCAGGACGGTCGGGGGCATGTATGGCTTGACGCAAGGCAACTACACGGCGGCCAGCGGGCGAGCACGAGGTTTCCCACCATCCACCGCCGCCTGCTTGAGCACGGCATCGATATGGAGCGCGAGCTGATCCCGGTCGCACCAGTCGCCCACTACTGCATGGGGGGTATCCGCACCGATACCTGGGGCCGGACGACGCTGCCGGGTCTCTATGCTTGCGGTGAGACAGCCTGCCTCGGCACCCACGGCGCCAACCGCCTCGCCAGCAACTCGCTGCTGGAGTCGCTGGTATTCTCCGGCCGGGCCGGGCAGGCCGCCGCCGGCGCCAAGGAGGCGACGCACCCCGTGGCCGATCGCACTTTCGAGGCCGATCGCCTCAGCGCGATTTCCCCTGCGCCCAGGACCGTGCACGTTCTGCCTTCGGCTGAGCCTGGCTCCGCCCAAAACGGTTCTGACCAAGCGGCAGTGCCGTCAGGGCACGGCAATCTCCTGCGGACGGTCATGTGGCGCAACTTCGGGCTGATCCGCGAGGCCCAAGCAATGCAGGCAGGATGGGATCAGCTCCTTGGGCTCGCGGAGTCAGCAGCGGCAGTGCCCCAGCCGAGCGACGCCTATGGAATCAGGCACCGCAATCTGCTGACCGTAGGGCTGCTGATTGCCGCGTCCGCGCGGTTTAGGCTGGAGAGCCGCGGCGCTCACCATCGCACCGACTTCCCGGCGCCTGACCCAGCCTGGCAGGTGCACAGCGTGACCTGGCGAGAGCCGGGCGAGCGTCTCTGCTGCGGCGTGGTGCCGCTCGATAACGTGGAGGTGTAGCTATGTCCAGTCGCAGCTCAAGTGGCGAATACCTTGTCCATCCGCCGCGCAGCGCCGTGCAGCCGATCGTACAGGCTGCTCTGGTCGAGGATCTCGGCTCTGGTGATATCACCTCCGAGACCACGGTGCCCCGTGCGGCCATAGCGGAGGGATACTTCCTCGCCAAGGCAACAGGCGTGGTGGCAGGGCTCTGGCTGGCTGAGGCAGTCTTTGCCGAGCTTGATCGGAGTATCGCGATGGAACGGCTTGTGGCTGAGGCCTCCGCTATCAAGCCAGGAATGCACCTCGCCCACGTTCGCGGGCCTGCGCGCGCGGTGCTCGCGGGCGAAAGGCTCGCGCTCAACTTTGTCCAGCGCATGTCGGGCATCGCTACCATGGCCAGCTTAGCGGTCGCCGCGGTCGCCGGCACCAAGACCAGGATCGTCGACACGCGCAAGACAACCCCAGGACTCCGTGTCCTGGAGAAGTACGCCGTTAGGGCCGGCGGTGCCAGCAACCACCGCTTTGGCCTCTACGACATGGTCCTGATCAAGGACAACCACATCCGGTTGGCCGGGGGCATCGGCAATGCGGTGGCTGCAGCCCGCCGAGGGGCAAGTCCGATGGTCAAGATTGAGGTCGAGGTCGCGACAATGGATGAGGTGCAACAGGCCATCGACGCCCGCGCCGATATCATTATGCTCGACAACATGGACCTCCAAAGCATGGCTCGAGCGGTAGAGATGGTCGGGGGCCGAGCTGCCGTCGAGGCATCCGGTAACATCACCGTTGAGACCTGCGGCGCGGTTGCCGCCACCGGAGTCGATCTGATTTCGTTAGGGGCACTAACCCACTCGTACCGGTCGCTCGATATCAGCCTGGAACTGGAGCTGAGCTTGCCCACGCAGTCCCCATGCGGGGCGGGTCGCTGAGGAGCCTCTGGTGAGCCAGCCTGGCCGCATCGGCACGCTGGTTGCTGCCAGTCTGGCCGCTTCGTCCGCTCCGGAGGCTGCCCTGATGCGGATCTCTGCCCTCTCCGAGACATCGTCAACCAATGATTCATGCCGCGAGATGGCTTTGGCCGGCGCTCCCGAGTGGACCGTGGTGATCGCCGACGTCCAGAGCAAGGGGCGCGGGAGACTTGGCCGGGAGTGGTCCTCGCCCGCAGGTTGTGGGCTCTGGTGCTCCGTCCTGCTACGCCCAGCCGTGCCGCTCGCTCGGCTCGGCCCCCTCGCTCTGGTCATTGCCGTCGGTGCTCACCAGGCTCTGACTGCGGTCGGCGCGGCCGGCCTGGAGATCAAGTGGCCTAACGACCTGCTCTGGCGGGGCCGCAAACTTGCAGGCATCCTGACCGAGACCCCGGGCCCCGGAGCCGCGGATGCGCCGCCACGCTGTGCCATCGCCGGCATCGGCATCAACCTGCGGGTGCCGCCGCTCGGGTTTCCGGAGTCCATTGCGGGCAACGCTGTCGCTCTAGAGGAGATCACTGGCGAGTTCCCTGATGTAGGCAGGCTCGGCGCACTTTTACTTCAGCAGCTCTACGCCGGCTATCATCAACTCCAACGAGAGGGGTTCGGCGGTCTGCGCGAGCAGTGGTTGGCCCGGACCAAGATGATGGGCCTCACCGTGACAGCGACCAGTCCGGGCGGCGACACCCTTGGCGGGATCGCTGAGACCATCGACCTCGACGGTCAACTGGTTCTGCGTCTGGAGTCGGGAGCGACCGTCACCGTGGCAGCGGCGGATGTAACATTGAGGCAGACACAAGCCACACACCCGGTGACGCACCGGGTGCGTGATGGAGGCTAAGGTATGCTCTTGGCAATCGATATCGGCAACACCAATATCGTATGGGGGCTTTACGATCAAGCCCAGTTGCTCGGCAACTGGCGGGTAGCCACCGACCCGCGGCGCACCGGCGATGAGTACGGGGTCACCCTTAACTCCTTGCTCAGCTTCAGTGGCCACAGCATCTCTGAGGTCGACGCGGCTATCGTCAGCTCGGTAGTTCCTCCGGCCAATCCCCCGGTCATCGAGATGTGCCGCCGCTACCTGCGTACGGATCCGCTCCTGGTCGGGCCAGACACGTATACCGGCATGGAGGTCCGTTATGACAACCCGCACGAGATCGGCGCCGACCGCATCGTCAACGCCGTTGCCGCGTATGACAAGTACGGCGGTCCGCTGATCATTGTCGACTTCGGGACGGCCACGACCTTCGACGCTGTTTCGGCAGACGGCGCATACCTCGGTGGCGCGATCGCTCCGGGGATTGGGATCTCGGCTGAGGCCCTGTTTGCCAGGGCCAGTAGACTGAGCCGTGTGCCCCTTGTCCGTCCGCCACAGGCCATCGGCCGCACAACCGAGGCGAGCCTGCAGTCGGGCATCGTGTTTGGTTTCGCAGGGCAGGTTGACGCGATGGTTAGGCGGATTGCGGCTGAGATGGCCGGTAGGCCCAGGGTCATCGCCACCGGCGGGCTAGCTGCCATGGTCTCGCAGGAGACCGAATCGGTCGACCAGATCGACCCCCTGTTAACGCTAGAGGGCCTGCGACTGATCTACCAGCGCAATCTGGCCCTCGGCCAGCGCCGGACCTAGGCCCGGCGCAACGGGTGCGCTTCTCGCGATAGGGTATAATGGGCGCAGGAAGGGAGGCAGGCCGGTGGTTGAGCTAACCGTCGACAAAGTGGCCTATGATGCCAGCGAGCAGCGCGCCATCATCCTGCTCCGGCACGAAGAGAGCGAGCGGTACCTGCCGATCCTGGTCGGCCCACTGGAGGCAGCGGCGATCGCCATGGCGGTCGAGGGGTTCGAGCCTCCCCGGCCGCAGACCCATGACTTGCTCAAATTGATCTTAGACAAGCTCGGCGCTACGGTTACCGGCATCCTGATCGACGATGTGCGGGACGACACGTTTTTCGCTCAGATCACCCTCTCCTATGGCGGCAAGGTGATTGAGGTCGATTCGCGTCCATCCGATGCCATGGCGCTGGCTCTTCGCTCCAAGGCTCCGATCCGCGCCCTCGAGCGGGTGCTGGACGTCGCCGGAGTCACGGCCGACTCGGGGCAAGTGCACTGATGTTAAGCGGGGACCGCACTCCGGGACTCGCACCGTGGAGGGACAAGCCATGAGCGGTGGCGGCATTCGCGAGCGGACCCTAATCCTGATCAAACCGGACGGCGTACTTCGGGGGTTATGTGGCGAGATTCTCAGCAGGCTCGAGAAGTGCGGTCTGTCAATTGTCGGCCTCAAGATGCTCCAGGTCGGACGTGAGCAGGCCGAGCGGCACTACAGTCCGGACCCGGAGTGGCTCGCCAACCTCGGTCACAAGACGTTGGCTGCCTATACCGCGCATGGCCGAGATCCTCTACCAGACCTCGGGACAACTGAGCCGCTGGTAATCGGAGAGATGATCCGGGGCTGGCTGATCGACTACATGATCCAGGCACCACTGGTCGCGTGCGTGGTCGAGGGTGTTCTAGCTGTATCTTCAGTGCGCAAGCTTGCCGGCGCGACGATGCCGGCGGATGCCGCGCCCGGCACGATCCGTGGCGACTTCTCCACGACCTCCGCAGTTGCCACCAACTCGCTCCGGGCAGCAGTACGCAACCTGGTGCACGCCTCAAGCTCGGCCGATGAGGCAGAGCGCGAGATCGCTACGTGGTTCGAGCCGCACGAGCTGTGCCGTTATACGCCGGCAGCATGGGTGGCGATGTACGGCCCGCGCGTGGCCGACCAGTGAGTTGCCGTTGGTAGCCGGCCCCTGGCCGCAGGATGCGTTTGGTTGGTCGGCACAGCGCGAAGAACAAGCCCCCCGCCCAGTAGGCAGGGGGCTTATTGGCTACTTCTCTGCGATAACGCGGGATCGCCGCGGGACTACTCCGCCTCGGCCAGTTGCTTCTGGACCAGCTTGGCGAGGATTTCGACGCCCCGGTCCAACTGCTCCGGTGAGCAGAAGCTAAAGCACAGCCGGGCATGGTTCTTACCCCTACCGTCGACGTAGAACGCAGTACCCGCGACGTAGGTGATGCCCTCCTCCCGGGCGATCGGCGTGAGCTTCTCCAGATCGACCTCCGCCGGGACCTCAAGCCACAAGAAGAACCCACCTTCGGGGTTGTTCCAGGTGACTCCGGCCGGCATGTGCGTCTCGAGGCTGGAGACCATCGCATCCTTGCGCTGCCGGTAGCCCTCGCGCAGGTTCTCGATCCGGCGGTCGAGGTCGCCGTCCACGCAAAATTGATGCAACACGCCAACGACGAACGAGGACAGGCCACCGCCCGCATTGACGCGGCTCAACTCCTCGATGACCTCCGACGGCCCGATAACCCAGCCCAGACGCACCCCGGGCGCCACAACCTTGGAGAATGTACCGGTCTGGATCACCCGGCCCTCCTGATCCAGCGCCTTGAGCGACGGGATGTCCTGCCCCTCGAAGCGCAACTCGCCGTAGGCGTCGTCCTCAACCACCAGGAAGTCGTACTCCGCCGCGAGCCTTAGCAGGTGCTCGCGCCGTTGCTGGCTCATGGAAACCCCGCCGGGGTTCTGGAAGTTGGGGATTACGTACATCAGCTTGGGCATCTGGTGACCGGCCTGCTTCCAGGCGGCCAACTGCTCGGCCAGTAGCGAGGTGACCAGCCCATCCCCATCAATGGGCAGCCCGACTACCTTGGCGCCCCAGCTCTGAAACACACGCAAAGCACCGAAGTAGGTTGGCGCCTCAACCAGCACGAGATCCCCACGGTCAAGCAGCGCCCGCCCGATAACGTCCAGACCCTGCATGGAGCCCGCCGTGAGCATCAGGTCGTTGCCCTCACCGGATACGCCGCGCCTCTTGGCGCGCTCGAAGAGAAACTGCCGGAAGGCCTCCATCGAGGGGCCCCCGCCGTACTGCAGCGTCTGGACGCCCTCTTTGGCCAGGCTCTTGCTCGTCGCGCCACTGAGCTCGTCAAGCGCAAACGAATCAGGGTATGGGTAACCAAACGACAGCGGGATGTTGTCGGGCCTTGTCCGGACCCTAAACGCGGCGCTCGGGTCGCGCCGTGCGCGAGCGAGCTCCGATAGAAACCTGCCGTAATCCTTGACGGACATGTCTGTCATATCCTCCCTGCCCCTCTGCTCCTAGAGCTGCCGTGGCTCGAGCATCTCAATCAGGTACGGGCGACGCTCCGCAAACCCGCGCTCGAGCGCCGCCTGGAGGTCGTCGTGCCCGTCGATGCGCTCGGACGCAATGTCAAACGATTGAGCGAGTTTGACGTAGTCCGGGGTGTGCAGATCAACGTCGATAATCCGGCTGAACTTGCGCATCTGCATCCGCTTGACCATCCCGTAACCTTGGTTGTTGACGACGAGCGCTACCACCGGCAGGTTATACTGCGCGGCCGTGGCGAGCTCCGTGCCAGTAAAGAGGAAACCACCATCTCCCGACACGGACAGCACGCGTCGATCGGGCTGGCCAATTTGGGCCCCGAGCGCCGCGGGGTAGCTAAAGCCAAGTGTGCCGTAGCCGCGCGGCGACATGACGGTACGTGGCCGGAGGGCACGGTAATAGCGGGCGGCGGCATACGAGAGGAACGTCATATCATTGACCAGGATGTCCAGAGGCGCCAGCACCTCGCGGATTTTGCGCAGGCAGATCAGCTCCCATGGCCCCTCGGCCAGAGGTCCCGGCACTACCTGGGCTCGGACGGCCGCGACCTCACCGGCACGGGACGATGCCTTGCTGGTGACGCGCCCGCGCAGCTCATCGGCCATCGCAGCCATCCCCAGCCTTGCATCAGCGGTAATGCCGACCGCGACCGGATAGTTGCGGCCCAGCTCAGCCGGATCGACGTCGATGTGCACCAAGTTGCGCGGCACCGGCCAGCTAAAGCCGCGCGTGGTCATCGCGCTAAAGCGGGTCCCGACGGCAAGTAGCCCGTCGCACTCACGGAGCAGATCGTTGGTCAGTTCCTCCATGCCGAGGTTGCCTAGGACAAGTGGGTGATCCTCCGGGACCGAGCCCTTGCCGTTGCCGGTCAGCAGTACCGGCGCCTGGAGCAGCTCGGCCACCGCCAGGATGTGCTCGCCGGCCCCGGCGGCCGTGGCGCCGCCGCCCGCTAGAATCAACGGTCTGTTGGCCCTGACCATCACCTCAGCGCCCCTTCGCACGAGGGCGGGGTCGGGCGCGGGCCGGGCACACTCGCACGGGGCCATCGCCGGCTGGTACTCGGGCACATCGGCCCGCGCCTCCAGCACATCGGTCGGAATCTCCAGGTGGATCGGCCGCGGACGTCCCTGTTTGATGCAAGCCATGGCCTCGGCAATCGCAGGCATGATCCCGGCGACGCTCAGTATCCGCCGGTTGTACAGGGTAACGGGCTTAAGCACTCCAAGCTGGTCACGCAACTCGTGTAGCGAGCCGCGCTCCTTGTCGGCCAGTTGCGAGGAGACTTGTGCGGAGATGATCAGCATGGGCGACGAGTCGCTGTACGCCTGCGCGATCCCGGTCAGGGCGTTGGTCAGGCCGGGGCCGGTGATCAATAACGCGACGCCGACCTCGCCCGTGGCGCGGGCGTACCCGTCGGCCATGAAGCTCGCGCCCTGCTCGTGCCGGACCACGTAGTGAGCGATCTCTGGGGTATCGATGAGAGCGTCATAGATGTCGAGGTTGTGTACGCCGGGGATGCCGAATACGGCCTTTGCGCCTTCTGCGGCCAGCGCTCGGACTACGGCCTGGCCTCCAGTGAGTGTTGGCATTCTGGACCCCTTTCCGCTGCCTTAATGGCGGGGCAAGCGATGGCCCAATGCCGGGCCTAGCCCCGAGCGTTGGCTACTTCCGTAGACGAATCACCAACTCCTCCCCCCCGCTCGCTTGGGTCCTTGTTCCTGGTCAGCCCAGCGAGAGCAGGTATTCCCGGACGCACAACTGAACACAAGTAGATACCGAACGACTGCACCACCCTAAGACACGTAGAGAGGTGGCTACCTACCTTGAGCGGCATAGACGACCGAGCACGCGTGCTCGAGAGGATCCAATCGTCCCGCATCACCGAGCGCCTGCAGCACCTGTTTGACCTGGGCCGTGAGGACGGTTCCCCCGGCGCGATGCGCCTAGCCTTCTCCGCCGCCGACCGCCGCGGCCGTGACTACGTGCTGGGGCTGATGCGCGAGGCCGGCCTATCTCCCCGCATCGATGAGGTAGGCAACCTGATCGGCGCCCGCCGTGGCGCCTCGGAGCAGCCTGTCGGGTCCCTGATTATTGGCTCTCACCTCGATACTGTGCCCAACGGCGGTATGTACGACGGCGCGCTGGGGGTAATCGGCGGCATCGAAGTCCTGACCGCCATGGCTGAGTCCGGCTATGTTACGCACCATCCGGTGGAGGTTATCTCCTTCAGCAACGAGGAGAAGGCCCGTTTCGCCACGGCCTTTGGCGGTAGCTCCGCGATGGTGCGCGGGATCACGCCCTCCGATCTCGAGGGCGTTAGGGGAGCCGATGGGGCGCTGCTGTCCGAGGCCATGATCTCTAGCGGATTGGATCCGGCTACGGTCGGCGACGCCAGGCGCAAGTCAGGTTTCTGCCGGGCCTACCTCGAGCTCCATGTGGAGCAGGGCTGCAGGATGGCCAGATCCGGCGTGGAGATCGGAGTCGTCACTGCGATCGTCGGCATCACCCGTGCACGCCTGGTGTTCACCGGCAGAGCCAACCACGCGGGTACCACCGCGATGGAGGACCGTCGCGACGCCCTGTGGGCAGCTGCGGCCCTCGTCAAAGATGTGCGTGAGTCCGCCCTGGCCTCGGACGGACAGATGGTCGGTACCGTGGGCTATCTGCAGATCAAGCCGGGCGCGGCCAACGTCGTGGCTGGTGAGGCATCCCTAATCATCGAGCTGCGTTCACCAGAGGAAACTCGGATGAAAGCCGCTCTCGACGACCTCCTGTCGCGCGCACGCGCATACGCCGCCCAATGGGATCTCGAACTGGTCGAGCACGTCAACCGGGTCGGGCGAGCCGTGCCGATGGACCAATCCGTGCAGGATGCCATCAGTCAAGCTGCGGCCGAGCTATCGCTCAAGCACGAGCGCATGGCGAGCTGGGCGGGGCACGACGCCTCGGTTTTCGCGTCGATAGCGCCGACCGGCATGATTTTCGTCCCGAGCGAGGGCGGGATCAGCCACGCCCCGGACGAGTCCACGAAGCCCGAGGATACTCTGGCCGGAGTGCGAGTGCTGGCAAGTGCGGTGCTGTCGGTCGACAAGGCAATGCGGCACGGCGGGAGTTGACCCAGGAGTTGAGCCGGGCCAGCGCGGCCGGCGCCATGGACCAAGAGCCCCTGCGGCGCATTGGGGCGGTCCAGATCGGCAACCCGTTCGTGCTCGCGCCTATGGCCGGAGTCACCGACCTCGCCTTCCGCTTGCTCTGCCGCGAGGCGGGCGCGGGGCTGGTGGCCACCGAAATGCTGAGCGACCTTGCGTTGCTCAGCGGGAGCCGCCGCTCGCGTGCGATGCTGCAGATCTCCCCGTACGAGCATCCGGTATCTTGCCAGCTTTGCGGGTCCCGTCCGCAATCAATGGCCGCAGCTGCGCAGCTCATCGCGGAGGCCGGGGCGGATATCGTGGACATCAACATGGGGTGCCCTGCCCCCAAGATTGTCGGCAACAACGAAGGCGCCGCGCTGATGCGCCAACCGGAGCTAGCCGTCGAGATTGTCCAGGCCGTCCGGGAAGCCCTCCCAATTAGCGTGCCCGTAACGGCCAAGATCCGAGCAGGATGGGATGTCGACAGCATTAACGCGGTTGAGCTGGCCCAACGGCTGGAGAGGGCCGGTGTCGCGGCATTGACGGTCCACGGGCGGGTGCGCAGCCAATTCTACAGCGGGCAGGCCGACTGGTCGATCATCGCTGCGGTCAAGAAGGCTCTCGATGTCCCCGTCATCGGCAATGGGGACGTTCGCACCGCGCAGGATGCCCTAGCGATGCTCCAGACCACTGGCAGCGATCTGGTGATGATTGGGCGTGGCGTGCTCGGCAACCCGTCGCTGTTTACGTCCTGCCTATCGGCATGGCAGGCGCGCAACAGCGGCGGCGGAGATAGAGTGGACTCGGGGGACGACTTTGCTGAGCGGTTAGAAAATCAGGTGCAGGCGCGCATCGCCGTGCGGCATCTGCGCATGTCTGTGGCTGCCAAGGGGCCGTGGCGTGGGGTGGTCGAAATGCGCAAGCACGGGGCGTGGTACCTGTCTGGCCGGAGAGGAGCCGCGCGCCTTCGTCGCCAACTGATGACGGCGGAGGAACCGGGGGAGGTTGAGGCCCACCTGTATCACGCGCTTGCGGGACCTCCCGGCCTCTGATAGATTAGGACCTGGACGCTGTGCACAAGATTGTGCTCAATGCCGGAGACCATAGTCCGGCGAGCCAGGAGGCGCCACTGCCCGCCATGAAAGCTCCCGAGCTGATCCGCGTAGGGGATAAGCTCCTCAACCGCCAGAAGATCGACCGCAGCATCGACCGCATCCTTGAGCTGCGCGCCCGTGGCTCATCCCAGCAACAGGTCGCGGCGCGGCTAGGCATCGACCGCACGTTCATCTCCCGCCTCGAGACCCTAGGCGAGGTGCGCAAGGGCCGCAGTATCGCGCTGATTGGGTTTCCCCTGGATAACACCGATGAGTTGGCCGAGTTGGCGCTCGCTGAGGGGCTTGAGTACGTTCTCCTGATGAGCAATGACGAGCGCTGGCGTTTTGTCAGCGATCAGAGCGGCGCCGATTTGCTGACTCAGGTTCTTGATGTGCTGGCGGAGGTGCGCCAGCATGATGTGGTCATCCTGATCGGCTCACGCCAACGCAACCAAGCAGCCGGCGCTCTGATCGACGGCGAGGTATTCGCCATCGACCTGGGGTCCTCGCCGCTGACAGAGGATAAGCACGTTGATCCGGCGTACCTCCGGGACGTAATCCGCAAGTTGCGCCAGGCCGACGGGCAGGAGGGGTAGCGAGTGAAGCGGGTCGTGAGCATCAGCCTCGGTTCATCAGCCCGCAACCACGTGGCTGAGACCGACATCTTGGGCGAGCGATTTGTTGTCGAGCGGCGCGGCACTGATGGGGACATGGACAAGGCCGTCCAGCTCATACGCGAGCTCGATGGCAAGGTAGACGCCTTCGGGATGGGTGGCATTGACCTGTACGTGCACGCGGGTAAGGATAAGCGCTACGTGATTAGGGACGCTCTCAAGCTGTTGCGGGCGGCCGAGAAGACTCCGATGGTGGACGGCAGCGGGATCAAGGACACGTGGGAGTACAAAGTCATCGAGGTCTTGGAGCGCGAGCACGGGATCGCCTTCAGGGGCAGCACCGCCTTGTTGGTTCAGGCGGTTTCACGCTACGGCATGGCATTGGGTCTTCTTGAGGCGGGGGCTAAGCTCACGTTTGGTGATCTCGCGTTTACCTTGGGCCTGCCGATTGCCATCCGCTCCATCGGGACGCTCAACGCGGTCGCCTCCGTCATCGCGCCGGTCGCCGCGCGGCTGCCTATCTCCTGGCTCTACCCGACAGGCGCCAAGCAGCAGGAGGATAAGCCGCGTTTTGGAGCAATGTACCGCGCTAACGAGTACATCTGCGGTGATTTCCTGTACATCAAGCGGTACATGCCGCTGGACATGAGCGGCAAGACGTTGCTGACCAACACGGTCACAGCAAAGGACGTGGACTTGCTGCGCTCGCGTGGCACGCGTCGGCTCATCACCATCTCGCCGGAGCTCAGCGGGGGGCGCTCATTTGGCGCCAATGTCCTGGAGGCGATGGTCGTAGCCGTTGCCGGCAAGCGCCCCGAGGAGCTGAGCCAGCAGGACTACTTCGAGCTGATCGAGCGCATGGGACTCCAGCCGCGGGTTTTGGATCTGTAGGCACAGTGACTGAGGGTAACACCGGTGCGCGGGTTATCGCGATACCCTAAAGTTTCACACTGTTTAGCTCGAATAATGGAACGACTGCCGAGCAGCAGAAGTCCGGTTAGCTGGGATTATTGTGCGGCTGAGACCGACCCGCCCGCAGTTGGTAGTTCGTTGACACCTCATAGCATGGTGCGTATAATGTGAACGCACTATATAGGGCAGGTTCGGACCGCATACAGCACTGCCGGATGCTCAGATTTAAGTCATCCGACGGTGCTTTGCACTCATAAGGATAGGGCACGTCTGTTGACGATGGGCACAGTGCCGCCGCCGGCGGTGCGGGTGCCCTCATCCGTAGTAGTGATAAGGAGCGTATGCACGTGGAGGAGAGACCCATGATCCTGTCGGCGGAGGGCTACCGCAAGCTCGACGACGAGCTGGAGTTCCTGCGGTCAGTTCGCCGGCGCGACATCGCGGAGCGCATCAAGCAAGCCCGCTCGTTCGGAGACATCACCGAAAACTCCGAGTACGAGGACGCCAAGAACGAGCAAGCCTTCATCGAGGGGCGCATCCTGACCCTGGAGAAGATCCTCCGCAACGCTCAGGTGCTCCGGGAGAGCGAGCGCAGCGACGTGGTATCGGTGGGCGCCAATGTGCGCCTGATGGACTTGGAGTATAATGACGAGGTGCAGTATACCATCGTCAGCAGCGCCGAGGCAGACCCGTCCACGAGCCGGATTTCTGACGCCTCGCCGGTCGGCCGGGCCCTGATGGGCAAACGGGCTGGGGACGAGATCAGCGTTCGTGTGCCCGCCGGCATCGTCAGGTTTAAGGTGTTAGAGGTATCTTGACCTAACTGCCCAACCAAGCGGCCGGCGGCAAGCCGGCCGCTTTTGATTTCCGGACAAACCCGCTTTGGAAGGAGTGCGGACTACTCATGGACAAGCCCCCAAGCCAGCCCTCATGCCCTCCGAGCGCTACCGGCCCGGAGCAGCCTGCCGAGGCTGACCTCCAGACGGTTGCCAATCAGCTGATCCAGGTGCGCCTAGATAAGCTTGCTGCCCTGCGAGAGCGAGGGGCGGAGCCCTTTGGTGGGCGCTTCGAGCGGACAGCCACGGCACGACAGGTCCTCGACGGTTTCCCCGGTAACGAAGGTCACACCGTGGTCGTGGCCGGGCGCGTGATGGCGCAGCGTGTGCATGGCAAGGCTGCATTTGCCGACCTTCACGATCTGTCCGGCCGGATCCAGATCTACGGCCGCGAGGACGACCTCGGCGGCACGGCGTACGAGGACTTTGTGTCGCTCGATGTCGGCGATATCGCGGGAGTCGAGGGCAAAGTATTCCGGTCGCGGCGCGGGGAGATCTCCGTCGCGGCCGCCAGGTGCACGCTATTGTCCAAGTCGTTGCGCCCCCTGCCCGAGAAGTGGCACGGTCTGCGCGATGTCGACCTGCGCTACCGGCAGCGGTATGTGGACCTGATCGTCAATCCGGAGGTCCGGGAGGCGTTCCTGCGGCGTAGCGCGATCATCCGGGCGATCCGACGCTTCCTGGATGCGCGTGGTTACATTGAAGTCGAAACCCCCATCCTCCAACCCCTGGCCGGCGGCGGCCACGCGCGGCCGTTTGTCACCCACCACAACACGCTAGATTTGCAGCTGTATCTGCGGATTGCGCTGGAGCTGTTCCACAAGCGGCTAATCGTCGGCGGCTTCGAGAGGGTCTACGAGGTCGGCCGAGTCTTCCGCAACGAAGGCATCTCGACCAAGCACAACCCCGAGTTCACCATGCTCGAGCTGTACCAGGCCTACGCCGACTACACCGACATGATGGAGCTGGTTGAGAGCATGTACGCCGCGGTCGCCCAGGAGGTGCTGGGCACCCTGGTCTTCGACTACCAGGGCCGCGTGATTGACCTGACCCCGCCGTGGCCCAGGCTGCCGATGATGGAGGCTATCCGGCAGCACGCCGATGTGAGCTGGGAGCAGATGCCCGACGATGCGACCGCCAGGGGCGATGCCGCGCGGCTCGGGCTGGATGTGCCGCCCGGCGCGACGGGCAGCATGATCTTTGACATCGTCTGGTCCGACCTGGTTGAGCCGCACTTGACTGGGCCGGTGTTTATCACCGACTACCCGGTCGAGATCTCGCCGCTAGCCAAACGGCGAAGCGACAACCCCAACCTGACTTACCGCTTTGAGGCGTTTATCTGCGGCTTCGAGGCCTGCAACGCGTTTAGTGAGCTCAATGACCCGCACGACCAGCGAGAACGCTTCGAGCAGCAAGCCGCCGAAAAGGCCAAGGGCAATGACGAGGCGCACGTCTTTGATGAGGATTTCATCACCGCCTTGGAGTACGGCATGCCGCCGACTGGCGGACTGGGTATCGGGATCGACCGGATGGTCATGTTGTTGACGGGGTCGGGGTCGTTGCGGGATGTGATTTTGTTCCCCATAATGAGGCCTCGGTAGGAGGGCGATGGTGACCTGGTCCTCCTGCTCCGAGACTGTTTCTTAAGACTGGCGGAGGGAGGTCCCCATCGCCTCCTACCTCGGCCCGGGAATTTGTTAGATTGATGCTCCGTCACATGGTGGAGAGGCAGGAGCAGGACGGAGGGCGATGGTGACCTGGTCCTCCTGCTCCGAGACTGTTTCTTGAGACTGACGGAGGGAGGTCACCATCGCCTCCTACCTCGGCCTCGAAGTGTGCGGGTCGACCGGGCGGGAGGTGGAGGGGAGCCCGCGCGCACGCTCACCTCGCTTGCTCGGGAAGGAGCAACCAATGACCGACCTCTCCGAGTACCTAAGCCTTGCCGGCGCCGGAGCCTCCGAGCTGGTGATCAAACGGTCGCGGTTCATCGGGGCCGCGGCCCCGGCTGGAAGCCCTGAGGAGGCCGAGGGTTTCATCGCAACGGTCCGCGCCAAGCACCCCGAGGCGTCGCACAACGTGTTTGCCTACTCGATTGGGCTCGGCAACCCGCAGGAGAAGCTCAGCGACGACGGCGAGCCGCGCGGCACGGCCGGATATCCGATATTGGACACGATCCACAGGCGCTCGCTGCGCAATATCGTTTGCGTCGTAACTCGGTACTTCGGCGGGACTCTGCTGGGCGCGGGAGGCCTACTGCGGGCGTACGGCAAGGCGGCTACGGATGCTCTTGATGCGGCGGGTGTCGTGCGACATGTGTACCATGCTGCTCTGACCATCGAAACCACCTACGAGCAACTTGGCCGGACTCAGCGCGAGCTGGAGCAGCTGCATTGCCGCATCCTCGGAATCGACTACGGCGAAGCCGTGCGCTTTCGAGTCCATGTCCGGGCCGACCAGGCGCAGACGGTTTCTCTACGGATCCGTGACCTATCAGCCGGGAGAGCCGAAGTCCAGATCCATGAAGGCGAGTATCTCGCCCAGGCAAAGGAGTCATGACGGTGGAGGGAGCAGGGCCGGCGAGCACGCCGGAGGTTGAGGTCAGACGCGGCCGCCCTGAGGATGTGCCCGCGATTCAGGAGTTCACCCGGCACACGTTTGAGTGGGGCGATTACGTAGCCGACATCCTGCCCGAGTGGCTCCGGGAGCCGGGCGATGTGTGGGTCGCCGTGGTTTCGGATCAACCTGTCGGTGTGACCCACGTCCGGTATCTGACCGAACAGGAGGTCTGGTTCGAGGGCATCCGTGTGCACCCGGACTTCCGCCGGCTTGGCGTTGGACGCAAGCTATCGGAGGCCGCCATCGCCGGTGTACGCGCCAACGGCGTGCAGGTATGCCGCGCCGGAATTGATAGCGATAACACGGCATCAGCGACGCTTAGCCAGGCGCTCGGATTTGCGCCGGTTGAGTTTGTTACTTATTATAGCAGCCAGTTTACTCGCGACAGCGACTGGTCGCCGCCCTGGCCCGCATCCGCGCTCAAAGACGCCGGTGAGCTCACCGTGAAGGCGCCCGCTGCGCCCGAGGGCGATGCCTTTGCGGAGTTGGCACTCAGGTCCCTGACCTACGTCGGTACCGCGTACACCTGGCACAGGGCGACGCGCGAGCTGATAACCTCTGACATCAGCGCTGCCTGCGGCGTGCTCGCGATCAAGGATGCCGGCGACAATATCCGCGGCGGCGCGTGGGTGGGGCGGTTTGAGCAGGATGAGCACAACCATCCACAGGTAAGCGTCCTAGAGATGGAGCTGTCCAGCTTCTTTGGCGACGCACCGGCCCTGATGGCCCTGGTGGACTGGTGCCACCGCACCCTGGTCGAGCGCGCTCGCATGAGTGGCGCCAGCCAGGCCAAGCTATCCTTCGGCCTGCCCCGCGGCCACTGTGTGGCCGAGGTGCTGGTCAGGATGGGTTTCGACCGGGAGCCGGTGGAGTTTGGTTTGTGGGAGCTTGTGCTCTAGCGACATAGGCAGCGGTTGATTTGAGTCAAAGCACAGCAATCGCTTCTGTTGCGATCTTGGCCACCTACGAAACATGACTATATATGTAGTTCACGCTCTCGCTCGATGCCGGACTCTCGAAAAAACAAGTGCAGATCGAAGTTGCCGTCCGAACTGCGTTGTGCTATAGTACGTTTTGTGCCGCTCGGCACGATGCACCTTGAGTTTGAGGAGACCAGCCACAAGCTGCGCACTGCGAGGCTCCTTCTGGAGACCCCGGGTAGTACCGCCCAATGGACGGTTGCACGGCAGACGTTTGGTTGATGATGACTCTTGCATCCGAGGCAAGCGACACGTATGATGGGTAAGCGGTTTCGGCCGCAGAGCCCACGCGCCAGGTGGTTTGACACCGTCAGGGCGCGATGGTACTCTAAAAGTCCGGATCGGCGGGTTGTGGTCCGGGAGCACCTTGATAACTAAACAGTGAGCAACGAGAGGCGGTTTGAGCAAGACGTCTTTTCGTAAACGAAAGCCTGGCGTTGCCGGGACGCGAGTCCTGGCACATGTCGAGCGTAAGGATGCGAAGGACCC